>Ga0155165_110_pt1 | contig 67731 bp, 77 predicted proteins | sample RifCSPhighO2_01_FD_106133 | JGI IMG/M metagenome (GOLD analysis project Ga0155165, IMG submission 106133) | Candidatus Gottesmanbacteria bacterium RIFCSPHIGHO2_01_FULL_46_14
CCGGGTATGCCCGGTGGGAGGGGTATGCAAGCCAGCGCGCCTGCGGGACCATTACCCTTGTTCGTTCGCTGAAGAATTGCATTGTGGACCTTGGCATTCCCACTGATAAGGCGTTGATCCTCAAGCAGTTGAAGGCCCAACGTCTGTACCCAAAAGACATCGACTTCGTCATCCTGACGCACTCCGATGTGGATCACATCGGTAACATGAATCTCTTTCCCGACGCCACGTTCATCGGCGGCAACGACGTGATGCAGGGCGATCATTTTCTGGAGTTTTTTAAGGAAAAGTACGTCGTGGATGAAAACATTTCCGTCATTCACACGCCGGGACATGACAACCGGAGCATATCCGTCCTTGTCAAAACTGCCAAAGGATTGGTAGCCATCACCGGGGATCTTTTTGAGTACAATAAAGATTGGTTGACCGTCGATACGTCCGAAGCCTGGGAGCCATGGAGCCAGGATAAAGATCTGCAAAATAAAAGTCGCGCCAAAATTTGGAAACTCGCCGATTACATCGTTCCCGGTCACGGGGATATGTTTAAGGTGGATAAGTCTGTGGTGCTTTAACTTATGGCAGAAGAAATAGCAGTTCAGATAACAAACAAAAAAGGATTACATCTTGCCGGAGTGATTCATGTTCCATTAGGGAAAGGTAAGTGTCCGACGGTTATCAACCTTCATGGATTTACCGGTTACAAAGAAGAAGAGAACAATGTTTCACTTGCGAACAATTTGGCAGCGCATGGATTTGTGGTTATCCGGTTTGACGCATCCGGCGACGGGGAAAGCGGTGGGACTCTTGCAGATGATTACCGGATGACCAATTATCTTTCTGACATTGATGCCGTCTATGAATTTATTCGCCACCATCCGCGGGTGGACGCCAATAACATCGGCGTTTGGGGCCATAGTATGGGCGCGATGCTTGCTATTATCTGGGGAAGCAAACATCCGGAGCTTAAAGCGATTTGTTCCGTATCTCCTCCGGTTCAGACGGGAACTACGGATTGGCTTAGGCCACTCCTTAACGAATGGAAAAAAACCGGATGGTTTACGAAAGTTAGCACGAGCGGACGTGGGGAGAGTCGGGTGCCGTGGGCCTTTATGGAAGATGCGGGGAAGTATAATACGTTGGACTATGTGGAAGATGTGCGAAGTCCGCTCATGATTGTCCTTGGGCTCGCCGAAGATACCGTGCCGCCCGAACATACGAGAGAAATATTTCGGAAAGCTCACGAGCCGAAGGCACTCGTGGAAATAGAAGGCATGAGTCACGATTACAAAAAAGTTCCGAAGCACCTTCGGTTAGTGAATAGCAAGGTAATTCCATTTTTTGAGAAGTATCTGAAGTAACTCACGAGAAATCCGATTTATGAAACCGATGATTCACCAGGGGACTATCAACGACATATCTACATATATTGCACTTCAGCGTCGAGATGGATTTTCTCATCAATACTATCTAACACCAGAAAGATTAAAACGTTTAATTGATCGCGGTGAGCTATTCTTTCTGGCAATTCCAGAAGGAGCGCCAGTAGGTTTTGCGTCTGTCGACTGTGAGATTCGTTCACAAGCACATTTTTTGTCTGTTGATAAAAAATACGCGAGGAGAGGAATTGGAAGCATGCTTATGAAAGCGCTTATGAATGAAGCAAAAAAACAAGGGCATACTCGGTTATGTTCGCATGTAGAAGCAAGCTCAACGAAAGAAGTTTTTCTACAGAAACAAGGTTTTATTCAGGTGGGATACTACAAAAATAGATACGGAAATGGTGTAGACGCATCGATCTGGGAAATCGCGTTATGATTGTTTTAATTTCGTCATCATCAACGTCCCGCGCATGATGCGGGATGACTTTTTAGAGTTGGTGGCGGAGTGGTTTCAAAAAATTCCATGAGCCTATTTTTGCAACGGCTTATTTGATTATGGTAGACTTATAGTGGAGAAGCCAATTATGAACTATCAAAAACGTATCACAATCAATCCTAAAGTCATGGTTGGTAAGCCGGTGGTCGCCGGAACGCGCATCACAGTTGAGCAGGTACTCACACTTCTTTCTCAAGGGGTGACCGCGGAAGAGCTTGCTTCGGAAAAATACTATCCGCAGCTTACCAAAGCAGACGTATATGCTGCCGTTGCGTACGCCAAAGATCGCGTAGAAGATGAACGCGTCTATCCTCTGGGATGAAATTCCTAACGGACGAAAATATAGGACTTGAGGTTGTTGCATTTCTTCGAAAGAAGGGTCATGACGTTGGTTCTATTACAGAAATTTCTACCGGTGTATCCGACGTGATGGTCTTGGCGAAAGCCGTCGACGAAAAGCGGATTCTCATAACAGCGGATACAGATTTCGGCGAACTTGTCTACCACGCCGGAAAGCGACACGCGGGCATTGTTTTACTTCGGCTTGATGATGAACGCAACGCAAATAAAATTCGTGTACTCGGAGAACTTCTTGAGAAATATGCCGATGAACTCGTTGGTACCTTTGTTATAGTCACAGAAACCAGCGTGCGCATTCGCCGAATGTCGTAGGCTATGAAACGATTTCCGATCGTCCGAGCACACGGGTCGCATTATGAGGTGGGTGTTGCCATTGGGAAAATGATGCGCCAACCTATCATAAATTTACTTACTCGGGAAAAAGCGAGTCTTGGAGAAAAATTTGTTTACTATGTGGACATGCTCCCGTCGTTTATCGAAATTACGAAGCGTTACTTCCCGCAATATATGGATGAAGTGAGAGGTATCGCGGATGGCGCGGGAGTGGATTTTCAAACATTGTTTTCTACAAACTGTCGTGAGGTTGTAGACTATTCGGGTTCTACAAGTACAGCAGACCATTGCACAATAGTTACTATTCCTCAGAGCAATCAATATATCGTGGGTCACAATGAGGATTGGGATGCCGAGTCGATTGAGATTCTATACATTTTTGACGCGGTTATAGACGGCGTACATATTTTCGGACTTAATTATGGAGATAGCGTCATGGGAGATTCTATCTCCGTGACGAGCCATGGCCTCATACAGGCAGTCAACGATCTACAGCATCAAGACGCTCAACTCGGTGTTCCTAAAAAGTTTATCGCCCGGGCAATACTTGATTGTAAAACGCTTGAGGAGGCGGAGGACATCATGAAAAAAGTTCCGCGCGCGGCAGGATTTAATCACGTGCTTGCTCAGGGACAACGATTATGGAATATAGAGTCTTCTGCCAAAGAATACGTCATTGAGAAAGTCGAATTGCAAAAGTACGTCCATACCAATCATTACGTGACAGAGTTGAAGCGGATAGACAAAGGAAATCAGGAGTCGGAGAAGCGGTATGCGAAGGTTAAAGAACGACTTAGTGACGTCAATTCCATAAAAGATATGAAAGAACTTTTAAGTGATCAAACAGATCCCCGCATTTGTCGAGAGGGGACCATCGGATCAGTAATCTTTGACATGCCCAACAAAGTCGCCCACATCGCCTACGGCCAACCGACGCCGCAGGCGTATGTGGAGTATTCACTTGAGCACGTGTTGGAATGAGAGGATGATATGAAGTCGGAAGGGAGAGTCGCCATCGTCACCGGTTCTTTGTGAGGGATTGGGTATAGCCGGATGGTAGTTTTATTGACAAAGTGTATAGATTATAGTACTATTAACATATATGTTAATTGATACGAACCAGATTATCAGTCTTTCCGATCTCCGATTCCGGCTCGGCAGGATGCTTGCCGAAGTGGAAGAAGGGAACGTTCTTCTCGTAGCAAATAAGGGAGATATTAAAGCCGCTTTTGTTCCCATGACTTTTTTGGAACAGAACGCCGGCAATTCCGAGGAAATGCGTATGAAAGCAAAGGCACTCCAACATGGTTTCGCCGCGGATATGGCAGGAAAAAAAACTGTTTGGAATAGCACCGTCTTGATCCGAACCCAACGAAACAAACGCGTTGCAAAAATGAACGAACTGATAAAATAGCTATGGAGCACATCGTGCTTGATGCATCGGTCGTGGTGAAGTGGTTTAAGAAGAAAAATGAGCAACGTACCAGCCAGGCAGACGTATTACTTCAGAATCTTCTTGACGGGACCGTACGCGTTTCGATTCCTACGCTTCTTTTTACGGAACTTGTCAGCATTGCGGCCATTGATCGAAGCGTTTCGGAAGAACACTGGCAGGAGGCACTTGTATTTCTTTTTTCCCTTTCCTGGCATGTGTATCCACCGGACCAATTTTTCGTCAAAGATACGTATCGGTTAGCCAAAGGATTAGGACTGAGCGCGTATGATGCTACGTACCTTGCTGTTGCCAAGCGCTGTAGCGCGGTGGTGGTGACGGAGGATAAAGAGCTTCTTGCCAAAGGCGGAAATTTGGTCCGAGCATTGTAGAAAAAGTCTATGGAACTTAAAGATAAAGTTGTTCTCATTACAGGTTCTTCAAGTGGCATAGGCAAAGCCGCCGCCCTCAAATTTGCGCAAGAAAAAGCAAAAGTAGTTGTTCATTACAAAACTAATAAGACTGGGGCCCAACTTACAGTAGACGAAATGAAAAATTGGGGCGCTGAGGTTATCGCAGTTCAGGCCGATGTAGTGAAGCCTCACGAGGTCAAAAGACTATTTTCCGAGGTACTTAAAGCGTTTGGAACCTTAGACGTTCTCATTAATAATGCAGGATTAGCCAAGCCAAAGCCCTTTTTGGAAATCACCAGAGATGACCTGGCGGAGGAGTTTGATAAGAATTTCTTTAGCATGGTTTACTCCTGTCAGGAAGCTGCAAGAATCATGCAAAAAAAAGATTCCGGAAAAATTATCAATGTCTCTTCGATTTGTGGATTAACAGGCTGTACAAGCATACTCACTTTTACATCTGCGCGGTCAGCAGTAACGGGTTTTACAAAGGCACTCGCCAAAATTCTAGCACCAAACATAATGGTTAATGCAGTAGCGCCAGGATTTACCCTTACCCGCTTTTGGGATAAAATGACAGACAAAGAGGTTAAAGAATTGCTTGACTCAACACTGTCTAAAAAGTGGGTTACCGCAGAAGAAATCGCAGATACATTTATTTATTTGACTAAAAACGATTCTGTGACTGGTCAAGTAATCGTTGTAGATGGAGGCTACACTACAAATATATGAATACAAAAAACAAAAACATCATTAAGGATATTCTTCAAGCAACCCCCTTGCTGTCTATGGCTTCTATTACAAAAGACGGGAAGAGTTGGATTTGCACTGCCTTTTATGCATATGATGATAAACTGAAATTGTATTTTCTAACTCCGCCGACGACACAACACAGTAAAAATTTAGAGAAAAATGCTTCAGTAGCTATTTCAGTTTTTGATACTCATCAAAACCCTGATGACAAGAAGCGGGGGCTACAGATATTTGGTGCATGTCATAAAGCAGCAGGTAATGAAATAGAGAAGGGGCTACGCATATATGGCAAACGATTTGTGGATTTCGGAAAGAAAATCCTTTCGCCAGAAGATATTGAGAAATCAAAAATGCATTCGCGCTTCTATGTTGTAGTCCCGCAAAAGATAAAAATATTTGATGAATTAGTTTTCGGTGAAGAGATATGGGTAACCGTGGTTATTTGATCTCCGGCAAGACTTCGAGGGGGTTGACGGGGGTGCCGTCCTGGTAGATTTCGAGGTGAAGGTGGTTGCCGGTGGACCAGCCGGTGGAGCCTACCTCGCCGAGCTTCGTTTTCTTATCTACAGTTTGACCAGGACTCACATCGATTTTGGACATATGGCCATAAAGCGACTTCATGCCGTCGTCGTGTTCGACAAGCACATGGTTGCCGTAGCCCCAGTTTGAGAAAATAGTCCATTCCACCCAGCCGTCAGCGATTGGGTACACAGGAGTGCCTTTGGGATTGGTGAGATCAACACCCGGGTGGCCGGTTGAAAATATTGTGGTTAGGCCAAATCGGGTGAATGGCCACTGAAACTTGGTGTCTGTCGGGATGATCTCAATAATCGTCTCTTCTGTGGCCTTGCTCACTTCGAGATTGGCGACGAAATCTGTTGCAGTGGGCACTAAAACCGCGGAAAAGACAGCCACTCCAGACAAATACACTCCTATGATCTGGGGGAGCTTGGTTGCCTCAATCTTTTTGCGTAAAATGAGGCTAATTCGATTGCTGCCTCGATAGGGGACCAGCAGCCAGTAAATAATCTTTTTCGTAGAAGCCGATAGTATATAATTTTGCTTCTTTCTTGTCAAATTGAGGTGCAGGCGCTATGATGAGGAGATCTATGCGCAGAAAGATAGTATTTCTGGTCGTTATTCTTCTTCTGATCGGTGGTGTTATAGGACTAATCCGATTTTTTTCAGGCCGAAGCGGAGCGACCGGTGAGCTTCGTGTGGATAGTCAGCCTACAGTGAGTATATTTTTGGATAATAGACATATTGGTCGAAGCCCCTATAAAGACAAAGTTGCCTCCGGTGAATATACCATCAAGCTTACTCCGGAATCTGCGGTCGATTCTCCGGCAAGTTGGCAGGGACAAATCACTATTGGACCCAATTTATTAACGTATGTAAATGCAACACTTTCCGACTCCGAGCTTACCAGTGCAGTCGATGTTCTTTGGCTCACTAAAACGTCAGGCAGAGCCTCCGAAGTTTCCGTTACCACCAACCCCGATGGCGCAACACTTCTTATTGATAACGAAACGAAAGGAGTAACACCCCTTGCTATCTCCGATCTTTCCGCCGGAGACCATACGCTCACGGTTACGTCTCCGGGATTTGCTCCCCGAACGCTCAAAATAAAAGCAACGGCCGGGTATCGCCTCATCGTGACGGTCAAACTTGCCCTTTCTGGCGAGCCGATGCCAACGCCGACTGAGGAAGCGACACCTTCGCCAACACTTAAAACAACACCTAAAGCGACCCCAACCAAGATAGCAACAAGTTCAGCCACCATGCCTGATCCGACTAAACCCTTCGTGACGATCAAAGACACACCCACCGGATTTTTGCGCGTCCGGATGGAGCCATCGACGGCCGCTACTGAAGCTGCACAAGTCAAGCCTGGTGAAAAATATCACATCGAGGATGAGCAGAGCGGGTGGTATCAGATAAAATACAGCGGAACCAATGAGGGTTGGATCTCCGGCCAGTACGCCACAAAGACTGAGTAATATATATGGGTTATGAAAATGTGTTGCGCGTGGAGGGTTTTCTGAAGGATCGTATTGGCTGGTGTAGCGGAAGTGGTTATTCGAGTTTCGGGAGGATGGTTATAGCGTATCGCGACGAAGTACCTCGTGATGACGTTTTAACAGGGGAGGAGCTTGAAAAAGCTTGCGCATCTTGTCCAGTGGGGAAAGAGAGAATACCTGGTTTGATTTGCGGTGGGATGAAATATGTCAATCGGATGCAAAGTCAAATGGTGGCTGAGGTGGATGTTTCAGATAAAGCTCAGTTACCGGAAGGCGCTGAAATATTTTGTGGCTTGGATAACGCGAGGTTACAATCGATGAAGGAAGCACCGACCATAGCAGAAGTAGCAGCTCAATATACCGGCGATATGCCTCTCGTGCCGTATAATTGATGGAGCGCAAATTGCTACCCTCCTATCCCATACACGACCACCAGCACGCTTCCCACCCAAAGTTCCTTCAGTTCATCCGACGAAATACGATTTCAAACTCTTTACGAAATCCTTCAAACGTTATGGTGGCTTTTTGGAAAAGATCCGCTTGTCCGAGGATACAATGGTAGGGCGATATTCCTTCCACGATATTCAATGCGAGGGAAAACGTACTCCCATTTATTTCTGCCTCCGCGCGATCAAACCGGTGAGAACGAAATTGTCCGCTTAACGTAAAGCCGATAGATGCCGGAATACTCTCCCATGGTATGCTGAGCGATTCTGCGATAGTCGTTGAAATCACTGCTCCTGCTGCGCCAGAGTCAACCAATGCAAATGTCGGAAATTCTGTTTGTTGGTGGCGAAATGTCACGGGAACTATCGGTGCCAGCACGACTCTGTTCTTGATGCTCGGAAGCGGACTGTACCTGTATTGTATGAAGCCTATCCGATGAAGTTGCCGTACGTTTTTCCTGCCGGAAAAAAGTATACCTTTTCTTTTTGTTTCTGTACCTTCTCTTTGAGTGTTTTTAGGTTTCTTCCGGCAAACACGACGGAGCGAAAGTCAGACGAAATTGCTACCCATCCGGACGTATGGCCCCGCAGTAGTTTGACAAAATTGATCGACTTCTTTTTCATACAACAGTAGTATACTACTTTATGCTTCATCCTCCAATGCCGTAGACCACCACCAGCACACTCCCCACCCAGAGGATGATTGTGGCTAGAAGGGGAAGATCGCTGGTTAAAATTTTCTCCGGTGATTCACCTTTCCCTTCGTAAATAAGCTGCATATACCGCATGATGCCATAGAGAACAAATGGGATTGTCAACATCATCCATTTTCGCCCGGGAATATCCGGTGCAAAATCTCCGTAGTTGCGAAAAATAATACCTTCTCCTTGAGGTTGGGCTAAAAACGTAAAAAATGCGTAGGTAATAAACGTCGAGTTTGCAAACATTGCCGTATAGGTATCAAGGAGTTTTTCTGAGTAATGGGAAAGCGCCATACGCGTATCGCGGGGAACAACGCCTTCGTAGCTATCGATAAGGGTAAGCTCTGCTCTGCGTTTTCCGATAGCAAGAAACAAGGCAAGCGACAAAGCCGCCAGAGCGAGCCAAATGGAAATGTGAAATCCCGTGGCGGCTTCACCGGCATAGACCCGGAGGATATATGCGGTCGTAATGGTAAGAATATCAATAATACTGTACTGTTTTAAGATAAGCGTATAGGCATACTCAAGAAACAAAAATGCGACTGCAAAAAGAAAAAACGTCGGATTGGTGAGACTTGCAATATAGAGCCCTGTGAAGGCAAAAAGAATCGAAACGAGGACTGCCACAGGGATAGGGAGTTTGCCGCTTGCGACCGGACGAAATTTTTTGAAGGGATGTTTTCGGTCTCGGGGAGCATCGAGGACGTCGTTAAAGAGATAGTTTGATGAGGAGAGTAAACAAAATGCAATAAACGCCCAGAGATTTTGTATAAATGGGGCGGTTTGAAACAGTTGCCCAGTAAAGAGAATCGGCGTGAAGATCGCGATATTTTTTAACCACTGTCGGGGTCGTGCGGTTTTGAAAATTGCCAAAAGTACTTGAGCCATAGCAGGAAGCCGCCAATGACCACACCGACAAGAAGTAAGGTAAACACCTTCTGTCGACTCGTGACAGCCAAGGCGATTGCACCAAGTATAGCCGACACACCCCAGTAAAACAAGGCAACACGGCGTCGGCCCCATCCCAGATCCAAGAGTCGGTGGTGGAGGTGACCACGGTCGGCCCAAACTGGAGACTTTCCGTGGCCTATTCGTCGTATGAGCGTATAGAGGGCGTCAATTGTTGGAATGCCGAGAACCAGGAGTGCGGTGCCCAGTTTCCCGTAGGAAAGAATACCCAACAGTCCGAGCATCAGCCCGGCGATCGTTTTGCCGCCGTGTCCCGGCATGATTTTTTGCGGATAGACGTTCCATGGTAAAAAACCCAGGAACGCTCCGGCGACGATAAAGGCTAAAATCGTGACCGGAAGTTGAGACGGGTCGACGGCACTATAGCGCAGGGACAAGAGTCCCAAAACAATGCCAGAGACCACGACAAATCCCGGCATCTGTCCGTCGACTCCGGCTGACCAGCCGACGATGTGCATCGTCCACATAAGCCAGACGAATGCAAATAGGTCTGCCCAGACCAAAATGGAATGTTTTCCAAAAAAATCAAACGAGAGGCGCCAGGTTTGAAGATCGATTACTCCTCCGGTTATTGGATTGGTAACAAACGGAATACCGGCGCCCACTCCTATCACAACAATAACGGCAAGTATCCCAATACCAAGGCGAATATAGGGGTTTATATCACGTTTGTCGTCTATTATTCCCGTGATCGTCAGGAGTGCAAGTGCTACGATTATTCCGACCGTGAGTTTTGTAACGGGTAGATAAAGAAGCATTGCGATGGCGATTGCCGCAAATAAGGCAAGCCCTCCCGCGCGGGGGACTGTTCCGTGATGGGTATGGGCGGGATGATAGCGATTTTTTGGGTTATCGAGGAGTTTCCAGTTGCGGGCAAGATCAATAACCCATGGCGTTACCCCAAAACTAATGAGACCTGCAACAATTCCGGCAAGAGCGAAATTCATGAGAGCGTTACGTAACCAGAGAGAGAATTTGTACGATTGAAACAAACGATAGTATACTCACAAAAAATGATGCAATGATGACAAGTTTTGAAAACACCGTTTGCCCACCGATATTACTTGCCAAAGTAAGACTCAGTCCTTGCCAAAAGAGACTCGCCCCCGGGAGAAGAAAGAGCCAGAGGGGGTTTGCCAGTTGGTCTTGTCCCCACGCCCGAGAATACCACAGCGGTATGAATGGCGGGAGCATTCGCCACCACCAGGCGATGATGGCGATAGAGAGCAGGGTGAAACTGATCGATGCGATCGAGAGCCAACGAATCAAGGGTAATACCAACAGTTGACTCCATTGTGCCCGAATGCGCTCTATAGGTGCGAGATTCATAGGGGAGGAGTCGTGCTGTAAGCAACGCTATAGGATCCATCAATGTTAACTAAGAATGCTTGCATTGGATAGGGCGGAAGATCATAGGCCTGTTTTTTTGGATCAAATATCGCATCCCCAACATACCAGGGAAACGCTGATCCGTTGGGATTATAGAGATACACGCGTGAAGGATCGGCACTATAGTATATGCTTTCAAACAAGATGAGTGGAGATTGAGCAAGTATCACATCGCGGGTTCCCGCAAGAGCGTTTATTTCTGTGAATGTACGGGCAATATCAACTTTTGGGTGTTTATTGGGGTACCACAGGTTGAATGCCAGAGAAAAAAGAATGAATGATACCCCCAACACTTTTTGCAATCGGCGGTTCCTCATGGCGTCAAGCGCATACACTAAAAGAAATACCTCGGCGATAGTAACGGGAATGAGGTATCGATTCACAAACAGCGGCTTGATAAACGATACAGAGATAACGAGAATTATCGGAGCAAATACGGCAAGGAAGAAATAGAGGGCTATCTGTTTGTGTTCTTTATTTCTGAGAGCCGTCACGAATAAAAGAATAAGCCCGACGGACAGAGCTGCGGTATAGTCCCATAAATACCACGGCGTCCCTTCATATCCCAAAAATATATTCCCAACGACCGAGGCAATCAGGTGAAAGTCGACAGGGAAATACCACGAATTTTTGAGTTTGGCCGATACTTGCGCAATGCGGATAAGCCAGGGAAGAATAAACAGTCCATTAATAAGAGAGGCGCGAACGAAAGGATCGCGCAGTCGCCTCGGTGACAGTTTTTTTGTGAGGAGCCAATGGATAACTTGGACGAATGGAACAATGAGAAAGTAGCTGTGTGTGTAAAATCCCAGGATCGTTGCCAGAATATAAAGCCGCCATCGACGTTCAATATACGTGTACATGGATAGTGTCGCAAAAAAGATATACCATCCATATGTTCGGACCTCAAACGCATAATAGATAAGCATGGGATTTAAAAAGAACAGGAGAGGGAGTACGATGGAAAGCCAGGACTTTTTAAATAACGTTTCTGACCAGTGTATGACGACTCCAGTTGCAAGGGCAAATCCTAATAGAGATAAACTGCGAACGGCAATTTCACTTGTGCCAAAAAGTTTTATCCAATAATGGAGCATGGTGTAATAAACGGGCGGTTCAAAGGTGACCGATTGAGCAATCCATGAGACTGGACGTTGCGCAACCAGTACCGAGAACGCCTCATCGCGCCAAAGGCTTTGGGTGAGGTAGAGGAGCGGGGTATGCGTCAAGAGCCAATTGAACATATCGTTACCTGCTATTATACCTTTTCAGTCACTCGATACTCCAGGCGTTTGCCGAGCATGAGTCTTGTGTGAGCATCAAGTCCGGGAAGAGCGGAAAGGAAAAACGAGACGACGGGTAACGTAATCCATTGAAGGTATAAAAACGGTATTTTCCATCGTGCATATTCTTTCGGACGAGGGGGTTTTATACGTAAATCGATGACAATAACAACAATAAGAAATATTGCCGATAGCGTAAGGATACCTGATGATATTTGCGAGAGATTATGCCCGAGTACGGTGCGGGCAAACGCAGGGTTAATAAGGGGAGGAAGGGTGCTTCCAATTGTAAGAATAAACCAATTTGCCGGCCAGAACACGTGATGTTCAAGGAGCATAATAAGGCGGCGTAGTCTGTCAGATAGCGGAATGGTGTGACTGAGGAAGACGCCACGGATGACAAAGGGAAGATCCGATACGCCCCATGCCCAGCGTTTGGACTGTTCATATTGATTGACCATCGTCCGGAAAAATGAATGACTCTCCGCAGCATCAGCAAGAACCGGAAGAAATATGCCGCGGGTGGTAACTTTTTCTCCGAGGGCAAAATACACTTTAAAGAAGAGGTGATAATCTTCTGGGATTACGTCTATGCCCCAAAACCCTGCTTTTTGGGCTGTTGAAAGGGCTAGGGAATACGTGGAAAAATTGATGAATCGACTGCTTTGCGAGAGAAGCGAAAGATTCCAAATGCTGTTCATGGTATTAAATACCCGGCTGGGGAGGGGGATTCGCCAAATGTTGGAATAAAATAAAATCGCTCCCTGATAGAAATGATACGCCCGGTCTGGATCGGTGAGGAATTGACAGGAAAGAGCCGAGAAATATTTTGGGTGGAGGAGTGCATCTGCGTCACACGAGGTGACGGTCGTGGTATTGATATCAATATGCCAACCCGGGAGAGCAGCGACAACTTTTTTTGCCGCCCATGCCATGTTTGATGATTTCCCCGCGACTTCGCCGGTATGAAGAACGTGTCGCGTGACCATGAATTTGCCAAAAAGACTCCCAAATTTCTTCCGTAGAGTTTTTTCTGTTTCTCGCGCGTGGGGATCTTTATCTTCGGTTGCGAGAACTACAATGATGCGCTCTTTAGGAAAGTCCTGTTGGGCTAGGTTTGTAAGTGTGCGTTCAAGGACGTGGATGGGTTCCTGATACTCGGGAACAATCACAACATGGTAGAGCTTATTAAAATCTGGGAGATTCTTTGTGAGTGCGACCCAGTCTACTTTCGTATGCGCAGAGATCATCAGAAACGATCGGATCGCATGAATAGCCAGGCGAAATGATTTATAAAACCAATAGACATCAAAAGTAATGATGAGATAGGCAACGATAGCCGGATGCCAAAATGACAGCCAAAACGGCATCGTTATAAGTATCCACGAAGTGAAGGGAATGAGAATTTCAAAAAATCGTCTTGTCCGGTTTGGATACCGGAGAAATAATGATCTCATACAAGGTTATCTCTATACTGTTTTGAATAGCGCGTATTTGGTTAGTCTCCCGAGCAGATAATACGTTCGACTGACGATGTCTTTGAAAAGCGAACGCTCGTCTGCGCGAAGTTGAGTAAGAACGGTAAGCGCAGGGTCAAACAGGACTTTAAGGTGTTTTTGATGAAGCCGAATGGCGAGCGTGAGGTCATCCATTTGCGTGACGTCGTGAATTTTTCCGTCAAATCCCCCAGCTTTGGCGAGAGCATCCCGACGTATAGCAAGATTCCCACCGATAATCAGCTGAACTCCAAAGACAGCATGAAGAAGGGCAAACATATATATATAATCTTTTCCTTGAGGAAAAATCCACGTATAGAATTTTCCGACGTCTGTAAAACTATATGGACCACCGACAGCCGCAATAGAGGGATGTTCCCGAAAGGTGACTTGGATTTTTTTGAGGTAATCAGAAGGAACGACGCAATCTGCATCTACAAAAACGAGGAGCTCACTTTTTGCCCGCCGTACTCCGGTGTTTCGGGCGTTGCTTGCTCCCGGTTTCTGCTCGAGAAAGACAAGTTGTATATATTTTTTTGCAACGTCGCTCGTTGCATCCTTGGAGTTATTGTCGACGACAATAATTTCATACGGCTCGCGGAGACTTTGTTTTTTAAGGGAAGCGAGGCAAGCTCCAATATGGTGTGCTTCGTTGTATGCGGGAATAATGATCGACAAAACCGGTTTTTGCATTGTAGGAATTATACAAAACCTGTGGTATAAATGCATGTTATAGTGGATTGCCCACGAATTGTTATCATCGGTGCCGGACCATGCGGTTTAGGTGCAGCATGGAGACTGCAAGAATTTGGCTACAGAGATTTTGTCCTCTTAGAAAAAGAAAATCACGTTGGCGGTCTGGCGTCCTCGTATGTTGATGCCAACGGATTTACCTGGGACGTTGGTGGTCACGTCATTCACTCGCACTACCCCTATTTTGACCGTGTTTTTCAAGAGGTCACCGCTGGAGAATATTTAACCCACGAGCGTGAATCCTGGATATGGATATACGATCGTTTCGTTCCCTATCCGTTTCAGAATAATATCCGTTATCTGCCTCCTTCGGTGATACAGGAGTGCCTTGACGGCTTAAAGGAGGCTTCTGCAAAGAAACACGACCCGGAAACGTTTGCCGAATGGATAGTTGATTCTTTTGGAAGTGGCATCGCCAAACATTTTCTTTTTCCATACAACCGCAAAGTATGGGCATATCCGCTTGAAAAAATGAGCTACCAATGGGTGGGCGATAGAGTTGCTTCTGTCGACATAACAAGAATTGAACTCAACATTGCAGAAAAGAAAGACGACGTTTCATGGGGTCCCAATGCCGTATTTGAGTTTCCAACATTTGGGGGAACCGGTTCTATTTGGGAGGGTGTTGCAAATCGGTTCCGGTCGCACATCCGACTCAACGCCGGTGTTACTTCTATTGATGCCCTCAAGCGGCAGGTAATCTGTACTGATGGTTCGGTTCATCCTTACGACGTGCTTTTGACGACGATGCCGATAGACCGATTGACTGGATTGACGACGGGACTCACTGGCACGTCAGGATCTGAGGACCTTCATTTCTCTTCAGTTTTTATCGTGGGGATCGGGGTTAAAGGAGATACTCCAGCTCACCTTCGCGGGAAGTGTTGGATGTATTTTCCCGAAGATCACGCCCCGTTTTTTCGCGCGACGGTTTTTTCCCATTACTCACCACATAACGCCCCCAAAGGAACATGGTCTCTCATGACGGAAACGTCAGTTTCGCGCTATCAACCGCTAGCTAACCAAGACATTGTCGCTTCCGTTATCGACGGGGCAAAAAAAACGGGTTTAATCGGAGAGCAATCAACCGTTGTCGACACGTGGAAATTTACGACAAACTATGGCTATCCAACACCGACGCTTGGGCGTGATCAAATTCTTGATCGGTTATTCCCGATATTTGAAAAGCACAATATTTTTTCCCGGGGAAGATTTGGAGCATGGCGGTATGAAGTTTCCAATCAGGATCACACATTTATGCAAGGAGTTGAGTGGGTCAATAAGATTCTCAATGGAGAAGAAGAGGTAACGGTCTTCCATCCGGAGTTGGTTAATGCAAAGAAGTGAAGAGCGTTTGTGCATTAGTTGTCGTTGTGTCTGCCAGAACTTTTGTTGTAATTCCTTTTAGTTGGGCGATCTGTTTAGCGATAAGCGGAATATATTTGGGTTCATTGCGTTCTCCTCGATGAGGCACCGGTGTTAGATAGGGTGCATCAGTTTCTAGCAGAAGCATGGAAAGCGGAATTGATGGAACGGTTAGTGACAATTGTTTGGAATAGGTTACATTGCCATCAATACCGACAAAAATTTTTCGCGCCTGGGCTTGGCGAAGTTCTTGAAGACCTCCGGAAAAACAGTGGATGGTGCCTTTTGGTAAAGATGGGAGTGCGTCGAGGACAGTAAAAAAATCTTCGTATGCGTCCCGACAGTGCATGATAACCGGAAGATTATGGCGAAGTGCGAGACGAAGCTGTTCATCAAAGAGCCGTTTTTGTTTGTCTTTTTTTCCGAGCGCCTGCTCACCCTTGTACTGAAAATAATCCAAACCGCATTCTCCGATAGCTATGACTTGATCATTCATAAGGGAGTCGAGTTTTTGCACATCCGGGTCATGCTGTGCTTCGTGGGGGTGGATGCCCAGAGCAGGGAAGATAACGCCCGGATAAAGCTTAGCCAGCTCCAACACTTCTTGTGAAGAGTGTAAATCAACGCCGGGATTGATACATTGTTTCACTCCCGCCTTTTTGGCATTCCCTACGACCATCGCCCGATCAGAATCGTATTGAGAGAAATTAAGATGGCAATGTGTATCGATGTACATGCGTTACAGGCGGGGAAATAACGATGGTTGAGATAGTATCGTCGGCCCCCTAAATTGCTCAAGAATTTTTTGGGCGGTTTGTGGCAGAAACGGTTGGAGGAGGGTGGCGATTTCGATAATTTGGCTGATTGCTCGGTCAAGTACTTTGATTAAATCATTGCCAGATAACTTCCACGGTTGGTTCTCGTTGATAAACTTATCTACTGTTTTTACTCTCTCCCAGACATACGCAAGCGCATCATTGAATCTGTACTCTTCAAGCGCTTTTTTGTATTCTCCGGTATTGACGTCTTGAAAATTTACATTTTTCATTTTACACTTTTGACTTTCTGCCAGTTTCGCGATTCTAGCCACTAAATTTCCAAGTCCGTTGGCAAGATCTGCATTGTAAAGTTCTTTAAATCTTCTCTCTGAATAATCGCCGTCACTATAACTAGGTATTTCGCGGGTGAGATAGTACCGGACTGCGTCAGTTCCATATTGATTAAGAACTTTTATGGGATCCACAACATTGCCAACCGTTTTACTCATTTTTTGCCCATCAACAGTCAAGTAGCCATGAACGAAGAGTTGCTTGGGTAATGGCAGACCCGCGGATTTGAGAACTGCCGGCCAGTAGATTGCATGAAACCGCAAGATTCCTTTGCCGATAATCATAAGGTCAGCTGGTGCCCATTTGGTAAATAGTTCGTCATTCCAGCCTAAGCCAATCCCACTGTAATAAATGTTGTTCGCATCAAACCATACATACATAATTTGATCGGGATCTCCAGGGACAGGTACGCCCCATCCTTTGGCGCGTTCTTTAGTTCGGGAAATAGAAAAATCTTCTAAGCCTTTTTTTATAAAAGCTACCGTTTCATTTTTTTTGCTCTGAGGGATAATAGAGAGAGCATCAGAGATGATTAACTCCTCGAAAAATTTTTGGTATTTTGACAAACGGAAAAAATAATTTTTTTCTGCGATAAGATCAAGCTTCTTGCCGGGATGTTCAAAACATTCACCGTTTTCATTGAGTTCATCGGATGTATAAAAAGCTTCACAACCAACGCAGTAGAGCCCCTCGTATGATTTTTTATAAATATCCCCACTTTTTGTACAGAGTTCCCAGAGTTTTTGAGAGGATAAAAAGTGATTTTCGTTTGTCCCACGTTGCCATATATCAAAATGAACATTGAGCTTTTTGGCCAGATCAAGAAATTCTTGTTGGTGAATGTCGCAGAATTTATGTGGTTCTACTCCAGCCTTTTGGGCGGCCTGAATAATTTTTAGTCCATTTTCATCGGCTCCACACAGATACAGTACATCCTCATGGAGAAGCTTGTGATATCGTCGAATAACGTCTGAGTAGATAAATTCCTGTGCATGGCCGATGTGAGGCGCAGCGTTGACGTAAGGAATTGCGCTATGGAGGTAGAATTTATTTGTCATAATCGTCATTGTACCATCAAAAAACCTCCTTGCGGAGGTTATTAAAATTCCAGATTATAACCTCCGCTACAAGACGGCTTGCATTGCCATCAACGTGGAGGTTTGGGTTTTCATATTATTTACTGTGTTTTCGCACAAACAGGGCGCCGAGCAAAGCGACAAAGGCCAGAGCGAAGAGATATAAAATGAGATTATTTTCTATCTGATTCATAAGTCAATAATATAGCTTGCAAGGTAAAAAAGCAACACAATGACAACTCCCCCGATAAATATCTGCAACGAGAATGGTCTGTCGTCTAAGAATTGACCAAACACAAGCGCTATTGCGACCAAATTTCCCAACTCCATGAGTTTTTCTGATAATCGGGATCGAAAGGGTTTACGGAAAACAATTCTCTTCATGTTTCAAGAATACCACGTCACCGTTTTGATAGCAGGAGCTCAAGGGAGGTGAGGCAAGCAAGAAGCAAAATGAGATAGAGCGGTTCGCGAAGGTTGAGGATTTGAAGGACGAGGTAAGTCGTAAGCCCTAGGGATAAAAGAACAGAACGTCGTACATTATTTAAGAGGTAGAGGAGTATCCAGAAACAAGAGACAAATAGTAATACAAAAAAAATACCAAACAAATGCCATGCATTGGGTTCGTAGCTATTAATAAACCACGCAAAGCCACTAAAACTTGTCAGTCCCAAAACCAACCACCAGATAGACCGCGGATGTTTCTCGTGACGCATATCGTGAGTCAATTGTAGCGGGGTAGATCCCATGCTACAATATCAAAACTTCTATGACACAAGATCTTCTCCTTATAATTTTTTCTATTCTTTTGGGATTTGGGGCACTTATTTGGATTATCAGGCGCGAACTAGGCAAGCTTAGCGAGTCGAAGGATGATTCGACCTTAACAGAATGGCTCAAGTCGATGCAGATTTCGATTGAGCATACCAATAAAACATTAAACGAAGCGATGCGCGGATCGACCAGTGACGTCGCAAAATTATTACAAGCAAATACGAAACAGCTCAACGAACGTTTGGATACGGCAGCCAACGTGATCGGCGATCTCAAAAAAAATTTGGGAGAAATGAGCGAAGTTGGCCGCGGTATCAAAAGCTTGCAGGAATTTCTTCAATCACCAAAACTTCGCGGCAACATCGGCGAACAGGTCTTGCAGGATATGATCGGACAGACGTTTCCGAAAAACTCGTTTCACCTCCAGTATTCTTTTAAGTCCGGCGTCAAAGTCGATGCCGTCCTCAAAACTGACGCAGGACTTCTCTGTATCGACTCGAAGTTTCCCATGGAAAACTTCAACGTGATGCATAAAGGAGAAACCGAAGCAGATCGGGCACGTGCAAAGCGGGAATTTATGGCAGATGTCAAAAAGCACGTGAGCGATATTGCCAAGAAATATATATTGCCCGAAGAAGGCACGATGGATTTTGCGCTCATGTATATTCCCTCGGAAGGCGTCTACTACGAAATTGCCAACATGAATGAGCTCATGGAATTTGCTCGAAAGCAGCGGGTCTACCCCGTCTCCCCCAATACGCTCTACGCGCACCTTCAAGTTCTTCTTCTCAGTTTTCAGGGAAAAGATTTAGAACAAAAATCAAAACAGGTGTTTCAGCTGCTTCGCGCGATACAAAAAGATTACGGGAAGGTAGAAGAAAATCTCGGTGTTCTCGGCCGCCACGTCAATAACGCATATAACAGCATGAGTACGGTGACTTCAACATTCGGACTTCTCGGCCAAAAACTCTCGCAAACCAACACGCTCGGAGACGGCAATGAAGAAGAAAGTCAGCTAAAAATAGAGGGATAACGATTCCGTTGGATATGTTACTATGTTTCGAAACAAGATAACATGAATCATCGGAAGTATTCGTGTATCCACGATTCAATCGACAATGATCCATCATAGGAAATGACATGCTCATCAGGTGTTGGAGGTTGAAAGTTATCTGCAACCTCGGTAAAATCTTCGTCTCGAACATCATATCGTTCTTTGGTTTGTCTATTGCTTTGCCAACGTTGTCTTGCGACTGACTCGGGAATGTTTACATAAATAACTATTGAATCAGTTCCGACTTTTTCAGCTATAGCACGGAGTTTGTCTCTTTGTTCTCGCGTAAAATTAGCCGTATCGTTGATAACTGTTCTACCCTCACGTAAACGTAGTTCTGTTCGTTCATAAGAAATTCGGTATGTTTCTTTCCAATCCTCATTGGAAATTTCATCATTGCTGAGTTCTCTTAAACCTCGTTCACTATTGATTTCATCCAAATCTACGCGAACCCACCCGAAGTGCTTAACGAGTTCGTTGGCAAGAGTTGTCTTTCCTGCAAATGGTAAGCCGCAAAATATAAGAAGCACAGTCTCGTTCATGAGATTATGTTACTATGTTTCGAAACATAGTAACATAAGGCTGTAGGATTGTATGACGCAAATATCAAAATATCCTCTACGAAAAGAAATTGAGAATCGGATGCTTGAGGTTTTTCTTGATAGCATAGGGATGGTAAAAACCCGAGAACACGTCCAGAAACTCATTGATGATCTCTTCTCTCCTACCGAGCGCGTAATGCTCGCAAAACGCCTGTCTATAGCACTGTTGCTTCTTAAGAAATATGATCAGAGGACGGTAGCAAGAATACTCAACGTAAGCTTAGGAACGGTAAATAAAGTGAGCTTAGCGCTTCAGAAAGGAAATGGAGGGTATGAATTGGTCGTTAATTCTATAGTTCGACAGGAGAAATTTCACGCGTTTTTAGAGAAAATCGATGAAACACTCGTAGATATCGTTACCACGGGTCATTCTCTTCCTAATTGGCGTCGCGTGCGGTGGGAAACGAAAATCCGCAATCGAAAGCCTTACTAACACATGTTACTATGTTTCGAAACATAGTAACATAAAAATGTAAAGCATAGGAAGATAAGTTTTTTTTGATGAATGCTATACTTAAGATATGGCAGATATTACCCAGATGTGTACGAAATGCGGGAAGAAATTTTTGATAATTAGTCAGGAACAGGAATTTCTTAAAAAGAAAAATTTGCCTCTTCCGACGCTATGCCCTTCAGATCGACAGGCAAGGCGTCTTGATGACCGCGGAGAACGAACGCTATATAAAACAACTTGTCAGGAATGTGGCGCGAACATGATTGCCTCGTATGATCCCGCAAAAGAGAAGAGTAAAATTTTTTGTAAAAATTGTTACCGGAAGTATTTCGAAACACACGAGTTGGTATCATGACAGCTGAAGAATTTTACTCTCAGTATCTCGTTCTCAAACATTCTCTTCCCCAGTCTGCTACGCATAGTCATAGCAACGAAAACTCAGAGTATGTAAGTTACAGTTACCGATGCAAGAATTGTTACTATTGCTTTGATTGTGTCGATTGTAGAAACTGTTTGTATTGTTTCGATTGCGTACGCAGTAACGATTGTCTAGATGGTGATTATTGCGTTGAGTGCGAGCAACTCTACGAGTCTGTTGATGCATATCGCTGCTACAACAGTGCGTTTCTCAACTACTGTGCACGGGTTTATGACAGCTATTTTTGTCGCAATTGTTTTGACAGTCACAATCTTTTCGGATGTGCCGATCTCAAGCAAAAACAATATTGCATTTTTAACAAGCAATATACAAAAGAAGAATACGAAAAACAGGTTATAGAGTTATTGAAAATCGTACCCAAAGAGCATCTGAAAAAATTGAATGAACTCGCGAGTCAACATCCTATTGGTCCGACGTACGTCTCGAACTCCGAAAACAGTGACTATGGCAATCAAGTGCACTACTGCACGAGCTGTTATCTTTGTTTCGACACTGCTCGAAGTAATGACTTAGCATATTCATACGATACGGCATACTGTACAAATTCAATGGATTTGACATACTGCTACAAAGCAGAACTCTGTTACGAGTGTACCGATAGTTCAAAGATTTATAACTGTGATTTTATCGAGTGGTCGAGCGAGTGCTTTGATAGCGCGTATTTAACCAATTGCAAAGATTGCCATAATTGTTTTGGCTGTGTAGAAGTTGCGCATAAACGGTTTTGTATTCTCAATAAGCAATATTCGCAAGAAGACTATAAAAAGGTAGTTAGCGAAATTGTGGTTTCTAGACAAGCGGTTCACTAAATGCTTGTGCTTTTGCCTCAGCGACCGATGGTATGCCAGATTCTTCAAGCAGCCCAATCTCTTTTTCCACTTCAGATCTCGGACGTGCGAATCGCTCGCGGGACGTTCGCACGATATCGTTTGCAAGATCCTCGTCGGGTTTGGGGAAATTAAGCGTGCGGCCGGAAAACGGTGGAGCGGTTTGCCCATCGATCGTCATTTTTACGTAGAAATTTCGCATATCTAAATTGAGAAAATCTTTTGGCGAAAAGGTTGGCGTATATTCTTTTTCAAGAACTGCTGCGTCTTCGCCGCCGACGCGAAATGAAACAATACTTCCGATATTACCAAATATGGTGGAGCGGACTTCTTCCGGCAGTTGCATCATATACTGGTGCGCAACTGTGAGATTCAAGCGATATTTTCTGGCTTCCGAAAGAATATTCGAGAAAGCGCTTGTGGCGAAATTTTGAAACTCGTCGATATACAAGTAAGTATCTTTTCTGTCCTCTTCTGCTAAACTTGCCCGAGCAACCGCTGCTTGCCAAAGCTTGGTAATAAACATTGCACCCAGTAGCGCGCTATTTTCCTCGCCCAACTTTCCGATTGCAAAATTGGCAATAAGAATTTTTTCGCCGTTTATGATTTCGTCGAGTTTAACAGAACTTTTTGTTTGACCAACAATATTTCTGATAATCGGGTTGGCGACAAATTGACCGACTTTATTGATAATCGGCGTAATTGCTTCGCCGGCAAATTGCTCGTTCCACGACGAAAACTCCGTCGTCCAGAATTTTTTTACCAAGGGATCCTGAATTTTGGCGATAATTTCCTGTCGATAGCGGATATCAGAAAGCATATTGGTAATGCCCAATACCGTTGCACCGGGAACATCAAGAAGTGCGAGCGTTGTGTAGCGAAGCACGTGTTCTAATCGTTGATTCCAGGTGAATGAAAATAACTTCTTAAATATTGCGATAAATCCAGCAACGACAGTTTGCTTAAACTCATACGTCCCTACTCCTTCGAGCGGATTGAAACTCATGGGGTAGTCAATATCAGAAGGATTAAAATACACAACGTCGTAGAGTCTCTCTCTGGGAATATAGCGAAGCATTTCTTCGGAAAGATCGCCGTGCGGGTCCATGATGACGCAGCCTTTTCCCTGTCGAATATCAGCAAGAGCGAGAAGTTGGATGAGTTTACTTTTTCCGACCCCAGTTTTTCCGATGATGTAGAGATGTTTTCTTCGATCTTCTCGCTTAATACCAAACTCCGTCGAAACTCCCCGAAAATTGGTGGTGGCAAAAGGAATAATTGCGGGTTTGGTGGGCAAATTTATCGGCGGCTCGGCGGTTTTCGATTTGGCTACTGATACTTGCGCGATACCGGAGGAGGCTAGGGGCAAGTGATACATCGTTGCCAGTTCATCTCCTCCCAAAAGAAATGGTTTTGGCGAGGCGGTACGCTGCCGGAACGCATCGACTGCGCGGGGATTACTGCCACGCTTCCAGATTTTGAGTGAGTTGAGATTTGGGTTATCGAGGATTTTAAAGAGTGCAGAAACTGATGAGGCGAGCAGTTCCGATTTTGTATCCGCGCTTGCCGCAATGCGAATTGTTGTCGAAAACAGCGATTTGTGCAATTTTTCTGTCTCCTTTTCCTGAAGTAGTTCCCGCATGGAAGAATTTTTCCTCATGCTTTGTCTCCATGAAGTGCGAAGCATTTCGCGAAATTTGAATGAAAGTGACTCATTGTTTACCGGGCTTACGATGACTTGAATGCCAATGAGGTCATTGCCGGAAATACTTGATGCCATTCCGGATAAAGCGGACAGAAAATCAGTTTCGAGTTCCTTATACGTTTTGATGGGATAGGCATCCGGCCGTTCTAATTTTAGGATTATCACGTGTGACGAAAGAGAGAGCGAGCCGGTGTAGTCGGTAACCTCAACGATTTCGAGCGTTGGATACTGGGAAAATAACTGTCCGCGGACGATATCGACGTTGCTTCGTTCGGTGACGACAAAAAAATACAAGAATCCGCCGCGCACCACAATCTCAAATGAGAGTGTGGCGGGGTGATGGCGAAAAAGTTCGGAAAGCCCTGTAAATATGGCCTCCGCTGCCACCGGCCCCCGGTCATTTTCCCTGGGGACTTTAAGATGCAGGACAACAGGCGCGTTCATGAGCGTATTGTATCAGAACGCACTCACACGATGCTATAATTGCGCTATGAAAAATATGCTTATTCTTCATGGTATTGGGGGAAGCTTTGGACTCAATTGGTATCAATATATCGCCAGAGAAGCTGAAGCTAATGGCTATAAGGTGTACGTCCCGCAATTACCATCCACAGATAGGCCGAATCTTAACGTCACGTACGAATTCTTACAAAAGACATCTTCTTTTGACAAGGAGACAATTCTTATTGGTCACTCATCTGGTGCTAGTTTGTCACTGGGGATTTTACAGTTGCTCCCCAAGGATATTGTAATTAAGCGTACGATTTTGGTAGCTGGATTTATTGACCCCAATCTTACACCCGAGCTTCACAAATATATTCCCCGGTCCGACTATGCTCATTTGTTTCCTAAAATGTGGGATTGGGACAAAATTCGAAAATCTTCAAAAGATTTTATTATTTTTTATTCCCCTCAAGATCCGTTTATTCAGTCACGACATGCCGAGACTCTTGAAAAGAATCTTAATGGCAAACTAATCCTAGTTTCAGACGCGCTTCATTTTAGTGTTGCATCGGGTGGAGAACGATTTAGAGAGTTTCCAGAACTTCTGAAGTACATCTAATTTTTCCGGTAAATTTTTCCCGAAGACACTTCGTTAACTTCTTTGTAATTATTGTTGATGTAGGTTTGTATTTGAATGAGGTTTCGGAAATTTGAGGGGATGGGTTGGGGAATCACAATAATTTCTATATGTTCAGATTCCAGGCGATTGATGATTTGTTGTTCATAATCCGGAAAAAATTGCTGGAAGATTTGAAAGTGAATAGGAAAATAGGTCGGCGGGAGTTGGTCGCGAATCATATAGAGTTCGTAAAATTCACCGAAGACATAGAATTTTTTGTCAAGATAATATGCGACATTTGCGAGTGTTGCAACTCTTTTCGATTGATCCCGTTCTTTAGCAAGAACGCTATAGCGATAATTTATTTGTCTCGTGAGTGCGATAGATAATAGCAGGAGTCCTAAACCTACGAATAGTTTGTATCTGCGTGATGCTGATGTAAATACCAATCCGATGAAGAGAACAAAAAAAGTCGCCATTGGTACGAGGTGTTCTTTACCATAGGTAAGACGCAGGAATACCAAAGAGACCAGCATAAACGTAAACGGCAAGATGCTTTTTGTGGCACGAGATCGAATTGCCGTATAGAGACTCAACAAAAGTACTCCTGACGCAGTCACGAGTATACGCTTATCCCCTATCGGAAGGCCTTCGTAGTATTTAAAAAGAAACTGATTAAACATAAATAAATCTGATATAAGAGGCGATAGTCCTCCGATTATCCAATACGTTATACATACAACAACCCACATGAAGCCGGTGACCAGAACCGGAACGAGACTTTTTTTGTATATACCAATGGGCAGCAGAATGAGTACGGCAGTTGGTTTGATGAACGACGCTAGCCCTACAAGGAATCCAATCAAAACTGGGGATGATTTTTGTGTGAGCGCTCTATAGGTTAGTAGGTAAAATACGGTGATAACGCCTTCGTACCAAAAGTAATTTTCTGATACAAAGACAGATACGAGTACGAAAAAGACTGTCATGAGGTGGTTACGCAAAATTTTGTATACGAGAATGGTACTCAGAAGCTGGGTAAGTATGTAGAACGTATTTCCAGCAATGATGGTAAGCGCATAGGAGAGAAGAAACCCATGATTATCAAAAAAATCCCGATACGGTACCAACCCTTTGGAGACAAGCCAGGGCAGAAACGAGAGTTCAGGCCAGATGTGAATAGGCAGAGATAATAAAAAAGTGAGATGAACTAAAATAATTATCAGAAGAACCATTTTTCTGTTGGGAGTATAATGACCGAACCGTGAAAAAGACTTCCGAAGAGCGTATATTAAACCAGGAGCAAAGACAAGCCGTTGAACATGGCGATGGACCGTTGTTGATTGTCGCAGGTGCCGGAACAGGAAAGACAACAGTTGTAACTGAACGCATCAAGCATCTTATTACATCTGGAAAAGCTAATCCTCAAGAGATTTTAGGTCTCACGTTTACGGAAAAGGCTGCCCGCGAAATGGAAGAGCGGGTAGACATTGCTCTTCCGTATGGCACAACGCAAATGTGGATCTCCACGTTTCACTCATTTTGCGATCGGATTCTTAAAAATGAATCGATTAATATTGGCCTTGATCCGGGATTTACGCTCATGACCGAAGCCGAGACGATTATTTTTTTCCGTAAGAATCTCTTCAAATTTGACCTCAAATACTTCCGTCCGCTGGGAAATCCTACCAAGTTTATTGCAGGGATGATACAGCATTTTTCAAGACTCAAGGATGAAGATATTAATCCCAAGCAGTATCTAGAATGGGCTAAGACCCAAGTTGGAGAAGAAGGAGAAAGATATCAGGAATTGGCCGATGCTTATCGATCCTATGAAGAAGTCAAAGTAAAAGAAGGGGTTGCTGATTACTCAGATCTTATTAGTAATACGTTAAAAATATTCAGACTTCGGAAAAATATTCTCAAACGGTATCAAGAGCAATTTAAATACATTCTGATCGACGAGTTTCAGGATACGAATTTTGCGCAAAATGAACTCGCTATTCTTCTTGCGGGTCAGCGGAAAAACATTACCGTCGTCGGAGATGATGATCAGGCAATTTATCGTTGGCGTGGGGCGGCGATAAGTAACATTATTCAGTTCAGGAGTCATTTTCATAAAACGGCAATCGTCGTGCTTACGAAAAATTACCGTTCCACAAAAGAAATACTTGACCGATCGTATGCCCTCATTCAATTGAACAATCCTGATCGATTGGAAGTGGTTGAAAAGATAGATAAAAAATTGGAAAGCATGAGGAGAACAAACGGGCAACCCATAGAGGTTTTATATGAACAACGGGTCGAGAACGAAGCCGATGAAGTGGCAAAATCTATTCAGAATTTGAAACTCGAAATGAAAAACGAGTGGAAAAATTATGCGATTTTAGTCAGAGCCAATGTCCATGCAGAGCCATTTGTCAGAGCGCTTTCGCGACTGGGAATTCCGTATCAATTTTTAGGTCCGGGTCAACTGTTTCGACAGCCGGAAGTAAAAGATCTCATTGCCTATCTTAACGTCCTTGCTAACTATGAAGACAATGTTGCTATGTATCGGGTGTTGACGATGGATGATATCGGAATTAGTGATCGTGACGTCGCGGTACTTATTAATTACGCAAAGAAATTCGGAACATCACTTTTTGAAGCGTGTGAGCAGCTCTCAAGGTCCAGCCACTCTCAAGGCTCGGCCTTAAAGTACCCCAAGGCCGAGCCTTTTATGGGGCTTGCAAATCTGGTAGCAATGATTACTCGGCACCTGGGACGTATCAAAAAAGAGACGGCCGGACAAATTCTGTATTATTTCCTCCAAGATACCGGACTGTTACAAAAACTTGGAACGTATAAAACGCCAAGAGACGAGAGGATTGCGACCAATATTGCCAAGTTTTTCAATAAACTTAAAACCTATGAAGCGGAACACGACGACGCAAGTGTGTATGCGGTTGTTGACTGGATCGATATGGCCATGAAGTTAGGTGAGTCGCCGCTAGCGACCGATACGGATTGGTCCGGCAATAATGCAGTCAACATTCTCACGATTCACTCATCCAAGGGACTTGAATTTTCCGTTGTGTATCTGGTTAATCTCGTGTCTCAGAGATTTCCGACGACCCAGCGACGGGAGCAAATTCCGATCCCAGATGCACTTGTCAAAGAGATTTTGCCAAGTGGAGATTTTCATACAGAAGAAGAACGGCGACTTTTTTATGTAGGGATGACGCGCGCTCGTGATCATTTATTTTTCACTGCGGCTAAATACTATGGCGAAGGCAAGCGGGAGAAAAAGATTTCACCCTTCGTCATTGACGCATTAGGAGAATTACCAAGCGTAAAGATACCAAGTGAACAAAAACAACTCACGCTCCTGGATTGGGAGAAGAAAGAAGAGTCAGCAGTTTCAATAGTCAGGCAACCAATTGATTATGTCTCCTATTCGCAGCTTGATACTTTTAAAACCTGTCCGCTCCAGTATAAGTATCGCTATATTCTTAAAATTCCGGTGCCACCGTCAGCCGCTCTTACGTTTGGCGACAGCATGCATCGGACGATGCGCGCATTTTATGAGCTTGTGCAACAGGGAAATGTCCCTACAAAGGATACACTCCTTCGACTTCTCGACGATCATTGGATTTCATTGGGATATGGGCAGCGTTCGTACGAAGAAAAAATGAAAGTGCACGGGAGGGAATTACTTGCAGAATTTTTTGAGAAAGGATATGAACCGGGGAAAATTCCAAAGAGTCTAGAGGAGCCATTCAGGATAAAAATTACACCGTTTCTTAAGCTCGGCGGGAAAATCGATCGCGTTGATGAACTGCCCGACGGAACTATTGAGATTATTGATTACAAAACCGGCCAAGCACCGAAAAACCGCGATGTGAGGGCAGATTCGCAATTAACTGCATACGCACTCGCTGCGACAGACGAGGGAATATACAATAAATCTCCCGAACACGTTATTGTTTCGTTTTACTTTTTTGAAGGACAGGAAAAAATTTTTGCTTCGCGAACCCGTGCGCAATTGGCAGAGGCGATACAACATATTACCAAAACTGCTGACGAAATCTCGCGAAGTGACTTTAAGCCGACTCCCGGAAAGCATTGTGATTTTTGTGAGTTTCGCCTCATCTGTGAGGCGTGGCAGTAATTGGATGTATAATATACCCATGAGTGATAATAATCGGCCATATTTTTTGTGGGATTATGATTTGACCGAAGAGGATATTCGGAGGATTTTGCGTGGGGAAAACCGTACGGATAGAATTTGGATTCTATCGCGGATTCTGGAAAGCGCACGGTTTGAAGATGTATGGCGATATACGACGCTTTCCGAAGTACGAGAAATGTTTCCCGTATTAAAACTCAAGCAACCCATCCGACAGGCTTGGGAACACGCGTTACACGTATGGCAATAAATTATCATTTACAAGATCAATTTTTAGACAAGTTTTTCATGAGCCAGTTCGGGCCGGATTTTTATTTGACCGGCGGGACAGCGCTTGCGCGATTTTACTTTCACCATCGAGAAAGCATTGACCTGGATTTGTTTACCCAGAATAAAAACACAGACTTTGCTGTATTGAATTTGTTCGTGGAAAAAATCGGTTTAGCGATAGGACTCAAGACGGTCAAACAGGTGGTTACAAATGCGTTTTTGCAGTATATCTTTGAAGATATTTCCGGTGAAGGCCTGAAGGTAGATATTGTCAAAGACATTCCGGTGCATTTCGGAGAGTTTAAGCAGGAAGGTATGATAAGGGTAGACTCTCTAGAAAATATCGGAACTAATAAAGTATTAGCTATTTTTGGAAGGACAGATCACAAAGATTTCATTGATTTGTACTATATCCTTCACCAAACACAATTAACTTTTGATTACCTCGTTTCACTTGCTAAACAAAAAGACGTGGGGCTTACGGAGTTTTATCTTGCCAACTCCATCGATCAGCTTCAAACCGCTACCCAGATGCCAGCACTCCTCAGGCCATTAGATGTTGACGTATACAAAGCATTTTATAAGCAGATATCAGAAAAGATGCTCTCGAAGCTTAAACCGGAGGACACGTGATTTTTCTGGTAGGATAGATTTATGGATCAATCGTCACCTCTTCAACCACAGAATGCAGCTCAAGTTCGACCGGTGAATCCAAAAAGGTCGTTGAGACAATTATGGTGGATGGTTGGAGGATTTGTGGTGTTGTGTGTTGGATTTGTTTCCGGATTCGTGGCCGGAAAAACATTGTACGCACCAAAGTCGACTCTATCTCCAGCGCCCATTGCGTATTCCTCTCCTTTTCCTACCCCCGATCCGACGACGGGGTGGAAGACATTTTTGAACGGAAATTACAAATATGAATTTAAGTATCCCCAAGATTGGCCAGATATCCCTCTCATTGCTTCCAACCAAAAGGATGGTTTTCAATTTGCTGGGCAGACCGTATATGCATCTCGAAATTTTCCTAAAGTGCAGCCTCCGCAATTACAGATTGAGGTTTTTAAGAGTGAAAGAGAATTATCTTCTGATGAGCTTGAGGAGAAAGAGAGTTGTGGATCTCCAGTCTTTACTATCTCCAAAAGGACAGTTGGGGGAGTACCTGCGATAATTGGAAAGAGATTGGCTTCTCGGGATCCAGGAGCGCCATACTATACTGGACTCCATTACTGCGTACGTGCATATCAAAGCGGGTTTATTTATAGCTTATTGTGGGAAGAAGGCTCTGATAAAGATAGTGGCGTATTTGATAAAATATTGGGGACGTTTCGGTTTCTCGATACAGTTGTCCCGAGTTCTGTTCCGAATGTAAAAAATATAAAAGTTTTGAAATATAATCTCCAGTCGGATTGGAAAACAGTACAAGATAAAACTGGGGCGCTTGAAGTAGGATATGATCCGTCGATATCAAAAGTCAGCGAGCCGGCCGTCGAGAATTCTATAAGTATTTATAAAACGAATAGAATTCTCGGAAGTTTTATGACCGTGAGACTCTTGCCATACGACGGAGGTTCTCGACATGAGTTTTTATATGTGCAGATTGGTGAAAAACCGGTGAAAGAGGATTTACTCCCCTCATATCATGAACAGGAGTATACATATACTGGTAGATCGTGTTTATTTCTTATCGGTATAACCATTTCACAATTTCCCACCACGTGGGGGATGTGCGATGCGGGAGGAGGCAAGGCCTTTTTGATTACTTCATACGATGATGGCGATTTTGAAAAGACGGCTCAGACAATACGGTTGTTGTAGCAAGAAAACGAAGACTGTTTGCCTTACTTGACCACTGTTTGTTTCAGAAGTTTTCTTTAAACTTCGTAACCCCCTCCGTTCATGAAATTGAGCATGCGACCATTCCGTCTCAGTATACATGGTGGCTTAGTGGGGAAGCTATTTGGGGATTGACAGAAGTATTTTTATGTGTGTTTAATAAAGTAAATACAGATAGTATGCCGCAATATCTCATCCACCCCAAACACCCTTTGCGTATCTTTGTCTACATTGTTCTTGTTCTCGGATTTGTTGTAGGCGGATTTTTTACATTTAAAGCCTCTCAAATGTCTACAGAGAGTCGTTCCAAGGCAGCATTGGAATATAAGACCTATGTAAATTGGGAATTTAATGGAACGGACCCAGAGGGTTGGGTTGGTGAGAATCTCACGAATATAAAAGTTGGCGGCGGGGTTCTAAAGGGTATTGTGGGAGGAGCAAAGACTTATCCCAAGTTGACACATAAAAAGGTAGCACTCGACCAGGGGAATAAAATGTTTGAGATTTCCATAGCGGTAGCTCCTGCAGTAAAGCCGGAAAGAGGCCCTACTCCCGCAGTAGAACCATATAAACTTAATGTGATATATGCGGTATCAACTGACGGATTAAAAAGGAAACAATTAGTGATGAAGGGTAGGCCCAATGGTAAACTTAATAATTTAAAAGCTAAATTTCCTGAAATTGGAAAGTTGAACATTGACAATCTTCAGTTGGAATTTGTGAATGTAAAAAGTGATTCTATTATCACAATAGAATCAATAAAGGTAACAGACATAGTAGGAACGAAACCAAGTCCAACACCCACCCCACTGCCTGGTTTAGTAAATTGTGAATCGCTTTACAAAGAGAAATCATCTTATTTCAAAGGTTGTTCAGATAATGGGTATGCACAGGTCTGTTTTAATCAGTTCACGACAGAATATCAAGGATGTAATAAGGCAGGCGAAAATACTTGTACACAAAATAATGTTAATGCCGCCAGTAATATTCTTTGTGACTCGTCTCCAATGTAGCCTGGAGTGAATAATTGAATCAGTGGATACAGTAATGCCTGTTCAGCCGCCGCCGATGGTACCGCCTCAAAAATCTTCTTCCCACCCTGCTCTTTTTATCGCTGGTACTACCTTGCTCGCTATAGCCATCAGTTACTTGGGCTACCAAAATTGGCAACTCAAACAGCAAGTCAATCGGTTAGACAAACTTGTCCAAGTCGACAACACCCCTCTGTCTTCACCTACCGATTCATCCGACCCCACCGCGAGCCAGGCTCCGAATGGTGACCTGGCCAACTGGAAAACATATACAAATAATGATCTGAGAGTAAACTTCAAACATCCCAGCGGTTGGGTGATAACTGAAACTAGCATCGGAGTTGTTTTATTGAAAGATCCTGACATACGCATGGTAATTGGAGCTTGTCCGGGATACTCATTTTCCGTTTCAAAATATGATCCGTATTTAAACTATTCACGATTCGATAAGGTGGTTAAATCAGAACTCGATGGCAAATCTACCGAAACTTGGACAAGTAACGACTCAAAGTGTAAAGAAAAGGTTATCTTTATTAACGCTTTACCCTCCAATGACCTAAAACCCAAATATATAATTTCATTTATATCTAAAAATTCTGACGGCGATAAAATTCTTGACCACATCCTCTCCACCTTCAAGTTTACGGCAAATGAGTAGGGTAATCGAGTTCTTCTTCATGGTATACTACCCCCGTATGGGTATAACAACAATTTCAGCAACTATTACAAGCCTCGAGAATCCGAAAAATAAAGTCAGCGGAAAGTTTATGGTGGATACTGGTGCAGCATATACAGTGCTTCCACAGGCGCTTGTTGACAAACTACACCTGAAGCCGGTCAAAACGCAAGAATTTACCTTGGCAGACGGCACAACCGTTGCCCGAAGACTTGGTCATGCAATGGTTGAGATTGATGGCGACAGAGCTCCGTCTATAGTCGTACTTGGAGAAAGAGATGATTCACCTCTTATCGGAGTAGTGACGCTTGAAAATATGGGACTTATGGTTGATCCCTTTAAAAGGAAACTTCGCCCCATGAGACTCATGTTGGCCTAAATGGTACGTTACCCAGCAACAGGGTAATACCGTGGTGTTCCTCCAAATCCTTCTTTAAATTTCGTAAACCCTTTCCATTCATGGAACTGTTTAGGGTTTCGTTCATCCCAGACGCCGACAAAGTCAAACTGTTTCATTCCCCGTTTTTTTGATAGTTTCAATGCCTCCCAAACGAGAAGAGTCGGAGTGAATAATTTTTTTCCTTGGTGGGTGGCTCCTGCGATCCAATAATAGGAGGTATCCTCCCAAAAAATGAGAAGTACACCACCATGTTGTGCAAGAAGAATACTTGCATGTTTCTGGGAAAATATTGACCAGAGATCTATTATTCCATAGGTAGTAATACTGCCAAAAAGCCCGGCTGATTTAGATTTAATTGCAATAAGTTCGTTGATGTTTGCAGATTCTCTTACAATCACCCCATGTTTTTCTGCCCGACGAACAGCCCGTCGTTTTGCTTCGGAAAATCTGTTAAATATTTCATCTTCGGTAGCTGTTAGATCAACAAGAATAGTTTTTGTCGGCAAAAATGGATTTCCGCCAACGGACGGAATTTTTTTCCTCCACTCGTCAAACGCCGTCTGGGAAACAACCGCGTCCGGTTCAACGGTAATCCGGCGGATTCGTTTTTCGCGCAATAGTTTATTGAGAGTATCGGGAGATGGAAGTCTGGTTGGCCGCTGTAGTTTTGCCAATGCCCCATATATGGGAAAGTAGCGGAAGATAATTGTCGATCCGTCTATCTCACTCGTGTGCCAGCCGAGTTTTTCGATATATGAAATATACAGTGATGATTGTTGCAGCTCCATTTATCGCAGCATTTTCAAATATTTCCATCGAATCGTATCGGCGACCGTATAGATTTTGTAGAGAGCGGGTTTAAGGATGAGGTCATAGGATCCGACAAATTCAATCAAATTTGGATTGAAACCTTGTTTAAATCGATGAAATCCATACCAAGGATCATTGGGATCGGGGTCGGGACCGAGTGCACCCCATAGATCAAATTTTTTATATCCTTCCGATTTTCCCCATCGGGCTATTTCCCAAAGCATAAGGTTTGGCGCCATGACTTCCCGATGATCTCTTGATGAGGCACCATAGGGGTAATACATCGTATCCTTCCAGCAAAAAATAATCCACGAGGCAAGAATTTGATTTCTATACGTGGCCGTAAACAGTCGGGCGATATCGGGATGAAAATGTTGCCACATTTGCCGGTAATACAAATCGTTGTGCGCATAAAAGTGCTGGCGTTTAAGCGTTTCATTATTTAAACGCAGAAATGGTCCAAGATTTTCTTCTTCGTTGATCGTTACTTTGTGTTTTTGGGCGACGCGAATGTTGTAGCGCGTTTTGGGGTGCATGGCTTTTAGTAGTTCTTCTTCAGACTTTGTGAGATCTAAGACAAATGTGTATCTGGAAAACAACGGATGGTGGGAGTGTGGTAGCAGCTGATCGCCAGAAGTGACATTGGGTTCGATTTGAATACAGAGTGCATTTTTTTCGTTCCCCAATGCTTTTAGTTTTTCTATCATCTCTTTTGTTACGCTTGGTCCTTTGGGAAAATAGCCGATGGTCCATGGAGTGAGAGGAATTTTGTGGAATGTCAGTTGCCAGTTGCCAATGCGGGCCACGTCGATGCCCATGGAGCGACGAAATGCTCCCCATGCCGGTGATTGAAGTGGGTGTTGCATATCCCCTATTATCGTTGGAACTGCCTTGTGTTACAATGGCGCTGTGAGTAGGCGTCGTTCTGATACTCCCATCCCTTGGCTTCCTATTGATAGTCGGTTATTCACTCCTTTCTTGTCGTTTGGCCACGTAAAAGGATGGGCAAGGATTTTTCTCCAAATAGAAATTTTTCTTTCCGTTGTCACTGTCCTGGGGACAGTACTCTATGGAGTGCTCCTCGTCGTACGCTCTAAATGAGCATATCATCGGTATTAAATCCGCGATCACTATCGAGGGAAACCTGAAAGTTAAGCGCGTGTTGGGGAATATCAGAGATAAACCGTGATATCATATTTTGTGTCCTTGTCCCAAAGAAAAGTCGTCTGTTTGCATAGGTGAAGTAGAGCTTTTCTTTTGCTCTGGTGATCCCGACGTAGCACAAACGTCGTTCCTCTTCCAATTCGTCACGTTCCAAAAGCACGCGGCTGTGTGGAAACAATCCTTCTTCCATTCCAACCATAAAGACGATCGGGAACTCTAATCCTTTTGCTGCATGTAAGGTCATGAGGGTTACGGCATTTCTATCGTTGTTACGATGTTGTCGGGGTTGATACTCCCGCTCAACCAGTGCTACGGTTTCTAAGAATTCCTGGAGTTTTGAAAATTCCGTTGCCACAGATCGAAGTTCTTTAATGTTTTCAAGTCGTGATTGCTCTTCTTCAATGTTGGCGTCGTAAAGCTCAAGATAGCGGGTTGTTTGGAGAATCTGATCAAGAAGTTCTAGTGTGGTCAGCTCAATAAGTTTGTCATCTTTGGATACGGCATCAGCAAACCCCAAAAATTTTTCCAGTCTCCGTATCCCAAGTTTTTCCACCCGCCTGTAGGAAACGGTATCTTTGGGATTGGCAATCAAACGGAGATAGGCCAAGACATCCTTGATTTCTTTTCGTTCATAAAATCGGGTGCCGCCAACAAGTACATACGGGATACCGGCGTGAAGAAACGTTTCCTCGAGTACTCGCGATTGGGCATTGGTACGGTACAAGATTGCACTATCAGTGAACGGGCGGTTGAATTGCAAGATCGTCTGAATGAGAAACGTCGCTTCATCGTGTTCGTTTCGTGCTTCGTAGAGAACGATTTGGTCACCGCCGTGTTTATCCGTCCATAATTTGAGAATTGGGTGAGACGTATTTTTAGAAATGACGCCAAATGCCGCATCAAGAATAGTTTGAGTGGACCGATAGTTTTGTTCTAAGTGAAAAACCTCTACATCAGGATGGTCTGTTTTGAAATTAACAATATTTCGGTAATCAGCCCCCCGCCAGCGATAAATGCTTTGCGATGCGTCACCCACGACACAAATATTTCGGTGTCTGGCAGATAAGAGCTTTGTCAACATGTATTGGGCGCGATTGGTGTCCTGGTATTCGTCAACGAGTACATAGCGATACTTTTCTTGATATTTGCCTAATATTTGGGGTTCTTTTTCGAACAGTCGAACGGTGAGGCTCAAAAGATCATCAAAGTCAACAGCGGCATTGTCCCGGAGAAGTTGTTGATAAGCCATGTAGACGGTCGCCACCGTTTTCTGGAAATACCCGCGGGCGTACTGGGGGTATTGGGTGGCCCCAACAAGTTCATTTTTCGCCTGAGATATGGTATGGAGGATGGCGCCTGGATTGAAGTTTTTTGTCGAAATATCAAGTTTTTTCATGACGTCTTTAATGGCATCGGCTTGATCTTGTTCATCGTAAATGACGAAATTTGGTGCGAGCCCGATGGCGCCACCATCTGAGCGGAGGATCTTTACGCAAAGAGAATGGAATGTGCCGGCAAAGGGGAGTGAGGAGGTGTCCCCCAGTATTTTTTGTATTCTCTCCTTCATCGCACCCGCGGCTTTATTGGTAAACGTTACCATGAGAATATCGTCTGGCGATACGTGTTTGTGATTCATGAGATAGGCGACTTTGTAGGTAAGGACGCGGGTTTTACCGCTCCCGGCTCCGGCAAGAATGAGGATCGGGCCATCAGTTTGTTTGACCGCCTCTTGTTGGGCAGCATTGAGCTCATTGAGGAGAGAATCGACCATAACATATAATACTAGCACAATGAAACCGGTCTATATCGTTGCCAACTGGAAGAGTAATAAAACAGTTGCGGAAACTCGTAGTTGGCTTGAGTCCTTTACATTGCCATCGAAAGACTGCACTGTTATTATTTGTGCACCTTTCACGCTACTCCATTTTTTGAACGAGCAAAAACTCCAGGTTCATTTGGGTGCTCAAGATGTCTCACCTTTTGGAGAAGGAGCGTACACAGGTGAAGTCAGCGCGAAGCAATTAAAAGAACTTGTTGAGTGGGTAATAATCGGACACTCCGAACGAAGAAAATATTTAAAAGAGAGCGATGAGGAATTATCATTTGAAGTTTTGCAAGCAAAACAGGCGGGTCTCGGCGTTATTTTTTGTGTACCCGATGAGAATATTCATATTCCTCCCGGGGTAGAGGTTGTTGCATATGAACCCCAGGACGCTATCGGAACAGGAAAAAGTGAGGATCCAACGCGTATGAATGCTGTAATCGCGGGTTTAAAAAAGCGATCTAAATCTTTATACGGACTCTATGGAGGGAGCGTCACGCCCCAGAACGTCGCATCGTTTATAAAAGAGCCATCCATTGATGGAGTTCTTGTTGGAGGGGCGAGTCTGGATGCAGTAGCGTTTCAACAACTCATCGAAAATGCCTACCATTCATAAATTTCGTCGTATGTATGGATCAATAATAAAGCGCGTTATTTCAGTCGTTGTCGCCTTCCTCCTTCTGGTTGTTGTTACCAAAGTCGTTGTATGGAGTAAGCAGTTTATGGACGCTACCGGACTTACTCCAACAACACTTTTCCGTTTAGCGTTTGATACCGGTGTACCGCTCAATTCTTCAAACGGCCGGACCAATATTCTGATTCTTGGTATCGGTGGAGGAGTTCATGCGGGTGCGGATCTAACGGACACAATGATGGTTTTCTCTGTTGATGCCAACCAGAAGAGCATAGCGATGATTTCTCTGCCGCGCGATATATGGTCCGATACGTTGAAAGACAAAGTAAACAGCGCCTATCACTATGGGAAAGCCCCGCTTGCTAAAGTCATCACAAGCGAAGTGGTAGATCTTCCTATTCACTATGTTTTATTAATTGATTTTTCCGGGTTTGAAGATGTTATCGATCTCGTTGGGGGCGTAACCGTTGCGGTACCCAACGCGTTTACTGATCCGAATTTTCCCATTGCGGGTAGAGAGGAAGATTTTTGTAACGGCGACCCGGAGTATCGGTGTCGGTATGAGACTGTCTCTTTTGAACAAGGACTTCAGAATATGTCCGGAGAACGAGCGCTTACCTATGTGCGCAGTCGTCACGCAGAAGGGGAGGAGGGAAGTGATTTTGCCCGCAGCCGAAGGCAGCAGGATGTCATGGTAGCGCTCAAAGAGAAGATTATGCGGCCAGAAGTATATTTATCTCCAACGAAAGTCAGGGAACTCTTGAGGGCTTTTGATAACGCAACAGAAACTGATCTTCGTATCGGTGAACTGGCTACGATTGCAAAAATCGTCTCGAGCATTCCCGGTGATCACATTCGTCGAATATCACTGGAAGACAAGCTCGACATTGCACCACTATGGCTCTATGGACGTTACGCATTGGTTCCCAAAGAATCGTGGGAAGCAATCCGCCAATACATTCGTTCACAACTATAGCGCTAACCCGAGAAGAACAAGAAGACTGCCGATTGTGATGACAGAAATCCCTACGGCACCGGGACCAATTCCGGAAACCGGTACCTTGGGGGTTGATTGGGCTGGCGGAGTGCCTTGGGTAACGGGTGGAGTACACGAGCAATCTACTTCATCGGTACACGATGAGTTTCTGCATGCTCCATCACTACAGGTGAGATTGCTTGGGCACTCACTATCAGAAGCACAAATTGCATTACATTGAGATATTGGTGTTGGAGAGGGTCCCGGAGATGAGGTTGGTGTGATTGTCGGCGTTGGTGTGTTGGTTGGTGTTAACGTTGGTGTTAGGCTAGGTGTGGCTGTTGCGGTCGGAGTAGGAGTACCTGTTTGTGTTGGTGTTGGTGAGGATAGCGCAAAGGTCAGTGTACATGCAGGAGCGACTGCTTGGGGAGCCACTTCAGGCACAGTAGGGGCAACAGGAGTTTTTTTGCTTAGCTGTTGACTTGTCAGAAAAACCATTACGGCTAAGCCAACGGTAATGATTCCCAATAATAATACGTACCAGTATCGTTTAAAGAAGTTCATAGGTTATTTCCAATTGCCATTGATGAATACCTCTGCTTCAAATGAAGCCTGCGCTTGGGTAATGGCTGATGGGATATTGATGGCTAGTCGGTATTCGTTGTTTGTCGTAAGTGCCGGATTATTCTCTGCAAACTGGGTGATTCCCTGAATACGGAATCTTGCTTTTGTTGTAGCAGTTCCTCTGGGTGTTGCCAGTGTCACCGTCTCTCCAGCAGACAGTCTTCGTGTTCCGTTTCGGAGAGCTTCGGTTATATTCGTATCACTTGCGTCGTAGACCCGGATCGCTTGGCACTGTCCGCCGGGACGATGCGTGGGCGTTGGCGTGTTCTCTCCGCTGGGTGGAGGATTGGTCTCGCCTCCGGGTGGTGGCGGTTGACTTGTTCCGGGAGGAGTGCTTGCTGTCGGTGCAGCCGCGCAGTTCGTTGGGTAACAGGTCATGCCGGATCCGTTTGGCGTATCCAACTGGACAAATGCGCAGTATTGATTTGCGATAGAAACGCAGTCTACGTTACCACTCCTTGTTTCTACAGAATTGATACAAATGGGTCCTGGGCCGCGTCCAGTTGGGCCATCTTTACATACATTGATCGTAACTTGTCCGTGACACTCGAGACCGCTTGCGCCTGTATCAGATGTAGTTCCTAGATAATCATCACAGTCTTTTCCTTTGGACGTATGAATACCACTATTGTTTCCAAATGGACTTGTGCCTGAGGTGACCGGCCGGAGATTTTTATCCAGTTGAATACGATCGGCGTTACGTTCGCCATTGATTAGGTCGCCTCCGCGATTTTTGGCATCGATGGCGGCAATATCACTCCGATTAACGTTGTTTCTCTCGCCAGCTAAGCGGATGATTTCTACTGGTCGGTCCGGCGGCTGGGAGCTGTCGTTGGATTCGTTGCGCTGGGTATATTCCGGTTGTTGGGGTGGCTTATCGATATTTTCCGGTTGACGTGCCTCATACCAGCCGGTGACCCATTGCTCCGGCGTGCTACAGCTGCCGGGATTGACATTACACATGTTATCCGCCGCAAAAGCGACGGATGCTCTCTGATGCCACAATGTGAAGGAAAAAAATATCAAGGTACTAACGCAGAAGATACGACGTTTCATAGCGATATTATTGGGCAACGGTTACTGTTGGTATTTGGTCCGCTGATGCGCTTCCAACTTTTTGTTCTGTGAGTGTTTTGCCAAGCCGATCGACGACTTCTACGAGATAGCCGTCAGATGAGGCTGGGATTTGCGCGTCAATAAGCGAAACATCCACGCTATAGACACCCTGTTGATCCGTTTTGGATGCAATAGGGAAGTAAAACCTGTCGGTCAGTAATGGGGAAATCACGACAAACACATCTTTGAGTGGTTGGCCGCCTGATGTAACTATCGTGCCTTCTACAAATCTGGAGGGAGGTTTCCTCTCGTCAAAGAGACCACTTATAACTGTTGCTCCAAAGAACGGATGGAGGGATATTTTCTGTCCTCCTTGGGCAGATAGTTCATGGGGCGTATACGGATCGAGGTTGGTTAGGGTGATCAAATGCATGCGAGAGAGAGTGTCGTCACATGCTTTTGTTTCTTTTTTCGTTTGTGTATTTTTTGCCATGGCGCACCCTTTTGAGTCCGCCTGTTCTTTCCAGATAACAGAGAGCGAAGTTTTATCCAGATTTGCGATATATAACTTGCTTTCTGATGTAACATATGCGGCTTTACTTCGCGTGTCGGCAAGCTGGCGCTGCTGCGAAACGAAGTAAACTGCTAGGGGAATAGTAAGAAGTAAAAATAGAAGCGATGCAACGATGATATTCATTCGGGAAAACCGTGATTTTTTGGGAAGAGGTGACGACGGAGGGGGCGGCGGCGGCGTATCAAGGACGGCATTCATTATGTCATCGGCGGGTTGAGAAGGCGGAGGAAGTACCGCTTCTTCCTTAAGCAGCGGTGCGTCTTGTAATTTTTGGGCAGCGTCAGCAATATCAATCATTCTTCTTCTACTGTAGAGTACTTTGGAACTAGTCGTCAAGCATTACAGAGCCAGAAGTGTACCACCTGCGACCAAGAGTCCAAAGCCAATAAACACGATAATGAGCGTTGGAAGTATCGATCCGCTCGTTGGTATTGGCTCTCCAGCAAGTGTTGATGTTGGTGTTGGTTCGAGCGTTGCTGACGGGGTCGCATCACCCAGAACCTGTGTTCCGCTTTTGAGTATTTCAAAAAGATGGGTAATTGCAATCGTTTTTCCAGAAGAATCTTGGGTTGTCATCGTGACGCTCTGTTTTCCGATTCCAAGGTTTTTTATTGGTGTATACCGCCAAATTCCGTCAGTGCCGACGATAGTCGTGTCGCTATATGGGTTGGTAATACCCAGTGTGAGTACGACTGTTTTTTCGGGAATTCCTGTTCCATGAATGAGAGGTGTTGTCCCGGGAATTGCTGATCCTTCTTGGGGAGCGACAAGAGATACCGTGGATGTACCAAGAACAGTGGGTTGCTTGGGCACTTGTGCCTGTTGTTTGCGGAAATCATAAGATTTGCCAATAGTCATGACAGGGACCGGTGAATCGTTGAGCGTATCCGTAATGGCTTGCGTTTCCTCTTTCCCCGCGACGCGGACACCAATATTTTCCGTCATGCGTTGGGTTGTTCTTAGGTAGTGCGTTTCGTCGCTGGTTCTTAGGCGATTGAGTGGGATAAGCCACGAACCCGATGGGCTGACGAACGTTGATAGCGTCTGTCCGCCTTCTACAGTTACATACACGAGCGCTCCGATCGCCGGTTGATTGGTATCTGAAAGAACACTTCCGTAGGACGGGCCCAAGGCATTATTTTCCGAGGGTAGGAGCGAGGGGCCGGTAGAGACTGATTGGGAAGGGGATTGAGCTTTTTTTCCGTCGGAGCGAATAGTTAGCTGATATTGAGTGTCAGCAGTCAGATCGCGTACGGTCACGTGATGGGTTGTCGTCGGGATTTTTTTAGTAGGTGTGTCCCGATCATCCAACGCAGTACGGGAGCTCATGTTTCCTCCTGATACCAAAACGTCACCGACTACAGGAGACTGTGTGGTCCACGATAGAGAAAAAGAAACGTCGGTACTATTGGTGATTTTAATATTTTCCGCGTTTATTTCGGTTCGTGCAAAAAGAGTAGACATGGCTGGCACGCGTTCACCAAAAAAAATTATCCCGCTTACGAGGATTGCGGCAATGAGTAGTCCGGCGATGGTGGGTATTTTGGTTTGTGGCATACTTAGTATATTTTTCGCTTTACGATTTCTGTTAGTATGTCTGCATCAATGGTCGGTGAGAACGGCGTGATAACCTGCGCTACAGTTGAACTGACCGTTGTGGTTTTGACTGTTTTGACAAACTCAAAGAAAACCCACAAACTGACGGTGAGAAACGTAAATACCGAAATAAGCACGATATCGCGATCACTGTTCATTGATTTTTTCAGGTAAATAATACGCGCGAAGTTTCATAGTGAGTTGGAGCGGTCCGTTTGCCGATTCATTTCGCCCCGACGAGCTGGGTGAAAAATTAATTTTCTCCACAGTGATTATTCTACGCATATCTATCATACCATTCAAGAATGCTTGGAGCTGTTCAAATGTACCGGTAAGAGTCATTCCAAACGACAATTCATACGGAGTGCCCGGTTTTTGTGCTACACTCGCCGATACAGTAGCACCGGTTACCGAAACATCAGAAACACGGACTGCGGAGATAGAAGCCTGAGTAACTCCTGCTAGAGCGTTCAATTGACTCATGATCCGGATGATATCCGGTGTTGAAGGAAGGGCTTGGGAGAGCAATGGAAGATTTGGTTCGATTTGGGTGAGGTTATTTTGTGCTTCGATGAGTGCGGTGATTTTTTCCTCCATTTTTTGGTTTACCTCTGTTTTGTCTTTTATCTCCCGGCGCAGATAGAGAATAGTTTGCAGTGTCGGACGTATTGCGTACCAGGCAAATAACGATATGGATAAAAAGGTAAAGGCGATGGTAGTATAGAGATGGGTATTGGGACGCTTGCGCATCTCCGTGACAATTTGATAATACCGATGATATTGCTGGTAATCAATTTTTTTCATGGATTTCGTTTCGGTTGGGGTGTAGACCCGATTTCAACGGTAAGATCAAATTGCGACCCTCCCATTTTTCCGGTCGTGATATCTCCAATGGTGACAGAAGAAACATGAGGGTTTGCTTTGAGATTGGTAAGAAGGGATGATACACCTTGTGTTGTACCTACAATAACAGACATTTTCGCCTCCTTTTCTGATATATCCAGTGATTCTAAATATGCGTCAGGGGGAAGCGCATTTTGAATATCCCGTAGCGTTGTAATGGGCTCTGCCTGATTGGTGATAAGCGTTCTGATGGTAGTGAGTTTTTGCTGAACCAAACGTATTTGTTGTTCGAGACTATTATTTGTTTCGATAATCGCTTGTTTTTGAGTGATTTCTTCTTTGAGATCAGTGAGCTTGCGATCGAGACTAAAGCGTGAAATAAAAGCAAGAAGTACGATAATTTCTGTGAGGATCATGATATAGCGGCCATACGTCGTGGCCCACGTAACAATCCGGCCGATTGGGGTGCGGGAGAAATCACCCTCTCCAATGAGGTTTATATCGATGCGCGAGAATTTCGTGGCAGGCATGGTATTAGTATAACGCCAATTAGACAAATTTGGCTAATTTGGAGAGTCGGGTTTTGAGGCGAGCAGAAGTATTTTTATGGATCACATGTCTATTGGTTGCTTTATCAAGCATCATGAATGCTTTCGCCAGATTCTTCGCGTTTGGAGATTTTCGTACGAGTTTGACCGCGCTCCGAACCGACTCCCGAGTATTTGCATTACGATCAGTTCTCCTTCTGTCGCTGCGCATTTTCTTGATTGCTTGTTTCGTAATTGGCATGGCTGGTAAAGGAGTATAGCATAAAACGGCCAGTGTCGAAAGGGCGCGCTGCCTTGTATAATGGGTAATAATGGAACGGATATTGGGAATTTTTTATCGAAGACAGGGAGGCATTGGATCGGCTGCGTTCGTTTTGGCGTCAATGGTTCTTACATCGCGCGTATTTGGTCTCATCCGTGATCGCATGCTTGCTTCGCGTTTTGGACCTGATGAATTGGGGGTATATTTTGCGGCGTTTCGTATCCCTAATCTCGTATTTGAGTTATTGGTGATGGGTGCACTTACTTCTTCGTTTATTCCGGTATTTACGAAATATCTTGCCACTAAGCGCGAGAATGACGCGTGGATCATGTCGTCAGTGCTCATTAATGTGAGTACGGTTATTTTGGCAGTTCTCGCGATCCCTCTCTTTATCTGGGCGGATGCGTTATGTAGAGTACTGGCACCAGGATTTAACAACGCACAACAAGCACAGATGGCGGTATTTACTCGGTTTCTCTTGTTGTTTCAGGTAGTACCGTTATGTATCGGCAATTATTTAACCGGGATTTTGCAATCGTTTCGTTTGTTTTTGATTCCGGCTTTAGCGCCGGTTGTCTATAACGTTGGTATTATCGCAGGTATTTTCTTCCTCTCTCCTTCATATGGTTTGATGGCACCGGTGATTGGAGTGGGGCTTGGAGCTCTCCTTTTTGTGATTATTCAATTGCCACTTTTATGGCATATCGGATATCGCTATACACCGATATTTTCCTTATCTCACCGGGGGGTAGTAGAAGTAGCAAAGCTCGTAGGACCCAGAACGATCGGGCTCGCAGCCTCGCAAATAGATACAACGGTTGATCTTATGTTAGCGAGTTTATTGGGAGCGAGGTATGTAACAATCTTTAATTTCGCCCAACATCTTCAGCAGCTTCCGGTAGGATTATTTGGCATCACGATCGCACAAGCGGCATTACCGACATTGTCACTATCGTCAGCGTCGGAGGACCGAGCGCAATTTCATAAAATTATTTTATCGTCCCTTCATCAGATATTATTTTTTGTGCTTCCTATTTCTGCTCTCTTTATCGTGCTCCGAATCCCGGTGGTGCGTCTCGTTTTTGGTGCGTCTCATTTTGATTGGTCCGCAACGGTACTTACCGGTATGACATTATCCACATTTAGTATTTCTCTGTTTGCGCAATCGATCGGGCAAGTTCTTGCGCGTGGATTTTATGCCCTCTACGATAGCAAAACTCCGGTAACGGTAAGCGTTGTAACGATAGTTTTAAACACCGTTTTATCTATCATATTTATTCGCTGGTTAGCCCTTCCCGTATGGTCGCTCGGTCTTTCTACATCGATTGCAAGCATTATGTATGCAGGAGCACTTCTGATTCTTCTGGATAGGCGGTTGGGGACATTTCCCCGTCGGGAGTTACTTCTTCCTCCGCTCAAAATGATTATGGCAGCTATCGTGATGGCGGGAATGCTCTATATACCACTCAAGCTTTTAGATCAGCTCGTTTTTGACACGACGCGAACAATGGGATTAATATTGTTGACCGGTATTGCGGGAGCGATTGGATTGTCTTCGTATCTTTTTCTTACGTGGGTATTTGGCGTTGGCGAGGTGCGATCGCTCATTACATTTGTAAAGAGATTGCGGAAGCAAGGAACTATTTTACTTGAACCGGCGAGTGAAGTTAGTTAAGGTGATGGTGGTTGTTCTGGTACAAATGGACTTGCTTCACTGGCCGTCTGTGTTTCGTTCGTTGGCCCCGATTCAATCGGGGTTGGCGGAATGTACGGAGGAGGCGGATTCATCCTTCGACGGATGATGATGAAGATACCAATCGCAGTTGTCAGTCCAAGTATGATCCAGATCCATGCTCCGAGACCACCTTTGGCAACCGTGAAGTCATCCGTATACGTCGTACTTACACCATTAATATCAGTTGCCGTGACGCGGAGTTGTTTTGCTCCGGGAGTAAGTTTTTGAGTAATGATATAGCGCCATTGACCATTTTCATCCGCCGTTGCGGTGCCAAAAATTCCATCTGGAGAGATTTCGATCGTAATTTGTGCATTGGGTGAGGATGATCCGCTTATCGTAAAACTTGAGGGTGATTCTTTTTTGCTATTGGTAAATGAGGTGACCGTCAGTGTCGGTGGTTCTGATGCAATAAATGGAGTCGGCGTGAGTGTGGGCAAGAGCACCAGAGTCGGACTTGCAGTTGCAATTGGTGTTGTTGTGGGACGACGTGTTGGAGTAATCGTCGGCCGTCGGGTTGGCGTGACTGTTGGTCGAAATCCACCAACGCCTGATGTAGGGGTGGGTGTATTGGTTGGAGTGTTGGTAGGAGAAGATGTTGGCGTGTTGGTTGGAGTGTTGGCCGGTGTTAGGCTAGGAGTTGGGCTGCCCGTCGGCGTTAGGGTTGGTGTGCTGGTTGGTGTTGCGGTAGCCTGTGACAGAGGAGGAAATTTAAATTTTTTGGAAACTGCATCGTAACAATTGGGATCGGTGACGATCAAAGGATCGTTGGTCTTCCCAGCGCCTGCCTCAAGGCTCTTCCATTCGTAGACGTTGCCGGAGGGAAGTATGTAATACCATATACTCTTTTTATTCCAAAACCACTTTTCTTTAAGACCACCCCAATTGCGGAAAATACCGTCGGGGTGAATCGTCAAAGGGCTACCAGAAGAGAGTGCATTGACGGTGATTTGGCAGGGGACGGGCAATGGGGTTGGTTCGGCAGCCCGGTTGCGAATATCTTGTTGTTGCTGTGTGACAAAAACTCCTGCAATTAAACCCAAACCGGCAATGAGCAGTGCGATAAACAGCAAATATTCTTTTTTGAGAAGTTTTTTCATGGTGCTCGGGTAACTTCCAATATAACGATGCTTTGTGCTGGCATGAGTATTTGTTTTTTTAGTCTATCACTCGTGACTATCTCTTGCGTGGACGTATTTTGTCCAAGAAAATACCTTTGCCTTATAGTGTATGTTCCCGGACTAAGATTCGTCAATGTGATAGGTACTGTTTCCGTGTGGCTGCCGTAGGGATCGAAATTAACCAGAAGTACTTTTATGGTTCCCTCCAGTACACTTGCATAACCCATTACCCACGTGCCTTCGCCAGTAAGGTTGAGTCTCGTTCCTGCCATGCCATCGAGGAAGTTGTAGACTGAATATCTGGGTTTGGTTCGTTTACCGTTACCCTCATGGGTGATGAGGCCCCATCCGTTGCCATCTTCCTGACCCGGTCCGTCTTTTAACTGAAAAGAGAAAAGATAATCGGGGCCTCCGGAAATAAGTTGCCTAACAACGGCAGCAGTGTGGGCTGCAGCAAACATCGTGCCGTAGCGTTTGTCTTTATTACCAGTAAAACCTGCTTCTGTTATGAGAGTAGGGATAAGCGTAAATTGTGGGAAGGGGAGAAGCCAGGAGATGAGGTTTCTCTGATCTTGTTCAAATCTCCGTGGATCTTCAAGATAGGAATGCCATGAGAGAAAATCGACGCGGTTGCCGCTGGTTACCAGTGCCGTGATCCAGCTTTTGTATAGTCCGGTTGTTGCCGGTCCGCCTAAATAAAATGTGTTTGTATTTGAGGCGCGCCGCGCGCCGACAGAAGCATACCGATACAATTGAAGATAGCTTTTTTCTCCGCCAACCTTCCAGCTTCCAAACTGTGCCAAATCCGGTTCATTCCAGACTTCATAATAGACACCGCTCACGTTTTTTTCTGATCTGCCGCTATAATGCTCGATCGTTTTTTGAACCACGAGTGCCCATTCGTCCCAATTATTCGGTGGATTGATAAGGCTTCCGCCTTGAGCAATAGCGGGAGGCATGAAAGAAAGGACGAGCATGGGTTTGGCACCGGTAGCCAGAATCGTGTTGACAGAACGGTCGAGCGAGGAAAAATCAAATGTCAGTTGATCGCCCGATCGCCCAACGACGTTGTGATGATCATAGATATGGTCAATACGAATAATTTTTGGCCGTAATGCGGAAACCTCGCCTGCAATGGGAGCAAGCATATCTGTAGATTCTTCACCTCCCTGAGAAAATGTGTGATAGAAGGCTGTGGGGATTGGTTCAAGCGTTGCTTTTGTATCAACAATGATATTGGCGGATTTTCCCGTTGCACGCGAGACAAGAATGACCGTTTGATATGCGCCAAAAAGAAGAAATGGTAAAAAGAGGAGAAGTGCTGCAAGAGACACGAGAGAAGAGGTGCGCGGGGAAACCTGTTTAATAAGATAGTTTTCCATAGACAATACCAAAACTGATAAGGATTAACGCTAAAGTTATGACTAAAATTGTCGGCTCTGCGCTGCCGGAAACCGGTACCCCGGAGTCTGTGGCAACAACAAATGATTCGGTGGCCGTGTCGCTGCCGTCGCCAGCTGTGGCGACAATGGTATGGGGACCGGGTTCGAGTGGAGTTTGGGGTGTATATACCCAATTGCCGTTGGCGTCTGCAGTGACGATAACGGTGGATGGGGTCGAGTAAATCGTGAGAGTAACTTTTGAACCGGGAGCGGCCTTTCCTTTGATCGTTGGTCTGTCGCGTTGCGCTGCGGAGCTCGCTGTGGGTGTCGTAATATCCAAAACAGCGGAAGCGGAGGCTTCAGCTGAGAGAGAGGCATCTATTTCATCGTTGAGACTAAGACTTGCCGAGGGGGTTGCGGCCGGTCCTGTACGGTCAGTCGATGCCCCCGTAATCGTAATTTTTCCCGGCGTCGTACCGGTCAATACATTTGTCGATCCTTCTCCAAGGCCACTTACGAGCGTAGTACTTGCAAAACTTACGGTAATCGGTGTACTCGTGGGAGCAAGCGCTTTAAATCGGACAACCGCTACTGTTCCCTGGCCATGAACCGGTTGGGCATTGCTGGGCGCTCCGACCGTGATGGACGCTGTACCTGCCTCCACAAGTCCCGACGTTAAGACGTTGGGGAAAAGGGCGCCGTTGGTAAGCGTAATCGCCTCAAGTTTTTCCGGATCAAAGGCGATATGGAGCTCAGTTGCAATTACCTGGTTGTCGCCGGTATTGATATGCACTTCCATAGAAAATTCACTCCCAACCGCTTTGGCGGTTGATGCCGGAGAAAAAGCAAGCGTCGTGGCTGGCGCTGCTTTTTTGCGCAACTCCTGTCTCTGAGAGACCAAATAAATCGTTACTGGTATTGCGACCATGACGACAAGAATACTCACCATAAGAAGGAGTTTTTTCATCTATAAACTATTATGTGTGAAAAAATCTCTATTGACAAGGGTTAGCACTCGATGTATAGTACTGCTAATTCTAGATTATGGATCAAATATCCAATCTTTCAGACCGTCAACTTCATATCCTCAAAGCAATTATCGAGGAATATATTGCAACTGCACAACCCGTTGGTTCAGAGACGCTCGATAAAAAGTACAACCTGGGAGTTTCTCCTGCAACTATCCGCAATGAAATGGCCCGGCTTGCTGATATGAAGCTCCTCAACCAGCCCCACACGTCTGCGGGTCGAACACCCACCCCGGTAGCACTCAAGTATTACGTCGAAAACCTCATGAAAACCAAAGATATGTCCGTGGCAGATGAAGTTTCCGTCAAAGAAAAGATTTGGGATTACCGGCAGGAAGTGGATAAACTCCTTCGGGAGGCAACCAAGACGTTGGCGGAAAAAACAAAAGCACTTGCTGTTACTGCAACTGGTGATGGAGACCTCTATTACTCGGGAGCCGCCAATATCCTTGACATGCCCGAATTTTACGACTTTGAGCTCACCCATCATTTATTGGCAGCGCTGGACCGATATGATTTTTGGTGGGACCTTCTGGAAGCCAATCAAGATCCGTTCTCTATTCTTCTTGGCGAAGAGTTTGGAGCGCGCAGTATGCTTGATCAATGCGGCTATGTCTACGCAAAGTTTACAACGCCGCATTTATCCGGATCAATCGGCGTCGTTGGCCCTTCCAGATTAAACTATCAATATGTTATTCCTGTTGTTCGCTATTTAGGTGGACTCATCGATGAAATGGGGAGAAACTGGTGAAAAAACAAGTCGATCAACCCAGTGAAGAATGGAAAAATAAATATTTGCGGGCGCTTGCTGATTATCAGAACCTTGAGAAACGCACGCGCGATGAAATTGGTGAAGTAAGAAAATTTGCCTCCGAAGTGGTTTTAGCGAGATTGCTGCCCGTTGTAGATACATTGAAAAAGGCCAAGGATCATATTAAGGATCCCGGATTAGATTTAACATATAAGGAACTCCTTGCTGTTCTTGAAGAGCAGGGAGTTGAAAAAATTGAGATCGTCGGGCGTCAATTTAACCCGCATGAAATGGAATGTATAGAGGTTATTGAGGGTAAAAACGACGAAGTCGTCGAAGAGGTATTGCCAGGATATCGATTTAGAGGGAAAATAATAAGAGTGGCCCAGGTAAAAGTAGGAAAGGAGTAAAAAATATATGGCAAAAATAATTGGTATAGATCTTGGAACGACAAATTCCTGTGTTGCAGTTATGGAGGGGGGAGCTCCCAAAGTGATTCATTCCGCCGAGGGGAGAAACGTTATCCCCTCTGTCGTTGATCCCATCAAAAATATTGTTGGGGATGTAGCAAAGCGGCAGATGGTGATTAACCCGAAGTCGACGATATTTTCCGTCAAGCGCTTGATGGGGCGAAAGTACTCTGATTCAAGCGTTCAGACTGACAGTAAGTGGCTTCCGTATACGATAAAAGCTGGAAAGAATGATATGGCCGTTGTGGAAGTGGAAGGTCGCCAGTTTACGCCACAGGAAATTTCAGCAAAAATTCTTTCTAAAATCAAAGCTGATGCCGAGAAATATTTGGGGGATACCGTCAAGCAAGCGGTCATTACGGTTCCTGCCTATTTTGATGACAGTCAGCGGCAAGCAACCAAACAGGCGGGTGAGATTGCCGGGCTTGAAGTCCTTCGTATTCTCAATGAGCCTACGGCAGCAGCCCTTGCGTATGGGTTAGATAAGAAAAATGTTCATACGATTGCCGTCTATGATTTGGGTGGCGGCACGTTTGACATTTCTATTTTAGAGCTGGGTGAGGGGGTCTATGAAGTAAAAGCCACCAACGGCGATACGCATCTAGGCGGCGATGATTTTGACAAAAAGATTTTGGATTGGATTGCAGATGAGTTTAAGAAAGAACACGGTGTCGATTTGCGAAAAGATCCGCAGGCCCTCCAAAGACTTCGCGACGCGGCAGAGAAAGCAAAGATCGAACTCTCTAGCTCAATGGAAACCGAGATTAATCTTCCGTTCATAACCCAGGGCAAAGAAGGGCCGCTCCATTTAGTGATGAAGCTCTCGCGGTCTAAGCTCGAGCAAATTGTTGACGACCTCATCGTTAAATCCATTGAACCGGTTAAAAAGTGTCTGTCAGACGCCAAAATGAAAACGAGCGATATTAGCGAAGTGGTTATGGTTGGAGGAATGACGCGGATGCCCAAGGTTTTTGAGACGGTCAAGAGTTTTTTTGGTAAGGATCCCAATCGGTCTGTTAACCCAGATGAAGTGGTTGCAGTCGGCGCGGCGGTACAGGCAGGAGTCTTGGCTGGCGACGTGAAGGACGTCGTTTTACTTGATGTAACGCCATTGACATTGGGCGTAGAGACGCTTGGCGGCGTATCGACACCGCTTATCGTCAGAAACACCACGGTTCCGACGAGCAAATCAGAGATTTTTTCAACAGCCGCTGATAGCCAGACATCGGTTGAAATTAATGTCCTTCAGGGAGAGCGACCGATGGCAGCAGACAATAAATCGCTCGGACGATTTGTGCTTTCGGGTATTCCGCCGGCGCCTCGCGGGGTTCCGCAGGTCGAGGTTACCTTTGATATCGACGCAAGTGGAATTCTTAATGTGACGGCCAAAGACAAGGCAAGCGGCAAGGTCAGTACGATAAAGATTACCGGATCAACCGGTCTATCCAAAGACGAAGTTAGTAAGATGAGGAAAGAGGCAGAGGAGCATGCTGCGGAAGACACAGAGAAAAAAGAAAAGATCGAGGTCAGAAACCGCGCTGACAATTTGATATATACGGCCGAGAAGACATTGAAAGATATGGGTGACAAGGTCAAAGAAGAAGATAAGAAGGCTGTTGAAGAGAAGAGCAAAGCGCTCAAAGATATCTTGGAGACGGGATCAAGGGAGGATATTGAAGCCAAAACCAATGAACTGTCTGAAGCGGTCCAAAAAGTCGGCGCCGCAGCGTACGCGCAGCAGCCAGCTGACAGCTCCCAGCAATCAGCAGGACAAACCGATGATTCTGGAAATGGAAAGAAAAAAGACGAGAAAAAAGATGAAAAGAAAGTGGAGGAAGGGGAAGTGGTGAGCTAAAATATGGAACGATCTCTAGTTGCTCTTACTCCAGAGAAGGCATCAAATCAGTTATTCCAATTAGGGTACGATAAAATTGAGAATGTACCAGTTGGTAGGGGTAATGATTATCTAACAGCTTTGGTAAAAATAGCGGGGGGGGGGCATATCAAGGTATTGATATAGGTACAGTAATGAAAATTATTCATACTGAAAATAACGCGAGAGAAAATACACAGGACAGACCGTAAGAAAAACTATTGTAAGATGTTAGGGCGCGCGGGAGCGCGCCTATTTAGTATAATTAAAGAAATTTTGGATATGAAAAAACAAAAACGCCGTGTTGTCTATTCATTTATAGACAGTCAAAACTTGAACCTCGGTACAAGCAAGGACATCAATCGTCAAGGAAAACGGATTTATACTGGCTGGAAACTTGACTTTAAAAAATTCAGACAGTATCTCAAGGACAAGTTCCGCGTAAATAAAGCCTTTTTATTCATTGGTTACATTCCCCAACATAAACCATTGTATAGATATCTCCGTTCTTGTGGATATGAAATGGTATACAAACCGACAGTGAAAGATGATCAAGGAAAACCAAAAGGAAATGTTGATGCAGAACTCGTACTTCATGCCGCAGCCATTGAATTTACACGGTATGAAAAGGCAGTCATTGTTGCAGGCGACGGTGATTATCGGTGTCTTTATGAGTTTCTGATAAAACGTGGCAAACTGCTTCGAATTGTTATCCCAAATTCAAAGACTGAGTCGTCACTTCTTAAGCCTTTCCAAGCGTACAAAACGTTTCTTGAAAATGAGAAGCAAAAGTTAAAGATCTAACCATTAAAATTGGGAGGCGTTACTTATAACACGTAGTCATAAGCTCGTTTCTCCCTGATGATGAATCTATTATATAACACAAAAGCAAGTAAATCAAAATATCCATAAATTTACGTATTATGGCAACAAAAAGAGATTACTATGAAGTTTTAGGGGTTTCGAAGAATGCTTCAAGCGCAGAAATTAAGGCTGCATACAGGAAACTTGCGCTGGAGTGGCATCCGGATAGGAACAAAGCGGCCAATGCCAACGAAAAATTTAAAGAGATTAATGAAGCCTACGCGGTGCTTTCTGATGATAAAAAAAAGCAAACGTATGACCAGTTCGGACATGCTGCCTTTCAGCCGGGAATGGGGGGGCAGTCCCGCGAAGCGGGATCCGGCTTCGCCGGACAAGGTCCTTTTTCCTATTATTATTCCACCAATGGTGGCGCTTCGCCGTTTGGTGACATAGGCCTCGATCCGTTTGAAATTTTTGAACAATTCTTTGGCGGCGGTTTCGGACGAACGTCCGCCCGTCGGCAAAGACAGGTCTATGAGATTAATATCGATTTTATGGAAGCGGCAAAAGGCGTTACTAAAGAGGTTCATGTGCCGCGAGGTCAGGCAGGGGATGGGTCAGTCAGAAAAACGATTAAGATTCCGGCTGGTGTTGATTCCGGCTCGCGCGTTCGTTTTGACGACTTTGACATCGTTGTTGATGTAGTACCAGACAAGCAATTTAAGCGCGAAGGTGACGATATCATCGTTGAAAAAGAGATTTCCTACTCCCAAGCTGCTCTTGGAGATACGATTGAAGTGCCGACTATTGATGGAGGGCTCCATATTCGCATTCAACCCGGTACCCGACCCGGCACACTTATTCGCCTTCGCGGTCGAGGCGTCCCGCATGTTGGTGGCTCGGGTCGCGGCGACGAATACGTCCGCATCCAAATCAAAATCCCCACGCACCTCTCGCGTCGTCAGCGTGAACTCCTCGAAGAACTTGAGGAGATTGACTGAACGCATGTAGGCGCTATATAATAAGGAAGTGTTTTGAGGAAAAGGTGGGATAGCCCACCTTTTTTATTAAGAAAACCTATGCCAGCAATCGTACGAAGTGAATTTGCATTAGCCTTAAATCAAGTCGCCACAGAGCGTGGGATTGATCCATCTGTGGTTCTCGAGACGATTAAGGCCGCTATTTTGGCTGCCTATCGAAAAGACTACGGGGCTGAAGAGCTCGAGCTTTTGACCGTGGATCTCAACCCCGATACGGGTGAATCGAAGGTACTCAAAGAAGGCCGCGACGTAACCCCACCAGGTTTTGGCCGTATTGCCGCCCAAACTGCTAAGCAAGTGATTCTCCAACGCATCCGTGAAGCAGAAAAACAAGCGGTATTAGCTGATTTTCAGACAAAGGTAGGTTCGATTGTGCCTGGTATGGTGCTTCGCTTTGACGGGCCGAACGTGATTGTTGATATAGGTCGTACGCAGGCAGTCATGCCGCCCCAAGAGCAAAATCAGGGAGAGCGGTATCACCTCAATGGTCGTCTCACTTTTTATATCGAGGGTATCCGCGAGACGATGCGCGGTAATGAGATCATCGTTTCCCGAGCACACAAAGGACTTGTTGAGGGACTGTTTAAGCGGGAAGTGCCGGAAGTAGCTTCAGGAGCAGTAGAACTTCGTGTTATAGCCAGAGAACCCGGCGGAAGAACAAAAGTCGCGGTATATTCTACCCAATCAGGTGTTGATCCCGTGGGATCTTGTGTTGGACAAAAAGGTGTTCGCGTTCAGGCGGTCATTGGTGAGCTTGGCATTAATGAAAAGGTTGATATTATCCAGTGGAGCGATGATGCCCATCAGCTGATTACCGCAGCGTTGGCTCCGGCAAAAGATCTTGAGGTTATTTTAAACGAAAAAAAGAAATCAGCAGAAGTACTTGTGCCGGAAGATCAACTTTCATTAGCCATTGGTCGTGATGGGCAGAACGTTCGTTTAGCCGCAAAGCTCACGGGTTGGAAAATCGATATACGAGGAAAAGGCGGCAAAGCGGCATCAACGCAAAATACGAACGATGATACTGCAGATCCCAAAAACAAGAAAAAAAAGCCAGCAAGCGAGTAGCGTATGAAATATGAAATCAAAAAAGCAAATCCAATCTGTCTCTTCCCGACCCGCCTCGCCGGCAGGCAGGCCACCCATCGTCGCGGTACTCGGCCACGTTGACCACGGAAAAACTACCCTTCTTGATTACATCAGAAAAGCAAATGTTGCCTCCCATGAGCATGGAGGCATAACGCAACATATCGGGGCGTATCAGGTAGAAACGAATAGCAGACTCATTACCTTCATTGATACCCCAGGGCATGAGGCGTTTGCCAAGATGAGATCCCGGGGAGCGTCGGCAGCGGATATCGCGATCCTGGTCGTGGCAGCCGACGATAGTGTCAAACCCCAAACGAAAGAGTCGATTGAGCAAATTAAGGCCGCACATGTCCCTATGGTTGTGGCGGTCAATAAGATTGATCTTCCGGGTGCTACTGTCGATCGCGTTAAGAAAGATTTGGCGAAAGTTGGGGTTCAGGTAGAAGGCTTTGGAGGAGATGTTCCTATCGTCTCTGTATCAGCGAAACAAGGAACTGGTATTGTCGAGCTCCTCGACATGATTCTTTTGGTTTCGGACATGAAGGGACTCGAAGGATCGCCGGACGCGCCGTTTCTAGCCCACGTCATTGAGACACGTTTGGATAAGGGTCGGGGTATGGTAGCAACGCTCATTATCAAAAGCGGGACACTGCGATCGGGCATGGTGCTGTTTGAGGGAGACCGCCAAATAGCAAAAGTTCGGGCGTGTTTCGACGAATATGGAAAAGGAGTTTCCGAAGCGCTTCCCAGTAAGCCAGTCGAGGTTCTTGGATTTACGATACTTCCAACCATCGGTACGGTTGTTTCCAACGAGCCTGGAGTTTCTGTTGTGACTGTACCCAAAAAGAAATTAACCAATGATATGCCTGATTTTCTCAAACCCATGGAAGAGGAAGAACAGAAACTAAAAATAATCCTCAAAGCAGATACTGCAGGAAGCTTAGAAGCAATTGGCGCTTCATTACCAAAGGGAGTTACGGTGGTAAGTACGGGAATTGGGGACGTCGGTGAAGCAGATGTACTTCTGGGCAAATCCTCGGGGTCTATCGTCATAGGATTTAACGTAGGAACCAAGCCGGCTGTCGTTAAACTTGCCCAAACGGAAAAGGTGATTTTTCGATCATACACCATTATTTATGAACTCCTTGATGAGGTTAATGATGTCGTATCGGGCCTTAAAGTCGCTCTTGTGGAAGAGCGGGAGCTCGGAGTGGGGAAAGTAATTGCGGAGTTTCCGTTTGAAAAAGATCGGATTGCCGGAATAAAAGTCGTTTCTGGGAGGCTCGCCAAAGGCGATAGCGTCAAGATTATGCGAGGTGAATCGGAGATTGGGCGGGCAAAAATCAAATCATTGCGGCACGGAAAAGACAATATAACGAAGGCCGAGCAGAGTAACGAATGCGGTGTTCTATTCGACCAAAAACTTGATTTTACTATAGGAGATGGTATAATCGCTGTCACTATAGGATAGACTATGGATGTACAGACCGATTTACCAAAAGTCAAAGAGCAGTTGGAAAAAGCCAAAGAAGTACTCATTGTCACGCACGAGAAACCGACGGCTGATAGCGTGGGGAGTACGCTCGCACTCTACCTGGGGCTCATCAGCTTGGGAAAGAAAGTAACGGTTGCTTGCCCTGAACCGATTACTGTCGAACTTTCTAACTTCATTGGTGTTCAAAAAATTGTCTCTGACCTTGGCAATAAAAATTTTGTGATCTCTCTCGATTACGTCGACGGGTCAATCGAAAAAGTAAGTTACAATATAGAAGGTGATAAATTTAACCTCGTTATAGAACCGCGTGTGGGTTTTGAACCCTTTTCTCAAGAGAAAGTGCACTATGCGTATGCAGGCACCAATGCAGATTGCATTATTGCCGTTGATACGATCCATTTGGGTGGTCTCAAAAAACTCTATGACGGAGATAAAAATCTGTTTGCCAGTAAACCCGTTATCAATGTTGACCGACACGCCAATAACTCCATGTTCGGGACAATCAATCTTGTTGATCCGCAGGCATCTGCGACAACAGAGATTATAGCTCAGCTCATGAGCGGTTTGGGAGTAAAACTTACGGTCGATATCGCAAGCAATATTTTAAACGCCCTCTATGGGGCAACCGACGGATTTAGTCAGGCCAATGTGACACCGCTAGCCTTTGAGCTTGCCGCCACATGCCTTCGTGCTGGAGGCAAACGATTTGGTGCTGCAGAGCCTCAACCAATCGCGCCAGTGGTATCAGTACCGGTGACGTCTGTTCCGATCCAACCGCTTATCAAGCAACCGGCACCAAATGCCGGAGGTCAAACACCAGCCGACTGGCTCAAACCCAAAATCTTCAAGAGCTCCACCAATATTTCCTAAACATTGAAGGAGCAGACGTTCTGTACTATACTTCTCTTTGATGCGACTGGTATTTTCCGATCATGCGAAACGACGCATGAATGAGCGGAAAATCAGTAAAATTCTCGTTAAAGGAGTCGTAGAAGCGTTCGATTATAAGTTTCTTGATGTTTTAACTAAACACATTGTTTTTGTAAAAAGCATGATGTTTAGAAGAGAAAAACGGTATATTGCGGTTTCTGTCGATGAGCGTGAAGAGGAATATATAGTTGTCAGCGTTCATCCGATTCGTGATCGGGATTTTTCATCAAGAATAGAAAGTGGTAGATGGATATGAAGCAAAAACCAAAAGTTTACTATGACCAAAAAGTCGATGCGTTGTGGATCCGGGTTAAGAAAGGCCCGGAGGCAGATTCGGCTGAAATTGCTCCTGGTTTGACAGTTGAGTACAACGCAAAAGGTGACATTATCGGCCTCGAAATCCTCAATGCTTCCTCGGTATTTAATGCCGTTAAAACCCGTTCCGTTCCGCAGGAAGCATCCTACGCTTGATATTTCAGTGAGAATTTAGTATAATTATATTTGTTGGAGCGAAACGTAGCTCCTTTTCAGTATTTTATGCCTCGAACGAAGAAAACTGCGAAAGAAGTAAAGAAACAAACCAAAACTTCCAAAGGAACTCCTAAAAAAGTTGCCAAAAAAGAAAAAAAGGAAGCGGTGGTCGTTGCTCCTGCGCCAAGTGCAGAAAAGCAAGTGGTTATTACGCAATTTCAAGTCAAACAGGGCGATACCGGAAGCCCAGAAGTGCAGGTTGCGCTCCTGACTAAACGCATTGAAAAACTCGTTGGGCATCTGAAAGGTAATCCGTCGGATAATCATTCCCGGCGCGGGTTACTGGGAATTGTCAGCAAACGCCGGAGACTATTAAATTACTTGGAAAAGAAGGATGACAGGCGATATAAAATAATTGCACAGAAACTCGGGCTTTCTAAATGAAGATTACCAAAAAAACAGTAGATATAGGTGGGAGAACGCTTTCTCTGGAAGTAGGCAGGTTTGCCGAACAGGCAAGTGCTTCTGTTCTTGCGAGCTACGGCGATACCATGGTATTGGCCACAGTCACCGCTTCCTCCAAAGAAACGACGCTTGATTACTTCCCGCTTTCTGTTGAATATGTGGAGCGTCTCTACGCCGGAGGCCGCATCAAAGGAAGCCGTTGGGTCAAACGCGAAGGCAGGCCATCGGACGATGCAGTGCTTGCCGGGCGGGTCATTGATCGATCGATCCGACCGCTATTCCCCAAAACCTATAAGCACGACGTACAGGTGATTATTACCGTTTTGTCCGTCGACGGAGTCAATGATCCGGATATTTTGGGTTTAGTGGCCACATCAGCGGCAATTGCACTATCCCCTATCCCATGGAATGGGCCGATAGCCGGTGTGCGCGTGGGCTACGTTAAAGACAACGGCAACAGTTCGTTTTTGATAAATCCGACCATAACGGAGCAGGGACTGTCCGATTTTGATTTTGTCGTTTCGGGTACCCGCGAAAAGACCGTTATGCTTGAAGGTGGATTTTGTGAGACTCCCGAGAATGTGGTATTTGAAGCAATTGGGAAAGCAAAAGAAGCCAACGCAAAAATTATTGATTGTATTACATCGCTTGTCAAAGCTGTCGGAAGCACAAAAGTCCCGGTTTCTCTCGTGAGCCAAGCAGATGAACTCAAGATTAAAATTAGTCAGGATTACAAAAAAGAAATGGCCGAGGCTTTTGCCAAAAAAGCCCAAAAAGAATTTGGCGGAGCGGAAGTGGCTGAGCTTGCTAAGATTATCGCAGAGGCATACGGAAAGGACTATACCGTCAAAGTTATTGAGGAAGCGCTTGACGGGCTGTTCAAAAAGCAGGTTCGCGATAATGTTTTGGAAAAAGGACAGCGCTTTGACGGAAGGAAGATTGACGAAGTACGCCCGGTTTCCGTCGACGTGGGTATCTTGCCGCGAACACACGGGAGCGCAGTATTTCAGCGCGGCCAAACACAAGTACTGACCGTGGCTACTTTGGGGACACCAAGTCTCGAGCAGCTTATTGAAAGTCCGGCAGGAGAGGAATCAAAACGCTATATCCATCACTACAGTATGCCGCCGTACTCAGTTGGCGAAACAGGCCGCGTAGGAACGCCCTCCCGCCGCGAAATTGGTCACGGTGCGCTTGCCGAGCGGGCGCTTCTTTCGGTTATTCCCTCTGAAGAAGAATTTCCCTACACTATTCGGCTCGTGTCGGAAGTCATGTCGAGCAATGGTTCAACCTCAATGGCGTCGACCTGCGGATCAACTTTAGCGCTTATGGATGCAGGAGTTCCAATCAAAGAGCCGGTCTCCGGAATTTCGATTGGTCTCATGACCGACAAGAAAAAATTCGTGTTACTCACCGACATTATGGGGATAGAAGATTTCGCCGGTGATATGGATTTTAAAGTAGCTGGAACCAAAAATGGCATTACCGCAATCCAATTAGATATCAAGATCGACGGACTCACTGACGAGATCGTTGAGGGGACATTGGAGCGGGCAAAAGTTGCGCGATTGAAGATTTTGGCGGATATGCTTGCTGTTCTTGATGCGCCCAGAAAAGCACTTTCTCAGTACGCGCCCAAAGTCCAGATTGTCAAAGTTCCGACGGAAAAAATCGGCGAAGTTATTGGTCCCGGTGGCCGGATGATCAGGCAGATTATCGCAACCACTGGTGCAACCGTGGATGTCAACGATGATGGATCTATCGTTATGTCCGGTAGCGCCGAGGCGGTAGATAAAGCCGTTACCTGGGTTCAGGGGTTGACGCGCGATGTGCAGGTTAATGAGGAATTTGAGGGAGAAGTGAAGCGAATTTTACCATTTGGTGCGTTTGTTGAAGTATTGCCGGGAAAAGAAGGCATGGTTCATGTTTCGCAGATGTCAACAGGTTTTGTGAACGATCCCAATGACGTCGTGAAGCTCGGTCAAAAAGTGAAGGTTCGGGTCATGGAAATAGACGATCAACATCGGGTGAATTTATCAATGCTTTTCGGCGACGATGCCAAAAAGGTAGCCCCTCGGCAGCGTCAGGATGGTGGAGACCGACCTCGCAGATCGTTCGACCGGAAGCGCAGATATTAACCTTCGGTTCCTCGTGATACTATTACACTATGTCCAAGCTCACCGATGAAGTGGAGGCACTTCGAAAAAAACTTAGTGAAGCGCACGTTCCAAAAGAATTAACAACGCGTGTTGAAGGCAATTTGGAAGAAATACTTCGTATTGAACATGACATTACTTCCCGCGCGCACATTGATCAAATCCTCCGTTACGTCGATTGGGTACTCCATCTCCCATGGGATACGCGAACCAATGACGTTCTTGATTTACCCAAGGCACGAGAGATTCTCAATAAACACCACTACGGCTTGGAGCCAGTTAAAATCCGAATTTTGGAGTATTTAGCAATATTGAAGCTTAACCTTGATCGCTGGAAGAATGAGTCGTCCACCAATGAGGCAAAGCTTTCTCATGCAATTTTGGCTCGTCGTGCACCGATTTTGTGTTTAGTAGGACTCGTCGGTACCGGAAAAACGACGCTTGCTAAATCGATTGCCGAGGCAATGGGGAGGCGCTACGTGCGTATTCCATTTGGAGGAATGAGTGATTCTCTGGATCTTCGTGGACAATCCCGTGTACGAGCTGATGCGGAGATAGGTTTAATCCTCAAGGGACTCCGGTTTGCCGGGACAAAAAATCCCGTGATATTGCTCGACGAAATAGACCGTGTCGCAGAACAAACCCGCGGTGACATTATGGGAGTGCTCGTTGAGCTTTTGGATCCGGAACAAAACGTCGCATTCACCGATCATTATTTGGACTATCCGTTTGATTTATCTGAAGTCCTTTTTATCGCAACGGCCAATAATACGACCAACATCGCTACAGCAGTCCTCGATCGTTTGGAACCGATCCAGATGCCTTCCTATAGCGACGAAGAAAAGATCACTATTGCAAAAGATTATGTTCTCCCACAGCTCATGGCTGAATCAGGGCTCACGAAAGAAAATTTAACCATTGATGAGTCCATTTGGCCTAAACTCGTCAGACCCTTGGGCTATGATGCCGGCATCAGAAGTCTCGAGCGCACCATGAATAGTCTGTGTCGCAAAGTTGCCCGCATGATTGTGGAAGGAAAGGGAAAGAGCTTCACCGTAACGCCGGAAAATATAAAGGAATTTATCGAAACGTATTAAGCGGAATTATTATGATACTGTATTACTGAACAGTAATACAGTATCCAGTTTATCGAAATTGAATATGACTAGGGTATCCCGAGTTCCGCTCAGTAACAAAGAGAAGTTGTCATTGACTGAAGAGTTTTGGAACACACTCGGAGAATTGAATAAAACGCAGGTCGAGCATTTTTTTAGAGAGTTCTTTTCGCCAACGGAGATTGTAATGTTTGCAAAGAGACTTCATATTTTAAAAAGTCTTCGACAGAACACTACATATGAGCACATACAACAAGGCATTAAGGTTACTGAGCCTACGATCGCCAAGATGAGTGCAATACTGCAACGCGGCGATGAAGATTTTTTCCGTATTCTTGATTACTTAATTCGTGATGAAAACAGTAGATGGCAAGCATATCTCGATTCTCGTAAACCTCACATTCGGGGAAAAATGATTTTTCATGTTAATAGATAGTTACTTTATTACTGTCCAGTAATTAAGTATTACATTACAGACATATGAGACGTTTTTTTCAAAGAAGAAAACAACAAACTGTTTTTCAGGGTTCTTCGGGAAGTGGGAAAGATTCAGTTCGTGTTATCCCTCTTGGCGGGACGGGGAATGTGACGAAAAATATGTTCGTCTATGAGTATCGCTATGATGGAAAACTCCGGGATATACTTCTGGTTGATTGCGGTATCGGATTTCCAGACCCGGATATGTATGGCGTCGATTTAGTCATACCCGATGTGCGATATTTGGAAAACAAACGAAACGCTATCAGGGGATTGGTGTTTACTCACGGACATGATGATCACATTGCGGGGATTCCCTATGTTTATCACAAACTGGGGAGTATTCCCATGTGGGCAACGACGCTCACCGCAGCGTTTGCCAATATTAAGCTCAATGAAATTCACATTCGGGAGCGAGTCAAGGCAGTCTCGTTTGATACGACGCTTCGGATAGGGCCGTTTACCGTATCATTTGTCCGCGTGACCCACTCGGTACCAGATGCGGCGAATTTGATTATTCAAACGCCGATTGGAATGTTTTATCACGGCAGCGATTTTAAGTTTGATTTTGACCCCCTTGACGGGAAAAAATCAGAGCTCGAAAAAATTACCGCGGCGGGCAAGCGCGGAGTACTCTGTTTGCTCACTGACTCATTGGGAAGCGAACGGCCGGGGTTTACCCCGTCTGAACAGGCCGTAGGTGATACGCTGGAAAAAGAGCTCCGCTTAAGTACCGGTAAGTTTCTTTTTACCACGCAGTCGAGTAATATCTCCCGTATTCAATTAGCAATTGAACTCGGTCTCAAGTATCATCGGCAAATTGCATTCTTAGGAAGAAGTATCGATCAGAATGTGGAAGAGGCAGTAAAACTTGGTTACATGAAGTTTCCCCGCGAGGCCTTGATCGGCGATCGGGATCTCAAACGAATTCCGGCCAATAAGCAATTCCTGGTCGTTGCCGGGAGCCAAGGGCAGTCTGATTCAGCGCTCACGCGGATTGCAAATGATACCCATCGATTTGTCCATTTAGAAGAGAGCGATACGGTGGTATTTTCAGCCGATCCGATCCCCGGGCACGAAAATGACGTGGGGAGTCTTATAGACCAAATATATCGAAAAGGCGCGCGCGTTTCCTACTCTTCCATAATGGAGGATCTTCATGTATCCGGCCACGGGAGCCAAGGCGACTTAATGCTTATGCTTTCAGCATTAGGTCCCAGATATGTGTTTCCTATCGGAGGGACGTATCGTCACACCATGCAATATCGAAGATTGGCCCAAGACATTGGATACGAGAAGCGCGATATTCTTATTCCGGAAGAAGGCGATGTCATAGAATTTCGGTCCGATGCTCCCCCCAGGGTTGCAGAACGCATAGCCCTAGAAAACGTCATGATAGACGGATTGGGAATTGGAGATGTTGGCGATATCGTCCTGCGTGATCGCCAAACGATAGCCAAAGAAGGAATTGTTGTCGTGGTTGTACCGATTGAGCAGTCATCGAGTCGTGTGGTCGGAGGAGTTGATATTATTTCACGCGGATTTGTCTATATGAGGCAATCGGGGAAATTGGTTGATGATGCCAAGCGTATCGTGTCAGCTTCTCTGAAGCTTCGAAAAGGCCGAATGGTCGATTGGCAATTTGCGAGAAAACAAATAGAAGAAGAACTTGCACGATTTCTCAAGCGCGAAACCGGCCGAAATCCTTTGATTGTCCCCGTTTTAGTTGAAGTATAAGCTTCTAAAGACCTATACTAGACAGTACTCACTATGGCGTTGTTTAAAAAGAGAAAACGATCTTACAAAAAACGACGGAATCAATTTGGGTCGGTGAAGCTCAAGAAGCAGACCGTCTATACGGTCGCAGCGATCTGGATGTGGTTATTTGCCGGTACTATCACATTGGCATTTTTTGGTGAAGGATCGCTCTTAACCTCGCTTCGGGACGAAATTACCTATCACATTGGTTGGGGAATGTACGGGCTTCCGCCGTTTTTGATTACCGCAAGTTTCCTTTTATTTAAGGTTAAGTCCGATATTGGCAAACCCAATGTCCCTCTGGGAGTTGGGATTATGTTAGCCTCTTTGATCGGACTTACCCAGGCAGGAATCGCGGGAGAGGCTGTTTGGAATATTTTAGCAGAAGCAATCTCCACTGAGGGCGCGGTACTCGTGTTTTTAGGAGCGTTTATGGTAGGGTTCATTATTCTCCTCAATACGTCGCTTGATCGATTTATCAACTTTATCTTTACCGGGCTACAAAAACTGGTTGAGATGGTCGGGAGTATCGGGACGTTATCGAAAAAGGATGATATCGTATTTAGTAAAGACAAGGAGAAGCCGATCGTCAAAACTCCCATGCCGCTTCCTCCCGTTGCCGGAGCTAAAGTTGCACCCGAGAGAACCCAGGCCCAGTCCTCGTTGTCTATTCCTTCACCAACAGTATCAGGGGAACCCATGCTATGGGAGTATCCACCGCTGTCTTTGCTATCTGATGGACCAGGTCAAAAGGCTGACCGCGGTGACATGAGGAGAAACGCACAGGTTATCGAAAAAACGCTCGAGGGTTTTGGCATTACGGCAAAAGTGACCGAAGTCAATAGCGGCCCCGCGGTTACCCAATACGCCATGGAGATAGCCCTTGGTACCAAAGTATCAAAGATTACTTCGCTTTCAAGTGACTTGGCCTTAGCGCTTGCGGCTCCGACGGGGCAAGTGCGTATAGAGGCGCCGATTCCGGGAAGAAGCTTGGTCGGTATTGAAATACCCAATAGGGGACTGGAGTTTGTGACGCTTAAGAAGATGTTGACGAGCGATGTTTTAGCCAAAGCCAAGAGCAGACTAGCAGTTGCGCTGGGTCTTGATGTATCCGGAAGCCCGGTAATAGCGGATATTGGCAAAATGCCGCACGTTTTGGTTGCCGGTACGACCGGATCGGGGAAATCCGTTCTTATCAATGCCTTTATTTGTTCCCTTCTCTTCCGTACGACACCCCAAGAGGTTCGGCTCATTATGGTGGATCCGAAACGTGTTGAGCTTACCGGCTACAATGGCATTCCCCACCTTTTGACGCCCGTGATTGTTGAACCCGATAAGATTCTTTCTGCTCTGCGGTGGGCAATGACGGAAATGGAAAATCGATATAAACAATTTGCCCAGGTTGGGGTCCGGAATATTGATAGTTTCAATGAGTTATCAGGTTTTCAGGCTATGCCCTATGTAGTTATTTTGATTGATGAACTTGCCGATTTAATGGCATACGCGCCTGTTGAAGTCGAAGATGCCATTTGTCGTATAGCACAGATGGCGCGAGCTACCGGTATTCATCTGGTTATTGCGACACAGCGTCCCAGCGTAGACGTTATCACGGGTTTGATAAAAGCCAATGTCCCTTCACGCATCGCATTTAATGTTTCTTCTATGATTGATTCGCGTGTCATCATTGATATGCCTGGAGCTGAAAAACTCCTTGGACGGGGAGACATGCTCTATGTACCACCGGAGCAAAGTAAGCCTAGTCGTATCCAGGGAACGTTTGTGTCTGAGCAGGAAGTAAAAAAAGTCGTAGATTTTCTTAAAACGAAGAATGTCCCCGTCCAGTATACAGAAGAGGTTACGACACAACCGCTCACCGGGTGGAAAAGAGGATCGGGTAGTCCTTCGGGCAGTGGAGACTCACGAGATCCGTTATTTGAAGACGCGCTCCGCCTCATTTGTCAGCACGATAAAGCATCAGCGTCACTTCTCCAGCGAAGACTTTCTGTCGGATACGCGCGGGCTGCGAGGATATTAGATCAGCTGGAAATGGCCGGTGTTATTGGTCCCGGTGAAGGGAGTAAGCCGCGGGATGTCTTGGTGAAGAATCCGGATGAATTCCTCGCGCGAGAAGTGGCATCATGAAAACGGTCGGTTCTATATTTCGTGAGGCCAGAGAAAAAAAGCATTTGACCCTGGAGCACGTTGAACGGGCTACAAAAATTCGCAAAAAATTTCTTTCAGATATTGAGAGAGATGATTACGAAAATCTTCCTTCCGCAGCTTATGCCAAGGGATTTGTCAAAAACTACAGTGATTTTTTAGGGCTCGATGCTGCCTCCGTCCTTGCCTATTTTCGCAGACAAACGGAGGAAGTATCTAAAATTTCGCTGCTTCCAAAAAAAGACGATGCAACACTGGCTCCCGCGCCACTGCGGATGACGCCGGGAAGATTTTTAGCACTCCTGGTCGCTGTTTTGGTTGTTATTTTTATTGGATACCTGATGCTTCAGTATCGGACGATCCAGCTTCCGCCGACGGTATCGTTGGAATCGCCAAAGGAAAATTTGATTTCTCCGGAGCGGAGAATTGAAGTATTGGGAACAACTGACCCTGATGCGACGGTCACGATCAACGAACTTTCCGTTCTTGTACGGAGTGACGGAAATTTTTTTGACCAGGTAATGCTCGAGCCCGGCGTTAACAAAATTACCGTCACCGCAACGAGTCGATTTGGGAAAGTATCGACAATCACAAGAGACGTTGGTTACCAACCTGATTGACAGTACCATCAAAGTAAGAGATACTCTATGTACATTTACTGCCCATGGATCCTGTACAGCTGACTATCATCGCCATTAGTTTTATTATCACTATCCTGATTGTGTTTCTTGGTGTTCAGGTGTGGTATATCCTCAAGGAAATGCGCGCTTCCCTTCAAAAAGTCAATAAAATGCTTGAGGATGCGGGTAAAGTTTCAGGTACAGTAAGCCAGGGAGTATCGAGTATGGCGGGGATGCTTGAGGGAATCAAGACGGGGCTGTCTTTGTTTTCCTCGCTTCGCCGCAAAGACCACGACGATGAGTGAAGAAAAATCCCGTGATCCCCGGTTTTTTGTAGGACTCTTTATCGGAGGATTAATAGGCGCCATTGTTTTGTTTTTTTTGGGAACAAAAGACGGCAAAAAGACTGGAAAACTTCTCGCTGATAAAGGCGAAGATATTCTTGACAATCTTCGCGATAAACTATCGGATATAGTTGAGGAAGGAAAAACTCAGATCGAAGAGAAAAAAGACGTGGTCGTAAAATCGGCAACAGAATCTATAGATACGGCTCTTGCCCACATCGAAGAACTCCAGGAGCGCGGCCGCCAAACGACGGCCACCCTCCGTAAACAATTCAAAAACCTTCCGAAAAAGAATTAATTACATTCCCAACGCTATTGTGACTTCGTCGGCTGAGTTGTACATTCTCTCCGGTAAATGATCCGCAAACCACTTCTTGTCTTCGGGAGAGAAATCTGACAGATTGTCACACTCAGCGAGTAATGCCGCTCTATCTGCCGGATATTTCTGATGATTTTTCAAATGATCCATCG
>Ga0155165_133_pt1 | contig 44038 bp, 33 predicted proteins | sample RifCSPhighO2_01_FD_106133 | JGI IMG/M metagenome (GOLD analysis project Ga0155165, IMG submission 106133) | Candidatus Gottesmanbacteria bacterium RIFCSPHIGHO2_01_FULL_46_14
CAACACGCATTCCCGGGTTGCTATTATCTTGTCCCAGTCAGAGGGCAATGCCTTGGTATTGCCAATATCTGCAAAACGACGAAACCGTTCGTCAAATCACATCATACGCATCAGTTTCGTCGAGAAATCTCGCAATTTCCACTGTGCTATTTGTCACTACGGTTCTCTCGTTTTTCTACTTTCGACTGAACAGACGAATTTTTTTTATCTCAGTTACCGGCCTTATGATTCTCTGGGTGAGTTACTATGCCAATAAACTACTTTACTTTTCCGATAGAGCAAACGAGTATCCGGCGATTCCGGTTATTACCAGGCTAAAAGAACTCGCTGGTATAGACCGTGTCTGGAGTTATGGAGATGCACACATCATACGGAATATTCCTTCCGAATTTGGTCTATACTCCCCAGAGGGTTATGAAGCGCTCTTTTCACACCGCTACAATATGCTTCTTAATACTATTAGAACGAGGGGAGCGTTGTCATCTGATATTGCCCGTACCGATGCAACGCTTTCCGAAACAGGACAGTTTGAGATCATGCCAAGCCATCCCTGGAGGCAGAGACTGCTGTCGCTTTTAGGAGTTAAGTATATATTGGAATACAAAGGCAACAGTAACCCGGACCGTCCGGCAAGTGAACGATTTCCATCGAAAGTTTATTCTATATCCTGGGAAGATGATACCTGGAGAATTTGGGAATACAAAAAAGTGCTCCCAAGGGCATTTTTTGTGACTCATTATATCGTTGAGAACGATGATCAGAAAATTATTGACGCGCTCTACAGTCCCTCAGTCGACCTTAGAAAAACGGTGGTTCTCGAGGAAACACCGCCTGGCTTTGCGGGTAATGTAGCAGACGATGCAACTGTTTCCATCACGAACTATGAACCGGAAAAGGTTGAGCTGTCTGTTGAAGCTCAACGTGATGGGCTCGTATTTCTCTCCGATACGTATGATCCTGGATGGAAAGCGATGGTCGATGGGAAGGAAACAAAAATTTTCCGCGCAAACTTTACTTTCCGCGCCGTCGTTGTGCCGCGGGGTTCTCACCAGATACTGTTTACTTACGATCCACTCTCGTTTCGGATTGGTCTATGGACAAGCATTGTTTCGGTCATTATAGTTTGTATTGTAATAATCCGTAAGCATGAAGCGTAATCTGTTGCTTGTCCTGATCGTTTTTGTTGGATTGTTTTTGCGACTTTACAACCTGTCTGAGATTCCTGTTGGCCTTCATGGTGATGAGGTAAGCATAGGCTATAATGCGTATTCGCTTCTTAAAACCGCCCGGGACCAGGATGGTAATTTCCTCCCGCTTTCATTTGATCAGTTCGGAAATTTCAGAGCTCCGGGCTACGAGTATATAGATATTCCCTTTGTGGCCATTTTAGGGCTCAACGCATTGGCTGTACGATTGCCTGCCGCGATTTTCGGATCATTAACAGTTTTAATTTTTTACTATTTTTTGCTTGAATTTTTTGGAAAAAAATCAAGTGCATTGCTGGGATCGTTTCTTCTGGCAATCTTGCCATGGCATATTAATATCTCGCGTGCAAGCTCTGAAGCGGTAATCGCCTCGTTTTTTGTAATTTTTGGCATATACCTTGTTTATAGGGATAAGTATATTTGGGGTTTTGCTTCGTTTCTCATAAGTTTTTTCTTTTATCATGCCGCAGGACCTTTTGTTTTGGTATTTTTACCCTTTCTGTTTGTATTATCAAAACGTAATCGTTGGAGATCTTGGATCGTTTATGCGGTACTCATTATTGGATTTGTGGTTTTTTTGACAGCTGGAAGCGGAAAGGGGCGCGTATCGCAAGTCAGTCTCCTCAATATTCCGGGAGGAACACGGGATCTCATTCAGTCAATGGACGAAGATGGATCTCAAAACCCGCTGCTTACTCGCTTTTATCATAATAAACTTTATTTTTACGGCAGATTATTTACGACATTCTTCTCTCAACATATTTCACCGGATTTTTTGTTTGTTAATAACGGTAAACCGGAACGGTATCGATTATATTGGGTAGGCAATTTATATTTTATTGAGGCGCCATTTCTTGTCTTTGGGTTTGCCGTGTTGCTGGTCGAAGGAATAAAAAAGAAAAAGTATCCTTGGTTACTGCCGCTTGTATGGCTTATCGCTGGTATTGTCCCGGCAGCGCTTACCTGGGAAGATATCCCAAACGTATTGCGCGCTAACCTCATGATTCCGGCGCTTGTCATGATCATAGCATTTGGATTCTTTGAAGCATTAACACTGACGAGAGGATTCGTAAAAACCCTCTTTATCGGCATCTGTGCGTTTCTGCTTTTCCAAAATACTTCCGTATTTTTGCACAACTATTTTTACCATTCCAAAATCCATGAACCCTGGTTTCGGAGTGCGAGCGAGGAAGATGTTGTGTTTACGGCGGATGAGTTATCCAGGCAATATCAGGAAGTAGTGATGAGCACTGAAAGAAATAATAATCTCATATTTCACCTTTTTTATCTTAAGTTTGACCCACTAGAGTTTCAACGCTTGGGTTCACCCAAAGAAGAGGATGGTCTCAGATTTAGCAAGCTCGTTTTTCGCTACGGACCGTGCCCCATTGAGCAGTTTAAGCTTGAAAGTGAAGAGCGCTTATTAAAAGCCGTTTTTATTGTTAAATCAAGCGAATGCGAGATTAATCCCCTCAAGTGGGAGACAATCAAAACGATTTCGACTCCGGACGGTCTTCCTGCATTTTACGTTGTTCGTCGATTATCACAAGTTTGAACACGGCAGAACTATCTCCTCGTTTGACTGTCGAGAGGGTAATAGCGCCTGGTACATCTTCACAGGTTCCAAAGTTGGCATAGAGCGTGCCTGGACTGCCGGTGATTGTTTGTATACCGTCTTTTTTTACTAGTCGGATCGGGCATTCTTCGGTAGTAAAGACATAGTTATCAAACGATGTCCTGTCGCGATCATCACCGGGAAGTTCACGCGTTTCGGCAATAAATTTAGCCGGATCGTACTTGTTGTAAAAGAGGAAAAAAACTGTGGGAGCCGTTTCTCGGTTGGTAATAACGAAGCTGGTAAATTGATTTTTCCGTTTCTGTACTTGCGCAACTAACTCTTTATATCCCTCATGACGATACAAGGTACGATGAACTGGTAGATGGATATAGTAAGCATGAAGAAAAGCTATAAGGCTCACACAATAGCTTATTGTCACGAAGTTTCGGAACTTCAATATTTTTTCTAAACCGATGGCGGCAATGATTGAAAGGGCGGGAAATGCCAATAGCGTCCGCTGAAGGTTTGGAACATCGTCAAAAGCCAAGCTGCTTCCGACGGGCGCGATGAGTATCCACCCGAGTAAAAGTTTTGATTCCCACGATCTCTTGTTGATAAGTGTGACAGCGCCGATTATAAGTAGTGGAAGTTCAATAAGATAAATGAGTGGAGCACCGGGGATGCGGTAGCGTTCAGGAAGACCTTTATCGGTAAATAAAAACGCATATGAAAAATGCGAGAAGTAATTTTCTAAGAACTGCCCGGCAAATCCCAGTGGTTTGTTATGGAATATACGAGAGAAAATCGGTTTTACGCCACGAACACCATCCTCACGGATCGCTTCTTCGGCGGTAAGCTGCACATTGCCGCTGGCTGGGATTCCAACGGTACGAAGTCGTAAGGATAATGCTGGCGAAGCGAGTATAAACGCGATTGGCAGGATAATGAAGATAAGAAAACGCACAATGTTTGTTCGAATATGCGATTTAGCTCCCAGGAAGATAAGAAGCGGGACAAAGAACGGCAAGAACGCTCGTGGTGCTTGATACAGGAGCATTGAAATACTAAAAGACATAAATGCAAGAATAAAACGCTTGCGCAAGAAGAGGAGACAGCCGACTGTAATAAGGAAAACGACTACAACGTTTTCAATTGCGGTCCTCGAGAGATTAATATGCCAGGGAGAGATAGCAAGAAGAAAAGATGAGATAAGCGCCAATCGGTAGGATTTGAATAGTTCGAAGACAAGAAAATACGTTACCAAGATAGTGGCGATGCCGAACACAGCCGACGGAAGGCGGACCGAAAATTCATTAAGACCAAACATTGCGACAGGTGGAATCGCTAAGTACGAGTAGCCTGCAGGACTATTTATAAATGATCGCAAATGGAGAGGGAGGAAATTTCCATTCATGTCCCGGCCAGTCTTGAGGATCGAGTAGGCGTTATAGCCCAAGAATGCCTCATCTCGATGAAACCCAGCAGGAAGGGAGCCCAACAGGTATAATCGAAGTACAGTGGCCAAAAGCAATATAAGAAATAATTTCACCACTCTTATTATAGTCTTTCTTGTAGCTATTAATATCTTCCTTTCCTCTTGGAGTGTCCTCCACGGTGACATTAATTTCATTTCGGATGTTGCCCGCGATATGTTTTTGCTTGATGAAATACGACAAAAAACATTCGTTCTCATCGGGCCCAGAGCAAGCGGACTCATGTTTCATGGGCCGCTTTGGTCGTACCTCAACTATCCCGGATTTGTTATTGGCGGCGGTAATCCTGTTTTCGTAGGTTGGTACTGGATATTTCTCATCATTGTATTTCTGGTAGCCGGTTATGTCATCGCCAAGCGTTTGTTTAATAAAATTACAGCGACGCTGTTTGTACTCATGGCGTCCTTGTACCTGGCGTTTCATGCAAATTCGCTGTCAAATCCAAACGGAGGCATGTTTGCCATTCCGTTCTTTTTCTTTTTTTTCATTCGATACATACAAACTTTAAGAATCCGATTTCTCATTTTTCATATAGTGACGGCCGCAGCAATGGTTCAGTTCCAGATTGCTATGGGAGTGCCCTTTCTTTTTCTCTCTGTTCTGTTTACAACAGTGTTTGTCATAAAAAAACGAAAAGCAAACCATATTTTGGCATATGCGCTTGTTCCTCTGTTGCTTGGTAATTTTATTGTGTTTGACATAAGGCATGAATTTCTCATTGCAAAAAATGCATTTCGTCATCTGGGGACTATTGATTCAAACGTGACCATGTGGGACCTTGTTGTTGATCGCGCGAGGAATATTCTGACCGGAATGGAATTTTTGCGATTTGGGCCACCGAATGGCCAAACGTACGCAATTATCATATTTTTTGTTTTTATAACTATCCAAATTAAAAACAATATTCATCGCGGTATTTATCTTGTATTTCTCTATTTTTTCTTTGGGTTTTTCGTCTTGAGCCTTGCAAACAGATTTCCGCTTCTTTCCTTTTACGTTTTTCCGCTCCACCCATTTGTGTTTCTCATGTTTGCTTCTTTTATTACGTCTCCTCATAAACGGGTGTTTGTCTGTATTTTTACGGTTATATATGTCCTCAATCTCGTTGGTATCTACAACTACATAAATGATTTGAATCATTTTATTGGGAAGAATCAGTATTCATGGAAAGCAGTTTTTACTGCCGCAAGCACTATCTACCAAGACGACGAGAAAGAATTTGGGTATTTTATCTATTCCCCGGATATTTTAGGATATGGTCCGCGATATGCTATGGAGTATGCAAAAAAAGTCTATGACAAAAACGGATTTGGATATCAGAAAAAACCGATTACATACCTGTTGATTGAACCACCGGCTCGAGACAACCCTTTCACTTCAGAGGAGAAGTGGAAGCTCTACCAAATACATATCTATTCAACTCCCGTTATGGTAAAAACGTTTGATAACGGATACAAAGTAGAAAAGCACCTCCTAAATGCCGGAGAAATAGTAGTTCCATTTGATCCGGGAATTAACCCCGGTCTTCATTATAGATAAGAAGGAATCACGCCAAATTGTGCTACGCGAAGCATACGCGATTTATACTGATCAGGAATTCTTTCCGGGTAATCTACGAGAAGCGCATTCGGATAAAAAATATCCCGCTCCCAGTCTATCTGTCTGAATTGATAGCGACCAAACACACGGACGTGACAGAAGCCGTCGGGCGTGGGATCGTACCGTTCGACTTTTTTCTGAAAGAGCGCTGGGTTTTCTTTTCCGTAAAAAGCAAGAAAAATATACGGTGACGTTTCGGGATTGGCTATGATGATCGTTTTTGGTTGTTGTAGAGGAAGGTTAATATAGTGTAACAATTCTTTATATCCCACTCCCCACGCTGCTACCTCTGTTTTTGGAAAATGAACATAGTATCGATCGAGATAGAGAGCGATGTTGATTGAGTACAGGAACACTATAAGGATTAGGACAGTTCGTCGACGAAGAAGAATTTCTAATCCCATTGCGACAACGATGGGAAGAGCTGGGAAAATTGCGAACATTCGATTTGTATGCGGCGCATCTTTTGTGATACTTGCTGCGATGGGAGAAATCGCGATCCACCACAAGAGAAAAAGGTAGGATCGTTTTTTTCTGTTTATAAGACATACAAAAAGTCCGATCAGGAGAAATGGTGCTTCGACGAGATACATGTTGCCGAAGTTTGGAATGTTGTGCGCTCCGTTTGTGCCCCCTGATATAAAGAGAAACTGTGGTGAAAAGGACCTGATGTAATTATCGGAAATTGTTTCTATCGAGTAAAAAAGACGGTTATGGAAAACAACGGCCAATAGCCCGGGAGTGGAATGTTCGGATCGGGGTAGTTCAATGCGCTCGTGAACAACAAACGGGTCTCCGAGCAGCCCAATGCCGGACAATTTCGTTGTGTCAGCCCCCAGCAGTGTGTGATAGAGAATAAATCCAACGAGAACAATAAATAGAAGAGCACCCATTATGGAGAATTTAGTTTTGTTAATCTGGGACCAATAGAGAGCAACAAATCCGACGATAAGGAGTGTTGTTGATATATGGTTTCCGTGATAGGTGTAATAGGTAAGCGCGAGCAACACGGCTGCCGGTATAACAAGAAATTGTTTGCGAAAACTTTTAAAAAGCAGGAAGAATCCAGTCGCCGTTAGCAGGACGGCGACGTTCGACTCGGATTCAACCCGCGAGAGATGAAGATCCCATGGCGCTATGGCAACGAGAAAAGTTGAAAGAAGGGCTAATCGTTCTGATTTAAAAAGCTCCCGTACCAGGTAAAACGTTACAAGTACGGTGAGTATTCCGGCGATCGCCGAAGGCAAACGCACAGCTACTTCCGTCATTCCCAACGTAGCGACGAAAGGGACAGTAATATAGATATAGAGAGGGAGTTTCCAGTCCCCAAACGATTGAAAAGAAATGGGCAAAAACTTTCCGTACTCGTCGCGTCCGGTTTGAAGAAGGCTATATGCTGTAAATCCTATGCTTGCCTCATCGCGGTTTACTCCGGGGGGAACTTGATCCAACCGAAAGAAGCGAAGAAAAAGAGCAAGAGCCGTGATTATCAGGAGAATAATGCTATTTCTTTTCATATCTCCATAATAAGGCAGCCAGAGTCAGAATGGAAATGATCGTTATCATAATTCCTAATCGAACGGATTGTGGTTCGTAGGAAAACATTACTTCATGACTGCCGGCAGGAATGACGACCGCGCGCATTGTGTGATTGGCCCTCCGAACCTCGGTTTTTTTGCCGTCGATTCTGGCAATCCAGCCGGGATAGTAGGTATCGGAGAGTACGAGCGTATCTGGCGCATTCGTACTTACGGTAAGATCGACACGATTTGGTGTATATGAATCTATATGCACGATACCAGTACGCGATTCAAGTACCGCACGAGGTACTGCGTCTTTATTTTCATATACGATCCAGCCGTCGCTATCATAAATCTTGGTCAAACTTGCAGGAGCTACTGTCTGATTTTCCACTCGGTCAAGGATGTATTTGACACCCAAGTTGTTAAGTAGGGTAAGCCGATCGGTGTTGTTGATCAAATCTCGTGACCCATAGCCTGGTGTAACCTGTGCGTCTGATCGAGACGTTTTACCTCCTTTACTTGACGTTAAATATTCGCCGTACCATGCCGGATAGAGAGGATCATACCCTTCAGGAGAATAGAGTCCGAGTTGGGTAGCAAAATTTGCTTCGATTGCCGCTGTTCCGAATCCCCAAATTCGATTAGTCTCGGCCCTATCTTTGAGGAACGTGACGATAGCGGTTGTTGGATAGAAGAGATCAGCCGGAACAAAAGGATTGAATTTTTGAAATGCATAGAAGAGATCGGCTGTATGAATAAATAAGAGTATGGTGAGGGCCAGTACCATATACTTTTTTTTGCCAACTCCGATAAAAAACAGTGCGAGCGCGGCGGCAGAAAAAATTGCTCCGTAAATCAGTGATCTTGTTCCATACCCCAGAAGTCTTGTCATGAGAAAACCCAGTCCCAAAAGAATGATGACTAGGAGAGATCGCTTCATAAGCTTTTTTATGGTATGTGGTTCCCGTAAAAAGAGATCAAGGCCAATGCCTGTTAAAATCGCGAGACACAATTGAAAAAGAAATATAAAAAGCGTAGGACTACTAGTTCTCAACTGAGGAATCCGGTAGAGGAGAATGGTGAGCGGGTTTTTTGTTGCCAGTAGGAGAATAACGCCAGCGGTGATCATAAATATATGTTTTAATTTATTTTTAGATCGGAGAATGGCCGGAAGGAAAAATAAAGGTACGAGTCCGATCGAGAGCACTTTTCCGATATAAGTGTCAGTGAGTATATAGTTGCGTGTTGCCGGGTTTCCAAAAAAGTCAGGAAAAACCAGCATGATAAGTTGTTGAGGTTGGATAAGGACATTGTTCACAAAAAACTCGTATGGATGCGCGTTTCGAGCAGAGTTAAGCGCCAGTTCGATGCCCGGAATAAGTTGAACAGCACTAATGCCAAGAGGAATCAGAATGACTGAAATTTGTAGTCGACCGGTTCTAACTCTGAGGTATATGAGGGAAAATAAGTAGACCATTGTTGCAATCTGTGGATGTCCTGCAAAAAAAGGGAGAGACAGAGAAAGAATGAGTATAAGAGTCCAGCGATTTTCAATGGCTAAAAGTGCTAAGGGCAACCATACTATGACGTGGCCGATCGTATTATACTCAAGCCAGACAGTCATGAATGAGCCATAGGAAAAGCTTATGGAAGCAAGAGCCGAGGCCATTGGGTGAAGACCGATTTTCCGGCAATACCAGTAGGAGAAAAAACTCGATAACGCCGGCTGCAAGAATACGAGAATGCTCCATGCCAGTGGCTGCGAAAAAAGAAAATAGAGTAGCGAAAGGGGGTAGAGTGCCGAGGACTGGAAGTTTGCCAGCAGCGGCGCGCCAGAAAAATTATGAGGATTCCACAAAGGAAGATTTCCAGATTTGAGTTGTTCGATGACTTGTGTTTTCCATGGATAGAGTTGCTTGAAGGTGTCCGGATACTGCGCTTTGTTGGGGTAACTTCCTGGATTGTATCCGAGGATTGAATATGAGCGCCACGGCTTGTATTCAGCAATGAGGAGGTCTCCGGGGAAGGGAAGTTGACCCAAAAGAAAAAACTTATAAAAAAATACTCCGGCAACGAGAGTGCTCGTGATTAATGATAGAAATATTTCTTTTTTACCCATATAAGTAATAAGAAGAGCAGTGTGCTGACACTTACTACGTTAGCAATCAAACGTACCGGCGTGTGACCAAAGGCAACGCGTACCGAATGTTGACCCGGGGGTACTGAGAAGGTAATGAGACCGCGCCAATTAATATCCTGAAACTCTATAGGAACTTGCGTGCCATCGACGTATGCCCGCCAACCCGGAAAATACTGGGTATTATCGACAATCGTGCTTTCCGTGGTTGATGAAACTTGAAACGTATGTTGTGTTGAACGCTTTTCAATATTCGTCACTATCGTATCTCCTGATGCAACTTGGATTGGTGAGGGTGGGTAAGACTGGTGAGGACCAGCAGACCAAACCACGTCCGTTTCACCATAATACGTCGTATTTAAAGGATAGTTCCAGTAAAATCCTTCATCGCTGACGGTATCAAATCCAAGAGGCGGATTCCAAAAATAGAGCGTGGAGACAATAACCAACGCGAGAGTTCCACAATACATAAGAGGTTTTTGGAATACGCGCATCCGCATAAGCAGTCCCGATGCGAGTGTCGTCATGATGACAAATATCGAGAGGAATCGCCAGGGGAATTGAAATTGGCGTAAGATCGGAAAATATCTCCAGAGGAATGAAGAGATCGGTTGCATAAAAAATAAAGCAATGAGTGACCATAGAATTATGTAACGCCATAGGGTTTTGTCGCGGGCAAAAAAGAGAGCGATAACGTGGAAGATGCCAATTTGAACAGAAATGCCTTCTGTTAAAAAAGTTGGAGCGTTTGTAAAATTAGGGATAAAGAGTTGATAAAGTTGCGGAAAATGCATCTGAAATACGTCTTTCATAAATAAATCACCATAGGTGAATTTTCGCTCGACGATCGCCGGGAGCCAGTACGTCGCGGAAAGTGCAAGTGCCCCGGCGAGTGCTCCGGCTTGGTAAACCCGAACACGCCACGTCTTACTTGTCACAAATGCAAACGTAGCTGCGAGTGCAAAAAATAGGAGGCTCACCGAGTTATGGCTCAGGATAAGGAAAGCTCCAGCGACAGCAGTTATAAAAATATTTTTCCGAACTATGCCGTACAAGACAAATGGGAACGCCGCGTATGTGTACGCTTCACCAAAACTTCCCCGAACGTGCGTTTCCACGAGCCGAAACGGCGCAAACTGATAAAATACAGTGGCGAAAAATGCGATTCGGTCATTGCGCCAAAACTCCCGCGAAAACATAAACATTCCAATTCCTGAAAAAACAAAGCTTAGAGCCAAAACAACTTTGAATGTATTGACGAGTCCTAAACCGAGAGAAATAAACGGCACAGAAACCAAATACGGCGTGTGGTAAATAAAGTTAAATAGCGGCATGCCATAACCATAATTGAGATCTGATGCCCACCTGGGGAGGATTTGACCACCGGTTATCGCTTTATAATAGGCAGCCATTCTGGCCAAATGTACGGGGCCATCGTGGGTATGAGGAATGTCATTTGTAGTGAAAAAAGGAATAAACGGGAGCAGTGAGATTGCAACAATGAGCAAATACTGATGTAATACTGATAATCTCATTATGAGAATTATAGCAAAGATAGCACCATTTTTTATTGTACTGCTATCCTTGATTCTAAGACTCTATAACATAGAGCAGTTTGCGGAATTTTTGGGAGATCAGGGAAGGACCGGTATCATCGTCTATGAAGCCTGGCGCGACCGGACAATTCCCCTTATCGGACCGACGGTGTTAACCGGTCAGCATTTGGGTCCGGCTTGGTATTACCTCATCGGCCCGTTTTATATCCTTTCGAGATTTAATCCTCTCGGACCGGCAGTTGGAATGGCACTTTATGGCGCTTTGGCTACACTTACACTCTACCTTCTCACAAAAAAATTGTATGGCCCTTTTATCGGATCACTCGTTGCACTTCTTTGGTCAGTATCGCCTTTAATAGTGCGACAGGATCAAACTATTTGGGAACCGAATCTCGTACCATTATTTGTTCTCGTGTTTCTTCTGGGTCTCAAAAATCGCAATTACCTTCTTCTTTGGGGAGCGTGTGGAGTACTTGTTCAACTCCATATACCCAATATTATTTTCATCCCGATTGCGATAGTCGTTTCGCGAAGATGGAAGCCTGCGTTTGCAGGCGTTCTGTTGTTTTTGCTCATTCAAGTGCCGTTTTTTGTGTATGAGACGCAACACGGATTTAGAGATATTGTCGGAGTTATGAATGTCATGAGTCAGCCGAGCGCGTTTTCAAAGACCCAGTTTCTTATGTCTTTTATTGACTACACATCTCGAGTGTTTTTTCGGGCAATACCTACGGGAAATCAAGTTGCCATGATCGTTATTCAGCTGATGTTGGGACTCCTCCTTCTGGTCAGCAAAAGTCGTTGGAATATTTTTTTATTGGCAATCTATGTATTCGGAATTGCTGCAATGGCAAGATACCAGGGGCTCGTTCACGATCACTATCTTAATTTCCTACTGCCGTTTCCCTTTCTCTTTATTGCCAATGGGCTCCGCATCGTTCATAAATACTCGAAATTGGGAACAGTTCTTGTGGGGAGCATTCTTATTATCTGGCAAATAACAAAGCCCGGGTATTTTCCCCAACCCAGAGGCGATATTGATCGGGTTGGGGAGGGAGCAAGTGCCATTGTTCAAGATGCGCAGGGGTTTTCATATTCATTTACCGTGATCGGCTCGCCGTCATTTAACGATCTTCACTACCGGTATTTTTTCTTACTCAACCATTCCGTTCCCGCTGACATTCGTACACATAATGTAGACAAACTTTATGTTATTTGTGAAATAGGGAATATGTGCCCAAATCTCGACCAGCATGCAGTGATTAATGTGATGTGTTTTGATGCCCACTGTGAGGGCGAGTACCCAAAGCTCAACTTGTGGGAATGGAATTATGAAAAAACTATTCCTGTTGGAAGTAGTTTTATCTTCGTCTTTGGTACAATAAAAGCATGAACCTTGCCGCAATCAATGCCATTGTCCTGTTTGTCTTGGCTATTCCTATGGTCATGAAGTATCGCATCCTGCCGATTGAAGGAACACCATATTGGCTATTTGGTATCTTGTTTATCCTTCTTGTTGCTAATGTCGTTGTATCACTTTTTTCAAAAGAGAGGAGGCTTTCCTATATTTGTATATTTACGAGCATTGCAATTTCCCTTGGGGGTGTGCTTTGGACTTCTATGGTTGATCGAAGCAGAACCGCACCTGCCTTGGGAGTTCACGACATTATTCTTCAGCAGGAGGCGGCGATGCGCTATGTAATTGAAGGAAAAAATCCGTATAAAGAAACGTATTTCGGTACACCGGTTGAATCCTTTCATTATGCCGATAGTACGGGTAAATCGGCGATCAATCCGGCTCTTTACCATTTTGTGATGCCGCCGTGGTATCTCATACTCCCTTTCCTCTTTTATTTTCCGGCAACTTCAATCCTCGGGTTTTTTGACGGACGGATGGTGTTGGGTGCCGGCATGATCGTGACGGTAATTCTCCTCTGGCGATGGTTTCGCGATAAAGAATTGGGAATTCTCACGATCCTTATTACCGCGTTGTCTCCGGCAACCGTTGATTATTTCATCGAGGGAAGAAGTGATGGATTTGTGCTCCCGTGGCTTGTCGGTGCATTGTTTGCACTTGACCGTAGAAAGTGGTTCGTGAGCGCGGTTCTTATGGGGTTTTCCCTTATGAGTAAACAAACGACGTGGATCCTCTTGCCCTATTTTGTTGGTTTTCTGTGGATGAAGCGAAAACGTATGCCGTTACTCGTTACAGCGAGCGTCGTTGCCTTACTCTCTCTCCCGTTTTTTTTATGGGACGCAGGCGCATTTATCGAAAGCACGATCTTGTATCTAAGTGGCAACAGTGCTACCAGCTATCCAGTTTCAGGATACGGATTGGGAATGGTGTTATATGAACTGGGTTTCATAAAAGATCTCCACGCCTACTATCCATTTCTATTCTGGCAGATGCTCGTAACGATTCCAGCCTTAGTTTTGGGATTTCGATGGCTTAAAAAAACGATGAAAATATCCTCTCTCATTCTCGTGTATGCATTGACACTATTTCTCTTCTGGTACACGAGCCGGTATTTTAATAATAGTCATGCAGGTTTTTTGTCTTGGATTTTTGTTCTTGGAACAATGAGGTATATCGATGAAAAATCTTAAATACGTTGCCCTTTTAGGAATTGTCCTGTTCGGATTCGTTTTACGAATCTATAAGGTTTCATCCATACCACCTTCCTTGACGTGGGACGAGGTGTCTATCGGATACAATGCCTATTCGATCCTCAAAACCGGACACGACGAGCACGGAAGGTATTTCCCTTTTGACACATTCGCGGCCTACGGTGACTACAAACCGCCAATTCCCATTTATCTCACTGTCCCGTTTGTTGCAGTATTTGGGCTCAATGAACTGGCGGTTCGATTGCCTTCGGTGCTGGCCGGGACGTTCACTATTTTATTCGTGTATTTTTTTGTCAAAGAACTCTTTGGTAACGAGGAGGTATCAATGCTCACGTCGCTGCTTCTAACGATTTCTCCTTGGCACATTCAACTCTCACGGGCGGGGTTTGAAGCAAATATCGCGTTATTTTTTGTGGTTTTGGGTTCGTATCTCATTCTCAAGAAGAAGTTTTTAATCTGTTGGACTGGGTACGTCGCGGCGATTTATACGTTTAATAGCGCCAGATACGTCGTGCCGTTTTTGTCTATTATTTTCTTCGTCTACGTAAGAAAAGATCTTCTTGCCTATAAAGGAAAAATAGCCAAGGGTTTATTGATTGCATTCATTTTAATTCTTCCCATAGTGCCGCACTTACTGTCGAAGGAGGCGAGGATTCGGTTTTCAGAAGTAAATATTTTTTCTGATCCAGGGCTAGTGCTAACGGCAAATGACCGTATGGCCCTTGATGGTGGTCTATGGGCGAATATTTTTCATAATCGTCGGATAGGATATATGCGTTCCTATCTTTTGCATTTTTTTGATAACCTCGAACCACGCTTTTTATTCACCCGGGGTGACGGCAATCCTAAATTCTCTCTCCAGGATGTTGGCGAGTTTTATCTCGTTGAGGTACCATTTTTTATTTTGGGCTTTATTTGGTTATTTCGTAACCAGCGTCGTATCGTCTGGGTGCTTGTGGGATGGATCATTGCATCAATTATTCCGGCAGCCACAGCACGCGAAACACCGCACGCACTGCGCATTGAAAACACCTTACCTGCGTTTCTTATCGTCATCTCCTACGCAATTTCACAAATGACACGCAAGCGAATTTTTACCATCGGTATTGTCGTCCTGTATGCAGCCAATTTTTCCTTTTTTTGGCACAACTACATGAATCACTACGCAACAGAATTTTCCGGCGAATGGCAGTATGGGTATAAACAAGCACTTGTTGCGATTAGGCCCTACCGTGATCAATATAAACAAATAGTAATAACAGAAAGCATTGGAAGGCCGTATATGTATGTCTTGTTTTATGAAAAAATCGACCCTTCGACGATAAAAGATTTACTGTCATCGTATTTTGACGCAGATGGGTTTTATCATGTTACCCGCGTAGGCAAATATGCGTTTGTCAAAGAAGTGATCGGTTTTGAAAAAGATACACTGTATGTCTTGACGCCTCGTGAGGTCCACCCGAAGGCACAAATTCTCGGTGAAATTCAGCTTCTCAATGGTACAAAATATCTCAGTATTTTTGATATATGAAAAAATATTTGTTTTTTGGAATTATTATGATTGCAGCCGCTTTGCGGCTTTGGCAGATTGGACAAGTGCCCGCAAGTCCGGACTGGGATGAAGCAGCGTTAGGCTACAATGCCTATTCCGTTCTTAAGACCGGTCGGGATGAGTATGGGACGTGGTTTCCCATGGTGCTTCGCTCCTTCGACGATTATAAACCGCCTTTATATATGTATTTGACTATTCCATCTGTTGCAATTTTTGGTCTCGAAACGTGGGCAGTGAGATTACCATCGGCGATAGCAGGGGTTTTGGCAGTGGTTGGTACGTATTGTTTGGTACTGGAGCTTTTTAAATCCCGGCGATTGGCTCTAATCGCCTCATTTCTGTTAGCGATTTCTCCGTGGCATATCCAGTTTTCCCGGATTGCGTTTGAGGCAAACATTGGCGTGACCATTAATATCTGGGCCGTTTATTTGTTTCTCAAGGGTCTGCAAAAAGAAAAACTACTAATGATTTCAGCCTTTTTATTTGGTTTAGGTTTTTACGCGTATCATAGCGAACGTATATTTCTTCCGCTTCTCGTGGTGATATTATCCTTGATATTTCGACAAGAGCTTGCCAAAAGGCGCCGAGAGGTATTGGTTGCGGCAATCATTGGGTTTATTACGATTGCTCCGATACTCTTTACATTTTTGGATCCGGCGACACTCTCGCGTCTTCGAGGAACGAGTTCATTTGCCGATCAAACACCACTTCTTTCTCGAAGCGTTGCAAAGCTCGAACAGGATCAAAGAACCGGAAATCCGTGGGGAGTGATTTTTGATAATCGCCGTCTCGTATGGATGAGTACTGTAGTGGAAGGATATCTATCTCATTTTTCTCTCAAATGGATATTTTTAACGGGTGATAATCCAAGGCATCACGCGCCAGATACCGGCCTCCTGTATCTTGTCGAGCTTCCGTTTGTTTTGTGGGGTTTGTATCATCTTGTTATTGACTGGAAAGAAAAATCGTCTCGACTTATTCTCTTTTGGTTTTTAGCAGCTCCGATTGCAGCAGCCCCAACGACAGGGCTTCCCCATGCCATTCGGACTCTGGTATTTCTGCCGACGTTTCAGATCATGACGGCTATCGGAATCAAAAAACTTCCTTCTCGTTTTTTTCCGTTTTTCGTTTTGGTGTTTGTCCTCAATGTTATCTTCTATCTTCATATGTACTTTGGACATATGAATCGTGAATACTCACAGTTCTGGCAATACGGATATAAACAGGCGGTAGATTATGTTAAAGCCAACAATAGAAAATATAAAAAAATTGTCGTCTCGATCCAGCTTGAGCAACCATACATATTTTTCCTCTATTATCTTGCATACGACCCCGCCAAATACTTGGCTCAAGGTGGTACAAAGTCAGGAGGATTTGAAGAAGTGCGAAACAAATTTGATATTTTTGAATTCCGTCCGATCGACTGGGACCGCGAAAAGCGAAACCGTGATGAGCTTTACATCGGGACTCCAAAAGAAATCCGCGGGTCTGTTTTGCAGTCGATTCTGTATCTGGATGGAAGTGAAGCGATCCGTATTGCCCAGCAGTAATATATGAAGATACTTATCACCGGAGGACAGGGATTTTTAGGTAGCTACCTCGTCGATTATCTAGCCAATAAAGGTCAGGAAGTGATTGTTTTCGACAAGCTCGCCCACGACGTTTCTGGGGATATTACGTCTCGAAAAGATGTACGCACAGTGTTTGAGAAATACGGCCCGTTTGATACTGTGTATCATTTGGCCTCTGCGATGCCTGACAAAGTGGTTAGTAACGACGTGACATGGAAAACAAATGTACATGGAACAATCAATGTGGTCTCTGAGGCTGTCAAAAACAAAGCGAAGTCATTTGTGTTTACCTCAAGCAATGTGACATACGGTATTCCCAAAGAGCTTCCCGTAACAGAAGAAACACAACTCCATCCACTTGAGGTGTACGGGAAAAGCAAGGCACAAGCCGAAGCGGAGCTTGCAAAATTTGCGGGTCAGATCAATATTCAAATCTTTCGTTGTCCGGTCATCACCGGCGTCGGCAGATTGGGTCTGCAGGCAATTCTTTTTGAGTTTATTTCTGAGAACAGAAACGTCTACACACTGGGAGACGGATCAAATAAATATCAGTTTGTTGACGCGCAGGACGTGTGCCAGGCATTAGAAAAGGCGAGTCACATGCTTGGATTTGACATCTATACTATCGGGGGCGACGGTGTTATGACAATCAAGGAGGTTTACAAAAAGCTTATAGAAGCAGCGGGGAGCCGGTCAAAGGTAATACCTCTTCCCGCATTTTTGACACTTGGTGTTCTGGCGTTCCTCGACAGGTTTAATATTTCGCCCCTTGGTGTATATCAGTATTCAATGCTGGGTAGATCCCTTTATATGGATACGACAAAAATTAAGAAAAAGCTTAAATGGAAACCCAAAAAAACCAATGCACAGTCTTTTATAGAAAATTATGAGTGGTATGTAAAACATAAAGGAACATTTACAGAAGTAGGATCCGGAAAAGCATCAAATAACAAAAGTCTTCCTAAGATGAAAATTTTTAAATTGTTAAAATTTCTCTCGTGAATAGATATCTTATTGCAATTCTCATTCTGGCTGCTTTTTTGCGTCTTTGGAAGTTAGGAAGCGTTCCGCCGAGTGCAAGCATGGACGAAGCTTCTGTTGGATGGAACGCATACTCTGTATTAAAAACCGGCGTTGATGAGTACGGAGAATTTCCGCTCATATCGCAGCGTGGGTACGACGATTGGAGAAGATCAACATATCTGTTCCTTACGATCCCGTTTATAGCTTTTTTTGATTTACAGGTAATTTCAATACGTCTTCCGGCGGTAATTCTTTCTTTGTTTACTATTTGGGCAACGTACCATATTGTGTTGCGTTTGTTTTCAAAAGATAGAATTGCAATACTTTCCGCACTACTCCTTGCCATAAGTCCATGGCATATCTACATTTCCCGCCTTGGGCACGAGTCCAATGCGTATTTGTCATTTTTTGTTTTCGGGGTCCTGTTTTTTCTGGAAAGTCGATGGTTCGTGGCCATCGTATTTTTTACTCTATCGATGATGAGTTACTATGCAGGGCAAGTATTGGTGCCGCTCTTTGGCTTAGGGCTTCTTATAATTTATCGCGATTCATTTAAGAAGTTTGTCGTTCCGATTATGGTATCTGTTCCATTTCTCGTTCCAATTTTTTGGACTATTTTTTCGCCAAGTGCAATGGTGCGTTTCCAAGGAACGAGTGCCTTTGATTTTACACAGAAGAAGATAACCAATGGAAAAATACTTATGAATAATTATCTGTCTCATTTTAGGCCTACATGGCTGTTTACGAATTCCGGAAGTGAGTCATTTAAAGTGCCGAATCTGGGACTTCTTTATGTGTGGGAACTGCCATTTATTGTCATCGGAATTATTTCATTGCTGCGTCGTCGTGATGTGGATCACCGTGCAAAAAAACTAATATTTCTTTGGTTTTTTCTTGCTCCGCTACCGGCGTCGATTGCGACACAGGCGCCTCATGCAATGCGTTCATATGCATCTGTAGTTCCCTGGCAAATAATAACCGCCCTTGGACTTTATTGGACCGTATCAAATCTTAAAATTCCTTCGTTTATTATTGCGTTGACATTGCTCCTGGTCAGTTTGCGTTTGTTTTATCCGAATTATTTTATTGTTTTTCCAAGAGAACAGTCTGATTCATTTCATTTCGCACTATCCAAAGCACTTCCGAATATTTTTTCTAGAGAACAAGGGGTTAATAAAATCGTTTTTTCCAATAAAGACAATTTGTATCAATCATATATGTTGTATTTATACTATCGTCATTTTGATCCGTTCACGTATCAGCGAATGGGCGGGACAAAATCAGGTGGGTTTGCCGAAACGCATGCAATCGGCAAATATGAATTTCGTCCGATTAATTGGAGCAATGAAGAACCGGGATTGTATGTTGGCAATGTATCCGAGTTTCCCGACGGGGTAACTGGTATCGGAATGACAAATAAAACAGGAAAAGAAGTGATTAAAATAGTAGAACGGAAATAATGGTGAAATGGACTCTTATCGCACTGCTGGTTTTAGGATTTTTTCTTCGCGGACAGGAATTATTAAGCGGCAACTTTCTATTCCTCAAAGATCAGGGCCGCGATATGCTTGCGGTCAAATCCATTGTTGTTGATAAAAAACTAACACTCATTGGCCCCTATACCGGACTTCAAGCTGTGTTTCAAGGTCCCCTCTACTACTATCTTCTCGCCATACCGTTTGCCATATTCAGAGGAGATCCATGGGGCGTCATGCTCCTTTTGATGATCACAAGTCTTGCTTCGATCAGTATGGGATTTTCTATTGGAGGAATTCTTACTGCTTTTCTTTTTGCAACGTCGCCTGCGCTAGGAGCAGCAGCAACATTTTTTTGGAGTCCGTTTTTTGTGATTCCTATTATGTGTGGATATGTGTATTTTTTTATGCGGTGGGTCAAAAAAGGGGATAAGCATTCATTCGTATGGTTATCAATAACCCTTGCCCTTTTGTATCATTTTGAGCTTGCGTTTGCAGTGCCGTGGACGATAGTGAGTATTTTACTGTTTTTCCATGCTGGTGTTCGTTGGTATCCAAGAATACTATTCTTCCTGATTTTATTTTCAATTTTTCCGCTTATTCTATTTGACGTTCGTCACGATTTTCTTACCACTCGATCAATTTTTGCTCTTGTAGGAGGATCAGCGCAGGGACTTACGTCAAGCTTCGAGCCGTATGACAAAATAATCCGTGATCATATCGTTAGTTTCGTCAGTAGTATTAATGCATCGTTTTTTATAAACGCGTCGATTGCTGGGCTTACGTCTGTCACCCTAATCGTAGGAGGAATTTGGTATCTCGCGTTCGGGAAAAGAGTTGAAATAAAGCTTCTGTTTGTGATGCCAGTCCTTTTGTGGTTTGTCTATCTTCTTTATCCTTTTCAGCTCTACAGCTGGTACCTCGTCGGGCTTTTTCCTGTCTATATGATTCTTTTGGGATATGGATTATCGAAACACAAAAATATTGCAGTTGGATGCATGATTCTCATATCGATATTTACCGTTCAAAAACTCCTAAAACTTTACACGGCAACAGATTGGGGTGGAACGGCAAAAATACGGGGGAAACTTGCTGCGATTGACACAATTATCAAGGATTCACAAGGCAAGCTGTTTAATGTACTCGTTTTTACTCCTGTCGTCTTAACTGATGCCTATGATTATCTGTTTTGGTGGAAGTATGGATCAATTCCTTCAAAAGAAAAACAAGATTTAACATATTTGCTCATTGAGCCGGATCCCTCAAAGCCGTGGTCGCACGAGGGGTGGCTCGAGACGGTCGTCTCTGGCGGTGGTATCATTGAAACCAGGACCTTACCTTCCGGATTTATTATTCAAAAGCGATTGTATGACTAGTTTTATTTTATTGATATTTTCACTTATTCCCCTCTTCGATTTACTCCACCCCGGATTGCCGATAACCCATGATGGACAGGATCATGTGGCCAGAATTGCCAATTTTTACCAGTCTCTCACGGAGGGAAACATTATTCCAAGATGGGCGGGGAATCTTAATTGGGGCTATGGTCATCCCATTCTCATGTTTCTCTATCCGTTGCCCTCATACGTTGCGTCGCTGTTTCACTTTATAGGATTTTCCTTCGTTGACAGTACAAAGCTGGTGTTTGCAGTCGCCTATATTGCCAGTATTTTTGCGATGTATCTATGGAGTAAATCTCAATGGGGAGAACGAGCTGGTTTCGCCGCAGCGCTGCTGTATGGTTTTGCGCCGTATAGATTCGTCGACCTGTATGTTCGTGGCGCGATAGGCGAACACGTAGCATTCATTTTCCCACCGCTCATCCTCTGGGCGACTGATCGCAAACGATGGCTCATCGGAACACTCGCGGTAGCAGGACTTTTGTTATCTCACAACGCAGTCAGTCTTATGTTCGCACCGGTAATTATTTTGTATATTCTATACCATCGTCGATCCTTTTTACCTATCGTTTTGGGACTTTTGATATCTGCATTTTTCTGGATACCAGCGCTCTATGAGGGGAGATATACGCTTCGTGATATCGTGACCAATGAAGATTTTGCTGGTAGATTTGTACATTTTAGTCAATTTTTTTATACGAGGGGCAATGAGCTATCAAAAGAAATCGGTATTGTTGGGTTTCTCATTATAGTTTCTGCTATTGTTTTGTTTTTTCGGCGAAGAGAAAAATTTCTTGGTGGAGTACTTATTGTTCTCGGAATATCAATATTCTTGATGTTACCAACGTCTCAACCAATATGGCAAACAGTAACGATTCTGCAGAAGTTCCAGTTTCCGTGGCGTTTCTTACATCTGGTTGTATTTTGTGTCGCGGTTTTGGGTGGACTTGTCATGAGTAAAGTCAAAAATCAGTTGCCGGTAGCAATGTTTGTAGCGATTGGACTTTTAATACCTACATATTCTATGTGGAACGCTCAATATTATCGGGAGTATCCGGAGTCGTTCTTTACCTCGGTGTATAAGGGGACAACCGATACCGGTGAAAGCAGCCCGATCTGGTCCGTGCGTTTCATGGAGCACGAGCCTTCTGTGCCAATCGAGGTTATAGATGGGAATGCACAAGTCGAGTTTGGTTTGCGAAACACCACAAAACGGGAATATAAGGTCAATGCACAAGATAAAACGCGACTACTTGAAAATACACTCTATTTTCCGGGATGGCAGGTATTGGTGGACGGTCAACAAGTCCCCATCGAATTCCAAGATCCAAATCACCGTGGCCTCATGACATTTGCCGTAGATTCAGGTGTACATATGATACTTGTACGGTTCACTCGGACAAAACTTCGTCTTTATGCTGAACTTGTGAGTTTGGGCGCTTTCGTATTATTAGGAGGCATGCTCATCTATAATAGGAAGTTATGAAGCTTTCCGTAGTTCTGGCAGTCTTTAACGAGGAGGATGTGTTGGCGACGTGTCTTGAGTCAATCAAAGGTCTTGCTGATGAGATTATTATTGTGGATGGGGGATCAACGGATAAGACAGTGGAGATTGCCAAAAAATACGGTGCCAAAGTGTTTGTGACGGATAATCCGCCGATTTTTCATATCAATAAGCAACGTGCGGTGGACAGGGCAAAAGGTGATTGGATCTTGCAGTTAGATGCAGATGAGGTTGTGCCGGAGGCACTGAGTATCGAAATTCGGACTGTCATCCCGGCCATCGAGCCGGGATCCAGGCAAGAAAAAGACTGGATTCCGGGTCAAGCCCGGAATGACAATGGATTTAATGGATATTATGTTTCAAGGAAAAATTATTTTCTCTGGTACTGGATGAGAAAAGGCGGGCAGTATCCGGATTATGTTGTGAGATTGTTCAAACGTGGAAAAGGAAGCTTTCCACAAAAAAGCGTCCATGAGCAAATTGTTGTGGATGGACCTATCGGATATTTAAAAACGCCGCTGGAGCACAGACCGTATACGTCGTTTGCCGAATATTGGCAAAAAGCACATACCTATGCAATGCTGCGGGCCAGAGAAATGGCAGGAGTGAAGCTTGAGGTTACTCCTGAGACATTCGTACAATACTATTTCCTGCGTCCGACGAAAACTTTTTTGAATCTTTACGTACGCCATAAGGGATTTGTCGATGGTATATTTGGATTCCTTTTCGCATTATTTTCTGCATATCAAGAACCATTGGCGTTTAGGAAATACATACAGTATGGAAAAAACTTCAACTAAACAACATTGGCAATCCTATTGGAAAACGCCCGACCATCAACCACCGGTAGTGCACGAAGAAATGCTTTCAGAGTTGCAACACATTACAAATATAAAGGGCAAGAAAATACTTGAAGTCGGAGCTGGAATGGGAGGAGATAGTGTTCGATTGGCGGAATTTGGTGCCTCGGTAACAGCTGTTGATTATACCCAGGAGTCTCTTGATGAAATTGATGAGTTTGCCAAAAAACATAACGTGAGTGTTGACACCGTCAGGGGAGATGCGCGAGAGCTTCCGTTCAAAGACGAAGTCTTTGATATCGTTTTCCATCAAGGACTTCTCGAGCATTTTAAAGATCCTTCGGTAATTCTCAGCGAACACGTTCGAGTACTAAAAAAGAGAGGCTATCTCGTTGTTGATGTTCCTCAAGCATTCACAACCTATACGATAAAAAAGAAAATTGCTATTGCACGGGGAGCATGGTTTGCCGGTTGGGAGCGGTCGTTTTCCATTGGGCAATTAGAGCATCTCATGAGAGAGGCGGGTCTTTCGATAGTGAGGGCATACGGGTGGGGTTACTACGGAAAACTCCATGCGATACGAAATCTAAATCTGGGGAAATGGTATGAACAACTTTGGGGTATTATCGAGAAATCCAGAATGAAACTGTATCTCAATTGGTGTATTGGAGTTATCGCACAGAAATGAAACGATTTTTTATTATTCTTCTATTGCTCTTGACTGTGCGTGTGCCTGTATACGCAAATTATGTGCTTCCGTACCCTTCCTACATGCCCGGGCATACGCTATATAAGATTTCGCGAGTTCTTGACGACCTTAAGCGGTATTGGTATTGGGGCACGATTGCCCAGGCAAAATACCATCAAGGTCTTTCAGATAAATACCTCGTTGAGGCAAAAACGCTTTTTGAATATAAACAGTACCTGCTTGCGCTTGAGGCGCTCGTGCGATCTGACCAGCATTTTCCAAAAGGAATACGAGAGTCGCGTGACGAGCATATTTCAGTCTTAACCAAGCTCAAGACCGAACTTCCGGAAGCGTTCGTCTGGCAGGATGAACATCAAGAACCACGTTCATTAAACATTCATGAAGCACTTAACCGGTCCATGGGGATCCGCAATCAATAAACTATTTATTATTCTCCTTTTGTGTGTACCCATTCTTAGTGTGGGAAGGGTAGTCGTGACTTCGTCTGGTGGATATTTTCGGCCGTATTATAACGATGGAATATACACACAGTTGGAAAACTTATTTAACAATTCACAATACCGACTAAAAAATCCAACTTCGATTATCGCCGATGAAATTGTATTTCGTTATGCTGCAGGAGCCTACATGCGTGGCGTTGACCCAATTCTTATTAACTCTGAACACACGCCTCTGGGGAAATATATGATAGGAGCTTCGTATGTATTATTTAAAACAGATACACCGCTCATTCTGCTTTCCGGTGTGGCAGTCCTTGCGGCAATCTGGTGGCTTGGCCGATTAGTTCTTGGTAATACTACACAGGCGCTTGTCCCCGTAGCATTATTTTCTGTTGAACCATTATTTGTCAATCAATTTCGTTTCGTACCGCTCCTCGATATTATTCAATTACCGTTTATTCTGTTGTCCTTAGTCGTTTTTTACCTGGAAACTAAAAAGAAGTATTTTTGGGCCACGATGATACTTGTAGGTCTGGTAGCTGCGACGAAATCGATTGTCCCTGCGGTTTTACTGTCTATTTGTTTTTTGTTCTATTTACTCCTTGCGAGAGACTATAAGCGCATCAAGATATTTATTGTAATGAGTCCATTGTCTGTTGGAGTTTTTACTCTCTCTTATCTTCGAACTTTTTTGAATGGATATTCGCTCAGTGACTTCGTTGGATTTCAAAAATGGATATTTCTGTATCAGCAAAGTAAATTGATACTTCCATTATCGTTCTGGCGACTCGTGATGTTAAATGAATGGCAGACGTGGTGGGGAGACCAGTCACTTCAGACCTCTAATGACTGGACAATCGTATGGCCACTCCTTATGATTCTCCCTTTTGTTTTTGTAATACTTTCGTACTTTCGCAAATTTACAATGCCGGGCTTAGTTCGACTTCTTCTGTTGTGGATCCTTGTGTATGAGGCATTTTTATCAGTCGGTGCTGTAGTAACGAGATTTCTCTTGCCGCTCCTTCCTATCCTCTATATTGTAGGAATCTATACGGTTCGGGAAATGTTTTTATCTAGAAAGCGTCTATGAAATTTATTTACATGTGTGCGCTCGTTGCCGTGGTGGTATTAAGCTTCGGTTTTATAGATCCCAATTTTCCTTATCAACCGTTTCCGGAGTACTTTACCTATCTTCATTCACAAAGATTAGTCTCAACGACTATCTACGTTGCCACTATTTGTGTCATGTTCGGATTTTATCTCAAGGTGTTGGTAGACGTCAGGCGGAATCGAATAAAACCATCTCAAGTTTGGCAATTGATTCTATTGTCGGTTGTTATTCTGTTTTTTTCGTATCCTGCCGCGTTTACCTATGATATTTTTAATTACATAGCAACCGCTAAAGTAACATATTTGTACCACCAAAACCCGTATCTCGTCATGCCGATTGAGATTCCCAACGAACCGATGCTTGCCTATATGCATGCGGCCAATAAAGTCGCTCTCTACGGAGGGTTCTGGATTTTTTTAACAGCAATTCCTCACGTTTTAGGATTGGGCAATATAATTCTCACTCTTGCCACATTTAAATTATTTATCGTTCTTTTTTACTTTTTGCTCCTTAAGCAATTAATTAATCTTTCTGACAACAAGATATGGACGCTTGCGTTTTTTGGACTCAATCCGCTCATTCTTCTTGAAACTGTGGTTAGTGCTCATAACGACGTTGTCATGATGTTTTTTGCCGTTTTTAGTTTTGCGCTTCTTCGGAAAAAACGATATTTTTTGTCGATTATTTTTTTCGTTCTTTCTATATGTATCAAGTATTCGACAATACTGCTTCTACCGCTTATCCTCAAAAAATCTATGAATTGGCGATACGCCGCCATATTCATGTATATCGCGTTTTTACTCTCGCCGCTTCGGGAAGAGCTGTATGCGTGGTATTTTATTTGGGTATTGCCGTTTGTTGCCTTGATACCTGAGAGTCAACTTCTTGTCAATATCTCGCTCGCATTTTCATTTGGTCTCATGTTTCGGATTGCGCCGTATCTCTATACCTGGCGATGGGATGGGATAACGCCGATAATCAAACGGATCGTGTCATTTGTTCCACCGGCATTTGTTGCACTCTGGTATGGTTTCAGAAAAAAGAATTAATATTTTTATCGTTACGTGCTGCTTTATTTTTTCCTGGTGGTTATTCGGGAAATCATTTGGATATGATAATGTCAAGCATGCCTTTAGGATAGCCCGCAACGAGGTTGGCGATTTTGGGCTTCACCTGTCGATCATTCGCTCAATCTCATTAGGCAATAATTTTCCTCCCCAGTCTCCGTTTTTTCCGGGTAGACCATTGTCATATCACTGGGGGACTGATGTTTTTATCGGTATCCTTGAGAGGATTGGTGTTCCGATCGACTGGGCGATCAATGGAGTCAGTGCTGTCGGAATGACTATTCTTCTCTGGCAAATTTACGTTTTTTCGCAAATACTTTTTCGCCGTAAGCTCATAGGCTTAGCGTCAATAGTGTTATTTCTTTTCCCCAGTACCCTTACGATCGTCAACTATCTTAGAGCACCAAGTAATATCTGGAGGCTCCCTGACTATATCGATAAGGGCCCCTTCGACGGTTCTTCTATTTCGATTTATCAGACCCTCAATCCGTATCTTAATCAAAGACATTTAGTTGTAGGACTGGCTATTGGTCTTTTTGTCATCAATTATTTTCTGAGGAAAAAACCTATTTCGTCTCCCAAACTCATACTGCTTGGACTTCTCGTCGGTATGCTCTATAAAGTTCATAGTCTTATCGCTATTTCTACCGCCTCAATTATCTTTTTCCAGTGGTTGGTATTTCGGAAACAGTGGATAGTATTTTTTGTAATGACCTTATTGGTTTGGGTAACAATTGCCCTTTTCGAAGGCTTGCCAAAACCTCTGATTTCATTCTATTTTGGTTATCTCTCGACCGGCAACATACTTGCGTACTGGTGGATGAATATGGGATTAAGCCTCCCCTTTTTACTTTTGGGTTTTTACATGGTTCCGAAAAAAGCAAGGCTGGTGTTTTTATCTTTCCTTCCTTTATTTATCATCGCCAATACCATACAACTGAGTTTTCGAATAGAACACAATCACTCACTCATTAATTTTTTCTGGATTGTGGTTTCGACTATTGTCGCTTTTGTGTTAGTCAAAATTTTTGATCGATCGAAACTTGTTGCGGTTGTCCTTTTTGGATTTTTAATATCATCAGGGATTTTAAACCTCATGGCGGTTAAAAACGATTATCAGGCCTACTTTGACGATGGGCCACAACGGATCAAAAAAAATACTGCGCCTAATGCTATATTTTTAACGACTCGCTCACTTTATGACCCCGCAGCTTTGGCGGGGCGGTTCACGTATGTTGGTCCGTCGTATTACCTTGAGGTTATGGGCATAGATTACCAGGAACGTGCGCAATTTGCCGCTGATTTTTATAAGAATTCCCAGTTGTTCGCCCAAGAAGCCAGGGAGCGAGGGATTGATTATTATATATTGCCAGACGGCTCGATTCACGCGTTATGAAATTACTAATTCTTCTTATCATCTCTATCTTCGCGGTACGCTACCTTTTGTTACCTGGATTTATTCCTACTCACGATGGAGAATATCACATCATTCGATTTTGGCAGTTTGAAAATGAGATCCGTGCCGGGGATTATTTTCCCATCTGGGCTCCGGATCTTAACTCCGGATACGGATTGCCTCTGTTTTATTATCATTACCCGATGCCAAATTATTTTGGTGTTCTATTTCACCAGTTTGGTTTTTCGTATACGGATTCCTTCAAGCTCGTACTTGCGACATTTTATATACTAGCGGTCCTCTTTTTTTACTTGTGGTCACGCAGTTTTTGGGGCACTATTCTATTTGCCTGGACGCCCTACTGGTTTGTTAATCTTTTTGTCCGGGGATCAATCGGCGAAGTTATGGCAAGTGCGGGTTTTGCGTTTGTCCTTTGGACAAACGCTTCTCGCCGCAATATCCTTATCTCGCTGGGTGTTGCTTTTATTATCCTCTCGCACAACATTGCTGCGATGCTATTTGTCCCTATTGTTCTTTTATTAAATTTTCGATCAACGATTGTTGGAATACTACTGGCTGCGTATTTTTGGTTACCTGCAATTTTTTCCCGAGACTTCGTTTTGGGTCTAACAAGCGTTAATCTTTATGATCATTTTTCCGAAATTTCCCAGCTGCTCATTCCATCATGGGGAACTGGATTTTCCCAACCTGGTGCTCCGTATAATGAAATGTCCCAACAGCTCGGATTAGGTTCAATCCTCGTTGGATTTGCCACAATACCGCGGTCGTTTATTCTCGTTCTTATAGCGTTCATGACTACAGCTGGTTCTCGGTTCATATGGAACACGTTACCATTTCTGCAATTGGTTCAATATCCGTGGAGAATTTTGATGTTAGTTCCCTTTGTCGTTGGATACCTTGCCAGAAAAATGTCTGGGCGATTTGCAATGATCGTTGCCGCCATTTCCGTTCTTGCGGCTTTGCCCTATACAAAACCAGTCGTTTATGAACCGAGGGATGATCAATATTATTTATCCCGCAGGGAATTTACCGACGGCACCTCGTCTTTGGGTAATAGCATGTCGACAGTTTGGTCACCATGGAAACAGGAGCGTACGAAAGAAAAAATTGAGATAGTCAGTGGCGAAGGAAAACTTGAGATGCATGAACTCCTCCCAACGCGTTTGAGTTTCGCGGTCAATGCATCAACTCCCGTCACAGTAAGGATAAATACCGTGTACTTTCCGGGATGGGAAATCCAGCAACGTGGCCATTGGAGTCCGCTCGTCCCAGATCAAAATGGTCTCATGAGCGTAGAACTTTCGGCTGGAACAAGCCAAATACGAGTCGAACTTCATAACACAGCGCTTCGAAAGGGAGCACTCATCGTCTCTCTTATTAGCTTCATTTGGGTGCTCGGATCAGGTATACTCAAGAGATGAATATCGCCATAGATACGTCGCCACTCAATTCCGGTCATAAAGTCCGGGGAGTCGGAAAATACACAAAGCTCCTTATTGAGTCGTTAAAAAAGTACGAATCACAACATTCGTATACTTTAATTGAACGAGGGCAAAAAGTACCCAATAATGTTGATTTAGTTCACTATCCTTATTTCGACCCATTTTTTTTGACGTTGCCCCTCATTACGGCTAAACCAACTGTGATTACAGTTCACGATCTGATACCTCTTGTATTTCCTGACAAATTTCCCAGAGGCCTCCGGGGAGAATTAAAATGGAATATTCAGCGACTTGCTTTACGAAATGCCAAAAAAATCATTACAGATTCCCAAAATTCAAAGCGGGATATAGTAAAAATCGTTGGGACTCCCGAGCGAAAAATTTCTGTCGTTCATTTAGCTCCCGATCCGGCAATTATTGCTGGATCAGCCAAAAGTAGCAAACCAGAGCGATTCTTTATCTATGTTGGGGATCTCAATTGGAACAAAAATATACATGGGCTATTGGAGGGTTTTTCTCGGGTACAGACTGGAATAAAATTGATGATTGTAGGTCAGGCGTTTCTTAATAAGAATCTGTCTGAAGCAATCGCCGTTCGCGAGTACGTAATAAAACTTGGTATTGATGATAGGGTTAGGTTTTTTGGTTACGTTTCAGATGAAAAACTTGGCGTGTTATATGCGTCGTCTCTGGGGTGCATGCTGCCTTCGTTTTATGAAGGATTTGGACTCCCGGTTCTTGAGGCAATGGCCTGTGGAACGCCGGTTATTGTGAGTCACGGATCCAGTCTTGATGAGATTGCGGGGCCAGCCTTCCGTGTGGATCCCGCCAATCCCGATACGATAACCGATGCATGTACAAAATTAGCCAATGTATCTCGTCAGGAGAGAAGTACTATCGTTGAAAAAGGGCGTGTTTGGTCGGCAGAATTTACCTGGGAAAAAGTTGCGCAAAATACTGTACGCGTGTATGAATCGTGTATATGAAGAAAGTTTCTATTATCATTCCGGTATACAACGAAGCTCGTACTATAGATCTCATCATACCCAAAGTGCTCGCCGCTCATATTTCGGGTTGGACAAAGGAAGTTATCGTTATCGATGATGGGTCTACCGACGGAACTGCCGATAAACTTGGGCGTTGGAAACGACAGTGCCGAATTTTTTTTGAGAGGCCAAATAGAGGAAAGGGAGCAGCTGTTACTGTTGGGTTAAAACACGCAACGGGAGATGTGATTCTTATTCAAGACGCTGATTTAGAATATGATCCGGCAGATTACCCCAAGTTATTGTCTCCATTTGATAATGCGCATGTGAATGTTGTCTATGGTTCTCGGTTTCTTGGTCCGCACTTATCAACCATGCTTGTCTACGAATTGGGAAATAAGTTTGTTACGCTTATGACGAATATTTTATTTAATACCAATATTACAGATATGGAAACCGGATATAAGGCATTCCGCCGGAGTGTGTTGGGTGGTCTCTTGCCGCTTCGGGCAAAGCGGTTCGATTTGGAGCCAGAGTTGTCAGCAAAGTTTTTAAAACTAGGGCTTCAAATATATGAAGTCCCCATTTCGTATTTCGGTCGTAAATTTTCAGAGGGAAAAAAACTTACGTGGCGCGATGGAGTCATTGCGCTCTGGACACTTTTGTGGCTTAGATTCTTTTAGTTATGGACTTTACCCTTATCCTTCCTTGTTATAATGAATCAGAGCATCTGGTTGCAAGTATTGAATTTATATTCCGGGTGCTTCGCCTGAGCCGTTTTACGTATGAAGTTCTGCTTATAGATGATGCGAGTACCGACGGAACGCAAAAAATTATCGCAAAAGTCATACGGCGATATCAAAACGTTCGAGCCTTCTATCATAAACAAAACATGGGAAGAGGTTTCACCGTTAGCGAAGGCATTCGATTAGCGCGATCGAAGATAGTTGGATATATTGATGTAGACTGTGAGGTGTCACCTGTATATATTCCATTATTTGTTGATACAATAATGCAAAACCACGCAGATATTGTTGTTGCCCATCGCTTTTATCTTTTTCATATTAATTTTCGAAGTATTATACGAACGATCTCGAGCAGGCTTTATGCCTGGCTTGTAGATTTGTTGCTTCCCATGCCTATTGGTGATACGGAGGCTGGATATAAATTTTTTAACCGTAGGAAAATAATAGGGATTTTAGATATAACGGAAGATCGCCGGTGGTTTTGGGACACAGAAATTTTGGCAAGGAGTAAAGGGCGTCTTATTGTACAAGAAATACCTGTGTTCTATTCCCGAAATCTTAATAAAACGTCCACCGTACACTTGGTACGTGACAGTATAAAACATCTTGTTTCATTGATTGCCTACAGAATGAAGTTTATATGAAAAGAATTTTTTCGTATTTCAAAAATGACCGAACGGTAAAATCAGCGACACTCATGGTCGGTGGACACGGACTGGCTAACATCGGAGCCTATTTGTATCACCTCTTTATGGGTCGCCTCCTTGTGCCGAATGACTACGGGGCACTTCAGAGTCTTATTTCGCTTTCAAATTTATTAAACGTCCCCATAGCTTCCATGAATACGGTTGTAGCCAAGTTCGTGTCGAGATATGTGGGTCGCGACGAACCGCAAAAAATCGCCTCCCTGTATTATCAGTTGAGAAAACTATTTTTTATATTTTTGATTATCGGAGGAACGGTGTTCCTTCTTTTTTCAGATATGATCATGAATTTTCTCCATCTGGATTCGTGGGTAAATGTACTCATTTTAGATATCGCTCTTTTTTTTGGTCTTGTTAATTTTCTTAACCGGGGAGTGCTTCAGGGGTTATCGCTTTTTGTTCCTCTCACGATCACTCAGTTTATCGAAGCCTTTGGAAAATTCTTTTTTGGTGTTGTGGCGGTCGTATTGGGTTTGCGTATACCGGGGGCGTTCGGAGCATTTGTACTTGTGATGTTTATTTCCTACGCATATATGATCCGTGTTCTTCATGGAAAATTAGGTACATTCACTCCACAATCCCTGCCCCTCCGGGAAATGGGTAGATACGCAATTCCCTCTGGTCTTATGACGATTGGGATTACTGCTCTTTACAATACAGATGTAGTGTTGGTTCGTCATTTTATGACGGGGTATGAAGCGGGCCTCTATGCTGGGCTGTCGGTTTTAGGTAAAATCATTTTTTTCGGTACGGCTCCGGTGACAACAGTTATGTTTCCGCTTGTTTCTGAAGCGCACGCGAGAGGAGAGGCATTTCATAGGATATTCCTGTTGAGTTTGTTTTTTCTTTTGGGAATTGCAGGAACTACAACACTGATTTTTGCTTTGGTTCCGACGTTGGCTATGAAGGCGCTCATAGGAGCCCAGTATTTAGATGCAGTTCCGTATCTTACTACATTCAGTATTTTTATATCATTATGCGCCGTTATTTATCTTTTTGTTAATTTTTTTCTTTCGATCCATAAAACGCGATCAGTGTATGTTGTGCTTCTGGCAGCATTAATTCAGGCAGTTGCAATTTGGTTTTTTCATCCCACTATATGGGCAGTTATTTCTATTTCTCTTACCGTAACCACGATATGCGCAGTTCTTTTGACGCTTTATTATATCTATGTCGCGCGTTCCTAAACTATTATCGGTTATTATCCCGGCCTATCATCAGGAAAAAACAATTAAAGAGGATATCACCGAGATACTGATTGCACTTTCCCATTTGGAGGATATTTCTTTTGAAATAATTGTGGTTGTTGATGGAATGATGCAGGATAAAACATTTGAAAGAGCAAAAGAAATCCGTAAGGAAAACCTTCGGATCGTGGGATATGAGCACAATCGTGGCAAAGGATACGCGGTTCGGTATGGGATGGCACGGAGTAAAGGTGACCTTATCGCGTTTATCGATGCAGGAAGCGACATTAAGCCCGAGGGGATTTCAATGATGATATCTCATTTTCGGTGGTATAACGCTGACATTGTTATTGGAAGCAAGCGTCATCCCGTGTCTAAGGTAAACTATCCTTGGTACAGGAAAATTATTTCTTTTGTGTATCAGTTGATTGTAAAGGTCCTCTTTGGTCTATCGATTCGTGATTCTCAAGTCGGTCTTAAGTTATTTCGAAGACAAGTTCTTGAGGATGTATTACCGAGACTCCTCGTGAAACGATTTGCTTTTGACATCGAAATGCTAGCAGTAGCTCGTTCACTTGGATATTCAAGGATTTTTGAAGCTCCTGTTGAGTTGGATTTTTCAGCACAGAGTTCCCTAACGTCAGTTAAACTATGGCGAGAAATTGCAAGTGTCCTGTGGGATACGGTTGCAGTGTTTTACCGTCTCCGAATTTTACGATATTACGATGCGACCAACAAAAGACGGTGGCGATATGATCCAGAACTTAATTTCCGTATAAACTTGCCATAATGAGAATTCTTATCCTCAATTGGCGTGATATTAATAATCCCGAGCATGGTGGGGCGGAGATTCTTACTCATGAAATAGCAAAGCGCTGGGTTGTTTGGGGACACGAAGTGACGCAGTTTTCGTCTTTCTTTGCAGGAGGGGTAAAGACAGAAAATCTTGACGGTGTACACGTAATACGCCGGGGATCGAGCATGATCCGTTCATTTCATGTTCCTGTGCACGTCGCTGCATGGTATTGGTACCGTTTGCATAGCCGTGAATTTGATGTTGTAATCGACGAAATTCACGGTATACCTTTTTTTTCGACTCTCTATGTGCGCCAGCCCGTGATTGCACTTATTTGTGAAGTTGCAGGCGACCTTTGGAATATTACTTTTTCCTGGCCCCTGAATCTCATAGGTGCCTTCATTGAACGCAATTATTTTCGTTACTATCAAACCACCCCGTTTATGACAATCTCGAAATCTTCAAAAAATGAACTCGTACAAAGAGGCGTTCGTGAGTCCCGCATAACGGTGCTTCCTATGGGGGTTACCGTTCCTCCGTTTGCAGGGCAAAAAAGAAAAGAGGAAGTCCCCACGCTTATATATGTGGGAAGATTGACTAAGGCAAAAGGAATTGAAGATGCAATAAACGTAGCTGGTCGCCTTAAAAATTCTCTCCCAAACATAAAACTTTGGGTTGTAGGTTCCGGAGATTCCGATTATATGTCGACGCTGACTAAGAAGATAAAATCGCAAGGCCTTTGGCCCAATATCCAGTTATTCGGATATATAAGCGAACATAAAAAGTATGATTTAATGGCTAGCGCTCATATTTTGATCGCCCCTTCGAGTAAAGAAGGATGGGGACTAACGCCAATTGAGGCAGGCTGTGTCGGAACACCATCCGTTGCATATAATGTTGATGGACTCAGGGACTCTGTGCTTCACAACAAAACCGGGCTTCTCACAGTGCCTTCGGTTTCTTCCATGGAGCAGGGAGTACGGAAGCTATTGGGTGACCAAATTTTATATAAAAAGTTAATGACTGGTGGGCAAATGCGTGCAAAAGAGTATTCCTGGGACAATACAGCCAAAGTTGCCATCGATGTTCTTACAAGGGTTGCATGAAGGTTTTATTTATTACCTCCACATTTCCAAGAAGCGATTCTGATACACAGGTCCCGTGGTTATCTCATCTTATCTTGGAGCTTTGCAAACGAGGAATTGCCCCTCTGGTGTTTGCGCCATCGTACAAAGGTCTCCCGTCACACACCTATCGTGGCATTCCCGTCGTTCGTTTTCGCTACGCTCCGGCGCCCCTTGAGATACTCACCCACGAGGAAGGTGCGGTGTTTAAACTTCGGCAGCGTCCGTGGTTATCTGTGCTTTCCATTTTTTACCTTTGCGCGGGACTTATGGGGCTAATTAGGCTGCGGAAAAAACAATTTGATATTGTCCATGTGCAATGGCCATTTCCCAATGGCATTCTTGGACTTTTTGCTAAGTTGGTTTTTGGCGCAAAACTTATTCTTACATTCCATGGGGCGGAGTTTACCCTGATTCGGAAAGTTCCACTGGGAAATTCGATTCTGCGATATATACTCTCCAAAGCCGATCAGGTAATTGCCAACTCCACCTTTACGCGCGACTTAATTCATCAAATTTTGAGGATTCCGGTATATATTATCCCTTTCGCATCTACTGTTTCGGTTGGCCAAAGAGCAACGTTCAAACGAATTTTATCCAAGAAAACATTCAACATACTTTTCGTTGGTCGACTCATTGAGCGAAAGGGCGTGCAATACCTCATTTGGGCATTTGAACGCCTCCACAAAAAAAATAGTAACGTCAGACTGGATGTAGTCGGAAATGGCCCGTTACTAACCCAGATCAAAGAGCAAGTGGATGCATGCGGATTGCATGGGGTAGTCAGGCTATATGAGAATATTGGCGAGAAGGAGTTGGTCCGATTTTACCAAAAGAGCGACCTATTTGTTCTTCCCTCCATTGTCGACCGGTGGAAGGACACGGAAGGGCTTGGCGTCGTCCTTATTGAAGCCATGAGTTTCGGTATACCAGTCATAGCTTCCAATGTGGGAGGAATACCCAGCGTGGTGAAGCATTATGAAAATGGATTATTAGTTCCGCAAAAAGATCCAGTAGCACTTGCCAATGCAATCGACGAACTTATTCGCAACCCAAACCTTGCGAAGAGATTGGGGGAAAATGGCGTATCTTTTGTGAGAAAAAATTATAACTGGGAGTCGATAGTGGGCAAAACTATCCGTCTTTATAACAATCCGTACGATAATATTACAGGAAGCTATGGTAAAAGGCGTCGCGCCACTTAATGGGGGATCGATATTCAGGTAGCTCTGGTAGCGCCTCGGGAGCAGGAGTCGATTCGAACACTTCCACGTTATCAATGTAGCTTGTGTACGGGTAAGCAGGGTTTTTACGCTGAAAACTCACCGTCATAAAGCGAGCGTTTTGGGGTGCTTTAGCGCTGACCTCTACCTTGTCCCACTGGCCGGAAGCGGTCGCTCTTTGAGAAATGGCTACATCCATGCTCATGAGTGAAAGAGTTTTGGCTGACGCATCGGGATAAAAATCGATGCGCAGGAACCCGTCTTCCTGTTCAGGCTGGCTCGTGACATTTTTTATCCATCCGGAAGCTGTATAGTGTTTGTCGGCAGTGACAGCAAGGGGATCAGAAACCACTTTGGTTGTTGCGTCGCCTCCTCCCGGGGGGACTTGCATGGAGCCGGTATCGTTTTTGCCCGTTGTAGTCCACTGGGGGGTCATGGGTGATAGTTGAAACGGGTCTACCGGATGCCAGAGAGTCATTGCGTTCTCAAAGCGAAAACGACTTACCATAGCGTCAAGCGAAATGGGCGGGCGCGGAATTTTAAATACCAGATATCCAAATTCACGTCCTTGCCACGGTTTGTAAAATTCAGCGACAGTATGAGGGATGAGTTCCCGTAACGTCAACCCGTAAAAGCTTTCGAGAATATAATCATAGGGTACTTCTCCATACTTGAGAAGCCAGGTTTGTCTCGGAAATTGCCTCCACCAGTAAGTGACACTCTGAAATTGTTGTATGAGAAGTATGGCAAAATCAGTTCTCTCCTTTGAAAATTCAGCTAACGAATTTGGGCCTTTGGAGTAGTCCCACTCCGAAACGTTTATGTTTTTGTTTTTGATCGCGTCCTGGCCCTTGAAGTTCATAAAAAAGAACAATTGATACGTTCGGACGTTGCTGTTCGCCGGTAATTTTTCAATAAACCAATTGGCCAGATCGTTTATGTTCCAGTCCTTACGAAAGCTTTTGTCAAGGAGGATGACATTTTTGATAGGCTGCACATTAACCAACACTAAAAGTAATGCGATGATGATCACAGAGATTTGTGACGATTTCAAAATCGGTTTAACGAGAGAATAAAATCCGTACGCCGCCAACAGCATAATATATGGCATTGGAGTAATAAAATTTCTTGAAAATATGCCGCCATTACTAAAGTACGTCATAAAAACAATGAAAGAGCCGGCAAATGCCAGGATAAGAAAAAGTTTCAGTTTTTCTTTGAAAAATAGGAAGATGGTACCTATCACGACGAGAACTGACGGCAATCGATCAACTCCCCAATGAAACAGGTAAAAATAGTGATACATGCGAAATCCGAGCGCTCCTATTTGATAGCGTCCCACGTCCTGCCGATTTCGAAAAAAGGCGTTTTCAATATTGGGAAAATAATACGGATTGATGATGACAAACGTAGCAAGCGCGGCAGCTACCGCCAACCAGGCATTTTTTCCTATAATATAGAAGAAATTTTTTTTTCGAATGGCCCATACGATATGCACAAGAAGTACCGGTAGGGCCGCAAATGGTTGGTATTTTAGTGAAAAGGTCAACGCAACAGCCATGCCAGCAAAGACGTATCGTTTGGCCTTATTTTTTTCCAGGAGGAGCACAGACGCATAAAGGGTCAAAAGTGCAGCAAACGCGTTAATTATATCGGGTAAACCAAAGAGACTGCCTAAGACATGCCTGTGGTTGATTGCTAGAAAAAATGCCGCAAACAGGCCAACGGATGTATTAAATAATTTTTTCCCAACGACATAAAGAAGGATAATCGTCGCTGATCCGATGAAAGCAGAGATATATCGGGACCAATACATAGCGTATACCATGCGCAAACCAAAAATAGATTTTTCATATATCTCAAAAACCCTGGGGTTGAGCGTAATAAAATTCCATAGACTATTGGGCTCTGTGACAAACAGATGCAATAAACTGATTGGAATGAAAATATTGCGATACACAAGTGCGTGAATGAGAGCCATGCCCGCCGGATAGTCGAATCGGTCGGGCTTCCAGTTATTGAGATTCATGTAAATTGCAGTGACAAAACTCGTCGGCTCGTCTGGATGGTAGGGGTTATAGCCGGGATACACTGCGGCAAATCGCACCGCAAAGCCGATCATAATGACGGCAACTACTAAAAGCACATTTTTTTTAAACCTCATAGTGGATTATTTTTCAGCCGATATACCCTTATGTCTTGGATTGCCGCTAAACAATCGTCGGATACATATGAATTTAGAGTAATTGACTTGGCCTCTTCTGCCGCTAGTAGGTAGAACGGCTTTGGGTAGAGAAATTCTTCAAATATTTTATACCTTCTCGCTGGAATAACAATAGGGCTCTTTTTATTATTTCCGGTTTGGAAGGTAAAGCTTCCAACTATAGTGTCTTCTCTGCTGCATGAATTTGGCAGGTCAAGTTCTAACCTCGTGACAAAACTTTGCTCCGGTAAGTTTACCTGCGCCCCATAGAGATTTGACGTAAAGGTTATTCCGGCGACGGCCTCTTCCTCTTGGAGATACCCCTTTTTCGTATGCTCTTTGTCATTTTTCCATATTTTCATAAGCGGAATGCCGTCTTCAGTTATGATGTAGACAGGATTTAGAAAATTTTCAACATACCGCATCGGGTACCACATGAGCCTGTCTTCAATTTGGGCTGTACTAATAATGTATTCCCCTTTCCGAAGCGTCCCGCTTACCGGATCATCGGTATAGGCGATATCGTTTCGTACCCAAACTCTCGGTAAATTAGAGTTTAATTCATAGCCTAAGACTAATGTGGCGTTGGGTTCGGCATATCTATTTAGCCAAAGGACCGCTTGTCTATACTCGTTGCCTAAACTTTCGCCCGCACCCGGTATACTTTTTTCTTCCGCGCCTTTAAGACCACCGATCAGCGGATTGAAGTAGAGACTCTCGTTGGGGTGCATGGAGATCATCTTGAGGGTGATGGGGATAAACGAAAGAAAAATGAGGATCTGAAGTAAAAAACTATAATCTTTATACTGTTTATAACGAGTATAGTTTTTATATATTTTTATCAAAAATCCTGCTCCTATCCCCGCGAGGATGGCCATGGGGGGGATGTACTCCATAATCTGTCGGACGCCGCTGTAGATAACGGCTCGTGGAAACATGACACGAATTATTGGAACCAAGAACCAAAAGAGAACGAGGAAAAAGGCGTTTTTAGCTATTCCTTTGAGCTTAAATCCGAAAATAATACCAAGGAGCCAATAAAGGAGAATTATCAAGGGTGTTGCAAACAGGACATAGTAGAGCGGGTATACCTTAAGTCCAGCGCTTGCAGATGTTCCGATTTTTTTATAATACGCAATTGACGCCAACAGAAGTTTTGGTTCAAACCAACTTGCAGGATAGCTACCCACCCAAACGAGTACAAATATCAGCGGAATGAACAAACACCATACAATGAATAGACGATTGTTACGTATAAATTCATGGATTTTGACCATACCGGTTTTACGAAACGCAGGGATGATCATGGTCGATATCCAAGGCAAAAATATAAAAATACTGAAAAGGAAATTAAATTTTGTCGCAAACGCCATAGCGCCTACGAGAGAGAATGCTATGAGATACTTGAGGCTCATTTTAGTTACTGCAAAAAAGAAGAGGTAGATACTTAAGCTGAAATAAACCGTTTCCGGAATATCTTTCACATTAAAATGCAGCTCTCCCCAATAGAGGGGAAACAACGCAAGAGAGAGGGAGGCAATGAGACCGGAAAACCAGCCGAATATTTTCTCGACCCAAAGAAATGTGGCTAAAACCAACAATGCTCCGAGAAGCACCGAATAGAAATTATACGAATAGACATCAGAAGCTATCCCGAGTTTTTGGAAAAAAATGTAATTGCTTACGGCGGCTATCATATCGCTAAATACCGGGTGATTGCCTCGATTTTCGATATCGTCTATGTAGAAAGAAAATGGCATGAACTGATACATGCTTCGGCGGATAACGGTGTGTGTTTTTTCGTCTTTGAACACATACCCAAAGTCTTGGACATAGCTTCCCCCCTCCAGGTCAGGTAAGTTAGAAAAATCCTTTTTACCCGTTAAAACATAGTTGAGAAACGTCTGTCCCCTGATAAAGTGGGCACCTTCATCCCAGTTGACTCCGTAGTTAGGAAGGGTTGCAATTGCTAGTATCAAGTAAAGAACGCAAAAGACGTATGGAAGCAGTCTAGATAATTTCATTGTTGGTAAGCGATGATTATTGTATCATGGACGTATGAAAAAATTGTTAATAACAGCATTTATTGGTTCTGCAAATCTTGGGGACAATGCTATTTTTGTGGCTATATCCCAACATTTATTGAGTAATAAAACTATCAGCCTTTCAGCATTTACTTCAAATATACGAAGACATACTCATATGGAGCCTGTCCGTTTCATTCAAACTATCAATCCTATAAGAATCATATCAGAGATCGCGCGTTGTGACCTGTTGGTTATCGGCGGTGGAGGTATCATTCAAGATGAAACAACAGCATACAATCTCATTCGCCATACCTATAAAGCATTGATTGCAATACTCCTTCGAAAGAAATTCATGTTTTACGCAGTTGGCGTAAGCCGGCTTAGGTCTTTGGTTAATCGCATGCTCGCGCGTTTTGTCCTTGAGAGAGCTGTTGCCGTCACCGTGAGGGATGAAGAATCAAAAAATATTATTCGATCATTAGGAGTAGACCGAGAAGTATTCGTCACAGCCGATCCCGTAGTGAATTTACGCATCAACAAGCTCGCTCCGTTCCCAAAATCACCGAAGAGGTACATCGTCGTTTGTCTGCGGCACTGGTTTGACATCAACCGGTATATCCCGGTGGCTGTGGTAAACAAAATACACTATAGATCCCAAACGAATAAAAAGAAATATGAAGCGTTTCTTGCGGTGATCGCTCCATTTTTTGACTGGCTCGTGAGCCGGTATAACTATACCATTATGTTTATGCCTTTCTTCGATCAGCGGGATGACGTGGTGCACGCAGACGTTATGAAACACATGAAGCAGCCAGACAGCTGTATAAACATAGGCAGACAGCCGTCGCTTGAAGAAGTGTATACTCGTATCGCCGGCGCCAGTTTTGTTTTAGGCATGCGTCTTCATTCGTTGATAATCTCCTCGACCCAAAATACGCCGTTTATCGCTCTGACGTACGCACGGAAAGTTTCTAGCTTTGTCGATGAACTATCGCTTTCAACGTATAGTCTAGGACTTGAAAAGCTTACGGTGTCAGAGCTTGAGGATGTGTGCATCAAGCTCCACTCTGAAAGGACTCATATACAATCTACGCTCAAACGCAGGTTCGCTGTTTTACAAAGGAGAGAGAAGAGCAATGTCAGAATTTTACGAAAAGTGCTTACTGCAGCGAGTATTCTGCCTCAAGAATGTTAAGCTCGTTCTCATTTCTTTGCGAAAATTCCAGAATTTTTTGTAGCTCTTGTTGGATGTCGCCGGAGGATTTATCGATCATTGATTGGATGACTTGGAGATGATATGGATATGCGTCGTGTGCAAGCTTCGTTATGTTTAGATCCAGGGAGTCAGTGGAATCGGCCACGACCTTGAGTGTGTTGACAAATAAGGTCATGTAGTTCTCTCCCCGAAATGCGGTGTGAAGTGCAAGCGGACCGTTACCCTTCTCCAGCACTTTCACAGCAGTTGTCAGTTCCCGATCAGCCAATGCAACGTATTTGCGTGCTTTGGTATACGGATTGGGTGATAAAATGAGTGAAATCCTGTCCAGAGCTAGTCTGATTTTATAAAGCGGGCTATCGGGTAAAAGGTTTGTTTCTGGTGCTTGGTAAACAACCTGCGGTTGCACCGAAGGAACAGGTGAGGGAGAAATCTGTGCGTTGGCCTGGGATGAAACCGTCAGAAGAATGAAAAAAGCAGCAAATAATCGTTTCATAGATGAACACTATCACAAAAATATTCTATAATCAAGCACCAGTTGGGTATATCCTTTCCCAAATATACATGAAAAGCAACCGAATGACACTATCTATACTTTTGGCGGTGGTATTTTTTGGAATTGGGCTCTCTAGTTTGCCCCACTATGGAGTGAATTGGGATGAACCGGTGCATTTTGGTCGAGGACAAGCGATACTTCATTATTTTTTTACCGGGAAAAAAGACTATGCTGATTTGGAAAAATTCCAGCCGGCGAGGAGAAGTTTTTATCAGAGCGAGGCATATACGTTTAACTTTTTTGAAAAAAAATTTACAGCCGCTGACCCTTTGACCGTTGGCGGCCACCCACCCTTGAGTGGTTTTTTGGCAACAATATCGAATGTAATTTTTTACCAAAAATTGGGAATTTTGGGAGATATCGAAGCATATCATTTGTATGGTGTATTTGTTTCAGCGGTGTTTATTGGAATTATCTTTTATTTTGTTCACGATATTTATGGGCCTTTCATAGCAATGGTTGCTACAATTTCTTTGATGACGTATCCGCTTTTTTTGGGAGAAAGCCGTTTTAATATCAAAGATCCACCAGAGGCATGTTATTTCGGTATCACGTTAATTTGTTTTTACTATACTGTCGTGAGAAACAGACCGGGATGGATACTTTTCACAGCTATCTTTTTTGGATTAGGATTGGCGACTAAGCTCAATATTGTGTTTGCGTTACCCATTATGTTTTTTTGGGCCGTCGTCGTGGGTAGAAGAATATTACCCCGTTGGATTTTTGTAGTTCCTTTGATTGGAGCAGTAATTTTTTTCGTCGCTTGGCCGATGTTGTGGATGGATCCAGTGAGCCGAATCCTAAAAGTATTTGAGTACTATACATCAATTGGGACTAATGCTGGTTTTGATCCGCGGTATTTGACCATTTTCCGTTTTAATACGTACGCGTTGCAATGGATTCTCTATACGACACCCGTAGGCACATTATTTTTTAGTTTCTTGGGTATATTTTATGCAGTACGAAGCGTAAAAAAAGATAAAAATAAACTTTCGCTCCTACTTCTCTTGTGGTTTTTCGTTCCGCTCGCAAGAGTTACCGTTCCTAACGCCAATATCTACGGCGGCGTCCGGCAGATCATGGAGTACATCCCCCCCATGGCTATCCTTGCGGGGATAGGAGCAGGATTTTTGATAAAAATATATAAAAATTATAGTTTTTTACTTCAAATCCTCATTCTTCTCTCGTTTGTCCCCATCACCCTCAAGATGATCTCCATGTATCCCAACGAGAGTGTATACTTTAATCCATTAATAGGTGGGCTGAAGGGAGCTAAAGAGCGCAACATTCCTGGTTGGGGCAATTCTCTCGGGAGCACGTACCGGCAGGGAATCAGATGGATCAATACCTACGCCCAGCGGGAGGCGAAGATTGCTACTCTTTTTGGCCTTCGTAGTAATATTGCTCTTACTGACATCCGAGCAGATATCGAGTTTGAAAGTCAATTTCGTAGCGGAATCATGCGTCAAGGAGAATACATCATTGGACCCACACATGAAGGAAGTCAAGAAGACTCATATCTGTATAAATATCTTGAACGCTTTCTTGAACCTGCCTATCAACTTAAGGCACAAGGGGTGCCTATTCTCAAGGTGTGGAAAAATGATCTCGCGCATACCAAAGAGGATTACCAAAATGAAAAAAAAATCATAGGGGCACCATCGTATTCCCAAAACGGGAAAACACTCATTGTTGATGCAGGCAGTTTGGTTAAGTTTACCAAAGTAGATATACGATACCCTCCCTCCTCTTGCTTACCGCCGAGAGAGGGTTATATTGAATATTCGACTGATGGAGAGCGCTGGTCGCGAGAAGGAAATGATCTGGCCCACCGCCCCATCCCTTTTTGGTTTCAAACCGAACCCGATCCTGGGACGTTTCAGTTTTTGTTTGCAGCGGAACCCGCCCGTTATATCCAATTTGTTAACATAGATCCAAGCTCGTGTTTGTTTAAAAAACCGTTGCATGTGACTATCTCATATTTATGAAACGTTGGTGTCTGTTTTTAGGAATTATATTTATGGGGGCGTACTGCTTGATAAATGTTCGCTCGCTATCTG
>Ga0155165_148_pt1 | contig 42574 bp, 45 predicted proteins | sample RifCSPhighO2_01_FD_106133 | JGI IMG/M metagenome (GOLD analysis project Ga0155165, IMG submission 106133) | Candidatus Gottesmanbacteria bacterium RIFCSPHIGHO2_01_FULL_46_14
TTATTTATCTTGTAGACACCGGTAAAATAAAAGCCTTGAAGTTTCCCCAGTTCTGGTTTGAGTCCACGCCACAAGGAAAGTTTATGTTGACGATCGCGTTTGGGCAATCAAAGTACTTCGTGGATTCCCTCGCCGAGAATACACGGCGGGGGTTGCGACAAAAAGTACGGCGTGGCGAATTTCCGGGGTTAGCGCCTCCCGGATATCTCAATGACTCCCGAACCAAAACCATCGTCATCGACAAACGGATAGCCCCCATCATCAAAGAACTGTATGAGAAATTCGCCACCGGCAGGTACACGCTCTTTGATATGGCCGTCTTTTTGTCGCAACACGGCATGACTACAAGTGGCGGTAAGATCATGCGGGACAAAGCGTCATGGATCTTGTCTAATCCGTTCTACTATGGCCACTTCCGGTATGCCGGGGAAATCCACGAAGGAACCCACGAGCCACTGGTTGCAAAGAAACTGTTTGATCAGGTACAGGAGGTCTGGAAGAAGCGGAGTCACTCATGGCACGAGGAGCGGCCGGTCAAGCCCTACACCGGACTTTTTCGCTGTGGTGAGTGCGGCATGATGATCACGGCAGAGCTGAAGAAAAAGTTTTATCCCACCACCAATCATCATGCCACCTATGTGTATTATCGGTGTACGAAAAAGTCCAAGGATCAGAAGTGCTTCCAGCCCTTCATCAGAGAGGAGGCCCTTGACCGGCAAATCTCAGACCTCCTGCAAACAGCTTCTTTGCCCAAGGATTGGGCAGCAAAGATGTTATTGAAGTTGGATGAAGAAAAAGTGGATGCTGCCCACTCCTATGGTGCGTGTGTTGCAGACAAACAGACAGAGATACGGGTAATCACTACCAAACTCCAGCGTCTTTTGGATTCCTACCTCGATCAGGATATTGACCGTGATGATTACCGATCTCGGAAGGCAAAGTTCCTCTCCGAGAAAAAGACGCTGGAGGAGTCCGTCACCCGTCTGCAACACACGCAAACGGCGTGGCTCGAACCCATGCGAGCATGGGTTAAAGAAGCATCAGAAGCGGAGCAAATCGCACGGGGGGAAGACAAAAACGCAAAAAAGGTATTAGCAGGAAAAATCTTCGGCTCGAACTTAACGCTGTTCCACAAAATAGCGCGCGGTGACGCGCGCGAACCCTGGGCGGCGCTACGCGCCGCCCCGACAAGTCGGAAAATGGAGCGGGTGAAGGGAATCGAACCCTCGTCCCATCCTTGGGAAGGACGTATTCTGCCATTGAACCACACCCGCACGGGACAACTGGGATGCCCCATGAATTATTTTATCACGATCTAGGGCAGGACGAATACGTTGCCGGCGTGGATGAGATTCGGGTTTGCCAGGTTATTGGCTTTGGCTATTTCAACCCATTTGTACCCATCGCCATATTGGGCGACGGCGATGTTCCACAAGCTATCACCCCGTACCACCGTATACGTTTTTGCTGTGGCAGCTGGTGTTTCCGTTGCTGTACTTCCGATTGCTCCCATTGTCGGAGTCGGTGCTTGCGTTTCCGTTTGTGTGATCATCGGTGTTGCGACTGGGATCGTTAACGTCTGACCAACTTCAATATCATCTGCGCTTGAAAGATTGTTTGCGCCTGCGACATCCGACCAATTATATCCACTGCCATAATATTTTTCCGCAATCATCCAGAGTGTTTCTCCCTGGGCGACGGTATGGGTAGTCGGAAGGCTGATCTGACCTTGTTTTTGCTGTTCTTGTTCTTTTGCAGTTTGCCCGGCGCGATTGGTAAAGTAATTATAGATAAGGGTTCCGACGACTAAAACGACCGCGACACCCAGAATCAGAGAAACGAACGAATCGGGAGACTGAAGACGTTTTTGTATTTGTTTCCACATTGTGAGAATGTTGTTCCTCCATTCTGGGTAGAAGTAATCCTAATAAAAGTATTTATAAGCTACTTTGATCTTCTTGTCTACTAGGCAAATAGGAATGGTCATGGTACCATTGAGGCTAGAAAAGGATCCGTGGTGTAGAGGCCCAACACGCGTCCCTGTCAAGGACGAGATCGGCGGTTCGAATCCGCTCGGATCCGCATGAAGCAGTTAACAAACCTCGAACTTGCCGAGCTTCTAAGAAAAGTTTCTGCTGCCTACCAAATCCTCAACGAAAATAGGTTTAAAATTATCGCCTACGATCGGGCGGCTGATAGTATCGAGCATTTAACCAGTGACGCCAAAGACTTATGGGATGACGGAAAACTCGATGAAATTCCCGGCATTGGGGAGGGTATTTCCCATTACCTCGACGAACTGTTTCGTACCGGACACGTAAAGCATTTCGGCGATGTAATGAAACGAGTACCGGAGGCGGTATTTCCCCTGCTTCTTGTTCCCGGTATCGGACCCAAGAAGTCATATCGTTTGGTAAAAGAATTTGGTTTTACCCGTGCAAAAACAGCTGTTTCTGATTTGGAAAGGGTTGCGAAAGCCGGAAAAATTGCTTCGCTTGAAGGATTTGGGCAAAAATCAGAAGAAGTTATTCTCTCGTCACTCTCCCTATTTAAAAAAGGAGCAATCAAGGAAAATCGCATGGAATTACCGATAGCAGATGCAATCGCGCAGGATGTCATGGTGTATCTTCGCAAGTCTCATGACGTAGAGCATGTGGATGCGCTAGGCAGTTTGCGGAGAATGGTATCGACGATCGGGGATATCGATATAGCAGTTGCGACCAAAAAACCAGACGTAGTCGTTTCTCATTTTGTAAAGTATCCCCATGAAAAACTCATTGACGAAGGACCGCAAGGGGCGACGTTGCTACTTCATTCTGGTAGACAAGTAGATTTGCGCGTGCAAAATCCGGCCAAATACGGCGCAATGCTCCAATACTTTACCGGATCGAAGAATCATAATATTAAACTTCGGGAACTGGCGCTTTCAAAGGGGTTGTCGCTCAACGAATACGGAATCAAAAATGTAAAAACCAGAAGGATGCGATCCTTCCATAGTGAGGTGGAGTTTTATAAGGAGATAGGGTTATCGTGGATTCCTCCGGAACTTCGGGAAGATCAGGGCGAGGTTGAGGCAGCACTTCGGGGTAAATTGCCTAAACTGGTGGAGTTATCAGATATGAAAGGCGATCTTCATATGCATACAGATTACGATTTGGAGCCTTCGCACAATTTGGGTAGCGATGCGTTCGTCAAACACCTGGACAAAGCGGTGTCTCTGGGTTATGAGTACATTGGAATTTCTGACCACAACCCCTCGATGACCAATCACACGAAAGATCAAATTACCCAAATCATGAGAAAACGTAAAGAAACATATGAACAGATCCATGCTGCCTGGGGCAAGCGAGTTGCCCTGTTTATCATGTGTGAAGTGGATATTTTGCCCGATGGGAAATTAGCTCTGCCCAAAGAAGCATTTGAGTATGTGGATGCCGTTATCGTATCCATCCACTCAAGCTTTACGCAACCAAGAAGTGAAGTAACAAAGCGGGTTGTCAACGCACTGACTGCACACCCGAAGGTGAGATTTTTTGGCCATCCGACGGGCAGGCTTTTAACAAAACGAGAAGGAGTTGATCTTAACTGGAAAGAAATTTTTGCCGTATGTAAAGACCAAGATATAGCGTTGGAAATTAACGCCTATCCGCAGCGTCTGGATCTTCCAGATACGATCGTCTACGACGCCGTGCGCGAAGGCATCAAACTTTGTATCAACACCGATGCCCACGCTGTCGATCAAATGAATATGATGAAATATGGCGTGTCGGTCGCCCGCCGTGGCTGGGCAACAGCCCGTGATATTGTGGACACGATGGAGTATAATGGTTTTAAGAAATGGTTAGATAAACTATGAACCCTCTCTATATTGTCATCGGATTAATAGTTTTAGTGGGACTGTACTTTCTTTCTCTCTATAACGGACTGGTTTCTCTCAAAACACGTATTGAGGAAGCATGGAGCCAGATCGATATCCAACTCAAACGCCGCGCAGATTTGATCCCCAATCTCGTCGAAACAGTCAAAGGCTACGCAAAACACGAAAAAACGGTATTTTCTGAAGTTACCAAGGCACGAAGCGCGCTTATGGGAGCGCAAAGTCTTCCGCAAAAGGCCCAAGCCAGTGACATGCTCACTTCTGCATTGGGCAAACTCTTTGCGGTAGCCGAAGCCTATCCCCAACTCAAAGCGAATGAAAATTTTGTCCAACTCCAAAAAGAGCTTTCTGATACAGAGGATAAAGTGGCCTATTCGAGGCAGTTCTACAATACGATCGTTAACGAATACAATATAAAAATTCGTACCTTCCCTAATACGCTCTTTAACGAAATGCTCGGGTTTAGCGAAAAAGAATTCTTCGCCGCTTCGGAAGAAGAGAAAAAAGCCATAAAAGTAAAGTTCGATTAGCCTTCGGTTTGTCATTCCGGGCTTGACCCGGAATCCAGTGTTCATGGTAAGACACTATTTTGTTTATATCCTTGCGAGCAAAAGAAGCGGTACATTATATATTGGAATCACCAATCGCATTACCAGACGCACGTTGGAGCATAAGCTGAATATAGTCGAAGGATTTACAAAGAAATATCAAGTTCACTCGTTGGTATATTACGAAATATATACGGATGTTAAGGAGGCTATTAAAAGAGAAAAACAGTTAAAATGGTGGAGACGTGACTGGAAAATAAAATTGATAGAAACGGAAAATCCAAAATGGGAAGATCTCTATAAAAAAATCATTTTCTAAGAACTGGATCCCGGCTCGATGGCCGGGATGACAAGAAAAAAATATGTCCATCCATTCCCAAATTCAAAGTAACGTTACCAAGACGTACGTGCTGATGAGCGCGTTTATCGCATTTGTGGTGTTGGCCGGCTACGTCATGGGGCAGGCGTTGGGGTATGGCAATAGTTGGATGTGGGTAGCGGTTCTCTTTTCCATTGGATCGAGTTTCATAAGCTACTACTGGGGAGACAAGATCGTCCTTGCGATGAGCAAAGCAAGACCCGCTGATCGAAAACGTGATTTTGATTTCTTTACGGTTACAGAGAATTTAGCCATAGCTGCGGGTATTCCCAAACCAAAACTCTATGTCATAGATGACTCGGCGATGAACGCATTTGCCACCGGTCGCGATCCCCAACATGCCGTTGTGTGCGCGACAACCGGGATTATTGAGCGCCTCGAACGTCGCGAACTCGAAGGTGTCATTGCCCATGAGCTCTCGCACGTCAAAAACTTTGACACGAGACTCATGGCAGTGGTAGCAGTGCTTGTTGGGACGGTTGCGTTTTTAGCAGACATGTTTATGCGAAGCCTTTGGTGGGGAGGGGGTCGGAGGAGCCGCGACGACAACAACGGTATTGGGCAAATCATGCTGATTGTTGGGATTGTCTTAGCCATCATCACACCGATTCTGGCAACACTCATTCAACTTGCCATTTCCCGAAAACGCGAATTTTTAGCTGATGCGTCGAGTGCTGATCTCACGCGCTACCCTGAAGGATTAGCCCGCGCGCTTGAAAAATTGGGACAAGATAAAGAAGTTCTTGAGGCTGCAACAAACGCCACTGCGCACCTGTATGTGGTCAATCCCTTCAAAGGTAAACAATTTGCCGCGTGGTTTAGCAATATGTTCAATACGCACCCGCCTTTATCCGAGCGCATAAAGATGTTACGATCGATGTGACATGCTCCATATTGCGATCCTTCTCGGTAAATTAGTCTCCTGGGCAAGTAAAACATTTGGACTTGGTGCCGGGGCGACGTGGCCGGGGGAGATTGCTCTTCGACTAAACCCCACTATTCTTTCTTCTCTCGCTTGCAACCTTAAGAAAGGCGTCATTCTCGTTGCCGGTACTAACGGTAAAACCACCACAAGTAAAATGATTCAAATCATTTTAGAACAAAATGGATTGTCGGTCGTTCATAATTCCAGTGGCGCAAATCTCGACAATGGGATTGTTTCAGCATTGATTGGTAAGTCAAATGCGGATTGGGGTGTGTTTGAGGTCGATGAGAATACGCTGCCCAGTGTTATTTCTGTATTGTCATTCCGGCCGAAGAGCCGGAATCCAGAAAAAAAACAATGGATCCCGGATCAAGTCCGGGATGACAAAAGAACAATCATCGTGCTTCTCAATATCTTTCGCGATCAGCTGGATCGGTACGGAGAAGTTGATGTGATTGCGCAGAAGTGGGAAAAAGCGCTCCGGGGAAGCAAAGCCACGATTATAGCAAATGCGGATGATCCCCTCATTGCACACCTGGGATTATTCGCGAAGGCAACGTTTTTTGGTATTAACGACAAGACGAAATTTTTTACCACGATGGAACACGCAACAGATTCGACGTTCTGTTTAAACTGTGGCAGTCGTTTGAAGTATGAAGGCATCTATTTTTCCCATCTCGGCATCTGGGAATGTACAAAGTGCAGAGAGAAACGACCCAAACCGAATATTTCCGACGGGAAATCTCCATTACCCGGGCTTTACAATCTCTACAACACTCTGGCGGCGATGAGCGTTGCAAAAATACTCGGCATAAAGGCAGACTTGGCAGGGTTCCACCCTGCATTCGGGAGACAGGAAGAAGTCGGCAATGTGAAGATTTTTCTCTCCAAAAATCCTGCTGGTTTTAATCAATCGCTTCGAACGGTTCTCGAGCTCGGAGCAAAAAATCTCCTTTTCGTATTAAACGATCGTATTCCCGACGGCCGCGACGTTTCCTGGATCTGGGACGTGGATTTTGAAATGATCCCGAAAGATGTATCGGTACGGGTGAGCGGGGATCGTGTCTATGATCTTGCGTTACGACTTAAATATGCAGGTATCAAGGCGGACATATATGAAAATCTAGAGGATGCGCTATCTGGTCCACTGTACGTGTTACCAACGTACTCGGCAATGCTTGAAGTCCGAAAAATTCTGAAAGGTCGGAAGATACTATGAAATTAACAATCGCCTGGCTTTACCCAGATTTAATGTCGACCTATGGAGATCGTGGAAATATTATCGTTCTCACCAAACGCTGTCAGTGGCGAGGGATAGATGTAGGAGTAAAGGAAATTACACTTGAAACGTCAGTTTCTGAGTTAAAGAAAAGTGACTTGATTTTCATGGGAGGGGCGCAGGATCGACAACAAAAATTAGCTGGCACTGATTTTCTCAAGCATAAAGGTCCTTTCGTAAAAGAAATGGTGGAAAAAGGGATCCCGGCGCTATTTGTCTGCGCTGCCTATCAATTCGTCGGCCATTATTACAAGCCCTATCAAGGCGATCCGATTCCGGGTGCTGGGATTTTTGATCTCTATACCGAGCATCCGAGCGATCAAGCCAAACGCTTGATCGGCAATGTCGTAGCAGAAGTTATCAGTTCAAAAAAGACGATCGTCGGGTTTGAAAATCACGGAGGCAGGACGTATTTAGGAAAAAATCTTGCCCCGTTTGCCAAAGTCATCAAGGGTTTTGGCAATAATGGTGAGGATGGCTACGAGGGAGCAGTGTACAAAAACGCCATCGGCAGCTACTTCCACGGCCCGCTCCTTCCTAAAAATCCGCACGTTGCCGATTGGCTCATAGCCAAAGCGCTTGAGGAAAAATACGGGAAAAAAATCAAGCTTGTGGAATCAGACGATACACTCGAGTGGCACGCGCATCGTTTTGCGCTATAATGGCAGCACGATGAAAGGTGGTTTGACTCCCGACCAAGTACATAAAATTGCCCGGCTTGCTAATCTGATTCTTACGAGCGAGGAGGTTGAGAAATTTGCACCGCAACTTTCGGCTATACTCGAATTCGTTTCAAAACTTCAAAAGATTCCGACGAAAGACGTTATCCCCACTTCTCAAGTCAATGGACTCGAAAATGTTTATCGCGAGGATGAAATAGATAAAAGCCGCATGCTTACACAAGAAGATGCGTTAGCTAACGCACCGGCAACGCACAATGGATTTTTCAAAGTAAAAGCGGTTTTTGGAGAGTAATATATTATGGTGTCATCCCGGCCACCGAGCCGGGATCCAGGGCAGAAAGTGCATGGATTCCGGGTCAAGCCCGGAATGACAAAACGAAAATATGGATATTTTTGCACTCACGATTGAGCAAGCTCTAGAGGGCTATCGAGCAAAAAAATTTACCGCTGTTGATGTGGTGAAGACGTGTCTCGAAAATGTTAGGAAATATAACAAAGAGTATAACGTTTTACTAACGGTTCGAGATGAAGATGAACTGATCAAAGAAGCAAAAAGCGTTGACTACTCAAAACCGCTTGCCGGAATCCCGGTGGTTCTCAAAGACCTTTTTTCAACGAACTTACTGCGTACAACCGGTGGCGCCAAAATTATCGATACGTACGTACCGCGCTATGACGCAACAGTTGTTCGAAAATTAAAGGAATCCGGTGCAATTATTATCGGCAAAGCCAACGAAGATGCGTGGGGACATGGGAGTAGTGGGGAAAATTCGGATTTCGGCCCGACACGCAACGCTTATAATAAAAATCACGTGGCAGGGGGATCATCGAGCGGTTCGGGAGTTGCGGTCGCCTTAGGAATGTGTCTTTTTGGAACGGGCACCGATACCGGAGGCTCAATTCGGATGCCGGCAGCATACAATAATCTGGTGGGCCTCAAACCCACATACGGTCGGGTATCACGGTACGGTATTTTAGCCATGGCATCGTCACTTGATACAATTGGTCATGTAACTAAAACTGTCGGAGATAACGCACTGGTTCTTTCGATAACTGCAGGAAAAGATCCACTTGACGCGACGACCGACACGCAACCCGTTGCCCGCGCGTCTTTTAAGCGATCTGATTTGAAGGGATTAAAAATAGGAGTTTCTCCGGAATATCTTGCAATTGGCAAACAGGCAACGCCCGGTATGGACGAGAAACTTGAAGCAGTTACAGAAACAGCTCTCAAGGAACTAGAAAAACTCGGAGCGACCATTGTTACGGTTAATTTGCCAAATACCCAGCCTGCGTTGGCAACCTATTACGTGCTCGTCCCCAGTGAAATTTCTTCAAACCTCGGGCGATACGACGGAGTACGGTTCGGACATACGCGGGAAACATTCGGTGGGGAAGCGAAACGCCGGATGATGATTGGCACATACGCTCTGTCTTCCGGCTATTACGATGCCTACTATAAGACCGGACAAAAAGTGCGAACGCTCGTTCGAACTGATTTTACCAAAGCATTCGAGTCCGTTGACGCGATATTTGCTCCGGTCTCTCCATACCCGGCGCCAAAAATCGGAGATTTTTCCCAGGACCCACTCGCAGTATACCTATCAGATATATATACCGTACCCATTAATTTAGCAGGAGTGGCAGCATTGGGACTACCGGCCGGTTTTATCGGTGATCTCCCTGTGGGCATTCAACTCATCGGTCCGCAGTGGAGTGAAGAAAGGCTTTATGAGATTGGCTTTGCGTACGAACAGGAAACACAGTGGTATAAACGGAAACCAAACATAGAAGGATCGCATCCTTCCGAAGCGCATGGATACATTTAAACCGATCATCGGCCTTGAGGTGCATGTAGAATTGGCAACGGCCTCCAAGATGTTTTGCGGCTGCCCCGCAGATCACTTTGGCAAAGAACCCAATACGCAAACATGTCCAGTATGTCTAGGGTTGCCAGGGGCGCTTCCGGTCCCAAACAAAAAAGCAGTTGAGTGGACAATCATGCTGGGGCTTGCTTTGGGATGCACGGTCAATGAAGAGTCCAAATTTGACCGAAAGCACTATTTTTACCCTGATCTTCCTAAGGGTTATCAAATATCCCAATATGACCAACCGTTGTGCATCGATGGAAAACTTGGGGACATCAGAATACAACGTGTGCATTTAGAAGAAGATACTGGCAAGCTCCAACATGCGGTCGGAGTAAGTCTCGTCGACTTTAACAGAAGTGGGGTGCCCTTGGTTGAAGTGGTCACCGAGCCGGATTTTCGATCCATTGAAGAGGTCGACGTCTATGTTAAAAAACTCCAACAGATCATTCGCTATCTTGGTATTTCCGGTGCGGACATGGAAAAAGGAACCATGCGTATTGAACCTTCGATTTCTCTTTCAACCGACGGGAAAATTCCAAATTATCGCGTTGAGCTTAAGAATGTCAACTCCTTTCGTTTCGTCCGCAAGGCCCTGGAGTATGAAATAGCTCGTCAACAAAGAGAGGGCCACATACAACAAACTCGCGGGTGGAGTGAAGACAAAAACGCAACGGTAGTCCAGCGGGAGAAGGAAGAGGCACATGATTATCGCTACTTTCCTGAACCCGATATCCCACCCATGCGGTGGTCCGGACGTCAAATATCAGATATCAGAAGTCAGATAGGGGAACTACCGGATGAGAAAAAAGAAAGATTTATGAAAAAATATGGACTTTCCGACTATGATGCAACACAGCTGACAGAAACTCGACAGCGGGCGGAGTTTTTTGAAGAAGTAGCCAAAGAAGGAACACCAAAGGCGATTGCTAATATACTCATCAATAAAAAAGTAACAACAAAAGAAGAATTGATGAAATTTCTTCAAAACGCTCCTTCTATTTCCGCCGATGAGCTCCAAGAAACAGTTGAGAGAATTCTCAAAGAAAACCCAAAAGCGATCGAGGATTACAGAAACGGCAAAGAGCAGGCGCTCATGTTTCTCGTAGGACAAGCTCTGAGACAGTTGAAAGGAAAAGGAGATGCTCAAGGTATATCTGCTATAATCAGGCGCTTGATAGTGTAGGTAGTATTATTTTCTGTCCGGATTGGAGGTATCAATTATGACTAGTGGTGAAAGTTTAGCAGAGAGTCTTCTGAAGGCTTACGGACAAGTGATATATGTTGAAGGTTTAGGCCAAGATTTTGAAGCAAGAGGAGCAGGTACTGATGGATTTACACTTTTACATAAACGTTGCTGGAGAGTGGTAGGGCGTTTTGGAGAACAAGCGCAATCTGATGCAATAGCTGCTGCGCAAAAGGGTCACGAGTGTCCAGCACTAAGCAGCGGAGCAGGAGTTGAATAATGTCAGATTTTGTCCACCTTCATACGCATAGCGAGTATTCCCTGCTTGACTCCGTGTCAGGGTTCCACCCTGCCATAGGAGCGTAACAAGGCGCTAGCTTTTTGTACACGCTCTTCAACTTCATCTTCTTCATTTTCCGGTTCAAGAGTGATAAAGGAGAAATCAGATGGAGTTTCCTCCTTAGTATTGTCAACAAATTCCTGATAATTTTTTTCGCGACTCATACGTTTGCTTTCGAAAAATTCAAGTAGGAGATGAGTATCTAGCCAGTCGGTTTTGCGTTTACTAAGATAGTCATAATAGCTGCTGTAAGGGTACGTTTGAAAATCAGGAGGGTTTCGATGGATGTAACGCGAAACCCAAAGCAAATACTTTTCATCCCTAATATCAGTTGCTTTAAAAACGCCCTGGAACAAGGAGCCCACGCGCCGGTATTTTTTATTGAAATACATGGAATACGAAGTTGACAGTGAACGGATAAATTCTGTCAATCCGGAAATAGTTTTTTGGCGCAAGAGAAGATGGTAATGATTAGGCATGAGGCAATAGGCCATTAAATCTATTTTGTCATGGAATTTTTTCCGCCTGTTCCGTGGCAGGGTTCCACCCTGTATGGGAGAAAGAGCAGTTTTTAAGAAGTGGAAGAAAGCAAGATGGTCGTCTCGATCGAGAAAAATGTTTCGTTTTTCCACACCCCGGTTGTATACATGATAAAATGCATTTTCGTAGTAAATTTTTCTCGAGTTTTTCTGCGGCATGCATGTAGCGTACATGGCAGGGTTCCACCCTGTCAAACTTTGCGTTATACTTAAGCAGACCTAATTCTATGGCTGATTTTGTCCACCTACATACCCACAGCGAGTATTCGCTGCTCGATGGTTTGGGGAAGCTTGATAAACTCATTGATCGGGCAAAGTCCTTTGATATGGACGCGCTTGCCATCACCGATCACGGAGCCATGTACGGGAGTTTTAAGTTTTATTTGAAAGCGATTGCAGCCGGAATAAAACCTATTATCGGTGTGGAGACCTACGTTGCCAAACGGAGTAGATTCGACAAAGAAGCAAAAGTAGATACGGATCCCTACCATCTCGTACTACTTGCTAAAAATGAAGTGGGCTATAAGAATCTCATGAAGCTCGTGACGCATGCGCACCTGGAAGGTTATTACTACCGCCCGCGGATTGATTGGGAACTCTTGCAGCAGCATGCAGACGGGCTCATTTGTCTTTCCGCGTGTCTCCAAGGCCAGGTGTCGAACCTGTTGCGCAATAATCAGGACAACGAAGCCGAAACAGTGGCGCGTCAGTATGCCCAGCTTTTTGGTCCGGATCATTATTATATTGAACTTCAGCGCCATCCGGCAATTGCCGATTGTGACGTCGTCAACGAAAAGCTCGTGGCGCTTGCCCGCAAACTGGGACTCCCGCTGGTTGCAACCAACGATATTCATTATGTGGATGCTGATGATGCCGAAGCGCAGGAAATTTTGTTGTGTGTTCAAACCCAGCACACCATACTCGAGAAAAACCGGCCACTTACGATGATTGATTCCCCGGATTTTTATATGCGCTCTCCCCGGGAGATGCAGGAATTATTTGTTCAATACCCCGAGGCCATAGAAAACACGGTTAAAATTGCCGCGATGTGTAATCTCACGCTCTCGGTAGGTAAATGGATTCTTCCCAACTATCCATTGGAAGCCGGCGTCACCCCGGAAGCGTACCTCAAAAAATTGGTGGAAGAGCGAACTCCTGCTCGATACAAAAAACTCGATGATGAGGCTGAAAAACGGATTGCCTATGAACTCGATATTATTTGTACCAAAGGGTATGCCACCTATTTTTTGATAGTACAGGATTTTGTCAACTGGGCCAAGAGTCAGGGTATTTCGGTGGGGCCCGGGCGGGGATCGGCAGCCGGATCGATGGTGACGTATATTCTGGGAATAACCGGTCTTGATCCGCTCTACTTTAATCTTCCGTTTGAGCGATTTTTAAACCCCTTCCGGCCCTCTGCGCCTGATATAGATCTCGATTTTGCCGATGACAGGAGAGACGAAGTCATCGCCTATGTGACGAAGCGGTTCGGAGAGGATAAAGTGGCCCAGATCGTCACGTTTGGAACGATGGAGGCCCGCGGCGCCGTCCGCGACGCTGGTCGGGCTCTCGGTATGCCCTATGCTGCTCCTGATCGCATTTCCAAAATGATTCCGCCGGGGTTTCAGGGAGGCGCGATGACGATAGAAAAAGCACTGGACCAATCGCCGGAACTTGCCCGTGCATATCAAACCGAACCCGAGACCAAGCGACTTCTCGACGTCGCGACGAAACTCGAAGGTGTTGCGCGCCACTCATCGGTGCATGCGGCAGGTGTCGTTATTGCAGATAAGCCCCTTGTTGAATACACACCGCTTCAGCGGGAGTCCAAAGGAGACCGGATTGTTACCCAATATGACATGTACACCGTCGGAGAAGACGGCGTGGGGCTTCTCAAAATGGACTTTTTGGGACTACGCAATTTGACGATCATGTCCCAGGCGCTTGCTTTTATTAAAAAAGTCAGAGGAGTTACCATTGATCTCGATACTATTGCCCTCGACGACAAAAAAACATACGAACTCCTGAGCAGTGGGGAAACCACGGGGATATTTCAGCTTGAATCAAGCGGGATGCGCCGGTATATAAAGGATCTTCGGCCGACCTCGATTTTTGATGTCATGGCGATGGTTGCATTATTTCGACCAGGTCCCATGCAGGTTATTCCTGAGTTTATACGGCGAAAACAGAATCCTGAATACGTCACCTATCCCGATCCGAGGCTTAAAGATGTCCTCAGGCAATCCTACGGCATCATCTGTTATCAAGACGATGTGCTTTTAACCGCGATTACCGTGGCCGGCTATTCATGGGGGGATGCCGATAAACTTCGAAAAGCAGTCGGCAAAAAAATTCCGTCGGAAATGAAAAAGCAAAAAGAGAAATTTATTGACGGATGCGTCAAAAACGGGCTCACCAAATCTAAGGCAGAACACCTATTCACACTTATTGAGCCGTTTGCCGGGTACGGATTTAATAAAGCTCATGCCGCCTGTTATGCGATGATTGCCTATCAGACGGGATATCTCAAAGCCAACTTTCAAGTGGAGTTTATGACCGCAGTACTGGCGGCTGAATCCCGCTCCAATACCGGGACGGCACGTGACGAAAAGATCGGCGCAATCGTTAACGAGTGTCGCCGTATAAACCTGACGCTCCTTCCTCCGGATATCAACCGCTCCGGCGTTGAGTTTGAAATTGAAGCAGGCGCAATTCGTTTTGGACTGTCGGCGATTAAAAATGTCGGAACAAGCGCCATTGAAAGTATTATCGCTGCCCGCCAAAGTGGCGGGTTTACGAGTTTGTCCGACGTCATCAATCGTGTTGATATATCAAAGGCAAATCGAAAAACATTTGAAAGCATGATTAAGGCAGGTGCATTTGATCAGTTCGGCAATCGCGCCTCCCAACTTGCGGCTCTGCCTACCATGCTCGAACAAATTCATAAGCTCCGCAGGTCAACGGCAGCGGGGCAAGTAGGGTTATTTGACGGGAGCGGCGAGCAATCCGTATTTGAGAACCCCTTACCAAATATCGAGGAATTGTCTCCCGGGGAGCGTTTATCCTTTGAAAAAGAACTCCTTGGATTTTATTTGACCGCCCATCCTCTCCAGCCGGTGCTGGATCAACTTGATCGACTCAACGCAACCAAAATCGAGCACATCACAAAAGATCGGGTTGGAGAAAAAGTAGTGCTTGGGGGCATCGTTACGACGGTCAAGCGGATTGTTACCAAGTCAACTAACCAGGAGATGGCATTCGTGCGGCTCGAAGATCTATCTGGTACGATTGAGATTATTATATTTCCAAAAATTTATGCCCGTACGCTCAATTTTTGGAATAAAGATATGATTATTGTCGTCTCCGGCCGTATTGACGAAAAAGAAGATAGACTTCTTATTCTGGTTGACGAAGCGAGAAGTTTGCTTTAGAATAAGTTTGAAACGCGAAAGAAAGGATAGGGAGCGATGCAACATTCCAAACGCACCGAAAAATTTAACCTGGTGCTTGAAGATGGTATTGCGGGAACCCATCCAAGAACGTCTCAGAAGAGCCGAGGAACAAGTAGTTCGTGGTATTATTTTGGGTTAGTCGGTCAAATAGGGTTTAGTATTGCGGTTCCTATCGCAGGAGGCGCGATCGGTGGTTCTTTTATTGACCAGTACTTCCATACCTATCCTCGGTGGACACTCGGGCTTCTGATGCTTGGGGTCGTTGTTTCAGTTGTCACATTTTATCAGACGATTAAGACGCTGTTAAAAAAATAACCAATGCCACACATATCGCTTGCTGCCGAGAAGTTGTGGATTATCGGGGGAATATTGCCGATAACCAACGCACTCCTTACTACCTGGCTCGTCATGGCAATGCTTTTCCTGTTTGCCTACAGAGCGAGTTGCCGATTAACCCTGGTTCCTTCCACTATTCAGTCTCTTGCGGAAATGATTATCGGCGGGCTCTACGATTTTTTCCATGGCGTTATCGGGGATCATATCAAGCTGGTATTTCCCCTGATTGCATCACTATTCCTGTTTATTATTATTGCCAACTGGGTCGGTCTCCTGCCCGGTGTCGGGACAATTGGGTTTTTTCACGGGGAGGCCGTGCCTGCCGGCAGGCAGGAGTTTACGCCTCTTCTTCGTGGAGCGACAGCCGATCTCAACACGACGCTCGCTCTGGCCATCGTTGCCGTCGGGGCCATCCAGTATTTTGGCTTTACGTCTCTGGGTGCCTCCTATGGGGGACGGTTTTTCGACATACGCAGTCCCATATATTTTTTTGTCGGACTCCTTGAACTCATTTCTGATGTTTCAAAAGTCGTTTCGTTTGCATTCCGGTTATTTGGCAATATATTTGCAGGAGAAGTGCTCTTGGCAGTCATGGCGTTTCTTATGCCCTTTATCGTTCCGTTGCCGTTTCTTATGTTAGAATTGTTTGTCGGATTTATTCAAGCACTCGTGTTTTCTATGTTGACTGCAGTATTTTTGAATGTGGCCGTAAGCCACGGGCAAGAAGGGAGTGAGGGGGTGAGTCATAATGGATGAAGCATCACTGAAATTAGCAATGACCGGAGTCACTATTGCCGTGGGAGGAAGTATGCCGGCCTTAGCAATCGGTATGATTACCGCAAAAGCAATGGAAGCAATCGGAAGAAATCCTGAGGCAGCGGGTGAGGTACGAACGAGCATGATTTTGGGTCTGGCGTTTGCCGAGGCTATTGCTATTTACGCATTAGTGGCTGGTTTGATTATTAAGTTCGTGTAAAAACACCTATGGAACAGCTAGGCATAGAACCAACATTACTTTTAGCGCAGGTGGTGAATTTTGCCATCATTGTCGTTGTGCTCTCAAAGCTTTTGTATACGCCGATTCTTGGTATGCTCGAAAAAAGGAAAGCGCAGATTGAAGAAGGGATTGCCGGGGCGGAGAGGATAAAACAGGAAGAAGCCAAACTCGCCTCAAGAAAAGAAAAACTATTGCTTGAGGCTCGCAAAGAAGGGCATGTGATTTTGGAAGAAGCACGAAAACTTGCCAAGGAAGAAGAAAAGCAAATAATTGCACAGGCTCATACCGAAGCAGAAGAAATTATTGCAAAAGGAAGAGTCGAGGTAGAGGCACTGCGGGAAAAACTCATGGTTGAAGTACGCAGGGAGTCAACCGGGCTTGGTGTGGCGATTGCAAAGAGGTTACTTGATAAGGCATTAGGAAGCCAGCAGCAGCACGCAATTTTGGGCAGTCACATCAAAAATGCTGAATCTCTTGGTGAAAAGTACCTATGAACGCGTTATCAAAAGATGCACGCGGATTTGTGGACAGTGTCGTCTCGTATTTAGAAGATGAAAAAAAATCCGCTGCGGCCACGCGGGTACGGTCGTTTCTTTCCCGTGTGACGGCCCAGGCCAAGAGAGAGAAAATGGCGCATGTAGAAACGAGTGTTGTGTTGACTGCTGAGGAAAAAATGCGGGTGGAGCGATTACTTGGAAAATTGTTAGGACATGCTATTGAAATATCGTACGAAATACATCCGGCGATTATTGCCGGGATGACGATACGGGTTGCTGACTGGATCCTCGACACGAGTTTTGCCGGGCAACTAACTCAAATTCAGGAACAATTAAACGCATAAAACAATGAGCGATTTATCTGGACAAATTGCAAAAGATCTTGCACGGAAACTCGAGGACTTTGAGCCAAATGTTTCCGCCCGTCGGGTGGGACACATCGTTTCGTTGGGAGACGGGGTAGTCAAAATTCAAGGACTCCCGCAGGCGGCCTACATGGAGCGGCTTGAGTGTAAAAACGGAGTTTCTGCAGTTGCTGTTAATCTCGAAGAAGATGCGATCGGCGCGATCGTTCTGGGTGATTATGTAGCGCTTAAAGAGGGTGATGAGGTGCGTTCGACCGGAGAACTCCTCTCCATACCCGTTGGGGAGGCATTGTTGGGTCGCGTGGTTAATCCTATGGGAGATGCTGTTGACGGAAAGGGAGCCATTCCCCGTAAAATGCTCTACCCCATGGAAAAAGTTGCCCCGGGTGTTACAACACGTCGTCCGGTCAATACACCGCTTCAGACTGGTATTAAAGCAATCGATGCCATGATTCCGGTTGGCCGCGGACAGCGCGAGCTTATTATCGGGGACCGAAATACCGGTAAAACCGCTCTTATCGTCGATACGATTATCAATCAAAAGAAAGAAAACGTTCTGTGTATTTATGTGGCAATTGGTCAGAAAATGTCCCGTATCGCCCACGTGATTGCAGATTTGACACGCGCCGGCGCGATGCCGTATACGGTTGTGGTTTGTGCGGCGGCAAGCGACCCCACTGCATTTCAATATCTGGCGCCGTATGCAGGATCGGCCATCGCAGAATACTTCATGGACAAAGGAAAAGACGTGCTTATCGCCTACGACGATCTTTCCAAACATGCCTGGGCGTATCGGCAGATTTCGTTGATCCTTAGGCGTCCGTCGGGTCGAGAGGCATATCCCGGAGACGTCTTTTATCTTCATAGCCGTCTTCTTGAGCGCTCATGCCGGCTTGATGAAAAACACGGTGGCGGTTCAATTACCGCGCTTCCCGTTATCGAGACGCAAGCCGGAGACATGTCTGCCTATATTCCGACCAACGTCATTTCGATAACCGACGGACAGTTGTATCTTGAGTCGGATCTTTTTTATGCCGGTCAGCGGCCTGCGGTTAACGTGGGCACGTCGGTATCCCGTGTCGGAGGTGCCGCGCAGATAAAGGGCATGAAGAAAATTGCGGGTAAACTAAAACTCGATTTGGCCCAATACCGGGAGCTAGCGGCATTTGCACAATTTAGTACGGATCTTGACGAGGCAACCAAAAAGCAAATCGATCGCGGAGCGCGTATGATGGAGCTGCTTAAACAGGATCAATTTGCCCCCATGGCGGTGGAAGCGCAAGTTGTCGTCATTTGGGCAGGGACGACGGGAGCGCTTGATGATGTGCCGGTTAATAAAATTCGGGAATTAGAACGGGAATTTTTAGTCTATCTTGAGCGCGGATACAAGAAAACGTTGGCAACCATTGCAAAAGAAAAAGTCGTGTCGGAGACAACGGAAGCTGAACTCAAAGAGGCGATAGGAGATTTCAAGAAGACATTTCTGAAAGGCTAATCATGGCAAACATTCGACTCATCAAGGGACGGATCAAATCGGCAAAAAACATTGCACAAATTACCAAGGCGATGGAACTGGTTGCCGCTTCGCGTATGAAAAAGGCGCAAGCTGCAGCTCTGGCCGGAAAGCTCTATGCTGATAAAATTTATCAAATGGTTATGGAGCTTTCCTCTCGCGTCGATATCTCCTACCATCCGCTTCTCAAAAAACCGAACGCAGTACGTGGTAAGCGACTGAGTATTTATGTAACGACGAATAAAGGGCTCTGTGGCGGTCTCAATGCTACAAGTTTTCGTTATCTGAACAGTCAATATGTGCATACGACGTCCGTTTCGTTTGTAACGCTGGGCAACAAGGGTGCACATTTTATCTCGCAACAAGGGGGGAGTGTGATTGCAGATTTTTCCGATACGAGCCCGTGGAGCAATTCAGTCCCCGCTATTATTGAGCTGGCAACCCGGGAATATTTAACCGGAAATGTTGATGGGGTGGATGTTGTCTATAACGAATTTCTCTCACCCATAAAACAGCGTCCGGTGAAAAAGACAATCTTGCCATTGTCTATTGAGCATTCCGGAGAGGTCGAAGAGCACATCCAGGAATTTCTTATAGAACCAAACGCAAAAGAGGTGTTTGATGGGTTACTTCCTCATTATCTCGAAAATCAGCTGCGCGATGCAATTGTGCAGTCGGAAGCATCAGAACATAGTGCCCGCATGATGGCGATGAGAAATGCGACGGATAACGCGCTCTCTCTTGTTGATGATTTGACGCTCCTGTTTAATAAAGCCAGGCAAGAGAAGATTACCTATGAAATTGGCGATATGGTCACGGCAAGGCTGGCATTAGAATAAATCCTATGAAAGACAACAGGAAAATCGGTATTATAGTCCAAATCATCGGTGTCGTTGTGGACGTGCAGTTTAGCGACTACGTGCCGGAAATTTATGAAGCACTTCATGTCGCCGATCCTGCTGATAAGAAAAAGACTCTGGTTCTTGAGGTTGCCTCGCATTTGGGAGATAACCGCGTTCGTGCAGTTGCCTTGGGTCCTACCGACGGGCTGGCGCGTGGGGAGGAAGTTGCCGCAACAGGGGCACCGATCAGCGTACCCGTGGGTAAAAAAACTCTGGGACGGCTATTTAATGTTGTGGGCGAGGTCATTGACGGGAAGGGCGAGGTCAATACAAAAAAAACCTATCCGATTCATCGCCCCGCGCCCACGTTGATCCAACAAAGCACCAAGCAGGAAGTATTGGAAACAGGTATTAAAGTTATTGATTTGATTGCGCCGTTTGTAAAGGGCGGCAAAGTCGCTATTTTTGGTGGAGCCGGTGTCGGAAAAACGGTCACGATTCAGGAACTCATTCATAATGTTGCAGAAGTTCACGGGGGAGTCTCGGTATTTGCCGGTGTGGGAGAGCGTACCCGGGAGGGAAATGATCTTTATAACGAGATGAAGGAGTCGGGGGTCATCGGCAAAACCGCCCTTGTGTTTGGTCAAATGAACGAGCCACCGGGAGCCAGGCTCCGGGTGGCACTCACCGGTCTTACTATGGCGGAATACTTCCGCGATGAAGAAGGGCAGGACGTATTGTTGTTTATCGACAATATTTTTCGGTTTGCTCAAGCGGGAAGCGAAGTATCAGCACTTCTGGGCCGAATTCCCTCGGCTGTCGGCTATCAACCAACTCTCGCCAGCGAAATGGGAGCGCTCCAGGAGCGGATCACGTCGACCAAAAAAGGATCGATTACGTCAGTGCAAGCAGTGTATGTGCCGGCCGACGACTACACCGATCCGGCACCCGTTGCCACATTTGCCCATCTGGATAGTTCGATTGCGCTCGAGCGGTCGATTGCCGAACAGGGGTTGTTTCCTGCAGTTGATCCGCTCGCCTCAAACTCGCGGATATTGGAACCGGGGACGGTGGGAAAAGAGCATTATGAGGTGGCTCGCGGCGTCCAGCGCGTACTCCAGCGCTATAAGGATCTTCAGGATATTATCGCGATTTTAGGTATGGAGGAGCTTTCCGATGAAGACAAACTGGTCGTTTCCCGTGCGCGCAAAATTCAGAGGTTTTTAACGCAACCCATGTTTGTAGCAGAAGCATTTACTGCGCGGGAAGGGAAATACGTGCCACTCAAGGAGACCATTGCCGGATTCAAAGAAATCTTAGACGGAAAACACGACGCAAAACCGGAACAATCCTTTTACATGGTCGGTCCAATTGATGAGGTGAAGTAATGTATGGCTTTTCTTCTTGAAATCATCACGCCGGAGCGCAAGGCTTACGAAGAAACAGTGGATGCCGTTACCGTACCCACGACCGAAGGATATATTGGGGTACTCGCTCACCACATCCCTTTGTTTACCCTCCTTACGGAGGGAGAAATCAAGATTGGTGCTGGTTCCAAGGAATTTTTTTTAGCAATCGGCGGCGGGTTTATGGAAATCACCGGAAGTCGTGTTTCGATTTTAGTCACACGAGCGGTTCACGCCGACGAACTCAATGAAGCGGAAATCAAAAAGGCAGAAACGTCGGCCCGCGATAGTATTGCCAAGCGGGCAAAAGGCGCCGAACTTGCCAGTGCCCAAGCCGTGTTGCGACGGTCTGTCTTGGAGATGAAAATACTTCGCCGGCGTCACCATCGATTGACAGTCTAAAGAGTATACCGTAGACTCCACACAAGGAGAACATCCATGAAAGTCCGAGATGTGATGAGTCGGAAAATCATTAGCGTGGGTAGGGATAGCGAACTGCGTGAACTGTGGAAAATCATTTTCAAAATACGTGTCAACGCTATCCCCGTTGTTGATACAAAAGGAAAATTATTGGGCATTATTACCAAAGACGACATTTTACACCTTTTCTACCCCGATTACGAAGATCTCGTCGAAGATTTTTTCTCCGTTTCTAATTTTGAAGAAATGGAAAACAGGATAGATGAACTTGGAAGTAAGCGAGCGCGCGACATCATGAACAAACGCATCATATTTACCCGTGAAGATTGCCCGATCATGCGGGCGCTTTCGCGTATGATCGTACGGAATTTTAATCAGCTACCCGTTGTATCTGACGATGACCGGTTGGTTGGGATGGTTACTAAAGGTGATATTTTCTCTGCACTGTTTCGCGCGCATCTGAAAGGCAAGTAGTTTGGTCCTTGACAGGATAGAGTTGGCTTAAAGTATGAAATAATAGGATATGCTAGGGAGAGTTCAAAAAGCAAAGTTTTTTTGCGATCACTATGAACGTCACTGTTGTCCATCATCCCCTCATCGATCACTCGCTGACGGTTATCCGGCGGAAGGAGACAACCACTGAGGAGTTTCGTCGGCACGCGGGGTCGTTCCTTTTTGAGAGCTAAGTTGCTATACTTCTTCGTATGGAGAACGCAAAACTCCCTACCAGCTTACCCCGGGAGTTTTACCGCTATTTTTGGGATGTGAATGCAGAAAAACTCAATCCGGCCGAGCATCCCAAGTACGTCATCAACCGGCTCATGAACATCGGGAACGTGCCGTCGATCCGCTGGATGCGACAGAGTTTTTCGCAGGAACTCATCGTCGAAACGGTTAAGACGGTACGTGATTTTTCATCAACAACTGCCATGTTTTGGGCCCATTTTTATCATATTCCAAGGGAGGAGGTTACATGCATGCAGGAACCCTATCTCTCCATGCGCAGGAAGTTCTGGCACGATTAGGCGCGTCAAGCGTATTTACGGATGCCTATCTCGTAGGCGGGACGGCGCTTGCCCTGCAGCTGGGACATCGAAAGTCGTATGATTTTGATTTTTGTACGAATAAAAGTCTTAAAGCGGTAGAAGTTTCAGAGAAACTTTCCAATGTTGGGAAGTTTATTGTAGATATCCTTGCCCCACCGCACACGCTTATCGGCGAGTTTGAGGGCGTGAAGGTCAGTTTATTTGCATACAATTATCCACTGCTGGATCCGTTTCTGTCGTTTGCCGGAGTAAGCCTTGCGTCGGTGCGAGATATCGCGGCAATGAAGTTGACGGCCATTTGCGGTCGGGCGAAAAAACGTGATTACATGGATATCTACATCATAGCCCGGAGATACTCGTTTGAGGAGCAGTTTGGCTGGTACGACAAAAAGTTCGGCGTATTAGGGAATAATGCGTACACGCTTATCAAGGCCTTAGGGTACTTTGAAGATGCTGAAAATGACGACGTGCCGGAGATGCTCCTTCCGGTCACGTGGGAGCAGGTCAAAACATTTCTCTTTACCGAATCCATGCGGTTGGCAAAAGCGATGCTATGAAAAACGTTATTGAAGTTCATCATCCTCTCATTGACCACTCACTGACGGTCATCCGTCGGAAAGACACAGGGACCGAGGAGTTTCGGCGGCATGCGGGGATAGTGTCAAGGATTCTTTTGGTTGAGGTGATGAAGGATCTTGCTACAGCACGTGTGAAGATTGAGACCCCGCTTGCTCCCATGACGGGCAAAAAACTCAAAGACGAAGTCGTTGTCGTGCCGGTGTTGCGGGCAGGGCTAGCGATGCTCTTTGCCATCCAGGATTTTTTGCCCGCGGTATCCGTCGGGTTTGTGGGTCTGGAACGCGATGAGCAGACTGCCCAGGCGCGGGAGTACTACCGCAAGCTTCCCAAGCTTTTAGCTTCTCATCACGTGCTCGTCATCGACCCCATGCTGGCAACTGGCGGCTCGTTTGATGATACGGTAACGCTTCTCAAGGAAAAAGGCGCCAAACGCATTACCATCGTCAGTATCGTATCCGCTCCGGAGGGCATCATACGGGTGCAACGTAATCATCCGGAAGTAAAAATATTTACCGCTGCAATAGATGACCATCTCAACGACAAAAAATTTATCGTACCTGGACTAGGAGATTTCGGAGATCGGTATTTTGGAACATAACGAGTATGATTGGAGGTGAAACGAGTTGATTACACCGGATACTACTATTGGAAAATATACTGAAGGTGTTGCACCAAGGAGACCCAGCGAACATGATGAGCCGGATCTAAGGAAAGTTTTAGAACGCAATAGAGAGACAGTAGAGGAAGCAAAGGCGAGATTTAGAAAAACTCACCCAGGGTGGTATGGTGAGGAGATAGTTGACAAGGAAGGGTAAATTGGTTCTATTGACTCCTCACAGGCTTTTTTGTTATCTTAGGCTGTGCTGAGTAAGAAACCGTGCTACATCTTCGTTTCCGGGGGCGTCCTATCGGGACTGGGTAAAGGCGTCACCGCTGCTTCCATTGCCTTCCTTCTTCAAAAACGAGGATATACCGTTACCCCGGTTAAATGCGAGAACTATTTGAACATCGACGCCGGGCTCATTAACCCCATCGAGCACGGTGATCCGTTTTTGTGCGAAGACGGCACTGAGGCGGATATGGACATGGGGACCTATGAGAAATTCCTGGATAAAAACGTTTTGCGCCACAACTTTATCACCATGGGCCAGATTTATCAGGAGGTTATTGCCAAAGAGCGCAACTTCGAATACGCCGGCGAAGACGTTGAGGCCATTCCCTATATTACCGATGAAATCATCCGTCGGATTAACGACGCCGGCAAAAAAGAAGATGCTGACATTGTCGTTGTTGAGCTTGGAGGAACGGCCGGAGAGTATCAAAATATCCTCTATTACGAAGCATCCCGGATACTCAAAATTGTCAAGAAAGCCCCGGTTGTGCATGTGCATGTCAGTTACTTACCCACCCCCGCGCATTTGGGCGAACCCAAGACCAAGCCCACGCAGCTTTCCGTCAAATTTCTCCAGTCGATGGGTGTCCAACCCGACTTTATCGTCTGTCGCGGCGAAAAAACGATCGATAAAAGGCGCCGCGAACGGCTCGCGATGTTTTGCAGCGTGGATGCAGAAAACGTCATCAATAATCCCGATGACGTGACGGCCTACGCCGTACCCGTAACATTTGAAGAGCAGCAATTTGCCCAAAAGATACTCGCAATGTTTGACCTTCCCGATAAGAAACCAGCAATGAACCAATGGGGTAAACTGTTAGAGCGGGTAGTCGAGTCCCGAAAAAAAACGATTGAAATAGCAATCGTGGGCAAGTATTTTGCTACCGGAGACTATGAACTCCGCGATAGTTACGCCGCGCTTATGGATGCCCTCGACCACGCCGGTTGGGCGAACGGGGTAGGTGTCAAAACGCGATGGATTAATTCGGCCCGCATCGAAAAGGGTGAGGAGGTCGAGAAGCTTTTCGACGGTGTTTCTGGTGTGATTGTTCCCATCGGGTGGGGGCCGCGGGGAGTCGAAGGAATGATTACGGCAATCCAATTTGCCAGAGAACAAAAAATTCCCTATCTCGGATTGTGTTATGGTATGCAGCTGGCCGTCGTCGAATATGCACGGAATGTGGCGGGTCTTGGTGGAGCAAACACGACGGAGTGCGATGAGAAGACACCATTTCCTGTCATTCACATGAATCCCATGCAGGAAGATAATCGGAAACGCAGAGCCTACGGGGGAACAATGCGTTTGGGCCGATGGGATTGTCGCGTAGCGGAAGGGACGATAGCAGATCGGGCATACACCAAAGCAAAAGCCTATGACAAGCCCGAGAGTAACATTGTCGGAGAACGCCATCGCCATAGATATGAGTTTAATAACGATTATGGCAAGAAACTCGAGGGAGCCGGTCTCGTTTTATCGGGAAGATCTGTTGTAGAAAATTTAGTAGAAATCGTTGAACTACCTCAGTCTGTGCACCCGTTCTATCTTGCTACGCAGTATCATCCTGAATACCGGTCGCGGCCATTGTCGCCACATCCGATTTTTGTCGAATTTATCAGAGCCTGTTTCCATGATTAACTGGGAAGAGAACACGCCCCTGGTTGCCCTAACTCACCTGGACGGGAGAAATGCGCACAAGCTCTCGTCTCTCCGACCGTATTTTTCCGAATTTGCATGGATGAAACTTCGACTTAGGGTGATGGCATCGTATACAAAAGAAATCGCAGCAAGACTGTCCGGAACAAAACTTTCAACGAGCGACACAAGAAGACTTCAATCACTCATTGACTCATTTTTTCTCAAGGACGCTCGTGCAGTCGTAACAATTGAAAAAAGAGTCAACCACGACCTGAAAGCACTTGAACTCTATTGCTCCGATAGCCTCGAAAGGCGAGGCCTTTCGAGGCTGATACCCTATCTTAATTTGGGCATTGGGTCAGAAGATATAAATTCCATTGCACTTGCACGTTTACTCAAAACCAGTAGGGGAGAAGTGCTTATTCCTGCGTTAAAAAAGGTTTCTTTTTCGCTTAGCGATCTTTGTCAGAAGGAAATAAATACCTCCATGGTCGCTCGAACCCATGCACAGCCGGCAAATGTCACGACGTTTGGCAAGGAAGTCGCCAATTCCCTTTCAAGATTGTGCGACGAGTTGGAAATATTCTTTTCCCATTCTTTCACTGCAAAATGCTCCGGAGAAGTAGGTTCCTACCAAGCATATCTCGGGGTTGATCCGTCCGTTGACTGGATTGCGTTTACTGACCGTTTCATCCGGTCATTTGGGCTTACCCCGTCGCATCACGCTACTCAAATTGCTCCCTATGACAACATTACTCGATATTTTCAGTCGCTTTTTCGAATCAATACAATTCTTATAGATTTTTGTAAAAACATGTGGCTCTATGTTCTTTTGGGATATCTTCGGGTTAAAAAGATTGAAAAAGAAGTAGGATCAGCAGGTATGCCGCACAAGGTCAACCCCATTTATTTTGAAGGTGCAGAGGGAGGTTTAGAGATGGCAAATGGAAGTATCGAAACCTTTGTACGAACGTTACCGATCAACCGTCTCAACCGTGATTTTTCCGATTCGACCATCAGGAGAAATATCGTTTTGCCTCTTGCATATAGCTTACTGTCGTATCAGAGTATTATCGACGCACTTTGCCGAATAGAAGTAGATACGGAAGCGATTGCAACTGACCTAAAAAATCATAAGGAAGTGTGGCTTGAGACAGTAAAATCGTATGGAATTACTCATGGGATTTCAGATATGTATGACCGGTTAAAAAAAGAAACACGAGGCCGCGTACTTTCAGCAGGGGATCTTGAAGAAATAGTTCGTTCTCTTCCTTTAAAACTATCTGATAAACGAGAACTCTTAACTCTGTGCAATGATTCTCAAAATCCATATCCTGCCAGGATTGTTGAAGAGGCTGTTGGAAAAGCTAAGCGACTTTTGTCATCGGAGAACAGTACAATATTATGAAACAATCGTTAATCGTCGTTGGTCTCCAGTGGGGAGACGAGGGAAAAGGGAAAATTATAGACGCAATTGCACCGTCTTTTGACTACGTCGTCCGCTGGAACGGCGGCAATAACGCAGGACACACCGTGGTTGTTGACGGGAAACGATTTGCCCTATCGCTTGTTCCGTCCGGAGTACTGCAAAAAAAGAAACTCCTTATTGCTCAGGGGGTCGTTATTAATCCTACGATACTTTTAGGCGAAATACAGATGCTTGAGGAAGCCGGATACCGTCTGGATCTGACGATTGATTCGCGTTGCCATATCGTGATGCCCTACCATAGCGCTATGGACGCGGCCAATGAAGCGTGGAAAGGCAAAAACGCGACGGGAAGTCTTCATCTGGGGATTGGGTATTGCTATGAGGATCGAAACAATCGGGCAGGAATCAGGCTTGAATTTTTAGTACGACCCGACGAGTTGAAAGAAAAATTAGAGCACATTGTTCCGTTAAAAAAAGCAATCATCGAAAAAGTCTATGGAGTAAAAACAGACTTTACGGTTCAGTCTATCCTCGATGAATATATTCTTTACGGAAAGAAACTACACAAATATATCGGTGATGTTTCCTCTCTCGTTTCCAAACAGATGGATACACATGCCTTTCTCTTTGAACAAGCTCATGGTACGATGCTGGATCCGGTATTCGGCACATATCCATTCACCGTCGCGCCTCCGACCATCGCCTCGGCGGTATTTCCGAGCGTAGGTATTGCAGCCCGTCCATTGGACGTTATCGGCGTTGTGAAAGCATACACAACACGCGTGGGAAACGGCCCCTTTCCCACAGAACTTTTTGATAAAACCGGTGAAACGATTCGAAAGGCTGGCCGTGAGTTTGGTACCGTATCCAAACGGCCGAGGCGCTGCGGGTGGCTCGACCTGCCGGTCTTGCGCTACGCCGTCCGGATCAATGGGGTTACCCGTTTGGCAATTACCAAGCTTGATGTGCTAAGCGGGATAAAAAAATTAAAGGTTTGTATCGGGTATCGGTATGGCAGCAAGATGCTTCGGGAATTTCCGTCAGAAATTTCAATCCTAGCTAACACGACACCTATCTATGAGATACTGGAGGGCTGGAATGAAGATATTACTCAAGCAAGTACACGCAGTGATTTACCCAAAAAGACCCAACGCTATCTTGCATGTATCGAAAAAAACCTTCATATTCCGATTCGATTAGTTTCAGTGGGTGCTGAGCGAAACGCCCTGATCAGATGATACATACGATACCATTGGGTTTAACCTACGATGATGTCCTTCTCGTGCCGCAGAAATCGCGAATCACGTCACGGTCTATGGTTTCCACACGAACGAGACTCTCGAGGCACATAGATCTTGCAATCCCTTTTGTTTCAAGTAACGTCGATACCGTTACGGAGGCCGCAATGGCTATTGCGATGGCAAAACTCGGCGGCATAGGAATTATTCATCGCTTTATGTCAATTGAACGGCAGGTCGAGGAAATTACGCAGGTCAAGCGCTCGGAGGGCTTTGTCATGGGTAAGCCCTTTACGGTGAGGCCGGAGCAAACAGCCAACGACATTACGCCGCTTCTTAAACGTCACCACGTCTCAAGTGCCATTGTCGTTGACGGCAAGTCGCGCATATTGGGTCTCGTGACCGAGCGCGATATGTGGTTTCTCCCCGACGGGAGCGTCAAAGTCAAAACGCTCATGACTCCGGCGGATAAACTCACGACGGCTAAAGTTGGTATAACCCTGCGCGAGGCTCGTGATATATTTCGAAGGTTCAAGATTGAGAAGCTACCGCTGACCAACGACGACGGGACGCTGGGTGGGCTCATTACCTCCCGGACGGTTTTGAACGAAGATATCTATCCGCTCGCAACAAAAGACGAAAAAGGCAGGCTTCGCGTAGGAGCTGCAGTCGGCGTCGTGGGTGACTTTCGTGAGCGCGCCAGAGCGTTGGTCAAAGCGGGAGTGGATGTACTTGTCGTTGACATCGCCCACGTCCATTCAACGCACGGTCTTGCTGCGATAAAACGACTCCGTACTATTTGTCAGAGTATTGATTTGATCGCCGGAAACATAGCAACCCGCGAGGCTGCAGCTGATCTCGTGCGGCTCGACTGTGACGCGGTGAAAGTCGGCATCGGACCGGGAGGCATTTGCATTACGCGTATCGTTGCGGGAGTGGGTGTGCCGCAATTTACCGCGATTAGGGAATGTGCTCCGGTCGCCCACAAGGGAAACGTGCCTCTCATTGCCGACGGCGGTACGAACTATCCGGGTGACATGGCTAAAGCACTTGCAGCCGGAGCATCCAGCGTCATGATTACCGGATGGCTCGCCGGTACGGAGGAGAGTCCCGGCCGCATTATTTTACGCAAAGGCCAAAAGTACAAAGTGCACCGGGGAGCCGCTTCTTTTACCGCGGTGGCATCGCGGAAGCTTTCAGCCGTCTCCGGACAGGTCAGAAAGGAGTTAGCCGAGGCAGAAGTGGAAAAAGAGCTCGACGAATACGTTGCCGAAGGAGTCGAGAGCTTTGTTCCCTACAAAGGCCCTGCAAAAGATGTTGTTTTTCAACTGGTGGGCGCTGTTCGTTCCGGGATGAGCTACTGTAATGCCATGACCATTGACGAATTCTGGAAACGGGCGCAGTTTATCCAAATGACCCAAGCGGGACTGCGTGAATCTACACAGCATAACATTGAGGAAATGTGAGCCAGATGGTACAATTGGGCAACTATGTCAAACGTAACCAATTGGTCCGATGTGAAAATACACGTTGGCGACACCATCCGTGTGCACTACAAACTTATCGAGCACGAAAAGATTGCCGGTAAAACCAAGCGTGAGGTTAAAGAAGAAACGCGCGAACGTATTCAAGTCTTTGAGGGTATACTTTTGGCAATTAAAGGGAGTAGCACCAATGAAATGATCACGGTCCGCCACATGGGTGCGGGTGCCATCGGGGTCGAGCGTATTTTCCCTCTCGTTTCTCCGTGGATTAAAAAAATAGAAGTCAAAAAACATGGTGATGTTCGTCGCGCTAAACTCTATTATCTCCGTGGCCGTTCTGGTCGCGCCGCCACCCGCATCACCGAATCCGCTCCGCGCCCTTCCGTAACTGTGTAAATTTGGTATAATTTCTCCACGGGTCCATAGCTCAACGGCAGAGCAGCAGCCTTTTAAGCTGTTGGTTGATGGTTCGAATCCATCTGGACTCACCATTTTGGAAATCGAAAGATGGTTGGGGGCAGCGCTGCAAAGGAATATTTTAAGTCTATCTGAAAAACATTATCACCCCAACTATATCCAAGATTTGGTTACTTACCTTTTAAAACATCCACTATCTTTTCGAGGTAATTTTGAGAAGTAACTATTTCGGGAATATTAGGAATGGGAAAGATTTTTTTGGCAACACCATTTTTTGATTTAATCTCGATGGTTGTATAGTTCTTTTTATAGTCTTCAATAACTATATCGACTTCTTTCCCCCCGTATTCCCTGTAAAAATACATATTTATTTTTGCGTTTTGCAGTTTACGAATTTTTTCAAGCTCTGAAATAATGAAATTCTCAAACACTCCACCTTTGTCTTGACGAATGTCTAAATCCCTAAAATCCTGAATCAGAATATTTCGAATACCAAGATCGTAAAAATATAATTTACGATTTTCAGAAACAGCTTTTCTTATATTGGTTTTAAATGAGGGAAGGGAAATTAAAATGTAGTTTTTAATAAAGATTTCGATATAGTTTGAAACTGTAGAAGGGGATGCTCCCAATGAATCGGCAATCTCGCGGACAGAAACTTCTGAACCTAATTGCAGGGCAATTTTAGTCAAAATATCCTTAGCTAGTTTGGTATTTTTCAGATCATAGATATCAATCACATCTTTTAGTACATATGCGTCCAACATGTGTTGGAGGAGGTCAATTCGCTCTTTCTCGCTCAAATTATCTTTTGCATAAACCTCGGGATATGCGCCATAAATTTGCAGTTTCTTTGCCAATTTAGTTTTAAATTCTCCCATCTCTGAAACTTTTGGCCTTATGTTTTCTAAGGCCTCAACGACTGAAAGGGGTAAACAATAGATTTCGTTAAACCTTCCTGCTAAGGTATCAAACTCTTTAGAAAACTTTTGACGTAGCTCTGAACTTCCCGTAGCAATAACCTTTGTTTTAAACTCGTCAAAAAGTATTTTAAGCATTACTGTTGCTTCCGGGTAATTTTGAATTTCATCAATCAGGATTACTTTATTCTCTTTTACAATGGTTTCAAGAACTTCTCTGCGGGAAGAAAATTTTTCCCTATCTGATTGCAGATCAAAATTGAATTTTGTAACTCCTAACTCTTGCGCGAGTTTATTAATTAGGGTCGTTTTACCGGAACGCCTTGGACCCCAAACAAACAATATTTTATTCTCATTACCTTTTAGGTATTTACTTATAGCGTCTTCGATTGTGCGTTTGAGCATATTCATATATAATCATTTTACTACTAATTTGTAGTTTGTCAATACTCATTTTAATACTAATTTGAAGATCGAGCAGATTCAAACCTTTCGCTATTGGTTTTATTAAAGGAGCAAAGCAAGGCCAAAATCGCGCGCGCAAAAAAATGAGCGGAGGCGCAACGGATGGGCACATTCGGCAGGCTCAGTGTAAAGGCGCCGCGCAACATAGCGAGCCCCGCCACCGCGGGGCGAGCTAACACAATTCTTTGAAATACGTTCGAATTTTTTCGAAAACGTTCACATATGCCAGATAATCCTACAACTCAAAAGACTGAGAAAATTGTAACAAAACTCCTGACCAACACGAGCCGTCAGTACACAGAATCTGCTCATGCGGAAATATTTAACCGTCTCATTCATACGATTCGGAATTTTAACCTGAAAGCGGAAAGAACGGAGCGATTTGTGTTGCTGTTGGCAACAGCACAAGTTATTCTTGCAATTGCTCAGATTTATCTGGGATTTGTTCAATTTCGTTGATAGCTCCTGGAAAGCATCATGGCGGAGAAGATGAGGAGGAATGCCGTCAGGGCCATGAAGGGGATCGTGATGTAGCCGTAGGACATGTCGAAGGTTTTTGCACATGATACGGAGTAGCCAACGGTTGAACAGGGAATGAATTCGTTGCCTCCGCGCTGCAGCCAATAGTGATAGGTTGCGATAATTGCACCGATCCCCGATAATCCCAAGCAATAATCAATGATATTTTTTTTATCGGTTTTTGCTATGGCAAGCCCTAAGAGAAGTACCATCGGGTACATGACGATTCGTTGATACCAGCAAAGCTTGCATGGCTCAAAACCTGCGATATCAGAGTAAAATAAACTCCCAAGCATTGAAACCAGGGCAACGACAAACGCTAAGATCCGTGCGTTTCGTGCAATTGAGGAAAAAACAGGAAATTTTACTAATTTTGAGAGCTTTCCTCGCGCGACAAAAAGAAAGAGGAGGAGACTCGCGACCAATGCGATATCAGAGGCAAGGACAAGGATTGCAAGCACCTGCGTGACTGTCTGGGTGAGATTCATAGTGCTATTATACACGGGTGATCAAATTGGTCGGTCTACTGCTCATTATTACATGTATTCTCTTTTTCCCGTATTTTGTACTCGGTAAAACACCTTTTCAAGCCAATTTCATGGTCACGTTTTTTGCACCGTGGAATACGATGAAATTCCCCGGATGGGAACACGGGATTCCCAATAAACCGATTGGCCTTGATAATCTCAATCTTTTTTACCCGTACAAGCAATTATCTATAGATTTGATGAAAATTGGCATCGTGCCGTTTTGGAATCCATACAATTTTACCGGCAGCCCGCTCATGGCTGATTTTCAGTCGGCGATTTTCTATCCCTTAAATATTTTCTATTTACTCCTGCCTATGATCGATGCGTGGTCGGTGATGGTGTTTATTCAGTCTATACTTGCAGGAATATTCACGTTCTTATTTTTGTCGAGTTTGCCGATTCAAAAGACTGCAGCAATTTTTGGTGCGATCACATTCGCGTTTTCGGGTGAAATGATCGTGTGGATGGGAGATCATCTGGTCGCTTCCCATACAATTCTGTGGCTTCCGCTTATTCTCTATGCCATTGAGCGCCGCCGTCTTATTCTGTGCGTTTTGGCGCTTACGTTCGCAATATTTGCCGGATTTGCGCAGCCTCTGGTGTATGTTTTTGTTGTTAGTTTCGTGTACGCACTGTATCGACGGGCACCTTGGCAAATATATAGCGCGTTTCTATTAAGTATTGGCATCGGGGCGATTCAACTGCTGCCCACGTTTGAGCTATTTGTGCTTTCTCCCCGACGAACGGGTGACGTTGGATATCTGTTTGACCAATTTCTCATGCCCCTTTCCCACCTCATTTCATACCTGGCTCCGGATTACCTTGGCAATCCAGCCACGTATAACTATTTGGGAGGCGGATATCACGAAAGCATGCTCTCTATTGGCGTCGTCCCTTTCCTTCTTATATTTCTTGTTCGAAGAAATTCAACCGTAAAATTTTTTTGGATAGTTGCTGGCCTAAGTTTACTCCTCGGGTTGAACCTTCCGTTTGTTCGATGGTTCTACGACCTGGGGATTCCCCTGGTTTCTACCTTTGTCCCCAGTCGTATATTTTTTATAAATTCCTTTGCGCTTTCCGTTCTCGCCGCATTTGGACTACATGAACTTCTCGCAAAAAAATCTTTCAAACGTCTGGCACTCCTGAGTATTTTGTGTCTTGTTGTTTTAGGTATTTGGTATTTGATAAAGGCGAAGGAGCCGGTCATGCAGAGAAATCTTATTCTTCCGGGAGTAATTCTTGCGTGTACCGTTATTCTAACGGCAACAAAACGGTGGATTGGTGTTGGTCTATTCGTTTTAATGATTGCCGGTCAGCTGTATTTCGGCAATAAATATCTTGCATTTTCGGATCGACAATTTGTCTATCCAAGCCATCCGGTATTTACCTTTCTACAGGAACATGCCGGATTTAACCGATTTTGGACGTACGGAGACGGCTACATCAACGCGAATTTTGCGACCCAGTATCGTGTGTACTCTCCCGACGGCACCGACGCTCTTTTTCCGGCCCGACTCGGCGAATTATTCTATGCAACAGAAACGAAAGGTCAGTACGCGCCGTCTCCGCGGATTGATGCACGTATCGGGCGAGCTCGTGAGGGAGAATCAATGCTCACCAATCCGTATCGTCTTCGATTGCTATCAATTGTTGGCGCAAAATATATAACTGATTGGTCCGAAGGTGCTTTTCTGCCGCCTCCGCTATTCACTCCGGTCTGGCAACAAGAGCAGTGGCATATCTATGAATACAGAGACGCATTGCCACGGGCATTTCTGACAAGCGATTTTGTTGTAGAAAAGGATTCGCAAAAAATTCTTGATAAAATCTTTGAAAATAGCGGCAAGAAAATAGTACTAGAGCAGGATGTAAAAGTAGATACTATTTCAACAGGTTCGGCGGTGATTAACAAATATTTGCCAAATACAGTTTCTATCGATGTTGATACCCAAGATAACACACTCCTTTATCTTTCGGATACGTATTATCCCGGTTGGCGGGCGTATGTGGACGGCGCTGAGACAAAAATATATCGGGCAAATTATGCATTCCGTGCCGTCGTGGTTCCAAAAGAGGCCAAACGCGTGGAATTTTATTATAAACCCAACTCGTTCCGGTGGGGTATAATCATCTCTCTGGCTTCGATCATTATCGGATTTTTTTGGTGGCACAGATATGAAAGATAAATATACCGCCATCTGGGTATCGCATTCCTCAATCGGTGACTATCGTAAATGTCCGCGGGCCTACTACCTCAAAAATGTCTATCGTGATCCCAAAACCAATCACAAAGTAAGTCTCATGTCACCGGCATTGGCTCTGGGGCAAGCGGTACATGAAGTCATCGAATCACTGGCCGTGTTGCCAGTCGACGAGCGTTTTTCAGTCCCGCTTGAAACTAAGTTTGAGAACGTCTGGAAAATAGTACACGGCCAATTGGGAGGATTTCGGGACGATGGTGAAGAAGAAAAATTTAAGTCACGGGGCAAACAGATGATTGAGCGTGTCGCAAAGCACCCCGGACCGCTTAAGGAAAAAGCCATTCGGATCCGTCAGGATCTCCCTCATTTTTGGTTATCTGACAAAGACAACATTATCCTCTGCGGAAAAATCGATTGGCTTGAGTATAACGAATTGACAGATAGCGTCAAAATTCTCGATTTTAAGACCGGAAAATATGATGAGGATCCCGATTCCCTCCAGCTGCCGATTTACTATCTCCTGGCCAGTGCGTGTCAAAGCAAGACGGTCTGTGGTATTCACTATTGGTATATTGACCGTGATACCCAACCCGTGGAAGTGCCGCTGCCCGAAGCTGAAGCAGCCAAGGAGCGCGTGCTAGAGATTGCCAAACGCATTGCACTTGCACGAAAATTGGGTCGGTTTATCTGTAAAAATGAACAAGATGGTTGCGCAGCCTGCCGGTCGCTTGAAGCTATCGTCGCCGGCCGGGCCAAACTCGTCGGCATCAACGACTTCGGACAGGATGTGTATGTACTCTAAAAAAAGTACCCCGTGTCGGATTCGAACCGACGATTCTCTGGCTGAAAACCAGATGTCCTGGGCCGCTAGACGAACGGGGCTCTCGGCTATTTTATCATGTAATAACTTCGTTTGGTAATTCCTTTTTTCTCTACTAATCCTTTATCAACCAAAGCGCGGAGAAGCGCGTGGGCTTGTTGGCGGGAGACATGGAGAAGCTCGGCAACTTTTGGTGCGGTGATTTCTTTGTATTCTTCCAAAATTCGGAGAGCTTCGCGTTCTTTGGGAGAGGGTTGTTCTTCAAATCGAAGGGTCTTCATCGCATCGGTGTATTTAGAAAGAGCAGATTGGAGCGAATACTTCATGCCTTCGGCAAAGTAGGTGAGCCAGCGCGTCAGATTGCCGCTATCGGCGCTATGGAGCATATCTGAGTAATGATCGCGGTCGATGTCGTAGTAGTCGTCCAGCACAAAGTAGCGATTGATGGCATACCCACGGTTGAGGAAGAGGAGGGCGATAAGAATCCGGCACACGCGTCCATTGCCGTCTTCAAACGGATGAAGATAGACAAACTGGTGATGAAAAAGACCCGTTTGAATAACAGCCGGTAATTCCCAAGCTGTTTGAGTCCAATCCAGGAGCTCCTGGAGGGCTTTTTCGATCTGATCTTTCTTGTGAAACGGCGGATTGTGTTTGACCCTGAGGGACACATCGCCTTTTTCATCTTTATAATGTCCAATGACGACGGCAACATCGCGGATATGTCCGGCGATCGTGTCGACGCCACTCATAAGCTGTTTGTGGAGATCGATGACAGTTGAGAGGGTAATCGGTCTGTCTTTATACCCGTGGATGTGTTTGAGAATGGTAAAGTAGTTGATGACTTCTTTCTCGTCACGGTTGGTGGGCACGCGATCGTTAAGCAGAAGGTTGGTAACTTCGGCTTCGGAAAGGGGATTGCCCTCGATGCGGTTTGATGCATACGAGGATTTGACGAGATTATCCCGCGTCAAATTGAGTTCGAGTTTGGCTGGAATTTTGAGCGCTTCTATTTGGCCGTAATACCGCTCAATCGTGGTGATAAGGGAAAGAAGCTGCGGGGTGAGTTCGTATTTTGGCGTGTACATGGGATAAGTATATCAATTGTAAAGGTATTTGTCAAGTTTATTGTATTTGTAAAGCTAATTGTAAGCATATTGGTCAACTTGACAAGGGTGTTATTCGGGTATATTTTGGTAATAGATCATCATGGCAGAAACAATCAACGAATCCGTTTCGGTAAATTTTCTTTTCAATCATCTCAAAGGAACTGCCTACCCCTGGGTCATTTTCTGGCGGGGCCGGCGCTACACGATCACCAAAGTCGGTTTACATCACACGGTCCGCGACGGACGAGTGCTCTTTCATTTGTACTCCGTCACTGACGGAACAACGTTTTTCCATCTGCGGTTCGATACGGAAAATCTTTCCTGGAAACTTTTGGAAATATCCTATGACAACAACTGATTTTAATCCTGCCCCTCCCACGGTTATGCATGTAGATCTCAATTCCTGTTTTGCGAGTGTTGAACAGCAGGCAAACCCGTTGCTTCGCGATAAACCGGTTGTAGTTGCGGCGTATACAACCGGGAATGGCTGTATTTTGGCAGCATCGCGGGAAGCCAAAAAACTCGGTATCAAAACAGGCATGTATGTCCGTGACGGCAAATATATCTACCCGCGCCTGGTGGTCCTCCCTCCTGATCCGGAAAAATACCGGTGGGTCAACAGGAAATTGAAAACTTTGCTTTCTTCTTATACAGCGAATCTCTCTGTTGAATCGATTGATGAAATGGTCATGGATTTGGCAGGAACGCCGGCTATTGCCCGTCAGACAATGAGTGATATTGGCCATGAAATAAAAGGGTGTATTAAAAAAGAGGTCGGCGATTGGTTGACGGTTTCGATCGGCATTGCGCCCAATCGATATCTTGCCAAAGTCGCCTCGGGTCTCCATAAACCGGACGGGTTGGACGTTATTACCAAAGAGACCATTTTCGATGTATTTGCCACGATACAATTAGAAGATCTCTGTGGTATCAAGGAGGGTGTTGGTAGAAGACTCAGAGTCGCGGGTATTGGAACACCGGTAGAGTTGTGCCGAGCGTCGGCAACAATGCTTATTCATGCGCTCCACTCAAAAACCGGCTATTCGTGGTGGCAAAGGCTTCATGGTTGGGAGGATCCAACCTCCTTTGACGGGTCACAGCAAAAAACGTTTGGCCAATCGTTTGCGTTGGGAAAACCCCGTGTTCCCCAGGATCCCCAGCTTTGGAAAATTCTCTCGCAACTTATTGTCAAAATGGGCAGGCGCCTCCGGGCTGATGGGTTTGTCGCACGCGGGATACACGTGTCATGTCTTTTCAGAGATTATGCTCATTGGGGGAAAGGTCATCTGGCAGAGATTGCCATGTTTGCCGATAGTGATTTTTTTCACTGGGCACATATCCTTCTCGTTGGGGCTCCGGCAAAACCCGTGCGTATTCTGGCAGTAACCAGTTACGATCTTTTGCCTGCCGGTACCGGACAAATGACACTCTGGAATACCGATAGTAAAAAGAGAAACATTACCCAAGCACTCGATTCTATTGCTGACCGCTGGGGAGAATTCACCGTAACCCCTGCCCGCATGCTTTCGATGGAACCCGCTTCGACTCGCCAACCAGGACGAGTCCAGCGAGGCGAGCAAAAAGTATTGGACCGCATTGCCTTTGGTCGAATAAAAGAGTTAAAATGAGTCCATGATACATAAAACATCGTCAATAAAATCAGAGGTAATCGCTGCGTTAAAAGAAATCGGTGTGTCGACAAAAGACGATGTTCAACAAGCAGAAGCAAGACTAGAAGGGAAAATAGATTCCAGTGTTGGGAAACTTGATCGCAGTTTAAAGCGACGGATGGGACAAGATCGGAATAAAATTCTCAGTACAATAGGAAGCCTTGCGACCCATACGCCAACAATTACCGCGTTTCGTGAGCTAAAATCAAAGGTTGACAAAGCTATCAGTAATTAAGTAGTGTAAGGGTACAAGTTAATATATCAAGAGTGACGGGGAGAAAACTCGTTCGATGATCCGTCCAGCAATCCGACTGAGTCGTAGCTTCCTATGACAATAGTGCACGGTGCTAAAACGAGCCCAAAGTGGGAACGATACGCCCGTAGATAGTGGGAAATCAACAAAACTCTCCTTTGGAGAGTTTTTTGGTATCTCGCTTTTCTTCAGGAACGTCATGAGTCGCAATATTGTTGAAGCTGGTCATTACTGTAAAAAAGTCAAAAAGGAGGTGACTTTCCGTGGTCTTACCGGAGGCATGTTAATTTGTCCGGAATGCCACAACGCACTGCAACCTGAACCTAGAACGCTTTTTGAATCTAAGTATCCAGATGAAGCTAAAAGAAGATTTATACAAAACTTATTCAATGAAAAAGGGGGAGATGTATTATAAAAACCCAATTCACGTCTGAGTCGGTGGCCGCAGGACATCCGGATAAAATCTGTGATCAGATTTCCGATGCGATTGTCGATGCGGCCCTTTCCGTTGATTCAAAATCCCGCGTGGCAATCGAGACCCTCGTGACGACCAATCGTATCGTTTTGGCAGGAGAAGTCACCTGCAGAAAGTCGCTTGAATACGCGCAAATCGCGCGAAACGTTATCAAGTCATTAGGTTATACAAATGGTTTGTATAACTTTTCCTACAAATCCCCAATGTCCATTTATATCCACGAGCAATCGCCGGATATCGCCGCAGGAGTGGACACGGGCGGTGCCGGCGATCAGGGTATGATGTTTGGCTACGCCTGCCGAGAAACTCCCGAGTTCATGCCGTTGCCGATTATATTGGCACACCGGTTGGTCGAGCGTATGGACCACGTGCGTGAACAAAATATCCTTCCATATCTTCGCCCCGACGGCAAAAGCGAGGTAAAAGTTGCCTACAAAAACGGCAAGCCCATTGCAGTTGAACATATTGTTCTTGCCGTACCACATGACCCGAAAAAAACTAATAGTCAGGTAAAAAGGGATTTAATTAAAAATGTAATTCGTCCTGTACTTGAGTCATACGAATACAGTCTCCCGAAAAATGTCGTCCTCAATGGGACCGGAAAATGGGAGATTGGCGGCCCGGCATCAGACACGGGAGTCACCGGGCGCAAGATCATTGTGGACACCTATGGCGCGTACGCGCGCCACGGTGGCGGGTGCTTCTCCGGCAAGGATCCCACGAAGGTAGACCGAAGCGCAGCCTACGCGTGTCGGTACATCGCCAAAAACATCGTTGCCGCGGGCCTGACAGATCGCTGTGAGGTGCGGGTTGCCTATGTCATCGGCCACCGGGAACCCATTGCAAAGTCCGTCGAGACCTTCGGAACGGAGAAAAAATCACAAAAAACCATCGATTCATTTGCATGGAACCTTCTGGACCTTTCCGTGTCCGGAATCCTGTCAGGACTCAATCTTCGGCGTCCGATCTACCGGGAGACCGCTCGCTACGGCCACTTCGGGCGCAATGGTTTCCCCTGGGAACTCGTGCTACAATAGGCACGATGATTGATCACCGGCCGCTTGCAGATATCCTGCGCCCCCAGTCGCTTGATGACGTCGTCGGGCAGGAGCACCTTGTTGGGAAAGGCGGGATTCTGCGAAAACTTTTGGCATCAGGATTTCTCCCCTCGGTTGTTTTTTGGGGACCGCCGGGATCGGGCAAAACCACACTCGCGCAGCTTTTAGCAAATCTCACGAATTCCCACTTTGTCCATAAATCAGCAGTGACTGCAACACTTGCTGACGTGCGGGCTGTTATAGCGGAAGCTGAAAATTTCAGCGAGCGCACGATTCTTTTTATCGATGAAATTCATCGGTTTAATAAAGCACAGCAGGATGCGCTCCTTCCTCATGTCGAGCACGGAACGGTTATTTTTATCGGCGCGACGACTGAAAACCCTTCATTTGAGATTATCTCGCCGCTTCTTTCCCGTTGCCGTGTATTTGTGTTAAAACAATTAGAAGATAAAGATTTGGATAAAATAATTGATCGAGGACTTTTATACCTCAAAAGGAAAATTTCAGACGATAGTAGAGCATTTCTCAAAGAAATCGCCAATGGCGATGCACGAGCGCTTTTAACAATACTTGAAATCGCCTCGCAAATCACACGCGACAAAACATTGAAAGCCGCCAGCATTGAGGAAGCGGCACAACGAAAAATGCTCCAATACGACCGCGCCGGTGATGAGCACTACAACGCCATTAGCGCCTTCATTAAGTCAATGCGTGCAAGCGATGTGGATGCGGCTCTCTACTACCTTGCCCGTATGGTTGCATCGGGCGAGGATCCGTTGTTTATTGCCCGGAGAATGGTGGTATTTGCCTCTGAAGACGTCCAAACGCCCACCGCCCTTGTCGTGAGTAACGCAGTGTTTGCGGCGTGCCAGCACATCGGATATCCGGAGTGTCAGGAAAATTTAGCGGCAGGGGCAGTATATCTGGCTCAAGCCAAAAAAGACCGGTCCGCATACGATGCGTATATGAGAGCCTTAGATGATGTCCATAAACTCGGCAATCTCCCCGTACCGCTTCTGATTCGAAACGCACCAACAAAACTCATGAAAGCGGAGGGTTACGGTAAAGGATACGAGGCGTATACTAAAGAGAGTTTGCTACCAGAAAAGATTAAAGGGAAAATATACATGAGGAGGTGATGAGTATGGACGTTCAAATTGGTAAAATCACGCATTTTTACGATAAGATCGGCGTTGCGGTCGTAGAAGTGACGAACCAGAGCCTGAGAGTAGGGAACAAGATTAAGATCTCGGGTCATGACAATGAATTTAATCAAATAATAGAGTCGCTTCAGGTGGAACATACGCAGGTGGCCAAGGTGAAACCCGGAGAGTCCTGCGGGGTAAAAGTCGACCAACCCGTCAGAGCCGGTGACGTATTATTTTTGGTTACAAAATAAACGCATGGATATTGAGCTCGCGCCAGACATACAAACCATAATCAAAAAAGTTTTGCCGCATTTGCCGTTTGACTACATAAACGAATCGCGCATCGTTTGCATGCGTAGTTTTAAGGCAACGAGCCGGGCACGAGCCAGAATTTGGAGTTTTCCCAAGATCTGGCAAATGGCATTGAATAAACCCGCCCACTACGTCATCGAAGTATTGTCCCAACATTTCGACCATCTATCCGATGACAACAAAACACGTGTGATTATTCACGAACTCATGCATATCCCCAAAAATTTCTCCGGGGCACTTGTCCCCCACCGGGGAAGACACAAACGCATTGACCACCGGACCGTTGAACAGCTATTTCAAATGTATAAAAAACGATGATTATCTTACTCCATGGCGACGACACCGTGTCTTCCCGAAACGAATTGCACAGATTAAAGGCAGGACGCGAAGTTCGGCAACTCGATGGCAGGGGACTGACGGATACCGCACTCACCCAGGCGCTCGAGTCTGGCTCGATGTTTGGTGACGATATTCTCGTCATCGTGGAAAACCTGTTTGGCAAGTTAGGGAAAAAACAGAAGTTAATTGCGAGATTAGCTGAAATCATCAAGAAATCTCCCGCCGATGTCATAGTCTGGGAAGACAAAGAGGTCGGTGTAACGGTTACGAAAAGCCTCGGTAGCGCAAACGTCCAGTTATTTAAAACACCCATTTCTTTATTTCAATTTCTTGATGGTCTTACACCCGGTCATACAAAAAATTCTCTCCTGCTCTTCCAAAAAACCCTGCAAACTCACGCACCGGAACTTATTTTTAGCATGATCGTCCGCCGCATTCGCCAGCTTATCCAAGTTGCCGATGGGGTGACACCCGAGGAACTGGCGAGTTGGCAGGTTTCCCGTTTGACAAGCCAAGCCCGCTCATTTACGATTGATAGGTTGGTAGAGCTCTATAGAAAGCTTTTGGATATGGAATACTCCA
>Ga0155165_119_pt1 | contig 42422 bp, 50 predicted proteins | sample RifCSPhighO2_01_FD_106133 | JGI IMG/M metagenome (GOLD analysis project Ga0155165, IMG submission 106133) | Candidatus Gottesmanbacteria bacterium RIFCSPHIGHO2_01_FULL_46_14
TATATTGGCTTGACACTTCTTAAAGTCGAATTCGTGCTCCCGCTTGCTATTATCGCGGGTATTCTGGAGATAGTTCCGACGATCGGTCCAATCATCTCAGCCGTTCCGGCGGTGTTTGTTGCGCTTGCAACATCGCCATTTTTAGCACTCTCTGTTGTCGCGCTGTATTTTATCGTCCAACAGCTGGAAAATAACTTGATGGTTCCTATAGTTCTTTCCAAAAGCACTGGGCTTTCGCCGATTATTACGATTTTTTCCCTTATGCTAGGCGTTCGATTTTTGGGTATTACCGGGGCGATTTTAGCCGTACCGATCGTATTAGTGCTTCAGGTAGTTATCGGAGCATTTCTCAACAAGCCTACAAAATGAGCGCACATTGGAATCTCGTAAGCCAGATTCTGTTTGGAAAACTCTCATTTCTCTGGTGCCCGTAAACTTCGACTCATCCCGAATGCGTGGTAATAGCGAGTCGTTCGCCGGTTGCAGCGGGTGGGATTGCCAGCGTTTCATACACCTTCCATAGCCGTCAGGCTACAGGACGATGATCGTCTCTGTGGCTCTCTCATCCTGTCGTTTCAGGAATCGTTCCATTTCCTTTCGGATTTGGACACCAGTCCCGATTTAATCGGGATCAGTGCTTGCGCACAGTCCCCTGCATTCTGCTGTCTGGACTTTCCTGAGGGATATCAAAGGCTTACGCCTTCCATCCCCCCGAGAGTTCGGATTCCAATGTGCCCTATAATTATACCACAAAATAACCCCGATGACTCAGGGTTATTTTGTTTCATTTTCAATACCTGATGTTAACCACCGATCTTAAACATTCCGGTACCACAGACGGGGCATTTGCCTTTGAGCGCCGGTTTACCGTTTTTCATCGTGATTTTTGTTGCATTTGGGTCATCGCGCTTCGCTCTGCACTTTACGCAATACATAGTCGCCATAAATAAAATTCACCTCCTTTGAGTTTCACCGCAAGATTCCATACAACACAAGTTCTACGGTGACTGCGATGAGGGAAAGAACAATCGTTTTTGTTAAGTCTCTTTGTACCGATGTGATATGGGAATAGGATGTCACATGTGTTTGGGGTTTAGTCTCATCGATACGGGATAATGAAGGGGGAATCTCTATGTGCGTTGCTCTGTGTGACGCCGCTAAGATTTTAGCTCGTTTCGTCTTTTTAGGCATTGTGCGCTTGAGCGTAGCACGCACCGGGCTTCCTTGTCAACCTCGTTTAGCTTCGGGATTTTGGGAGCATTGACATTTGCTGAAAAAGGATCGTAACATGGATAGTATTGATGGGAAGTGGTTTTGGATTGATCGGGTGGGGAAGCATTTTTGTATGGCTTATCATACTGAGCATTGTCATAGCTCGCATGCTTTCTCATTACAATCGATTAACCCGTGGAGTGACGTCGACTGGACTGCGGGACGTGCTTGAGTCACTCATGAAGAGTCAACAAGCTGCGCAGTCTCGTTTTCGTTCGATAGATGAAGCAGTTAAGCTTCTCAATCAGGACGGAGCACTTCACATACAGCGTATTGGTATTGTTCGGTTCAATCCGTTTTCCGATACTGGTGGCGCGCAAAGTTTTTCGCTTGCCATCGTCGACAGTAAAGACAACGGTATCGTGATGACCTCGCTCTATGCGAGAAATGGTAATAGATGGTATGTTAAAGAGATCGTATCGGGGAAAGGCAATGGCGTAGAATTATCTCATGAAGAGGAATCAGCAATTAAACATGCACGCATAAAACAATGAAAAAAAATCGACAACAAATGATTATGACAGGCCTCATAGGGCTTGCGTTATTTTTGATTGCAACAGGGTTATCGTTTGCGTTGTTTTCATTCTTTGGCAAAGCCCGTGGTCTTTCATCGCTTTCTCCGCTAGGTCAACAGGATCATTTTGTGGTTGATCCCAGTCTCCCCAAAACAGAAGCCTGTCCTCTTAATGGGCAGTTATTTACAAAACCGGAAAAAGAACTCTGGGCGAAACGCAGGCCGCTTGCCGTCATGGTTGAAAACCACGCCGAAGCGCGACCACAATCAGGACTTTCTCATGCCGACGTTGTCTATGAGGCCGTTGCGGAAGGCGGAATTACGAGATTTATGGGTGTTTTTTACTGCGGTGCGGCAGAACCGGTGACTCTTGCACCGGTGCGAAGCGCGCGAACGTATTTCCTTCCCTGGGTGCTTGAGTACGACGCACTCTACAATCACGTCGGAGGAGCGGGCCGTTGCAATGACACAACCGTTGATGAACGGGCTAAGGCGCTTTGTCAGATAGAGGAATGGGGAATTAGGGATATGGATCAATTTGGTATTGGATTTCCCACATGTTATCGTAACTATGACCGTTTAGATCACCCCGTAGCGACGGAACACACCATGGTGTGTTTCACGGATAAACTTTGGAAATTAGCAGCCGAGAGGGGATGGACAAATGTTGATTCAAAAGGAGTCGCATGGGATAAATCGTTTGAACCCTGGATGTTTAAAGATGACGCAACGGCGGGAGACAGAGGAGCCTCGTCATCGGCTTCGTTTGTGGCGTGGGATGGGTATGAGAAAGAATATGGCGTCCGGTGGGATTATGATCCGAGTATCAACAGCTACAAACGGAATAACGGAGGCGCCCCGCATATGGATCTTGAAAATCAACAGCAGCTCACCGCTAAAGTCGTTGTCGTGCTTTTTGTTAAAGAAATTGGTCCTGTAGACAGTCACGCACATTTGCTTTATAACGATGTGGGAAGCGGAAACGGGCAAATTTGGCAAGACGGCAAGACGATCAAGATAACGTGGAAGAAACCGGTGCGAACCAGCCGGACGAAGTTTTACGACGCGGCCGGTCGCGAGGTACAATTAAATCGTGGACAAATTTGGATTGAGATGTTACCGATCGGCACTTCTGTTTCAACTCAGTAGTCCCTGCCCAGCAATGGAGGACGTACATGCTTGAGGATATTATTATCTCTCGGGTCAGGGTAAAAATATTACAGTTATTTTTGACCCACCCCGGAACAATATTTCATGTCCGCGATATGGTGCGGAGGGTTGACGAAGAAATAAACGCTGTTCGTCGAGAACTCTCCCACATGGAAAAAGCGGGCATGGTGAGTAAGGAGGCGAGAGCCAACCGTCTTTTCTACATGTTCCGCAAGGATTACCCCCTCTACTATGAGCTTCTCGGATTAATCGGAAAAACCACCGGATTAGGACTCGATTTTCTCAAGAATCGGGCAAAACTCGGAAAGGTAAAATTTGTCATGATATCAGGCAGGTACGTGCGGGGATTGCCCAACAAGTCGAGCACCAATGTCGATCTTTTGGTCGTGGGAACCGTCGTTCTTCCTGAACTTGCCCAGCTCGTTAAGCTCGAGGAGGGAAGGCGCGGTCGCGAGATGAATTACACGGTTATGACCGAAGAGGAATTCACGTTCCGTAAACGCCGTAACGACCCGTTTGTAAAGGAAATTCTTTCCCAATCCAAGATTATGGTGATTGGTGATGAAGAAGACCTCGTTGCGGTATAATCAAACTCCATGTTTAAAAATCCCAAACGAGTTTTTTTGCTCCTGGTGTTATTGACTGCGTTTCTCGTGAGTATTGATATACCCAACACGCTTCCGTTTTTCGGGTCGCTGAAGACAAGACTGGGGCTTGATCTATCGGGAGGATCGCGCGTTGTGTTATCTGCGGATATGACCAATATAGCAGAATCCGAGCGGGTATCTGCGCTCGAGTCCGCGCGGGAAGTTATTGATCGCCGTATTAATTTTTTTGGCGTAAGCGAACCCAATGTCCAGACCGCGCGGTCCGGGCAAGATTACCGGATTATCGTGGAAATGCCGGGCGTTACCAATACACAAGAGGCAATTGCCACGATTGGTCAAACGGCACGCTTAGACTTCCGTGAGTTTACCCAAGTGCCCCAAGCGAGCGGAGCAGCATTGACCATTCCGACTTTGGAAACGACCAAGAGCGTCGGTATTTCAGGGAGTGATTTAAAAAAAGCAACACTTGCGTTTAGCTCGCAAACCGGGGAACCGGAGGTAGCGATAGAATTTACCGCGAAAGGTGCTACGACGTTTGCCGATGTAACGACTCGACTTGTAGGTCGGCCACTGGCTATATTCTTAGATGATTTTCCGGTTACCTGGCCAACGGTCAAAACTGCCATCATGGATGGTCAGGCGGTTATTTCCGGAGGGTTTAAGCAAGAGCAATCTCGTCAATTAGCTATCCAACTCAATGCCGGCGCGCTCCCGGTTCCGGTTGCTGTCATCGAACAACGCGCCGTGGGTGCCACCCTAGGGGCTGATTCAGTGGCAAAAAGTATTCAGGCGGGGGTGATCGGACTCTCTATCGTTGCTGTTTTTATGATTGCCAAATACGGCAGGCTGGGAATATTAGCTGATAGTGCGCTTGTGCTGTATGGACTCTTAACGCTTGCCCTCTATCGCCTTATTCCGGTAACATTGACGCTCCCGGGTATCACCGGATTTCTTTTATCTATAGGTATGGCTGTTGATAGTAATATTTTAATCTTTGAACGGTTTGGGGAGGAGAAGCGGTCCGGAAAACCTTGGTACATCGCCATCGAAAGCGCCTTTGGCAAAGCCTGGGATAGTATTCGTGATGCAAATGTGACGACGATTCTTACCTGTATCGTTCTCTATAATCCCGGCAACTGGCAATTCCTTCCTACTTCCGGTCTCGTTCGTGGGTTTGCGTTGACCCTGCTGTTGGGGGTGCTCATAAGTTTATTTACCGGTATCGTCGTCACTCGGACGCTGATTCGCGTATTGTATAAAGAAAAATCATGATACATTTTTCTAAATATATCTGGTTGTATGTTCTTATTTCGGCGTTCGTCCTCGTGCCGGGTATCATGTCACTCGTGTTGTTTGGTTTGCGACCATCGATCGATTTTACTGGCGGTACGTTGTTGGAAGTGACCTCAAGTGCCGATGTCACCGCTCCGGCGATCGAATCGATTGCTCGGTCGCAGAAACTCGAAGTCGTTGATGCGCGACAGGACCAATCAATACTCGTCCGTATGAAACCGGCTCCTCCGGAGAACGTCACGCGTTTTGAAAAAGACGTGCGTGTGCTCGCCTCAGACTCGGCGACCATTTTGCGGATGGAGAGTGTCGGTCCGGTGCTTGGGAATGAACTGTTGATCAAAGCCGGGATTGCGTCCGGTATTGCAATTTTGGGGATTCTATTGTTTGTTGCGTACACATTTCGAAATGTGACGTTTGGGATATCTGCTGTTGTTGCGCTCATTCACGATGTGCTTGTGGTATTTGGGTCTTTTTCACTGCTTGGGCATTTTTGGGGGATTGAAGTCGATACCTTGTTTGTCACGGCATTTTTAACGACCATGAGTTTTTCTGTCCACGATACGATTGTGGTCTTTGACAGAATTCGGGAATATGAAAAGCGTGGTGAACGGCTTACCTTTAGCGAGCGCTGTGATCTTGCTCTTACCGAAACAATGGGTCGATCCGTGACCAATTCTCTTACCATTTGTTTCATGTTGCTTGCCCTGGTCCTTTTGGGAGGAGAAACAATTCGATGGTTTGCCGTGGCACTCCTCATCGGAACAATATCCGGAACCTACTCTTCGCCATTTGTCGCAACGCCGGTACTTATCTTTTTAAGCTCTTTCAAACGAAGCAAAAGCGGCTCTCGTTGATTGGGAAGGGAGCCTTGTTCGACTTCGGAAAATAACTGATCTAAAATTTTTCCCACAAGCGGTCCTGGTTGGATAGAAAATTCCTTCATTACATCATTTCCATCGACCTTGAGATCGCTTACCGTAAACGGCTGTTTTTGTACTTCGATTAACCGTTTTTTATACAGTTCAAGTCTCCAGGATGTTTCCCGTGCGCCTCCGCCCAAGCGGTCTCCGATTCGAAGAGCGAGCATATCATCAAGATTATCTTTGCCGACTCTGCGTATAAAACGCCGGATTGCCGAATCGGTTTGCCGTTCATCAACGCTAAATTGATGCCATCGGACGAGGGTTACGAGTTTTTCTGATTGTTTTTTCGAAAGTCGCAGTCGATCGGCAACAGCTCGTGTAAGCTTCGTACCGACAACTTCATGATTGTAAAACGTTATAGTTCCCGATTCATCAACGCGATACGTTGCGGGTTTGCCGATGTCATGGAGAAGTGTCGCCAGTCGCGTGATTGGATCAGTTGACGGGCAGTGTTTGAGACTCATGACCAAGTGGGTTCCGACGTCAAAGACATGATGCCGCTTCGGACTCTTTTGTTGTGTTGTAAAGGAAAGGTCAACTTCCGGGAGGATAATGAAAAGAAGCCCGCTTTGTTTCAACAGCAAAATCCCATCGGCTGCAAAGGAGGCTCCCATTATCCGTAGGAGTTCATCGCGAATTCTTTCTGCAGAAATTTTTGTGAGCGACTGGGTCTGCTCGGAAATGGCAGTAAGCGTGGGCGGGTCAATTATGAATCCGAGTTCTGTAGCGATTCGGACTGCACGCATCATGCGGAGGGCATCTTCAGCAAATCGTTCTGACGGATTGCCAACAGCCCGGACAAGTTTTTTTTGAATATCGCCTTGTCCGCCGTAGGGATCAATCAGTGTTTGTCCGTCAAAAGCAATCGCATTTATGGTAAAGTCCCGCCGTGCCAGATCATCCTCGATCGTTTTTCCCCATTGGATTTGGTCAGGGTGCCGGTGGTCTGTATATCCTAATTCAGCCCGGTACGTCGTTATTTCATAAATATCATCAGGAACTTTTACTCCTACTGTTCCGAACTGATTATCATAAAAACTATCCGGGAACAGTGTTACGATGTCTTCCGGTTTTGCGTTTGTCGTAAAATCCCAACCCTTCGTCGGTCGGTTCATGAGGAGGTCGCGCACTGATCCGCCGACAGCATATGCTTCAAAACCGGCAATTTTGAGCGTATCAATAATCTTTTTGGCTTGGGTGGGAAGGGTAATCATCATGCCTATGATATCATAAGGATCAATGAAAAAGTGGTTAATTTTAAGCGGTAGTGGAGATCTTATAGAGAATATTCTCAAAAATAGGGGACTGACGACGAAAAAAGAAATCGAAGAATTTTTTCATCCTCCGTATCCCCCCCATCTCCCTAGTTTCCCTGATCTAGCCAAGGCAATCGAGCGCATCAAAAAAGCCATCAACAACAAGGAATCTATTGTGGTGTATGCCGATTACGACGCCGATGGTGTTACCGCCGGCGCAATCATGTGGGAAACGATCTATAAACTGGGAGGCAACGTTATGCCCTATATTCCCCATCGCATCGAGGAAGGGTATGGACTTTCGCTAAAAGGCATCGATGCCGTAAAAAAAGAATTTAATCCGTCTCTTATTATTACCGTCGATCACGGTATCACTGCATGGGAAAAGATCGCGTATGCAAAATCTCTGGGAATTGATGTCATTGTGACGGATCATCACGTTAAACCAATAAAACTTCCGGATTGTTTGATTGTTCATACGACAGAATTATCTGGTGCTGGAGTTTCCTGGTGTGTCGCAAAAAAATTAATGCCTGATCCAGACCTTTCGCTTGCGGCAATCGGCACGATTGCAGACATGATGCCATTGGTCGGACCTAATCGGTCGATAGTAAAATTTGGGCTCTTGGCAATTGCAAAAACAAAACGGGTGGGGCTCGAAGCGCTCATGGGAGATGCCGGAATTTCTAAGGAGTCTCTCGCGACGTATGAAGTGTCCCATATGATCGCGCCGAGGCTCAATGCCATGGGGAGAATTGAACATGCTCTCGATGCCCTGCGACTGTTATGTACCAATAATAAAGAGAAGGCACGAACGCTTGCTGAAACTCTCGGACTCAAAAATCGGGAGCGCCAGCAACTTACCGCAGATACCACACTGCATGCATTAGGTTTGGTTCCCAAAACGACAAAAAAACTTATTTTCATTGCTCACCAATCATATAACCAGGGGGTTATTGGACTGGTAGCTGGAAAGCTCGTCGAGGAATATTATGTGCCGGCAATCGTCGTTTCCAAAGGAGAGGTGTACTCAAAAGCGTCAGCTCGGTCAATTGCAGGATTTAATATCGTCGAAGCGATTCGGAGCGCGAGCGATTTATTGGTCGATGTTGGAGGACATCCTATGGCTGCCGGGTTTACGGTAGAAACGAAAAATCTGGGTGCACTTCAGAAGCGGCTTGAGCAGTTGGCAGAAAAAGAAATTAGTGATGAACTCTTGATCCGGGTTCTTACAATCGATGCTGAAATTCCACTGACATCTGTCACAGAAGAACTTTGGAAGAAACTTCGCGATTTTGAACCGTTTGGTTTCGGCAATCCCGAGCCGGTGTTTGCGACCAAAAATGTACATGTTACAGAAGCTCGTCTCGTCGGTGCCGACGGCAAGCATCTCAAACTAAAAATTGATGGCATGGAGGCAATCGCGTTTAATTTCGGTAAACTCTACGGAGAGCTTCAGGCCAATGCCACCGTTGACATTGCCTACACCATAGCCCTCGACACCTGGAACGGATCAAGGCGATTACAACTCAAAGTAAAAGACATTCACATTGTGTGATAGGTGCTCGAATGTTATACTTACATTTGTTGTGAAACAGAAAACGATTTTTCCCAATATTGCGGTCCATCCCGGAGTACGCTTCGGTAAGCCGGTAATTGCTGGCACGCGTGTACCGGTTGATGTTGTTGTGGGCAAAATTGCGGGAGGCATGGTCGTAAACGATGTGATGCGTGAATATGATCTTACAAAACGGCAAGTTTTTGCTGCTCTTCAGTACGCTGCAAACGTCGTCGCTCACGAGGATGTTATCATCGCATGAACGCAGTTATAGACGAGGATCTCCACCGGTCACTCGGAAGCCATCTTTCATCATTGGGGTTTACATCTCTGGACGTCCGTGATCACGGACTCCGTGGCGCTTCAGATGAAGAGGTGTTTCTCTTTGCGCAAAAGCGTAAGGCAATTTTATTTAGCGCAGATTTAGGTTTTGCCAATACGCTCTCGTATCGGGTGCAAAATCACTGCGGCGTCGTTATCTTGCGCTATCCTAATGAACTGTCAACAAACGCGATCAACGAAGACATCCGTCTGCTTCTTTCAAAGCTCATCCATGAGGATTATGACAGAAGTTTGATTATTCTCTCTCCCGGTAAACTCCGGATACGACGGAATCAATAACTCTATCTTTTACACCATAGCCCTCGATACCTGGAACGGTTCCCGCCGCCTCCAACTCAAAATCAAAGATATCCATCAAATTATATAATTTACTTGTACAGTTTCGTACGAAACATCAACAGGAGGTGGTACGAGTAATTCTCGCCTATCCACGAACACTGAAACAGTTCCTCCTTTATAAACACGAGTTCTTTCATGTGGATTATTACTCTTTTTTAAAGATAATGCTTCTGTAGTTGATTGACCTGTTTCTGATTTTGCATCTATGTTTACCATATATATCACCTCCTTTTTCCATAAAAAAACCTCCCTATTTTGGGAGGTCGTGGGTTGTTTTTAAATTTCTTTTACGTCTTCACCACACGACTCTCCCTCCAGACTCGGAGGTTAATACGATTAAGTTCAATAAAGTGTGTGGTGTGCAAATTCATACGAACCTATATTTTATATCAAACCAGCTCACGCCTTGTCAAGAGGGTAAGATGTGTTTTATACTCATACCTATATGAAGAAAGATACGATCATTAGACTACCAAAGGCGCTTGCAAATCCTCAGTACAAAGGGAAACATCTCGTGTTGGTCGAAGGCAGAGTTGTTGCAGCTGGCACGTGGGAAAAAGTTTCGCGGGCACTAAAGAGTATATATAAACAGGGGAAAACTCCGATGATTACCTATATGCCCAAAGCCGACTCCATGATTCTCCTTACCAGATGATCTCATGAGTATTCGTTTTCCTTTTGAACGAGAGCGATCTTCATTGTTTGGCTGGGTATACCGACCCTATGCAGTTGTTTCTTTTTGGTCAAAGAAATGGGACGAGTGGCTTGATATAGGCATGATCGTCGATAGTGGAGCGGACTATACCATGTTGCCGAGAACCTATATTGCCGAGCTGGGAATTGATGGAAAACATGAGACCCGTGAGCTTTCAACGCGAGGCGTTGGCGGATCGTCGCGAGTCTATCTTCTGCGTCGGAAACATCGAATCAAGCTTGGGCGTTGGGAACGACAAATTCCTTTGGGTTTTATTGATGCGATTGATATTCCACCTCTATTGGGACGACAAGATTTTATGGAAACGTTTCGTTTTACTCTCCATAATCACACAACGGAAATTGACATTGGCTAATCGGTAGAGTACTATATGGCAATTGAAATGCGATGATGGCTCAACACGCCGGAGCAGCGGGAAGAAACCCCGATTCAATCGGGGCTGTAGACCCCGCCGGGAATGCCCGATACAGCATACAACGAGAAGCAACGAAGGTGGTACCACGGTGAGAGCCGTCCTTTGATAGAATAGAAGGGCGGCTTATTTTATGGAACGAACATTAGCAATCGAAACAGTCAAAGCAGTCGGAAAGGAAGTAAAGCTTCAGGGGTGGGTCAATACTAGGCGGGATCACGGCAAGATCATGTTTTTGGATCTTCGAGATCGATCCGGAATCGTGCAGCTCGTTTCCACCAAGGATTTGGCAGATGCACGGGCAGAAGACGTGATCGAAGTCGTGGGTCTGGTCAAAGAGCGCCCCGCTTCTATGGTCAATCCCAAGATTGAGACCGGAACGGTTGAAGTGGAAATCAAAAGCATAGCCATTATTTCAAAAGCACGCGAACTCCCGTTTCCCATCGATACGGATGGGTATGACATCAACGAAGAAATTCGGATGAAGTATCGGTATCTCGATATTCGCCGTTCCCGCATGACAAGAAATCTGCGTGTTCGATCCAAGGTGACAACATTTATCAGAAATTATCTTACGGTACTGGATTTTGTCGAAGTCGAAACACCGATGCTTACAAAAACCACTCCAGAAGGAGCGCGAGATTTTATTGTTCCCTCGCGTCTCCAAAAGGGCAAATTCTACGCGCTTCCCCAATCACCCCAGCAATACAAACAACTCCTCATGGTTGCAGGGCTTGAGCGATATTTCCAGATCGTTCGGTGTTTCCGGGATGAAGATCCGAGAAAAGACCGCGCATACGGAGAATTTACGCAACTCGATATGGAAATGTCGTTTGTGACACAAAACGATATTCTCTCGCTAATTGAACTAATGTTTACCAAACTGGTTGGAGAAATTTTTCCGGAAAAACATATATCACAGTCTCCCTGGCCAAGAATTCCTCACAAGGAAGCGATGGCAACATATGGAACCGATAAGCCCGATATTAGAAAGGACAAAAACGACCCAAACGAACTCGCTTTTTCCTGGACCATCGATTTTCCGCTTTTTACCGAGCAATCGGAGGAAGATTTTTACCATGGATCGGGAGCAGCCAAATTTGCTCCATCGCACCACATGTTTACTTCACCGCATCCGGACGATATTGGGCTTTTGGATACGGATCCAATGAAAGTTCGTGGACTCCAACATGACTTAGTGCTCAATGGCTATGAAGTCGGTGGGGGAAGCATTCGTATTCACGAGCGGGAAGTGCAGGAAAAGGTGTTTGATCTTATCGGCTTTAGCGAAAAACAAAAATCACAATTTGAACATATGCTCACGGCATTTACCTACGGGGTGCCGCCGCATGGGGGAATAGCACCGGGAATTGATCGTTTGGTCATGAGTATTTTGGGGGAACCCACGATTCGTGAAGTCATGGCATTTCCGGCCTCCTCGTCCGGTCAGACGAGCGTCATGGACGCCCCAAGTGACGCCACACCAGAACAACTCAAAGAGCTGGGAATTACCGTGATAAGTAAAAAGAAATTATAGGTTTACGCGAAATATTTTTGTTTTATTTCCTTAGGAAGCTCCTTGGAGGCTTTGTGAAAGAAACGCGAAGCCTGAAGAATTTCCAGTGAAACCGGGGCATTGTTCTTATCTACTTCCAGAATGGTATTTTCCACCTCAAAAGAGTCGTCAACTGGTTTGCTGGAAAATTTGACAACCAAGATATCGTCTTTTTTGTGATATTTAAGCTTCATATATATCTTCCTTTTCGGGCAATATGAAATGTTATAATTTTGATTTTCCCGTCTATTATATCATAGATAATTCGCAGATCGTAAGTCTAAACTTCTTGATATCAGGCCGAAGAAGCTTTTCTGATGAGTGCTTTGTATACACAATACTCATTAATCGTTATGATATCATTATGGCCAAAAGGAAGGTTATCTACCGGCGAAAGAATTTCTGGAAGTCAGCGTGGGATAAAATAGTGTTTCTCGTGGTTTTGGTTGTTTTTATTCTTCTTTCTCCCGCACAAAACGTGTATACAACCGCAACGACTGGAACGCCCACGCTTTTCCGTTTGCCGTTCCCCATGCCCACCCCCGCTCCCTATCCGGTCAACGCGACCGGGGTTTATCCCGGCAGTGAGATCACCGCGTCGGGTATTGTCATTGTCGATGTGGACTCAGCGGTGGTTATGTATCAAAGAAATGCTAATTTGCTTCTCTCTCCCGCTTCAACAACCAAAATCATGACTGCTCTTGTGGCTCTGGATTCGTATGATCTGGGTGAGGTCGTGACGATCAAAAATTTATTGACCGACGGCCAAACCATGAAACTTTTTGTCGGAGAAAAGATGATGGTTGAGAATCTCCTCTATGGAACGCTCGTCATGTCCGGCAATGACGCAGCCTATGCTCTCGCCGATCATTATCCCGGAGGAGTGGACGGCTTCGTTTCTGCGATGAACGAGAAAGCAAAAGCGCTTAAACTCACCCAAACGCATTTCACCAATCCCATGGGTTTTGATAATCCAAATCACAAAACAAGTGCAATGGACTTAGCAAATCTGGCTCGCGTCGCCCTGTCTAATCCAGTGATAGCTAAAATGGTTGCTATCCCCCAGATTACCATTGCCGACGTCACGCACACGTACTACCATCCGCTCAAAAACGTCAATGAACTCTTGGGGAAAATTCCCGGTGTCGGAGGTATCAAAACGGGTTGGACCGAAGAAGCAGGGGAAAATCTGGTAACGCTTGTTGACCGTAATGGACATAACGTCATTCTGGTTGTTCTTCACAGCGAGGATCGATTTGCAGAAACCACAGTGCTTATTGGCTGGATATTCGGTAATTACCAGTGGGAAGACTTCACTGTTCAATCCACGGCGGAGCCACTGCTTCCACATAGGCCATAAACCCGTTGTCTCCTTCAAACACAAAGACGGGCTGCAGATACGTCTGCGGATCGTAGGAGTCGTAGTAGGCCAGGTACACATTGCGTACAACTGCGTTGTTTCCTGTTTTGGGGTAGCGGGCGATGTAGCCAATGTCGTTCTGGAGGTCTTGCCATGCCTGGCTGCTCGTTTTGAGTCCGTAGGTAGCTGACGTTTGGTCATCTGTCGGCCAATAGGTATAGGCAAGCTGGAGGATATGTTTTTTTGTATTGGATGCACCGGAAAAGACAAAATTAATGGGGCCTTCGTCCGGATTGGGAGTAACCACCGGCGTATTGCCGATACCCCGTCGGTAAAAATCTACCCGCACGGCGTCGGCTGTCGATAGACTCGTCGTTGGAACGAGTTTGTCGCCAACGAGACGAAGAAATACGATTTTACTCTTTCCCGCGCGGATATCGTTATTATACAGCGCATAGGACTGGAGCAGGCTTCTTGCTTCAGCCAGGAGTCCGTCGCTTCCGGAAAAGTTTTTTTCGTTAAATACCCCCGTATCTTCTTCAAATCGGTACCGGAGGATAAAATTTTTGGAAACGATGTCATAGCGCAGGGTCCGCAGAATAAAATCAACATCGCCAAACCGGTATATATTTTTTGTTTCCTGGATCGGATTGGGATTTAAGTCAAGTCGCGTGGCAAAATCCTGCGTCTCATTGAGTGCCAGGAGATTAGCCGGAGATTTCGGCATGAAATACGCCTTTGCAGATTCCGATGCAGCAGGAGTACGGCCTTCGATCGTCTCGAGGCGGAAATTGAGTCGCGCCGACGGAGAGGCTTGTTGGGGAAACTGTATTCGGGGTAATACGCCGAATGCGTTATTGGGAGGAGGGGGTTTTGGTGGAAATATAGCAAGCCAGGCTGCCACAAGTATTGTCGCGCTCAATCGGAGAATAATGTAGCCGATAACGCTCAGGATGAGCCAATTGATTGTTCGTCGGGTATAGTATGCGGTTTCGGTCAATGTTGTCATACTCTTTTGAGTATACGGGTGTCGGATGGTAGAATCAATCTATTATGAATGCGGTCCGGACACGAATTGCTCCTTCTCCCACTGGCGTTGATCTCCATATCGGTAATGCCTATACGGCCCTCATCAATTATGTCTTTGCAAAAAAACATAATGGTCAGTTCATCGTTCGTATAGAAGACACCGATCGAACGAGGTTTGTGGAAGGATCAGAAAAACGAATTCTGGCCTCACTTGCCTGGCTGGGTATTCCATACGATGAAGGTCCGTTCCATCAATCAGAGCGTCTGGATATATACAAAAAATGTGCAGAAGAGCTTGTCGAAAAAGGCCACGCCTACTACTGTTATTGTACGCAGGAGCGCCTTGCCCAGATGAGAAAGGATCAGGAGGCTCGCCATGAACCGCCTATGTACGACGGCACATGTAAAAATCTTAAAAGCAAAAAAGATGGGCCCCACGTGATTCGTCTCAATGTTCCCGAAACAGGTGTTACAAAGTTTACCGATGTTATCAGGGGTGAAATTAGTTTTGAAAACAAGCTGATCGATGACCAGGTGATACTCAAGTCCGATGGTTATCCCACCTATCATTTAGGCGTGGTTGTCGACGATCACCTTATGAACATTTCTCACGTGATTCGCGGAGAAGAGTGGATTTCTTCAACACCAAAACACGTCTTGCTCTATCAATTCTTCGGATGGGAATTGCCCATATACGCCCATATGCCGCTCTTGCGAAATCCCGACAAAAGTAAATTGTCGAAGCGCAAAAATCCCGTCTGGTCGTCATTTTACAGGGAGCAGGGATTTTTGCCGGAAGCCATTGTGAATTATTTAGCAACGCTTGCTTGGGCTCACCCGGAAGGAAAAGAAGTGTTTACGATTGAGGAAATGATGAAGGTATTCGATCTAACACAGATTCAAACAACCGCGCCGGTATTCGATGTAGATAAACTTCGTTGGATGAATGGAGAGTATATCCGCAAAGATTCGGATCTCGGTAAGAAGATTTTTGAGTTCTATTCCCATATCTACCCGATCTCCCAAATCACCCCCATTCTTCCTCTTGTCCGTGAGCGCATGCATACGCTTGCAGAATTTGCCACGCTCGCCGGATTTTTCTTTGAGCGTCCTCATGAGTTTGAGCGTCCCAAATCAGCCGAATTAGTCCAATTTGTCAAATCCGCACTTACAAATTGTGACTGGAACCACGATGTCATGGAAAAGGCGATTCGCGACGCGGCGGAAAAAGAAGGCATCAAAGCGCGCGACGTATTTATGGAACTTCGCGTCGCCGTGACCGGCAAAACCGTCGGCCCACCACTCCTGGAATCGCTTGAAATACTTGGGAGAGATGAAACACATAAGCGACTTTCTGGGGTAGCGTATGCGTGATGATAGTGCCGCAATCGCCAAGTACTACGACAACAGTGTTTTCGCATATCGACTGTTTGCACACAATACCCAAACGCTATCCATTCACTACGGCCTCCGGGAGCCCGGTGTAAAGGATCGACACGAAGCGATGCTCCGTGAGAATGACTTCGTTATTACTCTGGCCGCCATTAAAAGGGGCATGCGCGTGTTAGACGCGGGGTGCGGAGTCGGAGGTAGTGCATTGTATATTGCAGAAAATACTGGTGCACATGTTACTGGACTTACACTAAGCCCGAGGCAAGTCATGTTGGCAAAGCAGTACGCAGCAACTCGAGGACTTAGCGACCGTACCTCGTTTTTTGTTACGGATTATACGAAAACCAATTTTCCCAATAACTCTTTTGATGTCATTTATGGAATCGAAAGCATTTGTTATGCCGTTCCCAAATCCGCATTTTTGCAAGAAGCACTGCGACTACTCAAACCAGGTGGGCGATTGGTCGTTTCCGATGGATACGTGACCCATCGGCCACAAACACCACAGGAACAGAACATATTAAAACAATTTCTCTTTGGATATTCCCTGCAGGAGCTTATTACATTCGAGGAAATGGGGAAGGCAATGAAAAAAGCCGGGTTTAAAAAAACATACTATGTATCAAAAACTGCAGAGGTAGAACCTGCGGTGAAGTACTTTGGGATACTTGCTTCGTTACTGTTGCCATTCCTATACGTAATCAAGCGGATTCATACTTCGCTTTTGGCGTTATACAAAAATGGCATCGCCGTAAAAGCTGCCTATGACGGAATGAAAATTGGATTTGCGGAATATGGAGTGTGGGTGGGAAGAAAAAATTCTGCTTATAAACACGATGCTAGCTATTTGCAAATCGTCTAAAAATCGTCTATAATTCGTCTATATACCGTATGTTTCAGCCTCACTATACCATTACAGATCAGCTTTTAGCAAATATTAAAAGAATAAGTAGCCTTGTCAATGAGCTTAATAATAAACGCTTTCCCAATATCGTGCTTTTGGAGCTGGAAAGAAGCGCTCGTGAAGTATCATCGTATGCCTCAACAAGTATCGAAGGGAACCCATTGCCTTTAACTGAAGTTAAAAAAATACTTAAGTCAATTCCTACTCATGCACGAGATAGTGAAAAAGAAGTAATTAATTACAACCAAGCGTTAAAAGATTTAAATAAACAGCTTGAAGAGGGTGAAATAGCATTATCTCTTCGTTTTATTCTGAAAATTCAAAAACAAGTTATTGAGGGTTTACTACCAAAATTTGAGACAGGAAGACTCAGGCAAAACTCGGTTGTCGTGAATGATCCAAGAGCTGGACGGGTCGTTTATTTACCCCCAGATACAAAAGATGTAGGAATCCTCATGGAAGACGTAGTTGCATTTACGAACGATAATAAAGGGAACGTAGATCCACTTATCTTAGCTGGAATATTTCATAAGCAAACGGTACTTATTCATCCGTTTATGGATGGTAACGGAAGAACAACACGGCTTGTCACAAAAGCATTACTTGCTGCGATGGGACTCAATACGTTTAATCTCTTCAGTTTTGAAAATTATTATAATAAAAATGTTACAAAGTACTTTCAGACTGTGGGAGAATTTGGCAATTACTATGAATTAGTAGATAAAGTAAATTTTACCAATTGGCTTGAGTATTTTACTGAAGGAATTATTGATGAACTCTTAAGAGTTCAAAAAATACTTCCGGAAATTGCAGTAAGCCCTGAAAGTGAATTACAACCATATCACCTCAAAATGCTTGAGTTTATTCAAAAGAAAGGCTTCGTTCATGACAGTGATTATGCAAAGTTCACAGCTCGCGCAAAGGCGACAAGAGCACTTGACTTTCAAAAGCTCATTGAACTTGGATTAATAGAAAGACGTGGTAAAGGAAGAGCGACGTATTATGTATCGAAAGGAAAATAATGTTTAGGAACGGTCCTCAGCTTGGGATCTGGGCTGGGAGGCTTGGATTCGAACCAAGATAGCATCCTCCAGAGGGATGCGTACTACCGTTATACGACCTCCCAGCTCAATTCCCAATTAATGTATTTAAAAACTCTCTTCCCTGACCAGATTTCAAAAATACCTCTCGTTTTCTCTTCTCGTGAACCAAGACACTCCGCCTCAGGCAGACAAATACTTCACTCTGGCAGGCTGATTATACCAGTTTTGGAGCGCGTGATTAAACCGTCAGCTATGAGATCCTTAAGAATTGCTCTGAGTTCTTTTTTGGATTTATCGAGGTTTCGGAGAAGTTGTTTTTCAGATTGTGACTTCTCCCTTAGTCTATTGATGATTTGGCCACGGAAATACCGGTTTGTTTGATGAAAGGGGATAGTCTGTTTTGTCGGTTTGCGAATGCGAACGAGTTCAAGAGCACCGTAGTCCATCAGCGCTTGGTGCCATTCCCCGGCTTTGCCTTTGGGGAGGAGTTGGTCGGCAATTTCCTGGATTGTTTTTTCGCTCTGGGGCTTATCTTCAAAGAAGAAATGTGTAATAATCTGCCGGATATTTGTATCGACCATTGCCACATTTTGCCGATAAGCGAACACCAAAATTGCTCGAGCAGTATATTTGCCCAATCCGGGGAGTTTAACCAGTTCTGACTCGATTTTTGGGAGTTTGCCTGCTTTAGCCGTTTTCTGAAGGTAGAGTGCCCGGCGGTTATAGCCCATGCCTTTCCAAGCACGCAGAACATCTGCCGGACTGGCGTTGGCTAATGATTTGAGCGTAGGGAAGTGATGAAGAAACTCTTTATACTTCGGAAGAACCCGTGATACCTGTGTTTGTTGCAGCATGACTTCCGAAACGACGATTTTGTATGGATCATGCGTATGTCTCCAGGGGAGATCCCTTTTATTCTTTTTCCACCAGGTAAATATTTTGTTTTGAAAAGCTTTTGGAGACAGCGTCATACCGGGCATTATAGTACAATAGGAGCTATGAAAAGCGGCATCGTTTGCTTGGTGGGAAGGCCAAACGTAGGCAAATCTACGCTCCTTAATAATATCCTTGGTCAGAAGGTTGCTATCACCTCACCTAAGCCTCAAACCACGCGTGTCAATCTTGAGGCTGTCTACGAGGATGATCGCGGACAGATCGTCTTTGTCGATACGCCGGGGATATTTGGCAAAGTCGTCGATTCACTCTCCAAGCGAATCAATCCAAGAGCAGAGCAAGCGCTTTCCCGCCATGTGGACGTGGTGATCTATATGGTCGATCACACCCGGGAAAAGGATTTTGAGGAAAATAAAGCAATCGGTATTGTCCGGAAAATCAAGGCTCCCAAGATATTGGTTATCAATAAATCTGACGTCCGGACTCCTACGTACATTGTCCAATACAAATTTCTGGAAGAAGAATTTGATCGCACGATAGAAATATCGGCCCTTCACCGGAAAAATTTAAATACGCTTCTTGAGGCAATTTTTGAACTCTTGCCGGAAGGTAAACCCATGGTGGATACCAAAGATATGGTCCAGCCGGGACTTAATATCGAAAGCAAAACGTTTTTGGCAGAGATTATTCGGGAAAAAGCATTTCTCTTTCTTCGTCGCGAGGTGCCCTACCGCGTGACGGCGATCGTTGATGAAGTCGTTGAGCGGGGGAGCGGCGCACTCTACATTAAAGCGAGAATCCTGACGACCGAGGATCGCTACAAAGCAATGATTATCGGGGCAGGCGGGGTAATGATAAAAGAAATTAGCATGGCCAGCCGTAAAGAACTTGAGACAGCAACGAGCAAGAAGGTATTTCTAGATCTCACCGTCGAAACCAACGAGCACTGGATGGATTTTGTATAGCTGTAAAGTTGACGTATGTATAACACTGTAATACAATATGACTAGAATTATCGTTCGTGTGTTGGTGTTTGATAAGGTTAACCGCGAACATATTAAGAAACATAAGGTTACAGAAGAAGAGATTGAAGTAGTTGGAAAGAAGTTTCTTTATCATCGAAGGGCGCATTCGGGTAGGTATTTAGCAATTGGAAGAGTTGGTCAAAGAATCCTGACGATCATTATTAGAAGAACTTCTGTAGGAAAATATTATGTAGTTACCGCACGGGATGCGAGTAAAAAAGAAAGGAAAGATCTCTATGAAAAAGAAAAGTAAAATTCCTAAATTCAGATCATATAAAGAAGAAGCTAATTTTTGGGACACACATAATGTCACGGATTTTGAAGGGGAAACCAAAGATGTTGATATCATTGTTGAACTCGATAAACCACGAGATGAAACAGTAGTGCTTCGTCTTCAAAAAAAAGTTAAGAATAAGCTTGAAAAAACCGCCCGATCCAAAGGATTAAATGTATCCACGTTGGCCCGTATGTGGCTTATGGAAAAGCTCCAATCAAGTAGATTCTCATAATTTTTCAAACCATGAAGCTCATGACATATAACATTCTCGATGGAGGAGTGGATCGACTGGGGCTCATAATAGAGGCGATTACTTCAGTCGGTCCTGATTATCTTACGATTAATGAAGCCAATACGTTTGCCGCTGATGGCAATAAAGTCCTTAAAGAAGTTTCTTCCAAAATTGGTTTACCATACTGTGACATCGCTTTGTCCGGAGAATATGACTATCATGTGGCGGTATTTTCAAAATATCCGCTGGAAACGGTACAGAAAATCCAACCACTCAAACGAGCGTGTATTATTGCGACCGTAAAGACAGATGTAGGTGAACTCTCGATTGCCAGTCTGCATATGAATCCTTATGCGGAAGATTTGCGCCGGGAAGAAATAGAACGGGTACTTTCCTATCAGAACAAATTTGAAAAACGAATTCTCATGGGAGATATGAATTCTCTTTCAGGGGAAGATGGATATAACCCAAAGATGGTACAAGAATTTAATGACATTCAGAAAAAGAAATATACAAAAAACGGAAAATTACGTTTTGACGTCATCAGCACAATGACCGGAGCTGGCTACAATGATTCTGCCGTCGTCCTCAAGAAAAACAATATTTCTACTGTTCCTACGCCGATGAATGAAGGTGCAGCCCATGGAGATGTGCGGCTTGATTATATTTTCGTTTCTCGGCCCTTGGTATCTCATCTTGCAAACTACGAGGTAATCAAGAATGAAGTGACAAAAAAAGCGTCCGATCATTATCCAGTTGTAGTGGAGATTACGTAATATCGTATGAAGAAACACGTTCCGTTTGTTTCCAATACTTCCGATGATATGCATTGTGTACCGGCAGTGTTTCGAATGGTGCATAAATACTTTCTAAAAAAGGATATCAGTTGGAAAGAAATTGACAAGATCTTGAAAGTCGTGTCGGGAAAAGGAACGTGGACATTTCCGGGCCTCACCGGATTTGCCAAAAAGGGAATTTCCATTATCCAGATCGAGCAGGTCGATTACGAGAATATGTATCGCCAAGAACCTGAGTATTTGCACAAAGTCGTAGGCGAAAAAAATGCCCAGTATTATCTTACAAAAAGTAATATTGCCTCAGTCATTCCCTTTGTTCCGGATTTTCTCAAACACGTCCATCACGAGACGAGACGGGGGACAGTTGAGGAGATTATTGATTTTTTAAAAGAAGGGGGACTCGTTGGTGTCGAAGTAAACTCGGCGACACTCAACAATAATCCAGGATTTAACCTGCACTATATTTTGCTTTACGACTTTGATGAGAAATATATCACGTTTCATGATCCTGGGTTGCCCCCGATTGAGGGGAGAAGAATTACTATCGAAGACTTGAGAAAATGTTACGATTATCCTGGTGCAAATGGTGGAATAACGGTATTTAAGAATAATACATGAAAGTTTTTCATTTAGTGAGGAAGGACGACTGGGAGAAAAGGAAAGATTTAGAGTATTACGCCCCGCCCTCATTAGAGCGAGAAGGATTCATTCATTGTTCAACTGTAGGTCAGGTATTAGCCACAGCAAGCAGACGATTTAGTGGAGTCACAGATTTATTAATTCTTATCGTTAATTCAGATAAAGTTCCAACAGAGATTGTCTATGAAGATCTTCGTGGAACTGGCGAAAAACATCCACATATTTATGGTCCGTTGTCTCGAGAAGCAATCGAAAAGGTAATCGCATTTCTGTGTGATAAGGATGGAGAGTTTACCTCGCTGCCTATAGAATTGGATAAATATGATTGACAAATCTCAATTATCTAAAATCGGTATCGGAATGTGGGGGATTGGAGGATTAGATAAAAGAAATCCCGACAATAATGACGAAGGTCAGGTAGAAGCCATTGCATACGCGTTTTCCAAAGGCCTTAATTTCTTTGAAACGGTACTTTGGTACGCAGAAGGTTGGGCTGCCAAGCTCGCAGCACAGGCGCTGAAGAAATCAGGAAAAAAACGTGACGAGATTTTCATATCGCAAGGGATTTATCAATATAAGCTTGCAGATCTTGCGGGAGCAGAAAAAGAAGTAGAGGACTTTGAAGAAATTTTTCAAACTGAGTATGTTGATACGATGTTATTTCCCCTAGGGGCCTATCAAAAATTCGGGCAGCGAGAGAGCATTGAGTTTTTTCATAAAATGCTAGATCTGAAAAAAACGAGATCTGTAAGCGTTACAAATGCTAATCTCCCTTTGCTAAAAACCCTGCATAAGGAATTTGGAGATAAACTGTTTTCTCATGAGCTCACGTATAGTTTTGAAATTCGAGAAAATGATAACTTGGGTATAATAGGATTTGCCAATGGGCATGGGATGCTTAATGTTGTCTTTCAACCTCTCCGAAGGAATCGTACCGCGGTACATAATTGGAGTCTGTTGACCGAGTTGGCAGCAAAATATCACAAAACGCAAAATCAAATCATAATCAATTGGATCGTATCAAGGGGATTTTTACCGCTCAATAAATCAGAAAATACCAAACACATCGACGAGAATCTCGCGGCACTGGAATTTGTTATGGATAAAAATGATTTGAATCATTTAACCTCGTTTCGTGTACCAGGCTATAGATCTCCGAAGATTGACTGGAACGGATCAGGCGATGGTGTCCCCGTCTTCATGCTTCCGAACGTATTTGACGATGAATACAAAAAACAAATTCTATGAATAGACTACGGTGGCAGGGAGTAATAATCAAAGAGAGCTTAAATAATCAGTCGGTCTTTGGTGAGGTAAAAATCGTTGGGACAAAAGAGGCACAATTGGAAAGCGAGGGAGAGCGTGGGATGTTTCATTTTTTGAGTGTTGAGGTTGAAGATAATAAACTCGAAAATGTTTTGGAGAAGCTAAAGAAAAGCCTCAGGCCGAGTTGGTATGTACACTTAGTAAAAGGCAATGTTTTGCATGTCGCCTTTTTAGGTAAAGTAATGACGGCCCACACAGACAATGCTAGTGAGTTTGAGAGTATACGAATTCATGCTCTATCAAAGGGCATACACGCCGATCAGTTGCCTCTTGAGCATCTTCTTGCCCATCCGTTTGACTGAGAGTCGTGAAATAACGCAAATTGACAATCTCTCTCATGAAGAGTTTTTGACATTAGAAGTTTTTCTAAGTAAGATAATAGTGGTGATGCATATGTCTTTACCTAAAGCAAAAAAGAAAAAATTAATCAAAGAGAAGGAATTCGTTAAAATTGCTCAGAAAGTGAAAAAAAGCTTAGAACAAGAAGCAAAATATCTGCTTGAAGGAAGGGTGAAGAATGGAAATAGTGTATCCCACGCAATTTATTTCCTCCCTTAGGGGAAAACATCTTCTACTTGATACGAACGTATTTAGAGATGCAGTTTCAAGATCGACCGATTTTAGCCGTTTCTTCAATAATCTCAAACAGAATGATATTACGTTGGTTACGGTTGACTTTGTTCGACTTGAACTCTTAAAAGGATCTGTAAATGAAACCAAATACAAAGAAAAGGAGAAACTCATTGCGGAGATTGTGGATGCGACTATACCGATGACGCCGAACATGATTGAGCTTATGTATTCCTTGATTCAGATCTACGGAATCGATGGAACCGCACTAACTATCACGGATGTTCTGTTGGGAGCGATGCTAATGCAGTATGGGGATAATATAGCACTACTGATGAGAGATACAACAGATTTTATTCAAAGGGTTTTTAAACTTCTTTTTGTGGTTAATGCCCCTTTTGGAAAAGGCATTTGGACCTATGGGGTATATCAATATATAAATTCTTGAGCATTTAGACAATAATAAGCATGACTCGGGGCGAAACCCTCATCATGCTTATTTTGTTTTTGTGAATCGAATTTAGTACGGTCGTCTTCCGCCTCGATCTCCACCTCTTCCACCTCGATCTCCACCTCTTCCACCTCCACCTCGATTAAATCCACCGCCTCCACCTCCGCCAAAACCTCCACGATCTTCTCGTGGTTGCATTGGTTTGGCTTCGTTCACTGCAACTGCTCGACCGTCCAATTGCTGGCCGTTCAAGGTTTGCATTGCTTTCTGAGCTTCTTCTTCAGAGCCCATTTCCACAAATCCAAAACCTTTGGATTTGCCTGTGTATTTATCGGTTATGACTGTTGCTGAGACGACTGTTCCAGTTGCTGCGAAGAAACTTCGAAGACTGTCCTCTGTCGTATCCCATGAAAGTCCCCCGACGAATAATTTTGTTGCCATTAATATCTCACCTCCGCTCCCATTTTTCACTCACCTGTTATTCGCTCTAAATAACCCTCGGGGGATTACGATTGAATAAAACAGAGAAAAGTTTAGAATGTACCAGCATATTATATCAGGATTGGGACCATCTGGCAAAGATGCCGTTGGGGAGGAGTCGTCCGCCGACAGTTTCTTTGAGTGCGAGTTCTCCATGCTCTAGTTTTCCCCAATCCATTATTCCCCCGAGCATATGATGAAGAACTAGTGAAGAAAAATCAGCCGTGTAGGCGTTTATCAAGAAAAATGTTGGTTTTTGAGAAAGAATTGTTTTACATGCATCAATGAGTTTTGGGAGATCTTCTTCGACTTTCCATACTTCTCCTTTTGAACCTCTTCCAAATCGCGGAGGATCCATAATAATGGCATCATACGTGCTACCGCGTCTGCCTTCCCGGAGGACAAATTTGTATGCGTCTTCTTCTATCCAACGAATAGGAGTTGAGCGAAGATTTGATGCGGCTGCATTTTCTCGCGCCCAGGTAATCGTGCTTCTCACACTATCCACATGGGTCACATGGGCGCCGGTTGATGCTGCTGCCAGCGTAGCAGCGCCCGTATAAGCAAAGAGATTGAGAACATTGAGTGGTCTGTGTTGGCTAATCCAATCCCAATTGATCGCTTGTTCCGGAAATATGCCAACGTGCTTAAACTCAGTCGCACGCAAAATAAACGTGAGTTTTTTGTATGATATTCGAAAAGGGTTCGGAGGAAGAGGGCGGGCAATACTCCACTGGTCAGGTGCTCGTTTTTGCCACAATGCGCGCGGATCGCTTCGAGCGATCGTATTGGGGCCAAACCGTTCGAGTTTCTCTCCTTGCCCACTGTCGATGAGTTCGTAGTCTTTCCAGTCAGTTGGATATTCAATAGAGATTGATAGCATGCTAAGATTGTATCATGATAAGCCAGGAAAAATTAAAAAGTCTCAAAGACAAACTGGCTCAGTATGAATCAAAACTTGCGTTTAAAATGAAGCGGTATCGCGGAGTTATTCACGAGAGCGCGGCAAGTGAGATGAAGCATCAGGAGGTTATGGTGCTCAAAGCAATGGTAGCTGATTTACAAAAAGAAATTCACATGCTTGAAAATCAACCATGACACGGTGGCAGAAATTATTAGTATTTGCGGTTATAGTATTAGGTACAGTTCTACGGCTTCATACCTACGATGTCTACCCCCAGCGGGGAGCCACCAGTGATGAATATACCTATTCATTTTTAGGTCAAAGCCTACTCACAGGCGGCGTTCCCATATCTTGGTCGTATTTCGGTGGATACAAAAACCATCGGGATCTCACGATCAACAAGCTCTATTTTCCGATCGTCTGGCCGTATTTTGATCATCCGCCTTTGAGTGGCATTCTTGTTGCCGCTTGGGCGATAGTAAATGGAGAAACGACATTTGAGCAAATTTCGCTTTCCACCATTCGGTTAGTTCCGATACTGTTCACTTTTATTTCATCAGTACTTTTATTTTTCTTACTTTATCGACAATATGGTTTTGCCATCGCGCTACCCGCGCTTATTATTTACTCGACGTCGACGATCATGGTCGTCAGCAGTAGGGTAGTCATGGCGGAAAATTTATTAACTCCTCTCCTTCTCGGTGCACTCGTGTACTACGAACGCGTGCGGAAAAAAATTTCGTTACGTTCGGCAATTATTCTCGGCATTATTTCAAGTTTGGCTGTATGGACCAAAGAGCTGGGAATTGTCGTCGCTATGTCCGTTGTGGCGCTATTTATCTACGATAAACAGAAACTATTTCATAGTATTGTGGTTGTTGCGATTGTAGCTGCGGCGATACTTGGCTACGTCGTCTATGGATTTGCCTACGATAAAGAGGTGTTTTTGACAATTGTTGCAACGCAAGCCAGCCGCATGGTTGGTCCGGAGACCTTGCTCATGCTCGCGTCACGTCCTGTGCTCATCAATAAGGTTTTTTATGATGGGTGGTACCCGTTCGGGCTCGTTGGTGTCTTTGCGTGTTTTGTTGACTGGAAAAAGCATTTCCGGATGCTCCTGCCGTTTTTTATCTACTTTGTTCTTCTCGTGGGGTCGCTCACGCGGGAAGGAGACATGGGGTGGTATATGATTGTTGCCTATCCGTTCCTCGCGGCAGCGAGCGCCATTGTGCTTGGCGATTGGTGGAAAAAGCCCAACGCAATGATACTCGTGGCTGTTTTGATCATCGGATTATCATTTTTTTACTATCTTATTGAATTGCCGTTTGGTAGTACGTTGGCCAGATTCAGGTTATTCTTAGGAGTATCGTTTATACCGTATATCTTAGCGTCCATGCTCCATAGGGAGCGAGCCGTCGTTGGTATTCAACGAGTGACAATGGGCACACTTCTGTTTCTCACCGCACTACAGACCTATTTTTATATACATCCTGCTTGACAGCAGGGCAATATTTCCGTACGCTTGATGATAGAGAGTTATTATGATCCTGCCCAACGATCAGACTTCGAAAAACACCTCAAGATATTTCAAAGGAGGTGATAGTACATGAAGTCGAAAGAATTAAGTAGTGTCGCTTACGCGCTCGTGACGTTAGGTGCACTTAACTGGGGATTGGTCGGAGCGTTTCGATTGGATCTCGTTCAAACAATATTGGGTACAAGCCCGGCGTTGGTACAACTCGTCTACATATTGGTTGGACTTTCCGGACTTTTTAGCTTGTATAGCATGACTGCCAAGGGCAAGAAATAAGAGTGTAACAATAGGAAAACGATCGTTTTTATCCCCGTCCCGACCCTTCGGGACGGGGTTTTGGTACAATACGGCAGTGAAACGCATGTTATTGGTTTTTGCCCATCCGGACGACGAGTTATTTGCCTGTGGTGGTACGATTGCCAAGTATGCCAGAAACGGTTGGGAAATCGACTTGATCTGCGCTACGCGACAAAAAGAGCTGGAAAGCGCGGCAAAACTCCTGGGAATACGCACCATTCATTTTCTGAATTATAAAGACGGGACGCTTAAAGAGGATCGGCCGGGAGATCTCGAGGACACATTGGATAAATACCTGCGAACTCTCGCACCGTCAATTGTCATTACGTTTGAGCCCGGCGGGATATCAAACCACCCAGATCACATCCGTCTGACTCGCGCCGCCACGTATGCGTTTCAAAAATATGCCAAGACGATCACGCATGTTCAAGCCATCGGAATAAGTCCGGACCGACCGCCGCGGCATCCCCGGGACGCATGGCAAATCGAATTTGCCGAGGTGACATTTGACCAGACGACTCCGAAACTTTACTATGTGTGTATTCCCAAAAGCGTTGGAGACTATTTAATTAAAGCAAAACTCTATCCTCCGGAAATACTTGGGAAACCCTGGTCTACGACGCCCGATAAGTTCATTACGACCGTTATAGACACGCATTTGTTTCAAAAGAAAAAAGAAGCGGCACTCAATCTTCACAAGACACAGGAAGAGGATGTAAAACGATTTCTGGCTGATCCAGGAAAAGCCCTTTTGGCCAGAGAGTTTTTCATTCTGCGCATGCAGGGGGAACAGGAAGTATTTATGGGGAAAAGCGATCGGGTATCGGATAGATTATGAACAATGCTCTCGTCATAGGAGATCTTCGAGTTTCCATTGACAAAATTCAGATTCTCAAAGGAGTGAACCTCACATTTGCATCGGGCGAAGTGTATGCACTCATGGGGCCAAACGGGAGCGGTAAATCCACGCTTGCGTATGCACTCATGAATCATCCGAGCTACCAGACCCGCGGAACAATACGGATGGGAAAAAAGAATCTTATGACGCTTTCGACGGAAGATCGTGCAAAAGCCGGTCTGTTTTTGGCATTTCAGGCTCCCATAGGTATTCCGGGAGTCACGGTTATGAATTTACTAAGGTCTTCTTATCAGGCATTGCATGGAAAAACTCAAAAAAGTCTGGAAAAAATTCAGAACCCGGTACTCGCTCGACGATGGCAGACAAACGGGATGGGGATTGCGCAATTTCAGAGTATCGTTAAGACCCATGCAAAATTTATTCATATCGATGAATCATTCCTGAGCCGCGGTATCCATGATGGATTTTCCGGCGGAGAGAAGAAAAAAATGGAAATGCTGCAAGCGTTGGTTCTCAAACCGAAATTTGCCATTTTTGATGAAATTGATACGGGGCTTGATGTTGATGCACTTCGAATCGTGGCAGGTGGAATTGAACTCTTGGCAAAAGGGGGCACTGGAGTGGTGGTGATAACACACTACCAACGCATTTTACGATACATCAAACCAGACTTCGTTCACGTATTGGTTGCCGGAAAAATAGTTGACTCGGGTAGCGAGTCGCTTGCGAAAAAAATTGAGGAAAAAGGATATGCGGGTTATATCTGACAATTATACATACGGGTTTCATAAACCCGAACGGTACGTCTATAAATCCAAACGAGGCTTGGACGCATCTGTTGTTGAGGCAATTAGTTTCCATAAAAATGAACCCGACTGGATGCGGCAGTTTCGTCTCCGTGCCTTTCCCGCGTTTAAAAAAAAGCCGCTACCTCTGTGGGGCGCTGATTTGTCGACGGTAAAATTTGAAAATATTTTCTACTATTTGAAGCCTACAGAGAAAAAAGTCGGCTCGTGGGATCAGCTGCCAGCAGAAATCCGCGATACCTACGACAAGATTGGGATTCCGGAAGCAGAAAAACGCTTTCTCGCGGGAGTATCTGCACAATACGAATCTGAGGTTGTCTATAAAAGTATTCAATCTATGTTAACAAAAAAAGGCGTCGTATTTTTAGACATGGATAGCGGTCTTGCTGAGTATCCCGATCTCGTTAAACAATACTTTGGCACGATTATTCCTCCTCTGGATAATAAATTTGCCGCACTCAATAGTTCGGTGTGGTCCGGTGGGTCCTTTGTGTATGTCCCCAAAGGTGTGCGGGTAGAACTTCCGCTTCAGGCCTACTTCCGTATCAATGCAGCTAACATGGGCCAATTTGAGCGCACCCTCATTATTGCCGATGAAGGCAGCTACGTTCATTATGTGGAAGGGTGTACGGCTCCCATTTATTCCACTGATTCTCTCCACAGTGCAGTCGTCGAGATTATTGTCAAAAAGGGAGCGCGCGTGCGATACACCACAATCCAAAACTGGAGCACCAATGTTTATAATTTAGTCACCAAACGCGCCAGAGTTGAAGAAGAAGGAACGATGGAATGGGTCGACGGCAATTTAGGCTGCTTAGCAGAAGGCTCAACAGTTACGACTCCCGAAGGAGTGAAAACAATTGAATCTCTCCATGTAGGCGATCAGGTGCTTTCTTATGATGAACTGAATGGAAAATTATGCTTTAGAAAAGTAACGACAAAGCGATTTTCCGGTAATCAGCCTATTCATTCTGTTGCTGTGGGTGAGCGAAAATTACAGGTAACTGCTAATCATCCGTTTTTTTCCTATGTCTACAATGCCAACACTCCAAAAAAAATAGGACGTTATCAGCTCGGTTATGTTCGTGCGGACCGGTTAAAAAAAGCGATTGTTCCTCGCATCTCTATTGATTATGGCGTTCCATATCCGCTAAAAGCGCCAGGGTTAATTACAGAATTTGAATCATTTAACCAATATGCTTCGAAGTTAATGATGACGCGCGCAAGAACAACGCGGATGATGAAGATAAAACACACAAGTGATGCAATTATGTGGTTGTTTGGGTATTGGATTGGAGACGGCAATATAGATATAAAATTTGGAAAAACGAAAGGAGTCATACGCTATGCGAAAGTTGGCTTCTCAACACCCCGTCAAAATAGAGCCCGAGAACACTTAATGAGTAGCATGAGGATTTTGACCGATATTGCACCAACTGAACGATCCGATGGTCACCACCTCGCGTGGAGCAGTAAAGAACTTGCTGAATTTTTCCATCTAAATGGACTTTTAGGAAATGCAGTAGCCAAGCGTGTCCCTCGATGGGTGTGGTCGATTCCAGAGTCGCAACGATTAGCGTTTATCGCCGGATATATAGATGCCGATGGCTGTATGAAATCGGGACGCTTCAATATAAAATCAGTCAATAGAAAACTTCTTGAAGATATTGGTTCGCTCCTTACGACACTCGGGATCACGTCGCGAATTTTTGTTGAATATAGTACATCAAGAAGAGTTCGGATCATGGGAGTTGAGTGTACCACCCCCGGTTCATATCGTTTAGATTTTAGGATCGATTCGCGACTTTATAACAATGTAAGTAGAGCATTGCAGAAAAAAATTGATCAATTCTTACAGCCAAAACGTGAATACTATCGTGTGGTAGGGCGATCAAATATTGAGCTTGGAGAAGACATAGAAATAGTTTCTGTAACAGTCTCTTCACGCTCCTCCAGAGCGGTGCCAACGTGGGATATTGAAGTTGAAGGAACAGGTAATTTTGTATCTCAAGGATTCATCGTCCATAATTCAAAGATCACAATGAAGTATCCGAGTGTCTACCTCGTCGGTCGCAAAGCCCGTGGAGAGATTTTATCCATTGCCTGTGCCGGTCCCGGCCAACATTTGGATGCAGGAGGCAAAGCCATTCATATTGCTCCCGAAACCACCTCGCAGATTATTTCAAAATCCATCAGCCGGGGTGGCGGGCGTACGTCCTACCGCGGTCTCGTGCAAGTCTATCCCGGAGCAAAAAATGTCAAAAGTAAAGTCGTCTGTGACGCGCTTCTGCTTGATGAAGCGTCCAGGTCCGATACGTATCCCACGATGAAGATTGACGAGCAGGATGTTGAAATTCAACACGAAGCCACGGTATCCAAAGTCGGCGATGAGCAACTGTTTTATCTCGAAAGCCGCGGTATCCCCAAGGCACAAGCCGAGTCGATGATTGTCAATGGGTTTATCGAGCCAATCGTCAAAGAGTTGCCCCTAGAGTACGCAGTTGAAATGAATAGGCTTATTGCGCTTCAGATGGAAGGTTCGGTAGGATGAAAACAATTGTCGAACGTATTACGCGTGCGTGTTTTGCAAAAACATATACGGTTCATTCAGATCGTACGATCGTCTTGTTGATAGCGGGAAGAAAAAAACAAGAAATTCGGATTTATGTAAAATGTAATAAACCAGGTAGCAGAGCAGATATTGTCGGCGTCGTAGTCGGAAATGATAATGACCATATAACACTTCACACCCTTCAGCATCACAAGCAGCCCGATGCTACGAGCAATTTAATCGTCAAAAGCTTACTCACAGGCAACGCATCCTTTGTCTATGATGGCGCTATCCGCGTAGAGCCCAAAGCGCAAAAAACCGATGCATACCAACGAAATGAAAATCTTCTGCTTTCAGACAAAGCCCATGTGGAGAGTAAACCCAAGCTTGAGATACTGGCAAATGACGTTCGCTGTACTCATGGCGCAACCACGGGTAGCGTGAGAGAAGATGAGCTTTGGTATTTGGCCACAAGAGGAATAGCGAAAAAAGAAGCTACTTATCTTATCGCACAAGGGTTTTTAGAAAGCGTTGTAATTAAGATTACTGATCCCAGAGCCCAATCTCAGGTATATTCGTTTATCGATCATGCGGTATAATACAAACTATGGATTTTGTAAAAGTCATATCTAAAGGAGATCTTCCCGCAGGATCAATGAAAACATTCATGGTTGGCAATAAACCCGTGGCTATTGCCAACGTCGACGGAGAGTATTTTGCCGTTAGTGATATTTGTACGCACGAACACTGTTCGTTGGGGACCGAAGGATTCCTTGATGGGAGCGTCATTACGTGCGGATGTCACGGTGGACAATTTGATGTCACGACGGGCAAAGTACTTGCCCTGCCCCCGCCAGCGGACGTTTCCTCATATGAGGTGAAAGTTGAAGGGGATGATGTCCTCATTAAAATGTAACGGTGCAGATTTCCCACTGCTCAAGAGAAGAATTAACGGTAAACGCGTCGTGTATCTCGATTCAACGGCAACGAGTTTAAAGCCGCAATCTGTCATTGATAAAGAGAACGAGTACTATATCAAATACTGCGCAAATATTTTTCGAGGTATTTACACGATTTCTGAAGAAGCGACAGCGGAATATGAGAATGTTCGAGATAAAGTAGCTCGATTTATCAATGCGCCAAGCCGCGATGAAATAGTATTTACAAGAAATACAACAGAATCTATCAATCTTGTTGCTAGCGGCATAAAAAAGAGTGATGAAATTGTGGTCTCAATCATGGAACACCACTCGAATTTTGTTCCTTGGCAACAGTTGGCAACGTTGAAAGTATGGGAACTAGGAAAAGAAGGTGAGCTTCTATTAAATGATTTAAATCATTTAATTACGCCAAAAACAAAAATACTCGCAATCACTGCCGTATCCAATGTTTTAGGGACTATCAATCCCATTGGCCACATTAGTCAAATAGTAAAACGAATTAACCCGCAGTGTTTAGTTTTAGTCGACGCAGCCCAGGCTGCGCCGCATATGCCTATGAATGTACAAGCATGGGGAGCTGACTTTGTTGCGTTTTCCAGTCATAAGATGTTGGGTCCAACGGGTGTCGGTGTACTGTGGGGAAAGATGGAACGATTAGAAGAGTTATCCCCGTATCAATATGGTGGTGAGATGATTAAGGAAGTACACGTAGAAAAAACCGTATTTGCAAAACCCCCTCACAAGTTTGAAGCAGGGACCCCGCATATTGCCGGAGTCATAGGATTTGGAGCTGCAATTGATTATTTACAAAAACTCGGCATGGACAATGTCCGGGCTCATGAGGTGGAAATCACCGCCTATGCGCTCAAACAACTGAAAAAACTAAAAGGCGTTTCTATTTACGGTCCCCAAGATCGCGGAGGTGTCATAGCGTTTACGATGAATGGCGTGCATGCGCATGATATTGCCCAACTTCTCAATGAAGACAATGTTTGTATTCGGGCCGGCCATCACTGCGCCATGCCGCTCCATGAGTATCTTAAAATATCTGCCACCGCCCGTGCCTCTTTTTATATATACTCGACAAAAGAGGACGTAGATGCTCTGATTGCAGGGTTAGAAAAAGTCAAACAATTATTTACATAAAATGATTCAAATCATTTTATATTCCCATGGATATTTACCGCGAGAACATTTTAGATCACTATAAACATCCCCGAAATTTCGGACATCTGGAGAAACCTGATGTTGTGATGGAAGAGGGGAATGTTACGTGTGGTGATAAGATTATTATGGAAATTAACGTAAAAAATAACAAAATCGAAAATGTTGCATTTAATGGAGAGGGATGTGCAATTAGTCAGGCAAGTGCGTCAATGTTGACTGAAATGGTAAAAGGCATGAACATAAATAAAATTATGAAATTATCTGTCATTGATATAACGACAATATTAGGTACAAGTCTCACACCGTCTCGAATAAAATGTGCTACTCTCCCATTAGAAGTACTCCAAAAGGCCGGAATCAAATATATAAAATGATTCAAATCATTTTATATTGATTGCGGAATAGATATTGCAGTATAGTGTGGGTATGGATCCAAATGATCCCAAATCCAAAAGAAAAATCCGCAAACTCACGATGAGGATTGACCGCAGTTTGTGTATCGGTGCGGCGACGTGTATTGCGCTCGCGCCAAAAGCGTGGGCACTGGATGATGAGGCCAAAGCAATAATCCTCGATTCCGCGAGTGAAGAAAGTGACCAAGCGCTTTTGGATGCAGCAAAATCATGTCCGGTGATGGCAATTATTATCACCGGTCAGGACGGGAAACAGCTTTATCCATAATTTTGTGTTGTCATCCCGGCCCCCGAGCCGGGATCCAGAACAGAAAAGGCATGGATTCCGGGTCAAGCCCGGAATGACAAGGCCAGATACTTGCGGAATCCCGCAGGTCTCGAGAAGGCGATGACGTTTCGGATCTCGTGGTCCCGAGCGTAGAGGAGGGCGTGTTCGATGAGAAGAACACTCGGAGAAGACGTGTTGCTGCGGACGATTTTTGTGTTTTTGGTAATTTCCGGATACTTCATAAGCACGTTATAGCCCATGGATTCTTTGTCATTCGGCCGGCCATTTTTAAGTATCTTCCACACCGTTGCTCCACCAATTCCTCCTTTTGGTTTGCGATGAAACTCCAAGACATGATCTTTTCCTGACTTCACATATTCTTCGATACTTTTAACACCTCCGGTGTGATACGGCTTGGCACCTGTGGTATTTTTGACAGAAATGGCTACGCAAAGGAGCGTATCTCCATTCGAATCATGATTGGAGAGCGTACCGTTCCCTGTGGCTTGATTCCAGGTCTTTATTTTATCGACATTGGATACCTGAACACACGAAAGCGTTCCGACGAGGCCTTCTTTTTCTTCAAACGCGCCAAATACGAGTCCATTTTGTGTTCGAGCACAAAATTCCTCCAGAGTTGAAGGTAATCCAAGCCAGCGCTGGTTATTTATCGCAACTGCCTTTTCGAGTATATCTGTTTCGTTTGGTTTAATTCTGCGCACGTAATAAAGTTTCTGTTCTTCGTTTTTGAGAAGCTCGGCGATCTGTTTTTTTACTTCCACTCGTTGAATTTTACCGGTTGATGTTTTAGGAAGACTATCAACAAAGAATATTTTTTTCGGAGTTTCATAAAGAGAAAGTCCGGGAACAGTTAAGGCCGAGCCTTGAAGCGCCCTAAGGCTCGGCCTTTTAAGAACTATTGCTGCTGCTATTTCCTCACCCATGCGTTCATCCGGATATCCCACAACACTGACTTCATCGATCTGGGGGTAGGCTTTAAGAAGCGCATCCTCAATGGCTGAAGGAGAGATATTGACGCCTCCTTTAATAATAATTTCTTTAATTCTCCCGATAATAAAAAAATATTTCTGTCCATCGATTTTCTTCCAGTGTCCCAGATCTCCCGAATGAAACCAACCGTCGATAAACGATTTTTTTGTTTCTTCGGGATTATTCAAATATCCATCGGCCAATATTGGACCGCTTATGCATATTTCTCCATGTTTATTTTCTTTTTTCTCATTATTGTGCTCATCCATGATAGCGAGGTGATTATTGGCAAGTTCTACACCAATCGTATTGTTTTTGACCAACGAACGGTATTGCGTTTCATCTGTGTCGATCGGGACGCCGGAAACACGTAGAGCCGTTTCCGTCTGGCCATATCCTTGAACGACGCGAATTTTGAAGATTTTATAAAACCGTAATGTTTCCTCGGGGAGAACCGGCGCCGAACCAATACATATTCGTTTAAGTGATGGCGCTTTTGTATATTCTTTCTGACGAACAAGAAGATCATGGAGGATCGTCGGAACAATGCTCGTATTGGTGGCTTCGTACGTATTGATGATGTGCCAGAATTTACTGGTTGAATAGCGACTGTTAAGAATTATAGTTCCACCAACCAAAAGCATGCTCAGACAGAATTCAGTTGAGTTAATATGGTGAAGAGGTAGAATAATGTTAAACCGATCCCTACTGGTAAATTTCTGCCAATCGATAATGCCCATGGCGTTGAGTAAGCAGGCTCGCTGAGAGAGGAGTACGCCTTTGGGATGGGCAGTCGTTCCGGATGTATAGAGGATGACGTAGTGATCGCTTGAGTCGCCATGTGTCAACAATGGAGTGGGTTTGGGAAGAAGAGATTGAAATTCGTCAAACGAAGACCAGAAAATTACATGGAGTCCGGAAAGTTGGGGTATATCGTTCGTCCCTCCGTTATCAACCTTAATAAACAGCGCTTTTGATTGGGTATCTTGGAGTTTGAAAATTTTACGTTCCAGTGTGTCTCGTTTGAAATCCAAGGGGACCGTTGTTGCGCCAAGGAGCGCGCCGGCGAGTTCAAAGATGAGCACTTCCGGAGCATTGGGCATGAGGATGGCAAACCGATCGCCTTTGGTAATACCCAATGCGGTAAGATACGAAGCAGTACGTCTGACGAGCAAAACCAATTGTTGATAGGTGATGGATAAATGTTTATCAGTATCCGGATCAACTGCCACAATAGCTTCTTTGGAGGATTTCGCGTGAGACCGGAGCAATCCTTCGACTGATTTCATACGAATATGGTAAGCTAAACGTATATATGTTGCAAAGTGTAACATTAAAAATTGGGGGAGAGGCGGGATTTGGCATACTATCTTCCGGAACGATGCTTGCGCGGGCATTTGCGCGCGTCGGCTATCATGTTTTTGCGACTAATGAATATCCTTCGCTCATCCGTGGCGGTCATAACGTGATTACGGTACGAATTGCTACCACTCCGTTTACCTCTTTGAATCGTGATGTTCACATTCTCGTTGCGCTCAATAAGGAAACCATAGACCTGCATAAAGAAGAGCTGGGTGCCGGTGCGGTCGTTGTGTATGACCCCAAAGACGGACAAGTAGATGGGGGACTGTCTATACCGCTTACCGAAATTATAAGAACAAATAACGGAGAACAAGTTATGCGAAATACCGTCGCTCTCGGCGCCTGCGTTGCAATTCTCGGAGCCGAGTTTGAAGTGTTGGCAAGCGTCATCCGTGATCAGTTTGCAAAGAAAGGCGCGGAAGTGGTTAATCACAATCTTGAGATAGCTCGGGCAGGATACGATGAGGCGAAAAAGTTGAATAGAGAGAGTATGAAACTGGCTCCGGGTGAAAAAAAGGGAGAGCAACTCGTCATCAATGGGAGTGAAGCACTTGGTGTTGGTGCGGTGCGTGCGGGGCTTAAATTTGCGGCAATTTATCCCATGACGCCAATCAACTCCCTGATCACGTTCCTCGCTGATCATGCCAAGAGTCTTAATCTTGTCTATAAACAACCAGAAGATGAAACAGCAGGTATCAATATGGCAATTGGCGCCTCCGTTGCCGGAGTCCGGAGTATGGTGGCAACCTCAGGAGGAGGATTTGCACTCCAAGTGGAAGGATTGTCGCTTGCCGGTATGATCGAGGCGCCTTTGGTTATCGATATGGGCATGCGTGCAGGGCCCGCAACCGGAATGCCCACATGGACGGAGCAAGGAGAACTTCGGTTTGTCATCTCAGCCGGCCACGGTGAATTTGCGCGTATTGTATTGGCACCGTCTGATGCCCGAGAAGCGTATGCTTTAACGATCCATGCGTTTAACCTCGCTGATCGCTATCAGGTACCGGTATTTATCCTTACCGATAAATATCTCAATGAAAGCCTCTGGTGTATTTCTGAGGAGCATTTTAAAGGAGATGTGGTCATTGATCGCGGAAAGCTCGTAAAAAAAGAGGATCTTCCCACCGACGATTCATTTAAGCGATATCAGTTTACCCAGGATGGAGTTTCTCCGAGAAGTCTTCCGGGTATGCCGCACGGCCAGTATTTTGCCAATTCTTATGAGCACGACGAGACAGGGCACGTTGCCGAAGCAGCAGACAAACGGGTGGCCATGGCAAAAAAGCGGTTAGCAAAATTTGTCGCCATCCAAAAAGATATTATGAAGCCAGTGGTGTACGGAGAAGAATCAGCGGATATTACATTTGTCACCTGGGGGACATCCAGAGGCCCACTTCAGGAAGCAATCAAGGGAAAATCAGCAAATATTGTTCATTTTCCGTGGCTTTATCCGTTTCCGGGAGAGGCTACTATTGAGCTTTTAGGCAAAGCCAAGAGGATTATTGATGTTGAGCAAAATGGCACCGGACAACTTGCATCCTTGATCCGGGAACATACGGGGATAGAAATCAAGGAAAAAATTCTCAAGTTTAACGGACGGCCCTTTTTTCCAGATGAGATATGGCGTCAATAACATCAGAATCATTTAAGACTGGTTTTCTTCCCACCTGGTGTCCTGGGTGCGGTGACTATGGTATTTGGACTGCGCTCAAAATAGCTCTTGCAAAATTGGGCATTGGTCCTGATGATGCGCTTTTGGTTTACGGTATTGGTTGCCATGGCAATATGTACGATTGGATGCGCACGTACGCCTTTGAAGGGCTTCACGGTCGGGCGCTGCCGGTTGCGCAGGGCGCGAAGGTCGCCAATCACAAGCTGCCCGTGATTTGTGTGTGTGGTGATGGTGACTGTTTAGGCGAGGGAGGTAATCATTTTATCCACGCAGCCAAGAGAAATCCCAATGTCACCGTCCTTATTCATGATAACCAAGTCTATGGATTGACGACCGGCCAAGCATCGCCCACCGCAAAACCGGGATTTAAAACCAAATCAACGCCCGATGGGGTTACCGATGAACCGATCAACCCTTTGACCCTGGCGCTGACCGCCGGAGCCACGTTTGTCGCGCGTGGATTTGCCGGAGATATTCCGGGGCTTTCAGAGCTTATTGTCCAGGCTATTAGCCATAAAGGATTTTCGGTTCTGGATATGCTCCAACCCTGCGTCACATTCGACAAGGTTCACACATATGCATGGTACAGGAGTAGGTTATATAAATTAGAGCAGCCGGAAAATAAAATCCGCGCCATAGAAAAAGCAATGGAGTGGGGAGATAAAATTCCCCTGGGTGTCTTGTATAAAGAAGAAAAACCCACAAGCGAAGATCGGGAACCGGCGCTTGAAAAATCTACGCTTGTTGAGTCGTCACTTGACGTAGCTGACTTGCCTTTATTATTATCTGAGTTCAAGTAGCCCTCTTGACGGACGTTTTAGCAGTTGTTATACTTGAGTGCCAAATATGACAGAAATTGAACAAAGCCAACAAGTTCTTCCGGTTGTCCCCATTCGCGATGGTATCGTGTTTCCCAACACAGAGATGATTCTTACGTTTGGAAGGCAGCGATCCGTTGCTGCAATAGAGGCCGCACAGTCTTCAGGTAAACGGGTAGTTCTCGTCATGCAACGGAATGGCAACATCAACGACCCAACGCCGGGAGACCTCTATAGTACCGCTACAGTCGGTGAGATTGTTCAGATGATGAAGAACGAAGGAGAGATCAACGCTCTGGTTCGTGGAATTACCAAAGTGCAAATTCTTTCCTACGAAGCAATCGAACCGTTTTTTGTTGCCCGCGTCATGCCCGTCGAGGATACCATTGAGGACAATGATGAAGTGCGGGCGCTTACAAGACACCTGGTTAACGAGCTCCGACGCGCCGTCAATTTGGGGAAGTCGATGGACTTTTTGATGTTTATGAATATCATGTCCGGAGTTACCTCGCTCCAGCTGTCCAACCAGGTCGCCGGAGTTCTGGATATCAAACCCAGCGAACGACAGGAGCTTTTGGAGCTTACCTCCGTCCGGGAGCGCTTGGAAAAAGAGATTTCCCATCTCTCCCGGGAACTCAAAGTACTGGAACTGGAAAAGAAAATTGCAAGTAAGACGCAAGAGAAATTTGATAAATCGATGCGGGAGCAAGTACTGCGGGAGCGCATGAAGACGATAGAAAAAGAGTTAGGTGAGGAGGGAGAAAACAAAGAAACAAAGGACCTCTCCGATAAGATTAAGAAAGCAAACATGCCCGAAGACGTACGGAAAAAGGCAGATAAAGAGCTCTCGAGGCTTGCCCAAATGTCCCCATATAATCCCGAGGCCTCGTATCTGCGCACTTACCTCGACTGGCTCGTCGAACTTCCTTGGTCGGTGTCGAGTCCCAACAATGTGATCATAAAAGACGCCGAGAATGTGCTCAACGAAGATCACTACGGTCTCAAGAAAATGAAGGAACGGATCTTGGAGTACCTGGCGGTCATGAAACTACGATCAAGCGTTATTGAGGGAGATACCAAGGAGAAAAAGAGTAAGTCCGCACCGACTATTTTGTGTTTTGTGGGTCCCCCCGGAGTGGGAAAAACGTCTATAGGCAAGTCGATTGCGCGTTCGCTCGGGCGGAAGTTTGTAAAAATATCTCTAGGCGGGATTCGGGATGAAGCGGAAATTCGCGGACACCGCCGAACCTATGTTGGTGCCCTTCCCGGCCGCATCATTCAGGGCGTCAAACAAGCAGGAACAAAAAATCCGGTATTCATGCTCGACGAAATAGACAAGGTGGGGACCGATTTTCGGGGTGATCCTTCCTCAGCACTTCTTGAAGCGCTCGACCCGGAGCAAAATTTCGCCTTCTCCGATCATTATCTCGAAGTCGCATTTGATCTATCGGATGTATTTTTCATTACGACCTGTAACGTTTTGGATACCATTCCTCCCGCACTTCGGGACCGATTGGAAATTATTCATTTTCCCGGCTATACAGAGGAAGAGAAGTTTCACATAGGAAAGGACTTTCTGTTTGAAAAACAGCGGGAGCTCCATGGCGTACCAACGAGTATTGTCGATTTGTCCGATAAAGCCCTCTACGAAATTATCCGGCGATACACGAGAGAAGCCGGTGTCCGAAATCTTGAACGGCAGATAGCCACGCTCTTTAGAAAAGTCGCCAAACGAATTGCGGATTCGTCAAACGGTCACACAGAAACAATCCCAATCATGCCAAAGAATCTACACGATTTTTTGGGGCCATATAAATTTACGTCATATCTTGCCGAGAAAAAGGATGAAGTAGGAATGACCACCGGTCTTGCCTGGACCGAAGCAGGTGGAGATATATTGTTTATTGAAGTCGCCCTTATGCCCGGCAAGGGAAGCCTCATTCTCACGGGTCAATTAGGCGACGTCATGAAAGAGTCGGGACAAGCTGCACTTTCCTATATTCGAAGTCGCTATAAGATGCTGGGACTTGCTGAAAAGTTTTTCCAAAAGATTGATGTGCATGTTCATGTGCCGGAAGGGGCTGTTCCTAAAGACGGACCTTCGGCTGGTGCGGCTATCGCTTCAGCACTCGTGTCGGCATTTACAAGAATTCCGACGAAACGAACGGTTGCCATGACCGGAGAAATCACGCTTCGCGGCCGCGTTCTGGAAATCGGGGGCGTGAAAGAAAAAGTGATAGCTGCCCATCGGGCCGGTATTAAGACGATCATTATGCCAAAGAATAACAAAAAAGACTTGGAGGATATACCCAAAAGTGTTTTGACTGATTTAACGTTTCACTTTGTTGAGCATATGGATGAAGTATTAAAGCATGTCCTTGTGCGTCCTCTTTCCCGCGAGCGACAGGTGACCCCGCTCGTTCGTCACCCTCAACTCAACGCCTAGTTCCCGTTTGTCATTCCGGGCTTGACCCGGAATCCAGTTTTTATTCTCTCTGGATCCCGGATCTTCGCTTCGCTACGTCCGGGATGACAAGGGCTATTGCTTCATGTAATCGTAGACAGTTTTAGAAATTTGAGAGGCTATTTGCGTCGCTTCCTCATCGTTATTTTCATCAGTCGTGAGAATTCCAATGTAGTAGATCATATTTCCATCTACGACGATACCCGTATCGTGTAAAACTCCAACTTCTGTTCCGATTTTATGGTAGACGACCGCCGTATCTGGAAGAAGCGCGGGTAGCCGGTCTTCAAAGTCGGTGTCTTTGAGAAATGAGAGCATTTCCAGAGTATAGGCTTCACCGGCAACTTGCCTGTTGTAGAGTTTTTTCATGAGGATGGCGATGTCGCGATTGGATGTTTTGTTGTTGGCCATATCTGTCTGGGTAAGGCCCCAGCTCGTCATGAGAGTTTGGATGTCGTCAATGCCTACAATGTTATTTGCCAGTATATAGGCTGCCGTATTGTCACTTTGTTGGATCATGAGTTTAGCAAGTGTTTTAATGGAATACGTGGCGCCGGGAGTATCGTAGCGGATTGATCCCGTGCCATAATTTTGGATATCGCTTTTTTGAAGTGTAATGACGCGGTCAAGATCTATGTCTCCTTTTTCTACGTTGTAATAAAGGGCAGTCAGAATGGGCAATTTATTGACGGAAGCAGCCGTATATATGACCGATTCATTTATCCCCAGCGAAAAATCGGATTTGTAGTCCTCGACAAAGACTGAATAGTTGACCCAACGATTGTTGACGACTTTTTGGATTTGTTTCCCGAGTTTATCTGGAGATTTTTTCTTGGTGAATATTGCAGAAACGACAGATTTTTCTTGTTTTGGGTTATCAGGAATAGGAGAGATAATATTGGAATTGGTCCGCCGAACAAGCCAAAATATAAGCAATAGAAAACTTACTCCACCAAGAGTGAGAAAAAAAAGTTTCCCGATTCTACTTCCGTGTGCCACA
>Ga0155165_141_pt1 | contig 24884 bp, 18 predicted proteins | sample RifCSPhighO2_01_FD_106133 | JGI IMG/M metagenome (GOLD analysis project Ga0155165, IMG submission 106133) | Candidatus Gottesmanbacteria bacterium RIFCSPHIGHO2_01_FULL_46_14
CAAATCATCCAATGGAAAACAATCGATTTGACATCCACGATCGAATTTTTACCTTCGTTATTCGCGTCCTTAAACTTATAAAAGCTCTTCCGAAAACATTTGAAAATAAAACGCTCATTGATCAGCTGATACGATCAGCAACCTCGATGGGTGCTAATGATCAAGAAGCAGACGGTGTATCAACGAAGAAAGATTTTACCCATTGTTATACCGTTGTACGGAAAGAGTCAAAAGAAACGTATTACTGGTTGCGGCTCATCGGAGAGACTAACGAGAATATAAGTACTCGAATGAACGCACTATTACAGGAAAATAAAGAAATTATTAGCATCGTCAGTACCATTCTCAAGAATGCTAATAAAATTGGATAATTAGTTGATTGGAAATTAGTTGATTAGTTGATTATGAGATACGTAGGAATAATTACAGTTCTTGTAATAACAACGTTACTATTGTTCTACAGCCTCGGAGATAACGCGCTTTCTCATTGGGATGAGGCGTGGTATGCGGATGTTTCGCGGACGATGCTTCGGACGGGTAACTATTTTACGCCGGTTTGGAATGGACACCCGTTTTTTGATAAGCCGCCGCTGTTTTACTGGGTAACTGCGTTTTCGATGAAACTATTTGGAGTGGGAGAATGGAGCATTCGGGCAGTCTCGGCAGTTGCCGGCGTTGGAACTGTACTCATAACCTATCTTCTTGCACAACGATTATTTTCCAATCGATCTATGAGTTTGATTTCAGCAATGGTGTTGGCTTCAACCATCGCGTTTCTCTTTCGTAGCCGGACCGGCAATCTGGACACGTTTCTTACGTTTTGGCTGACACTCGGTATGTATGCAATCTACACAAAGCGACGATTAGTACTCGTCATAGCAATTATTGCAGCATTTTTGACCAAATGGTTTATCGCATTTCTATTTCCTATACTTTTCATCCTGCGGTCAAGATCGCACGTTAAATCTGTTGGAATAGCGCTTCTATTTGCAATCGCCTGGATTGCTATCTACACAAAAGCCTATGGTCAACCATTCCTCGACGAATTTTGGTTTAACCAATACGGCAAGGTCGCACCGGGCGCATTTTCTTTTGATTATATTTTGTATCTTAAAAGTGGTTTAAAACTTTGGTTTATTTTTTTGATTCCGGCCATCTACCTCGCAAGAAAACTACCTATATCGATATATATTTTCCTGATAATTTTTGGGTTATCTTTTTCTGCAAATAAAAGTGATTGGTTTTTAATGCCTCTTTATCCACTTATTGCAATAGTAATTGGCTTTATGATGAGGAGATGGATTATAGTTGTTGTCGCTATTGCCGTTTTTCATATCACATATTACGGATCACTATACATTCCTGCCAATACAGCAGCTGATGATGCGGCTGTTGCCAAAGTAGCCAAAGCACGCACCCTGCCTGGCGACAAATTGTACGTCACCAATTATTTAATACCAACGATTGCGTATTACAGTCAGCGGCAAACGTATGCCGTCTATGGTAATCGGCGGGATCCCAACTCACCCTGGATTTTACCCCAGGAGGATTGGCAGAGGATAAAAGAGAACCCACGAGTATTTGTAATTACGAATTTCGGAGAACTTGAGCAGCTCAAAAAAGATCTCGCGCCGCACGAAGTAGAGATGCTCTATCAATCCGGAGATAAATTGTTAGTAGGGAAGCGGGGGTGATTTTTTGTGCATATACCACCAGGTGAGCAGTAATCCGGTAAGAATGATTGCGCCGACGCCGATTGATGCCCATGGGAATGCCTTTTCTTCTTTTTGTTCTTCCATAGGTGTTGGTGAGGTAAGAGGAATAGTTGGTGTTGGCGTTATCGTAGTAAGCGCGACGAGTTGTGTACCGATCGTGGGTTGTGGTGTTGGGGGGATGGGGGTAGCAGTCGGACGAAACGTCGTGGTTCCTGCCCGACTCACCGCAATGGTCTTTTGGCACGTTCCCGGACGGGACGAGAAGCTACCGTTGTTGTCGCGTACCCGGCACGATGCGGCAAACGAACCGGTTATCGTATAGGTGTGGGTCGTAGATATCGTTCCTTTCGCCCCTATATTTTTTTCGATTGAAAGTTGTTGGCCGTCTCCGAAGGTGAATTCTGCATAATTAACGTCATCGTCTGTGTCTGAACCAGTACACGAGAATGTTACGGTCAGCGGTGTCGTGCCGCTGGTTTTATTGACGGAGAGTCCCTCGCAGACCGGATTGATATTATTGCCACTATCTGGCGCACTCGTTGCGGTCGGGAGGGGCGTTGCCGTGGGAACGGGTGTGTTCGTGGGTTGGGTTTGTGAGTCAAACGTGATCGTCGACTGATTGAGACTACCACAGGAGAGGATGTTGGTGCCGGTGGTACTCAAAATTTGAGACGTGGGCGAAACAGGTCCGCACCGAAACGACACCGTGGCGCTTCCCGAACTCTTTTTTGCCCTGAGCGTTATTATGGCGAGTGTTCCCGCGCCGGTATTACTTGAAAAGATCTGGAACGAACCGGCGTGAATTTCGAGCCTGTCATTTTCCGGGTCGTTTGCCCAGGCAAAGTTAGGGAAAAAACCGCCGTTTGAAACTCCTGTGACATCAAAATCATCATCGTCGTAGGAGATGACTGCATCGCTGCCTATTGCCTGGTTGCTTTCGACGTCAATCGCAACACGTAATTCAAACGTCGCGTTGTTTAGAACCGTGATAGAAGCAGGCTCCAAATTCAGGCGCGGGGCCGCATGGGCCTTTGTTGCCCCCGCAAAGCTGCCGACTCCGGCAAGCAGGAAGATGATGACGAGGCGGGCAAGCTTAATTTTCATCGTATCGGGTTTCCAAGGTCTTGCGCATGAGGAACACATCGGCAATGTCGATGCATCCGTTGTAATTGAGATCTGCAGTCGCCTTTTCTTGTGTCGTAAGAGCAGAACAGGGTTTGGTGAGGAGGGATTTAATGATATCAAAGTCGGCCATATCTGCTTTTCCGTCTTGTGGCGGCAGATCGCCGGGATCCAAAGGCAGTCCGGTAAAATCGAAAACAGATGTTAATGTTCCAGATGGAAGAGTTATCGATTCATTTCCGACACATGGTTCGATTTGACCTGTTTGTTTACAGAATTTCCGCGCGACATGTTTTTCTCCTTTCAAAATAATAGTGTACCCAGGTCCGGCGGGGAGGTAGGATCTAGACCAACCGATGGTGGCTTTATATACGCCGTTTCCATCATGCGTAAACAGGATCGGTGGCGTGATGAGATTAATGTCGTTTCGGACAAATCGGGCCGTTACTTTTGCACCTTGGGCCGCGCCACCAGTGACCCCGGAGAATTTTATTTTAAACTCAATAGTGATTCCTCCTTGTGGTGGTGTTGGCGTCGGGGTAAACGTCGGCGTTGGAGAAATCGTAGGGGTTGGAGTGGGAGTGCTGCATGGTCCACGATGCCCCATAAATTCTTGGTTTGCAAATAAAGCAGGAGAGCCAACAGTGAGACAAAATTTTTCACCAAAGAGTGGATCTGCGGAGATATTGTTGTTCACACCCGTCAAGTCAGGTATTGTTCCATAGTTTTGTCGATTTCCAAAAAGGTCATTGCTGCGCATGGTATAACTTCCTGCACCTGATCCTTCTTTGATATCAATGCCGATGCCCGCATTGAACGCAACGATATTTTTTTCAAAAAGAAGATTTGTGCTCCCGTCGATGGTAAATTGGGACAATACTGCCGCCTGAAAAGAAGGATCACTCGCCTGGTTGTTGACGATCGTATTGTTGTGAACATTTAGATTTTGCGTTCGTACGAGATTGATCGCCCGTTCACGATTATTTCTTATGACATTAAATGCTACAGTGCCCGACGAATCAGACAACGATATTCCGGTGTTTGCATCATGAATTATATTGTTCGTAATCGTGACATCGTTTGATCCACTTACTTCAAGAGCTCCTGCGCTACTTGATATCTCGGTATTTACTATTTTATTTCCAGAGCCTCCCTGAATATCGAGCGTATGTGCCGATTGATCTGAAAGGAGAGCGTATCGGACAGCAAATCCCGAGCTGTCACGGATGCTCACGAGCCCATTGGACGTCCGTCCGTTGATTTCCATCCATTCGATACTCCCGCTTGAGTTTTGAATGTTGATGCCACCCCGGGTTCCGTTAAATTCAAGTCGTATCGCTTTTGATGCTTGTGAGGCATCACCCTGTATAAGCAAATTTGTTTTATTGACTATGTTGATACTAAATGTATTTCCCGATTCGGGTATAGCATACGTACCGGGTTGAATTCGGATCGTGATATTCGGCCCGTTCACATGGTCTATGGCGCGCTGGAGGTCATGGCATGTGCTGGTGGTGTCTGTGATACCCACCGTTATGACATTGTTAACCGGAAGACAGTTGCCTTGTTCCGTATCCGCTGCTTTTTTCCTCAGTTCCAGCCGTTGGGTTTGGACAGCCCAGATGGAAATACCGGAGAGAATGAGGAGGACGAGGAGAAGAAAGAATCCTTTTTTGGAATGCAATAAACTCATGTACAACCATCATGGAACAATGGGTATGGTAAGTCAAGAAATTTCGATTATAATGGCGTTACCTTTTTATGAAATCCCATTCCTCCTTCGTCTGTCAACAGTGCGGGTATGAGACGCCCCAGTGGTACGGGAAATGCCCGAACTGCGGGGAGTGGAATACGTTGGTGGAGACGGTGAGGGAAGAAGGTAAACGGCAAACGGAAAACGGTAAAAGGGGAATACAAAGCGCAAAGCCCCAAAAACTATCTGAAGTAAAGCATATCGAGAAGAATCGTTTAAAGAGCGGATACGGGGAATTTGATCGGGTGATGGGCGGGGGGATTGTGCCCGGGTCCGTCACGCTCCTGGCCGGCGATCCGGGGATAGGGAAATCCACGCTTCTCCTTCATGTGCTTTCTAAGATCGGTGGCATGTATGTATCGGGAGAAGAGTCGGCAGAACAGGTGAAGCTGCGGGCGAAACGGTTGGGGATAGATGGAGCGAACATCAGTGTCTTTGCAGAGACGAACGTGGAAGGGATTGTCTCTGTCATTCCGGCCACCGAGCCGGAATCCAGTGGGAAAGAAGATGGATCCCGGGTCAAGCCCGGGATGACAAGGGTGCCCTTAGTCATCATCGACTCGATTCAAACGCTTTCTTCCTCGGACCTTGATGGCATGGCCGGATCGGTGGGGCAGATACGGCGAAGTGCCGAGCTTTTGATCGCTGCAGCAAAATCTCGCAGCATCCCCATCCTCATTATCGGACATGTAACGAAAGAGGGTGCGATTGCCGGGCCAAAGGTACTCGAACATATGGTCGATACCGTTCTTTATATAGAAGGCGAGCGATTTGCCAATGCCAGAATTTTACGAACCCTCAAAAATCGTTTTGGTCCGGTGGAAGAGGTGGGAATTTTTGAAATGGCAGACGAAGGACTAAAAGAAGTAGACAATCCCTCTGCTCTATTTCTTCAAGATCGAGTAAAAAATGTTCCCGGGTCTGTGGTGACGGTAATAATGGAAGGAACCCGCCCGTTGCTCGTTGAAATCCAGGGATTGGCGGTTCCCAGTCAACTTGCGATGCCCAGAAGAGTGGGAAGCGGAGTGGACTACAACAGGTTGCAGTTATTGGTTGCCATTTTACAAAAACGACTCAATGTGCCTCTTGGAACCTTTGACATTTTTGTCAACGTGAGCGGCGGACTGAAAATTTCTGAACCCTCTGCAGACCTTGCTATCGCTCTTGCAATACTTTCATCATTCAAAAATAAAGCGCTTGATCCAAAGACCGCAGTATTTGGCGAAGTGGGACTTTTGGGCGAAGTGCGATCGATCGGATCAGAAGATAGAAGAAGTAAAGAAGCAAAACGGTTGGGATTTACGACGGTTCTGTCTCCAAAAATAGCACGAAACCTTCAACAAGTGACGAAGTATCTCGATGGGTAAACCAAATCATTTAGAGCGCCTTACTGCTTTCCGGAGGACTGAGCGTTTCAGGTACGACCATGTCATTGGCTGGTTGTCCCATGAGTGACTTCATAATCCGGATCGGTGGCTCCGCGGTTTGAGTCGATAGGGCAAGAAGGAGAAATGCCACGAGATAGATGACGAGCCACAAAATGGTACCTATCGCCGTTGTGACCCCATACGCTATGCCTTTTCGAAATCCTAAGAATAGCGCCGGACCAAGAAGGAAGAGGCCATATACAAGAACAGAAAGAATGCCTCCGAGCAAAATGATGAAGAGGGAGTATTCTCCCAGATAGTATTGCTCGAGCATCCGTGCTGCGAGCATGAGAAGGATTGTAAAAATAAGGAGAATGAGTGAGGCTCCAAAACTTGTTATTCCAACGATGGCGATATTTGAAATCATCGATACGTCCGAAGATGCGCGTTTTTCTGTTGTACTACGGCGCATGAGGAAGCGAAAACCGAGGGCGATCGCAACAAAAATTACCGCAGTTATAAGAATTCCTCCGATGATTTCTTTTGCATACAATTTCCATCTACTATCAGCATAACTGACCTTTACCGTATAAGAATCGAGCGGTTGCAGATTCGTTGCTTTTTTGGTGATCTCTCCCTGGCCGATTTGCTGGACAAATTGATCCACTTGAGGAATTCGTGCGGGAGAGGAGAGGGTATCACTTTTCATGGCCATCATGGGTTCTTCAAATCGATAGGAGATTTTCCCTTTGGCACCGCGAAGAAACAAATCACTATCAGTGGTGATACCAACAACGACGTCGCTAATTTTATCGTTTATTTTGAGCGTTTCGAACGTCGTGTTGTAGGCGCCGAAGATATCTTTTTTTCCGTAGCCCAGCGCTCGATAGGAGAGGATAAAGCTACCGGACGTATTGGGAGCGATCGGCTTGGGAAGGGAAATAGTCACCGTATCGCCACCGATCTTGTGCGTTGCTTTTTGGTATTTGGCATCACCGTACCAGTATTGGAGGTAATCCGGATCCTGGTATTTTATACATGTGGGTGTTTGGGTACCATTTCCCTGACCGTATTGAATGCATTGCGGTTCGCGTATGATTTGAAATGAAAAAATATCTTGCGGTTGGACGCGCGGGACGCGGAGAGAAATGGTCTCGAGTGATGTATTGTTTACGTTAAAAAGTGTTACCCTAAGCGTCACGACTGCTTCACCATTGCCCCTATAGGTGACGGTATAACTATGTTGCTGGCCGAGGATATTGGGCAGACGATCCGGGGGAAGTGGAAATATATCGCTGACAGTTGATGCGGACGAATTTTTCGATTCCTGAGCAATGACATGGGTGGAATCGTTCAAAAACAAGAGGGAGACCGAAGCAACAAAAAAAACCAATAGTTTCTTCATTAGCCTAACTGTACAAAAAAGTATGCTGGATTGTCAAACATTGTATGAGGCAGTCTGTGGTACAATGATCACCCAATGATAAAGACGAAACAGACTGATTCCAGCCTCAAAAAACCTCCTATTTTTTCCGGTCCGCTTCGGGGGATTGCTGCGAGCCGAGATTTTACCCAGGCGCTCGCGCGCGAAATTGTCAAAAATCTCACCAATATTGGCCAGATAACGACCCGTCCGTTTCGGAGAGGACCTACCAACGGCAAAAAGACGTCAATTGTCGGTGAGCAGCCCATACTTTTGGATACGAGCGTTCTCATAGACGGGCGCATTCTTCCGATCGTCAACAGCGGATTTTTAACCGGAACGCTCGTCGTGACGCAATTTGTACTCGGAGAAGTGCAGCATATTGCCGATAGCAGCGATAGTTTACGGAGGGCCAAAGGGAGACGGGGACTTGAGGTCGTTGAAAAACTCAAAGGCCAAAAGGCAAACCCAATGGCCAAATATAAAGTCGTAAGTGATGATGTCGTCGAGCAGCATGAGGTCGATCACAAACTTGTGTATCTTGCAAAGCGTTGGAAAGGACGTTTACTCACCGTCGATTATAATCTGGCTTCTCTCGCCAGAAGCCATGGGGTACGCGTGCTCAATATCACTGACCTAGCCCAGGCACTTAAAGTGTCCGTGGTTCCGGGAGAAGAGATTCAAATAAAAATCACGCATGAGGGGAAAGAACGCGAGCAGGGGGTAGGGTATTTGCCCGATGGGACGATGATTGTCGTTGATAATGCCAAGCACCTCGTAGACCAAAATGCCACCGTAGTAATCACCAAGGTCCACCATACTCCAGCTGGTCAACTCTTCTTTGCTCGCCTCAAGTAATTCCACAAGTTATCCACAGAGAATTTCTAGAGTGAATTTCCTTGTCCTAATGCTCTGGAACGTTTGTATTACTATAGGTATGACCTATAATGAGGAGTAGAAATCCTATGGGACTTGACAAGATGAATCAAATAGAAGTAAATGGGAGTACATGATCAAAACATTATTAGCAACATTGGGTTTGGGCTTTCCCTCGATTCGTCACCCGGCGGATCGGGGTGAACGAAAATCACCGGTAGTGACGGAACGTGAGCGCTTTGAGCGTGACGTAAAGGATCAGTTTCTGAAGTTGAAAGAAAAAGGATTGTCGATTCCTGTATTTACTCTGTAGGGGTTAGAAACCAAAAAAAAAGCATCACTACCGCTAGCAACATTGGGTTTGGGCTACGAGTAGTAATGCCTTTTGTTTTGGTATCACTTCTTTTGAGCAGAGAAGACAGATACCTATCTTGTTACGTTACCAATCATCAAAAGCATTGTCAAATAATTCCTCGAAGCTAGTAATTCTCTTTTAGACTATTAGGACGATACTATTACAATCTCATTTTTATGTTTCTGTCTAGCATTTGACAACTCGAATTTTGGCGAGTACAATCTTTGCACATCAATCTCGTCAAGCATTATTGAAAAAGAAAAGTATCCAACGAAAACGTACTTTGCATGGGGGATAGTTTGTTGGGCAGGCGAGCTATCTCCCATAAAGAGTACGTTTTTTTGTGGTTTACTTCGGAACAAACAGGGCGAGATCTCCGAGCGACGTGCCACCAAGATTTGTGATAAAGCGGTAGGAGGGAAATCGATCTTGAAGAAGTGTCTTGGTTTCCATTGATGGCTGAAGAAGGATGAGAGTACCCCCGGAATACTGTTTGAGAATTTTTTCCGTGTCATCAGATATCAGCTCCAGATGATTGTTCGTCCGGAACAGGAGTTCCTGGCCCAGATAAAAAGATGGATAGGAAGCGATCATGATCGCTTGTTGTTCTTGGGTATGGTTGTTGAGATAGTCGCCAATGACCCTGCTGTTTTGAGGATATATTCGCGCGTCAGCCAGAATCATTTCGCGAGCATGAGTAAAGCCCAGAATGATCGTCAGGGACAGAAGCGTGAGGAGCAGATAGTATCTCTTGCCATGCTTGGTTATCCGGTCGATTCCCAGGGCAATACAGAGGGCGAGGGTTGGGTAGACGATGGAGAGCCTGTGAAACGGCGGCGGATGAGTCGTCAGGATGTATCCGGAGACAAACGGGATACCGAGGGCAATCAAAATAAACCACGATTGCCATTGTTTACGTACTGCCAATATGACGAGAAATAGTATTCCGAGGAGAATGAGAGACAATGAGAATGGATCCAAAAGCCCCAGTTTGCCGAAATTATAGCCGCCCAATCCGCCGACACCAGGCTGATAGAGTGCACCAATCGCATCAAAACCGTGGGTGAGTATGCGATTTAAAACCGGGCCGGCGCTCGTATTGTCCTGCCAGGAGCCCCAAAAGATATTCACCTGATCAACGCGCTGCCCGAAAAAATTATTCACCCGCAGGGCGTATACGAGAAAAGGAGCAAGCACCATTGCCGTGACGATCGTTGCTTTGGTCAATCCGTCCAAGATGTACTTTTTTCTGATGATGAGAAAGGACACAATGAGAACGCTACACAAGACGGGGTAGGCAACATACGAGCTGGTATAGGTGAGGTAACTCAACCCGGACCATATTCCAGCCAGCAATGCACGTCTCGTTTGTTTGGTTTCAATAAAACGCGCAAGCTCCATCAACATCAAGTTTAAAAATGCCGTACTGCTGACAAAATGCAGTCCCATGCTTGAGAGGTAGAGGTGCGGGGCAAAAAATACATAGACGAAAAGTGCAACCACGGCAGTCTTGCGCGAGAAGAGTGTTTTGGCTGTTCCGTAGAGGGCAAAAGTAATGAGTATGACGTAGGGCCAGACAGAGATCCGAATGGCGTTGAGAGTCGGACCCAATATCAGAAAAAAAGGTTTTTGCAGGATATGAAAGACAATCGGAAACTGGCTGACCCAGACCGGCGGGTATGCGGCAAACCAGTCGATACTGGTAAGCCCCGGAAGCGACCATGACGTGTAGGCGGTGATAAATTCATCCTGATGATAATGACTGGTGACAGCACTGAAGTACCAAAGTAAACCCAGTCCGATGGTACAGAGAATTACAATGTATATCCAGTCTTTTCTCTCAATGAATCGATTCTTTGACTCCGGCCCCCTGGGGCAAAGCAGGTAATACGTAGTGACGATGCTGCCAATCCACGAAACGAAAGAAACGATAGAAACCTGACGGTGATATACGGTCACCAGCGTAAATGCCTGAAAAATAACAATACATCCGGCAAGGTGCCATCTATATTTCATTACAAAGTTCGTCTGTCGAAAAAATCATGAATGTGTGATCTTTTGTCTCGTATGCCGCATGAAACCTGTCTTGAAAATAGTCGAGGTCGATGGTGGGAAGATTCGGGTCGCCATGGGTATCTTCAACGGTCACATAAGAAATGTTGTCCAGTGCAAGAATCGGGCAAAACACGGACGGATCTTCGGATTCATAGATTTGATTCATCACCTGATCCCGGTTGCCGATGTAACCTTCCGACCAGGCAAAGTAGGGCCAGCCCAGGAAAATGCTTCGACCGGCAATCGAAGCGGGATGGTAGAGAAACGAGCTATTGAGGAAAATTGCATCGGGCTCTGTGTTTTTTGCAATCCACAAAACGCGAGGGTCAGCATCGTCTACCGATCCTCTTGCATCATTTTTGACGACGAAAAAGTCAATGATGCCCGAAAGAGTAAGTATTCCTATGAGGAGCACACTTATGATTCCTTTGAGCCGCTTTCTAAGCGAAAAAACAACATAAGCTGAGATCATACTGCCCAGGATAAGGGCAAAGTTGAAAAATTTATGACTCGCAGCAACTTCTACCGAAAACCGAAAGAGATTGGCGACGAGAAAAATAATGAACAACGGGAAGAGAGTTTTTTTGGCGATTTTCGGAATAAATAAAAATCCTAGCGGAATAAGAATCGCATGAAGGCCGAGATTTTGAAACCAATATGACCCGAATCGAGAGAGGGTGAGGTCGTCATGGATAAAATAGCCCGGATACCAGGAGAGAGCATTGCTTTTGGGCATAATAAGGAGCTGCGGGACAATGAGCGCGGTTGCAATAACGCCGATAAAGAAAAGTGGGGCCCGTGATTTTGGGAAAAAGAGAAAACTGTATGGCAAGAGTATTGCCATGATAAGAAGCATCGGCTGATGAAAATATGGCAGGGTACCTATAACGATTCCCCAGAGGATCGTGGATAGGGTCGTCTTTTTTGATCGGACGACCCAAAGCAGAAACCATATGCCAATCGCAAATCCGGCAGCCAAGTGGCGCTGATTGGTATAGATATTGAGATTCCAAAATGCCGTAATATCCCCCGGACCCCAGGGGGCAAATGCCGGGAATTCCCGGATCGTTGCGAGGTCTTTTATTGAGTGTTCGGAGAAATACCGGACAAAGGAGAGAGATCCATTGCATAAGAAAAACAAGACAGAGAGCAGGGCAACGGTCTTTGATCGAAAAAGTGTTTGTGCTAAAAGGTAGATACCCAGAAGCAGTGCAAAGAACCCCGCGATACTGGGGACATTGAGCGCCCAGTCAATGCGCAGTCCCATGCGCTCAAGCCCTCCGACGAGTGCATAAAAGAGAAAATGTTTGCGGATCGGTTCGCCGGCATAGATCGGGTAGTCCGGAGCTTTCCATGCGAGCATGCGATCAACATTTGCTCCCAGAGAGAACGAGCGGATGAGGGGTATATTTGCCCCAAAGTCACTCCATAATCGAGATGCAATAAGAATAGAATTGGTTTTGCGGTCATATCCGAATGTATGAAACATGAGCCAGAAGGAGAAAAGAAGAAGCACTGTCATCCCAGCGAATGCTGGGATCCAGTTCTTAGGAGGAGATGGATTCCGGGTCAAGCCCGGAATGACACTAAGAATCTTCATGAATTGTTCTTGCAGCTTTTACCCCCAATTCTACTGCATAATTTGTTCCCCGGTCCCAGGGATAGATGCTGTCGAGATTGGCAAGATACACGCCCGGAACTGGCGTATTGAGCTTTGGAGCAATTTGGGAATAATGCAGTTCGGCAACGGGTTGGGCAAAAGGACCGACGAAAGAATGTAAACGGTAAACGGTAAACGGTAAACTTTTTTTGGAAGAGTTTACAGTTTTCATTTTGCCGTTTGCAGTGATGGATAGGCGGTTGATAAACGGAAGAAATTCTCGGTACAGTTGGTCTGCGGTCATAGATAAATATTTGTGTCCGTCGGGGAGGTAATTGCCGATGTAGGTAATGTGGTGGCCACCGTAGTGTTTTTTATCAATCATGTTGGTGTGGGCGACGACCGCAAGGAACGGAAATGACCGATCCGTGACATTGAGCCAGTAGACATCTTTGAGAATAGGCTCTTTTGTCTCAAGAATAAGTACTTGTGCATGAAGATGGGGGACGGAAGAACGTTTCATTTCAGGAAAAAGTTTCATAGCTATGGAAGTAGGAACGGTTAGCAATGTCCTATCGAATTTTGAATTTTGAATTTTGAATTTTGAATTGGTTTTTATTGTTCCTCCTCGTTTTCGAATTGCTCGGGCGAGTGCGTCAACGAGTGTTTGAAATCCTCCTTGCATGTAAACCAAAGACGGTGTGCGTTTTTTGACGCGTGCCCAAAGCCAAGCCGCTGAAATCTCTGGCGCATAGTCGCCGAATTTACCATAGAGCAATGGTTCCCAGATTGTTCTGTAGGCATTCGTTCCTCCAATTGTTCTAAATAAGTGTTCAGCAGTAATTGACTCAAGAGGTTCCCAAAATGGATTAAGTTTTAATCCAGACAACAGGAGAGCCGTACGAATTTTGTCCAAAAACGATAATCCCGGAAACGATAGAAGCGTCGAAGGGGAATCAAACGGGTACATTCTGCCATTCCACCAGATACTCGTTATTGGTCGTTTGATAATCAATTTTTCATACAATCCAAGTTCGCGGATGAGGCCGAAAATCGAATTATCATTAGTGAACCAGTGATGATAGCCTTTTTCCAAACTCCACTGCCATCCTTTTTCTTTCCATCCGACGGCAAGTCCGCCTAATTGTTTTTCCTTTTCAAAAAGCGTTACTGTGTGGCCGCACTTGGTGAGTTCGTATGCAGCAGATAGTCCGGTAAATCCGCCTCCGATTATGGCAATATTCATTGGGGTGATTGTAGCACAGGATTATTGTTTGTTATGATCGATTGATGCCAGGAACTGATATCGCAATTGTCTTTCATTGGTGGACAGCATTGTTTTTATTTGGTGCCGTCGCATTTCCCCTGACAAAAAAACTCTTCCCCGATTGGTTCGACCAGGGGTATTTGTTTTCAAAATCAGTTTCTTTGGCTCTCGTCACCTGGCTCGTGTATGTGATGGGGACGCTTCGGATTTTACCCTTTACTGCTATATCGATCGTATTTTCTTTGACTTTAGTTTTTATATGTGGTCTTCTATTCAATTTTCAATTTTCAAATTTCAAATTAAAACATCGTTCTACGATTCTCCTAGTAATTGAAGAGATATTCTTTTTTGGAGCACTCCTTTTGTGGTCGTGGATTAAAGGATACGAGCCGTCGATTCGGGGACTTGAAAAGTTTATGGATTATGGATTTATGAAGTCGATACTCGTTAGCACTTATTTCCCACCTTCGGACATGTGGTATGCGGGAAGTTCTATCAATTACTACTACTTCGGTCATATGGTGGTTGCGGTATTGACTAAACTGTCGGGACTGGACTTGGCCTATACCTTTAATCTCATGCTCGCGACGATTTTTGCGTTGACGCTCACTATGTCTTTTTCCATAGGTTACCAAATTAGTCAAATTAGACAAATTGGACAAATTTGGCAAAAAGTCGCAAGCGGCGCTTTGACTGCGTTCCTTGTGACACTTGCCGGCAACATGCAAACGATCTACGCATTTACCCGTGGATACACGGGTGAAAATGTCAAACCGTTTTGGGAACTTTTGTGGGGGATCGGGGAATTCTGGCAGAAATTGCCTGAGGGATTAAATACCTATTGGTATGCCAACGCGACGCGTTTTATCCCATTTGCTATCCACGAGTTTCCGAGCTACTCATTTGTCGTTTCCGATGTCCACGGGCACGTGCTCTCATTGCCATTTGTGCTTTTGGCAATAGCGCTCCTTATTCAAGGCTCGGCCTTAGGGGGCTTCAAAGGCCGAGCCTTTTTTATTTTTTATGGTTTTCTTGTTGGTGTACTTCTTATGACCAATGCACTTGACGGACCGATGTACCTCGCGCTTATGGGTATAGTGCTGTTTTTCAATACCGTGCAAAAGAAATGGACGATGCTTCTTATGGTTTTTGTGGTTGCGGGACTCACAAGTTTGCCATTTCTTATTCACTTCACATCCTTTGTCAATGGGCTTGCAGTCAATTGTCCGCCGGCGTTTCTTGCCAATACAAAGATTGGACCGCTCCTTTTTGAAGGGGTAGAGAAGTGCCAGAAATCACCCGTATGGATGATGACGTTACTTTGGGGATTCTTTATATATTGCGGCGTATGGTTACTATTGAAAAAGAAATTTACCCAGGTTGAAAAACTCCTCCTTATCTTTTTTGGATTCTCGGTACTGCTCATTATTTTCCCAGAGTTTTTCTATTTTAAGGATATTTATCCGGCGCATTTTCGCAGTAACACCATGTTTAAACTCGGCTACCAGGCATTTATTTTATTTTCGATTGTTTCCGGATACACGATCGTCAACCTCAAAAGAAAAAAACTTTTTCTTATACTCTTAATACCTCAGTTGTTTTTGATCTCGATCTATCCGATCTTTAGCGTCCGGTCGTACTTTAATAGTTTACGAAACTACGAGGGAATCTACGGACTCAATTGGTTGTCCCGGGAATACCCCGATGATTATGCAGCCATCCAATGGCTCAATAATCAAGCGATTCGTCCGGGCATCCTGGTCGAAGCTGACGGGGATAGTTATACCGATTACAATCGTTTTTCGGCATTTACGGGAAGGCCCACGATCGTGGGGTGGGCGGTCCATGAATGGTTATGGCGGGGAGGATATGAGTTTGTATCACCACGACGGGAAGAAGTGCGATTGATCTACGAAAGCGGAGATCAACCGAAAATACAGGCGATTTTGGAAAAATATCACGTACGATTCATCATCGTGGGAAATCTCGAACGGCAGAAATTTGGCAGTCTTAACGAGATGGCTATTTCTGATGTGGCCACGCCCGTCTTCCAATCGGGTGAGACCATATTCTATGAGGTTAATCAACCTATTGACAGGCAGTCGGGTTCGTGATGTAATACCAAGCAGGTTCAGTGAATTCCTCTCGTTACAGTTTCGTAGTTTTCCCATGAGAGCATAACGGCAGATACTTCGGTATATATCTATATGGCATTTCGTGCCACACGTCAGACCACTTCTCAAGCAAATACCCAAGACACGTCTGTGGATCAACAGAATCCATTGAGCGTGGAGACTCTCGTGGGCAAACCCGTCGAAGCTAAACCACCACCGGAACGGGTCAATCGATTTAGTGGAAATTATCACGCAACAGGCGGCCAACAAAATAGGCGCCCTATGGGCAGACGCCCTTGGAATGACCGTCCATATCGCCCTCCTTCTTTTGACCGGCCGGAAACCGGAAATGGATTTACGCAAGATATCGATGTACCTACAGAAACTGTGCGTGGCATTTTGGATGTGATGCCCGAAGGACATGGGTTTCTCCGTCCGAAATTTACCCCGAGCGAAAAAGATATTTATATTTCTCAATCCCAAATTCGCAGATTTCTCCTCAGAAACGGCGATATGGTGGAAGGGCAAGCCCGTCGGCCAAAAGATAACGAGCGGTTTTGGGGATTACTCAAAGTTGAAAAAATCAACGATGAGCCGGCAGAAGAAATGGCAAAGCGGCCAAAATTTGAAGATCTTACCCCAATCTATCCCAATTTACAGCTCAAGTTGGAAATACCATCGCTGCCGCTTTCGACCCGTATTATCGACCTGGTTGCTCCTATCGGTTTTGGACAGCGCGGGTTAATCGTATCGCCGCCCAAAGCAGGAAAAACGACGATTCTTAAAGAGCTTGCGGCCGGCATTTCTGCCAACTACCCCAATGTTCACCTTATGGCAGCCCTTATCGGCGAGCGGCCGGAGGAAGTCACCGATATTACCAGGTCGGTCAAAGGGGAAGTTTTAGCAAGTAACTTTGATGAATCGCCGGCAGAGCAAACCAGAATTGCAGAAGTAGCCCTTGATCGAGCCAAGCGCCTTGTTGAAATGGGTCGAGATGTTATTATTCTTCTTGATTCCATAACGCGGCTTGCCCGTGCATATAATCTTGTGGTTAACCCATCGGGGAGAACACTTTCCGGTGGATTTGATCCTGCAGCACTCTATCCGGCCAAACGGTTTTTGGGAGCAGCCCGATGTGTAGAGCCCGCCTTCGCTGAAGCTTCGGCGGGTAAACCCGCTGACGTCAAAATTCCTTCGCGCTATACCACGGGGGGGTCGCTCACTGTTATTGGTACGGCCCTCATTGAAACCGGAAGCCGGATGGATGATTTGATCTATGAAGAGTTTAAAGGGACGGGCAATATGGAGCTTACACTTTCCCGAATGCTCCAGGAGCGCCGGATTTTCCCGGCTATTGATCTGACCCGATCCGGAACACGGCACGATGAACTGCTCCTGGGGGAAGAAGCAATGAAAAAAGTGACAACCCTTCGCCATATGCTTTCACTTCTGGGGGATGAAGAGCGCACCACTATGCTTATTGATCGCCTGTCGAAATCAACCAACAACAATGAGTTCCTCGAAAGCCTAGCTAAAGGGTGAAATCCAAATTTGACTAATTAGTCTAATTAGACTAATTTGATCCTCACTAATGAAACACTGGTTTTCTATGTTTCATGATGATCTCCGGTCGTGGGGACGGGGATGGAGTATTTATCTTGAAAAAAAACTCGGCCGGTTTGGCAATTGGTTTGAGCGGCAAAAAACGGTCATTGTTGATGTGCTCATGGCACGACGCGGTAGTTACCAGCGGCCGTTCTTACATTTTTCTCTGGGAATATTATTTACCGTCGGTCTGGTCAGTGCACCGATAGTAGCAAGCGCCTATCCGGGTGGAATACCCAAGAGTCTTGCTGATTTTACGCCGCCTTCTGCCGTGCTTACGTCGCTTGACCCAAGCGAATATGGTGTACAGACGGAAATCTCCCAAAAACCCCGTGATCAAGTGATCACCTATGCCGTGGTATCCGGAGATACACTCTCGACGGTTGCGGAAAAATTTGGTGTTTCTATTGATACAGTAAAATGGGCTAATGATCTAAAACGAGATAGTTTGACCGTAGATCAGGAGCTCAAAATTCCGCCGGTTACCGGTATCGTTCATAAAGTACGGGAAGGAGAAACGATATATTCAATAGCAAAAAGATATCAAACAGATGCACAAAAAATCGTAAACTTTCCGTTTAATGACTTTTCTGACCTCGAAACATTTGCATTAAACATAGGTCAAACGCTTATTGTCCCCGACGGCGTTATGCCCGAGTCTGCTCCCGTTCGGACGGTTGCATCCATTGCTCCAATTATTGCCGGCGGCAACGGGCAATTCCAATGGCCGACCAATGGGGTTATAACCCAGTATCCGGTTTGGTACCACATGGCCCTTGATATTGCCAATAACGCTGCTCCGGGTATTGCGGCAGCTGATTCTGGAACTGTGTCGCTCGTCGAGTATCTCCGCTACGGCTACGGGCAGCATGTCATTGTCGATCACGGCAATGGCCTTCAGACGCTCTATGGCCATATGTCCGAAATTTACGTCAAGCCCGGCGATCGTGTGGCACGAGGTCAAATCATCGGCCGGATGGGATCAACGGGCCGATCGACGGGAACCCATCTGCATCTTGAAGTACGCAAAAACGGTGTTATCGTCAACCCACTGCCGTTTTTGAAATAGTCCCAATTTGACTAATTGGGCAAATTAGGCTAATTTGGCAAAAGGAAAATGTCTTTTTGGGCCCGTAGCTCATTTGGTAGAGCACTGCATTCGCATTGCAGGGGTGGTCGGTTCGAATCCGATCGGGTCCACAATGGGCCCGTAGTACACCGGTAGTATATTTCCATGGCATGGAAAAGAAAGGGGTTCGATTCCCCTCGGGTCCACCAAATTAGAAAAACCAAATTAGACAAATTGGTCAAATTAGACTAATTTGTTTTTGAATGCATTCCGCTTCCTGAATAGATTCTCCTTAAATCCACCTTTTTCGACAAAAATCTTCTCTTTCGCACGCAAGAACTGGTCCATGAGGTAGCCTTGTTTATGGCACAGGGTGAGCATGAGATTAGCAAAGTTTTCCGGCATGGAAAAATCCAAATTAGTCCAATTGGACAAATTGGGCAAATTGGTAGGAATATCAATTACTTCGCGGAACGTACGTATGCGAAGAACGCCGGGATCGGTTTTTTTCCAGATCGGCAATTCTCTTAAACGAAGAAAATCTTCGTAGTCTTCTGCAAGCTCGGTATATGAACTTCTGCTAACGCTATTTAACATCATGTCACTAGCGGTTGATACTTCTTTTGACGCTTCCGCGATGTTTTGTTTTCCGGACCGAGCAGCTTGAATCATCTGGTCGAACGTTCTGGAACGTTTTTCTATCCAACGATTACAGAAAAGATTGGTGAAATCAAAAATCGTGACTGCAGTCCGATAGATGAGGAGATCTTTGTAACCGCCCATACAATCAAATTAGTCTAATTAGACCAATTTGTCTCATTGGAAAAACCTAATTTGCTTCGACGGAGTATCCTGCAACGGCAGGGGAGGAGAGATTCATTTGTTCATTGACGAACGTGCCGATTAACGCCCCCAAGCCCAGCATCAAGGCAAAAGCCACAAGAAACATCCAGCTTTTGACGATAACAAGATAGTCTTTGTTTTGTCGGGGGGATCGTTTGACTGTCTTTTTCTTCATTTACTTCTAGTTTGCGTACGTTTATTGTTCTTTGTCAAGAGGGCAATTTCACGCCTTGACAGGACGTTGCCGCACCCGTCATATTAATATAATAAGGGAGAATTTATTCGTTTGGCACGAGTCCGCGGGTTTGGGCGAACGAAAATTTTTCCTCATGACATGCCTGGACGAACACTCCGGAACTTTCTCATTCATCCGAGAGAGAAAAGGAGCCCTGCCCGGAGAGTTTTTAGTGCGGCGGTTTTGGGAGTTCTGGTAATTGCTGGTGTATGGGTGGTTGGTCGCGGGGGGACCGGAGACATCAGGAGCCGCGCCTGGAGCGGGGTCGTCGTCAACGTAGAAAATCTCCGGGCAAAACTGGGGGGATTGCGGGTACCAGAGACGGGTCAAGATCCCAATCCGGTGAAGGGTACACAAGGCAAGGACACGAAAGACTCCCGGGAACTTTTTCATTCTTTAACCAGGACATACTATAACGCAGAGGTTCAAAATATATCAGAACCCTCAGTTGGCGTCGCGGGAGTTGCATTTCTTCAGTACGACCAAAAACTCAACAAGACCTTCGTATTTACCCGTATCGAGAATCTCCCGGTTCCGGCCACAGGATTTGTGCGTCTGTGGTTGGTCAGTGACGCAAGCGAGTACCAAAAAGCAGGGGTAGCTGAATTTTTTACCGAACAAGGCAAGCCAGTCATCTACAGCGTTTTTGTGCGTGATGGGGATCTTCGGACGTACAAAAAACTCCTTTTCTCCTATGACGATGTATTAGAGGCCAGAGAGCCGGAATTGGTTGTTGTATCGATTAATTTTTGAGATGCATCATGGAAAATAGCAAACGCGGTAATTATATAGGAATCATAGCTATGAGTGTGCTTCTCGTAGGAAGCATGGTGACCGTTGGAGTCCTCGTGCGTCGGAGCAAACTGCAATCAACCGATACCCGCACCCAAGCAGCAAGCTGCGCTCAGGTGGTTTGTCCATTGGGCACCAAACCCGCCAAGAACGCAAACAGCTGCTCCTACCGATGTGTACCAGCCAATGCTGTCCAGACAGGAAGGAGCGATGTCATACCGGAACACTCTTTCAATGTAGCCAACGTGACCACAAACGCATTTTCTCTTTGGTGGTGGTCGAGCGCGCCAACGAGCGACTGTATCAGTGTAAAAACCGACAACGGGCAAGACGTCAACGTCGTGTGTGAGGATAGTCCAAAAATATCTCATTTCCTTACCATAGACAACCTTGAGCCGGGTACGTCCTACGCTGTCGAGAAAAAGATTGGATTCCTTTCCGCCATCAGGACGCTAGCGGCAGAGGAGGTTTCTCCTTCGTTTCTTGCCGCGCAAGGATTGGTGACCTATGAGAGTGCTTCATCGTCAGCCGCGTCCAACGTAGCGGTATTTATCTACCGCCAGGAACAGTCTCGATACGTGTACCCCGTAGCTGCCATGACGGATGAGCGGGGACATGTGTCTATCGATGTTCCCGAGAACGCTACTTCCTATGTGGTCGACGTGATCGATCAAACGGGTCATGAAAAAAGAACAGTGGTAGCGCGTGAAGCTATTTCATCCTTTCAGATGACTATATCAAAATAGTATGAAAAAGATACTTTTTCTATCAATATCAATCATATTTCTTTTTTTTAGGCACCCTATGTATGCCGTCGATAACATGTGCAACGTGACGCAAAATTGCACGACGCAGCAGGATTGGGAGCAAGGCTGGGGTGCGGCGCGGGAACCGGAGAATCAAAATGTCACGCCAAATCAAACAGAGTATACGAGTGACGGCGATGTCATCCGAAATACCGGTGAATCTAATTCAGTGGATCGACGTGATGGGAAGCCTGACGTCCATGTGGGCGGAGGCGGTGGCGGAGGAGGCGGATCAGGTGGAGGAGGCGGGGGTTCTGGGGGCGGCGGTAGCGGTGGTGGAGGTGGTGGTGGCGGAAAGTGCGATGGGTGGGCCGCAGACGGCAGTCAACACAGAAATTCAGGAAACGGCTGTTTTTATCAGTGTAGCGGTGGATCATGGACCGGCCCCTCCAAGTGCGACGGGCAAGGAAACGGGTTGTTTCAGGGTGAAGCTGCCAAAAGTGATGACGAGCGCGCGGCCCAAGCATCAGAAGTTGCCAAGCGGCAGGATCAGGCGACGGCAAAAATAGTAGAACAAGGGGCCGCACTGACTGCCCAAATTGCGGGTGAAACACAGTCGCAGCGGGCAGGAGAGGCCACGCGTCAACAGCAGATGGCCCAGACCCAACTGCAACTCGCCCTTTCTGAGGCCGAGCGCCTGCGCGCTGAAGGGAAAGGCGCAAAAGCAAATAGGATAGAAGAGCAGGCAAAAAAAGTTGCCCAAGACGCGTTGGCAAAGATAGCCCAGTCTTTATCCACGAGTCCATCAACAGCTCCGGCTGGTGGTGGCACTGTTGCCACTCCGACGACGGCACCATCACCAAACCAGTCTCCTGAGGCAGCGCCGCCGAGAGGCTGCTGCGGCGCGTGGGATTGCGGTGGCGATGGATGCGTCGGGGCTGGGTGCGTGATAGAAAACAACGCGGTAAAAAGCGGGTGGGGCTACTGCGTAGCACGAGCTAACCAGGATTACTCCGCAGTAGACAATTATAAAGCATGTGTTTCTGTGGCGGGCGCGGATAAATGCAAGGATATTGTTTCGTCACGGGCGCAAGATTTATTTGGCGCCAACGATTACAAAGCGATAGAAGCAGGGACCGATAAAAACAAAATAATCGCGGACCTTAAGGCCGGAGTGGGAGTTGAGCTGACGGAGGTACCTTTGCCGATTGCCGCAACACCGACACCCGTAGTTGGTCCTGCGGGACAGCGCGCAGAAACGATAGATTCTGGAGCGCTCATACCTGCCGGCTTTACCGATCCTGGAAAAGCAGGGGAGGAGGCGTGGGGCGCATGCAAGACCGGCGGAGGAAGTGACGACGCATGTCGTCAGGCTGCACAAGTAGCCTATGGCGTAGCAGAACAGGCACTTCCAGGCAATGTATACCTTAGTCCTGCCTACCAAACGCTCAAAAATATAGGGAGCGCAATCGATCAGGCCAACGTTGCCGCGCTCAATACTGCCAAATCTAAAGCGAATGTGGGAGATGGTTCGCAACTTTCTCCCGACGTGCTTTTGGCTATTCAGCAACAGCAGCAATATCTTCAGTCTCAGCTCTACAAACTCGCTCAAGAAGGTAAATCGCAGGATGAACTTGTCGCATACGCGTTAAAGATTGGGAATGCGGTGGGATCAGGTGCAGATAGTAAAAAAATAGATCAAATTATAATAGAAGTGAATCAAAAATCATTGGCTGAACGTGCAATTGGATTTATTGAGAATTCGATTCTTGATCCCTTGGGACTCAAACCATATAAACCAACATTCACGCCACCAACGCCTTACAAAATCGGAGATGCGCAATGCACAGTTGTTTGTAACTATTGCGGCGGTGGCGGATTTTGTGGAGACCCCGGCGGCGGCCACTGTCGTGATCAGGCCATCAAGGCATGCCCCGATGAATCCGGTACCAAACCTGCAATCGTCGGAGCTGTATGCCGCAATGCCCCGGATCCTGCAACGGGAATATCAAGTGTCTGCGCGGGAGGAAATTATGGGACGAAAGAAACGGAAAGTGGTATTGCGATTCTGCGAGCAAGCGATCAAATACAGAACGGAAAATGTCCTGATGGATCCACTCCTATCGGCGGTAAATGCTGGCAAACGCTTAAGGATTCTCCTGACATTGCCGGCGTCGTAAACAATCAAATTGCTACCGGTAACCCGAATTCCTGCGGGAGTCTCACTCCCGCAGAGTGTTATCAGGTGCGGACTTTAATCGTGCCGACGGAAAAGATCAACCGCGCTATTGAAGCTTACTACTATATGCAGGAGCATTCCGAGATTTCCATTGACAGTAGTCAGTTCTCTCTTGCAATGGGCAAGCTTAGCGATAAAGAACGGGCAGAAGTATACCATGTACTTGAAGAAAACAGACTTATTCAGGAGGCAGCCAAAGCACAAATTGCGTGCAATGAAGCCGGTGCACATGATGAACGGAGCGTCTGCGGAAAGCTTTCTACCGTTTTAGCACAACTTGACCGACTTCCAGTGTCGAATCCAGCATTTGCACAAGAAGAGCTTACCAATAGACGTGCCCGTGTTGCTGGTGTGGTTGCTCAAATAGAGGAACAGCAACGTGATGATGCTGTCGCTCGGGTGCTTACGTGGGGGAGCGAGCGGATGATTACTCAACTATGTCAAAACAAATCCTATGGTCTCAAAGGAGATGATTGCAACTCGTCGCATGTGCGAGACGAGCTCTACTCGAGGCTTCCGGATAACTACAAAAAATTTGTCGATAGCGTCCAACAAGAGACGATTGATCAGAATCTCGTCAATCGCGCCATTGAGGCAAAATTTGCCTGCGAACAGGCCCAGGACAGTAGTGCTCGGGAAGCGCTTTGTAAACAGAGTGGCGTATTAAGGGTCCAAGTAGAACGACAGTCACTCGACGCACAACTGACTTCGGGATTGGTCGATGCGAGGAAATACCAGGAGCAGCAACAATTTTTAGATCGGGTGGGTAACGGCACGTTGACGTCTGAAGATATTCGGCTTGCGTGCGAAGGGAATAAATCGAAACCAAATACTCCGTATCCGGTTTGTACCGACCAGGGCACCGCACTCTCTATAGCACTCAATGGGTTTGGACTTAGTCAGGTGGAAAAAGGTGCCATAATTGACCAATATCGACAGGCACAACTGGCACAAGGGGAGCTTCGACGGCAATACGATTTTCTGCTTACCGGTACGCCGTTGCAGTTAAAGAATGATTGTATCGCATCGCTCAAGACCACATCGTCGGCTGCAGCTGGATTTTGTAGCGAGGGGAATTACCGTAAATTCCTCGCGGGATCGGTTTTGCGACAATTGATTGATACTGATCAGAAAACACTTCTTAATCAGATTGTTGATGCGCGGGTGGGATACGATCGGGCATTTAATATCTATGCCCAGAGCCACCCCAATGCAACGCTATCTGACTTTGAAACGATCCAGCAGAACGCGTGGAATCGTATCGCGCCAGCTCTTTCCGAACGAGGCGTGGCAGATGAGTACTACCAACGATGGAAATCAGGTCAATTTGTTCCAACGGAACTTGAACAAACGTATACCAGGGCATCACGTTCAGGACCCATGGTGGATATTGACCGCACAGGTGCGACTGACGTCATCGTCAACAGTCAAGATGCTGGGGCGAAATACGCGAGTTTTATTGCCTGGCAATCTCGGTCAGAGAATAAAGGGAAGACTGTCGTAGATTTTGATACCTATCAGCGCGAGCAAATAGATTATCTTCTCACAAATCAAAGGAAACTCATCGGAGCCGGCGTCATCGATATCAAAGCTCAGTCATTTGACCCGCGCTCCATGGACTCGGTGGTTGCCGCGGTACTGCGCGGTGACACAAAGATTACCGGTGCAGCATCTCAAATGACGGGTTGGACGGGGTTAGCACTTTCGG
>Ga0155165_107_pt1 | contig 21419 bp, 19 predicted proteins | sample RifCSPhighO2_01_FD_106133 | JGI IMG/M metagenome (GOLD analysis project Ga0155165, IMG submission 106133) | Candidatus Gottesmanbacteria bacterium RIFCSPHIGHO2_01_FULL_46_14
CATACCGCTCGGCAATGTTGCCAAGTCCAAGATGGGGAATAAGAGAAAAAATGAAAACGCTTATCCAAAACCACACACTTTTATCGAGCGCGAATTTTCGAATTCTCGAAAGAATGAGAATGAATGGAAAAACAAGTACGATACCAGCAATCGGATTTGCCTTCACGAGCTCGCGAAGATTCCAAAAAAATGTTGCTGCATTTGGTCCAAAAAGTGACATGGCGATATATCCCATACTATTGCCAATACTATTGAATGGAAGCGCCATCAGATTGATTCCGTAATTACCCGCTGGAGCAACTGCGTTTGCACTCGTTCGTACCCACCAATAGAAGACTATGAGGAGGATAAAAAATATCGACAGCCCCCACTCCCGTTTCTTACCAAAAAGCACTGCACTTGCCACGATGACCAGCGGCATCCCTAGCATCCCTTCATACCACAGAAGCGATACTGCCATAAAGAAAAAAGAGAAGCACAAGGTAAGATAACGCCATAAAGAATTGTGCTCAAGAAATCGTAAAAAAAGATATATAGAAACAAATGCCGACGTCGCCCCGGCTACACTGCTCATTCCGGAAATCCAAAGCACATTCTCGTGATGAATGGCCATGATCAGAAATAATAAAGAACTGAAAATAGCAATAACATTTTTTCCTACAGTCTTTCGAACCAAAAGATATACAAGCACGGTAGAGGCAACATGAAGAAGAACATTGACCAAATGGTACCCGCCTGGTTTAAACCAAAAAAGTGCGTATGCTGCCGCAAAATACACTTTCGATAGCGGTCTATAGAAAAATCCCGAGGAGTCAGTGAAAAACCGCGGAATATCAGATAAATACGTGGATGTTGCCCAACGCAACCACGTAAAATCATCTCCTAAGAATGTTATTTTTTGCGATGATCCAAAGAGTACTACCCCTAAAGCTGTTATGAGTCCAACCAAAAGAATCGGAGAAGTAACAATTTTGGCTATCTCGGTTCTATAGGGAAATGGTTTTTTGTAGGTAAGAAGGAGCCCGCCAATGGTAACTCCCATCATTATCCAAAGCGTGTAGGCCATTTTTGATGCCTCAAAAATATCGACAAAAAATGCTGCTACTAATAAGCTTACTATGCCGCCACCAACACCAAACGCAGTACTGGCCACAAGTGATGAAGCGTCAACTACTGCCTTTTTGACAAAAACAAAATAGGCGAAAAAAATAAAGAAAAACGTGAAGCTTCCCAGTATTCCCGTTTCACCCAGCGCACGCAAATAATCATTATCGCTTGCTAAATTGAGTACTGAATACCCGCTTCCTGTAAAAATATTGCGAGAAAAAGCCTCCCAAGCCCGCGGCCAAGTTCCCTGAAATCGAGTGGTGATAGAAATGTCGTAGGCAATAGCGCGATCCAGATAAAATCGGTTTGGTACTACCTCAACTTCACCGCTGGTCGTGGCAACCGGGCCGACTGTTGAAAACCTCAGTTCGTTTCGTTCGAGAGCCATCTGTGCTTCCTCACCAACCGTTGGTATCCCTTCAGCCGGGTAATCTTCCCTGCTTCGCAGGGCAGTTACGGCATACGAGGCAATTATCGGTATCGGAGGCTCCAGAGGAATTCGAATAAAACCCGATCCGATAGGAAGACTATCGACACCGGGGGATGCCGATTCTTCAATCACAACTCTTCCGTCACTTTCCATCTGTGCCACTCCTACCGGATTTCCCGCGCGGGCGTCATACAAAACCCGTCGGTACTGGAGTGTTTTTGCGTATCGGTCCGAGGAGCGTAGTACAAACGGCAACGCAACTATCCCGATTGCAACGATCGGAATAAACAAAACTTTCTTCTTGTGCCACCAAATGACGCACAAAAGCGCACATCCCAGGGCCAAGAATGAACTTCTCGACTGGGTCCACAAGAGCACAATCCCAGAAGCGAGGTTTGCCAGAATAAGAGCCGCACGCACAAAAATATTGCGGAGACCAATAATGAGGCTCGCAAACAGCACGATGGCAAACACCAAATAGGCGGCCAAATCGTAGTGTCCGGCAAACGTCGAGGCGATACGGGAAGTCTCATGTAAAATAAGCGGTTCACCCTTTGCAAATTCTTCATTCATGGTAAGAAATGCGGGGTACTGCAAGTATTTCTGTGCATACCCATAGACATTTACCAGCATCGTCGTTACCGTAAGAGCACCAATATAAAATGCAACATCACGAGCTTTTGAAATCGTACTCGCTGCCACAAAAAAGACGATCATATACTCGATGCGGCGTAAAAAGTGGAGAATGACAAGATGGGGGAAATAATGCCAGATGGTTCTTCCTAAGATTGTTATAGAAATAAGAGAAGAAACAAATCCAACGACCCAGTAGATGATTATAGGCTTTGTTAAAGGATTATCTTTGGGGAGTCGGCGTCTCGTGATGTAGAACCCAACGACTATGGCGACCAATACATCCTCAAGCCGTATGTATACCCACGTAGAGGAAATATCCAAGAGTGGAATCTTTGGGTAAAGCGGGATAAAAAGAAGCAAAAACAGGCTAACAAATTTAATAATGTTATCCAATAGCGGCAAGTGCTTGTTCATACGTATTTCGATTTCCCAGAGCGATCGCGATTCTCGCTTTCAGTCGCAACAAAAACAAAAGTATGTTCTGTTCCATTATAGACCGGTGTTTGCGATAAAAGTAGACAAGGCCCGTATAGATATTGATTACCGGAGTTTTTCTGCTCCCGCTGCTCGCCGCCCCTGTGTGAATGAATTCCGCCTCTGGACAAAAAATAACTTCGCGCTTTGCTCTGTAAAATAAGTCTATTTCCTCCATATAGAGAAAAATTCCCTCGTCGAATAGCCCTGCGTCAACAAACGTCTGTTTTTGAGCTAAAATACACGCGCCTGATATCCAGTCAACCCGCCTAACCTCACTGGGGCTATAGCGACTGATGCCCAAGGCGTCTCCTTTCAAAAATAACATGGCAAACACAACAGGCAATGTATACATTGGTCCACAGGATGCTTGCGCAGATCCATCTTCATTCAGTAGTTTCCCACCCACAAAGGTATTCGGTTTTGCAAAAGCTAGGAGTTTCTCTATCGCATTATTTTCAACAACGATATCCGAGTTTAAAAGGAGCACATATTCTCCTGTGGCTTTTCGTATTCCCTGGTTATTAGCTCTCCCATAGCCTACATTCTCTTTATTGAGTATTTTTTTAACTCGAGGATATTTTTTTTTCAATAATTCTATTGAACCGTCATTCGACGCGTTATCTACAACAATTATTTCAAAATCCACTATCGCATCTTTCAGGCTCTCGTAAATTGATAGTAAACAACGATTGAGCAATGCTTTCGTATTGAAGCTGGGGATAATTATTGAAAGATTCATAATTTTTTTTGTCATTCCGGGCTTGACCCGGAATCCATTCTCTCAAAAAACTGGATCCCGGCTCGGTGGCCGGGATGACATACGGAGCATCATTGAAACAATCGTGCGAACTCAAGTGTATATCGGAGGTCTTTACTGCGATTTCGTATAAATACTGCGGGCACTCCGCCGACGACTGTATAGGGATCGATGTTTTTTGTTACGACAGCGCCGCTTGCGATTACCGCGCCTTTTCCTATGCGCACACCCGGTAGGACCGTCACACGGGTTCCGATGACGACGTAATCTTCAATAACGACGTCCCCTTCTACTTCTCGAAACTGTGGATCGTCGATATCATGCTGCATTGTATATATGCGCACTTCTCCTGCAATCGAAATATTATTGCCAATCCGAAGCGGCCGATGAGGAGGAGTTATAAAATTCTTTATATAAACAATTGGGTTTTTCGCTCCTTTGCGATAGAATCGCCCATCCAGAAACGCATCGTTTCCAACGATCGTATTGTTTCCTATTTCTACTCCAGAAGGGAGGTTAAAACGAGCTAACCAATGGATCGAGGTATGCTTTCCAATTTTTACACGAAACAGTGTTCGATAGAGAAATAATCGAATAGTATGACTGGGAATAAGACCCGTAAGCGTGCATAAAAATACCCAAAAATCAATGAATACTCTCATAGTTGTCCACTCCCCACTTTTTCGAGTACTTCAAGTGTCTGCCTGGCTGCCTTTTCCCACGTAAATTTCTTCACTTGTATTTTTGCCGCGCGCGCACGGGCGTCTCGTGACTTCCCTTCTAGTGCCTCTATCAATCCTTTTGCGATACTCTCGACATCTTCTGGATATACATAGATTCCTGCATCTGCGGCAATTTCCGGTAAACTGGAAACATTGCTCACGACGACCGGTGTTCCAAATGACATTGCCTCAAGTACCGGAAGCCCAAACCCTTCATAAAGACTCGGCAGCGCAAACACTTTTGCATTTTTATAAAGCGAGGGCAGTTGATCATCTTTGACAAAATCTAGAAATTTTACGCGATCTTCTACCCCATATTTTTTAGGGGCTTCCAGAATTTCTTCATAAAGCCAACCCCTTTTCCCCACGATAACAAGCGTGAGCGGTGGGTATTTCGAAGCGATCCGACTAAATGCTTCAATCAAGCGGGTAAAATTCTTACGCGGCTGAAGCGTGCCTACAGAGAGGATGTAATCACCAAGACTAGTAAATTTAGCTTGAATTTTGGGCATGGTTAAACCCGGATAGGTTACTATAACGCGCTCAGGAGACACATTATATGCTTTAATTATAGCACGTTTACTAAACTCGCTTATGGTCAGTATTGCACGCGATATGCGAGCACTGTATGCTGTCCAATTGACAAGTTGATGAAGATCGCGAGCTCGAAACATTTCGGGATATTGGAGATAAGAAACATCCATAATAGCCATAACCCGTGGTGTATTTACCCACCGGGGAACGTAGTGCGTCGGCGAAAAAATAACATCCGGCGAATCTAGGGCTAGAGCCACCGGCAAGCCAAAGAATGTCCATAAATTTTTAGGCTTAGCAACCCTATAAGTCCAGCAATCTGTTGCTTTGGGCATGTCGCTCTGGGGCTCCTCCGGAAGGTAAACACGGAAAGAGTCTTTGCCTGTTTTATTCAGAAAGCGGAGAATCTCATATGCGTATCGCCCGATACCAACGCGATTCTTCGCATTTGCTTCGTACCCATCAATTGCAATGTCCATAGATCAATTGCTGTTTGTATTAATGTATTAATACATTAATACAAAGAGAACTACAAATTAATTCCCGGATAAACGATGGTGCTCTTATCAATTCCCAATAATTCTTTTGCATCGTTTGCCGTTGCCTGTGAATCGCACAGAAAATGCTTGCACTCTTTTTTGGCCCAGGCAAATCTCCGTTTTTGCACATTGACGATATTTGTTCCCTCGAAGCTTTCCGGGTATCGGAGTACCGTAAAATCATGAATCGTCGTAATCCCTCGAGCGTTTTTGAGCGGCGGTTGTGTCCAGTCGCTGCTCCAGAATACATCAATGGCACCGGTAAATGTTTCTATCGGTACGATGTGCAAATGATTCCAAAGAATTTCAAGAAGCGAAATGGGAATCGGCAAAATCATAAGCCGTACATGTGTACTTAAATACTTAACAGTATTAAAGTATTGTTTCAACACGTGTTGTTTTTTTAGCGATGCGCCGAACAATACGTATTCATTTGTTTGGTCTATCGTCAATAGTGCCCGCACCATCTCCCGGACGTAGTTCCCCACACCCGTTCCCTCGTGCACGATCTGACTAATATCAATACCAATCCGCATACAGTAGATTTATTGTATCACCGTTATGATTAAAGGAGCTGGAGAAATTCCTCTAGAGTAATTTCAGCATCTTTAAGGATGGAACGTGTGATGCCGTGGCTTAGATCACGGCCCGCGTGAACCGGAACCGAAACGCTCAGTTGATCAGCCTTTCTGACAAAAATATGGTGACTTCCTGTCACTCGATGAAGCACAAACCCCTTTTTCTGAAGAACTTTTATAAACTTGCGCGCAGAAACAGTGGGGATACTAGGCATACGCCTGTCTCGTGAGGTTCGTGGAAATGGTAACTGTTTGAAGCGTCTCTATAAGGTCATCTTCAGGTACTGACCAACCAAGTTCCCGTCGGCTTTCAATCCATCCGGTAATCGCTTCTTTAAGGTTTTTCCTTGTCTCTTCGATTGTCTTCCCTTGGGTGTGGCATCCAGGAAGCGCAGGCACGTAGCCGTGATAGTATTTGCCGTCTTTTTGAATGATAGTGCGATAGGTGAGAATGGCTGCCTTCATACACGAATAGTATACCACATTCTTACGTGTGGATTTGGTGCCATTTGAGAGCAGAGGTTACGATGGTTTCGATATCAGAATATTTGGGCTCCCAGCCTAAAACCTTCTTGGCTTTAGTGTTATCGGCCCAGAGCTTTGCAGGGTCTCCGGGTCGCCGTGGTTTGACCTCAACGGATAATTTTTTACCTGTTACTTTTTCAACAACGGAGAGAACTTCTTCGTTACTATATCCTCTTCCCACTCCCAAATTAATAATCTGTGACCCTTTCTGTTCGAGTGCCCGAATATGAGCATCCGCTAAATCAACAACGTGGATGTAATCGCGAATGCACGTACCGTCCGGAGTATCGTAATCGTCTCCAAAAAGCTCAAATGTTTTTTGTTTTCCCAGGGCTACGGCAATTGCCACGGGAATAATATGCGTCTCCGGCTCGTGATCTTCTCCCAGAGTTCCGTCTAGCATAGCGCCGGCGGCGTTAAAATAACGAAGGATCACTGAGGTAACAGGATACCAACGGATCATCTCTTCAACCATGTTCTTCGAAGCTCCATACACGGAGACCGGCGCAATTGCCTCCTCCTCAGCGATCGGTACGTTTTTTGGATATCCATAGACCGCGCTCGTTGAAGAAAAAATGATTTTTTTGCAATTATGCTTTTTCATGGCTTCGAGAAGATTGAGGCCACCAAGAAGGTTGTTGTGAAAGTATTCATAGGGCTTCTCCATGGACTCGCCTGCGAGCGAGAGCGCTGCAAAATGAATAACAGCGTCAAAGGTGTGCTGTTCAAATACTTCGTTAATTTCCGATAAATTCGTAAGATCGCCTACCAGGAGCGGCGTTTTGCCAACTGCCTCCCGGTGGCCTCGGGAGAGATTGTCAAAAACGATCGTATCATGACCTGCCAAAGTGAGGAGCTTGTTGGTTATAGAACCAATATAACCGGCACCGCCGGTGATAAGAAGTTTCATTGCTTTAATTGTACCAAAAGCCAGAACAGGATGAACGCGCTTCCGTACCACGTCAACCGCTCGGCGGTAAAAAAAATCCACTGCGCAAATAACGGCATTGCCAAAACAAAACTACCAAGTCCCGCCCACAACAACCAGCCAGGCCTTTTGAGAAGCAACAGTAGTACTACAAAAAAAACAATATCTTGTGGTTTCATCGTATTTTCCAGACAGCAAGTTTGGTAAACGCCGGGTCACGCTGAAGGTTTGGCAGTGCGCTTACCGATGCAATATACTCTTGCCGAAGCGTATCGTCGTACTGCCTCTCTGTCAAAAAAATTTCTCCGCGACTGTCCCACGGAACAATAATATAACCTTCCGGTCCAATTTGTCCGGCAATCGCGGGGTGCTCTGTGGAAAAAAATGCATATCTCGATACGCTCGGTACCCAAAAGCTAGAAGACTTTTCCGAGGACAATATCAATTCTTTGAGTTTGATATATTCCGGATCAATCGGCTTCGGTTGAAACGTTCCGGTAAGCTCGTGGGTAAGTGCTTGCCGAATGAGTATAGCCCAAAGCAGAACTATGAGTATGGATGGAACTTTGGATTTAGGGATGATATAGGCATATGCGAGCGCTACGAGAAGGTAAAATTTGGTGGAGTCCCGAAAGAGCCAAAAACCCGGAACATAGGTAAACAACCATGTATATATTCCACCGAACGGCTCTTGTGTACCTTTGGCCAAAAACGCACCGACGAGTGCGAGCAGACCATACGGTATTGCTTTCCTTTTCTCACTCCCAAACAAAAACGCTGAAAAGGCAATAGTCGGAATGACAAGAAACTCCGGTTGCATAAAGTACACTTTGCCGAATATATTCTCGGGCCAGTTGGGATGGAGAAGAGAAATTGTTTGTGAAAACGATGCAAAGCTCAAAAACTTCAGCATTCCCGCAGACGCATCCGACAAACGCTCCCCTAAAACACTGGGCGAAAATATCATCGGAATAATCCAATATAAATGGATAACGAAAACACCAAATAAAACGAACAACAACTTTTTCACTTTCGGTCTCGTTACAAACAATGCTGCTACTATCGTTAATAATGCTATACGCGGATCAAACATGGCCTGAATCACGATCAGAAAAAACGAGAGTCGAGAAAAAACGAGAGGAGCAATCGCATAGGCCATCGCGACCCCCATCTGTCCCCCACCGACGATCATCAAAATATAGGTATTTGTTGTATATATTAAGACACTAATCCATGATCGAAACGCACGGTAACTTGAAAACGCCGATAGTATTATGAACGGCAAAAACCAGAGCAATTTCTCGGCTACTTCCCAACGGATTCCCACTACGGTGACAACAAATTTCGTAATGATCTGGTAGTACGGCGCAAGCCACAAAAATCGCGCCTCGGGAAACCATGAAAATGCGCGGATGTTCTCAGTGAAGAGGTAGGGCCAATCGCCGGCAGACAATGGGCGCAGTGTCAGCCATGGAAGATAAATGAATCCGATGATCGACAAAACAAGAATGGGAATAGCCATGATTACCGTCGGCCTTTGGTAAAACCTATCAGTCTATGGATGATGATAACCCAGAGGGAAGCGTAGATGAGGACGCCGATCGATTCGGCAAAAAAAGGTAGTCGCGCAAGTGTGAAAACAAATGCGATAATAAATAGCGCAAACGTTAAATACCAGAGCAGGATGACCCGAAACTTAATAATTGCCAGAATGACGAACATGAGAATGGCAAAGTAGATCAGCCAAAGTCTGCTGATAAACACCACATTTACATACGGCAGGTCACGAAAAAAAAGCGTAAGTAGAATAAGGATCAACAGTACAAAGAGCTGTCTACTACTAAGCATGTTGCCTCCTGCGACGAGCGAGCCAGTAACCGATATATCCAATGCTTCCAACGACTGTCAGCATACTTACAAGCTTTCCATAGAAAAAATAGTCCTCTCCTTTATAATGGACGACGAGCTCACTGGTGGTGGGGTTCCCTTCAATAATCCAGGCATTGGCATAGCCGTTAGCGCGCACGTGTTTCGCAGGCGCACCAGTAAGCTCCCACCAATCGTCATAGCGCTGGGAAAAAACTAAAACCTTCGGCATTGGGTTATCGGTAACACCGGTTACTCGATAGCTTGTGGAATCGATTTGTTGGAACGAAACAGGTGCGGTAACAGCTACTGGTACGTCTTGAGGGTAAAGCAGAAGCACCGGATAGAGGATTTCACTGATTTTAATTTGAAACTGTTTGTCGATAAGCTCTTGCGTTAGATTAGGTGCACACAGCGCAATGAGCACCTCTTTTGTTCCTTCCGACGCCTCAATGATCTGCTCGTTTTTTTCAGTCAGACCACTCACGAGAAGCCGAACGGCGTTTTTGAGTTTCCTTGCAGTTACTCCCTGGTCCCATATAAATAAAAGCAAATTATCAGAAAAATCATTGAGGTAGAACGCATCAAGTTTATAGAGTTTTTGACTACCGACGTTGGCACGGGTGCCAAAGCATGTATTATCTCCGGGTACACTAAACTCCGTCTCAACGAAGCTCATCTCATGAGTACTTCCTGGTTGTTGGGGAAACGAAAGCGTGAGTGTATGAAATCCATCAGGAAGTCGCAGCCTGCCAAAGGATAACCATCGACTCCTCAATATCATGTCAGTGACAATGAGCTCTCGCACGAGCTTGTTGTCAATACTTATAGCAAGTTGATTTCCCTCTCTGATAAAAGGCCTAAATTCGTCTGTGCGAACAAGTATCTCAAATTCGCCGTCGCCAAGGAGAGAAAATTGGTAGACACGATTGTTTGACTCTTCAAGGGATAGCTCTGGCAATTCGAATTGTTTTTCCAGTCGACTAATTTCTCCAAAAATATAACCTAAGAGAACGGTTTGTATTCCAGCAGGAACATTTTTATTGAGGTTTGGACGCAGGAAGTTTCGCTCGGCTCTGAGATAGTCACGAATGTCTTGGGCGACTTCTATTTTTTCCTGAAGTGATGGCAACTTCCGGAAGTTCTCCTCAATAGAGTGCAGAAGCATCGTATATCGATCAACAATATTCTGAGACAATGCTTTTTGACGAAAAAGCATTTCATTGATCTCACTGACCCGTTTGAGAGAAATTCCCAACATATGGTAAATTGCTGGCTTTGGTTCTTTGGGTATCGATCGGCGATTCTCTAAAAAGAGGACCATCTGATAGAAGGGATCATCAGGTAAAATACTGCGTTCAGGAAACGAGATCACCGGCCGATTCTTGTACGGACACGTCAGACACGTTGGAATAATGAAATTAGAAGCTTGCGGCGCCATCTCCAGTCGCTTCCCGTCACTTGTGTCTATAAAGGTATTTGTTTCTCCAATAAACTCGTAATAAGGATCAAGTTCTTTGATGTTTCCGTGGAGCGTCAAGAAACGATCGGTGGTATAAAACGTTGGTAATGGAGACGCTCGGAGTGAATATGCGTCCCACTGTCCGAAGGAACGCATAAAGGCAAATTGACTGTTGTTTTGCACCGCGCGGACAAACGCGTCCGTATCAATCGGTACGACCGATCGGGGATCACTGATGACGTCTTTCTGGACTAAAACGTAGGAGATGTCCAACATCGAGTCAAGTTTTTTGACAATTTCTCCGTTACTCTCCACAATGGCTTTATACAAACTTGCGAGCATTGTCCGTTCGCTGTTATTGATTTGGTCGTTATTGATAACGACTGGTTTGCCACTCATGAGTGTTGGCAATGACTGGAAACTGAGATATCCCCAATTGTACGCACTATAGAGAAGGTCAGGACTGTTCGGCGGGAGAAGCAACACCCTACCATCGCGAGATTTTTCATTATTGAGCCACTGCCCAAATTCATACACGTACGATGGAACAGTGAGTCTGGTTGAGAATATATCCCGCCAGGCAAAGAAATTACCGGTGAAATAGGGATAGTGATAGGCAAAAACAATCGCTGCTAGACCAATAAACACCAATGTTCGAGTACGTTTTGAAAAACTGTCGACTAGATACGCTGTGAGGAATGCCGTCGCCAAGAATATGGCCGGTGCAAATTTATAGTAAGGAGTCCGGAATATGACAAACCCCGGAATTCTTTCGACAAAGAATTGATAAATAAATCCCAGCGGTGGGTGCGTTCCCGCGGCAAAAAATAATCCCAAAAGGTACACAACAAAGAAATACGCCACGATGCGGTGGCTATCTGTTTTCTTTGCCACGAGAAGGGCGGCGAGCACCAAAAGTGGCCAGAAGTAGCTTACGGCAATCAGCAATGGTTGTTCGAGTACATATTTGGCATAGGGATGCTCTGGGTTGTCGTACCACTCCGGTATTCCCTCAAGACGCATGAGATTGAGAAAGCTCGTGTTGGCACTTATCTCGGCTGCCCAACTGATGATCCCAGAAACACCGCCAACCGTCTCAATGCCGGGAGCAGACCTTGAGCGTATTTTGGCGTATGCCGGAATGAGGAAATACGCGTTGGCAAGCAAGCTCAATAGTATTGTCGCCACAGTAAAGAGCACCAGACGGCGGATCGCGGCAAAGTTTTTTGCATACCAATATGCGAGCATTTTTAGAATAAGTAACATGCCAACCGCCACAATTGCTCCGCCGTACAATGGAACACCGTATAGTCCTCCCGCATTGAATACAAAGAGGATAAGAGAGATGAGCACTGCTCCCATAAAAACGGAAAGCTTCCCTCGCGTCACAGCGAAAAAAACGGAAAGAACCAGTGGCATTGCAATATAGGCGGAAAATTTACTCTTTTCGCCAATCCACCATCCTTGGAGAATAAAATAGTTAAACTGGTATAAAATGACCGCCGTGAACGGAAAGATACTGCTCTGGGGACGTAGTGTTCGTGCAAGTATATAGGCTGATACCCCTATGAGGAAAAACCAAAAAACGTAGATTATCTGTTGCCCTCTCTGAAGCGATATGCCAAAAAAACTGGGGATTGCATCAATAAAGTGGATAGGTATAGTACCCAAGATAAGCGATTGGTCATGACCAAAAAAATTTTGCGACCAAGTATGAAGTCTATTTTGGAGAAATGGTTTAGCTTCGAGGGGATAAGTGTTATCATGGCCCACAAAAATCGTACCCTCTCGATACCATAAAAGCGGCGTCAAGCTAAGAACGAAAATGACGAGTAGTTCAATAACGGTTCGTTTCCACGAGTGATGGTTCATGGCGATAAAACTTTAAACTCTTAAACAAGTAATAATAGTATAGTACAGGTGGATCACGCCAGATGGTTTGGAATAAAACGCTGTCGCTTATTTTACGCTGCGCCTGGACCGCCCGGCGTTTTTTGAGTATTTTGGGCAATCCCCAAAGAGTGCTCATGATAGCCCGAAAAACCGCCGCGGGATAGAGGGCAAACGAAATGACGTAGAACACACACAAAACGGGAAACAATCGGAGCATGCTTGAGCATGATAAATTTTTTATAAACGAGGCGATCCTATTTCTATACGATAAGTACATAATGAAGTCATTGGTCATTTGTTTATGCGTATCGACTGCCTCGTAATGGTAAATCACCGATTGTGGCTCATAGATGACTTTGTAACCAGAGAGCCACAGCCGGTGACACAAGTCTGTTTCTTCAAAATAAATAAAAAAATCTTCATCAAATATTCCAATCTGATCGAGTGCACTTTTTCGAAGTAACATGGCAGCACCTTTGGCTGAGTAAATGGTCAAACGCTGGTTGTACTGGAGCGTGTTTGCAAATTTACGATATCCATAATGATATAAAAAACCTGTACTTGTCAGATATGATCCGACTGCGTTGAGAAGGTTATGATCGTCCCCATAGACAAGTTTGGGTTGTACACAACCGACTGACCGATCCGCCTCCATTGCCGTAACAAGCGGTTCCAAAAAATGCTTCTCGACCTCTGTATCATTATTTAATATACATATATATTTCCCGCGGCTGGCAGCAATACCATCATTATTACCGCCGCTATAGCCACGATTGATCGCATTGACTATGATACGCACATGTGGAAATTTTTGCTTTATAAAGAAAACTGAGTCATCAGTTGAATTGTTATCGACGACGATTAATTCAAAGGGTTTATAGGTGGCTTTCCCGAGCGACACCAGGCACTTACCGAGATGCGCTCTTCCGTTCCAATTGAGAATGACAACGGAAACAAGCGGCTTCATTGTTTAGATTAATTGTTGTTTCCACGTCTCCGGGGCTTGAGGGCTATCCAATTCCAAACCGTTTTCTAAATATTTAAATTTCTGCGACCCCATGGACTTTGCCCATGCAATCATTTTAGCGACGCCAAGAGAGAGCGTTGTTGAAGTCTTATACCCCAAGAGCTTCTTGGCTTTATCATTGGTGCAATATGCCTCAACGACCTCCTGAGGACGCAGAGGTACGTGTTTAGGAACCAGATGAGCAGGGATGTTGCCATCGGAATAGAAATTTGAAAGAACGATCTTGGCAAGCTCATTAATTGTATGTTCTTCAGAGGGACCAAGATTGATAATTTCTCCTACCACATTATCGGCAAACCCGCATGCTACAAAATGAGGATTAAAATCATCGATATAGGTAAAAGCGCGGTTTTGATTACCGTCGCCATAAATATAAAAGTTCTTATCGTTGAGTAGGCAATTGATGAAAATGCCGATCACGTTTCGATACGGATCGCTCAAATTTTGACGCGGGCCATATACATTATGTGGACGAACGATCACGTATTCAAATCCATGAACTTTGGATAGTACCATCGTCGCCTCTTCCATTGCAGTTTTTGAAATTCCATAAATATCTTCGGGCGCAGGTTTCATATCCTCCGAAAACGGCACACTTCCAGCTCCATACACACTCATTGAGGAAGTCAAGATAACTCGTTTAAGGCCATGTTGTATAGCAGGAACGAGTGTATACATATATGCCAGAAAGTTTCTTTCCGTCGCGCTGACTGGAGTAAACTGACTTCTACCTTCCGATGCGTCAGCCGCCAAGTGATACAGCAATTCCGGTTTAACTTTTTCTATAAGCGCTCTTGTTTTTTCACGGTCTCGAAGATCAAGTTTTTCAAAATGTGACTCGGGATTTATATTTCTCTCAAAACCTCCAGAAAGATCATCTACAGCAAAAACCTCACAATCACCACGCGCTATCAAGCTATCCACAACATAGCTTCCCATAAACCCAGCTGCTCCGGTAACTAAAATTTTCATATTATTTATCCTTCACCACCACCAACTGGGATGCAATCTGTGGGATATAATATACGACAGGCGCAGAAAGAGCAGAAATAACACCCCATACTATCCAGGGTTTGTACAGTATATTTGCACCACCTTCTCCTCCACGGATAAATTTAAATCCCCTCATCCCACGAGTCCTATACCCCATTTTTTTAAAATCTGATACACCCCATCCGGATTTATGCTCCTGATAAGGATTATCATCGTAGGCGGATTGTTTTGTAAATCCGTGCGGCGTAGCAATAAGCACCTTTTTTTTTGCTATTCTTTCCATAGAAGCGATAAGTTTCAATGCATCGTTCCTTTTAAAATGCTCGATCACATCAAGCGCAATGACCGCATCAAAACTTTTAGGATTAAAAAATGTGTCTATTTTTAGTATATCACCAACCGTATACTCATCGTGTATCTTATTTTTTTTACTTTTTCGGATGCTCGGTTCAAAAACATCAATTCCAACAGATCGAAATTTTTTCTTAATTCTAGCAAGAGGTGAACTATCCCCGCAGCCTACATCTAAAACAGACTCCATCCCCGAGAGTTCCTCCTCAAGTCTTTTATAGTAAAACGAATCACCAAGGGTTACTAAAAAGGACCGTACATTCAGCATCGATAGAATTTTTTAACAAACTCGCCCCAACTTGTAACCTCGTGATGCCTTATAGAAGAAGACGAAAGATATGATACTTCTGCGCCTGACAGCTCTTTTTTTAACGCTTTATAATATGATAGATCCCCAATATAAACAAAAAGCTGACGGATGGTCACGCCTCGTATTGTATGGTATTTGAAATAACTTGTAAATGCTCCGTGTTACTTATACTTAGGTTTCTGAACTTTTATGGTAATAAAATGAGAATGGAATGGATCAAGCCAAGTAGCCAATCTACTCATACCCGAAACGAATGGATAGTATCCGCTACCAAGCCGCTGCTCAAACGAAAATCCATACGCTTCAAAGACGGCAATAAGACTTTTCAAAGTCAGTATTTTTATATGAGGGTAGGTTGAATCATCAAAACCACTATTGTCCTTCTTGCTCCAAGAGGCCGTTTTTTCGTTGTAATGAGGAGAGAGCGGATTGCCGACGTGCGCTCGCTTGATGAGGTGATGGGAAAAATCCTGGAATCCGAGAACGAGGGAGGCAATATTGTGCCAACTTGCTAAATTCTCTGTTGACACGACACAATAGCCACCAGGCACAAGTACTCTCCAGACCTCCATGATGAAATTGTCAAGATCAACAATGTGTTCTATAACTTGGTTTGTAATGACAACGTCCATGGTTGCACTCTTAAATGGCCATCGTTTTTCCAAGTCAGCATGAAGCGCCAGAACACCTCGTTTTTTTGCCGCATCAAGACGTCCTCGCACTCCGTCAATGCCTGTGATTTTTTCGCAGCCTATCGCCTGTTGAAACCGGAGCGTGTTTTTACCATCTCCGCAGCCAATATCTAAAACGCGTGCCTTTTGGCTTACCTGTAAAAGCGAGCATATAGCGGCGATATTTTGCATGTAGGCCTGGGTCCACATGTACTCATAAAGACGGGATAACATAATTGTTTAATGATATAATTTCAGGATCCATGAAAGCAAAATTCGATAGTCCACTGGTCACCGTAAGCATTCCGACAAAAAATAGTGCAAAAACTATTGGACTTAGTCTTGCCGCCGTCAAACGTCAAACCTATACAAATATCGAGATAAACATCGTTGATGCAGAATCTCACGACGAAACAGTCAAAATTGCAAAAGATGCGCTCGTAAAAGATGTACTATTTTGCACGGGCTCTTTGCTTAAATCCCGCTATATAGGAGTCCGTGAAGCTCGCGGCGATTATGTGCTTCTTCTTGATAGCGACCAGATACTTCAAAAGACTGCCGTGGAAGATGCAGTTCGAATTTTTACAAGCGACGATGTAGACATGCTTGCACTTGAAGAAACAGTATATGAAGAAAATTCGTTTCTTGAAACTCTATTTGCCCTTGACCGAAAACTCATCAACACGGTTAATAACCTTAGTGAGTTCACGGGGGTCATTATGCCAAGATTTTTTAAGACAAGTCTAATCCGTGCCGCATATAGAAATATCCCAAAGAGTTTATTTGTAAAAACCGGTGGACCGGATCACGCCATTGTCTATTATGAAGCCAAGCGGTTAAGCCATAACGTTGGCGTAATCAAAAATGCAGTCAAACACAAAGAGCCGACTACGTACAGTCAGTTTTGGAAAAAATATTATCACTGGGGTTACACGAGTCTTGACGCGCACTACGGAAAATATAAGCATCTTATGAGTCGCAAGGAAAGATTTAGAACAGGATTATTTACGAAAGGCTTAATTTTAGCAAGCTTCGGATCAATACTACTGCTCATACTTAAAGGAGTGCCGTTCAAAATAGGTTATTTTACTGCTGCTGTACAAAAGTCAATTAAAAAATTACATAACTAGAAATGTAGTATATGCTCCTCGATAAAGATCTTAAGTTTGATTTTACTTCTCGCCCAATTAGCGGTTTACTAGACTACGAGTTAAATAGCCTTATAAAAGGTAAGTTATATAACATCTTCCAATACCAGGTTTTCAATTAGTAGAAGCTGTTTGCGAAAAATAAAAGAATTGATTAATCAAAATCAGATTTGTCAAGCTGCATTGAAGAAATAGAACTTGTTGAAGAGGTATATTTAAACGCAAAAATATTTTTAAATGGAATACTGTGTTCTCTTAATGTTTTTTTTAGGTTTTCTTTTTTTCTAAAATAACCAAAACCGCGACCGCCACACTCTCTATATCCTTCGCTCACTTGGACATAAAGGTACTGATCCTCAAAGAAACAGGCGGGAAATTCTTCTCCATGCTCGTTATACCAAACTAATAGCGTTTGCCCAAACCCTGACTGAAAGGGAAGAATATAATCTTGGGGAGCCAAACCATAGTACGCCTTATCGCTTTCTATATAAAAGATTACTCGTTGGGGAAGTTTAGGATATAAACGAGTAATGTTATTTATGATAGATTTTCGTATTAAACCAATACTAACTTGTTGATCAATGTCGCCTCTAATTTTGCCTACATGAAAAAGAATAAGGGATATTACAATAATCGAAACAATAGATAAAGCTAACTTTTTTCTAGCAAGTCTCAGATAGACTGCATAGATCAGGACAGTAAGAAGAATTGAAGTAAAAATTTCTGCTATATACAGATGTCTACCATCAATTAAAGAATTATATCCTGCTTTTCCTGGAACGAAAATAAGCGGAAGAGAGCTTAATGAAATGAAGACAAGAGACAATAAAATAGTCTTTGAATAGAAAATTATACTTATTGCAATTACCAGGACAGAAAATAGATTTGAAACAATATCTGCTCCAACCGATTGTGCGATATGGGGATTTAGGTTTTCTAACAGCGGATATGAAAATTTCACAAGGTTACTCGCAATGTTTATAATAAATTCCTGTGGTAAAATTCCCTGACTAATAAATTTTAAAGGAAGAGTAAATAATCTAAAGATATAAACATCCAAACCCGGTTGAACAAAGGCAGCTTCCATGTTACTTCCTTTATTTATTAAGTAAACATTTATGATACGGACTGACATGTATAAAAATCCCAACGGGAAAAATACTATCAACAACATCTTTGCTTTTATAAAATCTTTTCTCTTGTAAATAAACCAAAAAGCCGGAAATAAAAGGAAACCAAATAGGGAGGTCTCCTTAAATAATAGTGAACTGAAAAAGAAAATCATTGAGAGAATTAGATGACGAATCTGTGAGGTAGTTTGATTAAGGTATTTGCTGAAGAAAATAAGGCTCATGAGAAAGAAAAGGGTTGAGACTGACGTGCCAATCGTGGTGGCAATCCAGGTAAATCCCTGATGAGAAATTGAGGTAGTGAGAAAAAGAAAACCGGCGATAAAAGCCAAGACTCTCTTTTTTAAAAGCAAGGAAGAAAGGTGATAAACCAGCACCGTGTTTATTAGATGAATGGTAATCGCCGTTAGTCCATACAGGTAGAAATTAGTACGAAAAAGCTCAAATTGAGTATACGAAACAAAGTGAGTAAAAGGAACCATGTGAGTCAATTGTTTGTAGATAAAAAATCTATGCAACCAGTCAAGACCAGCTTTATCAAGATATAAATACGTTCCTATTATTAACCATTCATCCTGCTGGAAGAAAGTAAAGGGAAGTTTCCAAAAAGTAAAAATAGCGGCAACGAGATAAAGAAATATCATATGGAAGCCCTCACCACAAAAACGTCTCCTGCTCCCAGCTTATTTAAAAGCCATTCCAACGGATAAAACAGAAGTACAGTTTGAATTTTCATGAGATCAATTTTTCTATTAAATACCATTCTTATCACATACTGAAGGCTTCCCGGTATTCCACCGGCAGAACAGAATTCTATCTTTTTAATAACAAAACTACTTTTATTTAACAATTTTCCTAGTGTTTGAGGAGAGAAAAGAAATAGATGCCTGGGTGAATCTAAATTATACCAATATGACCCGAATATACTGGCGAGAGGACTACGTATGTTTGGAGTTCCTATAAGGAGTTCTCCTTCTTTTTTTAATTTTTTGCGTATGAGTGATAAACATAATGAAGGATTATCTATATGCTCAAGCACATGATACAGTCGTATCGCATCAAAATAATTATCAGAGTATGCTGAAAGAGTTCTAAATGTTCCACATTTTGCGTTTAATCCCTTTTTATTTGCAACTTCAACTGCTCTCGAGTCTATATCCAAGCCATACGTTTCCCATCCCAATTTTTTTAATGAACCAAGGGTATCGCCATCCCCACAGCCAATATCTAGAATTTTTCCGTTCTTTACATACGATGGTATTGCAGGAATATTTTGAATAAAGGACGAAATAAATAATGTGAAGATATTTGGAGAATAATAATGTTCAATAAGATAGTCTCTTATATTTTTAAACAAGTTCCTTTCGTTACTTCTACTGTATGAATAATACTGTTGACTGGGATAATGTTTTTTTAATAGCCTTTTGCTTGGTTGAGGGTCTAAAAACACAAGAGAACAAGACTTGCATTTTCTAACAGTAAACGTACCAGGCAGATCAAACATTCTATCTTTTGAGAAAAACATGAATTCAAACTTTAAAGATCCGCATACTATGCAAGATTTTATCATTCTTGTATTAGCGATCGTTTTCATACTTTTCTAATTCTCCCTTTGATAGGAAGTAATAGTACTCAATTCCGGTACTTCTCATGAATTTTGGAATAAAACTTGAATCACTGACTCTCCGAATATTTTCTTGTACGTTTTTTCTTTCTCTAAGAATCTTTGTAATATTTTTCAGGTTCCAATAGATCGCTCTTTGGACCGCCAAAGTAAATTCGGGCTTTCCAAAAAAAAGATATAGGAGGGCGCCGACCTCGCTTACTAAAAAGTGGGGAATAAACATTGATAAAAGATAATGAGAATCTAAATTCTTTAAATAGCTATGTAGTTTATTTTTAAACGAATGGAATTGTACAAAAGCTGCAGGTAACCGTTTTGATGTCTGGGCGCCTTTATGAAATACATAAACTCGTGGCTCTAACATAACAGAATAACCTGCAAGCCATACGCGATGACATAAGTCGGTTTCCTCAAAATATAAAAAATAACCCGGATCAAATAATCCGACCTCTTCAATAACCTCTCGCTTTGCCAACAGACACGCACCATAGGCTGAAAAAATCTCACAAGGTTTGGAATATTTTTGTTTTACAAAACTTTTTCCATAGTCTTTATGATATAAAAATCCACTATTAAGAAAAAAACTCCCAACTGAATTTATTTTCCTATGCAAAGGAGTGTTAGGTCTATAAAAAAGTATTGTTGGCTGAACTATTCCAACACGTGGATTTCTTTGAAGATGTGAAACCAGACTTTCTAAAAAATTCTTGGTAACAATACAATCATTATTAAGTAGGAGTATGTAATCACCTTTACTTTTTTTGTATGCTAAATTATTCGCTTCGGCAAAACCAAGTTTTTTGTTTTCCTCTACAATTAATTTTACTCGTGGAAATTTTTCCTTCAATAAAACATCTGATCCATCAGTGGACCCATTGTCGACAACAATAACCTCAAAAGGCGAATACGTTACTCTATATAACGAATTCAAACACTCTTCGAGATTTGCTTTTCCGTTCAAATTGATAATTATTACTGATACCAATCGACTCATGAGTAATAGGATTATACCTTATGTTGCTCATACCATTTAATTGTCTGTTAAATTTCATTTGTTCCTCTCTGTATCCTGTTTAACTTTACTTCTGACTTTTTCAGTGATATCAGTAAATTTCCCTCTTTGTTTCTCCCATGAGTATGCAATAATCTCTTCGGGTTTAATGTCATTTGCGCCAACTGCGTCAACAAGCTTATCATAATCTCTAAAATAGCCAAATCCCCGTCCCTCACAAAAACGGTATCCTTCCTCAGTCAAATTAAGTAAAAATCGACCCTCGTATAAACAGGGAGGGAAACGTTCACTCTTTTGATACCATATTATGAGTATCCTCCCAAACCCAATCTGCACGGGTAACATTTTTTCATTGTCCGGCATGCCGTAATATGCGCTGTCACTTTGCGTATAAAAAACAATTCTTTCTGGAAGATCGGGATAAAACGTTTGGATTTTGGCAAGTATCATTTTTCGCTGAGCACTTATTTTCTCCAAATCACCTAGATTCATTTTTATTGTATACACGTGGCTTAATAGGTACATTCCGAACAAAAAATAAACAACACCTTTTAACATTTTTTGTCTTGATAATTTCATAAGGGCAGAGTAAACAATAATCCCAACAAGTATACTTACACCAATGTTTCCTATATAAAAAAACTTAGGTTCAATTATCGATGCAAATCCGGCTTTTCCCAAAACAAAAACGTAGGGAAA
>Ga0155165_158_pt1 | contig 20882 bp, 29 predicted proteins | sample RifCSPhighO2_01_FD_106133 | JGI IMG/M metagenome (GOLD analysis project Ga0155165, IMG submission 106133) | Candidatus Gottesmanbacteria bacterium RIFCSPHIGHO2_01_FULL_46_14
GATCTTACCCTCCGCAATCCAACCTGGACTCCCGATCAGATTCATAGAAAAGCGCTAATCGACTTTAATACTGTTATGTTTCCTACCCAGGTTCGTACTCACTTTGCTGAACAGCGCGGAGAGCAAGTGATGGCAGAGGAGGCGGTATATAAGGTAGTAAATGGAAAGTTAACCAATGAATTTTGGGGAGATTTTGACAGTATGATTGCCAACGCCAAAACAGAAGAAGAACGCGCCTCATTAACGTTATGGCAAGAGACTATGGTTAAAGCAGCTCCCGGCACCCGAGTCGTTTCTGTTGATCTTCACCAGTCTGATCACAACGGTAAACATGAAATTAGATATGCGGATATTGCTGTAAAACTTGATGACGGTACGGTAAAGATGGAAAAACGAGTGGATATTGTTCATGCAGACGAGGCAGTGGACATTTCAACTTCATGGGTTTTTCTAAAGAATGCTGCGCGCAGTGGTTCTGACCGAACACTCATTACCAATGGAATGAAAAATGTAGGCATAATCGTTATCGAACCAGGGACAGAGAAAGCGACAAATAAAAAATTCGATAGCCAACCCAAGGTGAGACTTGACAAGCGAAATTTGGTTGATCGAACGATTCCCCAATTGGATGTGGGCAATGAGAAAACGAGAGATCAATCTGGATCTGATCGCTTACATATACAACCCAGGGGGATAGTTCATGAAATTGGAGTGGATATCCATAACGTTGGTACTCGCGTGATACGCGATATATCCACAACAGCACGTGCATCAGTTACATATATTGCTGAAGCTGCCAGAAAAAAACATACCGGAGTAAAAAAACAAGAAGAATTACCTGTACAAGTATTTTCTGTTCAGAAAAAAGATCGATTAAGTCTTTCCGAGATCCATAAGAAGCCAGTTGACTTCATGGATTTGATTGGACAAAAGAGTCGCCAAGTAGAGCAAGCAAAAAAAAGCATATCTTTTGTTAAAGAAACGAATGTAGCCTTGGGAGCAATACCACTACTATTAAGAACACTGGCAAGCGAATTACCAAAACCTCTCCGAGCTGTAGAAAAGAGTATCGCTCGTCATGCACGCAAAGAGATGAAACGAGTAGAAAAGAAAGAAAGAAGAATACGAAAAAAGAATGAGCATAAAAACCTAAAGAAGTCAGAAGCGGTTGAATATAAACGAAAGAAGAGACGGAGTCGAGAAATTCTTAGGAAGCCAATCAAATCAAAAGAACGACAGAAGCACAGCAAGAAAAAACGCATAAAAACAGTTGAAAGAGGGGAGCGACACCGGATGATAAAGAAACGAAGATCCGTTCTCCATGAAAAACATGTTGTTCTCCCCGAGATACGTCACGCTGAAACGCGTATAGTACTTAAGCCAAAAGAGAAAAAGCGCGTACGAAAAATACTTGTGAGGGTGATCGGGGAGATAAGGGAGATGAGGGAAGCACCGGTAAAAAACAGAAAGGATCGCCTCATAGCCCTTGAGAAAATCAGGCACATCGACAAAAAAATTGCCGTTCCGGTATTCCGGGTGACGTTTGGAATAATTCTGTTTTTACTCTTGAGACAGATCGATGCAAAGCCCCGGAAAATTTCAAGGCTAAGCCTTGAAATGGAAAAGAGAGAGCTTCCCAAAAAAGAGGCAACGCAATGGATTTTGCTTTCGATTATTTGGTATTTGGCGATGATTCGGGAAGGAGCTATGGGTAGTAAACAAAAAAGACCACAAACAAAAATGCCCAAGCACGGAGTCATTTTTATGGCAAATTCGTGATATGATTGGTGCAATGACCGATCCTGCCCAACCTAATCTTGGAAAAGAACTTGAAGGAGGTATTGCGCTCGGTGAGCCGTTTCCTCTTAAAGATATCGGTACACACGAGATGCCTCTGCCTAAAGAAGTTATTGCCGTCGGGGTATCGCAGCGGCCGACAAACGTAAAGCTTCCGCAAGTCGTACAACAACAAGGCGTTGCCGCTATCGGACAAAATCCAGTTTCATCGCAGGCGCCTTCTGTCGCTTTGCCTCTTACTGACGATCAGATTGCCCAGGGACTCAAAGTGGGAGTGACTAGTTCGTGGCGATGGCTCGCTGAGTGGTGCATCAGAAGACTGAAACAATTACAAAGAACACTAAGAAAATAATCTACAAATAAACAAATCTACAAATAATCAAATGAATAATCTAATGTTGAAATTATTAAATGATTCAAATCATTTTATTTGTAGATTTGTAGATTAATTTATGCCTGACGTTTTTTTGGATCTTATCTATCGAGGAGAATTGTTTCTTATCAGCCTCGTCTTCATGACGATTTTTGGAGGCGCTCTCGCGCTCGTCGGCTATATCGCATTTCTTTTGTGGAAGTACCGCAATCGAGAAGTCGTTTCACTTGATCACGTACTTCTCCAAGTAGCTGTCCCCCGTGACAACGAAACGAAAATTGATGCGGCAGAGCAAATGTTTGCCAGTCTCCATTCCATAGGTCACAGTGGATTTTGGTCGTTTCTTAAGCCTGAAGAGCACATCTCCTTTGAAATTGTCGCCAAGCGGGAAGACATCCGTTTCTATATTTCCGTCCCACGAAAGCTCATGGATCTTATCGAAAAGCAGATTCACGGTGCCTATCCGGGAGCTGACATTCATATTGTTGACGAATACTCAATTTTTACTCCGACGGGTAAAGTGGCATTCGCCGCCCTCAAACTCAAAAACTCCGATTACATGCCCATTAGGGTCTATCGTGATTTGCCGACCGACCCACTCTCGTCAATTACGTCAGTGCTTGCCAAGATGTCCGAGGGAGAGGGGGCTGTGGTCCAGATAATCATTTCACCAGCCGGAGGAAAGTGGCGATCAAAGGGAAGATCCTATATTTCGCTAGCCAAGAAAAATGAAGCAAATCCGGAAAAAGCCAGTTTTAAAGTAGATCCCAAGATGCTCGAGGCAATCGAGCAAAAAACGAGTAAACCGGGATTTAATGCGGTCGTACGACTTGTGGTTTCTGCACAGGATGCTGAAAGTGCACGGATGCATCTTGAAAATCTCGAGAGCGCTTTTCATCAGTTTACCTCTGATCATAATCATTTCTCTAAAGTGAAATTGCCCCTGAAGAAACTCTTTATGCTCGATTTTATCTATCGGTATTTTCCGGTCTTAAACCTCCCGTTTTTCCCTCAATATAGCGTTTTAAACAGTGACGAGCTTGCGACCATATTTCATTTGCCCAATAAATCCGTTGAGACAGCTCATATTTTTTGGCTCAACGCCAAACGGGCACCGGCTCCGGCGCAGATTCCCAGTAGCGGTATGTTTATCGGAACGAGCAGATATCGTGGGGTGGATCGACCGATATTTATTAGTGAAGATGATCGCAGGCGTCACACCTATATTATTGGGAAAACCGGTACGGGCAAATCGCAGCTTCTGGAAGAAATGGCGCTTCAGGATATCCGGGCCGGTCACGGGGTTGCCATCGTTGATCCCCACGGAGATTTAATTGACGGAATCCTTTCGCGCATACCCCCGGAGCGGGCCGAAGACGTTATTTACTTTGATCCTTCAGATGATGAGCGGCCGATGGGACTTAATATGCTTGAGGCAACCACGGAGCAGCAAAAACACATGGTCACGACATCAATTGTGGGGCTTATGTATAAGCTCTATGACCCGATGAAAACCGGTATCATCGGCCCACGGTTTGAGCACGCCATACGGAATGCGATGCTGACCGTCATGTGTGAACCCGGCAATACGTTTGTCGAGATCGTCCGTGCGCTTACTGATAGCCACTTTGTACAGGAGCTCCTCCCGAAAGTTCAGGATCCGATTATCCGGAGATACTGGACTGATCAGATCGCTCAGACTGCTGATTTTCATAAGTCTGAAGTATTGGATTATATCGTTTCGAAATTCGGCCGATTCGTCACCAATAAGCTCATGCGCAACATCATCGGTCAATCAAAGTCGAGTTTTGATTTCCGAAACGTGATGGATGAAGGAAAAATACTTCTGGTGAACCTTTCTAAAGGCAAAGTTGGGGAGGAGAACAGTAACTTTTTGGGATTAATCCTTGTGCCCCGCATATTAATATCGGCGATGAGCAGGCAGGAAATACCGGAGGAACAACGGCGGGATTTTTACTTGTACGTGGATGAATTTCAAAACTTCGCGACGCCTGATTTTGCCCAAATTCTCTCTGAAGCCCGGAAATACCGCCTCAACTTAATCGTTGCCAATCAATTCATCGGGCAGATGGAAGAGGAAGTCAAGAATGCCGTCTTTGGCAATGTGGGAACGCTCGTTGCCTTCCGCGTTGGAGTGACAGACGCCAATTACCTTCAGCATGAATTTCAACCAACATTTAATGAGACGGATCTTATCAACGTCGATAAATACAATGCATTTATTAAAACGATCGTCCACAATGAACCCGTCAAGCCCTTTAGTCTGGATCTTACCAAAGACATGAAAAAGGTCATTGGGGAACGAAATCCGCAGGTAGCCAAAGCGATCATTCAATTATCGCGTCTCAAATACGGCCGCTCTCGGGAACTGGTGGAGGCAGAGATATCCCAACGGGCGAGGCTTTAATTACTGTTGAGCACCTTTTTAATCTCCGCAAGGGTTAATCGTTTTTCTTGTAGTTTTTTGATTTTTTGGACGACACTCACCTGACTTTGGGTGTACAGCTGATACCCACCGGGGGAGCGTTCGGCTACAGAGAGGAGGCCTTCGCGGGTCCAATACCGAATCGTCGGCACCGTTTCACCAACAAGCTTGGCGAGTTCACCGATTTTGAGAAGCGGTTTACCTGCAGCCCGAGTTGTTTCTACTTTCTGCTCGATTGCGTTCAGGTAAATATTCAGTGACCGGTCAACAGAAGCAAACATGAGTTGGTAATAGTCGTCCCGTGATTTGCCGAGCTGGCCCGCTTCAATGCTATCTATATACCGTTTACGATCATCTTTACGAATAATAGCTGGCGGGAAGCCGGCCTGCATGAGGAGGAGGTTCATGAGGAGCCGCGCAGTGCGTCCGTTGCCGTCGACAAACGGGTGGATGCTGACGAGCCGGAAATGGGCGTCTGCTGCAATGGCGAGCTCATTGCCGTGGGCGTCGTGAAGCCATGAGATAAACTCATCGTAGAGGCGTGGGACTTTTACAGGATTTGGCATGATGGCACGGGATCCGGCAATCCGCACTGAAACCGTCCGGTACCGCCCCGCGTTTGCATCATCAATCTTCTGGAGAATCTGGCGGTGCAAATCCAGAATATGGTGCTCGGTTAGGTCTTTCCGTTTGAGATGGGCGAGTGTCGCGATCCATTCGAATGCGTGCGCGTGGTTGACCGCTTCCAGGTGCTCCGTGAGCGTTTTTCCTTCTACGGTGAGGCCTTTTTCCACGATTAAGGCAGTATCAGCTCGTGAAAGGGTATTGCCTTCAATGGCGTTGGAGGTGTAGGTAAGTTCAATTTTGAACCACTTTTCGAGATTTCGGACAAGATCCGGTGGAAGTGGCCGGTAATTATCCAATCGTTGTTTTTTGGTTTCGAGAGTGGCGAGAAGCTTCTTCATATCTATAAAGTATAACGTAATACTTCAATGTTGTCAAGCCCGTATGTATTTTCCCTTCTTTACAAATGCCGTCAATGCAGTAGTGTACATAATTATGCGTATTGCGTTTGTGTTTAATGTTCGACATACCAAGCCTTCGCTTGATGCTGATGCACAGGCTGAGGCTGAGTTTGACGAGCCCGAGACAATTGTCGCAATCCATGACGCAATTGTTGCCAATGGGTATGAATGTATAGACATCGAGGCGGATGAAAACGCATACGGCAAACTGCAAACGGCAAAAGGAAAAGTTGATTTAGTGTTTAATATCGCCGAAGGCTTGCGCGGAGAAATACGGGAGGCGCATATTCCGGCAATGCTTGAGATGCTGGGTATTGCCTATACGCATTCCGGGGCGCTTGCTGAGGCGATTACCCTTGATAAGGCACTGACCAAAAAGATTTGGTCCTATCACGGACTCCCGACGCCAAAGTTTGTCGAGCTGGGGTTCAAAGAAAAACTCTATGTAGAGGGACTGACATTTCCCGTGATCGTCAAGCCCAACGCCGAGGGATCGAGCAAAGGGGTATTTAACGACAACTTGGTTGAAGAGCCAAGTGAGCTTATTAAAAAAATCAGGCATCTGCGGAAAAACTATGGCGATGGGGTCATAGTTGAAGAATTTCTCCCCGGTCGCGAATTCACCGTCACGATATTGGGAAACACGAACCCCTATATTCTTCCTATTGTCGAGCAGAATTTTGATGTTTTTCCTCCCCATTTAGTAAAGTTTGCCTCCTATGAGGCAAAATGGTTTTTTGAAGATACACTTCCGGATCCACGCGTTGCCTATACGTGTCCCGCCAAAATTTCAGAAACTCTAGAAAAACTCATTGGTGAGCTTTGTATTAAAGCCTATACCGTGCTTAACTGTCGTGACATTGCTCGAGTAGACCTGCGGCTCGATGCCAAAGGGAAGCCAAGCTTATTAGAAATTAATACCCTTCCCGGCATGATGCCGGGAGAAAACGTCGTTTCATATTATCCCGTCGCCGCACGAGCCGCTGGATGGGATTTTAATAGGATGGTCGGCCAAATCATCACCCATGCCAGAGAGCGAATAGGAATCTAGTTTGATATAATACCCAAGCGCGCCCGTAGCTCATCGGTAGTCGCCTCATCGGCGACCCGCCGAAGAGGCGGGAGCATAGTTTTTACGTATCAGGGCGCATAGCTCAATGGCAGAGCACTACTCTTATAAAGTAGGGGTTCTAGGTTCGATCCCTAGTGCGCCCACCGATGGAAGAAGTAGTCGTACTCGTGGACGAGCAAAATACTGTTCTCGGTACGGCTCCTAAGGATACCGTCCATACCACCGACACCCCCCTTCATCGGGGATTTTCGCTTTTTCTGTTTAACTCCAAAGGAGAACTCCTTCTTACAAAGCGATCTTCCAAGAAAAAAACGTTTCCCGGCGTGTGGACCAATACGGTCTGCGGCCATCCCGGACCGGGGGAGAGCGCGGTTGATGCCGCCAAGCGGAGATTAAAACAAGAACTAGACATAGAGACGCAAAATATTAAAGAAGTCTCACCGTACCAATATCGATTTGCAGATAAAAATGGGATCGTCGAAAACGAAATTTGCCCAGTGCTGGTGGCAACAAGCGACGCGGATCCGAAGCCGAAGAAAGAAGAAGTGGAGGAGTGGAGATGGATGGGGTGGGGGAAGTTTTTAGAAGAGATCAAGAAAAATCCTCAAGACTATTCTCCGTGGAGCATTCAAGAAGTGGATATCTTGCGAGACTGTTTGTAGCTGGATAGTTAAAACGCCCTTACAGTGTATTCCATTCCAGGACTTACTAAATTTTCCTGGATGTAATCTATCATGAGCCTTGGATCAACTTTCAGTGGTTTACAAACAATTTCAATTGCCTTAGCATCCAGTACTGTGAGGTCTAATTGGTGAGGATCTTTGTCAGGATTGACCAGTTGAGCATCAAGCCTTCCGAAAACAATGGATGCGATTGCTAAGTTTTTAGCTGCCTGTGTGCATTGTGGATCGGGTGGATTCTCGAGACAAGCTGCACGTCGACATGTGTGGCCATCTATTGGACATTTAAGAGTTTCCCCATTGTCCATAGGATTTTTATAACTCCTCCAGCTTCACATTCTCCGTCTGTTTATCTTTGACGAGCTCGAGGTATTTTTCCGTTGTCGAGAGGCGCTTGTGGCCGACGAGTTTGCTTAAAGTCGTGATTGGGGTGCCGGCCATCAGGTGATGGGCGATAAAGGTGTGGCGCAAGTCGTTAACTTTAGCTCCATCAATACCGGCAATGCGAAAATAGCGATCGATTGCCGTCCGAATGTTTCTGATCAGTAAGGGTTTGCCGGTTTTGGTGATAAAGAGCGACTTGCTATTTGCTCCGCCAGCTGGCGGACTTCCGCGAACTTCCAGATACTTGGTAAGGGCTTCTTTGCCGGCTTTATTGAGGGGAACCATCCGCTCTTCATGCCCTTCCTCGGCGGCAATATGGAGTTCTATATCTTTAATATCTTCGAGGGTCAGATTGGCAAGTTCACCGATGCGGACGCCCGTTTGGAGGAATAATTCAACGATCGCATACGTGCGCACGTCCCCTCGACACGCATCCCGGAGGGCTCGATATTCGAGCTTCGAAAGGATGCGGGGCGGCTTGACTTCGTATTTGGGGTGTTCAATTTCGATTGCGGGGTCTGTATTGATGGTACCACTAGCCTTTAGGAATCGAAAAAAGGTCTTGATAGAGTTGATTTTTCGGGAGATCGACTTGGGTGTGTAGTTATCGCTACCGAGTTTTTTGAGAAAGGCTTCGAGCTCATCGTGGGTAATCTCTCCGATGGCTTTTTTGCCCATATTGCCTAAAAATTGGGTAAGTTGTTCAATATCTTTGCCGTATGCTACGATGGTAGCGCGTGCACGCCTGCGCTGGCTTAAGTAATCAATAAACTGATCGTGGGCGGCTTTGAGGTCAACTGTTGTCATAAAAGGTATCGGTAATCGTATTTTAGACCGCTGCAACGGTCTTAATGCACGTTACAATACCCTATAATATCACATAAAAAGCCATCCTGCAAGAGGATTTATGAGAATTATCCGTAGCCGTGGGTTTCGCCTTATTATTTTTCTCGTTAGCCTCGGCGCGCTTATTACGGCACCGCGCTCGCTCTTTGAGATGTGGCAAAGAAGGGACATCGGCCGCGAGCGACAGGAGGTTCGAGACGATTTGGCTTCGAAAAATGAGGAACTGAAACGGGAGCTCATGCAGGCACAGACACCTGAGTATATCGAAGAGGTCGCACGAGAAAAACTGGGACTCATCAAAGAAGGGGAGACCATCATATTAATGCCAAATGACAAATTACAAATGACAAATGAGAACCAAGAAGAGAATATTGCCAATTGGAAGAAATGGTTGAGGCTGTTCTTTTGAGGCTATTATGTCCAGCACTTCGTGCTGTCCATCAGCCTCATGAGGAAGGAAAATCCGCCCTTCGGCGGATTTTTTTATGTCCTCAGTGTCAAGGGTGGGGATCGAACCCACGACCCACAGTTTATGATACTGTTGCTCTACCACTGAGCTACCCTGACACGGTTATCATTGTACAAAAATACGAATGATACGGCAATATGTACAAAGTTTACCTATTGACAAAGTTTACAAAATTACCTTATCATACCACCATATGCTTCAGACCGTTCCGATAAAAGATACCAGAAATCAACTTGCCGATCTTATCAATCAAGTAGACGTCGGGGGTAAATCATTTATTATTACTAAATTTGGTAAACCTAAAGCAATGCTCGTGCCGATGCAATCAACTCTCACAAAAGCGTCAGTAAAGCCATTGCCTAGCTTTGGCGCGTGGAAAGACAGAACAGACATTGGCGACAGCGAGGAATGGGTGAGAACAATACGGAAAAAAATGAGCAGCCGGTATGAAAAGTAAGTATATTGCCGATACAACCGTCTTAGTCGACTATCTCAGACATAATGAATCTGCGAGAGGTTTTCTCGAACGGGAACGACCTGCGGTTTCCTTGGTGAGCAGGGCAGAACTTATCCATGGGGCAAAAGACAAACCAGGATTGCGTAAAGCCATGGCTTTGTGTGACCGTTTAGAAGAATTGTCCTTTACAGAGGTGAGTACGAAAGACGCACTTCGGCTTCTCGAGACATATCATCTTTCTCATGGTTTATTTTTTCTTGACGCCCTCATTGCGTCAACGGCACTTGAGCATAGCCTTACGCTCGTCACCCATAACACCAAACACTTTTCCTTTATCCCGAAACTTGCTGTCGGTGCCTGGACGGAGTTTGCGTAAAAAAACACCCCCCATAAGGGATGCCTTGAGGTTGAGGAGATGGATCTTCTTTAGCCTGGGCCAGGATTTGATTTCGAGCTCTCGTTTGAGCGCGGCGGATTTTGAAGGAAGTTTTTCGGAATACAGTATTCTTACTGGCTTGTGACTTCGGGTATACGCGCTGCCCTTTCCTTTTTCGTGATCCTCAAAGCGCCTTTGAGGATTCGGAGAAATGCCGGTGTAGAAGCTGCCGCCCTCGCAGAGAAGGATATAGACAAACCAGTTAGTAGACATTTTCGTAGTGCGTGAGGCGGACGAGTTCGTCATTTTGGTCTAACACGACCGCAACAACATCGATCCGGCAGGGGAGGGATTTGCCCTTTGTATACACCATAGCCGTGTTGCGAACTTTTTGTAATTTCCGCGGACTGATCATTTCTTCGGGTAATCCAAACTCAATGCCTGTTTTTGCTTTGACTTCAACGAATACCAACGTATCTTGATCTTGTGCAATAATATCAATTTCTCCGAATTTATTTCCAAAGTTCCGTTCGAGTATTTTCAGCCCCTTTTTCTTGAGCGTTTCTGCTGCGTAGTCTTCGGCCAGGCGACCGGTTGCACGATTAAACGCCTTCATACCCGCTGTTTATACTGGAGGGCTTCTGCCATGTGGACCGGGAGAATATCACCCGATGCGGCAAGGTCGGCAATGGTTCTGGCAACTTTTATCATGCGAAAATAGCTTCTGGCCGATAGATCATATTTGTCTGCGGCGAGTTTGAGAAAGTTTTCAGCTTCCTGGGTGAGCCTGCCAATTTTTTTGACCTCCTTATTTCTCATTTGCGAATTGGTATAGATCGGCAGTCCCATAAATCGTTTTTCTTGGATTTTTCGCGCTTTTATGACCGCTTCTTTGGCAAGTTTTGTTGTCATCGTATCGGTTGTTTTGGTGCCGGTAACAGACAATTTTTCCACCTCAACTGCTGCAACCGGCACAGAAAGGTCAATCCGATCGAGGATCGGTCCGGAGATCCGGTGATGATATTTGGTAATTTGTCTCTCCGTGCATTTGCACTCCCGTTTGGGGTGGCCAAGATAGCCGCAGGGACAGGGATTGATTGCGGCAATTAAAGTAAAACTCGCTGGATATTTGACGTGACCGGACACGCGGACGATTTCGACAACGCCATCTTCCATGGGTTGGCGCAAACTCTCCAACACACCTCTGGGAAATTCCGGCATTTCATCCAGGAATAGGACACCCAAATGTGCAAGGCTCACTTCTCCGGGGATGGGATTGGTGCCCCCGCCGATTAACCCGGCCGCAGACACCCCGTGATGGGGTGCGCGGAACGATCGCCGTTTGATGAGTGCTTTACCGGGAGTGAGCAATCCCGAGATGGAATAAATGCGGGTAACCTCGAGTGCCTCCCGGTCTGAAAGCGGTGGCAGAATGCCCGGGAGTGCGCGGGCGAGCATCGTTTTCCCCGTCCCCGGAGGACCCCACATGAGGACGTTATGGCCTCCGGCAGCCGCAATGATGAGTGCCCGTTTGGCTTGTTCCTGGCCGGAAATTTCGCCTAGATCAAAGTCAACCGCAACCTCCTCATCTTCTTCTGCCGGTTCGTGAACAAGAGGAGCGATTACCTGTTGGTTCGATAGGTGATGAGCGAGCTGCGAAAGCGTACCAATCGGAATAACCGTGATCCCTGAAACGACCGTGGCTTCGGCGGCCGAGGGCGCGGGAACGAATACGCTCGCGTTTTTCTGTTTCTGTGCAAAGAGTGCAAGCAAAAGAATTCCCCGGGTGGGTCGGAGGCTCCCATCTAAAGAAAGTTCACCGTAGAAAAATGTATGTTTAAGGTCAAACGGAGGAAGTTGCTCGCTTGCCAACAAAATTCCAACAGCAATCGGCAGGTCATAGGCGACGCTGTCTTTGGGAAGATCAGCAGGAGCCAGATTGACCGTAATCTTTTTGGGCGGAAAATCAAAACCGGAGTTGATAAGCGCGGTTTTGACTCGCTCGCGCGCTTCTTCGATGGCTTTACTGGCCAGGCCCACAATAGTAAATCCAGGAAAACCAGCGCTTGCTACGTCTACTTCGACGTCGACGCCGACGGTTTCCAATCCAATATTTGCAATAGAACTAATTTTGGCGAGCATAATACTTCCCCGCCCGTTCTATGAGTTGTCCGGTTAGGGCTAAAAGCGACAGTTGTGCACCAATTTCCGATACGGGTTTACCTAGTTTTCGGGAAATTTCGCTTGGGGTGAGCGCGTCGCTCGTCAACAATCGAAGCAGGGGATCAGATGAGGATTTTTGGGGTTGGGGTTGATCGCCGAGCCACATTTTGGCTTTTCCCGTCGCGATAAGTTCATTGGTGCCGACGGACGTGGGACTCGTAATCGGACCGGGGACTGCCCATACGGGGCGCTTTAATTTCTCGGCGATTTTTGCTGTCACGAGCGAACCGCTTTTTACTGCTGCTTCTATCACGATGACTTCCGCCGACAGCGCGACGATGATGCGGTTTCTGACCGGAAACGTCCAGAGCGTGGGCTGCTGATCCTTCCATTCCGAAAGCAAGAGTCCGTGATCGGTTATGTTCCGTGCAAGTTTTTTCTCCTCACCACTGATTGGATAGGTAATACCCCATCCTAAGACTGCAATCGTTCTTCCGCCGTTTTCAAGACACATCCGATGTGCGTATTGATCGACTCCGTACATAAACCCGGAGACGATGGTTTTTCTCTCGAAGACGAGTTTGGGAACGATTTTTTCGATAACCCGGCGGCCATACTCGGTCATCCTCCTGCTGCCAACGACGGCAACACAGTTTTCAAATAATTGAGGATCCCACGTTTCCGAAAAGTAGAGTTCTTTTGGGGGATTGGGGAGATCGTTAAGTTTGGATAACTCCGGCTTTTTTTGCCAATCAACTATCGGCAGGTAGTCCATGAGTTTAGCATAACACATGCTGTACTTGACAAGAGGTATACCATCGTATATACTTTGGCATACCATGAGTTATGCAGTCGTGACGACCAAGATCGATCCCCGGACCAAGAAAGAGGCAATGGAAACTGCGCAGGCACTTGGTATGCCGCTTTCTGTGGTCATCAAGGCATTTTTGAAACAATTTATTCGGACAAAGTCCGTCGCGTTCAGTGCTGATGATGAGGTGCCAAATGACTATCTCAAAAGCTTGATGCGTCAGGCTGAAAAAGATCTCAAAGCAGGCAAGACTTCTCCGGCCTTCGATAACGCCAGAGATGCAATCGCTTACCTCGAAAAACAGGGAATATGATTGTCAAATATTCTCCTTCGTTTTTACACACCACCAAAAAAATCGATGTGAGAATTAGAAAAAGCCTCAAACAGAAACTCGAAATTTTCTATAAAAACCCTAACGATTCAGTGTTAAAGAATCATGTGTTACGAGATGCGTACGAAGGATATCGAAGTATTAACATTACCGCTGACTGGCGCGCGATTTACAAGGAAGTGCAGATAGGCGAGGATACGGTTGCTTACTTTGTCGCCCTTGGAACCCACAAGCAGCTGCATGGGAAATAATCGACCCGCCTTTGACCAAAGTCAGCTTCTGCGGTATACTAATACTTGCTATAAAAAGCCGCGGGGTAGTGTACAGTTGCACAGAAGGCTCATAATCTTCTAGGCTGGGTGCGACTCCCAGCCCCGCAACTCGGGTCATTAAAGAAAAAAGCTCCTTACTAAGGAGCTTTTTTCTTCCGACCCGATGAGGCTGGTCCTGCCGATGCAGAAGCAAGAGAAAAATATCTGAAAACCAGTATGGGAACGAGAGTGATTAAGAAGCAACTGGCTAACTATCTACAGATGGGGTTGAAGTGAGTGAAGCGAACTTAATAACCCCACTGATTCCCTAGAGGCCCCAATCGGGCTGGTGTGAAGTACGTCAGTGCTGAACATAATAGTCTGAAAAAGATAACGACGCTTCGCTAATAATCCATTACGCATTCCAGAGCATGTTTTACAGTCCATATGCATTGAGGTTCGCGTTGCCGATACGCGTACGGGGCAGGAGAAAACGACGCTTTTTGCATTGTGTAATCCCGGGTAATGTCGTAAAGCCCAATGTATAGCCAAGGGACGAGAGCACCGCTTCACCATTTGTACTCGGATTGCCGTATGGATAGGCAAATATTTTTGCCTGGTTGAGTCCGCGGCTCGCTAGCTGGGTATCTGCCGTTCCGATTTCCGTTTGGTTGGTGGCAAGACTATTGTTAACATTCTTATGGCTCCAGGTGTGATTGGCAAAATAAATAAGTCCCCATGATGCGATATCCTGGACGGTTTGCCACGTCATGTATCCAGGGTTTTGGATAAGTCCGGTGGGGATAAATGCAACTGCGGCAAACCCAAATGTGCGCAGAATCGGTGCTGCGTCCGTGCCGAAGTCGTCATACCCGTCGTCAAATGTGAGAAGTATCGGTTTGGAAGGTAACGGTGTTCCGGCATCAAAAAATGCAATGAGTTGCTCACCGTGAATTGGCGTATAATTTTTCTCTTTAAGATATTGCATCTGGTTTTGAAAATTTTGTGTATCGACGGTCAACCCTGCATGACCCAGCTCTTTGGCAGTGTCTAATTTTTGGATGTGGTGATAGAAGAGCGTTGGGACCACAGCACAGGGGCCATAGAGCGCATTCATTTCGGCAAACGTCAATGGTTTTGGCGTGGGTGTCGGAAACGGAGTGGGCGTTGCGGTTGGAGTTGAAGTGGGCGTTTCGCTAATTTGTTTTTTTGATGGGATACTATGAAATAGTACAAAAAAAACAAGTATGAATAGAGTTAATACTATGCCCAAAAGATTACGAGCACCCTTTTTCATATGGCCCACGCCTATTATATTCGACTCGAGAGAGGCAGGGAACAAGGAGGCAACTGCGATCTGATTTTTTGGATTCCCCTCTTTTTATGGAAGTCTATCACTTTAGGCTTGACAATTCTCTCTCTCAATTAGAATCCCTCTCTATATGGCAAACGTTGATTTTGATCCATACAAGCGCTACGGCGACATGTTTCAACAAATAACGGATTATACAGACAGGCTCTCCAGACGAGTACTTATTGAACCGGAAAACATCCGACCATTTGGGAAAAGAGTGAAGGTTATTCCCGGCAAGGGCGCAGGAGAGCGTTCTTTAGTCTTGGCCCCTGTTGATGGTGCCTTACAGATGTCTGCAGATGAGGGGATTGCTGAAATAGGGGACACAAGGCTGACGGCCACGGGTCCATTTCAAGAAGTTGTTTTCACACCCACTATTCAGAGAGGTCGAAGGACAAGAAGAGTTACCATAAGACACCTCGGAGACTTATTCGTTGGGTAATTTATTCTTTGCTGTGAGATTTGAGCCAGGAGGCGATGCCCTCGGCTGAAATATTCTCGTTATCAATCTTCAAACCAAACGACACGAGTTCTTCTTGACCACACGTAAATTTACACCCATTAAGTTCTAGAAAAGTCATCGCAGAAAGAAGTGATGTGCGTTTGTTGCCATCGACGAATGCGTGGTTTTTAATAAGAGAGTGGCAAAGCGCGCCTGCTTTATTAAAAATCGTAGGATAGAGATCGAGACCAGAAAACGTCGCTTGCGGGCGGTGTACTGCAGCATCCAGAAGTCCTAGGTCGCGTAGGCCATGGGATCCACCGCTTTTTTCTATCGAAAGGTGATGAAGAAGAAGAACGTCTTCAGTCGAGAGATATTTGGTCATCTTGACCTACCCGAGCAAGTTTCTTAAATGCCGGAAGGTATCGGTTGAGAAGGTCATTGGCCACCGTATAGACCTCTGGGTCGACAGGAATTTTTGTTTGTGTTCGTTTGGAAGGCACGTCGATGACAATGCGATCCATATCTGCTTTGTATGACATCTCGACGTATGTACCAATTTTGACGCCAGATTCCTCCATGAGGGGCTTGGAGATAGTTACGCCACCTGAATTACCTATACGGATAATCTTTTGCTTCATATGATTATAACTATGTTATAACAAGATCCTGATGTTGTCAAGTGAGAAAAATCGGGAAACTCGCGATTGATAGGCAGTATAGGATTTGCCGAAATGCGCTACCAGAAGTTTTTCTTCGGCTGACACCGCCATTTTGATAGCGAGGAAAAAGAGGGGAGAAAGGAGGATGAAATAACTGTGCAGCGCTATTTGTTGACCAATAAAAAGAACTAACAGTCCAAGGTAAAGGGGATTGCGGGAGAATACAAACGGACCTGACGTTACGAGCGCAGATTGTACCTTTTTATCGTGTTGAGCAGGCCTTCCCCAGCTTTTCCCCATCACAAGTTTTGCCCATGAGGCCAGTCCCGCGCCACCAATTGTAAGGATGATGCCCGAGACTCCGAGCAAAGTATTCCAGGACCCAAGGGGAATAGTTGTGTTTACCGGAAGCAGTACCTGGTAGAAACAGATGATTTCGAACAAAACAATTGACGTAGACCGGATGTTCGTAAACGAATGAAAAAAATTGGTGACATTTTTCCCGCGGCTGGTAGCCATCCAGAACGTAAAAATAAATAGCCAAATAACAGTGAGCACCCGTCGAATCAATTCTTGCGGCATGGAATTAGTATAACAGGAGCGTTAGACTGGATGTATGGCAAAAAAACGGAAATCGAGATGGACGAAAGCCCGGTTAGCCGGATTGGGGATACCGGCTGTCCTTATTCCAGGGATTCTTTTGGCTGTCGCCCTCGGATGGAACCCCAGAGAACTTGCGAAAGTAAATGATTTCCATAAAATTCAAACATTATTTCCTAAAAACGGTACTGTCAGGGAAGTACATGATGGGGATACTGTTGTACTACAAAACGGTGCTGAGGTACGTCTTGTCGGCATAGATGCACCTGAAAGAGGAGATGATAAATTTAGCGAAGCGAAGAAGTATCTTAGTGAATTAGTCAGTAATAAAAATATCTATTTAGAGTATGACCGCTATCAAGACGATGGATTTGGACGAATACTTGCTTGGGTTTGGATTGAGTGTGAAAAAACACCAAAATTTTTTCCTGCTGACTATATGCACCTTTCGCAAAAGGAATCACGAGAAGGGCTCAAAGAAAATCCCGAGGGGTGTAAAAGGGGGACACTCGTTAACGAAACAATGGTCGATAAGAAATTGGCTGTAGTTCACAAACTCAATGAAAGAGGCGAACTCAAGTACGAAAAGCGACTGATGGCACGTTGAGCACAATATTTATCCTATAGTTGCAATCCAAAATTGATTGTATTATTATCCGGCTTATCGTATGGATCCATTGGTTGCATATCACCGAGCGGGAATAGAACGAGGGGCATTAAATTTGCGAGAGGTTGGCCCACAGGGTAGCTCCCTGCGGGTAAGTGGTTTTAGGGCAGAAGTTCGACCTTGTGAGGATGGTGTTGAACTACAAGTTTCCCAGGGATTATTTGCCTCAGTCCCCGAGGGCAATCGATTCCCTTACGTTTATCGTGCCCCTGATGGAGAAGGGAAAACTTTAGAATCACTGATTCTTCTGCCGGGTGAAAGGGTTTGCCTCAGAAGGCCAAGAGGGAAGGTCATTCATACGATTGGTGCTTTGGCACCGCAGGATGGGAGATTGGCACTACAACAAATAGCCGCGATGAGAGCTGCCTAGTTTTGACAAGTGTGATATACTGTTGCTCTAGTTGAATAAACGCGTTGATCCGGAGGGTTGGAACCGGGGAGCGGCACAAAAATATGTGACGGAGCCGAAACCGTAAAAAGACAGGAACGAGTGTCGCAAGATCCGCTTACGCGCAAGGTTATAGCGGACGAGGACGGAGCTCGCCAAGAATGAGGTTTCCTCATTGGTTTGACGAACTCCCCGAAAGGGGATTTTTGTTGGCCAAGAGGGGACAAGCACAAGGTGGCACCGCCACAAAGGCCCTTGTAAACTCTCGAGATTTTTCTCGTGGATTTGCAAGGGTTTTTTGTTGGAGAAATATATGAAACAACCAATTGGTATTATCGGCGGGATGGGGCCGCAGGCTTCGAGCGAGCTGTATCGATTGCTTATCGAAAGAGCTCGGGCGAACTATGGTGTGCGGACCAATGACGCATATCCGGAAATCCTCATCGACTCCGTGCCTGTACCGGATTTTCTATCTGACACTGATCAGATGGAACAGGCAGCGAAAATGCTTGAAGATCGCGTAGGTAGACTGACGCGGTATGGCATTGGCAGTCTCACACTGGCGTGTAATACCGCCTGCATATTGATTGATCGGTTGCAGAAGCGAACGAATGTACCAATTATTTCGGTTATAGACGAAGTGGCTAACCGTATTAATAAGAGTTTCCGTGTGCTTCTTCTGGCTTCTCCTACATCGCTTCGCATGAAGCTCTATCAGAATGCGCTTTCCAGCCTTGGCATTTTGTTCGTCGTACCGAAGGAGGAAGATTACGGAAAGATTGAGCTGATTATCAGAGGCGTTCTGGATGATGATGACAGGCAGAAGCTTATGAAACAACTCGTAGAGATAGCGGACAGATATAGAAAAGAAACAAATGTCGATGGCATTGTGTTGGGTTGTACGGAACTACCATTAGTATTTCCGGACAGGTACCCAATTCAGTTCTATAGTTCACTTTCCATACTCGCAGATGTCTTACTAAAACGCTATTATACAGAGGAGGTTGTATGAAAAGATTGCTTTCTGGAATTACCCCCTCGGGGGATGGGAGTCTCCATATTGGCAACTATTTGGGGGCGGTCAAGCAGTTTACTGAGCTCGCCAAAACGCATGAGTGCTTTCTCATGGTTGCTGATCTTCATGCACTCACGACGATACAGGATAAAGCACTGCTTCAAAAAAATACGGAGACATTAATTCTTTATGAACTTGCGTTACTTGGTGACCTTAAAAATATCACGTTTTTCCGTCAATCCGATGTGCCGATGCACGCCGAACTCCAGTCGATCCTCAATAACGTGACGCCACTGGGGCTTCTCAAGCGGGCCCACGCATATAAAGATAAGTTAGCAAGGGATGTCATGGAAGATGACGTCAACGTTGGGCTGTTTTCCTATCCCATGCTCATGGCGGCAGATATCCTGCTTTATAAACCGGATCTTGTGCCGGTGGGGAAAGATCAGAAGCAACATGTGGAGATTACCCGCGACATCGCCGGACGATTTAATAAAATTTTTTCCCCGGTGTTCAAACTTCCGGAACCCTATATCCCGGAGGAAGTGGCGGTGGTCTTGGGAACCGATGGGAAGCGGAAGATGAGCAAAAGCCTGGGGAATATCATTAGTATTTTTGACGATGAAGAAATAATTAAAAAACAGGTCATGGGGACGTACACGGATCCTCAAAGAATTCATGCCAACGACCCCGGACACATTGAAGGAAACATGGTATTTACGTATCTCGAGTTTTTCGGGGAAAGAGGAAAAACAGACGAACTAAAAAAAGCTTATACAGAAGGCAAAGTATCGGATATTGAGGTAAAAAATTACCTGTACGATCGTTTGATGAAAACGTTCGCCCCGGCGCGAAAAGTCTATGAAGAATTGAAACGGAACCCCGAAAAAGTTAAAAAAATTCTGCAAGACGGCGCGGAGAAAACCCACACAGTCGCATCGCAAACCATGAAAGAAGTTCGTGATGCTACAGGCATTACCAACCAGTATTCGTTCTTTCAATATGGATTGTCGCATAGTCCTAGCGACGTTCAAGGCTTAGCCTTGATTTCAATTGATGAATTTAGTCGAGTAGAGATGCGGGTGGGGAAGGTAGTGGAGGCGACGTATCCGGAGAAAAGCGAAAAACTCATTCGTCTGGTTGTTGATCTTGGAGACGAAAAGAGAGTTATATTCACAGGCGTTCGAACGCTTGGATATACGATAGATGACTTTTTGGATAAGCAGTTTTTCTTTGTGACCAATCTTGCTCCCCGAAAAATGATGAATGAAGAAAGCCAGGGGATGATTCTTGCGGTTGATGGGGCGGACAAGCCTTTATTTCTCTCTGCTGAAGGTATGCCGCTTGGGGCAAAAATCCGATAACAGCATGTCTTTTGACAATGCGTACGAAAAAGCGTACGCTTTAGATATGAATTCACCTATTCCTTCCACCCTAACTGTCAGCGATGCGAGGGCAAATCTCTATGACATGATGGAGGAGGTGCGTAAATACCTCAAACGCTTTGTCATCACACACCACGGCAAACCGCAAGCGGTTCTTCTCCCTGTTGAGGATCTCGAAAGTTGGGAAGAAACACTGGATATTCTATCGAACAAAAAATTGATGCGCGACATCCGCCAGGCAGAAAAAGATTTCAAAGCTGGTCGATATTACACGCTTGACGAAGTTGAACAGAGACTACAGCTCAAAGAGAAACCACGAAAAAGACGATCGTCATGAACGTAGTTATCTCTCCGAAGGCAAGTAAGCAGCTGAATAAGCTTCCGGCGAAAGAGGGATTAAAAATTATACGAAAGCTCCGAGCCTTAGAATCAATTCCTTATATTGGTAAACGCCTCGCGGGCAAATTACAAGGCTTGTATACGCTGCGTGCCTGGCCTTACAGGATCATTTACCGAATTCTGAAAGAACAGAAGATAATCTTGGTTGAAACCATAGAGCACCGGCAAGGAGTGTATAAATAGGTTGACTAATTCTGAGGTGGCTTTGCCCACATTTCGTCGGCACTCACTTTTTTGGCTTCTTTTTCGGAGTAGGGGGCGATGAAAACGAGAACAACACCATCGGGGTCTTTGACCACCACCTCAAGCGTACCCCAGTAATAATGTCTTGGCCCCACCGCCAGAGGAATGCCAGCCTTTTTGCATCGCTCAAGAACGCCCGTAATACTGTCAACATTGATCATTAAAGAAATTTTAGAGTTTTTGACGCGTGCCTTGAATACATTCGGTTTGACCGCCCGATGGCCATCGGCAATCTCGAGTTTGCAC
>Ga0155165_163_pt1 | contig 16363 bp, 25 predicted proteins | sample RifCSPhighO2_01_FD_106133 | JGI IMG/M metagenome (GOLD analysis project Ga0155165, IMG submission 106133) | Candidatus Gottesmanbacteria bacterium RIFCSPHIGHO2_01_FULL_46_14
GGTTGGAGTTGTTCCTCGAGCTTCCGTTCAATGTAGGAAATATCGGTGTCTTTGAGCATCGCCTCAAGTTCCGGATCACGCGCATTTTTTGCGCCGGCTAAAAGCTGAAGCACCTTGGTGAGTTCCCGTTCGGCAATCAGATTGGTCTGCAGGATAAGTTCGTCTCGTACCGAGCTAATGTAGCTCTGGCGATTTTGGCTCATGAGCACAATGACGGTAAGCATAATCGCTTCTAACGAAACCACCATGGTCAGGAGAATATACGGAAATGGATCAAAAGGTTCGATCGCCGGGCGCAGATACCCGCGATTTACCCCAATCCATGCGACAAAGAGAACGACATTTCCAACCAGAAAGCTCATCGAGCCAAACGAACTCGTCAAGCGGTCGGCGATGCGTACCGCCAACGGCCGTTTCTTCATGGCCTTGGCCTCAAAGCTCCGAATGATCTGATGGGTGGTTTTATGAACTGCAGGCATTAGGATTATCGTAGAACTCCTACCAAATCAATGCAAGGAGAATGTTTGAACGTAGACAGGTTTTGTATTTTGTTCTAGAATATGCGTCATGAGTCCGGCACTAATTTCAGCAAGAAGGGGCGGTGTGGTGTATGATCTATTGGCTAAACATAATCACACTGAAGGAGAGATCGCCGATCTGGTGCTCGTCGTGAACAGGAAGGGCCGCCCGAGGGGTCCAAATTGCGTATAGGAGCGTTTTATAGACCACGGATTGCTTCTGGGTCTCCCAGATTTACCGTATAAATTAGTCACTGATATCCGGAAAAAGAATTGTATTTACCGTTGCGACCGCAACGCCATTTACAATACTTTATACGTGCTAGCATCAACTCCGGGATTTGCTACAATACCTCTCATGCAATCAAGTATCCGTAATTTTGCCATAGTGGCTCATATAGACCACGGAAAAAGCACGCTGTGTGATCGGCTCTTAGAGCTTACCGGGACGATCCAAATGCGCGATATGCACGCGCAACTTCTCGATAGCAATCCCATCGAGCGCGAGCGGGGGATTACTATAAAATTGGCACCGGTACGGATGATCTATACCCGGACAGGGTGGAACCCTGCCGGCGGACGGCAGGGTTCCACCCTGTCCAATATCCTGAATTTGATCGATACCCCCGGGCATGTGGATTTTTCCTACGAAGTTTCGAGGAGTTTAGCCGCATGTGAAGGCGCGCTTCTGGTTGTTGACGCGACGCAGGGCGTCCAGGCGCAAACACTTGCCAATCTCCGTTTAGCCCGCCAGAACAAGCTCACCATTATTCCTATTATCAACAAGATCGATATGGCAAGTGCGAGTATAGAAAAAACGAGTGGAGAGCTTCAGGAATTAGGGTTTAGAGAAGAAGATATACTTAAAATATCTGCAAAAACAGGGGAGAACGTGGAAAAGGTTCTGGAAGCAGTTGTCCAGCGGATTCCACCGCCGCGAGGTAATCCCGATAGTCCGCTGCGCGCGCTCATTTTTTCCTCACAGTTTGATGCACACAAAGGAGTAGTGATTTATGTACGAGTAGTTGATGGATCGATCCGCTTTGATACGAAACTAACATTACAATTCCTCGCTTCCGGAGCACAAGTCACACCCATTGAACTCGGGCATTTTTTTCCTGCTATGAATTCAAGGCCCGGCCTTGAGGCCGGAGAAGTGGGATATATTGCGACAGGTTTGAAAGATATTCGTATGGCCCGCGTCGGAGACACCATTACCGTCCCAGGAGCGTCGGTCGAGGCCCTTGCTGGTTATCACGAGCCCAAGCCTATGGTGTTTTTAGGGCTTTTTCCGGTTGACAGCGCTGACTACGAGCACGCACGGGAGGCGATGGAACGGTTGCGGCTTTCTGATAGCGCATTTAGTTTCCGGCCGATTTCGTCCTTGGCGCTCGGAAACGGCTTCCATTGTGGTTTTTTGGGCCTTCTGCACGCTGAAATCGTCCAGGAGCGCTTGCTGCGGGAATTCGACATGACGATGTTGGCGACCACACCATCAGTGGAATACCGTTTAACGCTGACAGGGTGGAACCCTGCCGTCCGCCGGCAGGGTTCCACCCTGTCAATCCAATCCGCCACCGAGTTTCCCGATCCAAGTTTGATCGAAGAAACCAAAGAGCCCGTTATGCGCGTCACCGTCTTCACCCCGTCCCGTTTTGTTGGGAGGGTCATGCAGCTAGCTCAGGAGAAGCGGGGCCAGCAGATGAATATGATCTATCACAACGATCAGGTTGAACTCGAGTATCTCATACCGCTCTCCGAGATGATTATTGATTTTTTTGACCGGCTCAAAGCCAGTACGGAAGGCTACGCGAGCCTTGACTATGAGTTTTTTGATTACCAGTCTATCGAGGTCGTCAAAGTCGATATATTGGTCAATAAAGAGCGCGTCGATGCCTTTTCCTTTTTGACGGTAGCTCAAACGGCGGATCGCAGGGCCCGTGAGATTGTCGAGCGTTTGGCAGGTGCAATACCCCGGCAGCAATTCGAAATTCCCATTCAAGCGACGATAGGGGGCAAAGTGATCGCACGGGCTGACGTCAAATCATTTCGAAAAGACGTTATCGCCAAGCTCTACGGCGGCGACCGGAGCCGCAAAGATAAATTACTCAAAAAGCAAAAGAAAGGCAAGGCGAAGATGAAACGCATCGGAAATGTAGAAATCCCCCAAAACGCCTTCTTTGCCGTGCTCAAACGGCAGTAGCTGCCACTGTTGTTTTCCACCCCGCTTTCATTCGGGCATAGACGTGCCGATTGAGGGAAAGTTCAGGAATCTCAGTTTGACGCATGGCAACAGTAAGAGCGTCTATCGGCACACGCGTCCAATCAAGGGACTGTATGCCCAAGAGGCTGACAATGTCGACGAGGTCCTTCCTGCCCTTACTGGATCCTAGTCGAGACGTGTATGCTCTATATTTGAGTGTGAGGAGGTCTTCGGGTCGCGGGACAGAGAAACCCTCCCGCATTACCGCACGTTCAAGAATAGTCTCAGCAGGAATGAACTTCACCCTGGTTGATTTCATATTTTTTGAGCCGGGCGTTTTTGATCAGAGGGAAGTCTTTTCCGAGTTTTCCAAGATCAGCACGCGTTACAACGATGTCGATATCTTTGGATTTGAGCGCGTGGGTATACAGCCACACCGCCCACCCGCCGATCAAAACAAACGAGTATCGCTTTACCAGACCACACAGAAAGTTCCAGCTTTTTTGGGTGACTTGGTTGCGATAGTATCCCGTCATAAGGTTTCTTCTATTTTCCTTTTTACAAAAGTGCAAAAGTCTTTGGCATACCAATCCGTCATGTTCCAGAGATCGACAAAGAGCTGGGCGAGGGTGACGGTATCCCCGAGGTGGGGATCGGACGTGAGGATAAAAAGGTTCGGCTCGCCGGGGCTGCTATCTCCCATGAGACGCTGAGCGACTTCTTGAGGGCGGGCATGATAGCAATAGACGTTTCCATACTCTGCCGGCGGTTCGCCAAATCGTTCTCGGACTGCAGTATATGCGGTCGGGATGGTACCTGCTGGCAATCTGCCCTCAATCTCCCTGATCGGAACGTCGAGACGGAGCCGAATGGCGATATCAGAAGCAATATTCCGATGATTTGCCCAATGGTAGAGGATTTTTTCATAGTCGATGACTTCTGAATGGCGTTTGCCGATAGTGACTGCCCCCAAGCGTCGGATGGGTGAGAGGGCGAGATTGACGGTAGAGGAGGAAAGGCCAAGCGATGCGGCGAGCTGTTGCTGCGCAAATGCCGGTTTTCGCTCTTCTATTGTACGGTAGAGGAGCTCACGCCATACATATTCGATTTTTTTCATATATATACCCTCTATTTTCGATAGTAGTCGAATATAGGGATATAGGGATAAAGTCAAGAAGCAGTATAAAAGCCTTCTTTGCCGTCTTAAAGCGGTCTTGACTCGATCATACAAAAGTAATACAATGGTACTATTATGAATAGAACCGTTTTACAAATTCCCATTGCCCCTTTACTCCGTCAGCAGGCCGAAGCGGCATCGCTCGATCTCGGATTCTCCTCGCTTCAGGACGTCGTGCGGCTTCTCCTGCATAAACTTGCCCGCCGTGAACTTACCGTGGCCATTGGGGAAGATGTGGTCAAGCTTTCCAAAAAAGCCCGTGATAGGTACGCAAAAATGGACGAGAACTTCCGTACGGGGAAAAATGTGTATTCTGCCAACAATGTGGACGACTTCCTGCGACAGTTGCATTCATGATCATCCGGTATCACAAAAGATTTTTTAAGCACTTTAAGCAACGAATCGTTTCCAACCTCTCACTTGATCGGAAGTATACCAAACGATTACCGCTATTTCTATCAGATCCGAAGCAGGCGTTACTCAACGATCATGCGCTCCATGGCGACCTGGAAGGGTATCGATCATTTTCCGTTACCGGAGACATTCGTGTGGTGTATCGATATGAGGATGAAAATATTAAATTTTACGACATCGGCACGCACAATCAGGTGTATTGACGTAGCCAGCGGAGGGAAATGTGTAATATACGGAATGCTTTTTGGTGTAGAGGATAATATCAGCGCGCTCCGAAGAGCAGTTAAGGAAGGCCGTGTGCATGGATTTGAGGAAGTGGCAGAGTATCAACTGAGAGTAGGAAGAGGGGTCTTACTGTCCGATGGTTTTTTCTCCAGATTCATCAGGAACAGCAGGCAACCCGCGTGACCTTGTGAGTCTGTCCATAAAATCGGCGATAAGCCCTAGTGTACGTGTGTGTGCGGCTTCGCCCTCCGGGCCATTCATGGCAGGCACGATTTTTAAGGCTTTTCCTAGCCTTCTTCCAGTCGTAACAACATCGGAAGGAACGGGTTGTGTAGGTTTCCCCTGGTTTACCTCTCTTTTTGCCACTGTTTCCATTGCGGCGTTCGTTTCCACACTAAATGTCTTTTCATATATCTTGATAGTACAAAATAGTACTAATTTGGATATTGACACTTTGCAATTTAGTAGTAAAATGATACCATAGGAAATCATATGCTACTTAAACGTTCTATTGATACGCACGTTGCAAACTATCTTAAAGGAGACTCGTATAAGACCTTCTACATCTGGGGGCCGCGCCGCTCCGGCAAAACGACGCTTCTTGAGCGGCTTTCAAAAGAACTGGGGGTTGCCTTTTTTGATTTTGATCTGCAAACAGACCGGGAGTTGTTTGTGCCCAGAATCGAGGCGCTAGAGAAGCTTGTCGCAGCGCACAACGTTATCCTCATCGATGAAGTACAAAATTATCCCGGCGCCACTGTTGTGTTTAAATTACTGCAAGGGAAATTCAAAGTAAAAGTTATTGCAACGGGAAGTAGCGAGCTTCGGCAGAAAGCGGGAGAGGATTTTGATACGATGGCGGGAAGGTTTCATGAAGCATATTGCTTGCCGCTTTCTCTGGCCGAAATTGCTGATAACACGTCCGTTGTTCCCTACGAGCAAGCACGATTTTTTCAGGATCTCCAGACGCGACTTCAGATTTTTGGTGCATATCCGGAGGTGTACGCGCCGGAGCATATTTCCGAGGGAGACAAAATAGAGCTCTTAGAAAAGATTGTCAACACATATGTCTTAAAAGACGTTATTGATATCTATCAGTTAAAAAATGAGAAGCTTGCGCGGGATATTTTAACCAAAATTGCCCTCCAACTTGGCAGCGAGGTGTCAATAAGAGAAATCGCGAGTAGCTTGGGTTCAAATAGCGTCACGGTTGCCAATTACATCGAGATCTTTATCAAAAACTATATTCTCATTGCCATCCCCAGTTTTAAGACCAATGCCAGACGGGCCGTGTCGGAAAACAGGAAGCTCTACTTTTATGATCTGGGTATCAGAAATGCCCTGGTAAAAGACTTTCGGGAGATGAAGCTCCGGCCGGACGGCGGCGGACTATTTGAAAACTTTATTATTATAGAAATTGAAAAGCAGCGCAAAAACACCAACGCCAAACAAACGCTCTATTTCTACCGGGAGTATGGAGGAAAGGAGATTGATCTGGTCATAGAAGATTATTATAAAAGGTACACCTGTGTAGAAATAAAGGCCGGAAAGCCGCGAGGAAATAAAAATATTTTCCCTCTGCCGCACACATTCGAAACCATCAATGCCGCAAACTATTATGACGTTATCCGAAGGGTAGCTTTACTTATTTCCCTGCCCATTGGGGGGAACCGTCGCAACAGCCAGAGGATCTTTTCCCGTCTGGCGTAAGGCGTCGATCACCAAGCCGAGAGCCATCGATAGGTTGTTTTTCCATTCTCCCAGCGTGCTCCCTCTCTGTTGTAGTGCTTTGAGCGCTCGTACGATTGACTCATATTTGCCGTTAAGATTCTGCGGACTGATATTACGAAGAAAAGCTTGGTGTTCATTCATCTCGGCATATGCTGCATCCAGTAGCGATTGCGTCTGCGGGTCTCCAGTCGGTGGGGGAGTCTGTTCCGGTCCTGAAGAGGGAGGCGGTGAAAATTGAGCTCCTCCTGCTGGATCTTCTTGTCTTGCCACAAGTCGTTCTCCTTCTGTGGGAGTCGGCGACCAGTGGGTAGTTGACGTGCTTGTTGATTGATTTAGAATTTGTGGTATCCTACCTTTGGTAGTAGGCCGGGGCGCTGCCGTAAAACGATCAATCGCTCTCATTGCTGAACCCCTCATCACCATCCTCCCCGCTATGAAGGCCAAGATGCTTCCCGCAATCGTAATTGTACCGGCGATTGGGAGAGCGTCTGGTCCTGTGATTTGGGGGAGACCAGAGGGTGAGGTATTATCTGGAGCACCATAACTCAATGTTAACACGGCTCCTTCAGTAGGGGGATCATACACAATTGTATCTTTCTCGAAGCGCAGGTATGGAATGTCTTCATTCATTTGTGGAGCTGTAGTTGCACAGTAGCTCACTACTTGTCCATACTCCGGCTGTTGTGGATTGTTGGGAAGTTCTGGATTCCCCGTTCTTGCTTTTGGTAATGCCCAATTGCATATCGTTAATTTATCAAATTCGTCGGGAACTTTCCCCAGATGCATCGTGACGCTGCCGTCAGCGTTTACCTCGAAGACACATTCAAGAAGGGATTTTGCATTACAATCATTTTGTCCGGGAGGACGAAAAGGATCTCTTTTTTGCCTCGTGAGAGAGCCATATTGTATGGCATTCAGGCGTTCTGACATAGACAGCTACTATACTATAGGTTACTATTATTGTCAATGCGCGGATTTCCTTATCACATCAATCAAAATTCGAGAAAATAGCAGAATACTGGTGTTGACTGCCAATACGATTCCGAGGCTTCTGGTGAGATTGTTTCCGAGAGTCGTTATAAAAGCTGGTGACTCTGGTAGGACGATGCGAAAACCCGCGATACCAGCTCCGATTGCAATTATGAGGATTGTCACCATAAGCTGCCAGACGCCGGCCATGTCAACGGCAGAGGGAAACATGCTCGTGGAAATGGAAAACAAGAGATAATAGTATAGAGTTATAATTATATTGTTCTTTACAAATACATCGTTGGCGTACAGATAGGTGAGGGTAGCGACGGCGAGCATGCCAACGATAAGCGGAGCCAGCCCTATGACTGACCTGCGAAAGGGTCCGGTTTTGGCAATTGCCACAGAGCCCGTTTGAATCTCTTCGTGTTGAATGCCTTCCGGTACAAGCGTGAGTTTACCGGTGCGGACGCCCAAAATCTCTGCGGTAAATAAGTGGCTCAATTCATGAACCACCGTACCAGGGAAAAGCAGGAGTGTTACCAAGCTTACGCTGATGCTTCTCGTGCGAAACAGCGCATGGAAGAGACCATAGAGCGTCTGTGTGAGCCATCGGGAGAGGAGGTATAAGCCGATGAGTTCAAATGTAAGATAGACAATCGTCACGATGATAGTATGTCTTAAATATGTTCTTGTGTCAGGGTGAGAAGTTGTTCTGCCATTGTAATGGCTTCTTCTGCGTCCCGTTTCGTTGGTAAACCTTCCGGCAGAGATCCGGGGAGCGCGTCCGGGTAGCGAGTCGGGATATAAAATGTGTCGAGGACAATCAACTGGCGGCGGAACTGTTCGATTTCTCGGAGCGTTTTGGCAGCACGTTCTGCAAGTTCTTGCAGTGTATGTACTTTTGGTGGTACCTTTCCCGTTGAAAGGATATACGCTTTGAGAGCTTTTTCAGCTGCCTGCTGACAATGAAAGCATGCTATGTGGTAGATGCCATCATGAGCAAGAATCCGTGCGCCGTCAAGATCACTTTGGGCAAAGAAAAGCCAGTCAGATGGGTTAGTTTTTTTCATAGAGGAGTTTTCCCTTCTCTACGATTTCGTCGCGGACGAAGTAATTATCTCGTGCCATTTTTTCAAATTCCTCCGGTGTATAGACGACAAATTCCGTGGCAATTTTTGATTGAGCAAGCATCATCACGTCCTGGAGTCGATCAAGAAACTTCCGGTTTGTTTTCTTGACGATTGCTATGTCCAGGTCGCTCCATTGGTGGGTAACACCATTTGCAAACGACCCATAGGCAAAAACTTTTTCCGGTTGGTATTGATCCCTGATGATCGGGAGTATCCGATCAAGTTCATCTTGAAGTTGTTGTTTTCGTGTGCGGGCGTTCATGAATTCATTGTAAGCGGTTTGCCCTTCTTGTGCAAGAAAGAACTGCTTTATGGTCGCCTCTGTAGACAGAGAAGAAGCGGCATTGGTAACAGTACCCCCCCCAAACCATTGGAGGATCTGCGGCCAGAAAATACCTCATTGACATTATAACAATTTTGTTATAAATTATTATAGTGGAACTGATCGTTATTCAAAAGCTAGAAGATTTTATTGCGAAATTAACGATTCAGGATAAGGCAAAACTAACAGGTACATTTCTATTGTTTAAAGAGTACGGAAGAACTCTTCCAGTTAAGTATCTCAAGCGGATAACCGGTACAAAAGACTTGTGGGAGTTAAGAGCAAAAAAGATACGAATATTTGTCGCTATGTATGGAAATACAGGCATTGCGGTCCATGGCATTATGAAGCAGTCGCAAAAAACGCCGAAACAAGATATTGATCTCGCTGTCAAAAGAGCAGCGAGAGCAAAGGAGGATTTGCTATGAAAACATTACCAAAAGGGTATCATCGGTGGGAAGAACTTGAGAAAAAATGGATGAAAAATCCCGAGTTTATCCGCGAATGGAGAAAGATTGAACCCGAATATAAGCTCGCACGATCTCTTATTGGAGCCAGGCTCAAGAAAAAAATGACGCAAACCCAACTTGCTAGGAAGATGGGTACCAAGCAGCCGGTCATTTCCCGAATTGAAGCAATGTCTTCATCGCCGTCGGTTTCACTTCTCAAGCGTGTAGCAACGGCCCTCGGTGCCAAACTGGAAATCAGTTTTTCCCTTTAAATACGAGGTAAAGGAAAGGTAGAGGTAGCATACCAAAACCTAGCCACTCCAAGATCTGCGGCCAGAAAAACACTACAATATTTTTTCCTCTCCTTCAGGCTTCCATCCATTGGCCCAATTGTTGACGAGGATATGGATTCTGAGTTGTTTGTCAAAGAAGAGCATTCACTTATACTGTGATTATGGAATTAATTATCCATACAGAGGTTGATGCCTTTGTCGCAACGCTAGAAAAACCCACCAGGTCAAAATGGACCCGTCATCTTCTCCTTTTAGAACAGTATGGGAAAGCGTTAGGCATGCCTCATGCCAGAAAGATTACGAGTACACTTTCCGAGCTTCGCATTCGAGGAACGCAAGAAGTACGGGCGCTTTATGCGTTTGAACAGGGAAGAATATGTATTCTCCATGCTTTTCTGAAGAAAACACAAAAAATACCTGCCCGCGAAATCGCAACGGCAGAAAAACGTCGACAAGCATTGACAATGACATAACATATATGTGATAATAATTGCTATGAAAGACTTTATCTCGTTTGAAGAGCATAAAAAAAAGCTGTTAGCCGACCCGGAGGTCAAAAAATACTATGATGAGCTCGAACCGGAGTATGCGCTCATTCGTTCGGTCATTGACAAGCGATTGAAAAAGAAGATGTCGCAGGCCCAGCTTGCCAAAAAAGTCGGTACACGACAGTCAGCGATCTCACGGCTCGAATCGGGAGAGAGCAATCCTTCGTTCAAATTCTTGCAGAAAGTCGCTCGCGCCTTGGATAGCGGTCTTCACATTTCCTTTCGATAACGAATTGCCCAAATAAAGGGAAGGGGCAGGGCCAGAAAAACACAACAATCGTCGAATATCCAATATCCAATACCCAATACACAATCTCCTTTGTACACTTGACTTTGTAACGCATTGCGTTACAATGATGTTACATGATTCGCATCGAGCGTTTGATTTGGAATGAAGATAATGTCGCTCATATCGCTCATCACGATGTCACACCCGAGGAAGTTGAGTCTGTGTGTCAGGGAGATTTTGAAGTTTTCAAGGGTCATTCGGGAAGAATTGCAATCGTCGGTCCCGGCGCTAAAGGTCGAATTCTTTTTATCGTCGTGGCACCCAAAGGAGAAGGAGCATATCTTCCGATAACCGCACGCATTGCAGATCGCAAAGAGAAACAGCTCTACACAATTACAAAAGGAGGTGGTACCAATGGAAATCAAAAAAAATAAGAAATCACGAATTCCCAAATTCAAAAATTATGAAGAGGAAGCCAATTGGTGGGATACCCATAGCCTGGCCGACTACAAGGATGAATTTCAACCCGTGAAGGTTCGATTTGCAAAAAATTTGTCCCATGGCATTACGGTGCGATTAGATCCCAAAACGATCGATATGTTGCGCAAAAAAGCCCACGTCAAGGGTATCGGTCCCACAACGCTAGCCCGTATGTGGATCCTCGAGCATCTCGCGACTGCCTAATGTTTTTTTCCGAAGAGAAGGACCAGCGGCAGTGGGAGAAGCAAAAATCCGATCCACTCCAGAAGCTGCGGCCAGAAAAACACGACAATATTTTTTCCGTTTCCTTCAAGCGTCCATCCGTTTGCCCAGTTGTTGACGAGGACGTGGTGACGAGCAGGCCATGTAATCCAGCCAGGGTCAAACGCCTGCGAATTTGTATACATATTATCTTGCTCGCTCAGCGAAGCTTTAGCGAAGTTGGGATACGGTAATGAGTATACAGTTATTCTTCTGATATGGTTTACTGAGGTGCGGCCGCGGATAGTAAAATTGTTAAAATTAAGCGTGTATCCACTTCCGTAGTCGCGCAAAGGCAAGAGCGCAAATCGCTCCATTACAAATTCTTTGCTATCCTGCAAATGTTCAAACAGGTCGCAGTGGCTGGTCAAGTTATTACTGATACAGAGCTGCATGGGGAATCCAGTTTCATTTCTGCTTTCGATTTCCACGATATATGATCGTGCATGGTCAAGAGTTGGGAAAGAGAGATAATCGCATAGAGGGATATCAATGCTTTTGTAGCGCATTGCACCTTCTATTGCCGTGCGTGACCCTTCATTGATTGTTTGAGTATAACCGCAGGTTTGTGCTAGGCCCCACGCGTCAGGTGTGGAGGTAGTCGCTTCAAATAAAAATTCCCCGAGCGTCTCTCCTACGTATCGTTCTCTCGAATCAAGAGGTATATTGTTATATATTGATTCTTTATTATATGGTTGACCGATAACTTCGTAGACCGCAATATCCTCGCCAAACTGCTTTTTGGGTAAAACGATGCCGGTTTGAAGCAGAATATCAGGGATTCTCCACGTCAATACAGCGCTTTCGAGTTGTCCCGGTGCCATGACTGCTCGGTCAACGAGGATCCAGCGGATGTTGTATTTGGTTAGCACTGCCGCAACCTCTTGTGGATTTTGACTGTAGACGGCATAGCTCATTTCTTTTTGATATTGCTCGTTGTACCCGCTCCAACGGTCATAGTCTCGGTCTAGAATGGGTTGCGGAATGCCAAATTGCAAAAACCCTGCTCCCTGGTAGCCCCAGTCATAGTACGTCCAGCCCCAGAAGGAGTGGACAGGGAGAATTGCTATGAGACCGTTTTTGGGTTGCCTTGCAAAGAAATCAAACATTTGAAAATATTCATTTGGTATTTGTATGCGAAGTGCAGGATGAATCAGCTTGCCTTGGAAGGCAGGTAAGAAAAAGACGAGCGCGTAGACAGAAACGGCTAGTGCAGTTGGCACAATGAATTTACCAATAGCCCGGATCCCAAGGCTGGCATAAAAAGAAAGTCCAACCATAGCAAGCAAGGAGAACTTGGTAAAAGGAAATCGTAGTGCCTCTTTTGCGATTGGTAGATAGGTCTCAAGTGAAACAAAGATACGGTCGATCGGCCAGGTGCCATTGAGGATGATCCCAAAAGCAAGGATTGTCGTAGGGATCAGGGCAGCAAGTTTTGGTTTACGAGAAGACGTCACCATTCCCACAACTGCAAGTGCGAAGATAAGGTACGGGAATGCCGCAATGACGGGATTTTTCAGATGATCTTGCCAGGCTTGGAGTACTTGTTCAAATTGGCCTGTTTTAGGGTTCATGATTTGCCAGTCAAAGAGGAAATTTTTGAGCGCCATCGTATTGAGTGGGTTTCCAAACATCTGACTCTTGGCAAATGCCTCCGGGCTAAAGAGTCGGTTGATTTTAGATTCCTGGACTTCCTGTCCATGAGTTTTGATGAAATAGAGATTTGGCCCGATCCAGTAGGCATTGACGGCGAGAAGCGTTCCAATCAGAACGAGGGTAGTCTTGCCTCGTTTATACAGCAAGAAAAACAGTGCGATTCCGATAAACGAGGCATACCAGAGAGTGGCTGCGTAAGCCATGGGTGCGGATAAAACTGCAAATATGAGATATAGAATGTATTTTTTCTTACTATTTTGATCTATATAACAGGCGCCAGACCATAAGAGCCAGGGCAAGATCGCGTAACCGGTAGCAAACATTTCAAACGGCACGATAAAGTGCTGGACTGTGCCCAGGTTCGTAAGATAAAACAGGCTTCCCATAAATGCGATAAGTTCAGAGCGCTTCTCGTTCCTGAGAACGTGACTAATGAGCTTGTAGAGTCCTTGTGGACCAGCAACGAGACAAGCAAAATAAAATCCATACCGCAGGAATTGAGGCTGAACAATAAGAGACCCGAGCCACAATATGGCTACGGGCACAAGATCAGCCATATGAGAATGGCCAGCCACGGCTCCAAGTCCTTGGTCAGCACGCCAGACCCCATTGAGCATTCGTTCGAAAGCCAAAGGGAAATTGAATTCGGGGTTTAAGTTATCCCAGCCAATAAGCCATGTGCCTGGAGTGTAGTTTGCCGCAGCAATGACCCCAGTAAGCAGGGCAAGAAGAAGGGGGAATATCCATTGTTTGAACAGGTTCTTCATATAATTTCATAATAGTTCGTTTCCACAGATAAATCATTATCTAGAGAAACGAACTAGGCATAACAGGGTGGCATAAAAGCCAAAACACCTTATGGTGCAGCCTAGATTTCGTTTTGACCCGTGGGGTCAGGAGCTTGAGTAACTTTGCCATTTATTGGCGGAAGAGCTTTCTCGTAGGCCGATTTTTTGGGGCCAACGGAAAGGTTCACGCGTGCGACGTTATGTCGCGGGCAAAGACTTCGGCGGCTCCCGACCCCTTCGGATCAGGCGGGTGGCCATGTTGGCCTGCCGTTTAGCGCACTACGGTGTGGCCACGGACCAACAGCTCGTTACCCGAGAAGATGCCGAAGGTGATATCCACCCCCTTGCATCCACTTGGAATTGAGCAGTTGGCGCCCGGGTTGGCGGGATTGCCCGTCGGGATGCCGATCATGCGATAAGCCAGATGGCTGGCCAAAGCGGAAATCGCTTGATCGTTTTCGTTTCCGTTCCAATACAGGCCGGTGATTGTGTGGCCTGTGTCGACCGACTGGTCTCGGAACGAGGCGGTCACATCTCCGACGTTGAACAGCAAGGCCGCGCAGCCGATGCCGGTGCCATTCTCGTGGCATTCGCCGAGGCCTTCTACCTTGTAGTCCGCCGTGATACTGCGATAGGACCGCGCCGCCACCGGGAAGTCGCAGTAGACGTCCTGCTGGCAGAAGACGCTCAATTCCTGTCCGTACTCGAGGCCGTTCTTCGCCTGGAAATTCCGATAGTCAACATTCGGAAACTGCTCCCAGGTCTTGTCCGGCGCCGTAAAGACGAAGTCCTTCATGAGCTGAGTCGCCCCAGTGTAATACTGGACGTCCCAGGTTCCGGACGTGGTCGGCGATTCGGTGGCTGGCGCTTCGGTCGTGCTCGTGGGCGTCCATACGGGCGCGGTGGTTGCCGCGGCCGGGGAGCCCGATAGGTTGTTTGTGCAGGCCAATGCGGCCAGCACGAGCGCAAAAAGCGCGGGGAACAGCTTGTTCTTATTCACTTTTTCTCCTTTTGTTAGTGTCGACGCCACAGAATCACACCGATTACGGTTAGGATGACGCCAACAGCGAAAGCGATCAGCATTGTGGTGGTGCTCCGTTCCCACATCAAGACGATAGCGTCTCGAATAACGGGATAGAACGGTATCACAAACCAGCCGATCAACAGTATTATTCCTGCGGCGAGTAAAACAACGCCGAGGTTGTCTTGCGCAGTGATTCGTTGCGACAAGCTGTCCCGCATTGCGATCAGCGTTCCCACGCCTACCAGCAATCCGGATAAAAACCACACATACCATGGAATCGAATTAGGGTCCATTTTTCCTCCAGGTGAGATTAGATTTGAGCCCGTTGAGTTGTACCGCGAAGCGGTATCCAGGGTGGGCTCTTACCCCGAGAAAGGTTTGGGTGGTAGGGTCGGGGAGACCAATTGCTTGATCTTACCGGCCTAGCCACCCAGGAACCCCTCGCCTTTGGAGGAACATGAGTCCCGCGTTTCCGCTTTTATTAAATCTAGGATTGTCGATTGAGGCTTTCTCATAATCTATCCGCATTTGATTAGCAGATAGGCTATATGTCTGCAAAAACCAACAATTTCCCTGTTATGCCTATGTTAAAGTGCTTCCTTTGAGAGCTTCTTACTCTGCGCAAACGCAAAGAGAAATTCTTCAAAGAATCCCGATTGATATCGGGAGAATACTATCGAAGTATATCGATAATAATCTTCCTATATCAAAATAATCGTATTGACAGTGAGTTATTGTCACGGTAGAGTAGGAGTATGGCTAAAAAATCTATACTTTCTTCGATTGACATTGCGTCACTTATCAATGCAATGAAACTTGTTTTTCCGACGAGAGATGAAGTTTTGGCTATGATTAAGGATGGAACGAAACATCTTCCTACCAAAGATGATTTTTATACGCGCATGGACAAACTTTCCGGTGAAATCCAAAAAGTTCGCGATGAACAAGAGCTTCACGGTGGTCAGCACCGAACGCTCAATGATCGTCTCGAAAAAATCGAGAAACAACTTCGAGTTTCGTAAGGCATTTCTTCCCACATCGGGCGTAAGTATTTATAACCCAACTTTTTTAATGTGCAATTGTTGAAGCGATAAGTGATTGCAAATACGTGGAGCGAAATGCAAGCATTTCATCACATATCTCAACCTTTCTTATTCTTCTCACCCGATTGATATCGGGAAAGAATCCGCCTTGGGCGGACTCATTTCCGGCATCAATTTTATTTTTTCAATGTGCTATACTTCTCGTATGAAAACTACCTTACTTCGCTATAACGTCATTTTCAGGCCCGAACCGGAAGGCGGATTTACAGTTATCGTGCCATCTTTGCCCGGATGCGTGACCTACGGTAAAGATTTACCTCAGGCCCGCGTGATGGCCGCTGACGCAATTGGCGGCTATATAAAAAGCCTCAAAAAGCATGGTGAACCAGTACCAACCGACGATACGTCGTTTTTCACCAGTGTTGACGTCGATCTTACCAAGCAGGCACATTATGCCTAAACTGCCGGTTCTTACCTCAAAACAACTCATCAAGAAGCTCAGCAAACGGCGAGCCGTCGTGCCATATCATCTCGGAGATTTACCCCCGGGTACCCTCCATGCCATTCTTAAAGAGGCAAACATCTCCCGAGACGAACTACTTTCGAAATAACAAATTGTCTCCAAAATTCTCAATGTGCACCCGAAATTGATATCGGGAAAGAATCCCTCCGTAGCCTTGGCGTAGGGGGACTCATTTCCGTGATCAATATTGACGACTCATGAGTGGTCAGTTAGCATAAAAGTATGAATCCACTCGACCTTAACACTGTTCTTACCAACACACAGATTTCTTTTGGTATAGCGACAATTGTCGTGATACTTCTTCTTATTTTCTGGCAACTGTCCGAACGCAATAGAATGGACAGAAACAAGAGAAAATAACTTCTTCTTAAAGTGCA
>Ga0155165_162_pt2 | contig 16113 bp, 25 predicted proteins | sample RifCSPhighO2_01_FD_106133 | JGI IMG/M metagenome (GOLD analysis project Ga0155165, IMG submission 106133) | Candidatus Gottesmanbacteria bacterium RIFCSPHIGHO2_01_FULL_46_14
TCTGGGCGCTGACGGTTGCGTCCCGGATCGTTGACCTCGTCCATTACTCGTCTGTTCCCGAAAATAATGAGATCGTACAAAACGCTAAAGAAGAATTCAGGAATGGCATTGTGGTCCATCGGCAGGATCTCGATTCGTATATTGAGGAAGATGATTGTATTCTCATCGGCCCCGGAATGACCAGAGACAGCGAGACCGCCGAAATCACCAACCGACTCCTCAAAAAACATCCGCAGAAACAATGGGTCATTGACGCCGGAGCCATCCAGATGATGGATATCTCGCTGATTCCGAAAAACGCGATTCTGACGCCACACCACGGAGAATATGCCACGGCTTTTGGCACGGAAAAAATCGAAAATATTGCAAAAAAGTATTCGTGTATTGTGCTCTTGAAAGGGGAAAAAGACATCGTTTGTTCCGGAGAAGGATGCGATACTTCCACGATGGAAGTATCGCATCCTTCTAGCGATCCTTCTAGCGTTTGCGTGCCCGGTGACTGTCGAGTCATTGAAGGCGGTAATGCGGGTATGACCAAAGGAGGAACAGGCGATGTACTGGCGGGTTTGATTGCCGCCCTTGCCTGCAAAAACGATCCGTTTTTGGCAACGATTGCCGGCAGCTTGATTAACAAAAAAGCGGGAGATATACTATATAAAACAGTTGGACCATTTTATAATGCCACTGATTTAGCCAACGAAATACCCAAAACAATGAAGGCGCTGTTACTTCGATAACATACTATGGCAGAAGGTGAAGGAGGATTATTAGGGTGGATAAAAAGAAAGTTCGACAGAACGCCTGAGCCTCAATCTTCGAAGCTACCTGGTCTCGGACCACAAGGAGAGCATCCTCTAACGCAAACGAGAACAATTACAGATCAAAATGAAGCTTTTATGAGAGGTCAAGAGAGAGCTATGAGTGGCGGGAGAAGCAGGGGGGACTTTCCGGAAATAGGCATAGATCCAACAAGTTATCCCGAGGCTAGTGGTCCCTCGGAACCGCCTTCGCAAAATTAATTCCGCTTACTTACTGTTCTAATTTCTCAACAATCTTTGTGAGTTGGTAGGTGATCGTGATGGCAAGTGCCGGAAGCTTCATCAACAAAAAAGCCGGGGATATACTTTATGAAAAAATCGGCCCATACTTTATTGCAACGGACTTGGTAGGGGAGATACCAAGGGTGATGAAAGAGCTTCTTTCTTACCCCTTGTAGACGTCGCCACGGTGGCCCACTGCATGGATAGTGACGGTATGCGTATCGCTCGTGTATGTATATAAAATTCTTAACGGCCACGCGTGAAGGCTTCGAAGTCCGCGGAGTGTTCCCCGGAGGGGTTTTCCCAAGGTTGGGTCAGAGAGAAGTGCTGTGATTTTTTTCTTTGCCTTCGCTTTTTCTGCAGGACCCAATTTTCGCAATGCTTTGATTGCTTCGTCTTTGTATACGAGGTCCATACGTCAATTTTACCATCCGATAAGTTTATCCGCTTGTTTTTTGGTATAGACCTTTTTTGCCCTCATTGATCGCAGGAGACTTGCAGTAAACTTTTTATCGGAAAGAATATCAAGCGTTTCTTGCCACCCCTCAAACTCTTCCTGTGACATGACGACGACCGGCGGCTTACCCCGATGGGTAATAGTGAACTGGCGCAAATTCGTACCTGCTTCTTCAAGAATTTGATAGAAATTGGCCCGTGCTTCGTTAGCAGGGAGAATAGGTTGTAAAGTAGCCATACATAAATAGTACCAGTAGTGGTACTATTTGTCAAGGCAGGCTTGACAACGCCTTTAACGTATGTTAAACATATAACACATGATTCGAACGCAGGTGTACCTTACCGAAGATTTGTATGCCCGTATCCAGCTTGAGGCGAAACGGGGCCAGAAGAAAGCAGCAGCGGTGGTCCGTGAGCTTCTTCGCGCAGGACTCGAGCGCACCCAGCCCAACGCCGGCCGGGCGCTTCTTGAGATTGCCAAGCTCAATCTGAAGGGGCCCAAAGATCTCTCTTCTCGCATAGATGACTATCTGTATACATGAAAACTCCCGTGATTGCTGATTCGAGCGGATTGGTATCGCTTGCGTTTGGGACAGACAGCAATCACAGTCTCGCCGTGGCAGGCAGCGTTTCCATCCAGGAACAAAAATTCCCCTTTATTATTCCCGGAGAAGTAATTACGGAAACGATCAACGTGATCGGCAAAAAGATAAGTCATACAGAGGCACTGCGTGTTGGAAGGAGCATCCTCGGGTCGTCGGATTTTAGTATAGTAGAGACAACAGCCGACCTGCGAAGACGCGCTTTGGAAAAATTTGAAAAGCAGGCATCCTCCGTGAGTTTCACGGATTGCCTGATTATGGCAGTGGCTGATACATACAATACACTGCTGATCTTCGGATATGACGAAGTATTTCGGAAAAACGGATACATCCGCTTTGGCCTGGATGATCAAAAATGATAGACACGGGTCCGTACTTTAACGCGACGGATTTGGCAGAGGGAGATACCGGTGGTGATGAAAGAGTTATTTCAGGAAAATCGAGAATAAAAATTAGAGGATTCTATAGGAATTCAGAGGATGTTAGGGGACTGTTCATGAATTTTCAAGTTTTTCTACGAGTTTTGTCAGCTGATAGGTCACTGTGACGGCGAGGATGGTGATGATGAGCGCGTAGAGGAAGAGCGAGAGGAGGCCGCTACCCGCTGGTAAATACGGTTTAATCTGCGTATTAACAAACTCCTGAATCACATTGTTCCAGGCGAGTGCCGCGACCAATCCAAATCCACTGGTTGTCAAGGTCACCATTTGTTTGAGAATTTCGCGATGGAGCTTCTTGGGTTGCTTTTTTCCAGCCATGCGGGTATTATACAGGAAATATGTACTCTCCTCAATTTACCATTACCAACAAGCTTCTCAAGACGATCGGCATTATCGAAGCGGCAAAAGAAGTCATTGAAAACTCACCTTTAGTGCCGGCGTGGGAAGCAAAATTTCGGGAAGATGCGCTCGTCCGAACCGTCCATCATGGAACGCACATCGAAGGCAACGAGCTCAATTTGACCGAAGCCGAGAAGGTCTTGGCCGGGGCCAAAATCGTTGGGCGTGAACGCGATATCCAAGAGGTATTAAATTATAGAAGTGTCCTTAAGTACATCGAAACTTTTGGAGAAGGAGAATTTACCGAAGAAGCATTAAAGCGCATGCATGAACTTACCGTCCGCCGGATATTGCCCGATGAAACCGTTGGTGTCTACCGGAAAACTCAGGTTGTGGTCAAGAACAGCCAGACCGGGGAAGTGACGTTTCGGCCGCCGCCGGCAGTAGAAGTACCGTTTTTGATGACCGATTTTCTCCGCTGGTTAACGACAACGAGTGCTGAGGATGTACACACAGCACTCAAAGCTGCCATTGCTCACTACGAAATTGTCCGCATTCACCCGTTCCTTGATGGAAATGGTCGTGTGGCACGCGCACTTGCGACCCTCGTGCTGTTTCGGGACGGCTACGACGTCAAGCGATTTTTTGCGCTTGAAGAGCACTATGACAGAGAGCCTTTGGCCTACTACGAATCCCTCCAGAGTGTCGGCAAGCTCGGTGGCAATTTGACCGGCTGGCTTGAGTACTTTTCAGAAGGGCTTGCGATTGAGTTGTCGCGAATCAAAGACAAAGTTAAAGCACTCTCGACGGATCTTAAGATTAAAAAATCTTTTGGCGGCCAACAGATGGCCCTCACCGAGCGACAGATAAAAATCGTTGAATTTATCCAGGAGAACGGATTTTTACAAAATAAAACGTTTTTTGAGTTATTTCCAATGGTCTCTGAGGATACCGTACTTCGAGAATTGAAGGATCTCTTGGGAAAAGGTATAGTAAAGAAAGAGGGGACGACCAAAGGCGCGCGATACGTCCTCCGCACATAGTTTTTAGTGTCATCCCGGCCTCCGAGCCGGGATCCAGCGAGAACAAAGACTGGATTCCGGGTCACCTGCCTGCCGGCAGGCAGGAGCCCGGAATGACAAAACATTTAATATGGATCTGTCCAATCCTGGGGTAACCTATATTTTACTCGTCATTCCGACGCTGTTTGCCTTCGTTATGATCGGACAGGGAATGTATAAAATGTCGCGTGACGAAGATGGTGGAGGAGTAGCGATTGCGTTTGGTTTCATCTGCCTCGTACTCGTGGGAGCGACTTACCTGCTTTTTATTCGATGAAATTTTCGATACTTTCGGAGTATTTCAAAAAACTCGAAGATACGTCTTCCCGAAACGCCATAACGGAAATCCTTGCCGACCTTTTTGGCCGTACGAGTGCGGATGAAATAGGAAAGATTTGCTACCTCCTCGGCGGTCGGGTGGGTCCCTTGTATGAGGCAATTGAATTTGGCGTCGCGGATAAGTTTATCATGCGGGCAATCGCACGAGCATATGATAAACGTCCGGAGGAGGTGCTCCTACGTTTCAAAAAAATGGGAGATCTCGGTACAACTGCCGAAGCGCTCCATACAGGCAAGGGAACCAATGTCACCGTTGGGCAAGTCTACGACAAACTCTACGAGATTGCAGTCAGCGGAGGCATTGGGTCGCAGGAGAAAAAAATAGCGCTTCTGTCCGATCTTTTTTCTTCAGTCGATGCGCTCTCGGCTCGGTATCTTGCTCGGATACCTTTGGATAAACTCCGTCTGGGATTTTCAGACATGACGATTCTCGATGCGCTCTCCTGGATGCACACAAGTGATAAATCGCTCCGACCTAAACTCGAAGAACGCTACAACGTCCGGCCGGATATTGGGCTCCTGGCGCAGAAGGTCAAGGAGGAAGGGGCTGCCGGGTTGAGCGCGGTTAAAGCAAAAATCGGCGCACCGATTTTAGCTGCCCTGTGCCAGCGAATTACCACAAGCGACGAGATGATCAAAAAAATGGGGAAGGTCGCAGTCGAGCCCAAATACGATGGCGTGCGGATCCAAATCCATGTTGGCCGCGACTTTGTCCGGACGTTTTCGAGAAATTTAGAAAACACGACGGACATGTTTCCCGAATTAGTGAATGTTAGAAAAGAGCTCAACGCCCGCGAGGTTATCCTCGACGGAGAAGCAGTCGGGTACGATGCCAAGACCGGAAGACTTTTTTCGTTTCAGGAAACGACGACGCGCAAGAGAAAGCATGATATTGAGTCAATGCGGGCAAAAGTTCCCCTGAAATTTTTCATTTTTGACGTTCTTTATAAGGATGGAAAAGATTTACTCAAAGTTCCGTTATTGCTGCGTCGTGACATGCTGGAGAAAACCGTCAAATCCGGTAAATTGCTTGCACTTTCTCCCCAGGTGGTTACGGACGACGCCAATACCCTTCGACGCTACCATGATGAACAATTGGGCAAAGGACTTGAGGGAGCGGTCGTCAAAAAATGGCATAGTATCTACGAACCGGGACGGCGAGGATACAATTGGGTCAAATATAAAGAAGAAGGACAAATCGGTAAACTTACCGATACGATCGATGCAGTTATCATGGGCTATTACCGGGGAGAAGGGAAGCGGACGGGATTTGGGATAGGCGCGTTCTTGGTAGGAGTACGCAAGGGGGAGAGTTTTGTGACCGTTACTAAAATCGGCACCGGCGTGTCTGATGAGCTCTGGAAAGATTTACGCACCAAACTCAATGCAATTAAAGTTTCTCAGCAGCCGAAAGAATATATCGATGTAAGCAAACTCCTGATTCCTGATGTATGGGTAGTACCCAAGATCGTCGTTGAATTGGCCGGAGATGACCTAACCAAATCTTCCAACCACGGCGCCGGGATTGCGGTCCGCTTCCCGCGCCTCGTGAGAATCCGGACGGATAAATCACCCCCGCAGGCGACAACCGTCGAAGAAGTTGAGGAGATGTACAAGAGTCAAAACCCTAGAATTAATTAGGATTTCGCCATAGCCCATCAATCACTTGCGTATTTATGAAGGAGGGAGGCGGCAAGTGTTTGGTAGGGAATACCCTCTTCCATAGCTTTGGTTTTGAGTCGCAATACATCTCGCTCGGAAAGGCGGATATTGATATTGCGAGTTTTTTCCAGCGTTGCCTTCGCGGTGGCCTTCAAACGATTTATTTCTCCGGAAGAGAGCGGCGTAGTCTGAAGTTTGCCCGATTCAATTGCTTCGTTAATTTCCTGTTCTTCTCTGTCTAGTTTGAGATCCTTAAATGGATTACGATATTTCATGTTCCTCCTTTTTCAATAAAATTTTTTGTATATTTCCTACTTGGAAACATTGTTTTTAAGAAAATCTTTTCATCATCTTCAACGTAGGGAACAACAAAAACATACTCAGAAATTTCCAAAATATAGAGTTTCTGGCCAGGATATCGTTTTTGATTAGGATGATCTGTTTTTCCAAGTATTCTTCCTTCAAGAATTGCTGTGATCGCATCTTCAAATGATATTCTGCGTTCTCTTTTTAGTTTCTGATTCTTTTCATCATCCCATCCAATGTATTTCACTTTTGTAGTGTATGACAAATAGTATGAAATGTCAACCATCCGTTTCAAGGAAGTTGAGGAGATGTATAAGAGTCAAAGATAGACGATCCGTTAAGTGAATTAATGCATGAGTCGACTACTGTGGATTGTGGCAGTTTGATCAGGATGATTAATGCAGGGAGTTGTACCGACACGAGCAAGATTTTTCCTCGCAACAAACTTATCAAAGCTGTGACCCGAAGGACATCTATAGGAAACGACGAATGTATCGCCTCGCTCAACTCCAGTTAGATCAAACAGGTCAGCTTGAGCGGCAGATGTAAGTTCAACTTCCTGTTTGTCTGGCATAGTTTTCTCTGGTGAGAGGGAGTTTAGCGCAGAGAGAGAGGCTTTGTCAAACTCTATAAGGGAAATCAGGGAGATAAGGGAGATAAGGGAGATCGGGGTCTGGTAGAATGAAGTCATGCCCGGAAAAACTGCCAAGGGATTAACGTCAGCGGAAGCTAGCATTCGCCTCGCCGCCTACGGACCAAATACACTGCCGGAAAAACCACCGCGGTCAGTGCTTTCGATTCTGACGGCTCAACTTATCAACCCCCTCATTCTCGTTCTTCTGGGAGCAGCGACGGTTACCATCGTCATCGGGAAGATCATCGATACCAGCGTCATTCTTGTTGCGGTAGGTATCAATACCATCCTCGGGTTTATCCAGGAGTATAAGGCCGAAACTGCAATAGGAGCACTCAAACGATTGCTCGCGCCGCAAGCGCGGGTATTCCGAGACGGAGTTCTTGGACAGATTGCGGTGGCGAGTCTCGTGCCGGGAGATGTCGTTGCCCTCTCTGCCGGTGATCGGGTTGCCGCTGACGGGGTGCTCGTTGAAGCAGTTAATCTTTTTATAAATGAAGCAATACTGACGGGAGAAAGCGTTCCGGTCGCCAAACGCGCTGATGGAGAGAACGATGAATATGCGAGGCTTTTGATGGGGACAATTGTAGCGTCGGGTAGAGCGACGATGCGCGTAATTGAGACGGGAGTACGGACCAAAATCGGACAACTTGCGGTAAGTCTCCAGGAGACACCATCAACCGCAACTCCTTTGCAAATGCAACTCGGAAGACTGGCAAAAATACTCGCGATCCTTGTTATTATCACCTGTTTTGGTGTCTTTGGCCTTGGGGTACTTGCCGGCCGCGATATCATTACGATGGGAACGACGAGCGTGGCTATTGCTGTGTCTGCAGTGCCTGAGGGGATGGTTGTGGCGCTCACTGCCATTTTGGCACTCGGGATGTCCCGGATTGCGAAGCGAAAAGCAATCGTGCGGACACTGGTTGCCACAGAAACGTTGGGATCGGTGACCACTGTATGTGTTGATAAAACCGGTACGATCACGGCCGGCGTCATGCGTGTCGTCAAAACCGATTTTGTCGATAGCGCCCAGGCGACGCTGGCGGCAGTACTTGCCAATAATATGAGCGATCCACTTGAGGTCGCGCTGTGGGATTGGGCTTCTGAGCATGTTGATCCACAGAAAATTACCGACGAACATCCCAGGACCGGTGAGGTTCCCTTTGGCGAAGTACACAAATTTATGACCGTTACTACGAAAGAGGGCGTATGGATGAAAGGTGCACCGGAAGTAGTTTGGAGAAAGTGTACGCTCACCCAAAAAGAGAAAAACATATGGGAGAAAAAAGTAGCTCTGTATGCTTCAGAAGGGCTTCGCGTGCTTGCGTTTGCACATGGCCTCACATTCTTGGGGATTATCGGTATTGCCGATCCCGTGCGGGAGGGCGTTAGTGACGCGGTCAAAGAGCTCACTGCTGCGGGGATAGCGGTCAAAATTGTGACTGGGGACTATCGCGGGACGGCTGAGGCAATCGCAAAAACTATTGGCCTACCGATAACCGATCCGAGCCACCAAATTATTGAAGGAAAAGAACTGGCAGCGATGACCAACCAGGAGCTTTCGGGTCGTATCAGCGACGTAGTGTTGTTTTGCCGCGTTACCCCAATGGATAAACTCAAAATTGTGACGGTACTACAAGGTAGGGGCGACGTTGTTGCCATGACCGGTGATGGCGTCAATGATGCAGCTGCCATTAAAAAAGCGGATATTGGTGTGGTCGTGTCTGATGCCAGCGACGTTGCCAAAGAAATAGCCGACGTCGTATTGGTGGACTCCAATATACGAACCATTGCAGCCGCAGTAGAAGAGGGAAGAGGTATTTTTGAAAATATTCGAAAAGTAGTTCTTTACCTCGTATCCGATTCATTTGTCGAAATATTGGTCATTGTCGCATCAATTCTATTAGGATTGCCTCTACCGCTTACGGCACTCCAGATACTCTGGATTAATCTCGTCGCCGACGGGCTTCCGAGTCTAGCTTTGGTCGTCGATCCCTTGCGGTCCGGTCTTATGCATATGCGCCCGCGCGTAAAAGGAACACCGATCGTCGATCAACCCATGGGAGTGGTTATCGCACTCATTAGTATTTCAGCTGTTATTTTTGTTATCGGGGGATTTTATTGGGCTCTTGGTCGGTCAGGAGGAAATCTCGTCTACGCCCAGACGCTTGTATTTACGATGGTTGCTGTTGATTCGCTTATTTATGTATTTTCCGCTCGCCGCATGCACGCACGATTGACTTTTGCGAGTATATTCCATAATCATTGGCTTATCGTGGCTGTAGCTATTGGTGTCGCCTTGCAGCTTTTTGCGGTCTATCACCCATGGGGTAATGACGCGTTTGGAACGATGGCCATCGGAAGTATCGAATGGCTCGTTATTATTGGAGCGTCTTTTTCCATGCTTGGTATGATAGAAGGGACGAAGGCATATTTTTTCAGAAGACGTCTATGACGATTTGGTGGGATATCGGCGTAATGATTGGTTTTGGCCTGATTCTATCAGGATGCGCGCATTTAGTTATCCGAGGAGCAGCAGGGATAGCCAAGCACGCTGGACTGACGAGTTTTACTTTTGGATTTTTGCTGTTAGGAATTCTCACTTCCATGCCCGAAATGTTTGTCGCCATTCAGGCAGCTCTGACAAACATTCCTCAGCTGGCAACCGGAAATCTTTTGGGCGGATCGATTCTTCTTTTGTCTCTGGTTATGGGAGCACTTGCCGTCATACTTGGGAAGGTTGTGCTTGATCATGAAATCAGCTGGCAAGATATGGTATCAACGATTGGAGTGATTGCCGCTCCGGCACTTGTGTTGTGGGATGGAGCGCTAACAAGAGGAGAAGGAATATTTTTGGTGGGAGCCTACGGCGTTCATGCGCTCCTCCTTACTCGCGACGGTACACTCCAGCACCCGCTTCATAAACATGCCGTCGGTCATCGTCATGTTCACCAGAATATCGGCATGTTTATCCTGGGTATTGCGGGACTTGCGATAGCATCGCGCGTCATCGTTACGAGTGCAGAAGTTATTATCCATTCGTTTTCCATTCCGCCCATTGTTTTTGGTTTGTTTTTTTTGTCGCTTGGGACGAATTTGCCGGAATTTGCTCTTGCCTGGAGTGTTATTGCCCAGAAACGGCGAGACTTGGCAATCGGAGATTTTCTCGGGAGTGCTGCAGCTAATACACTTATCTTGGGGATACTGGCGATAATTTCTCCGTATACTGATCCCAATCCAAGCCGCGTTACAGCGGCACTGGTGCTCCTGGGTAGTGTAGCAGCGTATTTTCTCTGGTCGTTTTGGACGGGCAGGTCGCTTTCACGCAAAGAGGGGCTTGGGTTACTGGCATTTTATGCCATATTTGTCGCGTACGAACTATTTGGGTAGTATAATGCGCCCAACATGGCTTCGCCTCGGTTTTCCGTTATTATCCCAACGCTTAACGAAGAGAAATTTTTGCCCGGTCTCCTCACTTCGCTCGTCAATCAAACAGAAAAACCCTTCAAGGTGATTGTTGTCGATGGAAAATCAAAGGATACAACGGTTGCGGTTGCTGAGTCGTTCAAAAAGAAGCTGCCTCTTCGAGTGATAACGTGCGAACAGGCGAGTCTGCCGATGCAGCGCAATCGTGGAGCCGCCCAAGCGCGGGGCGAGTGGTTCGTGTTTATCGACGCCGACAGTGTGCTTCTGCCGTATTTTTTTGAACGCGTCGGCGCGTTTATCAACGGGGAAAAGCCATCATTTTTCACGACGTGGTTTCGTCCAGATAGCGAGTCGCAGGGCGATGCACTCTTTACCCTGTTTGCCAACCTCTATGTTGAAGGAGCAGCGTTTATCAAGCGGCCATTGTCGCCAGGGCCCATGACCATTCTTCGTCGCGAGGTGTTTTTTTCAGTCAATGGGTATGATGAAACCGTTCTATGGGGAGAGGATTATGATCTAACGCGAAGACTGGTCGCACGCGGCGTCCTCCCTCGGATATTGCGGGAGACGCTCTACATTCATTCTCTTCGGCGTCTACGCGTGGAAGGAAAGATCAAAGTTCTGAGTCTCTATTCGAAGGCTGCGCTCGTGGCTCTTCTTACCGGTAAGACATTCCGTCGTGTATCCGACTACATGATGGGCGGACATATTTATGAGAAACGTCGTCGCTGATTTACAACTCCATTCTCGATTTGCCCGCGCGGTGTCGCCGCAGATGACGATTCCCAACATTGCCCTGTGGGCACGGCGAAAGGGGATCGGACTCGTGGCGACCGGTGATTGGACCCACCCCATGTGGTTTTCCGAAATCCAACGGGATTTGGAGGAAATGGGCAATGGACTGCTGCGATTAAAAACAAAAGAAGAAGCGCCGCTATTTCTTTTAGCAACCGAAGTTTCTTCGATATATTCCCAAGGCGGACGGCTTCGGCGGGTGCATACACTGATTTGGGTTCCGACTCTTGAAGCGGCACGAAAAATAAACAGTGAATTTACGCGCCGTGGGTGTAATCTCATGAGCGACGGCAGACCTATCATAGGGCTGTCTAGTATTCATGTTGCGGAGCTTGTTTTAACCATCGAGCCCAAAGCGCTTATCATCCCGGCTCACGCCTGGACACCATATTTTTCTGTATACGGAAGCTTGGGAGGATTTGATAGTTTGGATGTGGCGTTTGGACCGTATGCCAAGAACATTTACGCCGTAGAAACAGGACTCTCGAGTAATCCAGCGATGAACTGGCGCATCAAAGAACTCGACGATCGCACCATTCTTTCCTTTTCCGATGCACACTCAGGCCCCAAACTCGGGCGCGAGGCGACGGTTTTTGATGTCAAAGATCTTTCTTATAAATCTATTTATCAGGCAATTGCCGAAAAAACAAATATTGCCTATACGCTTGAATTTTATCCGGAAGAAGGGAAGTACCATTACACCGGCCACCGCGCCTGCGGCATTCGCTGGAGCCCTCAGGAAACCAAACAAAAAGGAAAGACGTGTCCGGTGTGTGGCAAGCCACTCACAATTGGGGTGATGCACAGAGTCGAAGATCTTGCGGGGAGATCGGAAGAAGAACTGAAGCTTGAGGAAACGTATATTGATAATATGCTTGCCAAAGCGATACGGAGTAAAACATTTCCCAATCGTCCTCCGTTTGTGATGCTCGTGCCCTTGCAGGAGATTATCGCCGAGGCGATCGGTTCACCGGTGGCCAGTCCGAAAGTCCAGACGCCGTACGGAAGACTCACGGATGAGTTTGGTGGTGAGTTTACTGTATTACTGTCCAGTAATACAGTAAACATTGCAAAGATTGCCGGAGAGCGGGTGGCTCAGGGGATTGATAGAGTTCGCCGTGGTGACATTTCAATCGATCCTGGATATGATGGAGTTTTTGGGACGGTGAAGATTTGGGCTGATGACGAGGATCGGCTTGTTGATCCTTCCAAAGAGCAACTGACGATGTTCTCATGAGTACTTGCGCATTATCTCTAGTAATTGTTTGGGAGACAGAATGATTATCCCTTTTATTTTTCCATTGAGCGACAAGACGTGATGTTTATCCAGAGACACGAGATAGGTAGCCTTGGCCTCTTGACACGTCGCGAACAGATGAGCATCGCCGGGGTCGAGCATGCGATTTTTGTAGCCTTCAACATGTTGTTTTTCCGGCGCAGGCAGAATTTTAGGAAAGTATTTTTCTATCTCACCTTTAAGCCGTTCTCTATCCATAGGAATCTTATCTGCGTGTTTGAGCGTTTCATCGAGAATTACTTCGCTGATCATTCCTTGGAGCTGTTTCTTTTTAAGAAGTGTGAGAAGTTTTCGAGATCCACCTTTGGATGAACGAAATGCAGAGAAGAGAACAGACGCATTAAAGACAATCTTCATGTAATGATGCCTTTGCGACGAAGCTCTTCGCCTTCTGCTTTATCCAGCGCGAGAAATTCTTTCAGTTCTTCGTCGGTATACGATCGAACCTGATAGGGAAGCGTGCGGAGAGGCTCAACGGTCATCTTCCCTCTTTCCATGCGTACTCTTGCGATCGTTTTCGGTTCTAGATTTAGCGCTTTGCGTATGCGTTTGGGAATGGTCATAAGGCCTTTTGGTTGGATCATGATGATATCTTCGATGGGCTGAATTTGCATAGATGGAATTTCTAACTTTCTATAATTCTATCTTTTTTATTGGGAGATGTCAAGTGTTGATTTTAACAGAGAGAGAGAGTACCATACACGTTGTATGGTAGAGCTATCTGATCGAGAATTATTCGATGCGGCTTCTCAAGGTATTCCAATGGCAGACCATAGACACCGCGAGCCTACTTCCGAAGAAATAAAGCGGATGAAAGCGCTTACCGGCAATAGTACGTTTCAGGATAAAACGCGTATGATTGCAGGATTTAGGCGTGACAGTGAAGAATACAATATTGCCGTCCGGGAATTGAACACATGGTTGGAAACATCAGGACTTGCAGATGGGATGAGCGGATCAGAAAAACATTGGGCGATTACTGCAATAGGATGGGCAGATCAGAGAAGTCGTTTAGACAGACCTACTGATTTCACCTAAGCGTCCTTCTTCACGGAGTTCCTTCGTACAAGACAGTACAAGACAGGGTTCCACCCTGTCAAGCAAGCATAAAACTTGATTTTATCAGAGAGAGAGAGAGAGTAATATTCCTTTCATGTCCGAATTATTACATCCAATAACCAGTGATGATATTGATAAGACAGGCATCGATTTATTAACCGGTGGAACACCAAAAAACTCTGTTTGGCAGATGAGCAGAATGAGAGCTGTGGATTTGGCAAATAATCCTGAATTTCAGAAATTGATAGGCATGGAAGTCGCCAGGCCTTTGCCAACTACCAGTGAGGAGATGGAAGCCGTTGCTGTTGGCGCTCAGGCTATCTTGGATTGCGCCAATAAATTATATCCAGCAATAGACTCGTCTGATTTAAGCGCGGCGTGGGGCGCAGTTATCGACGCTTATAAAAAAGCCGGCACTCCATCTCTAGATTGAGCGTTCGGAAACACCGTATCACAAAAGCAATCCTTTACTCCTTCGCTACTCACTTTTTTATGTATGTTGCAAGTAGCCGCTGCGGGTTACAACGTACAGAGATCTAAAATTCAAAATGTCCAAAACACGAGATCCTCGCGCGTCATTTGGAAAAGGATTAGGGTAAACATGTTGACAAATAGATGTTCGGCGGGTAGTTTAGATATACTATGCGTCTTTCCAAGCTCACCGGAGGAATCATTTTTGTGATTATAGCGGGAGCTGTAGCGTATGCTGCGTATCAATCCGCAGCCAGTTTCTTATTGATTGACGCAGACGCTGCGTTCATGATACCTTGAGGGCAGAGAGGTGGTGATAGACAATGGTAGAATCAAAAGGAAATGAAAATTTGATGGCAGCGGCAAGCTACCTGTTGGGCTTTGTCACCGGCATTATTTTTCTTCTTATTGAAAAGCAAAGCAGGTTCGTACGATTCCATGCCATGCAATCGACGATCCTCTTCGGCGGAATCTTTGTCGTCAATTTAGCACTTGGATTTATTCCGATTTTAGGCTGGCTCGTCGGCCTACTCTTATCTTTGGCTGCATTTGTTCTCTGGATAGTCCTTATGTGGAAAGCATTCCAAGGCGAAATGTACAAAGTGCCCTATGTTGGTGCGATTGCAGAAAAGCAACTAGCTAAAATGGGGTAAGGCGAACGCGTGACGTTTAACGATAGACATTCAGCCGGACTTCTTCTGTTGGAAAAATTGAGAACGTTTTTTGATGGGAAAGACGTGGTCCTTGTGGGTTTAGCGCGCGGTGGGATTGTGGTCGCAGCAGCGATTTGCCGAGCAATGGACGTTCCCCTCGATGTTCTCGTGGTAAAAAAAATACCTGCACCCGGTCAATCTGAACTTGCTATCGGTGCACTCGCCCCGGACAATGTTTCGTTTATAGATTGGAAATTTGCCGGAAGGTTGGGAATTGACGAAAATTATATACGAACGCAGATTTTGGAGCTTAATGTCCAAATAAAACAAAAAACTTCTCTTTATAGAAAGGGGAGGAAGCCAATCGATATACGCGATAAGACGGTTATCATCGTCGATGACGGGGTAGCTACCGGAGCGACGTTGGAAGCTGCCATCAAGTGGACGCGCAAAAAGCATGCGCGTAAAATTATCGCAGCTCTTCCCGTGATGCCAACAGACAGTATGAAAAAAATTAAACCGGAAGTTGATGAGCTGGTCGTCCTGGAGACTCCGCGTGATTTTTCAGCAGTCGGACAGTTTTATCGCGACTTTCCCCAAGTGGGCGACGGGGAAGTGGTAGAATTACTTGCACCATGAAACTTATTGTAGGACTGGGCAATCCGGGAGAGAAATTTGAAGGTACCAGACATAATATAGGATTTGATGTCGTTGATCTCCTGGCGCGTGATATGACGACCGGGCAAGTCACGTGGGATAAGAATCAAAAACACAATGCGTTCCTATATAAAATCAGTGATGTAGTATTTGTAAAACCACTGACCTTTATGAATAACGTGGGTATAACAGTCGGGAGTCTTGTTGCTTTCTACAAATTAGACCCTTCTGACGTGTGGGTCATCCATGATGATATCGATTTGCCACTTGGGAAAATCCGTGTGCGCAGAGGCGGGGGATCAGCAGGACATCATGGTATCGAGTCTATTATGGCGCATCTGAAAACTGACCAATTTGTACGTTTTCGTCTTGGTGTTGGTCGCGATGTGGTGTCCCGGGGGCCGAATGTCAACAAAAAACTGGATCACCGTCGGGTCATTGCATTTGTATTGTCGCGTTTTGGTAGAGGAGAAGCAGGGGAGATGAAGCATCTGGTAAAGCGCGGAAGCCAGGCCGTTCGTGTTGCACTCTTTGATGGTTTCGATCGTGCGCAAAACCAATTTCACTAAGGTTTTTATTGTCATTCCGGCCCACGAGCCGGGATCCAGTTATTTAATGAAGCTGGATTCCGGGTCAAGCCCGGAATGACAGGAAGAAAGAACATGCAGACGGTTGGCGATATCCTCAAAACGTTTAATCCCATTGAAGACAAATATATCTCCCGGGAATTTCAGGCGTATGGGATATATCTTGCCGAGACACTTGGGGATTATAAACATAAATCCCTCTATATCCGGCTTGCAAAAACCGTCCCGCGGGCGATTTTGGAAAAAGCACTGTCGTTTGTAAAAGATAGCAATGCCCGAAACAAGG
>Ga0155165_132_pt1 | contig 14066 bp, 17 predicted proteins | sample RifCSPhighO2_01_FD_106133 | JGI IMG/M metagenome (GOLD analysis project Ga0155165, IMG submission 106133) | Candidatus Gottesmanbacteria bacterium RIFCSPHIGHO2_01_FULL_46_14
TGATGATTTGAGTTTTTTGGTTATTTTTATTCATAGTCTAAACAGTCATATACACACCAATAGAACTGATACCAGTTCTCCTTGCAATCATATTAGTATTTCTGGAAAAATACGCAAGGAAGAATACAGATTATGTACCAAACAAACGTTTCATCAATCCATAGGTATGTGCGTGTTTGAAATGACCAAGAATTGAGGCCTTTGTTTCGACTAATTTCTGCGCTGTCAGAGTTCCCTGTTTGAGCTGTTTCACTTTTGAGCGGCAATTGCGTTCAATCCGGCGAAGCGTCGCCCCCCGTACCAAAACATGGTCATAGAAAACTCGGTACCCGACAAACGATACGCCCGTTGAGACGTTTTTGATGGTCAATTTCTTTGGGTGAAGCGTGAGATGTAATGTCTTTTGTAAAAAAACATTAATCTGTTGTTGGAGATTTTTTAAGTATGCTTTATCAGGATGGATGATGAGAAAGTCATCCATATACCGTGCGTAATAACGGATTCGTAGCGTATCTTTTATAAAATGATCGAGCTCATTAAGATAAATATTGGCAAAAAGCTGGCTCGTCAAATTCCCGATGGGAAGCTCCGTTCTGTTTTTCATTGAAATACTGATCTGAAACGATGGGCATCCTTGGGTAAACAGTGAAAGTTGTACATCATCTTGATGGTGGAGTGTTTGCGCGGATTGGTGCGTCGTCACGATCGAAGTAATGAGGGTCATTGTTCTTGGGCACGATACGGTTTTACCGATAATCGCAAGCAAAATGTCCCAGGAAATACTTTGAAAGAATTTATGAATGTCGCATTGTAGCACGTATATCGGTGTATCTTTACCATAGGCGCATCGAGCTGCCATTAAAAACCGCTTGAGCCGGCTTGCTGCAAAATGCGTTCCTTTGCCTTCTCGACAAGCATAGGTGTCGTAGATAAATTGTTTTTCAAACAACGGCTGAATCACTGAAACCAACGCATGCTGGACAACCCGATCACGAATGTCTGGCGCCGCGATTGCTCTCGTTTTGGGGTCATGCAGAGTAAAATAGGTATAGGGACGCGGGTGATACAAACCCCGAATCATCTCGAAACGCAACTGAAACAGATGTTCTTCAAGCGCGTAGGTGAAGGCGCAAATCTTTCGTTTATACCGATTATCCAGCTGTGCCAATGTATGAGAGGTAAAGAGATTTTCGAGGGTGCATATGCGTTCAAACATAATGTCGTTCGTACCCAATCTTTGATTTGACCTATTTACTTTACCATCCGCACATTGAGAATAATAAAAATACAGGCGTCATGTTTTTCCATTAGTTTCCTAAGAGAAAGGAAAAGACAGCTGTGATCCTAAAACCCCGGATATGTATCCGTAGACACATACCACTCGTTCTGGCGTTCACTGTGCGGGTACGGGCAAAGTGAGTGAGATAGCTGGCGCAACGAAAGCCAATGTTGTTGTTCGTATTTCCCGGCGTGTTATTGAGATTCGCTGTGAATGCCCCGGCGTTGGACGTGTTATTCCAATTGCCACCGCGGAGAAAGGCGCGTCGCGTTTTGACTGATCTTCCCCTTTTGGTATCATACACGTTCACCTTGGATTTATCCTATCCAACCGGAAAGCATGCGCCCAATTTCATTGAGTTTTTCGGCGCTCAGTGTGTATTGTTTGATACTAACAAGACGGGTGTCTTTGGCCAATCGCACCATGATGCGTAGATAATCCAGCGTATCCGACGTTATAGTTTGGAGCAGTTTTCTTTCCTCCTCCCGTGCCTTATTGGCTTTCATTAGAGACAGGAGAAGGTCAAGCGCTAGCTCTTCAAGCTTCCTTCCTAACACTGCCCGGTGATTTTTGGGTAGACGATGGATAATGGGGTAGAGCCAGAGGATAAAATCGTAGGTTTTTTGGTGCAGGACAAATTTCTCAGTGCTCATGTATCTACTCTAGATCATCTGAAAATTGTTGCAAAGGGAGAAGAGTGACCATGCCTTTCTTTATGTTCGCACTCACCAAAAGCAACATTGAAGGGATCAAAAAAATGCGGCGTGCGAGCCCCGCGAAGCGGCGGGAGCGTTAGGACATTAGGAAGCGTGGCGACAATTCCTTTTCCCTTTTACCCCTTTCCCTTGCCGCCACGGAACGATTTGGTATATTATTCACTTAGACCTTTTTGAGAAAGTAAGTTCGAGCAGAAAGATAAATACTCTTGAGCCTCCAGTCAGAATCGAACTGACGTCAGCGGTTTACAAAACCGTCGCTCTGCCATTGAGCTATGGAGGCACATATCACGATTTTAACAAACGCACTAGGGAACAACAAGAATCGGAGGCGTCAAGAAGAAAAAGTTCGCCCGGTAGAATGTGAAGGTATTTTCCCCGATCGTTTCAATCGGTAGGACTGTTGCGATACCCAAGAGTAGCGCAAACCTTCGTCCTGTTGGTCGACAAATTCGACCTACCTCATTTTTTTTGATTCTGTGGAGGAAAATATACTCCACTTTTCCACACGGGCACATGTATGGTAGTATCTCTTTGTGGTGTTGTCAAGAATATGAGAGGATATGTACGAAGATGTATGGATCGGCGCTTTGGCCAAGCTACGAGAAAAGCGTTCGAAGAAAAAACGGGTCTAGCGCCTACGGATTATTGGGATGAGTCTTATCCAGGTGGTGCGGCGCTTGATACTGACCAAACTGGAATAGAGTACGCAGCTTCTCACGGTGCGACTATGTTTGGCTATCAAGCACATGGTGACCACTGTGGTGGTCAACCCGATGTGAGTGACGCAGACATTCAGGCTCGACTCGACGTTCAGATTGCACAATTGAGCAAAAAGTACCCCGGTCGCCATTTTAGGATTTTCGCCACGGAGGCAGGTGTCGAAATTAAAGAAGTTTAGATAAATGATGAAGAGGGAAGAAGAAGAGAAAGGATCGCATTGATAATGGGAGAGATGATAGTGCTTATTGGTGAACTCCCTCCGAATATTGGGAATATTAAAAAGATCAGGAAGATCATGCCGTAGGGCTCCAGTTCATACCATTGACGGGCATACTCAGTCGGCAAAATTCCTCCCACGATTTTAAATCCATCGAGCGGATGGATAGGTACAAGATTAAAAATTGCCAAAATAACATTGAGGATAATGATCGGACGAAGTAATCCCATGACGACGTAGACCGCGATACCAACAGCGTTTCCTAAAAACGCCAAACGATAGTGTATGAGGATTTGGAAAAGAACGGCACAGACCGTTGCGAGAACGAGATTAGATAATGGTCCGGCAAACGAAATAATGGCACTATCCCGTCTGGGGTTTCGCAGGTTAAACGGGTCAAATTGCACGGGCTTGCCCCATCCAAAGCGAGCAACAAGCAGCATGAGCGTGCCAAGGGGATCCAAATGCGCCAGAGGATTTAGCGTCAATCTGCCTTGGAGTTGCGGTGTAGGATCGCCAAGCCGATCTGCCGCGTATGCATGCGAAAATTCATGAATTGTGATGGCAATGACAAGCGATACGATCCAAAAAATAAAACCCAGGGGATTGGTAGCCAATTGGTCAAGCATGTGGTATAGTATACCCCATTATGGCCTACATATGTGACAATTGCGGGAGACACTCCCATCGGGGACGACAACACACCCATCACACCGGTGTTGCGGGAGGGCAGTGGAAAAAGCGAGCCCAAAGGACCGACCGCGTATTTCGTGCCAATCTTCACTGGATAAGTTTACCGGTTCAAGGAAGTCTGCAACGCATGCGACTCTGCACAGACTGTATTAGTAGAGTGAAGTTTGATCTCCAAAAACTCGCAACCGCAGCGGTTGCATAATGTCATTGCGAGCGTAGCGAAGCAATCTCTCAAGCTTCTTTTACCAATAAATCTTCGAATTGAGGATTGATTGATTTAATAAGAGCTAATTTTTTCCTCCTAGAACCCGCTTTTATCTGTTTTTCTCTTGCTATTGCTTCGCCAATATCAGAATACTCTTCAAAATAGACGAGTTTTCTTACATTGTATCTTGCTGTAAAACTAAAGATGCGTTTCTGTCGATGCTCATATAAGCGACGAGTGAGATTATTCGTGACACCAGTATAAAGGACAGTGTTGTGTGGATTGGTCGCGATGTATGTGAAATATGATTTCTTTAGCACGGAGGGGTTTGCTTCGTCGCTTCGCTCCTCGCAATGACATTACTCCGTAATATTATCGCAGAAGAAGGCCAGACAGCCTTGTGTATCCCGTTTATAGGTCCAGCCGCCGGGACAATCCTCGGCTCTCGGGAGAGAGAGTTGCGGACAGGCAAGTCCTGCTTTGCTCCGCAGATCCAAGCTCACATTTTTCATGGCCGCAACGACGACGACTAAAAGAATAAACGCCAGGGTCAGAAAAATAACAAAGTTCCATGATGAAAGATCGTTTTTTCTAAACAGTGCTGCTGAGGTGTGTTTCCGTCGTGCCATAAAGTCCCTCCAAATCCCAGCGTAGAATAAAAGGGAAATAGCTGTCAAGAGGCAACAAATTTGACGGGTTGTTTTCCTTCAAACTGAACGATGGGTGTTGGGTGGAGCTTGATGAGTTTGAGGCGTTTGCCTTCAGGCGTTTTTGTCCATACCCCTGGCCAGCCCTCAAGAGCACGGAGTTTGGTCTCGAGTGCTTTGGAGGCAATATCGAATTGTTCCCACGGTACATATCCGTCGTCCCTTGTAAGTCGACGCGCGTAAAAAAAATTACCAGCAGGCTGTGGTCGGGGAGTAAGTGTTTTTTTAGTAAGAGTCTCGACAAGAAGCTCTGCTGCCAACCGGTATAATTTTTTATAGAGCGTGATTTTTGTATCAGTAGGTTCAATTGGAAGTTTTTTTTGAGCGACGATGTCTCCTTTGTCAAATTGGGAAGACATAATTAACAGTGTTACACCTGTGGTTTTTTCTCCGCGCAAGATCGCCCACTCAGCAGGAAATGCCCCACGATATTCCGGAAGAAGCGACGGGTGCATGTTGATAGCAGCAGTAGTAGGAAATGAAAGCCACGCCTCAGGTATTTTTTGTCCGTATCCGGCTACGACGATAAAATCGGGGCGAGGTATATTTTTTGGAATAGATTCAAGGTTTTCGAGTTCAAACAGGCGAAGTTTTTCATTGTGTGCATATACTGCTACTTCCGATGGCGTCAGCTTCATGTGTCTCCCCGCGGGTTTAGGGGGCGTAGTGATAACAGCTGTAACTCCAAAATGTCTTTGGAGTTTTTTTAAGGCAAGAACGGAGTATTGTTGGAATGAGCCAAAAAAAACTAGGGTAATGATAGTTCCTCCAAGATCTCTTTGCCCTCGGTGTCTTTGGCGGTTTGATAGAGTTTTCCTTGTTGTTCGAGCACGCGTCGTGTGTAGAGGATGCCGTTGAGATGATCAGCTTCGTGCTGTATGATTGTTGCAAGAAATCCGGTAAATTTCTCTTCATGCGACGTGCCGGATTCGTCCCGGTATCGCAGGGTTATTTTCTGGGCACGTTTGACACGACCCCAAATGCCGGGAATTGAAAGGCATCCTTCGAGTTTGTTTTCCCGTTCCGGTACGCCGTCGGTAAGTTCGGGTGATGACTCGAGAATTTCGGGATTAATGAATACGCGAACGGGAGAATTTTCCCGTGGTTTGGTGACAAAGACACAGGAGGAAACTCCGATTTGTGGTGCCGCAAGTCCCACCCCTTTAGGATGTATTGTCGCCAAAAGTGTTTTTTTGAGATCGGCAATCAAAAGGGCAAGTTTTTTATCAAACGTCGTGATTTTTTCTGTCGGAGTTGTTAATACATCGTGGGGGACATGGATGATCGATTTCATTGCGTTAAAGCTTGTTTAAATTCATTATCGTTGGGATCAACGTTCGTAAGATACCCGGTTATGATAGATTTGGCAAGTTCTGACTGCTTTATTTGATTATAAAAGACATGAAGCGCCCAGTAGGCATCGCGATAGTTAGATTTGATGGTAACTGCAGTTTTGAGAAGTTCAATTGCCCGGTCAGTGTTCCCGTCTTGGCCATATAAAACCGCGAGGTTATAGAGAATTTTCGGGTCATTGGGAGAGAGTGTGTGCGCTTTCTCGAGTGCGGTAATGGCTGCCTTGATAAACGTGGGATCAAACGGCGTGAACGAATAGAGAATTTTTGTCCGTGTTTTCCAAAAGTTTACATTTGCCGGTTCGGTCCGGATGGCCGCGTCATTTTCCTTGATGCTTTCGCGGGCCAGGGCTGCTGCCGTCGTTGCATCCCGATTTTCGATCGCGAGACTTGTGAGGATTGATAACGTGCTCGATGCCTCGTCGTGGTAGAGGGGTTCAGTGGGATTGATAGCAATTGCCTGCGAAAGAGCGGCACGTGACGCTTCATATTGCCCCAGACGCGCTCCCCGATATCCTTTGGCAAACAGAATATCTGCCCACCACATGCGCCCAAGGATGACGAGGAGAATAATACTGATAACGGAGGCAACCCACATGGTAAATCGAGGAAGGCGAAGTGATTTGTTGTAGTACGTTTTTCCGTTTGCCAGTATCATCGCCGGAAACAGGAAAAAGAAGAGCTGCAGGATGACGACGGAAAACCCAAAAAAATTGGTCACTAAGATCGAAACCCACCCTGCAAAAAGGGCAATATGTAAAGTACTAATTTCTAATTGACCTAATTGATCTAATTTGGATTTAGAACTTTGGATTTGTTTAGAAATTAGAAATTCGGATTTAGAAATTTTGATAAACCAAATGATAAATGCGCCAATAATGAGCAGGTAACTTCCAAGTCCAAACACACCAGTCGTGGTGAGGTAATTGAGGTATTCGTTGTGCGCTTTGTTATAGAGGAAATCCCATTCGCTCGTGAGGTTATGTTTTTTTGGCCGGTATTGGTAGAAAGCAAACGCGAATGTTTCCGTTCCCGTGCCAACGAGCATCGTTTTAACAGAACTTTTCCATGCGGTAACGGCTCCTTGCCAGACGTATTTTCGAATGGTGCCCGATTCCGTGCCGCCAAATTCCAGAAGAGGAGCGGTATAGGCAGACGGCGTTGCCTCTGTGGTAGGAGTGGTAGAAGGTGTCGGTCTTAGCCATCGATCAATGGAATCAATGGAGGTGCCATTGAAAAATACCAACATGACAAATGACACATGACAAATCACAAAAGGAATTTTAAGGCTTAGCCTTGAACGTGTACGGAGCAGCAGTATGCCCCAAAAAAAAGCGTCTGCGGCGGCAAATCCCACAAGGCCGGATCGAGAACGCGTAAAGAGAAGAACCGCAAAAAAAAGTACTGATAATCCGGCCCAGTAAACTTTTTTGAGCGAAAATCCGAACGCTATCGGTATCAGGGCAACCAGGTATGCGCCGAGCCAATTGGGTTGGCCGAGTGTCGAGAATACCCGATTTTGCACGTCCTGTACCCAGAGGTTTTTATCAATCCCAAGTCGTTCGAGTACTCCATAGATAGCAACAACGGCGCCGGAGGCAAGCGTTCCCATAAGAAGCGGCAAAACGGTAATACTATTGGATACGAAGGCGTAGTAGAGAAGAATGTAGGAAATGACCGACCACATGCCGCCATTAAATCGGGAGTAGTATCCAAACCATGATACGTGATGATCGATCGAAAACAGAGCGCTAACCAGTTGAGAAACAAAAAAGAGCACGATCGGGATATCCAACGGCGTTTTTGCGATGCGGATCTCACGGTCATTGATCATTTTAACGATCCACGCACCCACAATAACGACCGTTAAGGCATACGTCACCATCATTTTGTTGTATTCAAACAGTTCGTAGTTCCAGGGAGTCAGAAGCAGGGGGACGAGGGTAAAAATGAGAATAAACCCAGTGCGGATAATCCGTGTACACCAAACAGACACGTTCATGAAAAAAGTATACCACAGTCGCCTGTTTGCAAATTGATATACTGAAATGATGAAGATACGGTATACCAAACACGCTGCGTTAGAAAAGCTCGCGATACTCGAGCAACACAATTTTGTCGTGACCCGTCGACAAATACGCGAGATTATTTTCCGTCCAGATCACCAAGAACCAGGAAAACACCCATTTCAGTTTATAGCCTCAAAACAGGTAGACGAACGCCATATTCTTCGAGTTGTGTATCGAAAAGATGATGATATAATCATCGTGATCACATTCTATCCAGCAGAGATAGGAAGATATTACTAATGTATGAAAATACGATACGAACCAGAAGATGATGTCATGATGATTGAGTTTAACAAAAAACCGATTGACTATGCTGAACAGTCGGGCGATCTTATTATGCATTTTTCGCCAAAAGGTGAAGCAGTTTTACTTGAAATTCTTAACGCATCAGATTTTCTCAAAGAAACGTCGCGTGCACTTCCTCCAAAGATACGTCAGGCGGTCTTTGCATAAGGATACTTCAGGTTTTTCAATGTGCTAAAATGGCCACACAATGTTCGATTTCTTCTTTGGATTACTTTCCCATGATTTAGGCATTGATTTAGGGACGGCAAATACACTCGTCTATGTTAAGGGTAAAGGCATTGTGATCCGTGAACCCTCGGTTGTTGCCCGGCACAGAAAAACCAAAGAAATCGTAGCAATCGGTCGCGAGGCCAAACGGATGCTCGGAAAAACTCCCCAGACCATCGAAGCATTCCGTCCGCTCAAAGACGGCGTTATCGCGGATTTTGATGCTGCAGCAGCCATGCTTACCCATTATATCAAGCTCGTTCATGAACAACCGAAGCGTCCGGGGTTCCCACGCGTCCCGCGGCCAAAAGTCGTTATCGGGATTCCCTCGGGTGTTACCGAAGTCGAACGTCGGGCAGTCTCAGAAGCGGCGATTATGGCTGGCGCCCGGGAAGCGATTCTGATTGAAGAGCCGATGGCAGCGGCAATTGGTGCGGGGCTCCCCATTGAGGAAAGCAACGGGAGTTTTATCTGTGATATTGGCGGGGGGACGAGCGAGATCGCTGTTCTTTCTCTTGGCGGTATCGTCGTTAACCGTAGTATCCGGATTGCCGGCGATGAGATGGATGAGGCGATCACGAGTTTTATGAGGCTTAAATATTCCCTGCTCATTGGTGAACAAACGGCCGAGGCAGTCAAGCTTGCCGTCGGCAGCGCATTTCCCATCGATAAGACCGATCGGGTCACGGTTGTTCGCGGCCGCGATATAGAAACGGGGCTCCCCAAAACCGTCCGCGTCAGTGAAACCGAAATCCGCGAGGCGATCTCATCGGTCGTTTCTGAAATAATCGAAGGAATTTCTGAGACGATTGAAGAAACCCCGCCCGAGCTTGTTGGTGACATTATCGAGCACGGCATCGTGTTGGCTGGCGGCGGAGCCCTTATCGGCGGTATAGATAAGCGGATAGCTACCGAGATGAAAATGCCCGTTTGGATCACCGACGATCCGCAGACAGCCGTCGTCCGGGGATGCGGAAAACTTCTCGATGATTTGGAGCTTTTGCGAAAAGTCAAAGTCGCAGCAAGAAAAGTATGACAAGATTGGCACATCTGGTCTCGAAGATTTTTGAGCCGATGATCGTATTAAGCGCACTGATTGTCGTCGGAACGATTCATGAGGGACTATCGGTACAATTTCTTTTTTTTGTATTTTTCGTGATGATTGTTCCTGCTCTTATTCTTCGAATATGGTATGTCAAGAAAAAGGGGATCGACTGGGACATTCGAGATCGGAAAAAACGAATCCTGCCGCTGTTTATTTTACTTCTCCTTACTACTATCGACGTACTCCTTGTACGGTTTTGGCATAGTGCTTTTTTGACCGATGTGTTTGTGCTTTTTTTTGTTTGGAGCGTCGGCTATTTTCTTATTACGCTCGTTTGGAAAATATCAGGACACACGAGCGTGATAACGCTTGCCTCACTTTTGTTTATTACGTGGTATGGAGGGAGTGTCTGGCCGATTCTTTTGACGATTCCAGCTGTAGTATGGGCACGGGTTGTTGGGAAAAACCATACGCTTTCTCAGGCGATAGGAGGAACATTGTATTCGTTCGGCGTTTATGAAATTTGGCAAAGCATTCTCCGATAGTGTCATCATCGGGCAGTCCCAACGCTCGCGGTCGCCTCGGGAGCGGGATCCGGGTTGGTGGTTAGGGAAAGGCCGGGCACTGCTGTTTGCCTCTGTTCTTTGTCTCTCGTCGTTTATCCTTCTCTGGCGGCTGTTCCGTTTGACGATTATTGACGGATTTGGCTATCGAACCCTTGCCGACAGCAATCGGACCCGCGAGATTATTGCCCATGCGCCGCGGGGGATATTTGTCGACCGAACCGGAAAGCCATTGGTACAAAATGAAGTCACCACTCGCCAAAATGGTCCCTATGCAGAAATTGATTACAACAGAGAGTATCCATTCGGAGAAGCACTTGCCCATGTGTTGGGATATACCGGAGAAGTGACGAAAGAGGAGCTTAGGGACGAGTATTATTCGCTTCGCCGATATTTACCCGGCGATCGAATAGGCAGAATGGGAGCTGAGGCGGTATTTGAAGAAAAACTCCACGGCCGGGATGGACGGGAATTGGTGGAGGTAGACGCAGCTGGTCAGAAGGTTCGGATGCTCGGGACGGTGGAAGCAATACCCGGTGAAACCGTGATGCTGTCATTGGATGGAACACTTTCCCAGGTTGTCGCGGCGTCTTTCCCTGCGGGTGGAAAAGGAGCAGTTGTCGTGAGTAATCCGCAAACCGGAGAACTATTGGCGCTCTATTCGAGCCCGAGTTTTAATCCGAACGGGTTTACCCTTGGTCAAACCCCGGACCAATACGAAACGCTCTTGACGAATCCCGATAAACCCATGTTTTTTCGTGCTATCGGCGGGGTCTATCCGCCCGGATCAACCTTCAAGCTCGTGACTGCCGTTGCCGCACTTGAGGAGGAAGCGGTGAGTGCAGATACCCAGATAGAAGATATTGGGGTTATCAAAATCGGTGTATCGAGCTATCCCAATTGGTTTTTCTTGCAGTATGGCAAAACAGAAGGGCTTGTTGATATTGTTCACGCGCTCCAGAGAAGTAATGACATTTATTTTTATAAAGCAGGGGAGGCGGTTGGTATCCAAAAGCTTGGAGTGTGGGCAAGAAAAATGGGTGTGGGTGCGCCGTTGGGCATTGAAATTGCTGGCGAAGCCGGCGGGCTTATGCCCGACGCAGCGTGGAAAAAAGAACGGTTTACGAGTCCCGCTGATTTAGAAGCGCGCAATCAATTGTGGTTTTTAGGAGATACCTATCACGTCGCCATCGGACAGGGATATCTCCTGACGACCCCTCTCCAAGTCAACACCTGGACCAACGTTATCGCCAACGGTGGAAATGTTTGTCGTCCAACGATAAAAAAGTCCCCGAGCGATTGCAGAGAGGTTGGGATAAAAAAGGAAACGATTCAATTAATCACCGAGGGCATGATAAAAGCGTGTGAGCTGGGTGGGACCGGGTGGCCGTTATTTGGGTTTTCTGTCCCGATTGCGTGTAAAACCGGTACCGCAGAATTCGGAGATCCGGAGAGTAAACCCCATGCATGGTTTACGGCATTTGGCCCCCCACAGTCGCCGGAAATTTCTGTAACTGTCTTAGTCGAAGGCACGGGAGAAGGCAGCGACGTCGCTGCTCCCATCGCCAAAAAAATCCTAGAGGAGTGGTTCCGACGCTAAAATAAGCTACACTATTGTTTATGTCAGAACACAAAGAGCCATCACCAGGTTTATATCTGGACGCGTTGTTCCGTTCATATCGACAAAAACGATCATTTGCCGATGCTGCAAGAGATGTCTATCTGGCAGAAACATCACGCGTCGTAGTTGGCAGGGAGCTCATTCCTCACTCCGGGCCATTTCTTGCTGTGGCCAATCACTTTGCACGATTTGATAATCCTCTCGATAAAACCGGCAGGTTCAAAATGCAAGATATTTTTGCTTCTATGGGAGCTGTGGCTGAGCTTGTCAAGAAACAAGTTGGAGAAGAAACCCCGGTAGTGTGGACTCCCTCTATGGTTCCTCGACCCGAAGCAGTCCTTCCTCAAAATGCATCTGCTAGAGATGTACTTGATTGGATGGTAGGCGGGAAGGCGTCACTCGCAGCGGCAAATCTTGGAAGAGAAGTGTTTCTGCAGGCTTTTAAACACGACCCGAATATGATTCCATTGCCATTCGAGGATAGAGACAAGATACCGTTTTTTATGGCCTTACGACATAAGCTTTCCCAGGGGGCAGTGGTCGGAATATTTCCGGAAGGGGATGTTTCGTATGTCCTTGAGCCCGCTCAACCCGGGATGGCAATTCTTGCAGCACGAGCACGGGTTCCTACCGTGCCCTTTGCTATTTATAGAGACGGAAACACACTCAATGTTCATGTCGCAGATCCCATTGAGCCACCAACGTCAATTAAGCAACGGGATGCATTTACTCATCATATTATGAAAACGATTGCAAACATGCTTCCGCAAAATCTTCGCGGTTATTATGATGAAAAAGGACATGCATAAAAAATGAATATTCTTGTTATTACCGCTACCTATCCGCCGAGTGTCAACGGGGTCGCGATTTCAACACAGCGAACAGTCTTAGCACTTAAAAAACGTGGACATACTGTTTTTGTTTTGGGCCCAGGCGAATTTCTTACACTACATAATGTTCCATTCGCGCCTAAAGATTATCCAATTATCTTTCCTTTTCTTTTGTCATCTATTAAAGAGAGATTAGCCAGAACATCATGGGATATTATTCATGTTCACCATCCTTCTGTTATAGGTAGTCTTGCAGTGTCGTTGGGAAAACGACTGGGTGTCCCCGTCGTTTTTACCTACCACACGCAATATGATCGCTATATAGACACGTATGCACCATTCTTGCCAAAAGCATTGCGGAGGTCAATCTACATCGGGGCATTAGCATTTTGCCGAGAAGTTCAAGCTATTATCGCTCCGACACATTGGCTTGAGGGACAATTGCGCGAGCGCTTTCCAGAAGTACCTGTGTATTATGTCTCAACAGCGGGTTTGCCAAAAATTTTTGCTCTGAAAACTCCAAAGAGCGCGTTGCGGCGGCAGTTGGGACTACCTGAGAATCTTTCCATTTTTTTGACCGTTTCCCGTCTGTCAAAAGAAAAAAATTTAGCGTTTCTCATTGGTTCTTTTGCAATCTGGTCTAAACGCAATAGATCAGGACTTTTGGTTATCGTGGGCGATGGATCAGAACGCTCGTCGCTCCGGAAGCTTGCCGTATCGCATAGTATGGACAAGAGCATACGATTTGTAGGGAAAATACCAAATCAAGACCTTGCAACATGGTATAGCGCATCCGATGTATTTCTCTATAGTTCAACGACAGACACTATAGGAGTAAATATCATTGAGGCAATGTCTGCAGGGCTTCCGGTTGTCTCCATAGACGATACGACAACCAGAGAGGTTATTCGATCGAAAGTAAACGGTATCCTCGTTCCTCCTAAAGAAGAAGCATTTGCCAAAGCGATGGCATTAGCACTCGAGCAAAAAAAGCGTCTGGCAAGCGAGTCTCGCGATACTGCAGGGGCGTATATGTTGGAGGCAACAACACAAGCTCTTGAGAGAGTCTATCGCACCATCATCCAGTCACGATAGATAAAAAAGAATAGCGCTGCACAAAAGATCCCCCGGGCAACATAAGATAATGGAAGCGAAAAACGACCGATGCTGACCCACGGGTACCAACGCGTTTGTCTGGGATTCCATTTACCAAAGGGATAAAGCGGGTTAACCACAAACCATGTAAAATCTTCTACACCAGTCCCGATAATGTACGAAAACGATAAGACGAGCATAAGATGTGTATTCCAGCCAACGAGCAGGAGTGGAAGCCCGAAAACGAGGAGTGGAAACGTAAGGTAATAGGCATACACATGATAGGCAGTATACGTATAGCCGTTGGGGAGTTTGATTCTCCACCAGGCCGGGTTCCAGGTCCAACCATTTTTTCCTTCCATATAGGCCTCCGCATGTGCATAGAACATCATGGCTACAATAATCGTCAAAAACAACAGAATATCCCGAAGTATCATA
>Ga0155165_123_pt1 | contig 12745 bp, 15 predicted proteins | sample RifCSPhighO2_01_FD_106133 | JGI IMG/M metagenome (GOLD analysis project Ga0155165, IMG submission 106133) | Candidatus Gottesmanbacteria bacterium RIFCSPHIGHO2_01_FULL_46_14
ACGTTCCCAAAAACACCACGATCTCGTCGTTTCATGTGAGTAACGCTATTCCCACTCCATGGTTGCCGGGGGCTTGGTGGTGATGTCGTAGACGACCCTTGAAACGTTTGGCACTTCATTGACGATGCGGGAAGACATTTTTTGCAAAAGTCCGTAGGGCAAGTGCGCCCAGGTTGTAGTCATGACATCGCGAGAGTGGATCACTCGCAGCGCCACAACCTCTCCATAGAATCTTCCGTCTCCTTTGACGGCCGTAGAGACCGTGCCCGTCATTATAGGAAAACACATATAGACTTTTGAGAGCCATCCGGCTTTCTCCATTTCCGTCATGACAATATCGTCTGCTTGTTTTTCCCGATCCAACCGAACAGGGGTGACTTCTCCCACGATGCGGATAGCGTATCCGGGTCCGGGAAAGACTTGTTTGTTGACTGCTTTGGGCGGTAACCCCAAGAGTTTTCCGATATTTCTCACTTCATCTTTATAATATGCCCGGAGCGGTTCTACGAGCCGAAATCCGAGCTTTTGCGGGAGTCCGCCGACGTTATGGTGTGACTTGATGTGGGAGGCGTGTTTGGTGCCTTTACTTTCTATGACGTCAGAGTAAATCGTGCCTTGCACCAGAACGTCCACCCCTTTATATTTTTTTGCCTGGAGTTGAAATAATTCTATATACAGTGCGCCGATGGCTTTGCGTTTTTGTTCCGGATCGGTAATGCCGCGAAGTCTCGTAAGGAATTGTTTTTTTGCCTCGATAATAATCGGGTTAATGTGGAATTGATTTTTAAATAGAGCAACGACGGCTTCTTTGGTACCGTTTCGCATGAGCCCGCTTTCTATATAGACGGGTATGAGCTTGGGGCCGACCGCGCGGGCAACGAGTGCCGCGGCAACCGTAGAATCCACGCCGCCGGATACCGCGCACAGTGCATTGGCAGATCCAATGTCATCCTTCACTTTTTTGATGAGGAGAGGGATATTGATGGACGCTCTTTTTGTCGTGAGACCGCAAATTCCTGTGACAAAATTACGAAGAATCAAGTTGCCAAAGCGTGTATGCTCGACCTCCGGGTGAAATTGGACGCAGTAGATGTGTTTTTTGGGGTTTTGCATGGCGGCGATGGCCACATCGTTGGTTGATCCAACGACGTCAAATCCAGGAGGGACGCCCTCAACTTTATCGCCGTGACTCATCCACACTTGGAATGGTTTTCCGGATAAACCAGAGAAGAGGGGAGCGGGGCGGGCAACATGTAACATCGCGGGACCGAACTCTTTTACGTTGCCTGCAACAACATTGCCCTTCAGGAGAAAGCCGGTAAGCTGCATGCCGTAGCAGATACCCAAAATGGGAATGCCAAGATCAAAAATTTTATTGTCGACAGTCGGCGCTCCCTTTTCGTACACGCTTGCCGGGCCGCCAGATAAAATAATGCCTTTTGGCGGATTCGTTTTTATGGCGGAAAGGATGTCTTCCGGGTCGGCGTATTGGACGGCAACACCAAGAGAACGAAGCCTCCGGCCGATCAAATGTGCGGTTTGTGAACCGAAGTCAATGATGAGGATCATACTATTGTGCTAGTTGGATCTGATCGTGTTTGCCGATACTCACCACATGGATGCAGGAGAAGACGTTGACACCAAGTTTTTCAACTTCTTTGAGCCCTCCTTGAAATACTTTGTCAAAGAGTACCGCAAAGCCAACAACATTGACCCCGCGCTTCTTAAGACCGCTTACAATATGTGTTCCGGTCTCTCCGGTCGCGCAGACGTCATCGATTATCAGAACATGGTCACCCGGTAAGACAAATGAAAGGTTAATGCCGGAGAACACCGTCATACCACTATTACTCGTGGTGAAGGAGCGGATCTCCGCGCGAAAAATATCTTTCCAGGTGGTGGGGACGTTTTGGTCTTTGCGTGAGCTATGGATTCGTGTTTTTCCGTTATCCATAGCCAGGGCTACTGCGGTTGCCAGATAATTGCCGGAGTGGGGGATGCCGTGGATGATATCGATTTTTTCACTAGCGAATGCTTGGGCGATGAGCCGGGCGGCTGCGCCTAAAATCGCGGGCTTCATCCGGAGGTTAAAGGCGGAGGCGGAGATATATCCGCGCTCAAGATCAAGGACTTTAGCATCGCGGATGAATTCTTGGTGGAGGAAGACAAGGTCGCGTTGAAGGTTTTCGTTTCGCATGGCCTAGTATAGCACGCGTTCCGCTTGAACATGAGTACCTCCTGTAATTCCAGGAGGTACGACGACGAGAGTCCCGTCCGAACGAACTGCTTCTATGTTATACGCTGCGATTGTCTGTACACGTCTCTCTCGTAACAATTGATTTCCCGGTCGAAACAATTTGTTCACATACACTGCCACAACGTCTACTATTGCTCCCTGATCTCTATAGGCGTCAATGATGGGAATAATAGTTGTCCCTTCTGAGAGAACATCGTCAACGAGGAGCATTTCTGCTCCAGGCGGAATATTGTATGCATGATAGGCAGGTACGCCATTTGAGTAAGGTTTGTTTGCCACGACAACGGGATATTCCCATGTACTGGGGACAAATGCGCCTTTGCGCGAGACCAGGAGCGGTATCTCCATTTCTTCTGCGAGTGTCGTCGCCAGGAACGTTCCCATGGTCGGTATGCCGACGACGCCGGTAAACGGATCGGGATGGTAGCGGTGTAATTCATTGGCAATGAGACGCGCTGCGTAGCGTTGAAGTTTTAAATCTATGCTATCAGTGATCCATGGGAGAAATAAATGGCCAATTTCAGCGTCAGTAACTTTTCCCTCTGTGCGAAGCTTTTTATGGAGTGCATACGTCATTCCCCGAAGGTCTTCATCAGAGTATCGAAGCGTTTCGGGCATATTACAGACTTATTGCTTCTAGGTTTGGCCATACTACAGCAGTTTGTGTTTTTCCGTCTCCTCTAATGAACGGGAGTGGATTGCCAGCCATGCTTACTATTGTTTGGGAGTCTGAAAAGTATCGTGCTACAGGAGAAAAATAATTATCACAACGAAGGAGAGAAATAGTACCGACAGGAACACGTTTTCTTTCGGTAATTCTTATTCCCATAGCCTCGTTTACTGCTTGCTCAAATAATCCTTCGGTGTAAATGAGTTGGCCACGGTTACCTCTGGCCTCTTTCATTTTGCAATAGACTTCTGCGACTTTTCTAAGATTATCATGAGCATTCTCAATAGACGTAGAGACAACGAGTGGTCCGTATTTTGGATACACATAAATACCTCCTATGCCCCTCCCTTTCTGCCCACCTTGGAACAAAAACATAGCATCAGTTGCCTTAGTAGTTTCCAATTGTACGTTACCTCTTGTCAGTTCCATCTGAAGGTGCGGATTCACCGTATACCATGGTAGCTGTACGTTATCATGCTGTTCATATATTGTACCTGAGAGAATTGGCGTGCTTGTACGTACATTAGCGGGCATCCCCGGCCATTCAAATTCATGCTCAACATGTACTATATACCCCTGGGATCTAAGTTTATCTGGGAATGCTGGATCAATTGGTGGCGATAGATGAGCTACTTGCACCAACTGTGTATCGATAGCGGAAATTTTTTCGGGAAACATAGGGCGCATGTCGAGCCCTATAGGGACAGAGTAAATGATGGCAAGAGCAAAAGTCAACAGGGAAATTACTGCCGCAGGAGAGAAAACCATGCGTCAAAGCCGCGCAGTTTTAATTTGCCCGGTCGCATAGAGTCGATCGTCAGAAGCGAGATAATTTGACCATCAGCAAACCCCGTTTCTTTGAGTTTTTCGCGGCCTCCGAAAGGTTTTTCTATAACAAAGCAAAAGCCTGCCACAGTGGCACCAGCCTGGCTCACAATATTGACTAAATCCAGACCGGTTTTGCCGGTATCTAAAAAGTCATCGCAGATGAGAACTCGACTTTCCGCCGGCAAACAATCTTTTGCAACCGTCAAGTCAACGGCTTTGCCGTGAGTATATGAGCGGCTTCTCGCTTGATAGGCATCTTTTATCGTAATGGGTTGACCCTTTGGCGCATAAATAATATCAGGGACAGGATCCAAGTGGAGGGCAGTTGCGATTGATGGAATATTGCCGGAGGAGGGAGCGGTGAGGATGATATCCGGCTGCAAAAGAGAGACGCTCGATGCTAATTCTTCACCAATCATGGCGATAAGCTTGGTATTGATCCGGTGATTGAGAAAATGGGTAACATCAAGAATCAGAAGACGTTCATCGCTGTCTTTCATCTGATATTCAAACGATCTGCCTTGGGTAACAAGAGACGATGCGAGAAGTTTCTGTGCGCGACTGTACGGTGAAGATGATATGGTAGTAAGCGAATCTTTCGGTGAGAAAACCGGTAAATTAGGAAAATCCTTCATATCGTCATACGTGATATTTTCTCACAAACGCGATTTGCTGGTCGGTAAATCCAAGTTTTTCCAAAAACAACTGAATTTCTCGTTTTGATTTTCCTTCTTGTTGCATCTGGCGCGTTATGAGAAGCGGCATTTCAGTGGCTTCATAGGGGAAGATGATCCATTTGTTGGTGATTTTGGCAAAAAAATCAGGGCGAAATATTGAGTGAGGTTTGTAAAATATTGCAACCGTCGCGATTTCCTTGGGCCCTAAGTGGCTTAAATAAGATTTGGCTCTTCGAAACGTTTTGCCGGTATCGGAAACATCGTCGACGAGGAGCACGCGTTTGCCGCGGATTGGTGTCTGTAATTTGCTTGCCAGCACAACTTCTCCCTGCGCTTGGATATCGGTATAGCTTTGGACGGAGATGGTAGCGATGGGGATCTGCAAAAAATCCGAGAGCATGTGACCCAAGGTCAAGCCTCCCCGCGAGATCGACACGATCACGTCATACTTGGTTTCGTAGGAAAGTATTGTTGCGGCGAGTTTGCGGCCTGTGACGTGATACTCTTCCCAAGAGATAGGGAGGTATTGCAATCCCATAGTCTAATTTACCCAATTGGCTTGACCCCTGTCAAGATGTATCTATAATAGGAGCATGGAAGCAGGAAAGCCGCTCAAGTATTCAAGCGTTGCTATCTCCTCTAAACCCGGCGCAGGCCGATCCACGCTCCTCAAAAATCTCAAATCCTACCTCGAGCCCCTTAGATGGGAGTTTTTTTCCGGCGGCGATTGGTCACGGCAGTTTTCCATCAAAGCGGGAAAGCAGGATCCTAATGACCTAAAGCACCATAAGGCGACTGACTATGGTGATGATGTCGATTTACAAATTGATGTGGCGATGAGGGAGAAGATATCTGATCCAACCGTGCACATGGCGATTGAATCCTGGATTGCCGGATGGAATGCCCGAGGAAATGCGCACGTTTTGAAAGTTCTCCTCATGTGCGACGATGCGCTTCGTATTGATCGGATTGTCAATCGTGATAATGTCACCGTTGAAGAAGCAAAAAATCATCTGGCCCAGCGGGAAAATGCAAATCTTACCAAATGGAAGCGCATGTATGGGGTCGATGACTTTTGGGATCCAAAATACTATGACCTCGTCATCAATACCTATTCCCACGGCCCCGCTGAAACCCTCGATATTGTCCTTCAATCCCTCGGATACTATGCCAACGGCACGTGATCGTTTCAAAATGATCGCATCTTCGTACCTCCTCTGTATTCGTGATGATATGATTCTGCTTTCGCGTCGCCATAACACCGGCTATGAAGACGGTAACTATAGTCTGCCGGCGGGACATGTGGAAGATGATGAGTTGCTGACGGCGGCTGCAGCGGGAAGTGTTGGCACAAACCACACAAGAACCGGTAAACAAGGAGCCGGAACGATGTGACCGATTGGAGTGGTTTCCGCTAGAGCATTTACCGGCCAATACAGTACCATACATCCGTCAGGCAATCCAGAGTTTTACCAAAAAGAGGGTTTACTCTGAGAGGGGATGGTAGTACTCATTGACATAAGTATTACTTTTTAGTATAGTATTACTATGCAACTACAACTCATGACCACTATTACTACGAAAGGACAAGTGACGATACCGGAGGCGGTACGTCGTGCGTTGGACGCAAGCATTGGAGACAAAGTTGCCTTTGTTCGTGTGGAAAAAGATCGTAAGGAGGCCACGATCCGAGTCATTTCCACGAGCGTCGTTGACCAGCTTGCGGGGTCGTTAAAAACCCCGATACACTATATGCCTCAAGCGAAGGTACGAAAGATTTTAGCGCGAGAACGCGCGAAGCGATATACATGAAATCCACGCAGACAGTCCTTTTGGACACAAACGTCATTCTTCGATTCTTTCGTGAAGATCAACCACAGCATGTTGGGCATGTGCGAAAGTTATTTCAGGAAGCGGAGAAAGGAATGATATCCTGTTATATAGATCCAGTCGTTCTTGCGGAGGTCATTTGGACGCTAACATCATTTTATAAAGTAAATCGATCTGAAATTACAACGAAGCTAGAAATGCTTTTAGCACAGCAATGGACGGTCAACGAGCATAAGCAAACATTCTTTTCTGCCCTTCATCAGTATCAGGAAACAAGCTTGGATTACATTGATTGTTGGCTTCTAGCGGTTTCTCAAGAACACAATATCCCCATAGAAACATTTGATAAGAAACTTAAGGTACGTTCTTTACACATATGATTCCTACAGAGGAACAGGCAAAGGCACTGTGGGACAAATATCATTTGCCCGAGCAAAAAAGAATCCACGTGGCACTCGTTGCCAAAGTTGCGATGTTTCTTGCTGATAAACTCAAAGAGCCTATCAACAAACCCCTTTTACTTGCCGCGGCGCTTCTCCATGATATCGACAAAGCAATTCCCAAGCTTCCGGGAGAAAAGCATCCGGATACGGCAGTGCGGATTCTCAAGGAAGAGGGGACTCCCGAAGTTGCTCATCTGGTAAGGACTCATCCGCTCCATGCAATTTTGAATCCTGCGATAGCTCCAAAAACCTGGGAAGAAAAACTATTGTACCTGGCAGACAAAATGGTCAAGTATGAGGTGATAACGGTTGACGAACGATTTAGGCTTTGGAATGACGAACACCTCCCGCCAGAGGCACAAAAGGAACTGGATGCTGCGTATCCAAAAGTCAAGGTTCTTGAAAAAGAAATTTTTTCACTCATACATATGCAGCCCGAACAGTTGCAAAAATTACGCGCCGGAAGTATCCTTAAATGAGGAGGATCGTATGAAGAGTTTAATAAAACTGTTTTTTTCTTCTGCTCTGGTCGGATTGGTGTTAGTATTACCAGCATTAGCAAAAACACCAACACCAACACTAACGCCAACGTCAATGCCCGCGCCGAGCGAACACAAAGTCGAGTATCTTCTCCCGTACCCCGGTATTTTGCCTGACCATCCCTTGTATTTTCTCAAAACTCTCAGGGACCGCATTCTGGAGGCCCTCATTGTTGATCCGCTTCGAAAATCCGAATTTTATCTGCTTCAAGCAGATAAGCGACTCAATATGGGCATCTTTTTCGGTGCGAAAGGAAAGGCGCTTGATGCAGCAGAATCTATGACTACTGCAGAGCAGTTTATGGAACGCACGGTTGCGGGATTGGTTACTTTTCGAAATAGCGGCAGCCAAGTTCCGGCGAGTATGGTTGATCGGTTGGAAAAATCCATAGGCAAGCATGTTGAGGTACTGGAAGACATGGTGACAAACGCGGGACAATCAGAGCGGCAAATACTCGAACGTGTTCTGGAAACGGTCAGACGTCTCCAGGGCGAAGTGGGTAAGCTCAAATAGCGAAAATGAACACATTTTTTTCTTTTCGCTTTTCGTTTATCACTTTTTGCTGGTTTATCTCCGTACTTTTTCCTCACTGAAAATTAATTGAGGCTAATACCTCTTATTGATTTTTTTTGATCTAGTAGTTGCTAGTTGACCGTCGATAGGTAGTGTCCTAGGATTAATCGTGGCACCAGATATAGCGTTTTTTGTTTCACGATACCAATGAAGTGTCCCTATTGTACCAACGACAATACTGACGTTATCGAAACCCGAGATAGTGAAGACTTGACGGTCACGAGGAGGAGAAGAACCTGTCAAAAGTGTGAGAAACGGTTCACAACCTACGAGCGGGTAGAAACCGTACCGATTACGGTAATAAAAAAAGATGAGCGACGCGAAACATTTGACCGGGAAAAATTGAAACGAGGTATTTGGCGGGCGAGCGGAAAGACGACCATAAAAGCGGCCGACGTGGATCGAATCGTTGATGAAGTAGAGCGAGAACTTATCGGAGGAGAGTCTACAGAGGTACCAAGTAAACGTATCGGAGAGTTGGTTGCCAAACGGCTCAAAAAATTAGATAAAGTCGCGTATATTCGATTTGCAAGTGTATTCAGACGATTTGTTGACGTAGAAGATTTTGAGAAAGAAGTAAAAAAACTTTTATGAACTTAACCGGGATTAGACAAAAAGTATTTCTCGATCGCTACGCGTTAAAAAATGAAGCGGGAGAGGCGATAGAAAAAACCCCCGAGGAAATGTGGAAGCGAGTCGCTCACGCCATAGCCCAGGTTGAACCAAAGGCAAAACGAGGATATTGGGAAGAACAATTTGAGACAGCAATGGCCGATTTTGTTCTCGTACCGGGTGGACGAATACTTTCCGGGGCAGGAACCGGATATAAGGTTACCTTCTATAACTGCTTTGTCATTCCCAGTCCTCATGATTCGCGCCAGGGAATTCTTTCGACACTTTCTCAAATGGTTGAGATTATGTCCCGGGGTGGGGGAGTCGGGATAAATCTTTCGAGTCTCCGGCCTCGCGGATCCCGGGTCAAAAAAGTAAATGGTTTTTCCTCGGGGCCCTGTAATTGGGCAGAACTATTTTCTGTTGCGACCAAAGATATCATTCAGCAAGGCGGTTCGAGGCGCGGGGCTTTAATGTTAATGCTGTGGGACTGGCATCCTGATATCGAAGAGTTTATTACGGTTAAACAAGATCTTTCGCGGATCAATGGTGCTAATTTATCTGTCTGCGTTTCAGATAGCTTTATGGAGGCAGTTAAAAATGATCGCGATTGGGATCTTCTGTTTCCTGATACAAGCGATCCGGATTACGACACGAAATGGGATGGCTACATGCCCAACTGGTTGGCACTCGGCAAAAAGCCAATCGTCAAAAAAACAATCAAAGCCAGAGAACTGTGGGACATGGTGGCAAACGCAGCCTGGAGAAGTGCCGAGCCGGGAGTGGTATTTATGGAGCGCTACAACAAGTGGTTTAACAACTATTACTGGGAATATGTTAACTGTGTAAATCCATGTATAACTGCCGATACGCTCGTATCAACGACCAATGGCATCCGATCAATTGGAGAACTCTATAAAGAAGGCAAACTATTTACGGTTACAGTCGATGGAAAACAATATCTTTCTTCGCCTGTATTTAAAACAGGGACAAAGCCAGTGTTTCGATTGATAACTCGGGAAGGATATCAACTTCGGTTAACGCATGATCATAAAGTTTTTACACCTGCCGGAAAAATAGAGGCCGGGAATCTTAAAGCAGGGGATAAATTGATGCTTACGACCGGCGGATCTTTTGGAGTAGCGGGGACGCATGAGGAGGGACAAGTACTCGGTTGGTTAGTCGGTGATGGGAGCATGAAGAAAGATAAAGCAACGCTTTACTTTTATCGTCGTGAAAAAGAGGAGTTGGCACCGCGTTTTGCCCAGATGGTAGCGGCGATGGTAGACGGAGAACAAATCGTACCACGTGCATATCCTATTGCTCCTCAATACATAGAAAAAGAAGATAAAGCGGTGATTGAGTCGGTTCGACTCTGGCGCATGGCAGGCCGCTACGGACTTTCGCATGAGAATAAATACCTTGTGCCGCAGGCGGTGCTTCATGGTTCGGAGGCTATGCAGCGAGGATTTCTACAAGGGCTCTTCTCAAGCGACGGGCACGTCGCTGGAACTGCAGAGAAAGGTGTGAGCGTCCGGCTCACCTCGGTAAGCAAAGACCTCTTGGTTAATGCTCAACGATTGCTTTTAAACTTCGGGATTGTCAGCAGGATCTATGAGAATCGTCGTGACGCGGGTGAGCGTATGATGCCGGATGGCAAAGGCGGAAATGCTCTCTATCACTGTCAAGCTTACCATGATTTGGTAATTTCAAAGACCGATCTTCATTTGTTTGCAAGTCTCATTGGATTTCTTCAAGAAGAAAAGCAAGAAAAACTTCGTTCTCTATTGGCAACCTATGTACGCGGTCCGTATAAGAAATCATTTACGGCGACGTTTGACCGTTTGGAAGAAGATGGGGAAGAGGATGTCTATGATATCACCGTCGCCGACGTACATCGCTTTGCCGCAAATGGCATAGTTGTTTCTAATTGTGGTGAAGAGGGACTTCCGAATTGGGGTGTTTGTAATCTTACATCAATTAATCTTGCTAATCTCGTCGATGAAAAAGGAGAGATGAACTACAAGAGGCTTGCAGATGTTGCCAAAATAGGGGTTCGATTTCAAGACGATGTTATCGATGCAGACTTTTACGTATTTCCGGAAATCAAAAAGAGACAGATGGAAGGAGAGCGCCGGATTGGATTGGGTACGATGGGATTAGGTGACGCGCTCATCAAAATGAAGATTCGTTACGGATCTCAGGAAAGTTTACCCGTGATCGACCGCATATATAAAACCATTCGTGATGCTGCCTACGAAGCTTCTGTTGATATCGCTCAAGAAAAAGGACCATTTCCCGCTATCAACATCAAAAAACATCTTGATGCCTATTTTATTAGAGAACTTCCGGAATCAATCCGCAAGAAGATGAAAAGACACGGGGTTCGGAATTCAGTTGTCTTACAGCAGGCGCCAACTGGATCAACGTCGCTTATGTCAGGGGTATCAAGCGGCATTGAACCAGTCTACGAATTTGAATTTATCCGTCGTGACCGTTTGGGAGAGCATATTCTGCGCCATCCTCTCTATGACGCATGGTTTGATGAATTTCAAAAGACAAACGGCAGGAAACCCACCAAGGAAGAACGACCACAATATTTTGTTTCCGCAAATGATCTGACGCCGGAAGATCATGTGTATGTACAAGCAACGATTCAAAAATATGTCGACGCAAGTATCAGTAAAACGGTCAATGCGCCCAAAGACCACACCGTAGAAGACGTTAAGCGTCTCTATATGCTCGCCTATGACCAGGGGTGCAAGGGGATTACCTACATGCGCGCAGAATCGCGCCCCGGAGTTCTTACACGTATTGATGAGGACAAAAAAAAGGAAGAAGAAAAAAAAGTAGAACAATACGTTCCCGAGATTAAACCGCGACCGATGATGCTTCAAGGATCCACATACAAAGCAGAAACGCCGGTTGGGGAAGCATACGTTACGATAAACACCAACGGTGGTAATCAACCCGTCGAGATGTTCATTAACGTCGGTAAAGCCGGCAGCGACGTTACGGCAATGGCAGAGGCATTGGGCAAAGTTATATCGCTTTCTCTGCGCATTGCTTCTCCGGTTACTCCAATGGAGCGGGCGCACAAAATTGCAAGTATGCTTATCGGCATTGGAGGAGCCAGAAGCCTTGGATTCGGCGAAAACCGCGTGCGGAGTCTTCCCGATGCGGTTGCCAAAGTTATCGATCGGCACTTTGGATTTTTCGGTAAATCCAACCTCGATCATGTGACCAACGGCAACGGTGTAGTAAAAGCCATTGAAGAAAAGCCGCTTATCCCTCCGGGGCAACAGATGATTTTCACCGAGAAAAGAATGGTAACCGTCGACCTGTGTCCCTCCTGCGGTGAAGGAAGCCTGGTCTTCGAAGAATCCTGCAAAAAGTGCTATAGTTGTGGGTATAGTGAGTGTTAGCATTTGTTGTCACCCCGGACTTGATCCGGGGTCCATGTATTTCTTCAAAAAACTGGATCCCGGCTCGGTGGCCGGGATGACAAAAGAAATATGTCCATTTATACACGTACCGGTGATACCGGAACCACTGGACTCTTTGGCGGTAAACGCGTGCTCAAATGCGAAGAGCTCGTCGATGTCTATGGTTCGATTGATGAGCTCAATAGTTGGGTGGGATTTATCACTTCAGAATTTGAAGCCCCAGACGTCCAGCAGTTTTTGGTAACCATCCAGTCTGACCTTTTTACCATCGGCAGTGTGTTAGCTGGTTGGAAGGGAGATCTGAGCGCAATAGGAGAGCGTGTCGGTGAAATAGAAGCAAGAATTGACCTTATGGAAAAAGCGCTTCCGCCAATACGAAACTTTATTTTGCCGGGCGGGACACATCTTGGAGCGCACACGCACGTTGCGCGGGCCATTTGCCGGCGCGTTGAACGACAAGTTGTCGCACTCTCACAAAAGCAATCGGTTGATCCGATTATCCTCACATACATCAATCGTCTTTCGGACTTGTTTTTCATGTTGGCGAGGTTTATAAACAATAAAGCCGGAAAGAAAGAAACAATGTGGTCCGGCATTAACAATAAAAAAGCAAGGAGTAGAGGAATCCCGTGTGATTCGGGAACTGTGCCGCAACGGTGACCCCGCTTCGCGTAAAGCTACGCGGGGCGAGGAAGTCCGGAACTCTTCCTTACTTGATTCATCCCGAGCAGGAATAAGAGAATTAGTCTAATTGGTTACATTAGTCTAATTTGTCAAATTTGCCTTCTCGGAAGAGAAGGTTTTTTGGTGGAAAACTTATATTGCACATGAATTTAATCCACAAAACGAGATAAATTCTTTTTCCTCTT
>Ga0155165_126_pt3 | contig 11857 bp, 12 predicted proteins | sample RifCSPhighO2_01_FD_106133 | JGI IMG/M metagenome (GOLD analysis project Ga0155165, IMG submission 106133) | Candidatus Gottesmanbacteria bacterium RIFCSPHIGHO2_01_FULL_46_14
CTCTGGATAACTGCTCTGAAAGTCTTTCGGGTGTAGCAATCTCAAATTCTAAATCCTTGTTATCGCTATTTTGCAGGAACCTTTGTTTATCTTGTTCCGCTAATTGTTCAACTTCGCCATCTTCTCTTGAAAAGTAATTCAGTAAAACTCGTGTTTTGCCTATGCTTCCCAACGTCATTTCTCGAAAGAAACTATCATTATCTGGATTAACTTTTTTTGAATTACCACCATGCAGAATATACTTAATCATAATTCATAGTATATCAAAACCCTCATGCACAAGCATACTGATAATTAGGCACTTCAACCTGAAATTGCTTCATTGTGTGATATACTTTCTCAAGATGAGCAAGCACGAAGTTCCATTTTTCGCTGACTTGGCTCACCATTTTGGAAATGGCAAGAGAATTGGGGGCAGCGCTGGCTGCGCCCGCGATTTTTAATTATCGGCCGCGCTTTGCACTTGACAAGCGCTATAAGAGTTTATATAATGGTTTCAGAAAAGTACAAATATGTACACTTTACTAAAACCAATTCAGGCGCGAGAAAAACTCTTAAAGAAAAACATCCGTATTTTCACGGCTAGTGAATTTATGCGTATTTTTCATACCTCTCCTCACGTAACTAAATATTTTCTGGAAAAACAGGTCAATGAAGGACTACTTTCAAGGCTAAAACAAGGTATTTATGCGCTTAAAACTGACCCCCCCTCAGAAGAAGAAGCTGCAAATGCTTTATACAAACCATCGTATATTTCTTTTGAATATGCTCTCTCCTACTATCATCTGCTTCCCGAAATGCCCTATACCGTTACTTCGGCGACAACTAAACCAACGAGGTTGTTTTCTATTTTAAGCACATCTTTTTCCTACAGAACCATTAAAAAAGAGGCTTACACCGGTTACGCCTTAGTTAAACAGGAAAACAGGTCGTTTTTGATTGCTGAAAAGGAAAAGGCTTTAATTGATTACCTTTATTTTGTTACTTTGCAAAAGATCGCAGGGAGCGAACGATTACTGAAAAACCTAAAAGATAAAGGCTATTACCGTCTTCAGGGATTAAGCAAAGCTAAAATTAATGACTATGTAACATTGTACGCCAATAAACGTTTAACTAATTTTGCCGCATCCTTTATATGATATCGTCATCAGTTATTAAAGATCTTTCGAGTAAACTCCAAACAACCGAGCTTAATATCCGGCGTGAATATGTTCAGCATCTTTTCCTTTCCTATTTTTACCAGCAAAAAGATGCGGACAACGTTTATTTTAAGGGCGGAACGGCCTTAAGAATTATGTTCCAAAGCCCAAGATTTTCTGAAGATCTGGATTTTAGTTCCAATAAGGCAACCATCAACGAAATCGAGGATATTCTTTTACAAACGATTAGGGAGATTGAACGGGAAGGCATTACTGTAAATCTTACAGAGTCTAAAAGAACCAGCGGCGGCTATCTGGCAATCATGATATTCCTTTTAGGAAGCCAAGAGGCAGCGATCCAGCTGGAAATTTCCCAAAGAGAAGGCAGAAATGCCGGAGAGATAAAAACTATCGTTAATGATTTTATTCCTCCGTATACCCTCATGTCTCTTTCTCAATCTCAACTTATTGCGGAAAAGATCCGGGCGCTTTTAACCCGCAAGAAAGCCCGTGATTTTTATGACCTCTATTTTATTCTACGCGCCAACCTTTTACCAGCTTCGGAAAAAAACGTTTTAAAACAAGTAATGGTCGTACTTGATAAGATTAACCTCCGTTTTGAACCTGAGCTCAAAATGTTTTTACCCAAAAGTCATTGGTCGATGATCAGACATTTTAAGGAAAGGCTTACCAAAGAAATCGAACGGTATATTTAATGGTGCTCGTTTTTGGAAAAATCCAGCTCAGCCGGCTGAGCTGGCCTCGAACAATCAAGGAAAATTCTTCGGCTTCGCTCAGAACCTTCGGAACGCAAAAATTTTAAAGAACTAAACACCTCTTACAAATTCGCTTGTAACCTCATTGCCTCATTAGCTATTATTACTTCGGTTCCGGCAAGCCCTGCCGACAAAAATATAGTTATGTCGTTTGAAGATTGTCTTGCTTTCCTTTTACCTATAACAAAATCGCTCAGGTCTATAATCTTATCACCATAACCTTTTTCTAAAATAAATTCTGGCTTTGGATGACTTTTTAGTTGGGCAATCGAATCAGTGGCAAGTGTCTCTGCTTTAGCTATAGTAGCGGGATCTAATTCATTCGGACCAATTATATTGATATGAATTCCGGGTTTAAGCCAATCGGCACGCAAAACCGGAGTGTCACTATCGGTAGCACAAAGCAAAATATCAACATTTTCTACCATTTCTCTTGGTGAGCGTATACTTGACTGCTACACCCCCGATAGCACCTGTCCTTAGCGCACCAATAAGACTTCCTATTACTACTCCCTTGAAATCACCACTTTCGCTATCAAAAACAGCGACTAGCTGTATATAGTTCGTTCCCGCTTCTCTTCTTTCAAATGAAGAATAAGCTCTAAAACCGATCACTTTTTCCTTTTTTGTGGCTGCACCAGCTGTAAATACAAGAGATCCATTTTTTATATCAATACTGAATCCTGGAGGAGCAATAAGAGTTCCCTGAGATTTTTCTTGCAGAGCATCTTCAATTTTTTGGACTGCAACGTTCATTGTGAGGACTTTGCTCACGTCACTATCTGTCAGTACTTGATACGGCATCTTTTTTGTTGTCATGTTATAATTTTATCAAATTTCCTGTGCTCGCGCTAGCGATCACAAAGTCGCGCGCGCAAAAAAATAAGCGAGGCCGCTGGCCCCTCCTTCGTTAAAACTACGGAAGGGCACAGCGAGCTAACACGATTCTTTGAAATACGTTCGAATTTGTTCGAAAACGTTCACCAAAAATGGCACTCGAAAAAGATACACTTACACCAGATGCAAAGGAAATGTGTGTAGGCTGTGGTAATTATCAATTCGACGGGACTTGTAGAGTTAGTTGGATTTCAACAAAAGAACAAGAAAATCGTGCGCATGCTCGTTTTTGTGAGGAAGCCAGCCCTGCGCCTAGAGTTAATATTGCTAATAAGTGGATATTTTTACAACAAAGTTTTAGATAATTTCCTCTTTCTTGAGACGAATAAAGCGAATCCATTCTTCAGTCACTTCGAAGATGACTTTGAGCGGTGCTTCGAGGATAAAGTCGAATAAAAAGATGAATACATTGAGCTTGGCTATTTCTTGGGAAAGAATGTGTCCCGCCCGTAAGACCGGCAGAAAGAAGAAGTCGACCATAGGCTCAAGTACTCCCTGCCGGCTCTCCACTTCATATTCTTTGGCTGATTGTCGAATCCGGTACGCAAAGAACGAAACCAGGGTGACAAAAAAGACAAATATTGTTTGGCTTGCCAGGTTGAAATGCAGTTGGGTGAGCACATAGCTAATCACGCCAAAGGTAAGAAGAAATGTCCCCAGATAAAAGAGGGAGAATACTGCCGTTAAAATCGGTCGACGTACGATTGCCTTTGGTACATACGGGTCGTTATCAGCTATATAGCCATCGAAGTCGTAGAGTATTTTTTTTGCCCGGTCAATTAAGAGTTTTGTATTTTCCGGCCCAGGAATAGAGAAAAATCCCGCGACGAGAAACATGAGGACAGGTGGAAACAGCGTGTTGATAGCCAGCGGGATATATGCGATTCGCTTCGTGATAAAGATATCAACAGGCGCTTCGAGAGCGAGCGCAAAAATCATCTTCGTTAAAAATATATAAATGATACTCCGAACCACAGCACGGCGAACTTTTGCCCCAATCTCGAGATAGCGCCGGGTTGCGGTTTGGGCAAGTTTTTGTTCAAAAAGGGCTTGGTTTTCGATGAGCGCGCGTATATTTGATTGCTCGAGAAAGACATCACGCAAAATTAAAAATGGCGGTACCTGCCTGCGGACATAGCGGGTTACCGATTCGGCAATCGGATCGCGAAGTGCGGCTTGAGAAAGACTGAGCGTTCCCAAAAACGAATGCGCGTCCGCTTCTGGGGGAGTTTGGAGTTCCTGCCAACTTGGCTGGGTAATGCGGATGAGATGGTAGAGAATGAGTGCATCATCCGATTGCGCATATGACCGCTCGACGGCGATATAGGTCTGCATGTTGCTAAATTCGGCGGGTTTAGCCGGAATAGTAATTTTAGGCCGAACGGCCTGATAGAGAAAATTGACGAGTGCCTCACGCTTTTTTGGCGATACGATGGTTTCTTCAATTTCAGCGGATGCGACTCCTAAAACAGTATCCCAGGATATGGACTGGATTTTTGCCGTACCGCCGAAAACGGTTCGCCTGAGAGAAAGATACCGCTCAATAATTTTTTGGATGTGGGCGATAGTCTTGTCGCTCACGAGAGAGCTGTCGATGTAGCGGGCCCACAAAAGTTCGACCATGAGGTTTTCGGCAATTGTCGTTGAGCCTCCGTTTAAAATAATGCGGCGTTTGAGAATTCGTTCAATAGCAGCTCTGCGAATGAGGTGTTCTGCGCGGAATTCTACGGCATTTCTCGCTTTTTCATAGAGGACGGCAAGCGCTGAAACGGTTTTACTGACGGTAAGTCGTGCTTCTTCCCTTGCTTTTGGCTTGTCCTGTTCAAATTCACCAATGAGTGCTTCAACAACCGGCGATACTTCCATAGATTTTATTAGTATAGCATTTTGCGGTATACTTACACCTGCTGGTGACTGTAGCTCAACCCGGCAGAGCGTCGCCCTGTGGAGGCGAATGTTGCGGGTTCAAATCCCGTCAGTCACCCCAAAATTACGGTCCGAAGAAACGCAGCCAGGCGTCGTGGGGGCGCGTTTGAAAAAGCGCGGGTAGATCTTCGATCGTTAATGTGCCATCGAAGTTAAAATCCACGGGCAGGAGTCGACGCATGACTATATGTGTGAGTGTTGGATCAAGACCCACAGTCGTTTGACGCGGTAAATATCCGGGCACGAGGACGACGATGCGGTACGGTTGCCCTGGAACGATATTTTTAAGTCCTTCAACAGAAATGTGCCCACTTGAAAGTGTTAATCCCCGAAATTCATGAACGATTTCTTCGTTTACATCATAGACGAGGACGGTAACATCACCAATGGTGGGACGAGACCTCCATCCGGCGGAAACTTTGATAGAGAGCGTCGGGGGCGGGATCAGCGTTACCTCGGTCGTTTCTAAAGCAATTTCTGTTTGCCCCTTGATAAACACAGCGCCAAGCGTGTAGGTAGTGCCTTGCGGTGGCGTTGTGATATGGACAGCAATTTTTCCCGTCTCACCGGGTTCAAGTGTCGGTACGCTTTCAGCAACGGTCTGAAACAACCCCGACTCATCTTTAATGATGAGTTGGTACCGATCAGAGTTAAGAATACCTTGACCGGTATTTTGTATTTCTCCGATAAGCGTCGTGGTCGCATCCCCAACGAGTGTTTTTGGAATAAGGGATGTAATGATCTCATACCCTTCCCGCTGACGCGGTTCTCCCCGAACTCTCGCTACATCTTTATAGGCAAAATAGTGTGGATAAAATCCGTCGCCGCCAAAACGACGCCAGGAAAAATGATCAAACGGAGCGTCCTGATAGTTAAGAATAAACGGCGTTACGGCCACAATGCGGCTGTCGGTCCAAACAGACACTGCCGCGGTTTTTATATATTCCGAAACAGTTTCAGAACGAAGAAGTGAAAAGTCAAGCACTTTTCCGTCATGATGTTGCCAGCCCGTTTCCGTGATAAATACCGGAAGATTCAATTTCAAAACGTTGAGCTCCCATACGAAACTTCGTATCGTTCCCCTACCCGCTGCCAGGGGAGAGCCGGAAAAGGCGGGATTGGGATACGAATGAGACGTCCAACCATCTATTTTGCTAAAAATATCAGCTTGTTTTTGCACCATGCGACGTAGAAATGTTCCCTCATCCATGGTTGTTGGTCCGTCGGGGGCGGAGGCATCGAGACCCGCCGGAAGGATGAAAAAATCTTGTGAAGAGGCTTTGAACTCACCGGAGAATGTATTGAGAATGTCAGTGTACTCCTCAGGACTGATGGAATTGCCCCATTCGGCTGCGTGATTTGGTTCATTAAAAATGACGACGTATCGATTTTCAGTTGGCCAGTTGAGGGAGTTTAAGAATGATTTCCAGTCCCCAATATCAGAAAGATTTGGTTTTTTCCACGTGTCTCCTTCCGGCTGTGTTGCAAGGCGTACAATCGGTATGACGTGGAGGCGTCGCATTTGATCAAAAATACGCTGCCATTTGTCGGTATTTCGATCGTTTGCTTGGATAACGACGGTGACGTATCCCCAGTCACCGTTGGAGTTTACCAGGAAAGCTGCGTCTGGGATATCCTGGGGATCTGCGACGTGAATGCCGTATTTATTATTAGGTACACTCAGGGGGTCGTAGATCGCGTAAATAGGCAAAGTTGAAAAGAGGAATAGAAACAGAATGACTACCTTTTTCATTGTGCGCCCCCAGGGGGAATCGAACCTCCATCGCCTCTTTAGAAGAGAGGTGCTCTATCCGTTGAGCTATGGGGGCGTGGAGCGGGTGAAGGGAATCGAACCCTCGTCACCAGTTTGGAAAACTGGCGCTCTACCATTGAGCTACACCCGCAAACTTATGAATTATATCGTGTTTACTGTCTGATTACGACCTTATCTCCTTGTTTTATTCCAAACCTGTCGATCGACCCTGCGTTGACTTCAAGAACCATATCAATCGGGTAATAGGGTTCGAGCATGTTCGGAGATTGGCCTGATAGAGGCGCAGGGACATTGCGGGTGAGTTCATAGACCGTCTTGTCCCGTATCCAGATAAAATCGAGCGCGAAGTTCATCCCCCGCATCCAAAAACCGTGTTTGGCCGGAGCAGGAAAGACAAAAAGCATTCCGTAATCTTGTGCCAGAGATGTTCTGCCGGAAAGTCCACGCTCGCGAGCAACTGGCGTGGCTGCAACATCAACGTACAAGACGTGATTGCCAATAGTGATTTTTGTGGTGAGAGGGTTTCTCTGGTAGTACCAAAAGGTAAAAAGTAAAAAGGCCGCTCCTAACAGTATGGCGATTCGCTTTACCATAGCACTAGTATATCGTATTATCGCGGCATGGACGAAGCACAAGCATACCTTGCCCGGTATAAACGAATTACTGACCCTATTCTTAGACAGTATGTAGACAAACAATTGTGCGATTCCTCGCGCTTGGGTAAGACTCCCCAAAATGTCGTCTCCCATATGATCAAGATAGTAGTGGGGGGAAAACGGATCCGTGGTGCGCTCATGTGTTTGTCGTATGAACTTTGCGGAGGAAAAGATCGAGAAATTTTTTCGACGAGTTTGTTTCTTGAACTCTTTCATGCGGCACTTCTCATCCACGATGACGTCATTGACCGTGATGAAAAACGAAGAGGGGTGAGTACGATTCATTCAACGTTTAGTGACGCTATGGCTATTAACGCCGGAGATCTTGTCTACTCATGGACCCTATCATATTTGTTTTCTTCTTCATTTTCTGCAGATCGTCTCAAACGAGTTGCTATGCTTTTTGCTTCCTATTTTACAAAAACAATGTACGGACAAATATTGGACATTTCGGCAGGAGAAACGCTCGATACTATCCGATTGAAGACTGCCGAATACACAGGGGTTTTGTCGCTCCTTGCAGGTGCTACACTTGCAGGAACTAGGAATAAACAAACTCTTGACGCACTCGCCAGGTACGGCAGAAATCTGGGTATGGTTTTTCAAATTCAAGACGATATTCTCGACGGGAATACTATTGATGGTCTTGTTGCAGTACGCGAACACTATTATCAAAAAGGGATTCAATCAATCAAGGCAGTTGCGAAAATAAAATCCTTTCAGAATCTCTTACGATCATTCCTCGCGCTTGCGAGAAATCGAAAAAGCTAGGTGGTCTGTCGGAGAGGCGGGACTTGAACCCGCAGCCTCATCGTCCCAAACGATGCGCGCTAGCCAATTGCGCCACTCTCCGTAGTATTAACGCTAAATATTTTTAATTCGTCCTCTAACAAAGATTGTAGTATAAGATATAATTTTTTATCGTAGGTTCTTAATTTAAATGTTCCATGGTTATTTCTAAATCTATTCCCTTTCGGTCTAACTATGGTTTTGTTAAACTGTTGTTTCGGTAAACTTAAATAACTAGACCAAAATTTTTCGAGCTTTTCTTGATCGTCACCTTCATGAACTTGAATTTGACCTTTTATTTTATCACCAGGAACTTTTAAATCTTCTCTAAGAAAGTTAATAAAAATCTTAATAATTTTCGGATCCGTATTTGTTACTTCAATGGGATACAGATAAGAATCCTTCCATCGCTTATCTCTCCTAATTTTTGTGCCCTCACACCACCACAAAATTAAGGCAATAGTCTGTTTTCTGTTTATCACCATTTTAATGTACTCAATCTCGCGCTATATAGCAAGAGATGAATTTTTGTTCTGTGCCGCGGGAGCGATTCGAACGCTCACGTCTGTTAAGGACAAAGGCTCTTAAGGCCTTCGTGTCTACCATTCCACCACCGCGGCTCTTTTGTAGTATTGTATCATATACTGAGGCTAAAACTTGACAAGTGACGCAATATCACCTGTAGTTAATACATACAATGAAAAGAAAACAAGAGAAACGCAAGAAACGTTTCACTATTGCGCTTCTCTATCACTACGTTCCCAAAGACATTACGGACAAATACTTTAGCAAGGAACACGCCCTCGTTGACAATCAAACCGATGAAATCGTGTGGTACATGAAACGGCTGTTTACCCGCCGTGGTTACAAAGTGCAAGTTATCAAAGTAGAACCGGATAATCTTTCGGAACTCAAAAATCTCAAGGCCAATTTCGTATTTAATCTTGTTGACAGTAAAAAGATGGAAATGGAAATCGCACGGGTTCTCGGCCGACTCAACATCCCCTATTCCGGCTCTTCGTTTGCCGCCATCCAGACGACAAATAATAAACTCCGGACAAAACGAGTCTTTGAAAAAAACCTCCTTCCGACGCCTAAATTTCAGATCATTCGTCTGTCAGACCGACTCAGCAGAGCCCTGGTGCCGGGAAAATTCCCCGTTATCGTCAAGCCCGCGTTTGAGCATTGCAGTATCGGCATAACGGATAATTCCGTGGCATTAAACTACAATCAATTCAAAGACATCGTTCGCAAGCTACGAAAAAAACATAATCAAGCACTGTTAACAGAAGAATTTATCAGCGGCAAAGAATTGCAGGTGACGGTCCTCGAGACTCCCTCGAAAACATTTGCCCTACCGATTGCGGAAATCGTTTTTAAAGGAAAAGTGAAAAGCAAATGGAATATTTACGGATTTGACGAGAAATGGAGCAAACATCTGCCCATTTACAAAAGCTGCCATTTTATTTCGCCGCCAAAAGAACTCCGGGGAGATATTGATACCAACATCAAACAGGATTCAATCCGGGCCTTTTATGCACTTGGTCTTCGCGACTATGCACGATTTGATCTTCGTTACAGTCCAGACAGACGACAGTGGTATTTTCTGGAAGCCAATGCAAACGCGGGGTTTGACCCCGATCCGGGGGATGCAATGACGGCTTCCATCCAAGCTCACGGCATGACCCTTGATGACTTCGTTCTCCAAATTGTCCGAAACTCCATTCACTAAAAAGGGTCTTTGATGAGGATACGCCCTGTGTTTGTATCTCCTATTCCCACATACAACCAGGCGTACCCGTCGCCCCGACTCACCAGCCCGCCGCTGTAAAGTATGTTGCCTAACTTTTCTTCTTTTGCCTCAACAGGTGGAAATTGTTCGGTAGTCGCAATAATCCGGATATTGCTTATAGATTTTGTTTTCGGATCAAAAATGAACGCTATCGGGTAGTAGTCCTTTTTTGTTTTCTCTTTACCTTCAGGGGTCATGAATGTTTCATCTCCAAAACCGGCTATATGCCCCAATATCCCAATTCTCCCGTCCGGTAAGAGATGAAGCTCATTTGGTCCTCCCCATTCATGGTCAATAAATAAACCATAGATAAATGAACTTGGATCTTTTATTCTGTCGAAGTGGGCAAGAGCGCCGTTCAGATCTTCAATAGACTTTATTTCAAAATATCCCATTTTTCCCCGTCCTCCAAACACACCCTGGGGTCTGGTAAAAACTCCAATCCGGCCTTCCGCAAATTGGATCAATCGGATGCCCTTCATTTTATCCGGCCCAACCGCAAAGGGCTCGATAGTTTTGCCGTCTGAAGTCACCAGTTCTGTGAATGAATCTCTGTAGCGATAAAAAATAGTCCTATACCCCAAGGATATCGATTCCGGATCCTTATATATTTCTACCCCGCCAAAGACATGGTCGCCGTCGATTACCCCGCAATAGAACGGGTCTTGCAGATCGTGAAAAACAGGTGCTCCTTCAACTATATTCCATACCCCGTCTTCGCCCTCCTTAAAGAGCATTGCCCTCGAACCTTCTTCTGAAGATTTATCTTCGACACGCCCCCAGAGATACGTGACACTATCTATTTCAATCGGCGTCGGATTATAAACAGTGAGATGGTCAGTATTTTCACCTAGATTGAATTTTAGCAGTTTACCTTCTGGAAGGCCCTCTGTTTCCATTTCCGGAAGAAGCTCTTTGAAACCTTTAGCTGGGAGGAAATCCGTTTTGATTTGTACAGTATCCAAAGTTATCCCGGCCAACTCGAATACCCTCAAAAGATCTGCCTCTATACTTTTCCGGCGCTGTCTTTCTATATCTAAACTTTGTTTTTCCCGGGGGTAATTTTCAAAAAATCCTCCGATCTGAACGTCTGAGCGCAAAATGCCCAGGGCGACCACCGCCCTACCGAGAGGTTCATTTCCCTCTTTTTTATATTTACCCATGATCGCCTCGTCCAAAGCCTCCCGGAACTCTTTATTATTCCAAACCCTTGCCCGCAAATTGCCGTAATCAATTATCATCGCGATAGCCTCGTTGTCGTGAATACCTGTCCATTCCAAATCAAGAAGCTCGATCGTATTATCATCATGGATATAGAGATTGTCCGGCGAATAATCTCCGTGAAATAAAACCTTTTTCTTCTTTTCCTCCGCCGTAATAACTTCTCGAAAGCCAGCCAGTAACTCGAGAACTTTCTTGTGAAAACCAGTGATTCCCAGACGACGATCTAATACCGATCCGTAGTCATGCATTTCACCACCTGTATCAAGAGCAGCCACTCTTTTTTCTAAGTCTTGTTTGATAATAAGCTCAAAGAATTCATCAGTTTTACCGGTGAGATTACGGAGAGAGGAAACGACAGCCGTTGGTATCGTGTCTACATCGATACCGTGGAGCTCTTCCAGGGCTTCGATACAACTTTGAGCCATCTCCGGGGTAAGAAGTTTCATTTTTTCAGGCTCGAACTGCGAGATAAAACCAATTTTTGCCGCGTCTTTTTCGTAAGTTTCTATAATGGTAAATGGCAATCCGTTTTTCCGATCCAGGTTATCAGCAATGATGTCTGTTGTTTTTATTCCTAGTACCTTTAGGAATTTACCCAAGCGGACTTGCCGTTCAAATAATCCGTCTATTTTCTCCGACGTCGAAATAGGAATTTTTAAAAACCGTCTGACACCAGTTCCATGCTCATCGTGTACCCCCAAGACAGAAATATAACGATCGTTTTTCTCAATCTGATCCAGCATTCTGGCTCTTGCTTCTGCGTCGAGAGAAAACGACTGTTCTATCAGGAATTGTTCCACTGCCGCACGAAAGTCGTTTTTTGTTCCTTCCTTAGTTTCTAGCTCCATGAAGTTGGCTTCCTGTTTAAAGCCTTTGAGACCAGC
>Ga0155165_111_pt1 | contig 11206 bp, 10 predicted proteins | sample RifCSPhighO2_01_FD_106133 | JGI IMG/M metagenome (GOLD analysis project Ga0155165, IMG submission 106133) | Candidatus Gottesmanbacteria bacterium RIFCSPHIGHO2_01_FULL_46_14
AACTTAAGGTTCCTCTTGTTGCCATCATTGCTACTCACGGCCACTCAGATCACGTGACTGCCGCCTTTGAAGTGCAAACCGCTTTAGGAGTTCCTTTTTATATGCATGCACATGATATTTTTTTCCTTGACCGTATGAAGGTGCCACGGAGTGATCCACCACCGACAGTAACAAAAACGCTTTCTGACGGGGACATTCTTCCCCTTGGACTGGTCGTCATGCACACCCCCGGTCATACGCCGGGAAGTGTCACACTGGCTGGAGACGGAGTTGCCTTTGTGGGTGACCTCATTTTTGCAGATGGAGCAGTTGGTCGCACTGATTTTTCCTACTCCCGCCCGCTGGATCTGGCGGCATCAGTCCGAAAAATTCTCTCCTTACCGTCCCAAACTATTCTTTACTGCGGGCACGGGGAACCTACGACTGTGGCTAAGGAGAGGGTGTCGCACAGTATAGATACTATGGAGCACATCGAATGATGCGCATGAAATAATGGCTTCCTTTAAACCGTTTCTCTTTGCAGTACAATATATGCATGGCATTACGCGTAGATGAGATAGGTTCGTCAAAAATCTGGGAAGAGTTTCTTCTTAAAAATAGTCCGAACGCACTCTTTCAATCGTGGCTTTGGGGTGATGTCCTAAAATCGCGAGGAGAGAAGATATGGCGATTAGGTTTTTATGAGGGGTCAACACTTGAAGGTATTGCACTGGTAAACCTGGTTGCCGCCAAGCGAGGCAAATTTCTTCATGTTCGTCATGGACCGATACTAATTCATAAGACTTGGAAAGAAGTATTACATCACGTGCGTAAGATCGCGATACGCGAGCGTGCATGGTTTATCCGCATAAGCCCATTAGTTGAAGCGTTACCATCGGGGTTAGGGCTTATATCGTCGCCTGTCCATGAGGTAGACGGAGAGCGGTGTTGGGTCCTTGATCTTGATACTTCTGAAGATGCACTTCTAGCGAATATGCGAAAAACAACTCGGTATGAAATAAAACAAGCACAAAAACTTGGCGTGGAAATAGTGGTTTCGAAGGATGAAAATGATTTGAATCATTTTAATAAACTGTATCAAACTACTGCAATCAGACAGGGGTTTGTGGCGCACAAGGGCATTGTCGAAGAGTTTAAAATATTTGCTCGAGCAGAAAAAGCATTATTGTATCTGGGTAAATATCAAGGACAGATACTGGCAACGGCGATTATTCTTTTTTATGGCGATCAGGCGATTTACCATCATAGCGCCTCAACGCGAACCAATATTCCGGTTAACTACCTTTTGCAGTGGGAAGCGATACGTGAAGCTAAAAAACGAGGTATGAAAGTGTACAATTTTTGGGGTATTGCGCCTAATGATAAACCAAATCATCCATGGCGAGGACTAACGTTGTTCAAAAAAGGGTTCGGGGGCCGGGAAGTAAGCTACGTTCACTCCCATGATCTTCCCATAAGTCCTCTCTATGTTTTTCCCAGAACTATAGAATCTGTACGGCGGTTTGTGAAAGGATATTAAATACCGTATACTACATTTGTCTATGCGGGAAGCACTTCGGAAACACCACGATTCTATTAAAACTGCCCTCGCCGGACTCCTCTGGTCAGTCAAAACTCAACCAAATTTCAAGATTCATCTCATTCTTTCCGTCTTTGTGTTGACGTTGGGTTGGTATTTGAGAATTAGCTACATGGAAATGGCAATGCTTGTATTCGCTATTGTTTTGGGCTTATCCGGTGAAATGACTAATACGGCGCTTGAGGCGATGACTGATCTTATTACGACCGAGTGGAGGCAAGAGGCCAAAATCGCCAAAGATGTGGCAGCGGGAATGATGTTTTTGGTTGCATTGGGAGCAATTGGCATCGCATTGTTTGTTCTCCTGCCGCATATTCTCTAGACATAGTATGGAAATACTCTTGGGACTTCTTTTGTTTTCGTGGTTTGTCCATAGCCTTCTCTATGTCCCGTTTATCAAATTACTTTATACGTGGCGCTTCCAGAGATTGAAACAGACGACGCGGGATGCATTCAATAAGCGAACGCCAATCTTCGATAGGTTCCATCAAAAAAAGGCCGGAACTCCGGTCGGAGGGGGCCTTCTCATTATAATAATTACATCACTTCTTTTTCCGCTTTCGCTGCTCCTTTTTCGATATTTCTGGGTTCCGATTACCTCCGTGCATGTGCTGGGAAGCGAGGTAAAGATTCTGTTGTTTGCCTTTATATCGTTTGGACTCTTAGGTTTGGTTGATGATATAAAAAAAACATTTGCATGGACAGAAGCTGGTTTTTTTGGATTGCGACTGAGACATAAACTCATTGTCGAGATCATTCTCGCGACGATCATAGGATTTTGGCTTGTAGGGGAGCTACGAATTGGGATTTTTTACATACCGGTTCTGGGGGTTATTCACTTCGGTTGGTGGTTTATCCCGATTGCAGTTTTCGTCATTATCGCCTTTGCCAATGCTTTTAACATCACCGACGGACTGGATGGACTGGCCAGTGGCGTGCTTATGATCGCCCTTACCGCTTTTTGGGTGCTTTCGGCTTCAATTCTTGATACGCCAATGTCACTATTTATCGCGCTGTGGATGGGAGGACTGATTGCGTTTTTATATTTCAACGTCTTCCCGGCGCGTATTTTTTTGGGAGACGTGGGAGCACTTTCATTCGGGGCAACCATGGCGGTTGTTGGGCTGATGCTTGGGAAAGCTCCGGCTTTGGCGGTTATCGGAGGCATTTTCGTTATAGAAGTTGCCTCATCGCTCATACAGCTTTTATCGAAAAAGTATTTTGGGAAGAAAGCATTCGCAGCAGCCCCCCTCCATTTGTGGTTCCAGTATTACGGATGGCCGGAACCCAAGATCGTCATGCGCTTTTGGATTGTCGCAATCGTATTGGCTATTTTCGGTCTGTGGTTAGCACTTCTTATCAAGCCTCAATTACCGTGAAGAATAACGCAATTGGGATAATTGACTCTGGGTTAGGGGGACTTTCTATTTGGTCATCAATACAAAAGCTTCTTCCCAACGAGTCGACGATGTACCTGGCTGATCATGCATGGGCGCCCTATGGAGACAAATCTGACGGGGTCATAACAGAGCGCGTAAAGACGCTCATAAGGTACTTGATCGATAGATCGTGCAAACTTATTGTCATAGCGTGTAATACTGCAACCGTCGCTGGGATAGACCAATATCGCCTCTGGTTTCCCCATATACCGATTGTTGGTGTCGTGCCGGTTATAAAGATGGCTGCTGCCACCAGTAAAACTCGGACTTTTGCTGTTTTATCAACCGTGCATACGGCCAATAGTGATTATCAAAAGCGCTTGATTGACACGTTTGCGAACGGCTGCACGGTCTATAGCGTCGGGTGTCCACATCTGGTTGAGTTGGTTGAAAGCGGAAAAACAAAGGATCCGGTTGTTGAGAAGATCGTATCGAACATTTTCAAAAACCGTGACCCAAAGATTGATACGATTGTTCTGGGGTGCACCCATTTTCCGTTTTTGCATGAGGCTATCCGTGCTATAGTGGGAGAAGGCACGGCCGTGCTCGATTCGGGCGGCGCGGTTGCCCGCCAGGTAGGGCGGGTGCTCCAATCTCGTGGAGAAGTGGAAAGTAATGGCGGAACGTTCCTATTTTATACGACAGGAAACCCCAAAAAAGTATCGCGTGTAGCCGGTAACCTTATGGATAGAGTAATAGAATTTTCCAATGCAAACCTATAAAAACAAAAAAGTTGCCATTGTGGGTCTTTCGGTAGAAGGATTGGATTCGGTTGATTTTTTCCGCTCGGAAGACGCGATTGTTACCTGCTGTGATAGACGTATGAAAGAGGAGCTGGGCGATACCTATACACAACTGGCAAAACAGGACGTCACGTTCCATCTGGGAGACGAACATCTTTCGAATTTATCTGAATTTGATATTGTTGTACGAACACCGGGAATATTACTTGATACTCAAGAGCTGGGTAGATATAAAGGCATACTGACAAGTCAAACAAAATTATTTTTTGATCTGTGCCGACCCTCTATTATTGGTGTAACCGGTACAAAAGGAAAAGGAACGACAAGTAGTTTGATAGCCGAGATGCTTAGAAAATCGGGTAAAAAAGTATTTTTGGGAGGAAACGTCGGAACACCACTTCTTTCTAAAGTACGGGAAATGACTGACAAAGACATAGTAGTTTTAGAGCTTTCTTCATTCCAACTCGAAGATTTGACGAAAAGTCCGCATATCGCGGTGGTTTTACCGATCACGCAAGATCATTTAGCAAATATTGATCCCTTAGCGACTAACTATCATAAATCGCGGGAAGATTATGTCAAGGCAAAATTTTCAATCATAGCTTTCCAAACCAAAACAGATGTGATTATTGCTAATGCTGATAATGAAACGAGTGTATCCTTTGCGCAACATTCTGCCGGCAGGAAATATTTTGTCAGTCGGAAACAACAAACGAACGCATTTGTGGAAAATCATGAAGTATTTGTGAGCTGGCAGGAAAAAATAGAAAGGATTTGCGGGTTAGACGAAGTCATTTTGCGGGGAGAGCACAATTTAGAAAATATCGCTACGGCAAGTTTAGCCGCCCTCGTTTCCGGAGCATCACTTGAGTCGGTTAGAAACGCTGCGAAACAGTTTAAAGGTCTCCCGCACAGATTACAGTTTGTTGACACAGTCAATGGAGTTGCCTTTTATGACGACTCGTTTTCAACGGTTCCCGAAACGACGATTGCAGCGATAGCATCGTTTTTTGAGCCAATCATTCTGATTGCGGGAGGGTCGGAGAAAGGATCCGACTTTAGCGACCTTGGAAAAATAATCGTAAACAGTTCGGTCAAAACATTGATCGTTATAGGAACTATGACAGATAGGATTGTAAAGGCAGCAGAGGACGCACATTTTTCCGGAGAGATCGTAACCGGGCTACGTACTATGGAAGAAGTTGTAAAAATCGTCTTTGCCCGTGCCCGGCCCGGTGATGTAGTGTTGTTGAGTCCAGCCTGTGCATCGTTTGATATGTTTCCCAATTACAAAGAGCGGGGAAAGCAATTTGCCTATGAAGTCTCGCGTCTCTGATCGACTGCTTCTTGTGATAGTGAGTGTCATTTGCGTTGTTGGTATTCTCATGGTGTATAACTCCTCCGTGGCCATTGCCCAGCGGGATTTTTCTGATCAATATTATTTTGCCAAAGAACAACTCAAGTGGCTTTTGGTGGGATCAATCGGACTTATAATTGCTGCTAAGATTGACTATACACGCTGGTATCAATGGTCGCTGCCACTGCTTCTGGGAACCATCGTACTGCTTCTTGCCGTGTTTGTTCCGGGTATCGGCGTGGGGGCACAGGGTGCTCATCGGTGGATCAATCTGGGTTTTACGACACTGCAGCCGGCGGAACTGGCGAAATTTTCCATTATTATTTATCTATCTGCGTGGCTTTCTAAACCGGAAAAGGGAAGATTTGGGGCATTTGCGCTTCTTATGGCGATGGTCGTGGGGCTTGTTGTCATCGAACCGGATTTAGGAACGGCAGTCGTCATTCTTGCCGTATCGGTGCTGATGTATTATTACTCAGGGGCGCCGATTGCACACTTCCTCGTTATGATTCCGGTTCTGGTCGCCGGCGGAGGAGTTCTCGCCATTGTCGCGCCGTATCGGTTTGCAAGACTCACCACATTTTTCAATCCCCAAGCCGATCCGCTGGGCGCTTCCTATCAAATTCGGCAGATATTGCTCGCATTAGGATCCGGTGGACTCTTTGGTGTGGGAATCGGAAAATCCCGGCAGAAGTACGAATACCTGCCTGAGGCAAATACGGATTCGATTTTTGCTATTATCGGAGAAGAGTTGGGGTTTGTCGGAAGCGTCGTTATTATCGGACTGCTGCTCATGCTGATCTGGCGCGGGTTTCGTATTGCCAAATACGCACCGGATTCTTTTGGCAGATTATTGGCACTGGGAATAGCAAGTTGGATTGCGGTGCAGGCAGGCATAAATCTATCTGCGATGGTTGCGCTCGTACCACTGACCGGAATCCCGCTTCCGTTTATTTCCTATGGAGGCTCAAGCCTTATCATTTTGTTGGTTTCTGTGGGAATACTGCTTAATATAAGCAAACACTCATAACATATGGCCAAAAGAAAAAAAATTCTCATGACCGGAGGACATATTACACCAGCTATTGCTGTTGCTGATGCACTGAAAAAAACGAATACTCAAATCGACATTGTTTTTGCGGGTCGGGATACGTCCATTGAAGGATCAAACAGTCAATCCGAAGAAGCACGTTTGGTTAACCAACGAGGGTTTAGATTTGTGAGTATCCAAGCGGGAAGAATAACACGGGCATTTACCTTGCTGACCGCAGTCGGAATATTTCGCATACCTTTTGGCTTTATTGCCGCGTTTGGGATTTGTCTCTCGGAGCGACCCGACGTCATTGTTTCTTTTGGAGGATATGTTGCCCTTCCGGTTGTGATAGCAGGATGGATGCTTGCAATTCCTTCGATCACACACGAACAGACGCTATCGCCGGGACTGGCAAACAGGATTATTGGATTATTTGCAAAAAAAATCTGTGTGAGTTTTCCCCAAACAGTCAAGGATTTTCCAAGCGATAAAACGGTTCTTACCGGACTTCCCCTTCGGGAGAGTATATTTCATCCTCCCAAAAATTCACCCTTTCCTCTTGGGAACAAGCCATTGATAATAGTGACCGGCGGAAGTACCGGAGCGGTGACACTCAATCGTCTGGTATTTCCTATAGTAGAAAATCTGACCACATACTATAGTATCATTCATCAGACTGGTAGATTGGATCTTCAAAACGCTCCAGATGTACCCAACTATTTTGCGACTGCGTATCTGGATGAACCAGCGTATGCCTGGGCGATTGGTCACGCGGACTTGGTCGTCGGCCGATCCGGTGCAAATACCGTCGGTGAAGTCGCTGTGCTTGGGAAAGTTGCATTGTTCGTGCCGCTTCCATGGTCCGGAGGGAATGAACAGTATGAAAACGCACGGTATTTAGAAACTGTTGGTACAAGCCAGGTACTCAATCAAAAAAATCTCACCCCAGGGAAATTATTAGGTGCAATAGAGGGAATTTTTCGGGATAAACAGACATACGATAAAAAAGCGGTCGAAATTTCCCGTGAGTTTCCCCGGGACGGAGCTGTCCGCGTAGCAGATCAAGTCATGGCAATTCTTTCCCATGCATAACAAAGCTTTTTTTCGACGATTCGGATCACTCATTATTCTGTTGGTTTTTATCATCATAACGAGCATAGGTATCTATTTTGGGAGTGACTATCTGTTCGCCTTGGAAAATATCGAAGTTGCCCCAGATACGCTCCAAGTCACCGTTAACGAGGATAAAATGCCAAAAAATCTGCTTTTTTTTCCCGCCGGCAAAGTTAGGGAAGATATTCTTCGTGATAACCCGATTCTGGCTTCACTCCAATTGAAAAAGAAATTTCCTCATACGCTTGTCATCATCGCGAAACGCCGGGAACCCATCGCGATCATTCGTTTAGAATCTATTGTCGGTTTGATTGACCGGGAAGGATATATCGTGGGAATTGACGATGGGACCGCCTTCTTGCCGAGAATAGCTCTTGAGCCTTTCCCGGTAGCAGTGGGTCAGCACGTGATCGACCAATCCGTTCGGGCAGCGCTTACCTTGATTGCCGCCTTACCGCAAGAGTATACAGTGCAACAGATAACAAGATTTGATAGACTGTCCATTATGGGAGAACTTGGAGAAATAAACATAATAATTCCTCAAGATATTGACCCTGATAATTTTTCGAGTACTTTACAAACAATTCTGTCCGGATTTAGAATAAAAGGAAGCATGCCCACTCGGATTGACCTCCGATTTGATAAACCTATTATCCAATTCTAAAATATCTTACTATGGCCCGTGATCAAACAACAGCAGCCATTGATGTTGGGACATCAAAGATAACGACCCTTATCGCGTCGATCACAGAAGAGGGAGATGCAAATGTTGTCGGCGTGGCAACGGTACCGTCGCGGGGGCTTCGAAAAGGACAGGTGGTCAACATAGAGGAAGCCACGGCCGCCATTTCCGGTTCTGTTGATGCAGCGGAACGAATGGCAGGCTCTTCTATTGCCCGCGCATACGTGTCTATCGGCGGAAATCATGTCGCCTCTATAAACTCTCACGGTGTGGTAGCCGTGGCTGAACCGGAGAAAGAAATTACCCAAAATGATGTACGCCGGGTCATTGACGCGGCAAAGGCAGTGCAGTTGCCACAATCGAGAGAGATTCTTCATATACTTCCCCGCGGATATATCGTGGACGGACAGGAGGGCGTGGTGGATCCTGCCGGTATGACGGGCGTTCGCCTTGAGGTGGATACGCATTTAGTGACGGGAGGAGCGACAGCCATTCGGAATTTAGCTAAATGTGTTGAAGAGTTGGGAATTGAGGTAGCAGGGATGGTGTTTGGAGGACTTGCAAGCGCTCATGCGACCATTACCGATACCGAAAAAGAATTAGGCGTTGTTCTCGTTGATATCGGTGGTGGAACAACGGATGTGGCTATTTTCGTCGAAGGTGCCCTTTCGTACTCATCCGTCATTCCCATTGGAGCCATAAACATTTCCAAAGATCTCGCTGCCGGACTTCGGGTGTCGCTCGAAAGCGCCGAGAAAATAAAATTGCTATTAGGAACGCAGCCGAAAACGCCAGCGATTGCCGAACATAGGGATGGGGTCAAGCAAAAAAAAGCCGGAGAGGATGATGAAATAGACGTTTCGGGACTCGGACTCGTTGAGGAAATGCGTTCGATTTCCCGTCGAACATTGGTCGAAGGCATCATCAAGCCGCGCTTGAACGAAATATTCACGATGGTAGGACTTGAAGTAAAGCGAAGTGGGTTTGGCGGGATGATGCCCTCGGGTGTCGTGATTACCGGTGGCGGTGCACTCACCGTCGGGGCCACCGAGGCGGCGCGACGAAATTTAGCAATGTCAGTTCATATCGGGACACCCTTGCGGATTCGTGGACTCATTGATGAGATCATGACGCCAGCCTATGCATCTAGTGTGGGACTTCTGTTGTATGGAGCAAGTCAGCGGCGGGGAGAGGCCGGTGCGGGTGCCATTTCGCGCGGCGCATCGCGGATTCAAATGAAAGGGATTGCGGGACGGGTCATTGATCTTATTAAATCTTTTCTGCCCTAATTTGTTTTTCCATGTTAATAAAACCAGATATCGCGCGATTTGCAAAGATTAAAGTCATAGGTATTGGCGGAGGGGGCGGCAACGCCATCAACTCCATGATGAGTGTTAATCAGATAAACGGCGTGGATTTTTTGGGTGTCAATACCGACGCGCAGGCGTTATTTCTCTGTCAGTCCCAAACCAAAATTCAAATCGGGGAAAATCTCACACGAGGATTGGGCGCCGGAGGAAATCCGGAGATCGGCAAACAAGCCGCGGAAGAGTCCCGCGAGAAGCTCAAGGAACACCTGCATGACACCGACATGGTCTTCTTGACGTGTGGTGAAGGCGGAGGAACCGGGACCGGAGCCACACCGATTATTGCCCAGATAGCCAAAGATTTGGGTGCTCTGACGGTGGCAGTTGTCACTAAGCCGTTTCAATTCGAAGGAACCCGGCGGATGGTGCAAGCTGAAGAGGGAATCGAAAATCTCAAAGACAAAGTCGATACGCTTATTGTCATTCCAAACCAGCGCATCATGGATGTCATCGACAAAAAGATGACGCTTTTGGAAGCCTTCCGGGTTGCTGATTCCGTGTTGGGACAGGGAGTTCAGGGAATTTCCGATCTTATTACCATGCCCGGACTTATAAACGTTGATTTTGCCGACGTGCGCGCAATCATGACGGGCGCCGGATCGTCTCTCATGGGAATTGGGACGGGAGTTGGGGAAAATAGGGCCGCCACGGCGGCCAGAACCGCCATTTCCTCACCGCTATTGGAAATGTCGATTGATGGGGCTAAAGGAGTCCTTTTCAATATTACCGGTGGACCGGATTTGACTATGGCCGAAGTTGATGAGGCGGCTAAACAAATTGCCGCAGCCGTTGATCCCGATGCCAATATTATCTTCGGAGCTACCATTGATGAACATCTGGTTGATCAGGTAAAAATTTCCGTGATTGCCACCGGTTTTGACGAAACAAAACGGCGACTTCGCGAGATGACCGGAAGACCCGCGGGTTACGGCGTTCGCCCCACGATGCCACAACCAGCGGCGCCTAGCGATCAGCCGATGCAACCACCACAACCCCAACAAACACCAATTGATGATCAGCTTCCCCCCGAAGAAGACGAATTCGACATACCAGCATTTTTGAGGCAGAGGAGTTGACCGTGTATTAATGTATTAATACATTAATACAAAAATATTTTCGGTTATTTACTCAGCATGAAAGAGTTGTTATAATTCCTTTAGAAATGCGTTTGATCCCGGCAATCACCGGGAGAGTCCTTTGATAAACTCAGGACGCGCAGAAGGAAGAAATAGCAGTAGACCCTTTCGGGTAAGCCCGTAATAGCAGTAAATGAGAAGCAAAGAAGGTGGTACCACGGTGAGAGCCGTCCTTTGATAGAATAATCAGGGACGGATTTTTTATGAAAAAAAATCAGTTTGAACCGGTCAATACGCAGGTAAATTTTCCCGAACTCGAGGAGCGGGTACTTAAGTATTGGAAAGAGCACAAAATTTTTGAAAAGTCTATTGAATCCCGTTCGAAGGATAAAACCTGGACGTTTCTTGATGGTCCGCCCTTTATCACCGGCCTTCCCCACTACGGCAGTTTACTCTCAAGCATCCCCAAAGACGTATTTCCCAGGTTTTGGACCATGAAAGGCTATCGCGTCCGTCGCGTGTGGGGATGGGATTGCCATGGCTTGCCGGCAGAAAACAAGGTTGAAAAAAAACTCAAGATTAAGCGAAAAAAAGACATTGAAGAAAAAATCGGGGTAAAAACGTTTATCGACGAATGCAAGCTCTATGTCAAAGACGTTTCCGGTGAGTGGGAGTGGTACGTGGATCACATCGCCCGCTGGGTGGACTTTAAAAATGCATATAAAACCATGGATAAACCCTATATGGAAACAGTTATGTGGATTTTTAAGCAGATGTATGACAAAGGACACATATACAAAGGACTGCGTGTCTCTCT
>Ga0155165_122_pt1 | contig 8884 bp, 9 predicted proteins | sample RifCSPhighO2_01_FD_106133 | JGI IMG/M metagenome (GOLD analysis project Ga0155165, IMG submission 106133) | Candidatus Gottesmanbacteria bacterium RIFCSPHIGHO2_01_FULL_46_14
GACAAATAATATGCCATTACCAAGAATAATATGGAGCAATCTTACATGTGTGTCGTCGACCGCCTCATACACAACACGCGTCCCGGCGAGCTCGATTTCTCTCGTATCTCCTGGGTTAAGAGGATGTGCAGATAAAACACGCTCCTTCTCTTGATACACATCAAATTCATCAATGGAATGAATCTCTACCATTACCGGCATAGTTAGTTACGCGATACGGGGCAGATCGTATTTAGCACGCAGTGGTTGCAATCGGGATTTTGCGCTTTGCAGATGGCGCGGCCGTGGTCGATCAACAAATAGGTCATTTTGAACCAGTCTTGTTTTGGAATGACCTTCATCAATTCTTGTTCGATCTTATTGGGATCTGCGTCTTTTTTGTAATCCACGATAGATTCAAGGCTCGGCCTTGGGGATCCCTTAAGGCCGAGCCTTTTGAAAAACAGCTCTTTTTTACCCCCGATTCTGTCCAGATTCACCAAACGCAATCGCTGACTCAAACGAAAAACATGCGTATCAACGGCGATGCCTTCAACAATACCGTGTGCATTTCCCAAAACAACGTTGGCCGTCTTTCGTGCTACGCCGGGAATAGTACACATTTCTGCCATGGTCTTAGGAATCTTGCCACCAAATTTCTCTTTGATGAGCATAGCCGCGGCAAGAATGTTTTTGGCTTTATTATGATAAAATCCCGTGGACTTGATATCCTGTTCAAACTTGGCAAGGTCTGCGGTTACATAGTCGTCGAGTGTTTTATATTTGGCAAAAAGCTTCTCGGCGACTTTATTAACCATTTTATCGGTACATTGGGCGGAAAGAATAACAGCAACAAGAAGTTCCCAGGGATTTCCATATTTGAGCACGATCTTGGCCTGTGGATAGGTCTTTTTGAGAAGGTTTACAATTGTTATAATTCGTTGTGTATCCTGCTCCATACCGACTTCATGATATCATGGATACAATCAGTATGAAATTCCCGCAATTTACCCGATTTTTCTCCGCAAGTATTCTGTTGGGCTCGCTGGGAGCGCTTTTTAGCCTAAATCTCTTCGCGTTGTGGCAAACTCACCCAGCGCCCGCGGTCCTTGGGACATTGACGTCTCCCTGGTCAAGCACGAGTCACGAGACGCTTGCCCACTGGTACTGGCAAGAGGGATTGGTTGATCAAGCGACTCGTGAACTTCACATAGCTGAGCAACTGTCGGTGGACTCAACGCGCTCATCTCAAGTGCTGGGCGCTACTTCCTACGAAGCCCTTCGGAAGCAGTGGTCATCGGAAAAACAAAATTTCGTATCTGCTTTATCCTACTGGCAGAGCATAGAAAAAAAATACTCCAACTATCGTGATGCGTATATCATGCTTACTGTACTCGACTATCAGCTGGGAAATCTCAACGATGCGCGTGCATGGCTTGCCCGCGCCCAAACATTGGACCCCAATTCCCCCACTGTCCAATCCCTCACCAAGCTTTTGGAATAATGCTTGACTTCTGAAAACAGGAGAAGGGGAAAAATTGTTCGTGGTATTCACGAGAAGGGCAAAGAAGATACGGGTAATATCCGCGAGAAGAATGCACAGAAAGAAGATTGAGAAGTATGAAAAAGCTCAAAACGATCCCTCACTTTAAGACGGAGGCGGAGGAGCGCGCCTTCTGGTCTCGCGTGGACAGCACGGAGTACGTGGATTACTCTAAAGCGCAGCGGTGGGTGTTCCCCAACCTCAAGCTCTCGTCTGTACCCATAACAATCCGCCTTCCGGAATCGCTCATCATGCGGGCAAAACTCCGAGCCCATCAGCAGGATATCCCCTACCAATCCCTCATCAAACAGTGGATCTTCAAGGGAACGGCACTGGGATAAAAATCATTTCATCATTCCTTTAAAGGAAGTTCTGACACTGCTTGAAAATATCTGTATGTTTCGGAAGGAATGGGGTTGCGTATCTCAAACCCGTTTTGTCGAACAGCATTCTCACCAATCGGTCTCCAGATCGCCTACTGATCTTTCTTTTCTTCCTTGGCTTCCTCTTTCTTCCCTGCCTGCGCAGGCTTCTCGACCGGGGTTTGACCTTCAGCGACTGGCACTGCTTCAGCTGCAGCTCCTTCTACTACTGCCGCTTTCTGGGCTTCTTCTGCTGCCGCTTGCTCACTAGCTTCGCGGCTGACGAGGGATCCAACTTTGACAATGGTCAGTTCCGGATCTGGTAAAATCGTCACACCACTGGGGGCTTTGAGATCTTTTACCTTGAATTCGTCATTAACCTGGGCTAACCCGTACACATCAAGGGTAATATTTTCCGGAAGGTCTGTGGGCAATGCTTCTACTTCTATCGAATCGACAATCGTCAAAAGCACACCTTTTTTATCAACAACCGCCTTAGCAACTCCAACGAATTGGAGGGGAACATTTGCCTTCACCTTTTCTTTGAGATCGACTTGGCGAAATTCGACATGAAGAATTTGTCGGGTAACGGGATGGACTTGCACAGTATGAATAAGAACAGGACGCACGTCTTTTCCTACCGTTAGCTCAATGAGTCCCGTTTCGCCTGCCTCACGATGAATTTTTTCAAATTGATCACCCTCGAGAGTAACAGAAAAACTCTTCACGTTTTTCCCATACACGGTGGCAGGTATCTGTCCGACACTACGGAGTTGTTTCACTTTTCTACCGAGTACAACTCGAGACTGTACGGTAAGTGTGTGTTTTTTCATTGTGAAAAATGAAGGAGTAACCCAACATCAGACGATAGGCTCCTATTGTACTCGAGTAGGCCTGCCGATGCAACCAGTTGTGCCTGCTCACCATCGTTAAAAAGGGTCATGAGCCAGGATGATGGGGCATGAACACGCAATGAAAAGGGCATCGATGATGTCCCTGCCTGGACCCGCGTGGTGAGGAGCAATTTTGAGTTACTCGACAGAGAAATAGGACGAGTATACGTAACTGTTATCCGTCTATTCTTCTTTGCCGCGAGTACTGAAGCTACACCAACAACGACGCGTTCGTGTTCGTTGTTTTCTTCCCAATACGGCAGTGACTCGCCTCTCCTCTCGCCAACCAATCCGCCATCGATGGTTACACGACCGACGCTCACCTCGGAAGGCAAATAGAATCGAGTATAGCTTTTATATTCCTCTCCCGTATTATGTTGGGAGAAAGAAACCGCTTCTTCTAGTTGTCCATTGTCCCCTATCTCGATATCCCGGGAAATTTCGTTGGTTATAAAAAAATTTGCCTTGTTAACTGCCATATTGGAATCAACAATAGCAATCGGGAGATCCGTACATCCTTGAGCATCGACAGCATCTCCGCACGACGGTTTGATTTCAAGTTCCCCTGCCCATCCATATTGTTTGACCGCCTTTTGAAGATTGTCTCGCACAAAATAAAACTGCACGTCCCGTCTCCCAACGCTCTCGACCAGACCGCCAAAGGCAACCGTCGTCTTGAAGTTCTCGTCCTGCAGTCGTTCAAATATACCTCTCGCAAGGCTTCCCAGAAAATCCTTTTTTTGGGTAGAACCGGGGAAAAAATCTGACTTAGTATAGTAGAGGGCTTTCCCCAAAAAATTGTCACTGGTAATCCGATCGTTGTAATCGGATAAAACAATCGGACCCGATGCACGGAGAAGCTCGGTTACAAAGGCAGTCGTCACGGCAATCACTCCATCCACGCTCTGCCCTGTTTCTTTTTCATAAAACCAGGCCGCACGCTGCCCGCTCTCAAAAAAATCCGGATCCCAGTTGCTATCCCGTAAATACCAATGCTCCTGAGACAGGAGTGTCCGTATCGGATCGGGTGGATCCACGTGCCCGCGGAGTTGCCCGTCCAACTCATAGACATCAAAAATAGTGAAGTCTGCAACCAACCCGTCTACCATCGTGAGCTTCCCGACGCTTCCGACAAACCCTCCCGTCGGGCGCAGCTCCATGCTGTTTTGAAATAACACAAGATACGATTGCGTCCCGCTAAATCCACCGCCTTCCTTGTAGAGCAAGAGAAGCTTATTTATGGTACCAAACACAGTCCGCAACAACGCAAGTTTCGTGTGGATCATATCGTCAGTGTGACCCAGAGAAAGAAGGGCCAATGGGAATGTTCTCTCACTAAGAAGCTGATTAAACGACGCTTCAATAAGACCAAGCTCAATAATCAGGCCGTCCACCCCGGAACGGAGACTATCAGCAACGACGAGTTGATGCGTCTGATTGGGACCTTGGCCTACTATGACGTTCGTCGACCATTGTTTTGCTTCTGCCGAAAGTCGACTCATATGACTAATCGCCCTTCCGGTGTCAATAAGAAGGCCAAAGAGTTGCTCTTGTCTTGTCAACGCTGTCGGTACCCCGGTAAATATAAATGGACTGGCGCTTACGTCCATTAAGAATCTTCCGGCACGCGCACTGCTGACACCGAGCTGGGATATTTTTCCTGCTGCTGTGGTATCTCCCCGGGTAATCAGGATCCCACTCATAATGTACGAAGAGATACTAACCGCCATGGTCGCGACATACCAGAATAAAGGGAGGATAAAAAGTAATACGAGTAGCTTTCCACGCCATCGCGCTGGTATCTTCGGCCTGGGCGCGTGAATTTTTTTTGTCTCATAGATATTATCGATAAGGTCTGCAATGCGCTGCGTATCTTTCCTCCCTTCTCTCATATCCAAAAATGACGATGCTGCCGTAAAGAAAAATTGGAATATCAACGTAAGTTTATCCTGAGAGATTGTGTCTCTGTCGGTCAGTATCAGTCCGACGTGAGGCTCTCTGATCTTTGGATTCGTTTTGGTGGACTCGTCCCAGCTTATCACAAGAGTCCGATCGCTCTGTTTTCCAAATTTGGTTAGGATTGTTTTCACGAATTGGCTATCTCCACAGATGACATGGTACCGGGCCGAAATTGCGGACTCGTAATTTTCCACAACTCTCGTTCCACGAGACGAGAGGTATTCCCGAAGCGGTGAAGAAAAACTTGAGTCCTGACTGTCCACGCGTGCTAACGCGGAAAATGATTCTTGATCAACTGGTGTGGCAGGGGGTGTCATATCGGGAAATTCGTTAGCCTATTATGACAAACAGTCTCTCCGAAAACAACAGAAATCTATTTATCCTATCCTACAAGGATAATCAACGAGACATGAGGCAATATGAATTAGCAATTATCAAGCGCTTGGTTTACTAAAAAATCTGCTCGACGATTCTGTTCCCTTGGGATAGCGTGATAGAGGATTTCTCCCCCGACCTCTTGTTCAAGCAAACGAACAGTCAAGAGGAGTTGCCGCAATTTATCGTTTTTTACTTTAAACCTTCCGCTTAACTGTTCGGCAACCAAGAGCGAATCAAGAAAAAAATCAACATGAGTCGGATGCATATTTTTTATTGCACCAAGCGCATCAACCACTGCGGTATATTCGGCAACGTTATTGGTCGTCTCCCCTATTTTTTCCCCAAACTCTGCTATTTTTTTTCCGGTTTCGGTTTTGATGACAACACCAACCGCTGCCGGCCCAGGGTTTCCTCTCGCTCCCCCATCGGTGTGTATGACAAATTTCATAATCCCGTCACAGCAATAACCCCTGTTGCCAACAGTACTATTGCTTCTGATAAAACGGTGATCCAGGCCGCGGCGATATACCCATGCGATGGAATAAAAACACTATTAAGGATGATGTTGACAATCATTGATACCCCGTAAATCGGAATAAGAATCATCTGTCTCTTTTGCGCAATAATTGTCCACATAGTAAGACTGCTTACAAAAAACAACGGAAGAGAAAGAGAAAGAATTCGCAGTGCCCCGACACTTCCGGCAAAATCAGGCCGAATGCGTGTTATGAGCGGCGATCCCATCCACATCAAAATAACCAATACAATGGACGTTACGAGTAAAAAAATACATGACCGCCACAACATATGTCTGAATTTGTCGCCGGAAACAGTGAGGAGCAGGGGATAGACACTATTCATAAAAAATGTCGGTAACACAAGAGCAACGTCAAAAAATTTATAGGCAAATCCATAAACCCCTACTTCAATCGTCGACCGGGTAAGCGTGAGGATGATGGAATCGATTCTAAAATATATTTGATTAAAGAGAAGCGTGAGTCCGAGAGGTATACTTGCCAACAAAAATTGTTTTGCAACTACAGCGTCAAATTTCACCCGTATCGTTCCAAATTGTTTTACTAAAACTAACGCCAATAGTGCCGTTACGCCACTGCCAACCAGAAACGCAATCACAGCTGCGACCGGACCAACGAGGGGAGCGGTGGAAACGGTCACAAGCCACACCAATCCGAGCGTTACCAGTGATCCACAAACAACAGCAACCATTGACAAATCGTAGCGGAGTTTTTCCTGAAACAAGGCATTGGTCGTCGTAATGATAGCTTGAAAAAGTATCGCCGGAGCAAACACAATAATCCCAAATCTCACGCCGTCCGTATATCCTTGCGACGACCCGCGGGGTAGAAAAGAAAGTATAGCAATCGCCATAAACATGAGGAGGATGCTTCCCACGAGTCTTAGACCTAAAAGGGTGTTCCAAGTTTCGTCCCCATCTTCTTTTTTGAGCTGCAAATACATAGCGTTGATACCAAAGTCGGCGAGTAAATAAAAAAGAGCAACATAGCTAGTGATTTTGGTAAGTTCCCCATACCCCTGTGGTCCGAACGTACGAGCAATAAGAATCGTTGCGACGAGTATTGAAGCGGACGAAACCACTCGCCCCACGAGCTGACTGACTGTATTTTTTGCTACCAACAAGCGCGAAGAACCAGGAGGCAAAAAGGGGAGCATCATGGCAGTATTGTAGACAAGGACAAAACCAAAGTAAACAACAGTTGTCCTTGTTGGAGAGTCAACGGGTAATGATCAACAAGACCCAGAAGCAACAACGCGATAAGAGACACGTTGAATTTCTTGATGCTACGTTTCACCAGCAACAGAAAAGCCACGCATCCAATAATTCCGGTTTCAGCAAGCACCAGAAGGTAAATATTGTGAACTGGCTGAAGAAAATAAATTTGTCGAGAAGGAAGTACTTCGGGCAGTTGTACGAGAAAATTTCCCAGCCCAATGCCAACAAGCGGAGACTGCTGCCAAAGAGTAAATGCTGCAGCGTTGAGTTGCTGACGGACAACGACGGATTCCTCAAGTGGATTGAATTTTGTCAAAATAAAAATTGCCGGAATAATAACGAGTATCAAGAAAAATCTTTTATTTTTTCCAATTATTGCTATGAGTCCCACTACGAGCGCGGCGCGGCCAAATGTTAGGATCAATGCAACAATTCCTAAAATAATACATATTCGAATCCAAAAGGATTTTTTTTGTACCAACAGAAAGGGAAGCGTTACTGCTAAAAACCCTCCAAGTACATTTGGATGAGAAAATGTGCCGTAGGCTCGCAAATACTCGCGCCCGTTGAGAACAACGCGAGCAATACCAGCTGTATCGATAGTAAATGTTCGTTCTCCGAGCCACCAGAACATACCACCAAGCGAATGCTGAAAAATAAATTGACCGATGGCGATAAAAGAAGAATAGAAAACTGCCACGGACAGATATCTCGCAACAAATGATAGACCGGGTTTTGTGCGAACAATATAAAAACTCAGTAATCCAAATTCCAGAATTTTACCCCATTTATAGATTGACTCAGGTTGACTTTTTGCTACCCAAATATTTACTGCAGCAAATAGTAGAACGGGAATGAGTATCTGCAATCGCAGTTTTGGCCTGAATTCTATAAACCAAAATAGCAAAACAAAAAATATGATGATATCCGTAAGGTAGACAGTGGAGGAGAGGTAATCGATCCTTCGACCCAACACCATGGACCATTCCGGCCAGAAATGAAATCCAAGTTGTGTAGGAAGGAAAATGAGAAGAAGGGCAAAAAACCGTTTATGCATGGGTCTCAGGGAGAATCGGCAAATGGTGCTTGAATTCATTATCCTTCATCCTCTTGATAACTTTCTCAACAACTTCTCGGTTATATCCTTTGGAGACAACAGCATCAATAGACTGTTTTTCATCAACAACGAATGATAAAATCTCATCAGCTTCTTTGTACGTAAACCCAAATTCTCCCTCATCAGTCTGCCCCTCCCAAAGACCGGCAGTAGGAGCTTTTGTGAGAATTTGCTCTGGAAGATTAAGAGATCGTGCAAGCTCGTATACCTGTGTTTTGTAGAGATTTCGCAAAGGCTCAACATCACTTCCTTCGTCTCCAAAGCGCGTAAAGTATCCCAATAGATATTCTGTTTTGTTTTCTGTTCCAACGACCAGCGCGTTTCTTTTTTTTGCCTGATCAAACAGGAGAATCATCCGCACGCGTGCCATACTATTGCCGCGGCGGATTTGATCCATTGACGGATCCAATGCAACAATCGGATCAACAAGGAGTTGAATATTTGTTGTATGAATATTACTCTTTGGAATCCCCAATGTCCTTGCAACTATCTGAGCATCAGTAACACTATTAAGATTTCCGAAAGGTAAGAGCAGGGGATAGACATTGTTTGCTCCCAGCGCGCCCACTGCAAGCGCCGCGCTCGTACTCGAATCAACCCCGCCGGACATAGCAACAACTGCCCGTTCAAATCCTGCTTTCTGAAACGAGATTTTCACAAATTCGATAAGACTATCTCGTAAATTACGCTGCATATAAATTACGTTTTTTAATATAATCCGCTATTTCTTCTGGAACAAATTGCTCGATAGAAAGGTTGTTTTTTACACGCTCCCTAATGCGTGTTGCAGAAATATTAGTTGTAATAAGAAGTTCGTGTTCAAGCAGTTTCATATTTTTATAGAGCGGAACATTGGGATATCCATTTCGAGGAAATACTAAAAAGGGAAGTTTTTCTAAA
>Ga0155165_156_pt1 | contig 7774 bp, 8 predicted proteins | sample RifCSPhighO2_01_FD_106133 | JGI IMG/M metagenome (GOLD analysis project Ga0155165, IMG submission 106133) | Candidatus Gottesmanbacteria bacterium RIFCSPHIGHO2_01_FULL_46_14
ATCATAACGACACTCCCCATGAGTGTTTCAAATTTGGGTTTGTCTTTAAAGGCAATATAACTGAAAAGTAAAACGAAAAGTACCTGTGTTTTTAAGATGGTAGCGACAAGACCAATGCTACCGCCACCAATTGCTGAAAATCCCAACATAGTTGAGACTGCATTTATTAGTCCTAAAAGAAGAAACAATTTAATATTACCAGTAATTTGTTGATGAAAATTTTTATTCCTAACATATAACACGGGTAATAATCCAAAGATTACCATTAAGTTTTCAATGAAAAGTGTAAACGTTGTGTTTTGGGGAAATGGGGAAGCTGTATAGAATAGTACCGATCCCGTTACGCCAAGAAGAAATACGTAGTTTAGTTGTGGTACCCCTTCTTTAAGAACAAATATAAAAATAATCGGTGTAGCCAATACTAACGTAGCCCAGGTCAAAACAGATGCACTGACATTGGCTACAAGCTTTTTACCCACAATTGCGATAATTGCCGTAATAACCGATGTTATAAGAGCTGTATAGAACCACATAATTTCAACGTAAGTATAACATTTGTTTCCCACATTGACGTAGATAATACTATTGCATTCAATGTCTTGGATTTGCGATAATCGTGTTATGTCCGACACAAAAATTTTACAAGCAATTCTCGACGGTCAAACAGGATTAAAAAAAGACATACAAGAAGTGAGAAGAGATATAACAGAAGTTAAGGAAGAAGTAAGGAAAACAGAAGGAAGATTGACAGCAAGAATTGATATTGTAGGGCTACAAGTAGCCAATCTAGAAGATGACGCTCCGACGGTTGAGGAATTTGACAAGTTAGCAAAAAGAGTTTCAAAGCTAGAGAACCGAGTCACCAAAAATTAACTTCACTTTTTCTTTTCGGCAGGCTCTCGTTGAGAAACTTCGAACTGTTTGGCACAAGGCCTGTATTCTTTTTCAAAGAAATGTAATAATCAATTCATGTCAGATACCAAATTACTTCAGGCAATATTAGATAAAGTTACTGGCGTGGATAAAAAAGTAACGACAGTTGAGAAAAAGATGGACGACGGATTTAAAAGGATAGATGATCGCTTTGATAAGACTGACAAAAGAATTGATACATTAGGGTTGCAAATTGCAAGGTTAGAAGATGACTCACCGACTATTGAGGAGTTTGATAAACTAGCCAAAAGAGTTACCAAGTTAGAAAACCCAGTCTCCAAAAATTAACTTCTAAGCAGGGCTGCCAGGATTCGAACCTGGAAGAGCGGTTTTGGAGACCGCAATGATACCATTTCATCACAGCCCTATATTGCTATTTTATCAGCTTTAGCCACTTTAATAAACCATGTTCTATGGAAGGATGCGATCCTTCCATCGGGGGAGTTTTTAGGGGATGAGTTGAATGGTGGAGATGATTTGGGTAAATGTAGTGCCGAGGCCGGAGATAAAGACATCTAGGCCGTTATTGGGATTGGTAAAAATCAGCGCTTCCATGGGTGTGCCGTCTTTAGGGGAAGCGTCGTGGTAGAGTTTCGCGTTCATGACTCCGGCAAGAGTCGCTTCTTCGATACGATTGATAGCAAGCGGCGGGCGCGGAATATTCTTCTGGCACGCCATAAGAATCGTTTCTCCCGAATTGGAAAGCACAGCACTACCGGAGGCGCCGAGAGTTAGTGTAAGTGTGCTTGGATATGAAAAAGAGAAACCGCAGTACGTATTGCTGTGTGATAAAAGTGTCGGCTCGGGGGGAGTTGGTGAAAGGGCAAGCGGTGTAGGTGTCGGCGAAAACGATGGATTGGCCTGTCGTCCTATTTGCACCCCGACGACCAGAGCGGCAACGATCGCTAATACAATAACAAGGAGCAGTGTGTTGCGAGCCATATTGGCTTAATCCAGTTTACTGGTTTCTTTGTGCGGTTGGTGTTTGCGGCACGTCGGACAATACTTATTGAGAGCAAGTTTCTCCGTTGTGTTTATTTTATTTCTTCCCGTCAGGTAATTCTGGCTTTTGCAAACCGTACACACCAAGGCCACCAATAATCGTTGATCCTTTTTTGCCATGCCAACAATTATACCGTAGATTGGGGCTACATGGAAAGCGAGAGAATCGCCTCGGTCACTTTTTGTGCAAAAAGCTTTTTTCCATCATCAGACGGGTGAATGTGATCACCCGCATTGATAAACCGAGTTGTTCCAATGAGGCTTGGTGTGTATGCGTCGGCAAGCGGGAGATGTTGGCTTTGGGCGAAATGCACGGTACTTTCGAGATACTGCTTGATTACCGCAGTGCGTTTGCGTTTGTCTTCCGGAGAAAATGCCAGACCGGCCGCACCATCGCCGAATGTTGTCGCGTCAGGAGCAATGGTAGCTGCAATGATAATTTTAACATTCGGAATTCTGTTTTTGAGTGTATCGACGATCGCAGCAAGCTGCAGCCAATGTTTTTCAAGCGCTCCAGCGTCAAACGTATATGGGTTATAGCCAAAAGACTCAACGACCACGATATCCGGATGACGATTAACCAGGGCCGGTATGGGATTATCAAGATAGAGATAGTCGCTCGTTAATCGCTGTAACCCGTAATCGATGTTCGTGCCGCCAACGCCATAGTTATAGATGGTAAACTGCGTGCGGGGATATATTTTTTTGAGCGCGTTTGCCAAGTGAGGTACGCCAGGGCCAAGGGTATCGACCATAGAATCTCCCAAAACTGCAATGGTATAGGAGGATTTTTTTGTTTTTCTGGTTTCTTTTGGTGTCGGCGTTGGTTCCTCGATACTCACTCCCAACACAGAAGACGACGGGAGTTGTCCAAATGATGTTGATGGCTTTGTTGCTACTGTTGTGGTTCCCGGTACATCTTCCTGTATTGGTGAAATAATTCCTTCTGCGGCAAAGACAACACCAATAAATAGAGAAAATAGTTCCATGGTTTTATGATACAGGGTTAAGGGCGTTTGAGGAAGACGGATTCAATGCGTTTTGCCCCAAAGAATTTTTGGGTGAACGCTACGGTTTTTTCCATATCAAACCATGCACAGGAAAAAATTTTTCGTTGGGATTTTTTGCGTGAAGCATTCTTTTAGCTTTAGGGATTTTTGTTCATATGTCAAGTGGGTGGGTCTTTGAGCCGACGATGGGAATTGAACCCATGGCCTTCTTCTTACCAAGAAGATGCTCTACCACTGAGCCACGTCGGCTTGATCAACGGGAGTAATTGTACCACGGATTGGCGTTAGGGGAATTGGAAGACTTTGGAGCACGCAACGGAGTTTTTGGAATCGTTTTTGACCTGAACGTCGACTTTCGTCGCGACGCTTTTAGCAAGATTCAATGCTTTGGTTGTACATCCAAATGTTTGTCCATTGCGTTGGGGTGCTGCCGTAAGGGTTGCCTGTGCAGTATCGGTCGCAACAGTAGTACCGGCAACGCTCACCGTAAAATCACAGGTAATGGATTTTGTGTCGGTGGTATCGGCGCCTTCAACGGATAGGTAGTATTGAGGAAGACCGACTACCGGGTTGTAATATTGCTGTTCACACGCAAGTCCGGAAATAGGACCGGTTTGTGGTGGCGCTAATTGCCCCGCCTGTTCGACAATAGGTGTTGTTGTTTCCGGAACGCCACTCTGTTGGGGGCGAAGAAAATATATGCCGGCAGCGATAGCGACAACCACGCCAGCGCCTACGAGGTAATACATCATGCTATTGTTTGCTTGTGGGTCGCTCGTTTCTTCTTCCATGAAATTTAGTATAACCATAAAGGAATCTTTCGCGCAAGAGGCAATTTAGGATATAATGAACTTCTTGCTGGGATGCCGGTCGCCTCATCGGCGACCCGCCGACGAGGCGGGAGTGGTGAATAAAATATGTTTATGAAGCTTTTACAAATAAAACGGATGCAGGTAGAGAAGAATTGTTTTTTAAATCTGGTTATGGGCGTGGGGTACTTAAAGAGAAACTGAAGTGTACGACGGAATGAAACAATAGTGATTTTGCTGGGATGCCGGAGTGGACAATCGGTACAGACTGTAAATCTGTCGCCCGAAAGGGCTTCCTAGGTTCGAATCCTAGTCCCAGCACTCGTGATAACAGGAATTCGCCTCAAGGAAAAATCGAAAAACTTTTCGCGTATTATTCGTGGTGTGTCGCATGCACACCGGCTTGGCATCCTCTATATTCTTTCCCACAAACCCATGGAAGCGCACGATATTGCAGCAAACATCGATTTTTCTGAGAATCTCATTTCGCATCATCTCAAGCAGATGTTGGTAAGTGGATGGGTGATAAAGACGAGAATCGGGAGAACGATGATGTACGAGATTAATCCGAAGGTTTTTAAAAATCTTATGAAGTTTCTTGAGGGAACACCACTGGCACGAAAGATTGTTCTCAGGGATCCTCGGAAAGATAAATACTCTTGAGCTAATTTATCTTTCTGCTCGAACTTACTTTCTCAAAAAGGTCTAAGTGAATAATATACCAAATCGTTCCGTGGCGGCAAGGGAAAGGGGTAAAAGGGAAAAGGAATTGTCGCCACGCTTCCTAATGTCCTAACGCTCCCGCCGCTTCGCGGGGCTCGCACGCCGCAAGAAAAGGGGGAAAAGAAAGGTGAAAAGAAAACAGAAAAACAAATTCTAGGAAAAGTCATCCAGATTCCGTAACTACTCACCCACCCGAACTCAAAGCGGAGGGCAGCAACCCCCGCTTTGGGCGAGAGGCCGCCCTAGGGGGCGGCTTGCCCACGTTTCGTTTCTCCTAAAATCTCCTACACTCTCTTCCGAAGTTTTTTTGGTTTACGATTTCCAGCCGTCGCGGGGGTGTTCTGCTTCCCCCTCCCGCGAAGACGCGGTTCTCCCCCTTCCGGTGCTGGCCGGTTGTCCCCGCCAAGAGGCGGGGTCTTCGCCAGCACTCGGTGGGGGAGCCCCCGCCGCCAAGATTTGTATCCCCAGTCCAGCGTCCGTATGGCTTGCGCGCCCGCAAGAGGTAAGCGCCTTTGGCGCTAAGACTTTTTGTAGCGCCCTGCGCACCACACTCGGTTGTCCTTGAGCCCCGCCGCCGAGGCGGGGCTTCTTCAGCTCGTACTACGAGGCAAAAAAGCGGCGGCGGGCGGATGAGGGAAAGAAAAACCCAATCGGCCAAAACCCACCGTTCTGGCCGATTCCTGTTTAGGTTATACTGGATTCATGGTCGACGATCCGAGTTCACCACTGCCTTCAGACACGAATCCAAGCCAAAGCTCCGAGGTTCCGAATCGGCCAGTTCCCAGACGGAACAATCATCGGAAGTACAACCGCCTCAAGTCACAAATCAACACCCTGCGCCAAGCAAGGCTACTCCGTCAGCTTCAAAGCCGCCACAAGGCCCGGAAACGTCATCAGAGGAACCAGTATATTCCCCCCTTTGCCACTCCACCTCAAACCGAGCCATCCGGCACTACTCCACCTACCGAGGTTATGCCTCCAGAAGCCGAGCCGATCAAAGAGGAAAATTAAACCACGCAGGCCGCTACAGAGCCCCAGAGCAAACCGGAAGAGGAGACTCCCTAGTCCCAAATCCAACCCCCACCAACACCTGAACCTATCACTCCACCCCATCACCCCAATTTCCCATATCATCCCAACCACCAGTAGAAGTAGTCAAAGAAGCCAAAGCAGACTTTTTATCCAAACGTCAGCAGGCCCTCCAAACACGAAGGAAGAAGCGCAACGATCATCGTGTAAAGATTCTTACGCTTATATCTCAGAAAGGGAAAATAACCGGAACTTTGTTATTCGTACCGCAATGCGTTGAGTGCCGAAATTTTAGTTGCTCTCCTTGCCGGATAAATACCGGTGACCAGTCCTACCAATAGAGATAAGAAGATAATCACCAAAATAAACGGGAGAGGGATATAGGAAATGTTCACAATCCCTACGCCCCTGATAATGGCGAAGAACGATAGCATGATGCTGACGAGTATTCCTAAGACCCCGCCAAGCATGATTCCCAAAATTCCGCCGAAGAATCCCATAATCATCGATTCTGTCAAAAACAATTCCTGCACTTCTGATGATTTCATGCCCATCGCTTTCATGAGTCCTACTTCTCGTGTACGCTCCAATAAAGAAACGGTCAGAGTGTTAAACATCCCCAGTGCCGCAACAGAGAGCGCCACCATGCCGAGAAGCATGAGCACGGTTCTTGCGGTTGCAAACAACGAATTGATTTGCGCGACGGTATCCGCTACCGAGCGGGTCATATACCCCATGGACTCGATTTGCCGTCTGGTTTTATCGAGCGCATTTTGATCTTTCACCACCACTTTGGCTTGAGAATAATTCGCAATGCCTAAACTTCGGAGATCAAGAAACGGCACGTAAAAGAATGGCGTTTTTTCTTCGGGGATCACGCCGATAATCGTGTATTCCGCTTGAGACGACTCAATATTGGCTGTGGGATCGCTTAAGAGATCGCCAACCACCACAAACGAGGTCATAAATTTCTTGCCAAGGGCTTCAACAAGTGTGGAATCGTAGGTGTAGTCTCCGGCGGTTGCGGTTGAGAATGTCCATGTTTTTGCGGTGTCGTTTAAGGCAAAAATGTTGGTGATACCCTTGAGGGTCAGATAGGTGCCGGCAACAAACCCGACGGTGATAAAAAGAAGTGCGACCAGATTAAACTGAAACCGCGAGAAATGGAAACGGGGGGTAAAGAGGTAGAATTTGAGTTTGCGGGAAAAGTCTTTCATGGTAGTTTCTTCTTCGTGCTGTTTTGCAAATATTTTTTGACAACTCGATCAAAGTCCGAAATATAGTTTTTATCTTGTTCCTTTTTATATATCTCATATTCCTTACTAGCTTTTTCCTCAGCTTCTTCTGTTCGCACCCTACCTGCATTTTCTAAAACACCCTTCCCTAAAAGGGTTAAATACTCATTGAGTTTATTTACCCAATCCTTCATGGTCATGACGTGCTCGCTTTTGGCTTGAATTTCGGCAAATGATAAATATGCATCTACGATACGATTAAGCATCCCCAGTTCGTTTTCGTTTAAATAATTTTTAGCGATGTAAATATCACGTTGAATAGGATGCAATCCTGAAAAATTTGTAAGCCCCATCAGTGGTTTTTTACTATTGGCGCGCTCTGCAATCAATTCTGCGGCTGTTTTCCCACTCACTGCAAAGTGCATCTTATTTTGAACGGTCTTAAAAAATAAATCTGTCTCTTTGGCGTCTTTACGATAATCAATACTCGTTGCATAGATATCCGTCACTTTTTGATACAACATTCTTTCGCTTGATCGAATATCCCGTATCCGCTCCAAGAGTTCTTCAAAAAAGCGTGATGTATAACCACCTTGTTTAAGACGGGCGTCGTCCATAGTAAATCCCTTGACCATATATTCTTTTAGACGATCTGTTGCCCATTGGCGAAAAAGTGTTCCACGGGAAGAGTTTACGCGATACCCTACAGCCACAACAGCTTCCAGACTATACATTTTTGTATGATATTTTTTCTTGTCTAACGCAGTTGTCAAGAAATCCTTTACAACTGAGTTCTGATCCAACTCTTTGTCTTTAAATATATTTTGTAGATGTAAACTAATGTTTTGTTTTGTTGTCCCAAACAGTTCCGCCATGAGCTTTTGCGTCAACCATACATTTTCATGCTCAAAACGAACTTCGACACGGGTTTTTCCGTCTTCTGTTTGATACATGATGATTTGAGTTTTTTGGTTATTTTTATTCATAGTCTAAACAGTCATATACACACCAATAGAACTGATACCAGTTCTCC
>Ga0155165_143_pt2 | contig 7582 bp, 4 predicted proteins | sample RifCSPhighO2_01_FD_106133 | JGI IMG/M metagenome (GOLD analysis project Ga0155165, IMG submission 106133) | Candidatus Gottesmanbacteria bacterium RIFCSPHIGHO2_01_FULL_46_14
GAAGCTCTTGCCGGAAGAGTATACGTATGCGTTCATCATTGGCGGTGATGATTTTCGTTTATCGGTTCCTTTAGAAACTCTTTCTGATGGTGATATTGTAGTAAGCCAGTCACGCTGCTCTGGTACTTGGGATCCTGATGAGTATGTGGTCTGCGCCGACTAGTTGATCACCCACCAATTGAATGTAACTTCCGTACTGATTTGTGTATCCATGCCTACGGTGAATCCTTCTCCTTCGTATTTTGTTTTGACATACAAGACCTTGTTTTTTGTAGAAGATATTGGTGTGATATAGATATAGCTATTTTGGGTAATAATTGTGGATGGAATGAATACTTCGGTCTCAAAAGCCGGAAGGGTACCGGTGCCGATGACGGCGTTGCTTGCCAGTGAGGCTGATTGAGAACCGGTAAGCGTTGAGCTGTCGGCAATGACAAGCCGCGATGTAGCCAGTGTTCCTGAGAACGTTGCATTGCCGCCGCTGTCGATTGAGGCGACCGCAAGGTTCTCCTGACCTCTGATAATGAACTTCCCAAAGCCACCGCTGAGATCTGCTGTTATATCTCCTTGCCCAATCGGGCTAATGGTATTGACCGCGAGCGTCCCGCCTACGGTAAGATTTCCCTTGATAGAAACGTCTCCGAGCGTATTGACCACGAGCGCGCCATTCATAATGTTCAAGTCCGGAAGAACCGATTCAATCCCGCGATTACTTATATATATTGATCCGTCGATCAGAAGCGAACCGGCAATTGACGTCGGACCAAGGGTCGTATTGCCGAGGACGGAGAAGTCACCGGGCAGCGTGATGTTGTCACCGTTTGTATCGACCCCTTGTTGCTCGAGAATTTGGAGAAGTGCGGAGCTTGTGGCATCAAGTCTGGCTGAATCGGTACTTTCCGGTACAAAGTCAAAGACAACCGGGGTAGGAGTCGTGGAAATTGCTGAAAGCGATGCTTCAAGACCTGCAATGCGCTCATCAATATCGCCAAAACTCGTAACTATCCTATCTGCGGTAAGCGTACCCGCAATCGTTGCATTGCCCTGGGCATCAAACACTGCGGCAGGGGAGGCGGTTTGGTCGTTATATATACCAAACGTCTGCTCCGGACCAAGTTTGACGCTAATGCCTGCAGATTCTGTGGAGATCGGCGTGATCGTATCGACACTAATTTGTCCAATTGGACTAATTGGACTAATTTGGCCTTGACCAATGGCTTCTTCAACGACCCGCACAATATAGTCTTTGAGCGTCTCGCCGCTGATCGTAAGGGCTTCTGTCGCGAGGTCTTGGGTGGAAATCGCTCCGGCGCGGATCGTTCCCATCACCGCTTCAGAGAATGCCCCGATTCGTTCGATTATTCGTTCGGGTCCATTCGTAATCTGATATACTCCACTAACGCTCGCGACATTCAGGTCACCAGTATCGGTGAGAGCTAGGTCCGGGTCGTAGTAGCCAAGGTTGACAAAGACCATGATCCGGTCTGGTCCTCCAGGATTCCAGACTTCCAGTGCTTTTCCTACAGTGTATCCCGCTTTCGTTGCTTTCATCGCCAGTCCTGGTTTGTCCGATGAGGTGAGAAAGTCTCCTACCGCAATCGGCTGGCTGTCAGGATCGATTTTGACAGGGACACGACCGGAAAGAGCAAGCATGCGCTTGTCTTTTGCTCCGGTATCTCCATCAACGGATCCAAGGATTAGTCCGGGGTTGGTGGAGATGATACCTAAAAGTTTTGGATCATATGGAGTACCGGCTTTGCGCAGTACTCCCTTGGTTGAAACTTCCTGGTTACCATCGTCAAGCACCTTTGTATCGGAGATAGTGATCACATCGCCCGATTCGATATTCTTGTCACCGGTAATGTAATACTCTGCCAAATCGGCGCTGGTCGTATTGACTCCGCCGATGTAGAGCGTGCCGTAGGTGTTGACCGAAGACCCTGAGTACGTATTTTGGTTGGCAGAAGGAGTAGTGGTGCAGCCGGTTCCGCCGGTGGTATCGCAGCGGATGATACCGTCGCCGCCGGCACCGCCTGAGGCGGCGGCTGTGGTACCTGCGGTAGCGCTTCCGGAGTTACAGCCGCTAACGTTAGTGCCGGCGGCACCGCCGGTTTTTCCGCCGCCACCACCACCGCCACAGCTTCCGTTTACACCGCCGGTGCTATTTCCTCCTCTACCGCCATCGTTTGAGGCTCCTCCTGTGCCTCCGGAGGAAGTAATTGTACCGGTCGTGAGATTTGAAGTTTGGATATAGACTGATCCACCTGATCCTGCTCCACCTCCAGCGCCACCTCCACCGCCACCACCAGCTCCTCGGGCAGACGAGTCGACCCCTTGGGTGCCGACGGAGCCGGCTGATCCATTGGCTCCATTAGCCCGGACAGTGCCGGCGTTATTGAACGTTGCGGCTTCGATGTAGACAATGCCGCCTCCATCGCCCCCGGCTCCACCTGCTGCCCCGGCTCCACCGTCGGTGCTAGTCGTACCGGTGGAACCACCGCCACCGCCGCCACCGCTGCCACCGCCACCGCCGCCACCGCTACCCAAAAACATGGTCGTAAGATTGGAACTGCCGTACGTTGAGGCTGCGGCCGGACCTGACCCGCCGGATCCGCCGGTACCGGCGTTGGGGGAAGTCCCTCCGTTTCCGCCACCGCCACCACCGATACCGGCGTTGGCGCCGGCGTGTTGACCGCCGCCACCACCGGATCCACCGCCACCTCCACCACCGCCAGTATTGGGAGCGGTGCTGGTGCCGCCGGTTCCGAGTGCCCCATAATTTCCTGCGTTGCCTCCGCCGGTACTACTGCCGGCGCCGCCACCCTGGCCTGCGGTGCCGGCGCCGCCGTTACCTCCGTTTGTCCCAGCGCAGGTACCGCTACATCCTAATCCGGCGCTCCCGGCACTTCCCGCGGAACTTCCAACCCACCCTTTCCCGTTGAGATCGATGGTATAAGTAGATCCGATCTGCAGTGTTCCGGAGACGCGGAAGGCCAAAATGCCTCCCTTGGTGCCGTCCCAATCGGAAACGGTGAGCGTACTGCTCGTGCCGGTGAGGGTAACGCTGGAAAAATTAGGCACCCGGACGACCTGGGCTTTGGAAGTCCCGTCGACCGTATAAGTGTTGGTTAAGTTGGCGGTGGTAGTAATGACCCCGGCGGCCACAGACTGGACCCGGCGAAATTCGTATTTTCCATTGGTCGAGGCATGGGCCATTTGGATAATGAGAATTTCATCGTTGACTCCAAAACCATTAATTGAATTGACATTGACGCTGCTGGTGCCGGAATTGGAAGTGGATGACATGCCGGTAGCAATGCAGTCGCCGTAGGTGACACGAGAGCTGCCGATTATGGTAGTAGAACAGTCGGTAGTAGTGCTACCGACGGTTAAACTGACGGTACCATCGGCCCCATTGCCAGCTCCGGTGATGCCCACGGCTTCTACCCGGCCGCGGGTGACACTAGAGCTATCGAGGAAGTAAATACTGCCTGTGCCCGTGGAGCCAGTGCCGGTGCCTCCAGCTTGAAGCTTGAGAGAATCGGTCGTGTCGCCGATGATGTTACCGGAGAGGGTGATATCACCAACCACATCGAGTTCTTGGCTAGGAGTTGTCGTTCCGATACCGACCTGGCCCGTGGTATCCTCGAGGGTAATGCCGGTGGCCCAGGTATCTAGGGCTGATTTGTAGGCGAGCGAGAGGGGACCGTAGGCCGGGCGAATGGTTTGGGCGTTGCCGATCGTGAGCGTGCCGGAGATGCTCGCGCTTCCGGCGGTGACAAGGGATGTGGTAGATGCAGGGTCGAGGAAGTAAGCCGAGTTTGCCGAGTCAATGAGTTGCTGGGCCGTCAGGTTGCCGCTGCTGTCGATATTATAGGACGTACTGTGGAAATTGATGGCACCCGATCCATTGGGGTCGATAGTGAGGGCTTCGTCGGTATCCTGGGTGCTGATCGTGGCGGACGTATCGTTAAGCCCGAGCGTCAGATCCGCAGCCTGCACGAGCCCGCTCCTGGTGATGTTTAATACCGGCGTGCCGGAAGCCGATGCCGTCAAAATGTTCTGATCTCCCGTCTCATTGAGTGTAAACAGGGCTTTACCTGTCGTGTTGTGGGCAAAGATGCCGCCGAACCACGCCCTGGTGGCGGGTTGTTTCGGTGGTCCGCGCAGCGGTTCATCAGAGAGATGGGCTACTGTTTTGGGCATCAGGGTCTCAATCATGTGGCCGGCGACGAAGTTATGGGTGCCTTCCACTTCGATATCAAATACCCGCTCTGGTGGTAGGCGGCGGATAGAGACGATTTCATCCCAAGCGACATCAGATACTTCCACCACATCGGAGGGTACCGCAATCATCATGCCGGGGGTCAGTTCGGAGACTTTTTTCCACTGCGCGTCCACGCCGCCTACGCGGATTTTTTCGCCTCTTGTTACCTTACTGATAAAGTCAGACAGTGCTTGCAGCATAGTTATCGTTTCTCTCCGATAAACTTCTTCCACGACCGCTGGAGATACAGCGTTTTTTGACGAAGTCCAACGAGTCCCTTGATCTGTTCCTCAAAAAACTCCGTTTCTATCCCGGCGTTGCAAATATCGCGGTATTGTTCAAGGTACACGACGGCCAGATTGCAGTTGGTCATAGCCTCTTCAAGCGTTTGTTGGGCTTTTGCCTGGTCGGCAAACCGCCAGGAGTGCGCCTGGGCGATCTGGAGCGGGATCTTCATGACGCGATGGGTAAGCTCGGTTGCAACCAACGTATCTATTTCAGATTGTTTTCCGCTTTTCTTTTTTGCCGAGTCTTGCGTGATCTGTCTGACCACCGCCACACAGATAGCAAGCGCCCTCTGGTAGACTTCCAGGTCCTGAAAGCTTTTCACCGGTCGTTTTGGATAGTAGCCTTTCATATATTGGGTCTGACCGTTTCCATTTTTTTCTCGTTTTTGTTTACCTGGTACGTGCCTTCCTGCGTCGTCACGTTTCTCCTGCGCCGCGCTTTTTTAGGCTTGTGGAGAACGTGGAGCGGGAAAAACTCAAAATAATCTTTTTCATCAAACCACGCACACTTGAATTCAAATAATCGTAAACCGGTCAATCTGGATACTGCCATGGCGTAGAGCGTGAGCTGTTCGATCGGCCGCTGCCGCTCGGCATTGGGTTTGTAGTCCAGAATATGGATCTGGCCGTTTCTGATTTGGAGGAGGTCGATATGGCCGGTGATGAGCTTGGGAAGCTCATTAATTTTCAATTCACAATTTTCAATTTTCAATGAATTATCAATGCTTGAATTTTCAATGCTTTTTTTCTGTTTGGGATTTGAATCATTGAAATTTGATTGTAAATTGGATTTTGAAAATTGGTCATTTTTGGCTTGGGAATGGTCTTTTGGAAATATCTGAAATCCAAGTTGTGTTTTCATATGCTCCATATCATCCCGTGTCAGGTACACCGGCACTTCGGTTGCGATCGTCACAGAGTCATTGGCGAGAAAGAATTTTTGTACGGCCTCGTGGCGGGTCTTTCGGTCAGTTACCGACTGGAGGACAAAGGCGGCAAGCCTCGTGGCGTAGTTGGTCTTCCCCCGGACGATCATGGCGGTTTTGGAGAAGGTCAGGGGTGCCTCACTTGCCCGTAATCCTTGGCTAAAGTATTGGTGCGGGCATTCGGCGGGGACCAGTTCCAGGAAATCGCGCATCGGGGCAAATTTTCGGTGTCCATACTCTTCCTGGATGATGAGACTGCATTTCCCGCGGTGGAAGCGGTAGCGGTACAACTGGCGGTGCGCAAGCGTTGCCGTAATGACTATGTCTTTGGGAGAAAAGTTCTTCATGGCAAATTCGCGCATCCGCGCAAACCGGCACAGTTCTTCGGTCTCGGCGACCCAGGCGGCCAGCGTTGACGGTTGAAGGTGGGACCGATTTTCAACAGCACCGGCAACGCCGGCACGGGAACGGACAATCCTGCACGTAGCCTCCAATGAGTATCCCAGATTATAGATGCTGATGGCATCCAGCATAATGGCGAGGGGATAGTGTTTCCCGCGCGTCGTGCGGGGCGTGAACACTTTTCGGCAGGAGAGGCACTGGTAGAGTTGCACCTTTTCCCGTTTTTTGGTCCGGAAGCCTTTTTTAACAAAGTTCGGTGACTGGCAGTAGGGACAGGAGAGCGAATCCATAACTAATTTTTCGGGTTTCGTGTCACGATTGTGGGGGGCGGAAATGTCACGAGTTTCGGAAATTTCCGATAGTCGTTCGGAATCCGTGACAAAACGTTTGAGAAAATCTGTTAGAATTTTCAAACTCCAATTTTCAATTTTCAATGAATGGAATAAAATGTTAATTTTCATTTTTATTTTTGCTTGAATGAATAATTTTGGAAAAAATTAACAGCAATTCCTGTGTTTCTTGCCAACAACCTGAGCCAGTGTTTCGTTTCCTTGATTTCTTTTTTAGCGATAGTCATTTTATGAATAAAATCTTTTTTACTTTCGGACTCGTTTGCTTCGCAATAATTAGCCCCAATTGATCCGGAGCTTCCCACCAATTGTTCGATTAGCCGTTTATTTATTGGTGTTATTGTTAATTTTTTAACGGCATCGATAACCGCTTCGGCAAATCTTGCGGTCCTTTCTTCAAGGTCATAAAGTTTAATCATAATTTTCAAGCTCCAATTTCCAATTTAGCAATGAATAATTTAATTTTCAATGTTTGTAAATTAATTAATTGGGTTATTCATTCGTAAATTGGTATTTGAAAATTCGTAAATTAGTTCATTTATTGGATTTTGGAATTTGAAAATTGATTAATTTGAACTAAGTACGGATGTTTTGCCGTTGTCCGTATGACCCTGCCGGATTTTGTCGTGAGCTCGAAGATATCGCGTACACCCATGTCCATCAGATTGTTGATCCTGGACCATTGTACGCGCCCAGTCTCTTCGTTTAATGATAGTACCTCATCGCCGGGTAGGATTTCATCAATACGACAGAGGAGATGGTCATATTCATAATTTTCAATTTTCAATTTTCGAATTTTCAATGAATTTTCAATGTTAAAATTTTCATTGGAATTTGGATTTTGAAAATTGGAATTTTGTCCATCGGGATCACCATTTTCATCCGAAATATCCTGTGACTTCCGGCGTTTCTTCTTTCGTCTAATCGGTAATAAGGTATCGCCGGTGACGCACGCGCCCTCCACATGCAATTTGGAGAGGGGACTCGTCGTCCCGATGCCGACGTTGCCGTCATTTTGAATTCTCATCCTTTCTGACGGAGTGTAAGTGCTTCCCTCAGCGATTACAGCTGCTGGGTCCGCATAAAAGATAATATCTCCATTATTCCCACTAGCCCCATGAAGTCTAATACCTGCACGTGCGGTAGAAGAACCATAACTGGATAAGAATGTATCACTCGTTGTATCTCCCCTAAACCCACGAGCCAAAACAAGACCCCCGCTGGAATAACTCGCAAAGATATTAACATAATTGTTTGAACTGCCCCATGCCAACGCCCGGCCTGCTGTTGCGCTACCCAAGTCCAAGACGCCTGCAGGTCCCGTCGTCCCGATGCCGACGTTGCCGCCGC
>Ga0155165_102_pt2 | contig 7114 bp, 16 predicted proteins | sample RifCSPhighO2_01_FD_106133 | JGI IMG/M metagenome (GOLD analysis project Ga0155165, IMG submission 106133) | Candidatus Gottesmanbacteria bacterium RIFCSPHIGHO2_01_FULL_46_14
AACCATTGACAAATATGATTAATAGTAATATTATAGTTCATACTATAAATATGAACACACAACGTATCACCATTAGCCTACCGGAGAACGTCTACACACTCCTCTCTCAACAGGTATCTTCCGGAGGTGTGAGTCAATACGTATCCGAAACCATCCACAGCCGTCTCATAGAGGAAACGATCAAAAAGAAGTTCAAGAACGATGCCGTGGGTGATTTCTTGGCACTTCGGAAGGAAACAAAAAAACTACCTACAAAACGCATCCTTGCCGCCATACACAAAGGTCGCCGAATGGGCGTATGAACATTTTTGTTTGCGATGCTTCGGTACTTGTAACTGCGTTGTTTGGGGCGAACAAAGACATTGCCGCAAAGCTCGACCAAGTACTGCACGACAAATCCTGCACGGTGCACATCCTTCCCTTCACTATAGTAGAATTTGCCAACGGGGTACGCTTTTCTACGCGGGAGATACCACTCGCCAAGCAGGTACTTGAGCGGTTTGCCGCGCTTGCGCTTCCGGTGCTGCCGATCGCACCGGCAGACGTACATGCAATCATGGAACTTTCCTACCGCATGGGCACCACCGTCTACGACACCGCATACCACTATGCGGCAATCATGCGCGAAGGGGTATTCATCACCTGTGATAGAGGCTACTTCAAGAAAGCCTCACAATTAGGCCACATAGAGCTCTGGGGGTAACGTCCATTTCAGCTCCTTTACCCTCAAGCTTCGAAGAGCCCATCGCCTGGCATGAACGCAAGTTCACCCATCAGCTTCATCCCTCTCAGGGAGGCCTGCTGCCTCCTCAAACGCCTTAATAACAAGGCCATCTCCTGTTTTTAAAACGGCTTGTGCGCGTGCTTCCGGCATTCCTGCTGCCTTCAACCTCATTGCTGTCTCCAAGTTTTCCACCAACATCCTGGCTGTATTCAAAAATGCACTATCGATCAGTTCCCTTGCTGTAGGTTCACCTCTGTTCGCTTCTATTCCAGCCATACCTTCCACCTCCTCCAAGCAGAACGATGAGCTTGAAGGTACTCTCTCTCTGGGCAAAAGTCAAGGAAATGGGTATACTCGGGCTATATGGCCCATCCGCCGAAAAACCTCCAGCATGTGTTGTGGTCTGTAAACACTGACCGATTGGATATCGAAACTGATAAGCACTACATCATCCATCAAATTTTTTCCCATGGAAGGTTTGAAGATTTCCGGTGGCTCTTTCAGACATATTCATTCACGGACATTGTTCGTGTGTTTACCCACGTACCCTACAAAGACTACCGCCCGGCGCGGTTCCACTTTGTCAAAAATATACTTCTCGGGCTTACCAGTAGCACTTTAGATAAACGACGCTATGTCAAAAATATACCTCGGGCTCTTGGATAGTGCTCGCCAAAAAGTCTTCCATCAACTCCGTATGTTTGAACAGGACGGATACTTGGCCGGTGGTACCGCGCTTGCACTACAACTCAATCATCGCAAATCAGTGGATTTTGATGTTTTTGTTAAAAAACCCATCGGCTCATCTCTCCGACGCAAAATAAAAACGATCTTCGGGGATCAACCATATGAAGTCAATACTACTGATCAAATCACATTCCCACTAAGCGTTGGAATTGAAATAACATTTCTCTATTACTGGTACCCACACATTCGACCGCTTGTCTTGACCACATCACTCTCACTGGCTTCTGTCGACGACATCATTGCGGATAAAGCGCACACGCTCGGTCGCCGGGCGCTGTGGCGGGATTATGTCGATCTGTTTGTCGTTATGAAACAACACGATATGAATATCGATCACATTATTACCCTTGCATCACAAAAATTCGAAGGAGAATTCGTAAAAGAACAATTCTTGGAACAAATTTCTTATTTTGATGATATAGCCGTGGTTCCCGTCGAGTTTATCGCCAGATCGTACACACCGGAGGAAATCAAAACGTTTTTAACAACCCAAGTAGAAGAATACGCAACAACCATCCGCTCCAAGAAATAACATCCCACGCGTCCCCCTCTCCTCCTGCGCCTACTTCCTCTGCTCCCCTACCGATTGGCACGAAGTCACAGCAACCCCAGATCTATCTGTTGAAATTATAGGAACAGCTAGTAATTATCCTTGATGATCCTGAATCTCCATCGGCAATTGTGCATCTGATTTCCTATTCGAATCCACTAAAGACGCGTCATTTGGGTCTCTCTTTAGAGATTTACTATCTGCGTTATGCATCTCCATCCATTGTTTTATATTATATCTCTCCCCCGGAAAAACCTTTAGCTCAACTTTTTTTTTGTTCTTCGATCCTCCACTAATAGTTAATGAAAATCCATCAGAAGTTTCCGTTATATCCGTGAACGCATGTGCTCGAGCCCCAATTTTTCCTAAGACACCTAGTCTGCGATCATTGTCAATATAGCTCATACAAAAAAAGCCACCTCCTCCGGACAGATAAGTAAGCTGGAAGGTACTCTCTCTGGCTAAAAGTCAAGGAAATGGGATATACTACACTCGTATGGCTCATCCAACAACATCACTCCAACCGATTCTCTGGTCAGCCGATGTCACAAAACTCGACGTCAAAAAGGATAGGTGGTACATTATTCACCAAGTCCTCATCTATGGGACGCTCACGGAAATTAAATGGCTCTTTCAAACCTACGGAATAAAGCAGGTCACTCATGTATTTGTCCATGAGCCAGCGAGACTATATTCGAAGAAAGTATTCCATTTTATCAAAAATTATTTGCTCCCGTTACGGGACACCAATCTCTATGAGGAGGACTACATTACCTCCCTATACGGACCAATTAGACAACGCACGCAGGGACGTATTTGAAAATCTCGGTGCGTTCTCTGGATCATTTATCCTCGCGGGCGGAACGGCCATGATGCTCCACATTGGGCATCGCCGTTCGTATGACTTCGACAGTTTTACACAAAAAAAACTCCCCAAAACACTCCGACACCAAGTGAGGAAATTATTTGGAAGTTCCATCATTACCGAAGTTGATGAAGAATGGATGCTGACGGTACGTACAAAGACAGGCGTAGAGGTTAGCTTTGTCGAACACCCTTACCCGTTGCTCCAAGACCCGATAAAGACGCCGTCAATCTCTCTCTTCCATATGGATGACCTCGCAGCCAACAAAGCCAACGTCATCGGACGAAGGCCGGCGTGGAGGGACTACGTTGACCTCTTTATTCTCCTAAAATGGAATTTTTACTCAATTGGCCAGATTATCCGGCTCGCGGAAAAAAAATTTACTGGAGAGTTTAATCCGAAACTTTTCTTACAGCAACTCACCTACTTCGACGATATCAAAATTGTCGAAACGCAGTTCCTGAAAGAATCCTACACCGATGAGGAAATCAAGGCGTTTTTAGGGAGTCAGGTGGATGCCTACCTGGCAACCGTCCTGCCACAAAAATGAGATGCCCCAACAATAATGCCGTCTTCATCGAGGTTTGCGCCTTCTTCCTCGGCTCCTTTCCCCTGATCTCCGAAGGACCCACCGATTGGCATTCTGTTTCAGCACAACCCAATCTATGCGTATAAGTCTAAATGGCAGGTGGGACTGGATGCTCTTGTTGTAACTCTGGTAGCAAGGCTGCGTTCGTTTCTACAACGTTCTCATAAGCGTGTTGAACTCTCATTCCGTGCTCCTGAAGTGCTGCTGTTACCATAGTGTACGCTGTTGTCCCATACGCATCTGCTCGCGCCGCAAGAACTGGGTTCGCTGAAGCACTCACCGATTCTCTTTTGAAACGCACCAGTCTTTCAACGTTTTCCGTCAATACCTGCTCTGCTCGATTATGCAACCCTCTAGCTCTACGAATAGCACCTACTGCTTCTTCACTGGCGTCTTTTGCTTTCTTTCTTTGCGGCTTATCACCAATGCCTCCCGATGTAAAGGCGTCAAGGAAAAATGTGATAACGTAGAATTGATGAGTGATCAAACGTTGTGGTTGACGCTTCTCTCAGAATTATTTGTTAACTTAGCAGCGGGTTGGTTTGGCGCAGCGATAGTTCTTCCCGCTTCAATCAAATCGTTTCGAAAGCTAAATCTTTGGGTTTTGACCACGAATGTGATTTTTGCTATAGTGTCCTTGTGGGTAGCATTTCAACTTCGTAAACAAACTTTACTCTTTTAACTATGAAAGAAAAAATTGATTTTACTGATATTAACGTACGGGCTCAGATTGCTTTTGGGCTTGCGTTACTCGCGGGCCTACTAGCCTACATCGCATTCCTTAAATAGTTCTATTCGATCACTTCTTCTTCGTCGGCAGAGACTGCTTCTTGAACTGGGGCAGTGGAATCTTCCTCATCAACACTCCCAACAGGAATAAATTTGAAGGAATCGGCAATTGTAGTGTGGACGCCGGTCCAGAAGGCGCTGTCAGTAAGAAGTCCCTCGACGGTCCAGGCGATGCTATCATCAACTGTACCCACGATAATTTGCGAGGGCGCGGCAATGAGCACTTTTTTACCAGACACATTTGCGAATGTCGTATCGAGCGTACTTGCTCCTTTAAACCGTTTTTCCGTCTTCCCCCAGGCAGTTGCGTCAGCTGCTGTCGTATCCTTCCCCCACACGATAACATTTCCCGGATGATCGGGATGGGTAAATTCGATGTGGGCATAGTTTTCTTTATCTTCATTATGCTTATTGACTGTGAGGCCATCGGGATATTGAAACGAAAATCCGTTCGGGTCTCGCCAGGTCAGGAGTTCCGGGGCAGCAGCCGACGCTTCTTTTTGCTCAATTTTTGGCTTCGGTTGCGACCCTGACCACGCAAGATATCCACCAAATCCAATACCTCCCACAACGAGTCCAACAAGAATTGCGACAAGGGGTTTCTTCATGAATTTAGTATAGCATGCTATACTAAAAGCTATGAAGCGATACATAATCCTCTTTGTTCTCTTTCTCATGGTTTCGACAGCTTCAGAGGTATATGCGGCAAAAGCTCGAGTCCCCAAAACCGGAGCAGGCGGTGGAGGAAGAACTGTCGGTGGATCGTATTCAACGGCGAGATTATCGAGGGGAACCAACAGCGTCGTCGTTTCGTTTATTAATCTCGCCAACGTCAGTAAAGCTTCGTATATGTTAAGCTATACGGGAGGCGGCATTGCTCAAGGCGTCGTGGGCTCGATCACGCCAGTGGGAGCAATTGACAGCCGGGATCTCTACTTTGGCACATGCAGCCATGGCGTGTGTACACCGCACTACAATATCAAAAATGCGCGACTCGTGGTAACCACATATCTCAAATCCGGCGCAAAAAATGTGAAACTCTACCGCATTAAATATTGATTACTCTTCAAACGAGCCATGCCGATTCTTAGCCTTATTATCATTGCTTCTTTGTTTGTCAGTGCCATTTCCTTTGTTGGTGGGTTCGTTTTGACGGAAAAACGCAGCCAGTCTTCGCAAATTATCTCATCACTTGTGAGTTTTGCTGCCGGCGTCATGTTGACCGCAGCACTGCTCGACGTATTCCCGGAAGCGCTTGAAAAGGCGGGTATCACTGTTACCACACCTGTTTTTCTCGGAGTACTTTCATTTTTTTTCCTCGAGCGATTCTTACTATGGTTTCACCACCACCACGAACCGCACGGCGTCAAACCCACCTCGCTCCTTGTTATCATTGGTGATGGACTTCATAATTTTATTGATGGGGTTGCCATTGCATCATCGTTTCTCGTTAGTCCTGCCATAGGATTTACCACAACCCTGGCAATTACTGCTCATGAAATTCCCCAGGAAATTGCAGACTTTAGTTTGCTTCTTGCCGGAGGTATGAAAAAGTCGACTGCCCTTCTTTACAATTTTTTATCGGGGCTCACCGCGCTTATCGGTGCGGTAGCAGCGTTTTTTTACTTTGAACGATTCAGCGGAGCAATTGGAACCGTCCTGGGATTTACCGCCGGGATGTTTTTGTATATTGCCTGCTCCGATCTTATCCCGGAAATGCACAAAGATTTTGCCAAACAACGACGGTGGCAACAAACACTGCCTTTTATCGCCGGCGTTTCCATTATGTGGATTTTGACGCTAGTCCTCCACGAGTAACGATCCGATCATCGTATCCGGATAGAGGCTGTCATAATAGGGATACTCTCCTACCTTGGAAAAGACCATCTCAAAAGCTTCTTTTGACTTGAGCGGATTGGAGTTTTGCTGGGGAAAATAACTGTTGGAGTTGACGGAATGATCCACGGTGTCTTTGTTGGTCCAAACAACTCTTGTATTTTTTCGTATACGAATCTTTTTGGGGACAAATGTATTGTTTTCAATGGATATCCCAATATCCGGCGGTATATCCGGCCTGCCTACATGATCTTCAAAATTGCCCGATAGCCTTCTGTCGATCGTAAATTGAAAACTCCCGCTTTGACAATTTCCATCGAGCCAACACGTCGTATACCTCACTGTATAGAGGCCGTTTGGCGCCGCAGCATCCATGTCCCGGCGCATCGCACGCTTGTTTGAATCAATCCTGCCAGTACCAACTCCGTACTCTGCCCCATCTTTGGTAATGGAAATTGATGAAGGTGCAGTCAAAGCCAAATCAACATCGACAACCACATTCACCGGCGCAGCCGCAAATGTAGAAGCGTGTTGAGGGGTATTGCTGACCCAATGAGGAACTTTGACCGGACTTTCAAAAATATCGCTCGACTGCTGCCCCTGTGGCACAACCATCGGCTGCGGAGGCACGAGAAAACGAACCACAAGGATCGTAACGATGATTATTGCACTCCAGCGTAAACCCAATTTCATTTCTCTTCCTTTCGCATCCAGTCAAAAGCTACTGCGGCAACCATAAGTACTAACCCAAGCCATGCAGCCCGTACGCCCTCAAATACCGCGGCCAATAGTATTCCCAATCCCAGTCCAAACAAACTGTGCATCAATACATGCGGCGTAAAACACGACTTCATCTTTTCATTCACTGGTATCACCTCCAATTTTCATGACCTCCATATCTTCGCACTGATCGGCGGTGAAAATGAGCGCCTTTTTCACCGTATTAATTATACTGCGTCGGATCGCAGAGAACTAGCTATATAGCTTTTTTCAAAGTAGATTACGGATTAAATA
>Ga0155165_130_pt1 | contig 6445 bp, 6 predicted proteins | sample RifCSPhighO2_01_FD_106133 | JGI IMG/M metagenome (GOLD analysis project Ga0155165, IMG submission 106133) | Candidatus Gottesmanbacteria bacterium RIFCSPHIGHO2_01_FULL_46_14
CATGACGAACATGAAGAAATGTGCCTCGCTTGGCGGCAACCAGGTTTACCAGTGCAATACCTTCAAGTGTTGACCCCTCATAAAAGCCTAATCGCCATATCTTCTCTCCTTGGGCTTTAACAACATCACCCCATAACCACGATTGAAATAACGCGTTTGACCCATGTGTCTCCCAAAACGCATTCCAGATCATTGATGAGTTAATCTCTTTGATTGTCATATGGCAACACTTGTAGGTTCCCCGTGTCCGGGGTACAAAATTGTTTCTTTCGGTAGGTTCAGAATTTTTTGTATTGATCGCGTTAACTCGTGTGCATTTGAATACCTAAAATCGGTTCTCCCTACGCCACCTCCTGCAAAAAGCACGTCGCCGACGAAAGCAATATGCGATTCTGGTGCGTATAAAACGATACCACCTGGCGTATGACCGGGGGTATGCATGACGCGAAGCCCAAGGGGAAGAATATCTCCATCATTAATCGTTTTATCAACTTTCGGTGGGGGATCAGTACGGGGAACCCTCATGCGATCTAATAAAAATATATCACGTGCATGGATGTAAAATGGCGTATTCAATGCCGTTTGAATCTCAAATGCGGCAGTCACGTGATCTGAGTGGCCGTGAGTAGCAATGATGGCAACAAGAGGAACCTTAAGTTTTGATAGAATATACTGACCATCGTCACCGGGATCGATAATAATTGCCTCGTTGCCATCGTGAACCAGATAGCAATTTGCTGCCATCTGTCCGACGATGAGTTGTTCAACGTTTAATTTGTTGGAGGACATATGTTGCCTGCGCAATCGGTATTCGCGTGGGGAGGTTGATAATATGAGCTGCGGCTTTTTCCGCGTTCGGACATGAGCCGGGTTTGTAGCCGATTGCCGCCAAATTCACTCCGGCAGGATCAATCACATTGTGATACCAGTTGCCCAATAACACACCGTGCTGTTTAGCTTTTTGGATAATCCCGTCTGGATTATCAACAAGCATGGGAAAACGCAGGTAATTGTCTTCTTTTCCGTAATACCGCGATACTTCTCGACGCTGCCTGGCAAACCGATCGAGCTTCCTCAGTTGATTGAACAGTAAAACGGCCAAAGCATTCGGAAATGTGGCAAAAAGCTCACGAGGCTTTCCGGCATGCTTTTCTTCCGGATACACGGGAAACGATAATAGATGCAGCTTCTGAAGAATCACAAGAAGTATTTTTCCAATTATGACGTCGTACAATAGTGATATCATGGAGAAGGCGATCGGATGCAGCAACTGCTGGAATATCCAGAAATTATTCGGATGAGGCAATCCTTTTTCGTATTTGTTTAATTTGTCATTTGCCATTTGATATTTGGAATTAATGACGGCTCCCCCACCCCAAACGCTTGAAATCACTTTATCTCTTCCAAAGCTAAAAAATGCCGCGTCGCCACTGATGTGCAATCCGAGGCTATGTGCAAAATCTTCGATTATGAGTAGCCCATGTTTTTTTGCGATTTTTGCTAACTCCACAAGGTCCGCCGGAATACCAAACGTATGTTGAATAATTATTGCTTTTGTTTTATTTGTTATTTTCTTTTCTACATTTTGTGGATCGATATTGCATGTGTCGTCTATATCAACATAGACTGGTGTTGCCCCTGACCACAACACACTATTGGGAACAGCAACGCACGTAAATGCCTGAATAATTACTTCGTCCCCTGTCCCAATCTCAAAAGATTTCAATATTGCAAACAGCGAAACTCGTCCGCTGCTAAAAAGTGTTATCTCGCCACCAAACCACTGCCGGACTCTCAGTAGCGCTTCACCGTTTTGCCACTTCCACGGAGAAAAAAGCGTTTGTATCGCAAGCCACACATCGTCGGGTTCGGTATTGGGAGATAATGAAGCAGAAATCATACGAGTTCGTTAAGAATTTTGAGAGCCTCTTTTCCTTTAAATAACACTGTATCTCCGGACACTACAATTTTGCGGATATATTCACTTGCCTCTTTTGGCTCATATACATTACCAGGAAAAAATTTTAGATAATTTTTGTTCGTAAGTATAATCGCGTCACAAACTTCTGCCGCCCGTTTCCCCACTCGCGCGTGCACAGACTGTGCATACGCACCGAGCTCAATCATCGGCTGAAACACAAGAATCTTTTTGCCTTTGGTCGTTGCCAAATAATCAAGCGCTGCCATTGCTGCATCGGGATTGTTATTAAATGTGTCATCAATAAATGTAGAGCCATTGATTCCTTCGATTGGCTTCATCATGCGGTCGATCGGAGTAATTTTCTCCACTGTTTTTGCGGCATCTGCAAGACTCATCCCGGCGGCGACAGCAGTTGTTATTGCCAATGAAATATTATGCGCCTGATGAATTCCTACAACAGGAGCATATACGCGGATGGAGTTTAGACGAAACGATATTCCCTCTGGTTTTTGCACGATGCTGGTGATTTGTACCTCTCGCACGTCGAGTTTATCTTTTTTTGCCCAACCAATCATCGTTTTTACATACGCATTATCATTGTTCATAACCGCGATCCGTTTTCCGGTAAGCCCAGCAAGTAACTCATATTTTGCTTTCATGGTGTTTTCAATCGAACCAAACAAATCCTGATGTTGTTCATTAATTGCGGTGATAATTCCGATCTGTGGCCGAACCATCCGCACCATTTCGGCAATTTCTCCCCGCTTATACGCACCCATTTCAACAACAAAAATCTCGTGTTCCGATTGCAGTTTTCGTAAAATAACTTCTGCTATCCCGATTAAAGAATTCTGGCTTTTTTCGGTTTTGAGTGCGTTAAATTTTGAGGAAAGAATCGTTGCAAGATACTCCTTTGTTGACGTTTTTCCGTAACTTCCCGTAATTCCGATAACAAAAAGATTCTTGTGCGCTCTTATTTTTTCCGTGGCTTTACCAATTATCCACTGATGATAGAAATACTGAGGAATACTCACGATGAATACAAACAATCCTATTAACGGAAACGAAAGAAGGTCCAGGATAAAAAGTCTCCACAAAGGATGAAATGGGAGTGCGAAATAAATGAGCAATTCACTTATGAACGTCATAATACAAAACAAAATGGTTTTCGGAGAAATTTTGAGGCCTCTGTACGGAAGAAAATATAGTTTTTTCCCTTGATCGGTCCGCAAATGAATACGCATCCGGTCAAATCTCCATTCCTTGACCCACCAAAGCTGGATAAATGCTACGATGTTATGAATGATGCGAAAGATCCATGCAACGCCTAGGACTGTGATCAAAAAAATCATAACGATTCCAGAAATCTTTGTACATACGGTACGAATCGTTGAGGCTCTTTGAAAGGCACACCATGATCGGCGTCGGCAATGATCACGAGTTCGGATCTCTCGATTACCCTATGCATTCGTTCGGCAATAGACGGTGGAACGATAATATCAAGCTCTCCCCATAAAAGAAGCGTCGGAATTGATATGCTTTCCATGCTGTGTACAAGATCTTCCCCAACGATATGCTTAAACGTTTCTCGCATCGCCCCTTCTGCACGGAAAAATTCTTTCGCGCCAACCACATAATAATACCACCGGCGGACCTGATCCTGAAAAAGCGATAACGGCGGAATTGAAAAGAGCAAATTACCGATTTTTGCTAGTGCGATGAATACCATTAGTCTTTTCTTGGGAATAGGCGTAAAACCCGGAGTTCCGGTCAAAATAAGTGCTCGAACACTATTTGGATACAACTGATTAAATCTGAGCGCTACTCGCCCGCCAAAAGAGTGCCCCACAAGTATAGGATTAGAAATTTTATTGGATTTGAAAAAACTAAATAAAAACGATGCATAGTCGGAAAGCGTCAGGGGATTTTTGGGTATTTGAGATTTTCCGAATCCGGGTAAATCTGGAGCATATGTTTTGTACCCCAAGCGCTCAAACTCAGCGGCTAACGGAGCAAATCGTTCGGCCGATAATCCCCATCCGTGAAGGATAACCAGAGGTGCTTTTTTCATGAAGATAGTTTCTTTTTATAGGAATCACGCGACAGCTCCCGAACACGTTTTGTATTTTTGGCAATCGTCATATCCGATGTACCGCTGACAAAACTTTGCTCGGGAATGTCGGTCGATACAGTAATTCCCGCGCCGACAAAAGAATCTGCGCCGATTTTTACTCCCGGCATGATACTTGCGTTGACGCCTATTCGCACGAAACTCCCGATCATCGCCCCCAACTTCGAACGCCCGGTACCTAACTTTTTTCCGCCAACGACTGACGAAATCTCCCCTTCATCAAGCCGAAGATTAGCTAGCACCGATCCGGATCCCATGCTGACATTCTCTTCGAGCACACTGTCACCGACGTAATTGCTATGAAACCAGCAATTGTCCCCTATATAACTTCTCGTAATGTCGCTGTTAAATCCTATGACACAACCACCTCCTATATGACTTTCCCGAATCATACTGTTGTTGCCGATAATGGTATTTTTTCCGATATACACCGGACCGACTATTTTGGTATTATCAAAAATTTTGACATTATCTTCGATATGTATCGGACCGTCCAGTATTGCAGACGGGGCGACGTGAATATTTTTCCCCCGATACTCTTTTGCCATCCGTGTTAAAAAATACGTACTCATGTCGAGAAGGTGCCAAGGGTATTTGAGCGGCAGCCAAATATCTTCATAGGATATGAATTGAAACGGTGATTTTTTTAACAACGTATCGAGCGCACGTTCATAGACATCATCCTGCTCACTGGTCTGGCGCGCGAGGATGTCAAAAAATTCCGCGGGCTTGTCTACATAGTGAAAAACTAAATTAACTAGGTCGCTGGGTTGGTTGCCATCCCCAGGTTTTTCTACAATTCCGGTAACCCGATCGCCATGTGTCTCGAGGTAGCCAAGATCAAAGTACCGATCAACTTTCTTCCCTACGAGAAATGACACACCCGTATCTACATTCGATGCAAGCTCGTTGTACAGATCGGGACTAACGACATCTTCTGCGTTGACAACAAGCATCGGCGCGTTCCCGATATGCTCCCGAACCCGCAATAGGGCATCTCCCATACCCACCGCTTCCTGCTGAATGACGGTATGAATCTCCATATCCGGTACCACCAGGTCCATATAGAATTGGACATCGGCGGGATTAATGACGAGAATGACCTTGCGGAACCCGGCTCGGGCAAATCGTTCCAGATTGTGGACGATGAGAGGTTTACCAAAAAACCGTATGAGTGCCTTATTGGTCTCAAAAGGCCAAAAGCGCTTCCCGCGACCGGCCGCCAGTATTACAACGTACACTGTATCCATACTTATTCCTTTACCCGCTCGATATGAGCGCCCACGCTACGCAACCTCTCTTCTATTTTCTCATATCCGCGGTCGATCTGCTCGATACCACTAATTGAACTTTGTCCCTGGGCAGCAAGAGCTGCTAAAACGAGGGTTGCTCCGGCACGCAAATCGTCGATATCCAAAATCGCATTATGAAGCTTGGTCGGTCCCATTATACGGATTGCCTGATGGGAATCCTCTGCCCTATCGCCTAAATTAAAATTGTAAAAAAACGCAGGATTTGCGACTTGAGGATCAAAATGTTCTATGGCCGCTCCCATTTTGATAAGTTCCTTGACGTAAGAAAATCTACTTTCAAATACGGTCTCGTGAATCGTCGAAACTCCGTTTGCTTGAGTCATAAGCACTGCCCACGGCGCCTGCCAGTCTGTCATAAACCCGGGATGTGGTACCGTGACAATATCAGTTGGTAGTATTTTTTTCGGAGCGAAATATCGCGTCTTTGCGCCGCTGATCTTTTCATATCCTCCACCAGCCCGATCAAGCGCGTCAAAAAAAGCGCGAAGGTGTTGTTGTTGAGAATGAACAACCGTTATGTCTCCGCCGGTCATCATTGCGGAAATGGCGAAGGTCACTTCTTCATTGCGGTCAGGCATTATTGAGTACTCCGTTCCATGAAGCCTTGATACCCCCTCGATGGTAATTTCACGATGAGCCGTGCGCTTTATCCGAGCGCCCATGCTAACCAGACAAACGATAAGATCATCAATTTCCACTTCTTCTGCCGCATTTTTGAGAACTGTTGTTCCGCGAGCAAGAACAGCCGCTAAGATAAGTGTTTCGGTGCCTGTATGCGTATTTTTTTCGAACGTATACGTAATACCATGAAGACTCTGGGCACGTGCGTGGAAAAATCCGTCTTCTGATACATACGTTATCGTTGCACCCATCTGCTGTAATCCCCCGATATGGCGATCTATGGGCCGCGCGCCAATCCGACACCCACCGGGGTTGGGAACTGTAGCAATTCCAACTCTTGCAAGAAGCGGCCCCAGAACCATCGACGATGTCCGGAGTCTCGCACCGACCTCGAGCGGTACAGCAGAACTTTTGATCGGGCCGTGTTTTATCCGAACTGTTGATCCTTGGCGATTGACC
>Ga0155165_101_pt3 | contig 6424 bp, 7 predicted proteins | sample RifCSPhighO2_01_FD_106133 | JGI IMG/M metagenome (GOLD analysis project Ga0155165, IMG submission 106133) | Candidatus Gottesmanbacteria bacterium RIFCSPHIGHO2_01_FULL_46_14
CGTATCAAATCACAGCGAGTATCTCGTACAGCTTCAATTTCGTCACCCGCAGTAATTAATCGGTTTAGTTCTATATCCGTAAGTTCTCTTCCAATCCAATCTTTTCCAGCTAGGTTAATTTCTTCTTTGGATATTGCTGTTGAATAAATTATTTTTTGATTATCCATATTTATTCACCTCATTCCCACAGTAAGTAACTGCTCATAATTTTTATCTTTTCTCATCGGCATACTTCTTATTTTCTTCCTCTTGCCGCTTCCTAGAGTTTTCTTCATTAGTTTTGCATTGTTTATCAACCCATACTTCTATTTCTTTTAGACATTGCTCACTTCCTCCGTATTCTTTATCCTCTTTATCAACACCTGTTTGTTTCTTTATCGAATCAATGATGGTGCCAACTGAAAAAATCCACATACCCGAATGCGTGTCATAGGTGTTTATTCCCGATTGCACAAGAGCCGCACACCAATCTTCAGCCCAAATGCCTAGTCGCATAGCCCCTAAAAGGCGTGGTATTTGCCATTTTTTGAGCTTTATTACTACTACTTTTTGTTTATCCATGATCCTCACTTCCTTCTTGATATAGTCGTGCTTTGATATATCGCAAGGTTTCAAAATAGGAAAATGCATCAAGGAGTAACTCTTTCTTAAAAAACTTCTCAACAATTTCCGGTAGATCCGGGGTCTCAGTAAATACAAAAGATGATTGCTTGGAGGAAATTTTCTCAACAGCTAGTAGTTTGCTTTTCGATGCAAGTTGAATAGCGGCGGCTAAAGCCAATGAAGTCGTAGCGTATTTATTCTGATCCATATCTTATCTACCGATATTGTCGCAAGATATGAAAAGAAGCGAACGTAGGTTTAACGATCCGTTAAGCCTTATATAATGTTGAGGTTTTTGAAGATTTTGTTACACCGGCTGACAATAGGAGATATCTGGTCTTCTAATTTGTCACCGTGCCGCTTTTTAAGATCTGCAAACTCGGGGTAATAGTTAATTTGCATATAAGGGGATCTAGATTTGTCTTGCTTGTTTTTTATAATACCCTTCTTTATATCTTCTTTTACTTTAAGAAAAAGTTCATACACTGTAAAATCTCTTTCAAATTCTTCCCAGGGCTTGTTTTTAGTATCCTCTTTATATGCAGGCAGGTGTGCTCTGAGACCGTTTATGTATCCCCATACCTCTTCCACTTCTTTTTTTGTTGACCACGCATAAAACCGGATACTTAAATCTATGTAATTTTCCTCTTTGTTTATCTTTGATGAGTAACCGATTGTTGGGTTCAGAGGAGGAGTGTTTTTTCCTAAAAAGACATTCCAAACTATGCCTTTGCGAATTTGTTCAGCGTTATCCCGAACGTTAAAGTCTTCTAAGATCACATCAATAAAGCTATATTGATATATGTTTGCTTTGGATACTTTTTCTGCCCACTCGTTATACTTGGCAACTGTTGGGAAACCATTTTTAGGAATAGGATATCCAGCTTTTTCCATTTCGGCTATATACTTATTTAACTTCTCTTGAAATTTTTTACTCTTCAGAATTCCTTGCAAAACATAATAGGATTTCTCGAAGAAAATTCTTGTGTCCTTCATGCTTATTTTTATTTTAATTACTCTAGCTTATTATAATGTATAATTATGCATAATAGGATTGCAGCTAATAGTTTCCTAAACAACGGTTTTTTTATCGCTGCATATTTATCACAGTTTTGATACTATGAATGTAGAAGGTTTTTTGGTGCAACTTTGTAAATTTCTTATGTTGCAATCAAAACTTTACAACTAAAAACAAGATGACAAAAAGAGTAATTTTTTCCTTCTTTGCCGGTGCGGGTTTTTTGGATCTTGGTTTCGAATTGAGCGGATTTAAGGTGGCATTTGTAAACGAGTTGGAAAGCTCATTTTTAAACGCATACAAGTTTGCAAGAAACAAAATGGGTCTTCCAGGGACCTTATACGGCTACCATGAGGGAGACATGGCAGACCTTACGAAAGGCAAGGGAAGAAAAAACCTAAGCAGCATTATAAATGACGTTAGAAAACATAAAGCCGTTGTTGGATTTATAGGCGGACCACCCTGCCCCGATTTTTCCATAGCTGGTAAAAATAAGGGAAAGGACGGCATTCATGGAAAGCTTTCAACTACTTATATTACTTTGATAAGCCAACAAAAACCTGATTTTTTTCTGTTTGAAAATGTGAAGGGACTTTGGAAAACCAAAAGCCACAGACTGTTTTATGAGGAATTGAAAGTTAAACTGCAAAAAAATGGGTATGTGCTTACAGAACGCTTGATAAATGCCCTGGAATACGGAGTCCCTCAAGACAGGGACCGCATTATTTTGGTGGGTTTTAAAAAGGAAATGATTCCCGCAAAACTTCTCGACCCAAAGAAAAAAAATGTCTTGAACCCTGATGCCTTCCCATGGTTAGAATATATCAAATACCCACGGGAAGAGATTTTTGCAAAGTACAAAGCAGCAAGAAGCCTATACGAAAACCCGCTATCCAAAAAGCCCGGGGGAATTCCTGTTGATACAACAGTGGAATACTGGTTTAAAAAGAATTCCGTGACAAAACACCCTAATGCCAAACATTATTTTAAGCCTAAATCACTGCTACGCTTCAAGGAAACAAAGGAGGGTGATGTTTCTAGAAAATCTTTCAAAAGACTCCACCGCTGGAGATATTCACCAACTGTAGCTTATGGGAATAACGAAGTCCACTTGCATCCTTTAGAACCCCGCAGGCTTTCAGCGGCAGAGGCTCTTTCCTTACAGTCTCTTCCCAAGAGTTTCGTTTTCCCTGATACGATGACATTATCAGAGATGTTTAAAGCGATTGGAAACGGTGTCCCTTTTGTCGCCGCAAAATCTGTAGCAGAGACTATCAAAATGTTCCTCAATACCCTATAATACGCCTACCTTGCCGACATATTAAAAGTTCCTGGCAGTGTTGTTTATGGCAGATGTTTTTTCGGTTGAAAAACGGAGTGAAGTAATGTCCAAAATCCGTTCAAAAAACACCCTGATAGAACGGAAAGTTTTCCGCTATTTGAGAAAAAATAACATTTATTTTCAAAAACATTACGACAGGGCACCAGGAAAACCTGATATAGCCTTGCCGAGGAAAAGAAAAGCGGTGTTTGTTGATGGGGACTTCTGGCATGGACACGATTATAATAAAAGAAGAAAAAAGCTGTCCCCTTACTGGAAACTTAAGATTTTAACGAATATAAAAAGAGACAGAAAAAACCGCAACCTACTGAAGCAGCAAGGATGGAAGGTGCTAGAAATCTGGGAGCTGGATCTGGAAAAAAGGGAGGAGCAGACGCTGAACAAGATTCTCCATTTTCTAATGGTGTAAACTTTGTTTAAACAGGTTTTATGTTTGGAGACAAAATACTGAGCCATATTAAAGAGGCCATGCCTGAACTGCAGGAATTGCAAATATCGGTAGGAGGCCATAAACTGGACGTAAAATTCTATGAACAGTTGAATGCTTTTCTTGTCCACAATAATGTGCTTGATGATACGGAAAAAAGCATTGCTATTTTCCACCCAAAAAATGACTTACTAGACATATTCCTTTTAATAATCATGGGTCTTTCTGCATACAAAGAGTCTGTTCTAAAAAATTCAAAATTATTACTAAATGACTTCAAACCTGGAGAACTAGTGGAATACAATGGCAGGATAGTAATATATAACGGTGTATTTGTAGACCCTACGGATAAACTTGAGAAATTCCAGGTGACATATGGCGATAAGTATGTATTTTCCCCAACCACAGAAAGTGCCCCGTTAAAATATTTTTCAGAGGTGTCAAAATACACCGGCAGCAAAACAGTTCCTGACCTTTCAAGCACCAAGAAGCATAAGAAAAATGTGATGGATGCTTTACAGTCAATACTCAGGCTTCGGGATCAACAGGTGGGTTTCTCGGGGTACTCTACGTTTTTAGTTTCGAGCGAAAGATCACGACTAATTGATTTACTTAAAGAGGCATCAATTAATGGTACTCCTTTTTTTGATATTTTTCCTTCTGCAAAATGCACCTCAGGGAGCAGGCAAAGACTAGGAAGGGATAGCATACAAAGATCATTCATGTTTTATTTTGTTTCCGGCTTGTCTACGGCGGATGATGTACTAAGAGACGAATCCTCCATCAGAACCCTTTTTGTTGATGCGCGCGGAAGGACTTTCAAAGATGGTACCTTGCTTGCTTCAATAAGAAACCAGTATGAGTTAGAAGATATTTATATGCTTCAAACCTATGACAGGATGGATTCGATCGATAAATTAGACCATGGCCTTGGATTCAAAATATGGATCTGGGACAAGGATGACTTTTCTGGGATGGTGTCACAAGAAGCAAGTAAATCCAAGGAGACCACCACGGAGGAAATAGATTTTGCCGGAATTGTTAATGAACACAATTCTACTTCTTCCCGGCTTGCCAGCTATGTTGATGTACCTGTTGAAATTGCTTATCCACCTGATTTAGAACCAGGAAGCCATGACTTAATACAAGATTACATACGTAAATTGTTTTCGCTGAGTAATGATTACGGAAACACTGACATGCAAAATTTTTCTATACATGCGGCTGGTGTTGTGAATAGAATTTTCCAAACACCCATTCCAATTAACGATGCGGACACTAGCATGGAAGCTGCTGGAAGAAGAACATTTAATGAGGATCTTATGTTTCTAAAGGACCGAATAAAGTCACTTTCCTATGGACCGATTCCTGATGATTTCAAAAACTATGCCTCGGAGATACTATCCTACCTTGAAAAGTCTGGCAATGCATTTAGGGATTATTATGGAAAGTGCGATGAAATAGTATCAATTATACTTAACAACCCTGATAGGGAAATATGCATTCTTGTTAATTCAAAATATACTTTTATGTCCCAACCCCTCTTAAAAAAGGTTTTAAGAGAACTTAATGCCCGCGCACACAACAAGCATATTGAAAACATAACAGTCGCCGATAATATAACCCAAGCAACAACGGGAAACGACGTAATTATTTGGACTTACAAGCCTCCCTTAAGAGAGTATGCAATGCTTGAGCCGTCTGTTGGTAAAAATTTTATTCTGTTGTACCCGCTTCAAAAAAAGGAGTTCGACAAAACTACTGTTATCAACTCCCGCCGCTTCCAACCATACTTGCAGGCCAATTACAGGGCAGATGTTTTAAAAATCCCAGTTGAAATGCTACAAGATAAAATCCGTCCCACTATGGGGGATACAGTTAACGACGACAGCTTTGACCTCGAGCAACTATTATCTACTACACTGGCAAAAGCCACACAATATTACAGTGACGGCAACCGCACGGATTTAGTAACGGCAAGAATGGTGCTTTTTTCTGACGGAACTCATGCACTATACCAACAAGGACACAAAATAAAAGTTATTGATATGGAACAAGAAACTGTTGAGACAAAAACCGTTGGCACTCTATCAGAGAGTGATGAAATAGCTTTTTTGAAAGATTCAAAGAGAACTGTATTTGAAGAGCTTGTAGAATATTACCAGCATAAACCGGAGATTGTGGAGCTTATTAAAATGTCAGAGTTATGGAGATCAGCTCTTATTGAATATAAGGATAGGCATTTTCTTCATCCTGTAAAAATAAAAAGATTGTTGGATGATGCAGGTCTTGTAAGGCATCCTGCAACGATCGAGAGCTGGCTTGACGGAACAACAATTTGTCCAACAGAAAACGATTATGAGCCAGTAGATATTATCGCCCGCGTTACTGATAGCACACTCTTGAAAGAAAACGTGGACAGGGTAAAAGATGCCGCGAGAAAAATACACGCCCTGAGAATTAAGATTGGGCGCTATTTATCAAAGAGGATAACCCAATCCTATATTTCACCAAATAGCATTATTGATGATCCTGTTTTGAGAGACAAGCTGGATGAAATCTCCTCCCATGTCCGCATAGCCCGCGTTTACAAAATAAGTGACGAGACGGTAAATGTTCCGACAGATATGACCAACAAACTACTCACAGAGGAGGACATTTATTAACATGGCAAAAATGATTCCACCATTTATTAATCCTGATGTAAAAAGCGGGGCAGAAAGACGAATTTTTGAATTACTACGAGATTCAGAAGAACTTTCAAGCTATACATGCCTCCATTCGTTTGGATTATCAAGGCATTCACGGAAACGGCAGGGTGAAGTAGATTTTGTATTAGTAGGTAATGGTTCAATTATTTGCTTTGAAGTAAAAGGTGGCCGGGTAACCAGGAAAGATGGGATCTGGCTTTTTAAAGACAGGTATGGGCAGGAAAATAAAAAAACTGAAGGACCATTTGCCCAAGTATCTACGGCTATGTTTTCTTATTTACCTGCCCATACCTATCTTTAAAAAGCCAGATCCCATCTTTCCT
>Ga0155165_161_pt1 | contig 3850 bp, 7 predicted proteins | sample RifCSPhighO2_01_FD_106133 | JGI IMG/M metagenome (GOLD analysis project Ga0155165, IMG submission 106133) | Candidatus Gottesmanbacteria bacterium RIFCSPHIGHO2_01_FULL_46_14
CCAATCCCGTCGCTTCTTCTCTCCCCTGGCTCCCTCCGTCTTTGATCGATTTTCCAGTAAATGTAGCGCGTAATTGTTTTTCATTTTGAATTTTGAATTTTGAATTTTGAATTCTGACGTACTCATCAGTCATCCAGCCCATGATCTTGCTATTGGTGTTGACGTCCGGTGCCGGAACATCCAATTGGGGTCCAACCACATCAGCTATTGCCCGAATATATCCTCGCGACAATCGCTCGAGTTCTCCTTCGGAGAGTCTTTTTGGGTCGACAACGACTCCTCCCTTTCCCCCGCCAAACGGAATATCAACGACCGCACATTTAATCATCATCCAAAACGCGAGCGCTTTGACCTCATTGAGATCCACATTCGGATGAAATCGGATCCCGCCTTTATACGGACCACGCCAATTGTTGTATTGCACGCGATACCCATGGAAGGATCGCATCCTTCTGTCGTCCATTCGCACAGGGAAATTCACATCGACAATCCGCTGCGGCTCGGACAAAAGTTTTAAAAGTTCGGGAGATGCAACACGGCGAAGTTGGGTAATAGCATTGATAAATGGATTCTCTCTCATAGGTATCCTTTCATCGCAAGATAGCGTTGTACGTCGAGCGCTGCCATACAGCCAAATGCTGCAGCCGTCACGGCCTGCTTATAGCGGGCATCATGGACGTCTCCTGCCGTAAAAATACCCGGGACATTTGTTTTTGTAAAATACTCCAAGACTCCTGTTTCTGCGCGAGACTCGTATCTTTTCACGTACCCGTGGGTATCAAGTTCAAGTCCGGTAAAGTTTTTGGTGTTTGGGTTTAAGCCAATCGCGACAAACACACCATCGCGCGGCAGCACCCATCTTTTACTATCCCGCTCCAGTAAAAGTCCAGTCAGTTTATCTTCTCCTAACATCTCCACAACCTGCGTGTTATAGAGAAACCGTACGTTTTTCATAGATGACACTTTATCTATCATCGCTTGGCTCGCGCGGAATTTATCACGACGGTGAATGAGCACCACGTCCGGACTTACTTTGGCAATTACTTGCGCCTCCTCCATCGCACTATCTCCCCCGCCGACAACGGCAACGGGTTTTCCACGAAAGAAAAATGCATCACAGGGCGCGCACGAGGAAACGCCGTGACCGCGCAGTTTTTCCTCACCCGGAACCCCAAGCCAACGCGTATCAGCGCCCGTTGCCATAATCACCGCTTTACTCTCAATCGTTTTATCCCCCGTCGTAACCATATATGGCTGTTTGGTGGTGTCGATTTTTGAAAAATCCACATCAAGAATCTCCACCCCGAGCCCTTCGACTTGATCGCGCATTCTTTTCATGAGCTCCGGCCCCTGAATCTTGGCAAAACCCGGGTAATTCTCTACGTCGGTCGTGAGCATGAGTTGCCCGCCCCACGCACGACCGGCAACAACAATAGTTTTTAAACCAAATCTCTGGGTATAAATTGCTGCAGTAAGTCCAGCAGGTCCGGAACCAAGAATAATAACGTCGTAGATTGTTTCCATTATTCTAATTGATGAGTTTATTGAGCTCTCCGAGGATGGTCTGTTTGCTTTGGACACCGATGAATTGCTTGACGATGGTGCCGTTTTTGAAAATCATCAAGGTCGGAATGGACATGACCATGTATTTCTGGCTGATAGTGGGATTCTCATCGACATTGAGCTTGCCGACTTTCACTTTTCCCGTCAACTCTTGGGCTACTTCAGAAACGATTGGGTCCTGCATCCGACACGGTCCGCACCACACCGCCCAAAAGTCCACAAGCACGGGCTGACTTGCGTTAAGGACCTCGCTGTTAAAATTCTGATCAGTTACTACGAAATCTGCCATAGCAAAGGGTTTCAGTATACTACCCAACGCACCGCCAACACAAGACCTTGCTTCTTGACTATTTTGTACATTTTGTATATAATAGCTATTATATGAATACGTTCACCGTCACCGCCACGGATCTTCGCAAAAACGCGGCTGACATTTTAAACCGAGTCTATTACGAAAAAAAAGTCGCCCTCATTGAGCGGGCAGGAAAAGTCATCGTGCGCATGAATCCGGAAGAACCATCACTAATACCCTCTCTGATTCGATCATTTGGCGCTATTGCCGACTTTCCTGATGTGACGAAGGACCGACGCAGCAGGAAAAGGCTTCTCAGGCTATGACCCATCTTCTAGATACAGACTGTATTATCAATCACCTGCGAGGAAGAACGGAAATAATCCCTGAATCTGACAAAACGTTTGCAATGAGCGTCGTCACCATGGGAGAACTTCTGTATGGAGCTGAACGTTCAGACAATCCGAAAAAGACGCGAGCGGCCATTTCGATTTTCCAATCCGAGTTTCAAGTCTCGATTATGGATATTACTGAACAAATCGTCGCTCGGTATGCAAGCATCAAGGCCGCACTATCAAAACGTGGGGTGCTCATCGAAGATTTTGACCTCCTTATTGCCGCAACCGCCATCACGCATAACCTCACGCTTGTTACCGCAAACACGAAACACTTCAAGAGAATCAAGGGGCTTCTCCTCGTATAGAATGAAACGGTGTCGTAAATCTTAGCTCACCTCTTCACCACTTCTGACCTTCAACGTCATAAAGCCATACCTTCACCCTCTCAGGTGTCACAAAGCGTTTACCTGTACAAAAATCACTCCCCGGTTGTGTATCTTTGCAGGCTTCCAACTGTAAAGCGGTATCGTGCACACGACACTCATTTCTGTCTAAATATGGACAGTCGTCATGAATACGCCAAACTCCTCTCCCTCTAAAATCCGGAATCACCCTTAATTTAGCGACGTCCCCCCCCATTCTAACCAGGCGATCCGCTTCCTCGTCTGACATTCGTATAGAAACGTTACGGCAACATGCCGCTTCACAATGAAAAAGACAAACCAAAGGTATTTCACTCATCGTACCCTATAGTATATCACGGGGAAAAACTATTTTCTATAGGAAATGATTTGTCACTCCATCGTCTTTTCCGGCCCTTGGTCGCGGTGAAAGTCGATAAAACGCTCGATACGCCTTGCGTCAAATTGGTCAAACTTATCAATATACGTCCACGCAGTCAATGCAATAGTCGTATCGAGTTGCGGCCGCGGAACAACGATCAATTTCCACAATCGTTTTCTATTGGCAAGATCGGAAAGCTGTTGCCTGAGCGTCGCGCACGTTGCGGAATCGGTAATCGCACTCCCCGTTGCCAATTCCGGTTTGTTAAAATCACCAGAAGGACTTGCGTCTTCGTGTGCATACACTTTTTTTATTATGTCATCCCGGCCTCCGAGCCGGGATCCAGTCAAAAAAAACTCTGGATTCCGGGTCAAGCCCGGAATGACAGAAGACTGTAAATGCACACCGCAATTGTAACTGATAATCACATATCCATGCTCAAGAGAGTGAATAAGCTCCCCTTCTGACTGCGGAGCATCATATATACCAGCTTTCACCCAGGTTTCCAGATGGGGACCGGACGAGGGAGGATTACTATTATATGTAGTCGAGGCAACTTGTTCGGGAGCAACATGCTCTCGTCCGAGATCAGCAACTTTCACCCCCGGAACCGGCCGCGTCATCGTCCATCCGAACCATCCGAGCGCGCCGAGCACTATAACACCTATTCCAATTTTCCACCAAGACATGTAGGCAAGTATAGTTAAATCAGAGATAGAGGGCAACCGTCATGTTCCAGAAGACGTGAACGAGGATTGGGGTAATGAGCGAGCCGGTAGTGTAATAGAGAAACGCATTCACAAGCCCTAAGAGAAAATCCGTCACGAAAAAAATCACGAGCGTTGATCCGGTGAATTTTAGCGAAAGCAACAGA
>Ga0155165_146_pt1 | contig 3561 bp, 4 predicted proteins | sample RifCSPhighO2_01_FD_106133 | JGI IMG/M metagenome (GOLD analysis project Ga0155165, IMG submission 106133) | Candidatus Gottesmanbacteria bacterium RIFCSPHIGHO2_01_FULL_46_14
TTAGAGTTTACTCACTTGTAAGAAATCTAGTTCGACCGGCGTTTCTCTTCCAAAGATCGAGACCAGAACTTTTACTTTCCCTTTTTCATTATCAATCGAATCAATCGATCCTAAAAAGTCCGCGAAGGGCCCGTCGACGATCTTGACGGCTTCACCAACCGAGAAGGTCGCCTTGTAGGTGGGTGCCTCGAGTTTCATAAACTTCAAAATCGTGTCGACCTCTTTATCGGAAATGGGGGTGGGTTTATTGCCGGCTCCCACAAATGCCGTTACCCCCTGGGTCGTCCTGACCGCGAGCCAGCTCTCATCATCCAAAATCATGCGAACGAGAATATAGCCCGGGAAAATTTTCTCTTTGATTTCCTCTTTTTTGCCGTGGCGCACCTGGACGATATTGCGTGTGGGGACGATGATATCAAAAATTTTTTCGGCGAGCTTCATTGTCTCGATCCGTTGCTTGAGGTTAGTCGCTACTTTATTTTCATGGCCGGAATACGTGTGGACGACGTACCAGTGGGCGTTTTGGGGCACGTCTGTGCGGATCGTTGGGGCTGCTGTGGATTGCGTATTGTCCATAGAACTATTTAAATACTATAGAAGTGAGCCGTAGGAATGTGATATCCAGTCCTCCGATAAACAGTCCGACGATCACCGAAATGGCAATAACGACCGCGGTCAGCTTAATTGTTTCGGCTCGCGTGGGCCACGTTACTTTTTTGAGCTCAGCGACCACTTCCTTCATAAATTGCACAGGTGCGATATTGGGAAGCTTGGAAGCTGAAGCTGGTACCATAACGATTTCCTAATAAAAGCCCCCTCCCGGGGAACCTCACTATAGTATCATATTACCGATTTGCTTGGCAAACATAGGTTGGTTCACACTGCCGATAGACGTACTCCCAATACTCACAGCCGCCCAGAACCTGCCGCGCAGTAGCGTCATTGTCGCTGTCATAGAAGGCTGTTGTAGCATCGTGGACAGAATTTTTGAGGTCGTTTCCGTCGAAATGTCCATAGTCTGCCAAATACCTGCTCGCCGCCGAGAGTGAATCAGTATAGCTGCATGGGTTGCCGTTATTGCCATATCGTGCCCACGCATTGGGGCAATAGCCGGCGTCGCACGTGCTGCAGGTCGGATCACTTGCAGGGCCCTGACCCGTCGTAAACTGCATTGGCCCCACTGCAGAACATCGGTTCACGGTTGCCAGACACTGATTGAGCGGCAACTCATCGTATCGATCACCGCCCTCTATGTCCGCCACTCCTTCTAATACACACTGCGGAACACCCGAATCTTCGGAGAATTGTTTGAGAAGTTTGGAAAAGTCCCCGCTTGGAGTAAATGGTTGCGATGATATTGTTTGCGAAATTGCCCATGTGCTCGTGTTTGGTACATTTGGTGTAGTAGTTGCATTGCTTTTTTCAAGCACCTTCTCACATTTTTCCATCCCAAAAAGCTCGTTTTGTTTTGATAACGGAGAGTACATACATAAACCTGCAACTATTCCATCTTTTGTGGCTGCGGCTCCTGCGTGCGTGACGTAGTTTACTTCCCGTTCTCGATCACCAAGTACAAAATATTGAGGTCGTTGTGGAAGATTGGTAAATGCATGGCCATAGGTATCGTAATTATGAAGTTTCCAATCCTCCTGAAGAGTTAAGGGAATACTCGTATTTACCCATCCACGATAATTTTCTGCCAAGTCGGCTACGTTGGCGTCTGCATTACCAACATTATTTTGTAGATTTTTACCACCGATAACACTGCTGTAATTGGCGGGATGGCCGTCAGATCCGATCCATACCGTTGTCGACGTAGTCATCGGAATAAAGTATCGAAGGATACACTGCACACCGCTACAGTCGTCGCGGATAACGTCGTTTGGTCCACCAGAAACATCGTATCCTGTTGACAGACCTCGAGAAGCATCGGCATCGCCGCTTCCAAAACCAAGAAATCCAAGTATGTTAAACAAATGGAATTTATTTTCACGAACTGGGCTGTTTGCTTTACAGTCTTTAAAGAGTTCTGTGAGTTGAGGTTTCAGCTCGATGCGATCATTTGTGTCATTGTAATATCCCCATTCCTGACGTGGTGTGCCGAGGTTTAAGTTTGGCACTCCTGGGTTGCCGTCGGTTCGTTGCGTACCGGTTATAGCTCCTAGAATAACGTTTCCGGAGAGCGTAATTGGAAGATCATATTTGAGCGGTTCTGTTTCCGCCATGAGAGGGCTGACATTGCATTCGAAATCTTTCGGTTCGCCAAAGTAGCTTCCGGAGCTTTGGACGTATTTTTCTGTCATAAGACTACCTTCTTTTTCAACTGGCCAGCTCAAGCTGGTATTGGCAAGCATCAAAGGCATGAGTTTTCCACCTTGATCTACTCCCTGAAGTCTTCCTTGGGCATTCCATTCGGGTTCAAAAACACCCAGAAACATTTCCATTTCCGTATCAAACTCTGATTCTGAAGTTTTTGGACGCCCATCTGGACCAGAAACGAACTGTAATGCCGTAGTAACTCGTTTAAAGAAAGATTCAACAAGACCAGAAACAGTAAACTCTCGCCTCGATGTAATATTTATTGCCGTGTGTCCAGGTACGGTGTTAATGTCAGTGATCGGTACATTCGGTCTGCGGATGGGAATACCTTCCACTTGGGGTTTACCAGCGTTGGGATCGTCGGTTGATTCATCTGGAATGTACTTCCCGTAGAGCGTGCTTTCGCATGCGACCTCTGAAGCCCCGCAGCCCAAAACATTGGAGCGGCAGATTATGAGGCCTTTGCCGTCACGGTTATATTCAATGCCATTAAAACGAAAAGTGTCCGGGATTTTATCGTTAGGTACCCGCCATGTCTGTTCGACCTGTTGGGGCGTATCGGTTTGGCTGATTGCCTGTTTATTATTGATAATATCAGCGGTTGTATCAGCGCTCTCCAAGCCTAAATCAAGACCGGCACAGCGAATGTCAGCTCCACACGTCCAGCAACTTGAGTTGGCCTTTCCGAGTTCTTGTGACGATCCGCACAGCGGCGCTCGAACCGAGTCAACAGCGTTTGCTTCACTGAGTTCATCACAACAGACGGTATGAGGTCCATCGGTGCCAGATGTGCACCCGGGAGTGCCTGCGATATCAAGGGTGTAATCTCGCTTGATTTTACCGGCCGGACACGACGCATCGACGGATATTTCGCTGCATGCGGCACGAGTGGGCAGTGGGAATATGAGGAAAAATCCGATGAGCATAATGAATCGCTTCATGCTCTCTCCATCTTACCAAATTGACAAACCCTTTTTAAGCCGTCTACAATTGAACAGCCCAGTATGAAGATCCACAAAGCAGTCATTCCCGCTGCCGGGTTTGGTACCCGGTTTTTGCCCCAGACCAAGGCCATGCCAAAGGAGATGCTGCCGATTGTTGATAAACCCGTCATTCAATATGTCGTCGAAGAAGCGGTGGCCAGTGGGATTACGGATGTCGTTATTGTTACCGGGTGGCACAAGCGTTCGATAGAAGACCACTTCGATTACCCATTCGAACTTATTAAAATGCTCGAGCAGC
>Ga0155165_112_pt2 | contig 2117 bp, 2 predicted proteins | sample RifCSPhighO2_01_FD_106133 | JGI IMG/M metagenome (GOLD analysis project Ga0155165, IMG submission 106133) | Candidatus Gottesmanbacteria bacterium RIFCSPHIGHO2_01_FULL_46_14
GCGAGGATGCGGGCAGAACTCGTTGCTATATCGATAAATCCTTGTTTAAACGGCACGAGTTTTTCTAAATTTATCGTCGTATGCTCGTCCTGCCAGACGCTCAGCAGTCGTTGGTATTGGGAAATTTCTTCAAAGGTATTTTTATTTCCTACCGTATAGAGTCGTCCGCGGCTGCCTGTGATTGCTAAAATCTGTGTTGAGTCCGGCGACCATACGATCGTGGTAGTGGAGAGATTAAACGTCGGACTACTTTGGGCAAGAAGTTCCGGGCCACGATTTCTTCCAAGGGGAGCATCGGAGAGGGTGTAGACCCACAATCCCGCGCTCACGACTCCTCCATCCTGCGGAATGGAAAGGGGGATCGTATAGGCAATCTTGCTGCCGTCGGGTGATAGCGTCGGCTGCTCCATGCCGGTGCGCGTTAAGGGCGAGAGGCTGGGATTGGTGGGAAAGAGAAATGCGTCAGCCCGCGTCACCACTTCTCCCTGGACGCGGATCTTTTTTTCCCAGGGAATGAAGGCTTCTTTGATAATCCGGACGGTATACCAGCCCGGTTCGATGGCAAATGAATTGTTGGTTGCGGTTTTTAATTGGTTATCCACGAGGACTTGTGCGCCCACCGGATCCGACGTCGCTGATATGAGGCCTGTTGGGGTGAGCGAGTTTTTGTTGACGTTAACGCGATACCCGCGGCCATAGGCAATCACTGCGGCAGAAACGCCGAGAATGATACAAACGGTAATAATAAATATCAAAATAGATCGGATTTTGGGAAGAGTCATAAACGAACGCTCGGTAGAATTTATTATACGAAACTGTGTGCTAGAATACCAATGATTATGTTTAGCAAGCGAATCGGGATAGATTTGGGTACGGCAAACAGCCTCGTGTGGCTTGCCGGCGTGGGGGTCGTGCTCAATGAACCTACCGTCGTTGCGGTGACGGTCGATGATAACCGTGTTGTAGCCGTCGGCAATGAGGCCAAAGACATGTTGGGCAGGACTCCTGTTAATATTATGGCCACCCGTCCGATGCGCGATGGGGTCATCGCCGATTATCGGATTACGGAGGCAATGCTTGCCTATTTTCTCGACAAAGTCGTGGGCCGGAGTCGATTTTTCAAACCCGAGGTCATGATTTGTGTGCCCAGTGGGGTCACGCAAGTAGAGCGTCGGGCGGTTCTTGACGCAACGCTTTCAGCCGGAGCCAAGGTTGCCTACTTGATCGAAGAGCCCCTGGCCGCAGCCATTGGGGCCAAGATTCCCATTTCGCAAGCGTCCGGACACATGATTGTCGATATCGGTGGGGGATCAACGGAAGCGGCCGTCATTTCGTTGGGAGGGGTTGTTGTCCATAAAAGCGCACGCGTTGCCGGCAACAAAATTGATGAAGCAATTGCCCTCTACGTCAAGAAAAAATACAATTTGATTATCGGCGAACGGATGGCCGAGGCAATAAAAATGACCATCGGCGATGCGCTGTCGAAGCAACCAGCAACCAGCAACCAGCAACCAGCAAAAAGTGAGGATCTGGCAGCTGGAAGCCGGCAGCTGGAAGCTATGGTAATGGAGATCCGCGGTCGGGATTCGGTGGCGGGGTTGCCGCGTATGGTCGAACTAACGCGTGCTGAGGTTACTGAGGCCATAATGCCCGTGCTTCTCCAGATCATCAACGCGGTTAAAGCAGTCTTTGAGGAAACGCCTCCGGAGCTTGCTGCTGATATAATCGATAAAGGTATTGTCATGAGCGGAGGGACAAGCCTCCTTCGAAATTTTGACAAACTGATGACGCAAATGACCGGCGTCGTCTGCCATGTTGCTGAAGATGCGCTTTTGTGTGTCGTCCGCGGCACGGGGGTTGCCATGGAAAACATTGAGCTTTATAAGCGAAGTATCAGTAGAAAATAGAAAGGCTTATAATTTAATACCAAATGTTATATTACCTTGAATTTTCCCGAAATTGAACAAATTAGTATACAGAGCTTATAGAAATTAATTTTTAATTTAGAATTTTAAATTTAAATTGAAAATTTAAATAATTATGGGACTAAATAAGACAAAAGTTCTTGGTATCAACGTTACGACCAATTCTCGAGTAGAAATCCTAGAGGAAATAAA
>Ga0155165_143_pt1 | contig 1691 bp, 3 predicted proteins | sample RifCSPhighO2_01_FD_106133 | JGI IMG/M metagenome (GOLD analysis project Ga0155165, IMG submission 106133) | Candidatus Gottesmanbacteria bacterium RIFCSPHIGHO2_01_FULL_46_14
AACATACTACCAACAGTGTCAGACTGATCCATGTCGCAGGGCCGAATGGATCCAGGATCGCTTCAATTCGGTTTTTTGAAGCAACAAAGAGCGTGACGAGCGAGAAGACAAACAGAGCCCCAAACCCGATCGTCGCTTTTGAAACGGTGATGTGTACTTCGCCTTTTTGGGCAAGACGTATTGCCCACAGGAACAACACAGCCAGTGACCCGCTGACAAGGAGAGTCCACTTGATCGGGATAAACATGTCCTCGGTGAGCGGCAGGAATACCAGGGGTATGAGCGCGAGTGTCCCAATGACAACAGCTTGCATGTATTCATCTTACAGTATCGCTTGCTTTTTTCCAATCGCTTGTCATACTAGAAGTGTGAATACAAAAAGAGGCTTCACCCTCGCTGAAGTTCTCATCACGATTGCGATTATCGCGCTTCTTTTCATTATCGCCCTCTGGAATTGGCGAAATCAAATTGGCAGGGGCTACGACGCACGGCGCAAAAGCGACCTTGCGCGAATAAAAATCGCGTTTGAAGACTACTACAACGACAAGAATTGCTATCCACCTGATACTATTTTAGAAAACTGTGGAGGAGGCGAGCTTCAGCCCTATATGAAGGAGATTCCCTGCGATCCGACCAAGCGCACGCCATATGCCTATATTCCGCTCGCTCCTGATGGATGTAGTGGGTATCGCGTCCTTGCTCCGCTCCAAGACACGAGCGATCCGGATATTGCCAAAATCGGTTGTTCTGTTGGGGGTGGATGTGGCTATGCTGATGTGAGCTACAATTATGGGATTTCCTCGGGCGCTCCGGTACTTTTAACCGGTGGTGCCGGATCAACGCCTACACCTCTTCCTGGTGCAGCCTGGGCTTGCACTAATAGTGGGGACTGTAACCTCTACGCCGATCCAGTCGGTAGCGGTTGTCCGGTGACGGCATCAAGCTGCGGAGACCTTGATTGCAGTATTTTGGCAAATCGCTGCGCACTATGAAAAATAAAAAGCAATACGGGTTTACGCTTCTTGAACTCATGGTGGTCATCGTGATTTTGGGGGTCCTGTCGATGATTGGGATCAGCGCATTCACTTCATCGCAAATCCGATCCCGCGACACCAAGCGAAAAGCTGATCTTGCCAATTTCCAAAAGTCCCTTGAGTTTTATTACAATGACTACAACAGCTTTCCGTTAAGCGACGCTGAAGGGCAGATTATTTGCCAAACCGATGGAACTGTATGTCCGTGGGGTGAGCAGTTTGCTGATGAGAAGGGTACCATTTACATGATTCGGCTTCCCAAAGAAGGCAGTGGGTCGCGCCGATACTTTTACATATCTGATGGGATTGACTACCGCGTCTATGCATTGTTGGAAAACACAGAAGATTCCGGACTTATTACGCCCGGCGTTGCAACGAATTGTGCTGCCTCGGGTTCTTCTGTAGACTGTAATTATGGTATTGCCAGTGTAAACATAATGCCGTGAAAAAATTTGGTTTTACTCTAATAGAGTTGTTAGTTGTTATCGGGATTATCGCGACCCTTACTGCCCTTGCGCTTCCTAATTATATGGGAGCCAGAGAGCGCGCGCGCGATGCAAAGAAAAAAGCCGAGTTTCATGAACTCAAACAAGCTCTCCGCCTCTACTACAATGATTTTTCAACATATCCGGTCGATGACGGTAGTGGCGGGATTAT
>Ga0155165_157_pt1 | contig 1532 bp, 1 predicted proteins | sample RifCSPhighO2_01_FD_106133 | JGI IMG/M metagenome (GOLD analysis project Ga0155165, IMG submission 106133) | Candidatus Gottesmanbacteria bacterium RIFCSPHIGHO2_01_FULL_46_14
AGGATGACATTCTCTCTCAACACGTTTTGTCAAGTCAGGACTGGGAGAACGTAAAAAGTATTGTAAATAAAAGTGCGACCGCATTGGTAAATACAATACTTTATGAGTATTTTTCTTTTTCTTTTTCCAACATCCCGATAAGTTTTTCGTGTTCCCGTTTCTGTGCATCAGTGGTCTTTGGATCAGCAAGTGTTGACGTTCTCATTGCAATGACTTCGTCAAGACGCACAATCGGATCGTAATGCACAAAGACTTCTCCTCGTCTTGGCAGCCTATCTTCTTCTTGTTGTTTACAAAATTAAAAGGGTATAATCTAGGCAATGCGGATTTTGTATTTACAAACGTTTCCATTTTGGGGGTCGGGGAGCGGGACCTACGCGCGGCATTTGGCCAGTGAAATCGGGAGAAGGCATAAGGTCGCCATCCTTGCTCCCGATGACCGGCCGATTGAGCGGGCAAAACTCTATACCGTCAAACTTCCATTCCACGTAGCGTTCACGGGACATCCCGAATGGCCGGATTGCAAGCTCTATACCGAGCTTAGTAACGAGGAACTCAATGAAATTCGCGAAGCGTTTTCCCGTGCGACGGTAAAAGTAGTCGAAGATTTCAAGCCCGATATTCTCCATGTCCACCACGCATTTCCCCTTAGCTGGGCTTCGAGCTTTATCAAAGATACCTACAAAATAAACTACATCGTCACCATTCACGGATCAGAACTTCCTACCCTTGAAAAAGACAAACGTTACTACCAGAGAACCTACGATGCCATGTACCGGGCCCGCAGGATAGTGCCCAACAGCGGCTGGACCAGGGATTGGTTTTTACGCATCTTCAAAGGCTACTTCCACGAAAAATGCCGCGTGATCCCCGGCGGCGTCAACATCAATAAATTCGTCTATAGTGAAAGTGGAGCCAAGGCAGTGGATAAAGAGTTAGGTCTCAAAGGCAAGCCTGTTGTGCTGTTTGCGGGGAAACTTACCAAATACAAGGGGGTTGAGTATCTGATTGGTGCGGCCAAAAAAATTCATGGAGAGGTCGTGATTCTAGGCGATGGGCCGGAAAAAGCGCGTCTCCAAGACAAAGCAAAACAAATGGGATTGACCAATATCCATTGGGTTGGGCACTTGGGTGCAGGGATTAAAAAACTCGTCCCGTATTATAGCCGTGCGGACGTCTTTTGCGCCCCAAGCACCTGGGATGAGCCGTTGGGACTCGTGATTTTAGAATCTATGGCGTGCCAAACGCCGGTGGTTGTTACCAGAAAAGGCGGGATTCCACTGGCAGTCAAAGAGGGATATAACGGACTTTTTGTCCGGCCGAGGAATAGTACCGAGATCGTTGAGAAAGTAAACAAACTGTTAGATAATGAATCAATCCGTCTCAAAATGGGTCAAAATGCGCGCAAAACCGTCGAGAAAAAGTTTTCATGGGAAATCATCGGCCGACGCTTCGAAACGATGTATCAGCGCTACGGACGAAAGAATAATGCTACACTAAAGAAATGAGGATTGTCGTCCTGGGTTCGGTTG